>Ga0081455_10000002_pt1 | contig 460472 bp, 454 predicted proteins | sample TabmetS3T2R1_FD_70207 | JGI IMG/M metagenome (GOLD analysis project Ga0081455, IMG submission 70207) | Tabebuia heterophylla rhizosphere microbial communities from the University of Puerto Rico - S3T2R1 | ecosystem: Host-associated > Plants > Roots > Rhizosphere ...
GCGGAACTGCATGTCCTTTTCCGCCTTGAACGAGAGCGCATGCAGCGGGTCAATAATCACACGCGACAGACGTGCCGGATCAAGCAGGCCTTCCTCAAGATCGAACTCCCACGATCGGTTCTGCTGCGCCATCAACCGTCGCTGCAGCCGGTTGGCGAGCCGCGCCACCACGCCCTGCAGATGCGACAGTTGCTTGTCGAGATAGCCGCGCAGGCGATCGAGCTCCTCCGCTTCGCAGAGATCCTCGGCCGCGACTGTTTCGTCGAATTTGGCGGTGAACGGGCGATAGTCAGGACCGCGCGGCGCGTTGGCGCCAAAATGCCGCGGCCGTTGCGGTTCGCCGGGCGTCTCCGCATCGCCCATATCGGTGTCGTCGGCCATGTCGGCGGTCGGCGCCTCCGCCGCTTCGGCGGCGGCGTCGGGCATGTCCTCGGAAGACACCTGCGTGTCTTCCATGCTCATGCGCTGCATCTCGTCGGAATCAGCGGCCTCACCGTCCTCGCCGGAATCCTGCTTGCGGCGGTCCTCCTCGCCCTCGTCCTCTTCGTCCTCAGAGTCGTGGCTGCGATCCTCGCCCATCTCAAGCGCGTCGAGCAGATCGTGCACGGCGTCGCTGAACTGGCGTTGGTTCTCGACTAAGCTTTCAAGCCGGTCGAGATCGCTACCTGCGCGGTCCTCGATCAACGGGCGCCAAAGGTCGACCAGCCGCTTGGCGGCCGGCGGAGGCGGCAGGCCGGTAAGGCGCTCGCGTACCATGAGTGCCAGCGCGTCCTCGATCGGAGCGTCTGCGCGGTCGGTGATTTCGTCAAATTTTCCGCGGTGAAAACGCTCATCGAGCATCGCGGTGAGATTCTGAGCAACGCCGTCCATCCTCCGGGCGCCAATCGCCTCGACGCGCGCCTGCTCCACCGCCTCGAACACCGCACGCGCCTGCTGACCGGCAGGCTGCAGGCGGCGATGCAACGCGGGATCGTGGCAGGCAAGACGCAATGCCAAGGAATCGGCGTGGCCGCGGACAATGGCAGCCTCCGCCTTGCCGAGCTTGCGCGGTGGTTCCGGTAGACGGACTTTTCCGCCCAGCAGCCCCGGGCGCTCGGCGGCAAACGCAACCTCAAGGTCCGGCTTGCGCGAGAGCGCGCGAATACAACCGGTAACCGCGCGCTTGAACGGCTCGGTCGGCGACTCCCTCGAGGTCGGCTTGCTCTTGATGTTGGAGGCCATTCGTCAGCCCCGGAATGACCTGCGATCAGCTAAGCGCTACGTTTACCGACGACTCCGGCAACTCAACACCGAAGCAGCGCTGATAGAACTCAGCGACAATCGGGCGTTCAAGTTCGTCACACTTGTTCAAGAAGGTGAGTCGGAACGCAAACCCGATATCGTTGAATATCTCGGAGTTCTCCGCCCAGATGATTACCGTGCGCGGGCTCATTACGGTCGAAATGTCGCCATTCATGAATGCGTTGCGCGTGAGATCGGCAACGCGCACCATCTTGTTGACGATGTCGCGGCCTTGCTCGTTGCGGTAATGCTTAGCCTTAGCCAGCACGATCTCCACTTCGTTGTCGTGCGGTAAGTAGTTGAGCGTTGTGACGATCGACCATCGGTCCATCTGGCCCTGGTTGATCTGCTGCGTGCCGTGATAGAGCCCAGACGTATCGCCAAGACCGACCGTGTTGGCTGTCGCAAACAGGCGAAACGCCGGATGCGGTTTGATCACCTTGCTCTGATCGAGCAGCGTGAGCCGGCCCGATGCCTCCAGTACACGCTGGATGACGAACATCACGTCAGGTCGGCCGGCATCGTACTCGTCGAAGCACAGCGCGACATTGTTTTGCAGTGCCCAGGGAAGAATACCCTCGCGAAATTCGGTTACCTGCTGCCCATCCTTGATGACGATGGCATCCTTGCCGATCAGGTCGATACGGCTGATGTGGCTGTCGAGGTTGACGCGCACACATGGCCAATTGAGCCGGGCCGCGACCTGCTCGATGTGCGTCGACTTGCCGGTGCCGTGATACCCGGTGACCATGACGCGACGATTCTTCGAGAAGCCCGCAAGGATTGCGAGCGTGGTTGGACGGTCGAAACGGTAGTCGCTGTCGATATCGGGTACGTGCTCATCAGCCTTGGAGTAGGCGGGCACTTCCAAATCACTGTCGATCCCGAAAACCTGCCGAACCGACACTTTCATGTCGGGCAGGCCGGCACTCTCTTGCATTGCGACGGTCATTGATCCTCCGTGGCTTCGGAACGCCGAAGCCCGTGATGCGGTCCGATTCGTACGGTCCGGCTGATGGCGGCGGCAACTTAGCAGAGGCCACGGCGGCAAAAAACCCGGCTGTTCCGAATGGCACCATCAATTATTTCAATAAGATAGGTGCCGTTAGCCCTGCCTGAAAGGCGGGGCTGGGTTGCCTGCTGCAGTCACCGCCCCGTCACCCGAATCCAACCGACTTCAGATAGTTGTACGACTGGATGATTTCGACCAGGCGGTCTTCGGTCGAACGGTCTCCGCCATTGGCATCTGGGTGGTGGCGCTTTACCAGTTCCTTGAAACGCATCTTCACCTGTTGCGATGTCGCGCCGACATCGAGACCGAGGGTGTCAAGCGCCTTGCGCTCGGCGTTTCGAATCGGGCGTGTTTCAGCGCGCGCCTTTTGTTCCGCGCGAACGCCTTCTCCGAACAAGCCGAATGGATCCGAGTGCGATCCGAACGCGCGCAGGTCCGGACGCATTGTTCCCTTGCCGGTTCCCATTTTCCAAGTGGGGCGGTGACCGGTGAGCGCGTCCTTCTGGTAGGCCATCACGGCCGCATCGCTCATGCCCGCGAAGAAATTGTACGACTGGTTGTATTCGCGCACATGATCGAGACAGAAGCGCCAGTAGTCCTTTTCACGGCCGCGGCCTTTGGGTGCGCGGTGCGTCGCCTTTTCCTTGCAACCATGCCACTCACAGCCCGGCGCACCGGTCTTCGGACGGCGGTCCTTCTCCGGCTTGACGCGGATGCGATCAAAAAGAGGCGAGTCGAATTTCATGACCGAATATTATGCGCTTTCACGGGTGACGCCTTCAAGACTTGTTTGTGGCCATTGACCGGCAGACCACGCTCTCCTAAGCGAGCAATATGCGAACCGCCGATCTCATCACAAAAAAGTTGACCGAGGCTTTCGCACCGCAAAGCCTCGAAGTAGTTGATGAATCGCACCAACATGAAGGCCACGCCGGACACCAGCCTGGCGGGCAAACCCACTACAGGGTCTATATCGTGTCGGATGCGTTCAGGGGAAAGACCCGCATCGAACGTCACCGGATGATCAATCGATCGCTTGCGGCCGAGCTCGGGGGCGGCGTACACGCGCTCGCTATCCACGCATCCGCACCCGGTGAACCGGCGGGCTGATATCAGCTTGCCCTCGCCGCCTGCGGCAGTGGCTGGATCCGCAATGCCGTAATGCGGTTGCGCGCGCGGCGCAGGACCCTGAAACGGAATCCATGAAACGTGAAATTCTGTCCCACCTCGGGAATCGAGCGCGCCTCGTGAATGACCAGTCCGGCGATGGTCGTTGCCTCTTCGTCGGGCAGATTCCAGTCCATGACGCGATTGAGATCACGAATCGGCACGGCACCGTCGACATTCACCGATCCATCGGCCTGACGGCGCACGCCGGGCATGGCAACATCGTGCTCATCTGTGATGTCGCCGACAATTTCCTCTAAGATATCCTCAAGCGTGACCAAGCCCTGAACTTCACCGTATTCATCGACCACTAGGGCGAACGGCGTCTTGCGGCGGCGGAATGCCTTCAGCTGTTCAGATACAAGACGGGTCTCCGGCACAAACCACGCCGGCGCCATAAGTGATGTGATGTCCACTTTCGAGGCGTCGCCCTCAACTGCATGCAAGGCCCGCAGCAGATCCTTCACATGCAAAATCCCGACGATATTCTCGGTATTGCCGCGCCAGAGCGGAATTCGGGTGACCGGCGAAGCAATCACCGCGTTGACAATATCCTCCGGCCTATCGTCGACACCCAGGGTGATCATATTGGTGCGGTGAATCATTACGTCGGAGACTTCGAGTTCGCCGAAACGAAAGACGTTCTGAATGTACTCCGCCTGACCTTCTTCCAGCTTGCCATGTTCTGCCGACGCCTCGACCAGTCCTTCTATTTCGACGTCGCTCAGGATTTCCTGATGCGGCGGCTCTCTGACACCAAGCATGCGCAGGATGGAACGCGAAGCGGTATTGAGCAGCCAATTTAGCGGATAGAAGAGAAGGAACGAGACATAGAGCGGATAGGCGATCCATTGGGACACCGGGACCGGCTCCCTGATCGCCAAGGTCTTCGGCACTTGTTCGCCGACGACTATGTGCAAAGAAGAAAATACAAGAAAGCCGACAATGAATGACGTGAAATGCAAGGCCGAGTCCGGCATCCCGAGCGGAGCCAAGACCGGCTTCAGCAATGCGGAAACAGTTGGCTCGCCTATCCAGCCGAGACCGAGTGAAGCCATCGTGATGCCGAGTTGGCAACACGCGAGATAGGCTTCAATGTTATCGAGCATTTGCTGCAGCAGGCGGGCAGCAAATCGGTTCTGCTCCGCCATGACGTTGATGCGGTAGCCCCTGCTCTTCACCAGGGCGAATTCCGCAGCGACGTAAAACGCGTTTGCGGCGAGCAAAAATGCGGCAAGGAGTAAATTAACGATCGTGTCGACCATCGTCGCACTCATTGCGACAGCTTATCCATAAGGAACTCGCGCACTTCGACAGCGTCGACACTGTTCTCGACGAAAGCGCGGCCAATGCCGCGCACAAGAATAAACGTGAGCTTTCCGCGTTTTACTTTTTTGTCCTGGGCAATCAGATCCATCAATGTGCCAACAGGCGGAACCCCGCCGGCAACGTCCTTAAGGTGGGTTGGCAGACCGACTGCCGCAAGATGTGCGGCTATGCGCGCAGCGTCCGCAGCCGCGATCAGCCCCTTTTTTGCCGAAAATTCAAATGCCAGCGTCATTCCCAGTGCCACCGCCTCGCCGTGCAGCAACCGGTCAGAAAACCCGCAGCCGGCTTCGAGCGCGTGCCCGAAAGTGTGACCAAGATTGAGCAACGCACGCTCGCCGGTTTCGCGCTCGTCGCGCGCAACGATGCCGGCTTTGCCACGGCAGCACACCGCAATGGCATGCTCGCGCGCTGAACCACCGGCAAAGACGTCCTGCCAGTTCTTCTCAAGCCACGCAAAAAATGCCGCATCGCCGAGTAGTCCGTATTTGGCGACCTCGGCGTAGCCAGCACGGAACTGTCGCTTCGACAGCGTGTCGAGCAACGCCGAATCCGCAACGACCAGCGCCGGTTGATGAAACGCGCCGACGAGGTTCTTACCCTGCCGCGAGTTGATGCCGGTTTTGCCGCCGACCGATGAGTCGACCTGTGCGAGCAGCGTCGTCGGCACCTGTACGAAATCGAGCCCTCGCCTCGCGCATGCGGCCGCAAAGCCGGCAAGATCACCGACCACGCCACCGCCAAGCGCGACGATGAGATCGGTTCGCTCGACCCGCGCTGCAATGATCGCCTCGCACACTGTTTCAAACGTTGCATAACTTTTGGAGCCCTCACCGGCCGGCACCACAATGCGTGCACAGTCGATCCCCGCCGCCTTGAGCGCGGCTTCTGTGGCCGCGAGATGATGGATTGCGACCGTATCGTCGGTCACGATCGCAACCCGCGCGCCCGGACGCAAACTCCTGATGCGCTCACCCAGGCTTGCAAGGAGGCCGCGGCCAATAACAATGTCATAGGCCCGCGCACCGAGCGCGACCGGTACCACAATGGGTTCGCTTTGACGCAACGGGGCGGTCATCGGGATTTTTCCGTGCCGAGTCCCAGGCGCTTAGGGAGTTCGCCCATGATCTCGTCAATGATGGTGTCGTGCGGCTCATCGCGCGACTGGATGATAATATCGGACTGCGCATAAAGCGGCTCGCGCAACGGCAGCAGGTCCCTGATCTTTTCTACCAACGGACGGTCATTTCGGCGCTTGGTGCGCTTAAGAAGCACGTCGATATCCGCCTTCAGCCAGATAGAAATGCCCTTTTCGCCGATCAGCGCGCGGGTCTGCGCATCCATCAGCGAGCCGCCACCAGTTGCGAGCACCTGGGGACCGTTCTCGAGCAAACGAGCAATCACGCGTGCCTCACCGGCGCGGAAGTAAGGCTCGCCGTGTTTTTCGAAAATTTCCGGAATGGTCATGCCCGCCGCACTTTCGATTTCGGTGTCAGCGTCAATGAAAGGAATTCCAAGCCGGCTAGCAAGCCTGCGACCGATCGACGACTTGCCGGCGCCCATCATGCCGACGAGCACGATCGAGCGCCCGCCGAGTGCGCGGACCACTGCCGATTCCAAGCCGCTTTCTGCGGGTTTTTGGATGGCGCCGTTAACCATGCTAGGCTTCCGAAACGAATCCTCGGTTCCATATATCAGCTACCGCGCGGCCGGTCTTGCCAGCGGTTCGGGAACGTGGTCGTAACTCGCCGCAAATCGCCGCGGTCTATCCTCGACGGAATGGTTATGCCGAGTCTTTTCAGATTTCTGGTGCTTTTCGGCCTGCTCGGCGGCTTGGCTTACGGTGCTGTGTTCTCACTCGCCACTTTCGTCAAATTCAAGCCACGCGAGATTATCGTGACTATTCCCCCCGACAAGTTTCTCAAGAACCACTGACGCCGGAAACGGGGCAAGGCGATGAGCCGCCGGCCAGGGGCATCCGACGAAGCGCTGATCGAACTGTTTCTCGACATGCTGGCCGCCGAACGCGGCGCCAGTGAAAATACGCTCGCCGCGTATCGAAACGATCTCAAGGATCTGTCTACTTACTTGCGCGCCTCACGCAGGACAATCGCGAACGCGACTACTGATAGCTTGCGCAAGTTTCTTGCAAGTCTCGCCAAGCGCGGCTTCAAGTCGTCATCGTTGGCGCGGAGGCTTTCGGCAGTGCGCCAGCTTTATCGCTTTCTTTATGCTGAAGGAAAGCGCGACGATGATCCTGCCGCCGTACTGGAAGGGCCAAAACGGGCGCGCGCTTTGCCGAAAGTCCTTTCGATCGCCGAAGTCGACCGGCTGCTGCAGACTGCGCGCGCCAACAGCGACAACGCGGAGCAGCCGTCGTTTCAGCGGCTGCGTGCTGCGCGCCTTCTTTGTCTTCTGGAAGTCGTCTATGCGACGGGCATGCGCGTGTCGGAGCTGGTAGCCCTTCCGGCCGCGGCTGCACGCCGCGATCAGCGTATGCTGGTGGTGCGCGGCAAAGGTGGCAAGGAGCGATTGGTACCGCTCAACAAGCAGGCAAAACGTGCCATGACCGAATACCTTGAACTGCGGGGCAAGGCCGAGCGCGACACCGAATCAAAATGGCTGTTTCCTTCTTTTGGCGAGCAAGGACATCTGACACGCCAGCACTTTGCACGCGAGCTCAAGGCCCTTGGAAGCGCCTGCGAAATTCAACCGTCGCGGCTTAGTCCCCATGTACTGCGCCACGCCTTTGCCAGCCACCTTCTGCATAACGGAGCAGACCTGCGCGTGGTGCAAACACTGCTCGGTCACGCAGACATCTCAACCACGCAAATCTATACGCATGTGCTGGAAGAACGGCTGAAAATGCTGGTGCGCGATCTCCATCCATTGGCGGACGGCTAGCCAAATACATGCATAAAAGCGAAATTAACCGGCTTGCTTGACTAAGGGGCTTCCGCCGCGTCAGGTCGCCACGAAACGCACATTTGCCCAGGATCCAATGCGCAGTTATCTCGATTTCGAAAAGCCGGTGGCTGAATTGGAGGCCAAGGTCGAGGAACTACGCGCGATGGGCGAGAGCGGCGACGCCGTCGCCATCAGCGAGGAAATTGGACGGCTTGAGACAAAAGCCGCACTCGCTCTGAAGGAATTGTACGCCGAGCTTACGCCCTGGCAGAAAACACAAGTTGCCCGCCATCCTCAACGCCCGCACTGCCTCGACTATATCAACGGGCTCATCACCAGTTTCATCCCTTTCGCCGGTGACCGGAAGTTTGGCGAGGACTCCGCCGTCGTCGGAGGCTTCGGACGATTCCGCGGCGAAAGCGTGTGCGTCATCGGCCATGAAAAGGGCGCCGACACCGAAAGCCGGATCAAGCACAATTTCGGCATGGCGCGCCCGGAGGGTTATCGAAAGGCCGTGCGCCTTATGGAGATGGCTGATCGCTTTGGGCTCCCAGTCATCACCCTGGTCGACACCGCTGGCGCCTATCCCGGCATTGGCGCGGAAGAACGTGGGCAGGCGGAAGCGATCGCGCGCTCGACCGACGCATGTCTTTCGCTCGGCATCCCGAATATTGCTGTGATCGTCGGCGAAGGTGGGTCGGGCGGCGCCATCGCCATTGCCACTGCCAATCGGGTGCTGATGCTCGAGCATGCAATCTACAGCGTGATCTCACCCGAGGGCGCAGCTTCGATCCTCTGGCGCGACACAACCAAGGCTCAGGAGGCGGCGACCAGCATGAAGATCACCGCCCAGGACATGGTGCGCTTCGGGATCATCGACAGCATCGTCCCGGAGCCCACTGGTGGTGCCCACCGCGATCCACAGGCTGCTATCGCAGTCACCGGCGAGGCGATCGCCAATGCCCTGTCGGAACTAAGGGGGCTCGACCGCGAGACGGTGCGAAAACAGCGGCGGGACAAGTTTCTCGCGATGGGCCGTGCTGCTGTGTAGGACAGTGGGTGTTTACTTTCGCTTTACCATAGGGTTAGCGGTAGCCCGAGAAGGTGCAGATCGCCTTGCAGATGCCACATCTTAAGGATAACGATTACACAATGAGGGGCCCGCCTCCTCGGGGAGTGGCACTTTTGAAACGACCTTTCGCTCGCGCGCTGCTGGCGTCTGCGGCTCTTATTGCCGCTGTAGCCCTTGCCGGTTGTGACACCGACAGCATTTCCCCGACTGGCCGTGCGCAGGCGCCTCTGTCCGAAAAACTAATCGCCGAAATGACGGCGAAAAATATGGACAAGGACTCGCCGATCCTCGCCCGCATCTTCAAGGAAGAATCGGAGATGGAGGTCTGGAAAAAGAACCGTAACGGCGAGTACGCACTCCTCAAGACCTACCCGATCTGCAAATGGTCCGGCGACCTCGGTCCAAAGAAGAAGGTAGGCGACCGGCAGGCGCCCGAGGGCTTCTATACCATCACGCCCGGGCAGATGAATCCGAATTCCAATTACTATCTCGCGTTCAATACCGGCTTTCCGAATGCCTACGATCGCGCCTGGGGCTACACCGGCTCCGATCTGATGGTGCATGGCGACTGCTCCTCGCGCGGCTGCTACGCAATGACCGACGAGCAGATTCAGGAAATCTACGCGCTTGCGCGGGAGTCGTTTTTCGGCGGGCAAAAGGCGTTCCAACTTCAGGCCTTTCCGTTCCGCATGACCGCGATGAACATGGCCAAGCATCGCAACAATCCAAACTTCGCGTTCTGGAAAATGCTCAAGGAAGGCTACGACCACTTCAACGCATCGCACCAGGAGCCGAAGGTCGCGGTCTGCGAGAAACGCTATGTCTTCGACGCGGCCCCGCCGGATGATTCAACAAAGCCGCTTTCGTTCAACGCTAAAGGCGCCTGCCCCGTTTATCAGATCGACAGTACGATTGCTGACGCGGTGCACGATGAGCGTCGGCAAGAACAGCTCAAGATGGCGCAGTACATTGCCAGCGGCGTCGCGACCGTCCCGTTTCGTGTCGGCGACGGCGGCATGAATCCAGTGTTCGCATCGAAGCTGCCGACAACCAGCGGCGACAATAACGGACGCCTGTTTGAGCTTATAACTGTTGCCTCGGTCGACCCAGCAGCAGTCCCCGGCGCGCTGCCACGAACGGCCAATCGTGGTGCGGTGACCCTGGCCAAATTGCAATCGCCGCAGCAGCCAAGCGGGCCTGCTACCGCGGCAAACGTTCCAGTGCCGCATCCGGCGCCGCAGCCCAAAGTGGGCGAGACGCCCGCCCAACAGTCAAAGCCGACGTCAATCGCAGGTCTGATTGGCGGACTGTTCGGGGGGTCCAAGTCAGAAGCTGCGCCCGCGCCGCCGCCATCGGCCGCGGCGCGCAGCACCGATCTGGCTGCAAAACCAAAGCAAGCTGCACCGGTGCACACGGCGTCCGCGCCCGCGCGCGCGACAACGGCGCCCACGCGTACCGCATCGGCCGGGTCGTCGCCGTGGCCGAGCGAGCCCACATCGGCGCCGGGGTCCGCGCCGAAACCAACCGCAGAGGCCGCGCCTGCACCGAAGCCTGCTCCGGTTGAACAATCGGCCAAAGTCGAGACGCCACGTCCGGAAATTCGTACCGCCTATACGACTCCGCCAGCGAGCAACAATGGCCTGCTCGCCGGTGCCCAGCCGGTGGTCCCCACCGGCTCGTTCGAGACCCGCTGGTCGGGAATGCGCTGACATTCTTAGCGGGCGCTATGGACTGCTACGTCTACGTGCTCGGCGCCATCGCAAAAAATCGCCATCTCACTTACGTCGGCTGGACCAATGACGTCACACGGCGGCTGGTCATGCACAATGCCGGCAAAGGCGCACGCTCGACCCGCGGCCGTAACTGGGTGCTACTCTATTCCGAACGCTGCGCGAGCAAACGGCACGCGATGAGCCGCGAATGGCACTTGAAGCGCGACCGCGCGTTCCGCAAGCGACTCGCGCGGCAACTACTCGCCGAAGCGGTGCCAACCGCATCTTCGACAGGACCGAAGTCTCTAGGCGTGCAATGAAGAAGAACCAGCTTCGTTTACTGCAAAGCGCCGTCGAGCACCAAAGAGCAGGGCGCGTTGCCGACGCCATCAGATCTGTCGGCGTATCCTAGCCGACACGCCGAACAATTTCGATTGCGTCAGGTTGAAGTTACGAGTGCACACGTTAGGCGAATTTGCCGTGACAGTGCTTGAATTTCTTGCCCGACCCGCACGGACACAGTTCGTTGCGTCCGACCTTGCCCCAAGTCGAAGGGTCGTTCGCTTTGCGCTCAACCTGCGCACCGTTCCCGTTGCCGACGAGCGCGGGCGCCAGTGCGGGCGCCATTTCGTCCTCGCCAGTCGTCGGATCGACCTTGTGGGCCTCCATGTAAGGAAGCTGCGCCGCTTCTTCAGCTGGTGGCGATTGTACGACCTCGACGCGCATTAGCTGCGCGGTCACCGCCTCACGCAAACGAGCCACCATCGCCTCGAACAGCGAAAAGGCTTCAGCTTTGTACTCGTTCAGCGGATCACGCTGGCCGTAGCCGCGCAAGCCAATGACCTGACGCAGGTGCTCGAGCATCACGAGATGCTCGCGCCAGAGGTGATCCAATGTCTGCAACAGAACAGATTTCTCGACATAGCGCATGACTTCGGGGCCCCATTTGGCCACCTTTCCCGCCATCCATTCGTCGGCCCGGCGGGTGATGCGCTCGCGCACATCATCGCCGGTTATTCCCTCTTCCTTGGCCCAATCCTGCACCGGCAACGCGAGGGTGAGAATCTCGCGCAGATCGTGATCGAGGCCGGCGACGTTCCACTGCTCCGGATAGGCATTCTCGGGAACGTACTTGGCGACCATGTCTTCGATCATCGCATGGCGCATGTCGGTGATCGTCTCATCGACCGTTTCGTCGCGCATCAGCTCGAGCCGCTGCTCGAAAATCACCTTGCGTTGGTCGTTCATAACGTTGTCGAACTTGAGCAGATTCTTGCGGATATCGAAGTTGCGCGCTTCGACCTTCTGCTGGGCTTTTTCCAACGCTTTGTTGATCCACGGATGAACGATCGCCTCGTTCTCCTTGAGACCAAGTTTCTGCAGCATCCCATCGAGCTTGTCCGAGCCGAAGATGCGCATGAGGTCGTCTTCGAGCGACAGGAAGAACTTGGAATGACCAGGGTCTCCCTGGCGACCCGATCGACCGCGCAACTGGTTGTCAATCCGACGGCTTTCGTGCCGCTCGGTCCCCAGCACGAAAAGACCGCCGGCGGCGAGCGCTTTTTCCTTCAGTCGTGCGACTTGCTTGCGAATCTCCTCGGCTCGCGGGGTCTTCTCCCGCTCGCGTGGGTCGGCGATATCAGTGATTTCTTGACGAATCCGCATGTCGGCATTACCGCCAAGCTGAATGTCTGTGCCACGGCCGGCCATGTTGGTCGCAATCGTAATCGCGCCGGGTACACCGGCCTGCGCGACGATATAGGCTTCCTGCTCGTGATATCGCGCATTGAGGATGGCAAAGACCTTCTTCTTTGAGGCACCCTCGTCGCCCGAATACAATGAAGCGAACGCGTTCGGATCGGAAAAGTCGTGTTGCTCCCAGCCCTTCTGGCGGAGCATCTCCGCCAGCTGCTCCGATTTTTCGATCGACGTCGTGCCGACCAGCACCGGCTGTCCGCGCGCCTTGCAGTCGTCGATCAGTGTGATGATCGACCGGTATTTCTCGGCTGCTGTGCGATAAACCTCGTCGTCATCGTCAAGTCGTATAAGCGGCATATTGGTCGGAACCTCGAGAACCTCGAGGCCGTAAATGTCCATGAACTCTTCGGCTTCCGTCATCGCTGTGCCGGTCATGCCAGCAAGCTTCTCGTACATACGGAAGTAGTTCTGGAACGTGATCGAGGCGAGCGTCTGGTTCTCGGGCTGGATCGGCTGGTGCTCCTTGGCCTCGAGGGCCTGGTGCAATCCTTCCGAATACCGGCGGCCGGGCATCATGCGACCGGTGAACTCGTCGATGATGACTACCTCGCCGTTGCGAACAATGTAGTCCTTGTCGCGTTGGAACAGCTTGTGTGCGCGTAGCGCCTGGTTAACGTGATGCACGACCGAGACGTTCTCAACGTCGTAAAGTGAATCGCCCTTGAGCTGACCAGCCGCACGCAAACGCTGCTCGAGCTTTTCCATGCCGGCTTCAGTTAGCGTGACAGTGCGCTGCTTCTCGTCGACCTCATAGTCGGACTTCTCAAGCTGCGGAATATAGCTGTCGATAGTGTTGTAGAACTCAGAGCGATCGTCGAGCGGCCCGGAAATGATCAGTGGCGTGCGCGCTTCGTCGACCAGGATCGAGTCGACTTCGTCGACGATCGCATAGATGTGCCCGCGCTGGACCATGTCCTCCAGGCGATACTTCATATTATCGCGGAGATAGTCGAACCCAAGCTCGTTATTGGTGCCGTAGGTGATGTCGCAGTCATACGCCTTCTTGCGCTGCTCGTCGTCCAGTCCGTGCACGATGACGCCGACCGTAAGACCAAGGAAATTGTAGATCTGGCCCATCCATTCCGCGTCGCGCTTTGCCAGATAGTCGTTGACAGTTACGACGTGGACGCCGCGACCAGAGAGCGCGTTGAGATAAACAGGAAGCGTCGCGACCAGTGTCTTGCCTTCGCCGGTCTTCATCTCGGAAATCTTGCCTTCGTGCAGGATCATCCCGCCGACCAGCTGGACGTCAAAGTGCCGTTGTCCGAGGGTGCGCTTGGCGGCTTCCCGCACGGTTGCAAAGGCCGGTACCAGGATATCGTCGAGTGAGGTGCCTTCGGCCACCTGCTTCTTGAACTCATCGGTGCGCGCCCTGAGCGCATCGTCAGACAACGCCTCGAGCTCTTTCTCAAGCGCGTTAATCTCGCCGACCCGCGGCTGATAGCTGCGGATCCGCCGGTCGTTGGCGGAACCGAACAGCTTGCGGGCGACTGCGCCGATCATCCTTGGAAGCTCCTCACGTAGGCCGGGCGCTTATATCATGCCGCTGCGGCCGGACTTGCCTCCGGCACTCCGGAATACGGCACTTTTCGGGCAAATCCAGCGTGGACACGCCGGTGAATAACGACCAGCCGACACTCCGCGAGACATATGAGGGGGTCGGAATGTTGTCAATTGGCGGCCTGTTCTCGCATTAATGAAAGTCGGTCACGCGGACGTTAGGCGCGAGTGCCATTCGGCCATTGCAAAGACACGGTCGTTGGGCGAATAGTCCGCCGACGCCCGTCTGGTGGGCACCAATTCAAGGAAAACCTTATGACGTTTTCAGTTCCAGCCGGTTCTCCGGTCCGGTCGCGGCAGGCCGGTTTTTTTGCCGCATTCCTGGCACTGCTCGTCATGACGGCAGGGCCGGTACGCGCCCAGGACAAGGACCCGGTTGTGGCCAAGGTCAATGGCGTTGAAATCCACCAGAGCGACCTTGCCGTCGCCGAGGACGAAGCCGGCCAAATTCCGCCAATGTCGCCAGAGGCCAAGCAGGATTATCTGGTGCAGTTTGTCGCCGACATGATTCTCGTGTCGAAAGCTGCGGAAGACAAGAAATTCGGCGACGGGCCCGATTTCAAGCGCAAGCTCGAATTCGCCCGCAAGAAGCTTCTCATGGAAGGCCTGTTGCAATCGGTAGGCAAGGAAGCGCTAACCGACGAGGCGATGCATAAGGTCTACGAAGAAGCTGTGAAGCAAATTGGCGAAGAAAAGGAAGTCCATGCACGGCATATTCTGTTCCGCGCGCAGGCAGGCGACGACAAGGCCGGCAAGGAAGCCGAGGACAAGATCAAGGCGGTGATTGGCCGGCTGAAGAAGGGCGAAGACTTTGCCAAGATGGCTGGCGAAGTTACCGAAGACCCGTCGGGCAAAGCCAATGGAGGCGATCTCGGCTATTTCACCAAGGAGCAGATGGTGCCGGAATTCTCGGAAGCCGCTTTCAAACTGGACAAGGGACAAATCTCCGAGCCCGTGAAGACCCAGTTCGGCTGGCACGTCATCAAGGTCGAGGACAAGCGTGTCAAGCCAGCACCGAAATTCGAGGAAGTGAAGCCGCAAATCGAGAACTATGTCACCCGCAAGGCGCAGGCTGAGCTAGTGACCAAACTGCGGGCCGAAGCGAAGGTCGAACGCATGGACAAACCGGCCGCAAAGCCCGAGGAAAAGCCCGCGGCGCCCCCGCCGGCAAAGAAGTAACGCCGATCAAAATCATCAAATGATTTCGTCATGGCCGGCCTTGTGCCGGCCATTGGCGTCTTTTATGCCGATGCATCCGAAGTGCGGATGCCGGCGCCAAGCCGGACATGACGACGGAGAATGTTATGTCCACCGCAATCTCTCCTCTTGCCCCCGCTAACGTCCCCGACATGCCGTCGATTTCCGGCGTGCGCCTTGCAACAGCCGAAGCCGGTATCCGCTATGCGGGGCGTACCGACGTCCTGCTGGCGCTGTTCGATCCGGGCACGACCGCGGCGGGTGTGTTCACGCGTTCGAAATGCCCGTCGGCACCAGTCGAGTGGTGCCGCGCGCACCTAAAGACGAGCAAAACGCGTGCGCTGATCGTGAATTCCGGCAATGCCAACGCCTTCACCGGCAAGAGCGGGCGAGACGCGTGCAAGTTCACCGCGCAAATCACGGCTCGTGCAGCCGACTGCAGACCAGACGATGTATTTCTTGCTTCGACGGGCGTGATCGGCGAGCCGTTGAAGGCGCAGGCTTTCGAAGGCGTTATGGAAGGGCTGGTTGCACGCGCGCGCCCTGGCGAATTCCTCGCCGCAGCGCGGGCAATCATGACAACCGATACGTTCCCCAAAGTGGCGACGGCGATAGCAAAAATCGGCAGGGCTCGCGTAACGATCAATGGTATTGCCAAGGGGGCCGGGATGATCGCACCCGACATGGCCACCATGCTCTCTTTCATATTCACCGACGCAGCGATTTCCGCGCCTGCGTTGCAGGCGCTTTTGAAAGATGGCGTCGCCGACACATTCAACGCGGTGACAATTGACGGCGATACATCGACATCGGACACGCTGATGATGTTCGCGACTGGCAAGGCTGCCGGCGTTCCGCGAATTTCACGCGCGGCCGATTCACGCCTGAACGAATTTAAAACGGCGCTGCATTCAGTATTGGCCGGCCTGTCGGAACAGGTGGCACGCGACGGTGAAGGCGCGCGCAAGTTGGTCGAGATCGTGGTCGAAGGCGCGGTATCCACGGTTTCGGCGCGACGCATTGCAATGTCCATTGCCAATTCCCCGCTTGTGAAGACCGCAATCGCCGGCGAAGACGCAAACTGGGGCCGCGTCGTGATGGCCGTTGGCAAGGCGGGCGAGCCGGCAGACAGGGACAAGCTTTCGATCTGGTTTGGCGGCATCCGGGTTGCGCATAAGGGCGCGCGCGACCCGGGTTACGATGAAGCGACCGTCAGCGCAGCGATGAAAAAGCCCGAAATCAGTCTGAAGGTCGCACTCGGGCTGGGCAAAGGCCGCGATCGCGTGCTGACCTGCGACCTCACCAAAGAATACGTCGCCATCAACGGCGACTATCGCTCATAGATCCGGAGCCGGCGCCTTGGCTCCGAGAATTGTCCTCGTCGCGGCTTGCGCGCTCGTCGATGCCGACGGCCGCGTGCTGATTGCGCGAAGACCGCAGGGCAAGCCGATGGCCGGTCTCTGGGAATTCCCGGGCGGTAAAGTCGAGGATGGCGAGCGGCCGGAGGATACCCTGATCCGCGAACTACGCGAGGAACTTGCGATAGCAGTGAATGAGGCCTGCCTTGCGCCGCTCGCATTTGCGAGCCACACCTATCCCGATTTCCACCTGCTGATGCCGCTCTATGTCTGCCGCCGCTGGGACGGTATCGTCACTGCAACCGAGGGTCAGCAACTTGCGTGGGTCAAACCGAACCGGCTGCGCGACTACGAAATGCCTCCGGCGGACGTGCCGCTTATTTCGCACCTGATGACGTTGCTCTAGCCGCGCGTTGGTTTTTCGCCCGCCGGCAATTCCGTGGTGCCGAGTGCGTCGGCGAGCCGTTGCGCCGCCGAACCCGGCTTGAGCGATTTCTGCTGGCTTTCGTGCGGCACCCAGCCCGAAAGCCAGATTATTTCGAACGTCGCACGCACGCGTCCATCCGCGTCGGCAAAGCGATCGGCATAGATTTCCCTCACGCGCTCAAGCGTGCCACGCTTTAGCGGCGTGCGCAGGCGCTCATGTAGAATATTGGTCGCGCCCATGCGCCGCAGATCGCGCATCAGCACAAGAGCCGAGTCGTAGCGCACTGTGACCCGCTCGCTGTCAACGACAGGCAGCGCGAAGCCCGCGCGTTGCAAAAGTCCACCAAGCTCGCGGATGTCAGCGAAAGGTGCAACGCGCGGTGAGGCGCCGCCTTCCATTTCGCTCTCGGCGGCGGCAAATGCCGAGCGTAATTCGATCAAGCTGTCCCCGCCAATCAATGCCGCCAGCAACAATCCGTCCGGTTTGAGGGCGCGCCGGATCTGGATCAACGCTCCGGGCAGGTCGTTGACAAATTGCAGCGCCAGCGCAGACACCAAGAGGTCAAGCGAACCCTCGGCAAAGGGCAAGGCTTCCTCATCGGCAATGACATGCATGAGATTGTCATCGCCATTCGGTCCGACCGCAACGACAGTGCCGATATTCTCGTTTGCCGCCAGTACGCGACGCACCGCCTCGGATGGCGTGCCGAGGTCAACAACCACATCGAATTTGCGCAGGACCGCGGAAAGCCGCTCGCCCAAATCGATCGCAACACGATCAAGCAGAAATGTCGCTGGCTTCAATCTTCGTGCGCGCCTTTGGCGTACGCGGAGCAAACGCCGGTCAAATATATTGGAGCCTGACGACATTGTCTTGTCCTAGCGCGTCACGCGCGATCGTGCCATGCCCGCAAGCGACCGTGCTACGGTTGCAGCATGAACGAGCTTATTTCGGCAAGCCGGGCTGACGTGCCATCAGCTGCCGCCCGCTTCCGCAAGGGCTTACGATCGCTACTGCGGCTCGCGCTCGACTTCGCCCTGCCGCAGCTTTGTCCGTCCTGCCGTGAACCGCTTGGTGAAGGCAACGGTCTCTGCGCGCATTGCTGGTCACGGCTGTCGTTTATTGAGCCGCCGTATTGCGTGCGGCTTGGGATTCCTTTCGCCTACGACCCGGGCCATGGCCTCCTGTCGATGGAGGCAATCGCCGATCCGCCAACATATGACCGGGCACGCGCCGCCGTTTGCTACGATGACATTTCGCGCACACTCATCCATGGTCTGAAGTATGGCGACCGCCTCGATCTCTCGCAGTTGATGGGCCAATGGATGGCGCGCGCCGGGCGCGAACTGTTGGTGGACGCCGATGCACTGGTCCCGGTGCCCCTGCATTGGCGGCGGCTATGGGCGCGACGCTTTAACCAGTCTGCAGCTCTTGCGGGCGTCATCTCGGCTTTGACCGATGTGCCTGTTATCCATAATGGCCTCAAGCGCGTGCGGGCCACACCACAACAGGTGGGCAAGTCAAAGGTAGAGCGCGCTGAAAATGTGCAGGGTGCCTTCCGTGTCGTCCCCGAACATGGATCAAGTATTTTCGGGCGCAGGCTGATACTGGTTGACGACGTGCTCACCTCGGGCGCCACGGCTGATGCCTGCGCCCGCGCTTTGCTGCGGGCGGGTGCCAGCCATGTCGATGTGCTGATTTTTGCGCGGGTTGTGGCGGCGGTGCGTCCCCCCATATAAAAGAGCTGAAATGCTTGAAAACACCATGTCCCCCGTTGACATCTATACAACCCGCTTTTGTCCCTATTGCTCCGTGGCCAAAGCCTTGCTGAAGCGAAAGGGTGTAAGCTACAGCGAGATCGACGTCAGCAGCGACTTCGAGCGCCGGGAAGAAATGGTTCAGCGCGCAAACGGACGCATGACTGTGCCGCAGATTTTTATCGGCACCACGCACGTAGGTGGCAGCGATGAGCTGCACGCTCTTGAGCGCGCCGGCAGGCTCGACTCGCTGTTGACCAGCGGCAAGGCCTCATCATGAGCGGCGGCACCTTTAAATCAGCCATGATCCAGATGCGCTCGGGTCTCCAGCCTGGCGCCAATATTGATGCCGCCGTCCGCTACGTCGAAGACGCGAAATCGGCTGGCGCCGAATATGTACTCACGCCCGAAATGACAAACATCCTAGCCGCCGATCGCGAACAACTTTTCGCGGCGGCTGTCGACGAAGAGGCTGATGCATCGCTGGCAACGTTGCGCGAGGTCGCGCGCAAGCTCGGCATCTATGTGCATATCGGTTCGCTGGCAGTCAGGATCTCGCCTGACCGTGCCGCCAATCGGTCATTCCTGATCGATCCGAAGGGCGACATTCTCGCGCGCTACGACAAGATCCATATGTTCGACGTCGACCTTGCTGGTGGCGAGAGCTATCGCGAGTCACGCAATTACCGTCCGGGCGAACTGGCGGTGCTCGCCGACCTGCCTTGGGGCCGCCTCGGATTGACGGTTTGTTATGATCTGCGCTTCCCCGCGCTGTACCGCGCGCTTGCCGAAGCCGGTGCAACCATGCTGGCGATTCCGTCAGCATTCACAAAACAGACGGGCGAAGCACATTGGCATGTTCTCGTTCGCAGCCGCGCCATTGAAAACGGCTGCTTTGTATTTGCTGCCGCCCAAGGCGGCAGACATGAGAACGGCAGGGATACGTTCGGCCATTCACTGATCGTTGACCCTTGGGGGCGCATCCTTGCCGAAGGTGACACCGAGCCGGGGGTCATTGTGGCCGAGATCAATCCCGCAGAAGTCGCCAGTGCCCGTGCGCGCATTCCATCGCTCGAGCATGGCCGACGATTTGAAATCGTCGAACCGCTGGCGGAGCCGGCGCACCTCCATGTCGTACGAGGCGCGGAATGATTCGCTACGCACTCATCTGCCAGCAAGGCCACCAGTTCGAGAGCTGGTTTCAGGATTCGGCTGCATACGACAAGCAAGCCAAACGCGGCCTCGTGAGTTGCCCACACTGCGGCTCAGCCAAGGTCGAAAAGGCAATCATGGCGCCTCGGCTGTCCGCGACTGCCAAGAAGCGGGGCAAGACTATCGAAACGCCGGAGGCAACATCCGCACCGGCTCCCGCATCAGCTCCGGTCGCGATGATTTCGCCGCAGGAGCAGGAAATCCGAGCCAAGCTGAAGGAACTTCGGGATCATCTCGTTAAGAATGCCGACAATGTCGGCGCTAAATTTCCCGAGGAGGCGCGCAAGATGCACTATGGCGAGACTGAGCATCGCTCGATCTACGGCGTGGCAACGCCGGAAGAAGCCAAAGAGCTCTCTGAGGAAGGCATCGAATTTCATCCGCTGCCATCGCTACCCGACGAGCGGAACTAATACGCCCAGACCAGCAAGGCGACTCCGACCACGACCAGCACGATGCCTATCCCCTCGCGCTGCGTGGTGGGTTGCCTGAAGACGAACCGCGTCACGCCCTGTGCGAATAGCACCTCGACCAAGGCAAGCGTTCGCACATTAGCCGCGGTTGTGATCGCAAAGGCGAGAAACCAGAATTCTGAGGCGAACGCACCCATGAAGCCGGCGAAGAGCGATGGCTTCCATGCTCGCACAATGGCACGCAAAACCTTGGCGTCTCGCATCGCGAGATAAAGCGACAAGGCTGCTGCCTGAATCACCAAACCAACCGCCACGGTGAATGTCGCGGCCACCACAAAGTCGGGCAAATTCAGTGACAGGATGGCGCCGCGATATCCGATTGCGGATAGCCCGAATAGCGCGCCGGAAAATATGCCGACTACGGTTGAACGTATATTACGAGTTTCGTTCGTGGCAGGTTTCAGCGAAATGACAATCACGCCAACAGTAGCGATGAGAATCGCTGCGGCTGAAAGCGGGGTAACTTTGTCGCCGAGAAAGATCAGACCAAAAAGCGCTACGTGCACTGGCTCGGTCTTGATGTAGGCGTAGGCCACCACAAACGAACGTTGACCCATGACGGACAGCATGGTGGCCGTAGCGGCGATCTGCGTGAACGCGCCGGCAAGCACCCAGGGCCAGAACGTATCCGGTGGGTTTGGCGTTTGCGCGCCGGTCACGGCCAGTACGCCGGCGAGAAACAATAATGCAAACGGAAAGCCGAACAGGAAACGCACGTGGGTGGCGCCGACAGTGCCAAGCGTCGTGGTCAACTCGCGCTGCATCGCGTTGCGCGCGGTCTGCGCGGCCGCAGCGATCAGGGTAAAAACGGCCCAAAGCATCTTTCGGAGAAAAGTCCTGTTCAGGCGGCCGCGGACTGGATCTCCGCCGCTTCGGGAAACTCGGTCACCGCACCCTTCTCATTGTCGATCAACAGGAAGAGATCGAAATAGCGGATCGTCGGTGCACCGCCCGTACGCTTGATCACCGACTGTCGCCATTCTTCGTTGTGCGCCTTATGCGCCGCTTCGACCGAAGGCCAGATATAGACGCCGGCACCGGTCTTGCCGTTCAGCTCGAGCAAAAAATGCTTGCGCAGCAGTTCTTTGTTCGCCCGCCACTTGGGAATGACGTTGCGCGCCTCGTCGGCGACTTGCCGGCGGCTCCAGCCTTTAGGCGAATTAAATTCGACCAGTTCCAGAATCATGCGGCTTCCCCTTGTTGCTTCCACGCTGTGCCACCAGCATGTAATTGACGTCCATATCCGCCGACAGCTGCCAGCGATCGGCAAGCGGATTGTAGATCACGCCGCGTTCGCCGATGACCTGAAGGTCATTACGCTCAATCGCGCTTTCCAGCTCTTCGGGCTTCACGAACTTGTTCCACTGATGTGTACCACGTGGAAGCCAGCGCAGCACATATTCCGCGCCGACGATTGCGAGCGCAAAGCTCTTCAGTGTGCGGTTGAGCGTTGCGGCGATCATCAGGCCGCCGGGCTTTATCATCGCCGCGCAGGCGCCCATGAATGCTTCGACATCGGCAACGTGCTCGACAACCTCCATGGCCAGCACGACATCGAAGCGCTCATTGGCGGCGGAAAGATCTTCCGCGGTCGTCGCACGGTAGTCGACTGCGACCCCCGCTTCGCTAGCATGAACCTGCGCTGCGGCAATGTTGTCTTCCGAAGGATCGGCGCCAACCATCGATGCGCCTAGCCGCGCGAGCGGTTCCGCCAGGATGCCTCCGCCGCAGCCAATATCCAGCATGCGAAGGCCCTTCAGACAATCGAGCTTCTTGGGATCGCGGCCGAAGCAGACCGCCGTCTGATCACGGATATAGGCGAGCCGGACCGGATTGAACTTGTGCAAGGCCGCCATAGGCCCGCGCGGATTCCACCAATCGGCGGCATGGCGCGAAAATCGCTCCACCTCGGCGGCGTCGACACTGGTCATGTGGGCCTTTCCGGTAACCATGTGGGCGATCTCATCATTTCAGCGCCGGCTGTTGTTGCAGCGCGGCGAACCCGCCGGTATGTATACGCGCCTTTTCTGGCCGGCGCGCGGGGCTTCGTGCTGGCCGCTTGTTAGCGCCTTTCGGCGCGACCGGGAACGTCATGGCTCGGCTGGTGATGAAATTCGGCGGAACATCGGTCGCCGATCTCGACCGCATCCGCAATGTGGCTCGCCACGTCAAGCGCGAGGTCGATGCCGGCTACGATGTGGCAGTCGTTGTCTCCGCCATGGCCGGCGTGACCAATCAGCTGGTCGAATGGTGCCGGCAAGCTGCGATGCTGCACGATGCACGCGAGTACGACGCTGTGGTCGCAACCGGCGAAGGGGTCACTGCCGGCTTGCTCGCCATTGCCCTTGAAGGCATGGGCGTCAATGCGCGGTCCTGGCAGGGATGGCAGCTGCCGATCCTGACCGACAACGCACATGCCTCCGCACGCATCCTGGAGGTGAATGGCGCCGAGCTGATCAAGCGATTCAAGGAGCACGGGCAGGTCGCGGTCGTCGCCGGTTTCCAGGGCATGCACAGAGATACCGGCCGCGTCACGACGCTGGGCCGCGGCGGATCCGACACCTCAGCGGTAGCAATCGCCGCTGCGATCGGGGCCGAACGCTGCGACATTTATACGGATGTCGACGGCGTCTACACAACCGATCCGCGGGTGGTGCCGCAGGCGCACCGCTTGGACAAGATTGCTTACGAAGAGATGCTCGAGCTCGCTTCGCTAGGCGCCAAGGTCATGCAGGTACGCTCGGTTGAGCTCGGCATGGTGCACAACGTGCGCATCTTTGTGCGCTCGAGTTTCGACAAGCCCGAGGACATCGATCCCAAGAAGCCGCCCTCCGGTACACTTATTTGCGACGAAGGAGACATCGTGGAACAGCAAGTCGTTACCGGCATCGCCTTCTCAAAGGACGAGGCGCAGATCTCGATCCGGCGAGTGCAGGACAAGCCCGGGGTCGCCGCCGCGATCTTCGGCCCGCTTGCCGACAACAACGTCAACGTGGACATGATCGTGCAGAACGTCTCGGCCGACGGCGCGACCACCGACCTCACCTTCACGGTTCCGTCCGCGGACTATGAGCGTGCACGGGTCACCCTCGAAAAGGCCAAAGGTGCGATCGGCTATGAGCGGCTGGATGGGGCGACCGACGTTGCCAAGGTCTCCGTCATCGGCATCGGCATGCGTAGCCATGCCGGCGTCGCCGCCAAGGCGTTCAAGGCCCTGTCAACCCAGAAGATCAATATCCTCGCCATCACCACGTCGGAGATAAAGTTCTCCGTCCTGATCAAAGCCGCGCAGACCGATCTTGCGGTCCGCACCCTGCACGCGCTTTACGGGCTTGATAGGCCGTGACCGGTCCCCTTCGGGCTACGACCGGGAGCATATAGGACTTTGGCTTGCCCCTTGCATGGGCCATTGGCTATAGCCTGACACATAAGCGGCCGCGGAATCCGAAGCCGACGGTCGCTATTCGTACATGATTGGGCCGTAGACGAGGCTGCGGCCCAGGCCGCGGCTGAAGGACCTCAATAATGCGTGGCGCGCTGGGTGGTCCGCGCGTGCTGTTGCGCAGGCTTCGCGAAGTGATGGCGGAGCCGGTCAGCGCGCAGGACCGTCTCGACAAGGTGGTGGTGTTGATCGCCGCCAACATGGTGGCGGAAGTCTGCTCTGTCTACGTTTTGCGCGTAGACGGAACGCTCGAACTATACGCCACTGAAGGCCTCAAACGCGAAGCCGTCCACCAGACCGTCCTGAAAGCCGAGGAAGGCCTGGTTGGCCTGGTCGCCAGCGAAGCCAATCCGATAAATCTCTCGGACGCGCAGGCGCATCCGGCGTTCTCCTATCGCCCCGAAACCGGCGAAGAAATTTATCACTCGTTCCTAGGGGTGCCGATCCTGCGCGCAGGTAACACGCTCGGCGTGCTGGTCGTACAGAACCGTGCGCGGCGCACCTACACCGAGGAGGAAGAAGAAGCGCTGCAGACGACGTCGATGGTGCTCGCCGAAATGATTGCATCGGGCGAGCTGTCGTCCCTCGCCAGCCCCGGCGCCGAGCCCGCTGCCCGCCATTCGATGCATTTCATAGGCACGTCGCTATCGGATGGCATCGCGTTGGGCCACGTCGTGCTGCATGAGCCGCGCGTCGTTATCACCAACGTGATTGCCGACGATGTGCCGCACGAGCTCAAACGGCTCGACGCCGCCATTGCGACTCTGCGCGCCGACCTCGACCGGCTGGTCGAGCACCGCGACGTCGCCGACGGGGGCGAGCACCGCGACGTGCTCGAAGCCTATCGCATGTTCTCATACGACCAAGGCTGGCAGCACAAGATCCGCGAGGCTGTGATGACCGGCCTCACTGCCGAAGCGAGCGTCGAGCGCGTTCAGTCGGATACGCGTGCGCGGATGCTTCGCGCCTCCGACCACTATTTGCGCGACCGCCTGCACGACCTCGACGACCTCGCCAACCGCTTGATGCGCGTTCTAATGGGTCAGGATCATGCGCCGACCAAGGAGCAGATGCCGGAAAACGCCATTGTCGTGGCGCGGTCGATGGGGCCGGCGGCTCTGCTCGACTACGATCGCAAAAGATTGCGTGGCCTGGTGCTCGAGGAAGGCGGCCCGACATCGCACGTTTCTATCGTCGCACGTGCGCTCGGCATTCCCACCGTCGGCGAGATCGAGAACGCAACCGGGCTCGTTGAATCGGGCGACGCCATCATCGTCGACGGCTCGACCGGCCACATTCATATGCGCCCACCGCAGGACGTGCAGGCGTCGTACGGCGAGCGCGTCAAGTTACGCGCCCGGCGCCAGGCACAGTATCGCGCACTGCGCGACCGGCCGTGCGTCACTAAAGACGGTCAAAAAATCTCATTGATGATCAATGCGGGGCTCGCGATCGACCTGCCGCATATCGAGGATACCGGTGCGGGTGGCATCGGCCTGTTCCGCACGGAATTGCAGTTCATGGTGGCGGACACGCTGCCGCGCACGGGCGAACAGCTCTCGCTCTACCGGTCGGTGCTTGAAGCCGCCGGCAAAAAGCCCGTCACCTTCCGCACGCTCGACATCGGCGGCGACAAGGTGCTGCCCTACCTGCGCAACATCGAAGAAGAAAACCCCGCGCTCGGTTGGCGCGCCATTAGGCTCGGGCTCGACCGTCCCGGCCTGTTGCGCAGCCAAGTGCGCGCGTTGTTGCGCGCAGCCGGGGGGCGGGAACTTCGACTGATGTTTCCCATGATCGCGGCCGTGGACGAATTCGACAAGGCCAAGGCTCTGGTCGAGGTCGAGCTTACGCACCTGCGCCGGCATGGCCATGAGCTGCCGGAGCGAGTCGATATCGGTACCATGGTGGAGGTTCCATCATTGCTGTTCCAGCTCGACGAGCTACTGGAGCGCGTCGACTTTCTCTCCGTCGGGTCGAACGACCTGATGCAGTTTCTTTATGCGGCCGATCGCGGAAATCCACGGGTATCGGAACGTTTCGACCCGTTGTCGGCTCCGGTCCTACGCGCATTGAAAGAAATCGTCGACAAGGCAAAGAAGCACGGCAAGCCAGTAACTTTATGCGGCGAACTTGCCTCGCAGCCGATCGGCGCGCTCGCTCTCGTCCTTCTTGGCTATCGGACGTTGTCGTTGACGCCATCGGCAGTCGGTCCGGTGAAGGCGCTACTGCTCGAACTCGATTGCCGCAAGGGCGAGGCTGCCCTATTGCCAATTCTGAACGAGCCGGTTGGCAGTGTATCCATTCGCCACAAGCTCGAAGGCTTCGCCGCATCCGAGGGGCTTCAGCTTTGATAACTTTGCCGCAGCAGAAAATGGATGCGTTGCTGGCCCGCCACGCCATGGTAGAGAGCGAGCTTGCGAGCGGTTTGAGCCCTGAAGCCTACGTCAAGCTCTCCCGCGAGTTTGCCGAACTCAGCCCGGTCGTTGAATCGATAAAGGCATATCGGAACGCCGAAAAGGAGATCGCGGACCTTGCGGCGCTGGTTGATGATTCTGCGACCGACGCGGACATGCGCAAGCTGGCCGATGTTGAGCGTCACGCATTGCAGGAGCGCAAGGATAAGCTTGCCCAACAGATCCGTCTGGCATTGCTGCCAAAGGACGCGATGGATGACCACAATGCGATCCTGGAAATCCGTGCCGGCACCGGCGGCGACGAAGCCGCATTGTTCGCCGGCGACCTTTTCCGCATGTACGAGCGCTATGCCGCAAAACAGGGCTGGAAGACGGAAATCCTGTCGCTGAGCGAAGGCACCAAGGGCGGCTTCAAAGAAATCGTCGCCGAAGTCAGCGGCCGGGGGGTATTCGCAAAGCTGAAATTTGAATCTGGCGTGCATCGAGTGCAGCGTGTGCCTGATACTGAAGCATCGGGCCGCATTCACACGTCGGCGGCAACGGTTGCGGTTCTGCCTGAAGTCGAAGACGTCGACATTCACATCAACGAGGCCGATCTGAAGATCGATACGATGCGTGCGCAGGGCGCAGGTGGCCAGCACGTCAACAAGACTGAATCGGCAATCAGAATTACACATATTCCGAGTGGTATCGTCGTGTTCGTTCAGGAGGAGCGATCGCAGCACAAGAACAAGGCGAAGGCGCTGACGATGCTGAGGGCGAAGCTCTATGACGCCGAAAAGACCAAACGCGACTCCGCGCGCGCGGCCGAGCGACGCGGCCAGGTCGGCTCAGGTGATCGCTCCGAACGCATCCGGACCTACAATTTCCCGCAAGGGCGCGTCACGGATCACCGCATCAATCTCACACTGCATAAGCTTCCGCAGATCATTGAGGGCGAAGCGCTGGACGAAGTCATCGATGCGCTTGTGACCGAACATCAGGCCGAATTACTGGCGGCCGAAGGCGCCGCGTGAGTGCCGTGCCTAGCCTGAAGTCAGGCGTCTCGGTCTCCGAAGCGCTCCATCACGTGGCGCAATCTTTCCGTACCAACGGGATCGAAGAGGCCGAAGCCGACGCACGCGCGCTGATCGGTCACGCGCTGCATCTCGACCGCGCGCGTCTAATTGCGCAATCAGACCGAGTCTTGGAGTCACGCGAAGTGACGGTGATATCGGCGCTCGCGACGCGACGCCTGCGGCGCGAGCCGGTGTCGCGCATTCTGGGGCAGAAGGAATTCTGGAGCCTTCCAATTTCGGTGACGCCCGATGTGCTCGTGCCCCGACCAGAGACAGAAACCGTCGTCGAAGCCGCACTCGATTTCATCATGCGCAGCGGGCTGCGCCTGGAAAAGCTGCGTATCCTTGACATCGGCACGGGCTCCGGCGCGCTGCTAGTGGCACTATTGAACGAGTTGCCCAATGCGGCTGGGACCGGCACCGACGTCAGTTCCGCCGCCTTGGACGTCGCGCGTGCCAATGCGGCACGTTGTCGGGTCGACTCACGATGCAATTTTGTTGTCTGCAACATTGCAAACGGCGTCGAAGGTCCTTTCGACCTGATCGTGTCGAACCCGCCCTACATTTCACATGACGAGATCGTGACACTGGCGCCTGAGGTCCGAGACTACGATCCGCAGGTTGCACTCGATGGCGGCCGAGATGGCCTTGACGCGTATCGTGCTATCGCGGGCGACGCCAAACGTATTCTGGCACCGGGCGGCAGACTATTCGTGGAATTGGGCGCGGGTCAGGATCAGCACGTTCGCGCACTATTTACCGAGGCGGGACTGAGCCCAGGCACTCCACGCAAGGATTTAGCGGGAATTTCGCGCGTACTTGGCGCGGGTTTCACGCTATGAACCGCGATATGAATGCGACGCATTCCCACCGGATGAAAATGCAGAGCCCGATTATTCGCCGAAAAAAGCACTTGGATTATGCCCCGGAAACGACTAGCTTCCGGTCACGGAATCAACCCGTGACGGTTGCATCGCCAGGAACTCCGGAGCGAGCCGGCTCTGTGAGATGCGGCGCAAGGCGGATGACGAATAGCCGGCTTCGAAGAGACGGCAGACGAAATCGCCAGAGACGGGTCTGGATGCTTCACCGGTTGGGCGCATCATTTTTCGAAACCTAGGACGATGCGCGTAACGAGAGGTTGGCAACGCTGCGGCTGAGACCGCGGTAATGGGGTTGCTGCGACTAACGCGAATAAAGGAACACGACACTTCGATCATTGGCGCGGACATAACGCAAGTCCGCCCGCGCAATGAGATTTGTTTGGACTTGCAGGTTGAGTTGAGTGTTCGGCGCGAATGCCGCGACAGGTGAAAGGTCGACGAACAGGCACATCATGAGAAACGGTCAAAAGCGCATGCGGGGGCGAGGCAACCACCGCAAGAGTCAGAATCCCCTCACGCGCGTTTACGAATCGAACGGTCCCGACGTCAAAATCCGCGGCACCGCTTCACATATCGCGGAAAAATACATCCAGCTCGCGCGTGACGCGCAAGGTTCGGGCGACCCGGTGGCCGCTGAGAATTATTATCAGCACGCTGAGCACTACTTTCGCCTGATCGCCGCAGCGCAGGAACAGTTTCGTCAGCAGAACCCGTACTACAACCAGCAGCAGCCGCATCAGCAGGGCGGCGTGCCTGGCGGCCAGCCGCAGGCCGGCGGCGACGACGGCTACGATGGTGATGACGACGACAACCAGACTTTTATGGGCCAGAACGAACCAAGTTACGCGCCGCGCGAACCGCAGCAGCAGCCTTATCTACCCCGTGATGCGCAGCCGTTTCCGCCGCGCGATCAGCAGGTCCAGAATCGCCCGCAGCAGCATCAGCAGCATCAGCAGCAGCCCTACCCGCAGCCCAACCAGGGCAGTCACGAAGGCGGACAAGATGTCGGCGGTCTTCCGGCATTTATAACGGGCGGGGGCGGCGGCGGGCAGCCTCAGCAAAATTCCGGACAGAATGGCTACGATCAGGGTGATCGCGGGCAGGATCGATTCGGACATCGTCGACGCCGACGCCACCGCGGTGGTGGATATCGACCGGATCGTCAGGATCGTCCGGACCGTCAGGATTTCGGCGGCGGACATCAGCAAGGCGGACATCAGCAAAATGTGGCGCCCCAGCCGATGCCGGATGACAGCAACGCGAGCGACGAGCCGCGACAACCCGAGTAGTCAGCGTCACCTGCCGGGTGATGGCGCGAGCACCGGTTCCAGCGCCGGTACCAGTATCCGTTTTTCGCGGCGCGCGGGTATCGCGCGATAGACCTGCTTGGTCGCCTCCACCAGATGCACACCGGCGAACGGCGCTGAGAGCGTCGCGCCCGTGCGCTCCCACGCAACCGCGGTCCGCAAGAACCAGCCGCGCGCGACCGGTGGCACGTAAAGCGCCTCACTCCAACCAGTTGGAGTGAACCATGTCTCGCGCAGGAGCTGATTGATCTGGCTACGCGAATATGGTCGCCCATGACCGAATGGCGTTGTGTCCGTTCGCGCCCAGACGCCGCGTCGGTTTGGCACGACCGCAAGCAATCGACCACCAGACGCAAGCACACGCCACACTTCGCGAAGTAGTGCGCCTGGATCGTTCGTCATTTCCAGCGCGTGCACCAGCATCACGCGATCGACAGCGGAATCGGCGAGCGGAAGATCGCCTTCGTAGACGAGCGCGGACAGCGCCGGGCGTGTGGTTGGCCATTTCACCACGCCCTGCCCCGCCGGCATGAACGCGAGACAGCGCTCCGCCTCCTCGCGAAACAATCCTAGGTAAGGCGTCGCATAGCCGATACCGAGCACGCGCTGACCGGCGGTATCGCCCCACAATGAGCGAATGCCGCGCCCAATGAAGCGGCGGGCCACGACACCCAGCCGCTGGCCGTAAAAATTCCGCAGGTCGACGACGTCGATCGACATGCCGGCAAACTACCATGAAATAGTAAAGCGCTAACAACGCGGGAACACTCGGGCGTGCAAGTTCATTCATCCGCGTGATACGGTTAACCCCCTCCAGAGCGCCGAAAGGACCAAGCTCATGCCCGCGGAAATCCGCTTGTTTCGCTGTCGATCCGACAACTACGGCGTATTGCTGCATGACCCTGAAAACGGGACAACCGCAGCGATCGATGCACCAGAAGCTGCACCGATCGAGGCGGCGCTGAAAGCGAGCGGCTGGAAATTAACGGACATTCTGGTCACTCATCACCATGCCGATCACACAGATGGCATCCCCGCGCTAAAGGACAAATACAAATGCCGGGTCGTGGCACCCGCCGCCGAGGCCTCAAAGATTCCAGCCGTCGATGAGACGGCGCGTGAAGGAGACAAAGTGAAGGTCGGGGCGCTGTCCGCCAACATTATCGAAACGCCGGGTCATACACTCGGCCATATCGCCTACTGGTTTCACGGAGAAAAGGTTGCCTTCGTAGGCGACACATTGTTCTCGATTGGTTGCGGCCGCGTAATTGAGGGTACGCCCGAGCAGATGTGGCGGTCATTGGTCAAACTACGTGACTTGCCGAATGACACTGAATTTTATTGCGGGCATGAATACACCGCCGCCAATATTAGATTCGCCCGAACGATCGAGCCCAACAACAAGGCCCTTGTCGCGCGCGAAGCCGAGGCAACCAAACAGCTTGCACGGAACGAGGCAACTATCCCAGCGACTATCGGCGAGGAGAAGCAGGCAAACCCGTTTCTGCGCGCCGACGTGCCCGAAGTCGCCGCCGGCATCGGCATGGCGAGCAAACCTCCCGCAGAAGTATTCGCGGAAATTCGTGCCCGCAAGAACAAGTTCTGAACCCGATGCGCAATCCAACCGCGGCGGACATGATCCGCGCGCTCAAGCTCAAGCCGCATCCGGAAGGCGGTCACTATCGCGAAACCTTCCGTGACACGCGTCAACTGGATGGGCGGCCCGCATCGACGGCGATCCTTTTCTTGCTTGGACGTGGTGAACGGTCGCATTGGCACCGCATCGACGCGGTGGAGATCTGGCACTATTACGGCGGTGCGCCACTCAAGCTTGAGGTCGTTGACGGAGCCAAGGAAGAAATCTTCAGGCTTGGTGCGGACATCCACGCCGGCGAGGTGCCGCAGGTGACGGTGCCTGCACGTGCCTGGCAGGCTGCCGAAAGCCTTGGAGACTGGACGCTGACTGGCTGCACAGTTGCCCCAGGGTTTTCGTTCGACGGCTTTGAACTGGCGCCATCAGACTGGAAGCCGACCGATCAAGAACCTCAAAAATAAGGGGATCTGCGGACGACCGAGCTCGACCAGGCACGCGACGTGCTCGCGAAAAAACGTCACCGGCAAAAGCGGCGGAACTATTTGCGGCCGGCGGCATGCATGCAGGCAAGGTAGCTTTCGAGCGCGTGGCTGCGACGAATTTTAAGGCCTTCCCTTCTGTAGTACTTTGGAAACGCAACGCGCCCGCCGTCCAGCGTTTGGGTGTCACCCGTATCCTCCTTGGGGCGCAGCTTCAGCCCTTCGCGCTTAATGCCGACCGGTGGTAGAATAACGCGCCCGCCGTTGCGAACGGCGCATGAGCACGCGACCTTGTCGAAAATATCCTTGCAGCGCGGATCGACGTCCTGCGCAAACACGTGCTGAGCGAAAACAAGACACAGGGTCGCCGCTGTCAGACCTTTTTCGGTGCGCCGCCAATCTGGCATCGTGCCCAAATGCCTAGATGAAATATTGGCCGCCGTTGGCCGTCAGCGTCGACCCGGTGATGAGACCCGCCTCGTCCGACGCAAGAAACACGACACAACGCGCAATCTCCTCCGGCTCACCCAGTCGACCGATTGGAATCAGTGGCAGGATGGATTTCTCGAGAACATCTTTTGCCACAGCTTGCACCATCTCAGTGTTGATGTAGCCCGGGCAGATGGCATTGACCGTGATGCCGGTGCGCGCGGCTTCCTGCGCCAGCGCCTTGGTAAAACCCAGCTCGCCGGCCTTGGCGGCGGAATAATTCGCCTGGCCCATCTGGCCTTTCTGACCGTTGATCGAAGAGATGTTGATGATGCGGCCAAACTTGCGCTCGCGCATGCCCTCGATGACGGGCCGGCACATGTTGAAGAGGGACCCGAGGTTGGTATTGATCACCGTGGTCCACTGTTCGGGCTTCATGCGGTGAAACATGGCGTCGCGCGTGATACCGGCATTGTTGACCAGCACTTCAATGGGACCTACCTCGGCCTCGACCTTTTTAAGGCCTTCAACGCAGGCATCAAAGGATGAGACATCCCACTTGAAGACCGGAATCCCGGTATCTGCTTTGAACTTCTGCGCGGCGTCATCGTTGCCGCCGTAGTTGGCTGCAACTTTGTACCCGCTCGCCTTGAGAGCCCTGGCGATTGCCGCCCCGATCCCTCGGGTTCCACCTGTTACCAACGCAACGCGCGTCATGACCTCGTCCCTCTCTGAGCTATCTTCTTAAAACAACATGGCCGGGACAAGCCCGGCCATGACCTAAATCAAAAACGGCGCCAGGGGCCTACCGCTCGACGCACATAGCGATTCCCATGCCACCACCGATGCACAGCGTGGCCAAACCCTTCTTGGCATTGCGCTTCTGCATTTCATAAAGCAGCGTCACCAGCACGCGCGCCCCCGAGGCGCCAATCGGGTGCCCAATAGCAATAGCACCGCCGTTGACGTTGACCTTCGACGTATCCCATCCAAGATCCTTGTTGACCGCGCAGGCCTGAGCAGCGAAGGCCTCGTTTGCCTCGACAAGATCGAGGTCTTCCTTTTTCCAGCCGGCCTTCTTGAGTGCCGCCCGCGATGCCGGAATCGGGCCGGTTCCCATGATCGCCGGATCAACACCGGCCTGCGCCCATGAAACGATGCGCGCAAGAGGTGTCTTGCCGAGTTTCGCTGCTTCCGAAGCTTTCATGAGCACCAGTGCCGCAGCACCATCATTAATGCCGGATGCGTTGGCTGCCGTCACCGTTCCTTCCTTGTCGAAGGCAGGACGCAGCTTGGAAATTGACTCCATCGTCACGCCGGATTTCGGATACTCGTCGGTATCCACCACGACATCGCCCTTGCGCGACTTGATCGTGACCGGCGTGATCTCGTCTTTGAACTTTCCTGCTTTTTGCGCGGCCTCCGCCTTGTTCTGCGAAGCAACGGCGAATTCGTCCTGCTGCTGACGCGTGATCTGCCACTGCTTGGCAACGTTCTCCGCAGTGTTTCCCATGTGGTAGCCATTGAAGGCATCCCACAACCCATCCTTGATCATGGTGTCGATCATCTCGAACGACCCCATCTTCACACCGCTGCGCAAATGCTGACAGTGCGGTGCCATGCTCATCGACTCTTGGCCACCGGCAACGACAATTTCAGAGTCGCCGTTGAGAATGGCTTGGTAGCCGAGTGCGACCGCGCGCAAGCCCGAACCGCATAGCTGGTTTACGCCCCAAGCAGGGATCTCGACCGGAATTGAGGCCGCGATTGACGCCTGCCGCGCCGGGTTCTGGCCCTGCCCGGCGGTAAGAATTTGCCCCAGGATCACTTCGCTGATTCGGCCGCCTTCGACTCCCGCCCGGTCCATCGCGGCCTTGATCGCAGCCCTTCCCAGTTCGTGCGCGGGAAGATTTGCAAATGCCCCGTTGAAAGCGCCGACTGGGGTACGGGCCGCGCTCACGATTACAATGTCGTCTTTCATCAAACGCTCCTGTTAGTCAGACTCAGGGGGCATCCAGGGGATTTTTCGGCACCGCCGCATCCTCGGTAGGCCAAGCCTGTCTGTCAACTCGACCTGCCACTGCGTTATTGGCGACAATTGGCGCTTTTTCGAGCCTTCCGCAAGAGTTGCCGAGGCCGCTTTGGCGCTGCCGCGGTGCCACAAAACGGTGGCCCAGCGAAGCGGAAATTGGCTATGCTTAAGTCCTGGGCAGGGGAAACGTGTGAACGATATGTCAGAGGACAAGAAAGAGCCGGTCACGATAAAAAAATATGCGAACCGGCGGCTCTACAATACCGGAACAAGCACTTACGTGACGTTGGAAGACCTCGCCGCCATGGTCAAAAATGGCGAGGATTTCATTGTCTACGACGCCAAGACTGGCGAAGACATTACGCGCTCGGTCCTCGCGCAAATCATCTTCGAGCAGGAAAACAAAGAAGGTCAGAGCCTGCTGCCGATCACATTTCTGCGGCAATTGATCCGCTTTTACGGCGACAGCATGCAAATGCTCGTTCCGCGGTTTCTGGAAGCCTCAATCGAATCGTTGTCGAAGGAGCAAGGAAAGTTTCGCGAGCAGATGGCCCAGGCCTTCGGTGTCGGCGCCTTTGGCCCGCTTGAGGATCAGGTACGCCGCAACATGGAGATGTTCGAAAAGACCTTCGCAATGTTCGCACCGTTCGCGCGCGGCCAGTCAAAACCTGCTGAAAAGACCCCCCCAGGGTCGAGCAACGAGATGGACGAACTTAAGCGTCAACTCGACGAAATGCAGAAGCGCTTGGACAAGCTTGGTGGCAAGGATTAGGCGGTGACCTGCTACCGTTCCGTTTTGGAACGCCAGGGCGTCTGATGACGTTCCTTTGTGCGACGGATGTGGGCCCATATCGACCACAATTCGTCAGACCTTGTGAAATGGTGGGAAGCTGAAGGTGCTGTCGCGGTTAATCGCGCGCGGCATGCTGCTTGCACTTTTTGAATGTTGATGAATTCAAGTGTCCTGAATTGAGACGGCAAGATGCTAGCTGGTGAAATTAACGGGTCACAATTTCGGCAGCCTGACCCTGCGGTAGGTGCGCCGGAGAATGACAGCGAGCCCGCAGGGTCGGAAGGCCGCGCGCTCATCGCGCTTGATCCATTGTCCGGTCGCTCCGGACAAGCGGCTAGCCACCGTTACGCACCCTTCGTCGCCCATCTGGTTGCGACAAAAGATCAGCATCCGCAGACGCGCGAGCGCCGGCGCGCCGACCCGCGCGACGCCCTGGCTGCCTACCGAGCTGCGGCGACTTTGACGACCTAATATCCGAGCGCGCAGCCGTCCTTGCGCGGCTCCGAGCCGGCAATCAAAACGCCGCGATCCCAGTCGATTTTGATCGCCTGCGCGCCGCCCCATGGCGACGTTGCCATGACGACGTCATGGCCGCGTGCTTTCAATCCTTCGATTGTTGCTGCCGGTGTGCCCCGTTCGACGTCGGTATTTTCGCCTTCAAAGAAGAACCGCGGTGCGTCGATCGCCTGCTGCACATCCATCCCGTAGTCGAGCATGTTGAGAATAATCTGGACATGTCCCATCGGCTGATAGTGCGCACCCATCACACCGAAACTCATGTCGCAGCGGCCGTTCCGCATTGTAAGGGCCGGGATGATTGTATGCATCGGGCGCTTGTCCGGACCAAACGTATTGGGGTGATCCGGCTCGAGCGTGAAGCAGGCGCCCCGGTTCGTGAACATGATGCCGGTTCGCTCCGTGCAGACCCCGACACCGAAGCTCGAGTAGAGCGAGTTGATGAAAGAAACTGCCCTGCGGTCACGGTCAACAACAGTCAGATAAACAGTGTCGTTGCCGGGCGCCGGCGCACTCGGCAGCTTCGACCGCCTTTTAATGTCGATCAGTGACGCAAGTCTCTTGCTGAAACCTTTATCGAGCAATCGCGCAACAGGCATGCGCATGTGCGCATCATCAGCGATGTGGGTGTCTCGGATCGCATATCCCAGCCGGGCTGCCTCGAGCACAATGTGAAAACGATCGGCACTCAATCGATCGAGCGATGCCAGATCGAAGTTTTCCAGGATGTTGAGCATCACAAGCGCGGTGAGCCCCTGCCCGTTCGGCGGAATTTCCAGAACGTCGAGCCCGCGATAGTTCGTTGAAATGGGCTCGACGGCATTCCCGCGATGTCGTGAAAAATCTTCTGCGGTGAGAAAAGAACCACGCGCGGCAAGTGTTTTCGCCATGTCCGCTGCGATGTCCCCTTCGTAAAACGCACGTGCACCTTTGGACGCGATGGTCTTGAGCGTGGCGGCAAGTGCCGGAAACCGAATCACATTGCCTTCATTGGGCGCCGCGCCGTTGAACAGGTAGTGCTTGGACGCGCCAGGATCCGCATTGAGCTTGCCGATATGTTTCTTCCAGTCAAACGCGACACGTGGCGCCACCGGAAATCCGTCCTCGGCATATTTAATCGCCGGCGCCAATGCACGGTCGAAGCCGAAGCGGCCGTGAGCTTTTAGGATTGCTTCCCAGGCATCGATCGCGCCTGGCACGGTGACAGCATGAATCGAATTGCCAATCTCGTGCATTCCTTTGTCGCGCAACACCTGATCGGAAGCTGTTGCGCCGGCACGACCCGAGCCGTTGTATCCCCACACCGGTTTGCCGGGCTGCGAGATCAGGCAGTAACAATCGCCGCCAATCCCCGTCATATGCGGCTCGACTACACACAAAACTGCGACAGCGGCTACTGCCGCATCCGCTGCTGTGCCGCCCGCACGCAGCGTATCAATTGCAGCAAGCGTCGCGAGCGGGTGTGAGGTCGCCGCCACACCTTCACAGGCGATAACAGGCGAGCGGCCCGGTAGCTGAAAATCGCGGCTCATTAAGACAACCAGAAAGTTAGGACGATTAGGACGACACGCGCTCTACGCCCTCGACCGTAAGGTCTCGTTGAGCCGAACGCAAAGTTATTGCGAAGCCGCCGAGTACATCGACGAAGCTTACGACCAGTAACAGGAAGAAGATCGCAGTGGCGGCTTGCTTGACGAGAATAAACTCGACGATCATGCCGAGAAACAGGATCAGTGACAGCGTATGATCGACGACGGTACGAATACCGATCCGTGTCGACTTCATGATTTCGCCCAACAGCAGCAGGATCGCCAGCACGAGAAGCATGTCCCCGGCCGACATTGTCCAATCGCCCCCGGACATCATGTGAACGGTGCTTGCCGCCCCGGTCCAGGAGACCCCTGGCATCAGAAAGGCGATGATGTTGTAGATGGCAAACGGAACCAGCAGCAGAGGAAAGCCGAGCATGAACATGGCGCAGCTTTCTCTCCGGTCCTGGCCCTCGCGCTATGCCTCGGTCTTGGGCTTCAGAACCTGACGGCCCTTGTACATTCCAGTCTTCAGGTCGATGTGGTGTGGGCGCCGCAATTCACCGGAATCCTTGTCCTCGACATAGGTCGGCCGCTTGAGCGCGTCGGCGGAGCGGCGCATGCCGCGGCGCGACGGCGAGGTTTTTCTTTTCGGCACAGCCATGGGACGAAACTCCTGAAAAAGCGCGATCTTTTGGTTTGAAGCCGGGCTTATAGAGGAAGGGGCGGGCCAAGGCTAGTGTCTTTGCCGCAGACATGATGCGACGCCAGGGGCGCGCTCGGCGCGGGCAACATAGAGGCCGGCAAGCCGCCGCAACCCGGGACCGGGCTGCCTTGCATTTCTCGCCGCAGGATTAGGCAATATTGCCGCCAAAAGTGCGGCTTGATAGCGAGAGACGTCATTTGCTGACTTGCCGAATGCACGTCGCGCGCCGGCCTCAACGCCGAATTCACCATTCGGACCCCACTGCGCGACATTGAGGTAAATTTCCATGACGCGCCGTTTCGGCAAAACGAGGTCGATCCACAGCGCTAGCGGAAATTCCAGTGCCTTGCGCACGTAGCTTCGGCCCTGCCAGAGAAACAGGTTCTTTGCCAGCTGCTGTGTGATGGTCGAGCCGCCGCGCATTTCATCGAAGTCGTCGGCTTCTGCGATCGCTTCGCGAATCTCGGTCAGGTCCACGCCGTGGTGGCTACAAAACCGCCCGTCCTCCGCTATGATGACTGTAACCGGCAACGCTGGCGAAATATGGCTGAGTGGAACAAGATGGCGCTCGACCCTCGCTCCGCTTATCCGGCGCCACAACATCGTCGTCGAGACCGGGTCGACGACGGCATAAATCGGGGTGAGCGCATAGGGAAGCAGCACGAGTGCCAAAATCGCAATCATAAGGGCGCGTAGCCCGCGGCGTATCCGCGGCCAATTCCGCATACCCGGTCTTCTGTCCGACCCGTCCATTCGTCCCAGCCTAGCCTATTCGATCCGCAATTGACCCCACTTTGCGGGAGCAGGAGTAGCCGCTATCAATGCCACAATGAAAAACGACACCGCCCGCTTTACCGACCGTCTTGCCGCAACTGCACGCGACATTGAGACACTGCTCGACCAGCTCCTGAGTCCTGCAGCGCTGAGCAGCGAGACGGCGCGACCGCCTCGGCTGGTGGCCGCCATGCGCCATGCGGCGTTGGATGGAGGCAAGCGCCTGCGCCCTTTCCTTGTCGTGGAGACAGCGGCTCTCTTCGATGTGGACCGGACCGGCGCGCTGATGACCGGCGCGGCACTTGAACTCATCCATTGCTATTCGCTGGTGCATGATGATTTGCCAGCGATGGACAATGACGATCTGCGCCGCGGACGGCCGACTGTGCATAAGGCGTTCGATGATGCGACCGCGATTCTTGTGGGCGATTCGCTGCTCACACTTGCTTTTGACGTCATGGCACGCGCCGAAGTGCACCCTGACGCCACAGTGCGCGCGACGCTAGTACTTGAACTTGCGCGAGCATCGGGGCTTGGTGGCATGGCCGGCGGCCAGATGCTCGATCTTGCCGCTGAAGGCCGCTTTGAAAACAAGCGGACACTCAGTGAAAAAGAGATCGTCACTCTGCAGGCCATGAAGACCGGCGCGCTGATCCGTTTCGCCTGCAATGCCGGCGCGATTCTCGGAAAGGCCGATGCAGCGGCGCGCACGAGCGTTGCGAGATACGGTTCCGCCATCGGCCAGGCATTCCAGATCGCCGACGATTTACTCGATGTTGAGGGCGACACCAAGACGTTGGGCAAAGCGGCCGGCAAGGATGCGGCAGCGGGCAAAGCGACGCTTGTCGCAACTTTGGGGGTCGACAGGGCTCGTGCGCGTCTCAACGAGCTGGTTGAGGAAGCCAATGCCGCCTTGGCCTCTTTCAGTGAAAAATCGGATACACTGCGCGCGGCCGCTCGCTTCATCGCGGAAAGACGGGCTTGAGCCACGCGAGGGCTGATGAGCCGCAGGACACGTGATCCGTTGATGCCTGTACGGCTCGCGCGATTGCACGCGCGATTGCTGATTTCCGTTGCGATCGGCGCTGCAGTCACACTGGCGCTGGCTGCCACGGACTGGCGCTTGGCGACGCGCCTGCTGACCGGATGGGATGTCGGCATCAGCTTTTATCTGGTCTCCACCTATCTGTTGGTGTCGCGGTCGACGGTCAATGAAATCCGCCGTCGTGCCGCAATTCAGGACGAGGGTGCCGCGGCGCTACTGGTGCTTACTCCCGCGGCTGCGATCGCCAGCCTTGCCGCCATCGTCGTTGAAGTTGGCAACCCGGAGACAGCCGCAGGCTGGGCCGAGCTCGCCTTCGGCATGGGCACCATCCTGCTGTCCTGGCTGTTCCTGCACATCGTCTTTGCGTTGCACTACGCGCACGAATATTACGGCGAACGCAGCGACGATCAGACCGGCGGCCTCAAGTTTCCTGGACAGCAGGGCCCGGATTATTGGGACTTCGTTTATTTCTCTTTTGTAATTGCGATGACATCGCAGGTATCCGACGTGGCAATCACAAGCAAGGTGATCCGACGCGTTGCTACGGTTCACGGCGTCTTGTCGTTCTTCTTCAACGTTTCGGTTCTGGCGCTGACAGTGAACATGATTTCCAATCTGATCAAGCCTGGCTGAACAAGACCGCCATGACTGGCACGATGGAAACGCTCCTGCTGATGCTGGCGCTGCTTGCCGCCGCAGCCATCGCCGCGCAACGACTAAAGACCGCCCCGTCAATCATCTTGATGATCGCCGGTATTGGAATGGCCCTGGTACCGGGACTGCCAACAATCCGACTTGCGCCGGAACTCGTGCTCCTGGTGATCCTCCCTCCACTCATTTACTCGGCCGGGGTCGCCATGAGCTGGCGCGAATTCAAGTTCAACCTGAGGCCGATAACGCTCCTTGCATTCGGCTGCGTGGTATTCACCACCTGCGCAGTCGCCGCCGTCGCGCATTATGTTCTGAAATTCGAGTGGGCAATCGGGTTCCTGCTCGGAGCCATCGTCGCGCCGCCCGACGCAGTCGCGCCTCTCACTATTGCGCGACGCCTGGGGCTGCCGCGGCGTCTTCTTGTGGTTCTCGAAGGTGAAGGGCTCGCCAACGACGCAACCGCGCTCATCCTCTACCGCTTCGCCGTTGCAGCAGCGGCAACCGGCGCATTCTCTTTGCCGAAGGCGAGCGGCACTTTTGCGATGATCGTAGTCGGGGAAATTCTTTACGGCATCGCCGTCGGCTGGCTAAGTCTGCGATTGCGGCAATGGGCTCACGAGCCGCGCGTCGAAATTACGCTGTCACTGATGACGCCTTATCTCGCATTCTGGGTGCCCGAGCATCTCGGCGGATCCGGTGTTCTGGCGACCGTTGCCTGTGGGCTCTATGTCAGCTGGAACGGGCCGCAGCTCATTTCGTCGGCGACAAGGCTGCAGGGCATTTTCTTCTGGGACCTGCTTGTCTACCTCGTCGAGGGTCTCGTGTTCCTGATGACGGGATCGCAAGCACGCGCACTATTCGACCAGGTACAGGCTTTTTCAATCCGCGAACTGGCAGTCGCCACGGCATGGACGACGCTGGTCCTGATCGTTGCGCGCTTCATCTGGATTTTTCCTGCCACCTACATCCCGCGTTGGGTAAGCCCATCGCTCGCCAGACGCGATCCATCGCCGCCGTGGCAGAGCCCTTTCCTGCTTTCCTTTATCGGCGTGCGGGGCGTTGTTTCGCTGGCTGCCGCACTCGCAATTCCGTACACGCTGGCCAACGGCCAGCCTTTTCCTCACCGCGAGCTGATCCTGTTTATTACTTTCGGTGTGATTATCATCACCCTTGTTGGCCAGGGCCTGATGCTGCCGCTGGTCGTGCGCTGGCTCGGCGTGGCGAGCTCCGGGGAAGAAGAACGGTTAAGTCAGATCCAATCTGAACTCGACGCGCGCACGTCTGCCCTTGAGGCAGTGGAGAGGCGGCTTGAGAAATTCATTCAGGAGCGCGAACTGCCCGAAGAGGTCATAACGCTCCTGCGCACGCGTAATCAGAGCCGCAGACAAATCCTGCCTAGCAATCTGGCCGACGGTCTTGATTACACGCGTCAGAGCGCTGCGCTGAAGAAGGAATTGATCGAAGCCGAGCGCAACTTCATTTATCAACTGCTGCGCGACGGGAAGATCACGGACGAGGCCCGCCGCCGGATCGAGTACGAGCTGGATCTGGAGGAAGCCAGCGTCGCTAACCGCGGCCGGGACGGTGGCGGTTGGATGTAATCACTCTTCAGTGCGTCCGGTTCACCAGTATAAGACCAGCAGCGACCAGCGCGACCGCCGCGGCAAACGCCGGTGTCAAGGGCTCGTTCAGCACAAGATGTCCTGCGGCAACGCCGAACAACGGCGTGAGAAACGTAAATGCCGAAAGCCTGGTCGCGGAATAGCGTGCAATCAGTGCGAACCAGATGACGAACGTTACGCTGACCACCCACACGGTTTGGTAGACCATGGATCCGATCGCCAATGCCGACGGCATACTGGCCATTCGTTCGCCGAGGACGAATGCGGTGATGCCCATGATGGGCCCGGAGACGACGAGCTGATAGAGCATCACTTTTTCGGCAGACGCACGCGTCAACGCGCTGGCCTTGATGGTCAGCGTGGTCGCTGCCCAGAACAGCGCGCCGCCGACCATCATCGCGTCACCGATATGCTGCCGGGGATCGAGTGCCGGTGTTGGAAGGCCGAAGGCAATCAGCATGCCGGCAAATGACATGCCGAGACCCAGCCATTGCGCCGGACCGAAACGATCGGCAGGAAGCACGAAGCGTGCCCCGATCACGACAAAAAATGGCGCAAGGTAGATGAACAATACCGCGCGTGTCGCCGTCGTATAGAGGAGACCCTGATAGATCAGAATGAACTCTGTTGCGAACAGCGCGCCGGCCGCCAGCCCGCACCACAGCGTGCCGTCGTACTTAAAAAGTGGGATGCCACGCAGCCGGCACCAGGCTGCGATCAGGAAAGCCGCGACAAATGACCGGATCGTGGCCTGCATGAGCGGCGGGATGTCATGAATCGCAAGCTTGGTCGCAACCTGGTTGAATCCCCAGGACAGGCACAGGACGACGACGATTCCGGCCGCGAGCGCGTCGAGCGGACGTGTGGTCGATGTGTAAGCGGGTGTGGAGGACAAATGCGGCTCGGTGAGTGATTTCGGTTATGCCGCCTTGCAGTGCGCACAAATACCCGAAATTTCGATGACCGGCGTCTTGGGGACGAAGCCTGCGGCACGGGAGGCACTTTTGATCGTGTCAGCGACTGCAGCCGATGCGGCTTCGCCGACCGCACCGCATTTTTCGCAAATCAGAAAAACCACCGGATCGCTGCTGTCGTGATTGTGCACGCAGGCGATAAACGCATTACGGCTTTCGATCCGATGCACGAGGTCCTGCTCTCGCAGGAAATCGAGTGCCCGATAAATCGTGATCGGTGCCGGCCGTGCGCCCCGTCCCGCCAAGCGATCAATGAGATCATATGCCCCGAGCGGATGATGGCTTGCCAGAAGGGCCTCGAGAACCCGCCGGCGTATCGGCGTCAGGCGTTCCTTGCGTGCGGCGCAGATCGTTTCAGCATGGGCGATCGCGTCGTTCGCGCAGCGCTGGTGATCGTGATCGGGTTTGGGAAATGCCAAGTGCGCGGACGATTTTCTGGTCACTGACGTGTTCCGCCTTCCTACTCAAGTCTAACGTCAAACCGCTTCAAATCCTAAGACTTGAGCTTATATATTGCACTGCAGCAAAGACAGGGCCAGGTTTCTGCAGTCCCGTTTGACCTCCACCACCGATCCCTCCGCAGCTTCATCTCATTGAGGACGGCATGCTCAAAGACAAGACAGCACTGGTCACCGGCTCGACCTCAGGCATCGGGCTCGCCACTGCGCGCGCGCTCGCACAGGACGGCGCCAAGGTCATGCTCAACGGCTTCGGGGACAAAGCGCAGATCGAGAAAATCCGCGCCGGGATTGAAAAAGATTTCGGCGTGAAGGCGGGTTACTCACCGGCCGACATGACCAAGCCAGCCGAGATCTCCGACATGATCCGCACCACCGAGAAAGAATTCGGTTCGCTCGATATCCTGGTGAACAATGCCGGCATACAGCACGTTGCCAATATCGAGGACTTCCCGATCGAGAAGTGGGACGCGGTAATTGCGATCAACCTCTCATCGTCGTTTCACACTATTCGCGCGGCCGTGGCCGGCATGAAGGCCCGAAAATGGGGCCGCATTATCAACATCGCGTCCGCGCATGGACTTGTCGCCAGCGTGCAGAAGGTGGCTTATGTTTCCGCCAAGCACGGCCTTGTCGGTCTCACGAAAGTGGTTGCAATAGAGACTGCGAATGTAGGCGTGACCTGCAACGCCATATGCCCCGGGTGGGTGCTTACACCGCTGGTTCAGCAGCAAATCGATGCGCGCGCTAAAACTTCCGGTAAAAGCGTGCGCGAGGAAGAAATCGCGCTGCTGTCGGAGAAGCAGCCGATGCACCAATTCACAAAGCCTGAAAGCATTGGCGCGCTCGCCGTTTTCTTGTGCAGTGACGCAGCGGCGACGATAACCGGCTCTGCCTACTCGATCGATGGCGGCTGGGTGGCGCAGTGATACGCAAGCAATGATCGAACTCTTCGCGCGCGCATTCAGTGGTGGCAAGTCGGAAAGGCCGAAAGCCGGCAAACGCGTTAATCTGGCATTGCAGGGAGGCGGCGCGCTGGGCGCGTTCACGTGGGGCGTGCTCGACCACCTTCTCGAGGATGGCCGGCTGACGATCGAGGGAATTTCCGGTGCCTCGGCCGGCGCCGTCAACGCTGTCATATTGGCCGACGGTCTCGCTCGCGGCGGACCGGAAGAAGCGCGCAAGCGTCTCGCAGATTTCTGGCGCGCCGCCAGTCTTGGCGGCAACCTGCCCGATGTTCAGCGCCGCGCCGTCGACCGGCTGTTTTCGTTCTGGCCGATTGAAGACACGCCAATCGGCCTGTGGATGCAGGCGATGACCCGTTATCTGTCGCCTTACGACTTCAACCCGCTCAACATCAATCCATTGAAGGATCTGGTGGGCCGTTTCGTCGACTTCGAGGCGGTGCGGGCAGCCAAGGAATTGCAACTGTTCGTGTCCGCGACCAACGTGAGGACAGGAGAGTTGCGCGTATTCAGACGCGATGAAATGACGGCCGACATGATCGTCGCGTCGGCGTGCTTGCCGCATCTTTTCTGTGCCGTGGAGATTGATGGCGAGGCCTATTGGGACGGCGGCTACGTCGGAAATCCGGCGCTCTATCCCTTGGTCGGAGCAACCGAAACGGAGAATCTTTTGCTCGTCCAGATCAATCCGTTGCAACGCAAGCGGGTACCGAAGACGCGCGACGAGATCATGGCGAGGATCAATGAAATTACATTTAACTCCTCGCTGATGTCGGAGCTGCGCGGCATTGCCTTCGTCGGAAAACTAATCGACGAGGGCAAGCTGCCACGTGGCACTGGCGCCGGACAGTATCGCAGGATTAATTTTCATCGCGTCGCCCTCACCGGCTCGGCGCAGACGCTGGACACGGCGAGCCGACTTAGCACCGACTATGACTTCTTCGAGATGTTGCGCACCAACGGCCGTAGGGCCGCGCGCCGTTTTCTCGATGCGCACTATGACGACATCGGGGTGCGTTCCAGCATGGATTTTAAGGCCACGACCGGAGCTGCCAGCGCGTGATATGCTCGCGCGAATGACAGCGCTCTCCGCCGAAATCGGCCAGACCGTCCTCGACATTGTCGTCGCCGATATCACGACGCTGGATGTCGATGCGATCGTAAATGCCGCCAACCGGTCGCTGCTCGGGGGCGGCGGCGTGGATGGCGCCATTCACCGTGCGGCTGGACCGGAACTTTTGGCTGAATGCCGTACTCTCGGCGGCTGCGAAACCGGTTCCGCAAAGATCACGCAGGGTTACTGGCTCAAGGCCAGGCATGTGATTCACGCCGTCGGCCCGGTCTGGGGAGGGGGCAACAAAGACCAGGAAGGGCTGCTGGCAGGCTGCTATCGCACCGCACTGGATCTTGCCGCCGACCGCAAACTGCGATCGATCGCCTACCCCGCGATTTCGACCGGCGTCTACCGCTTTCCGCCCGATCTTGCCGCGCGCATTGCGGTGGGAACTGTCGCATCCGAGATTGCCGCACGTCCCCGCGGCATGGGGCGGGTGATCTTCTGCTGTTTCTCGCTCGACAGCGCGGAGCGTCACAAGGACGCGTTTGCCGGACTGGGACTGGTGTGACGCCGGTCAGACCTTCGGATCCACATCAAGCCTCACGATCCAGTTCTCCTGTCCCACTTTCGCGGCCGGATAAAACTTCAGCACCTCGGGATCGTGACCAGGCACAATATGATGGCGCGAACTCGCGAGCTTCCTCAGCGTTTTGTAGCCCTCGAGCGTATCGCCGACGCTGTAGGTGATCGGAAACACACGGCCCTCGTCGAGATGCGAATAGAGATGGCAGGCATCCGAAGCGATCACGACATAGCCGCGCTTCGTCTTTACGCGCACGCATTGCAGGCCCTTTGAGTGCCCTCCGACCTTGTACACCGTGATCCCCGGAGCGAGCTCTTCGACGCCATCGTGGAATTCCACACGATACGCAAAGATTTTCCTGACCATCGCCAGCACGTCGCTTTCGCTGAACGGAATACGCAGCATTTGATGACACATGCAGCGGCCGGTGGCGTAGGCCATCTCGGTGTCCTGGATGTGGTAGCGCGCATTGGGGAAGAGATCGTAATTGCCGGCGTGGTCCCAGTGCATATGCGTCGCGATCACGTGATCGACCTTGTCGGGTGCAACCCCGAGCGCCTTCAGACCTTCGCCAACAGGATGGATAATCTTGCGCGCACGTTCCTTTGCCGCCACGTCATCGAAACCCGTGTCGCAGACGAAAGTACCGTGCGGACCCTTGATGACCCAGACGTAGTAGGCAATCGAAGTCATCTCGTCATGCGGATCGCCAAAGATGTAATTCTCAGACCGTTTGCGGGCATGGGTCGCATAGCAGACAGCGTAGACTTCGTGGATGTCGTCGCTCATTATTTCTTCTCCTTGCCCACGACCACACCGGCGCGCTTCTCGATCATCTTGACGATGGCGGTGAAATCGCTGTCTCCGCCGTATTCGGCGTTCGTCGTTTCCCATTGATCGAGCACGGCACTCATCACAGTGCTGGGAACGTTCAGCTCTTTTGCTTCATCGAAGCACAGGCGCACATCCTTGAGCATCAATGCTGTGGCAAAACCATAGTTGAACGTGCGCGGAAGGATCGCTTGGGGAAATTTCCCGTCCGACGCGGTGGTCCGGCCGGAGCCGGCATTGATGACATCGATCATCACGGCAGGATCAAGTCCCGCCTTGACGCCCATCGCCACCGCCTCCGACGTCGCCGCCATTGCGGTCGCCGACAGGAAGTTGTTCGCAAGCTTCATCGTCTGCGCCATGCCGGCTTTCTCTCCGATGACAAAAACCCTCCCGAAAACGGCAAGGACATCCATCACGAAAACGATTTCGGCCTTCGGCCCCGAGACCATGACCGCCAGCGTGCCTTTCGTGGCACCGCCGACACCGCCGCTGACCGGCGAGTCGATCTGCACAATATTTTTCTTCGCCAGCGCAGCCGCAATCTTTGCCGCAATCCGCGAGCCGGTGGTGGACAGATCGATGAAGCGCTTGATTCGTTTGCCGTGAATAACGCCGCCCTCGCCCGTCGCCACCTTTTCGGAGATCTGCAGCGATGGGAGGCTCGCCATCACTGTCTCGACTCGGTCGGCGACATCAGCAGGCGATGATGCAAGCTGGGCCCCCAATGCGACCAGAGGCGCCGCCGCATCATTGCGCGTGTCGTAGACGACCAACTTGTGGCCGGCCTCGATGAGGCGGCGCGCCATGGGCTGTCCCATATTGCCGAGGCCGATAAATCCGATGTCCATAGACGACGTGCTCCTCTGCTCACGACAGAAACTCTTTCCTGATCATCTCCGTATGCTCTCCGAGCGCGGGAATCGGACCGTAAGTCCGCTCCCGCTCCGCGCGCGTCGGTGCCGGCGCGGGCATGCTGACCGGCCCGCTCGGCGCGCCGACAGTAATCCGGCGCAAGTGCGCGTGCTTCGATAGGAGCTCCCAGTCGTTGACGCGGGCAAACGCGATATCGGCGCCTTCGAGCTTCTTCATCAGTTCGGCCACATTGTGCGCGGCGAAGCTCGCTGCGACTTTCGCATCGGTTTCCCGGCGGTTCTCGACGCGCCTCGGATTGGTCGCGAATTTTGCGTCTTTTCCGAGCGCCGCCTCGCCCAAAACCTTTTCCGCGAGCACGCGCCACTCGCGGTCGTTCTGGATCGCGATCAGAATGTCAGCACCGTCGCGGCTTTTGAACACGCCGTAGGGCGCAATCGCCGCATGCGCGAGACCAATACGCTTGAAAGGCGTACCGCCTTCCCCATGCAGTAACGGCACGGTCATCCACTCAGCCATGGCATCGAACATGGAGACGGATATTTCCGCACCGTCATTTGTTCTCGAGCGCGCAATCAGGGCTTCGAGAATGGCTTCGTAGGCGTTCAGGCCGGCAGCCACATCGACGATGGAAACGCCGACGCGTGCTGGGCCTTCCGGCCCTCCGGTCACGGACGAAACTCCGGATTCAGCCTGGATCAAGAGGTCGTAGGCTTTGCGCTGGGCATAGGGGCCGCTCTCGCCATACCCCGAAATCGAGCAGCAGATCAGCCGCGGATATTGCTTGCGCAGGCGAGACATCGGGAAGCCGAGCTTCGTGAGGGCGCCCGGCTTCAGATTTTGTACGAAGACGTCGGCCTTTTTGAGCATGGCTTCGAGCAGCGCCTTGTCGTCAGCCCGGCTGAGGTCGAGCACCACCGACTGCTTGCCGCGATTCAGCCAGACGAAATTTGCGCTTTCGCCATGCACGACGTGATCGTACTCGCGGGCGAAATCGCCCTCAGGGCGCTCCACCTTGATGACACGCGCACCGGCATCGGCGAGGCGGCACGTGCACTGCGGCGCTGCCACCGCCTGCTCAACCGAAACGACAAGAATACCGGAGAGCGGCAGCGCCATCTCAGTACGACCGAGGCAGGCCGAGCACATGCTCAGCCAGATACGAGAGGATCATGTTGGTTGAGATCGGCGCCACCTGATAGAGCCGCGTTTCACGGAACTTGCGCTCGATATCGTATTCCTCCGCAAAACCGAAACCGCCGTGGGTCTGCACGCACATGTCGGCGGCGGCCCAGGAGGCGTCCGCGGCGAGCAGTTTCGCCATGTTGGCTTCAGCACCGATATCCTCACCGAAATCGTATTTGCGCGCAGCCTCATGCACCATCAGCTCTGCAGCGCGCATCTGCGCATAAGCGCGCGCGATCGGGAACTGCACGCCTTGATTCTGCCCGATCGGTCGTCCGAACAGCGCGCGATCCTTGGCGTATTGTGTGGCCTTGGCAATGAACCACTTGGCGTCGCCGATGCATTCTGCGGCGATCAAAATTCGTTCGGCATTCATGCCCGAAAGGATGTAACGGAACCCCTGGCCCTCTTCGCCAATCAAGTTTTCCGCCGGCACGCGCAGATCGTCGAAGAAGATCTGCGTCGTGGCGTGATTCATCATGGTACGGATCGGATTGATGGTGATGTTCGCGCCTTGCGCGAGCCGCATGTCCACCAGAAACACCGATAAGCCGTCGGTGCGCTTTTTTGCCTGTTCCTTCTGGGTGGTGCGTGCGAGCAGCAGCATCAGATCGGAATGCTCGGCGCGCGAAGTCCAGATCTTCTGGCCGTTGATGACATAGTGATCGTTGCCTTCTCGCTTTGCCGTCGTGCGCAGGGAGAGCGTGTCGGTGCCGGACGTCGGCTCGGTGACGCCGAACGCCTGCAGGCGCAGCTCGCCGCTCGCGATCAACGGCAGATAACGCTCTTTCTGCGCATCGCTGCCATGGCGCAGGATCGTGCCCATTGTGTACATCTGCGCATGGCAGGCGGCACCGTTGCCACCGGAGGCGTGCACTTCCTCGAGAATTGCCGCAGCCGCACCCAAGTTGAGGCCACTACCCCCGTATTCTTCCGGGATCAACGCCGCCAGGTATCCCGCTTTAGTGAGCGCGGCGACAAACTCGGTCGGATAAGCCCTTTCACGATCAAGGCCGCGCCAATATTCGCCGGGAAACTTCGCGCAAAGCGCACGCACGCCTTCTCGGATGTCGGCAAACTCATCGTGGCCGGCGGCGCGCTTTTTCATGGTGCCACTCTATGCGGCCAGCGGCGCCTGACAAGTCTGCCTAGATCGGGTCCCAATTAAATACATCTTCCGAGCGCTCAAGTGGCGTGAACAATGACGCGAAAGCTGGATTTAGCTCGGCTGCAATCCGTTCCGGCGTCCATCCGTCGGCGCGATGGATCGTCTTTACAGGTCGCGGCTGGTTGAAAAGGTAAATCTCGTTGTTACGGACCGAAAAAATCTGCCCAGTGATGCCGGTGGCCGCATCGGAGCACAGAAATACAGCAAGCGGCGCGATCTTTTCCGGCGTCATGCCCTGGAACGCCTCGATGCGGCGCTTGTCCTGTTCCGATTGAGTGGGGATCGACTCGATCATGCGCGTAAACGCGAATGGCGCAATGCAATTCGACCGCACTTTGAACCGTGCCATGTCGAGTGCGATGCCGCGTGAGAGGCCCATTACGCCCAGCTTGGCCGCCATGTAGTTGGCCTGGCCGAAATTACCGACGAGTCCGGACGTCGACGTCATATGCACAAAGGCGCCGGAGTTCTGCTCGCGGAACAGCGGTGCGATCGCGCGGCTCATGTTGAACGAGCCATTGAGATGCACAGCGATGACATCGGACCAGTCCGACCAGCTCATCTTGTGAAAAATCACGTCGCGCAGAATACCCGCATTGTTGACGAGAATATCGACACGACCGAAGGCGTCGAACGCGTTCTTCACAATGACTTCGGCGTTTTTTGGCTCGGTGATCGACATGGTCGAAGCGATCGCCTCGCCGCCGGCCTTTTTGATAGCGTTGACCGTATCTTGCGCTGGCCCTGTATCGCTACCCTCGCCCTGCAGACTCGCGCCTATGTCGCAGACCACGACACGCGCACCTTCTCTCGCCAGCAGCATGGCGATGCCTCGGCCGATGCCGCGCCCGGCCCCTGTTACGATGGCAGTCTTGCCGGCAACGACGCCAGCCATCAACGCCCCCACACTTCGTCTGCCAGTTCGACAATCATCCGCAGTTTCGCCCACTGCTCGTCTTCCGCGAGCACGTTGCCTTCTTCCGTCGAGGCGAAGCCGCATTGTGGCGACAGACACAACTGGTCAAGCGAAACAAACTCGGAGGCGGTTTCAATACGGCGCTTGATATCGTCCTTCAATTCAAGGCGCCCGGTTTTGGTCGTGACGAGCCCAAGCACCACCTGGCGGTCTTTCGGAACGAGCCTGAGCGGCTCAAAGCCACCGGCGCGCTCTGTGTCATATTCCATGAAGTAGCCGTGAACCTTGATGCGATCGAACAGGATCTCTTGCTCAGCTTCGTAACCTCCGGCGCCCATGAAGGTCGACTTGTAGTTGCCACGGCACATGTGCATCGTGATTGTCATGTCGGACGGAATATCCGACATCGCAATATTGATCAGGTCGCCGTAAAGCTCACCGAGCTTCTCGGGATCGTCACCACGATCCTTCATGGTCTGACGGTATTTCGGATCGCACAGCATCGCGATGAAGACTTCATCGAGCTGCAGGTAGCGGCAGCCGGCGTCGGCAAATGCCCGCACGGCCTTTCTATAGGCCTGGCCGAGATCGTCGAAAAAGGCGTCGAGCTTTGGATAGGCCTCCTGATCGATCGGCGTGCGCATCGGGCGGCCATAGGCGGCGGACGGTGCAGGAATCGTGATTTTCGGCGTGCGCTTGGTATGCGCCGCAACGAACTTGAAGTGCTCGATCATCGGGTGACCGGAATAGCCGACTTTGCCGGTCACCTTGAGACCCTCATTGCGTGTCGTCACCGCGGCGAAAGCGACGCCGGTATCCATGACGTGCTTTTCGATGCCGTCGAGACCCCAGAGAAAGTCGAGATGCCACCATGACCGACGGAACTCACCGTCCGTGATCGACGAAAGGCCGACATCCTCTTGTTTCTTGATGACACGCTCGATCTCGTGGTCCTCAATCTCCTTGAGTTGCGCGGGGGTGATTTCCCCCTTCGCGCGCTGTTCGCGCGCCCTCTTCAGCGCCGCCGGGCGCAGCAGGCTGCCGACGTGATCGGCGCGGAACGGCGGCTTTGTTCTTTTGCTCATGATCGACCCCAGACCTCTTCGGCGAGCTCCACAATCATCCGCAGTTTCGCCCACTGCTCATCCTCGGCCAAGATGTTACCTTCTTCCGTCGAGGCAAAGCCGCATTGGGGCGACAGGCAAAGCTGCTCCAGCGAAACAAATTTTGCGGCCCGCTCGATCCGGCGCTTTATGTCATCTTTCGATTCAAGGCGGCCCGATTTCGACGTAACCAGACCGAGCACAACAGTTTTTCCTTTTGGCACGAACCGCAACGGCTCGAACCCGCCGGCACGGTCGCTATCGTATTCCATGAAATAGGCATGCACGTTGATCAAGTTGAACAGAATTTCCGCCACCGGCTCGTAGCCGCCTGAAGCAACGAAGGTCGACTGGAAATTGCCCCGGCACAGATGCATCGCGATCGTCATATCCGGCGGAATATCCGAGATCGCGGCGTTGATCATGCCGGCGTAGATCAATGGCAACTTTTCCGGATCGTCGCCCCGGCTAGATACCTGCGCCCGCAGCTTCGGATCGCAAAGATATGTGAAATTCACTTCATCGAGTTGGAGATAGCGGCAGCCGGCATCGGCGAAGGCACGCACGGCCTTGCGATAGCTCTGACCGAGATCGCGGTAAAATTCGGCCATGTCGGGGTAGATCGATTCCGGCACCGCGTCGCGCCCATAACGGAAATGCAATGATGACGGAGACGGGACCGTCATTTTCGGCACGGCACGGGTGTGTTCTTTCACAAACCGGAAGTGATCAAGCATTGGGTGGCCGGAGAACGTACCAAGCTTGCCGACGACGCGTAGCATCATCGGCTTTGGGTTGACGCCCTGGAACTTGATCTTGCGCTGGCCGAGATAGGCCTCGACACCACCCAGCTTGCCGAGGAAATCGTAATTCCAGAACGCACGCCGGAATTCGCCGTCGCTGACCGCCTTAAGGCCGATGTCTTCCTGCTTTCTGATAATGCCCGCAATTTCGCGATCTTCCACCGCGCTCAGTGCGTCGGTAGAGATTTCACCTTTTTCACGCTTCGCGCGGGCCTCTTTCAGCGGCGCGGTGCGCAACAGGCTTCCGACATGATCGGCGCGGAACGGAGGACTTTTATGCAGTGACATGAATGGAGACTAGCGGCCCCACACTTCGTCCGCCAACTCCACGATCATCCGCAGTTTCGCCCATTGCTCGTCCTCGGCCAGGACGTTGCCCTCCTCGGTCGAGGCAAAGCCGCACTGTGGCGACAAGCAGAGTTGATCAAGCGCGACATATTTCGTCGCTTCGTCGATGCGGCGCTTGATCTCGTCTTTCAGCTCGAGCCTTCCGCTCTTGGAGGTGACGAGGCCGAGCACCAGTTGTTTTTTCCCCTTCGGAAAATGACGCAAAGGTTCGAAACCACCAGCGCGGTCACTGTCGTATTCGAGGAAATAGCCATCGAGATTGGTATTGCCGAGCAGCTGCTCGGCGACGAATTCGTAACCGCCTTCTGCGATCCACGTGGAACGGAAATTGCCGCGGCAAGAGTGCATAGTTATCGCCATGTCGGCTGGCTTACCCTCCAGCGCCCCGCGGGTAGCCTTTGCATAGATTGCGGGCAAGGTATCGGGATCATCACCGCGCGACTTGGATCCTTCCCGCTCTTTCGGGTCGCACATCATCGCCCAAGCGGTATCGTCGAGCTGAAGATAGCGGCAACCGGCGTCGTAAAAGGCCTTGATCGCCGCCCGCCAGGCAGCGGCGATATCGGCAAAAAACTCGTCATACCCAGGGTAGGCCTGCTTACTCACCATCGCGCGGCCTTGCCGGAAATGGAATGTGCTGGGTGCCGGGATCGTCATCTTCGGCGTCACCCGGCATTTGCTCTTAAGGAACTTGAAATGCTCGATGTGTGGATGGCCCTTGAACTTGACCTTGCCGTCTATGCGGATTGCCTCGTGTTTGGTCTCGACACCATGAAACTTGATCCCCGTATCGGTTACGATCGGGGTGACACCTTCCAGTCCGCGAAAAAAGTCGAAGTGCCACCACGTGCGGCGGAATTCGCCATCAGTAGCAAGCTTGAGGCCGATTTCTTCCTGCTTTTTGATGATCTTCTCAATCTCGCGGTCTTCAACCGCCTTCAACGCAGCCGCATCGATCTCGCCTTTGGCATGCTTGATCCGCGCCTCTTTCAGTGGCGCGGTACGGAGCAGACTGCCGACGTGATCGGCCCGAAACGGCGGCGAGGTGCGGGTGCTCATTTTCCCCAAACCTCTTGGGAAAGCTCAACCACCATCCGCAGCTTTGCCCATTGCTCTTCTTCGGCAAGCACGTTGCCTTCCTCAGTTGAAGCGAAACCGCATTGCGGCGACAGGCAAAGCTGATCGAGCGCAACGAACTTGGTCGCCTCCTGGATTCGTTTCTTGATGTCGGCCCGCGGCTCAAGCCGGCCTGACTTGGACGTGATCAATCCGAGCACAACGATCTTGTTGCCTTTGGGCAGGAAACGCAGCGGCTCGAAGCCGCCGGCGCGGTCGGTGTCGTATTCGAGGAAGTAGCCGTCGTAGTTGCACTTCCTCAAAAGACTTTCGGCAACCGGCTCGTACCCTCCGGACGAGATGAAAGTGGAGCGGAAATTGCCGCGACAGACGTGTGTGGTAATCGCCATGTCGGCAGGCTTAGCTTGCAGCGCCTTGTTGATACACTTGGTGTAGCTCTCCTGCAGGTGACCGACATCGAGGCCGCGATCGCGCGCTTTTTGCAATTCAGCCTGGGAGCAGAGATAGGCCCAAGCGGTGTCGTCAAACTGCAGATAGCGGCAGCCCGCGTCGTAGAACGCCTTGATCGCCTTTTGATAGGCGACTGCAAGATCGTCAAAGATGGCATCGCGGCTGGCATATGCACTCTTGCTCACCGCGTTGGGTTCAAGCCTGAAGTGAAAAGTGGACGGGGCCGGGATACACATCTTCGGCGTCATCTTGGTGTGCGCCTTTAGGAACTTGAAATGTTCCAGCATCGGATGATTGGAAAAGTCGATCTTGCCGGTAACACGGATTGAACGGGGTTTGGTCTGCACGCCCTGAAACTGGATGCCGTGGTCGAGTTCGTAAATTTCGACGTTGTCGAGCATGCCGTAGAAGTCGAAATGCCACCATGAGCGCCGGAATTCGCCGTCAGTCGCAAGCTTCAACCCGATTTCTTCCTGCTTTTTGATGATCTTCTCGATCTCACGGTCCTCGACCTCCTTGAGCTGGGCCGCGCTGATCTCGCCCTTCTCACGTTTGGCGCGGGCATCCTTGACGGGCGCAGTGCGCAGAATGCTGCCGACATGATCGGCGCGAAATGGTGGTTTGGTCCGTTGTGCCATCACTTCCTCCGCGACTGGCCCGCCCGGATAGCGGGTCTTAATTGCTTCGAGCCATAGCACGGCTGGCGCCGTGCCGTCCTGCGGCGGCTTCGCATGCATAGCGTGCCGTTTCAAGCGTCCCTCCGAATGAAAAGTAATGCGGTGCGACGTCACCCAGATTGCCCGCAACCGAAAGCGCTTCGATGATCCGATCCGGTCCGACATGGCCGACGAGGCCGCTGGCGACGCCCGACACCAGCCCCCGCAAGGATGCGGCCACGCCGCAGCGTTTGGCATAGCGAAGCAGTGCCGGCACATTGGTCGGCCCCGCAATGCCGATTTTTATCGGCTTGGAGATGCCGCCCGCGCGGACACGCCTGAGCCAGCTTAGAATTCGCTCAGGTGAGAATGAGAACTGACTGACAATGTGGACGCGTAGTCCGTGCGCAGTTGCCGCGGCAATTTTCTCGTCGAGCGCGGATTCAAGACGCCCGACCGGTATACGCGGATGACCTTCCGGATAGGCGCCGATGCCGATCTCCTCAATACCGGCCTCGCGCAGGCGGCCCTTTTGAATAATCGCGAGCGCGTCTGAAAAGGCCCCCGGCGCGTCGACATCGCCACCGATCACCAACAACTGCCGCACGTCGGCCTCGCTGCGCAGGGCCGACAGCATTTCCTGCAAAGCCGCGGCGCTCGGAAGACGCCGGGCCGCAATGTGAATGATGGGCTCCAGTCCGGCTTTCCGTAACGAGACCGCGGCAATGATGATCTCCTGCCGCGTGATTGTGGGTACGGCGGAGAAGTAGATCGGCGTTGCCGGCGGAACAATACCGGTCAGCGAGGCAATCTCGGCCGCACTCGGTCGTGTGGCCTCGAGTGAAAAGCGCTGCGTGAAAGCGGCAGCACCAGGCGCTGGAGCCGGGACGGGCATCGATCGCGCCTATTCGCGGCGTCGCGAGATCACGAAGGATTCGTCGTAGAACCACAGACCGCCGTGCTCCTGAAGAACATCGCGCGTCGCTTCGATATAGCGGCGGTCGCTGTTTACGTCGGACAAACGGTCGTCTTCGACCTGCCCCACGTAAATTGCCGCGTTCCATGCGGCGAGCAGCGTCGATGTCCCAATCGACGAAGAGATCTCCGACGGCAATGTGTGCATGTCGTAACGGAACAGCGAGCGCTGGTCGGAATAGGCATTGAAGTTGAGATCGCGCGCGGCCGCGCCAAGGTCGTGTTTGACCTCCTTGAGCAGGTCGTGACGGCTGTGTGTAAACGGATTGTCGTTTGGCCAAACCTTGTGAATGATTTCCATCCCCGGATCGTGACCGTAGGAGTGGATTGCAATCATGCGGCCGCCCGGACCGAGCGCGCGCGCAAGTGGCGCCAACACGCGCTTGGCCTTGAATTCGAGGGAAGCGCGGGCGCGATAAGGCTGCGAAGCGATCACGAGATCATAGTCTGCAACGGTCCCGCCGGGCTTCGGTATGATCTGGTCGAGCAGGAATTTGTGATCGTTGCGGTAGATTACGAGAATGACGGGGCGCTCGTAGACAGGATTGCCGCTCTTTGGACTTACGCGCGCTTTCCAGTTTTCGGCGAGGAAAGGCTCGAGATCGGTAATTTGCTTTTCGAAGCTGTGAGCGGTGTTGCCGTCCATCGCGAGCTCTTTCCATACGAGGCTGGTCGCGGCGCTCAGCGATTTGACCGCGAGCCAGGGAGCTTCCGCGTAGGCGAGGTTGGTGAGCACCAGCACCGTCGATGGATGCTCGACGAAGCGATCCGCCATCTTGTGCAATGTCAGGCGGATATCCTCGAGGCTGATCTCCTTGCCAACGATATAGAACGGCGTAGTCGGGAACCGGTCGTGCATCGAGCGCATCACGCGCGCGAGTACGGTGCCGTCGCCGACACCGGCGTCAAACACGCGCACAGCGGGCGGTCGTGGATGAATATTGGCGAGTTCGAGTCCAACGCGTGACGCAACTTCCCATTTCTCCGAACAGGTATTCACGAACAGCAGGTACTTCTGCCGGTTGTCGAAGAAACGGAAATTGCGTTGCGGATCTTCACCCGACATGCCGGAAGCGACCGGTGGCGCCGCCGGCTTTACGACGGGCAGGACGCCGGGTGGCGTCGGCTCGAACAGGACGCGGCGGCGCGCCGGGGCGCCATCCGAATTGCGGGCCATGAACGCCCGGATGCGATCGAGCGTGTCAGTCGTGATGCGGCCGCCATTGCGCAGGCGGCTGGCCAACTTTCCGTCGTTGACGGCGCGGCGGCCGAAGGTCGACTCGGCGAGCCCGCGCGCACGGCAGAATTCGCTGATCTCCTGGAGAATTTGTTCGTTCATGGCTGGTGTTTCCTCGGCGGCTCTCAGTGGCCATTGGAGCCGAGCGAACCAACTCCGGCTAAAGACGTCAACTACAAATAAGACGTTGGGAAAGATGGGCAAGGTGGGTGGGCAGGCCGCCCACTATCAAAATTAGCTTTTTTAATGGATCATAAGGGGATCCGAAGATTGTTCGCTAGTTGGGATAACGTAAAAGTGGGTAATCGCCCACGCCGCGTCATCCTAGGATTGGGCGACGGTGGGCCACTAGGCGTGGCCACAAATGGCTCTTTAATGGCCGAAAACTGGGAACATCCGCTCAGACGTCGAAGAAAACCGTCTCGTTGTCGCCCTGGACGCGGATGTCGAACCGATACACCGGCATTTCGCCCCGCATTTCCTTGTGGGCAACGAGGGTCCCGCGCCGGTCAGCCGGGACCAGCGCCAGGATGGGATCCTTCGCATTAGACGGCTCATCGGAAAAATAGAGGCGCGTATAGATCTGCCGCAGCATGCCGCGGGAGAATATGCAGAACACGATATGGGGGGCCTGCGCCTTGCCGTTGGGACCGGCGACCGAGCCCGGCTTCACGGTATCGAAACTGTAGACGCCGCCCTTGTCGGTCGCCGAACGCCCGAAGCCCATGAACTTGGTATTCGGACGCGCCCGGCCGTCGGCCGGATGCGCGTAACGGCCCTGCGCGTCGGCTTGCCAGACTTCGATCATCGCGTCGTTGATCGGCATCCCATCGCCGTCGAGCACACAGCCCTCGACGCGGATCTTGGTGCCGGTCGCATCCGGCGTCACCAAATTGGCGCCAGCGGTTTCTTTCCAGTCGTAGATCTCGCTTGGTTTCCAGTCACAACGGCTGTGCGGGGCAAGCCCATACGCAAAGAACGGGCCGACGGTTTGGGAGGGGGTTATTTCCGACATTACGTTTTTCCTTGGCGCAGAATCACGCGCTAGTGCTTGTCTGTGTCCTGAGGCGTGGCTTCGCGTCCGCGCAGCACGATATCAAAACGGAAGCAAAGCGCCCAATCTGGAATCGTGTTCTCCAGATCGAACCGCGACACCATGCGCTGTCGTGCTTTCTCATCCGTCACCGAATTGAAGATCGGGTCGAACGGAAACAGTGGATCGCCAGGGAAGTACATTTGGGTGACAAGCCGTGACAAAAACGAGTGTCCGAAAACCGAGAAATGGATGTGATTGGGCCGCCAAGCATTGTGGTGATTGCCCCAGGGATATGCGCCGGGCTTCACGGTGATGAAGCGATAGTAGCCCTTCTTGTCGGTAATGGTCCGGCCGGCTCCGGTGAAGTTCGGGTCGAGCGGAGCGGGATGTTGGTCGACGTTGTGCACGTAACGGCCGCAGGCATTTGCCTGCCAGATTTCCACGAGGGTATTTGATACGGGGCGCTTGTCTTCATCCAGCACATGGCCATGGACGATAATGCGTTCGCCCAGCGGCTCACCCTTGTGCTGCTTGGTGAGATCGGCATCACCTTCCTGGATTGCATCGTGGCCATAAACTGGCCCCGTCAACTCCGACAACGTGTGCGGCACGATAATCAGAGGTTTGGATGGCGACCGCTTGACCGTGCTGCGATAGTCGGGACTGAGATGCTTTGGAAATACGCCCAAGCTCGCCTTCGGAAAAACGAGTGTCATTCTTAATTGCCCCTTTTTGCTTCCCCTTAGCCGACCCGTTCAAGAGCCAGCGACACGCCTTGACCGACGCCGACGCACATCGTGGCAAGCGCCAGCTTCCCGCCCCTCTCTTGCAACCCGTGCGCGGCTGTCAGTGCAAGACGGGCGCCCGACATACCGAGCGGATGACCGAGCGCAATCGCACCGCCATGCGGATTGACGTGCTCAGCATCGTCGGCAAGCCCAAGCTGCCGCAGACAGGCTAGCGACTGTGAAGCGAAGGCTTCGTTGATCTCGATCAAACTATAATCGCCTATTTTGTGCTGGAGGCGAGCCATCAGCTTCTGGGTTGCCGGCACCGGGCCGATGCCCATGATCCGCGGCGGCACCGCCGCTGACGCCATTCCAAGGATGCGGGCGCGCGGCTTGAGGCCGTATGCCCTGGCCGCTGCCTCCGAGGCGATAATCATGGCCGCTGCGCCGTCGTTGACACCGGATGCATTGCCCGCAGTCACAGTGCCGGGATTACGGAATGGCGTCTTGAGCTTTGCAAGCTGTTCGAGCGTCGTATCCGGCCGCGGATGTTCGTCCTTGTCGACTTTTACCGGACCTGCCTTTCCGCCTGGCACCTCGACTGCGACGATTTCCTTGGAAAAATAGCCCGCGGCGATCGCCCTTCCGGCTCGCTGTTGCGAGCGCACCGCGAACGCATCCTGGTCGGCGCGTGTGACCTGAAATTCTTCCGCAACGTTCTCGCCGGTTTCCGGCATGGAATCGACGCCGTATTGCTGCTTCATCAGCGGATTGACGAAGCGCCAGCCGATTGTTGTGTCGTAAATCTCGGCGCTCCGGGAAAACGCCTCCTGCGCCTTTCCCTGCACGAACGGCGCGCGCGTCATCGATTCGACGCCGCCAGCGATCGAAAAATCCATTTCGCCGGCCCGAATAGCACGGGCGGCGGTGCCGACTGCTTCGAGGCCGGAAGCACAGAGGCGATTCAAAGTCACGCCAGGCACGCTGTCCGGCAGCCCGGCAAGCAGGAGCGCCATGCGCGCAACGTTGCGGTTGTCTTCGCCGGCCTGATTGGCGCAGCCATAATAGACTTCCTCGACCTTTGCCCAATCGACCTTAGGATTGCGCGCCATTAAAGCTTTGATCGGAACGGCGGCAAGATCGTCCGTACGAACCTTGGCGAGCGCGCCACCATAGCGGCCGATCGGGGTCCGCACGGCGTCACAAATAAACACATCGCGCGCCATTACGCGGCCTCTTGCGCACGCTTAGTGCGCGCCTGCAAATCACGTAGCACCTCGAGCTCCCGTTTCGTGGGCGGTGGCGTTTCCGCGACCTTCGCCGCGTATGCGACCTTCCAGCCGGTATTGTCCTGAATCTGGTCACGCGTGACGCCTGGATGAATCGAAACGACGGTCATTTCCTTCGTCGTAGGATCGGGCTCGAGAATGGCTAGATCGGTGATCAGTCTGGTCGGACCTTTGGTCTTCACGCCGAGCTTGCTTCGGCTGGCACCACCCGACACGTGACCGATCGAAGTGACGAAATCGAGTTTGTCTACGAAGCTGCGCTTGCCTTGCGCCATGATAATGAAGATCTCGCCGCATGAAGTCGCGATCTCCGGCGCGCCGCCGCCCCCCGGCAACCGGACTTTCGGTTTGTCATAGGGTCCGACCACTGTCGTGTTGAGATTGGCGAACTTGTCGATCTGCGCACCACCGAGGAAACCGACCTTGATGCGTCCGCCTTGCAGCCAGTAACGGAACATTTCCGGTACCGAAACAGTGGTGATTGCGGTCTCGCACAGTTCGCCGTCACCGATCGAGAGCGGCAGGATATTCGGCTTGGTGGCAAGCGTGCCCGACTCATAAATGAGAGTGATGTTTGGCGCGTGCGTCAGGCGTGCGAGATTCGCCGCAGCCGACGGCATGCCGATGCCGACGAAGCAAACGTCGTCATCCTTCAGTGCCCGGGCCGCAGCAATCGTCATCATTTCGTTCGGTGTATAGTCGACCATGGATGCTTACTCCGCCGCCGTCCGGAACTTGCGCACATGCTGTGCGAAGATCTCGGGTCCCTTGGTCAGCACGTTTTCTTTCACCCAGGCAAGAAACGAGTCGCGCTCGCGAGAGATCGCATCCCATTCCTTGTAGAAGCTGTTGGTACGCGGATAATAGCCCTGCGCGTATGATGGAAACGCACCACCAGGCACCTCGGCAATATGACCGACGGTCCAGTGCGGCAGGACGACCGCGTTGACACTGCGCTCGGGGAGTTCGTCGACGATCTCTTCAACCGTCACCACCGAACGCTTGGAGGCAAGCACGGCTTCCTTCTGCACACCGAGCACGCCTTCAATCATGACATTCCCCGCCTTGTCGGCGCGTTGCGCGTGAATAACGGCAACATCCGGGCGATGCGCTGGCACGGCGGCAAGCTCCTCGCCGGTGAACGGGCAGGTCACACGTTTGATCCTGGAATTGACTTTCGGAAGGTCGCCGCCGATATAGCCGCGGAAAATCGCACACGGCAGTCCGGCCGCGCCGGCCTCATAGGCATTCGCCATTGCGGCATGCGAATGCTCCTCCAGTTCAAGCTTGTGCGGCCATCCATTTTCGACCGCGTCACGTAAGCGGTGCAACGAACCAACGCCCGGGTTCCCACCCCACGAAAACACGAGCTTGGCGACACAACCCATCCCGATCAGCTGGTCGTAGACGAGATCGGGCGTCATTCGGATCAGCGTCAGGTTCTTGCGGCCCTGGCGAATAATCTCGTGACCAGCGGCGTGAGGAATAAGGTGCGTGAAGCCTTCCAAGGCAATGGTGTCGCCATCGTGGATGGCCGACTTGATAGCTTCGGCGAGCGAGGTAATACGCGCCATAGAGATGGGATCCCGGTTGCGTCCCGTATTTACGGCTGGCCACCGGCAGGGTCAAATGGCTGCCGGTTAGAAGTTGGGGCTCCAACGGATTGCCGTAATGCTGGGAAAGCAACCCATTTTCACGATTTTCGCAGAGCTGGAAGGCATCACCGGTCTCGGTCGCACACCCTATGGGGAGCGGCGTGTCATCGGCATCCTCGGCGGCAGCGTGCGCGGGCCAAAGCTCAATGGTCGCATTCTTCCGGGCGGCGCCGATTGGCAGCTCATCCGCACAGACGGTGCTGCCGATATCAAAGCGCGGTACCTCATTGAAACCGACGACGGCGCACGCATCATGGTGACCAGTGAGGGGCTTCGGCACGGACCACCCGAAGTCATGGAACGGCTGGCACGGGGCGACAATGTCGATCCTGCTCATTATTATTTCCGGACCGTATTGCGGTTCGAGACTTCTGACCCGACCGTCGACTGGCTTAACCGGATTCTGGCCTTGGCGCGTGGCCAACGCGAAGCACGCGCTGTACGCCTTGAAGTCTACGAGGTGGAATAATGGCGGAGCGTCTTGCAGTAAGGCTACCTGCGTCCCTCATTGCTGAGCGTGAGGGAGCGGTTGCCATTCTTCGCCTTAACAGGCCTCAAAAGCGGAACGCCCTCAACGATGAGTCTATTGTCGGAATCGAGCAATTTTTCTCGTCATTGCCGGACGGCATTGGTGCCGTGCTGATCGCCGGAGAGGGTGAGCATTTCTCTGCCGGCCTCGATCTCTCCGAATTGGAGGAGCGCGACGTCACGCAAGGCATTGCGCATTCCAACCTCTGGCATAGAGCCTTCGAGAAAATTCAATTCGGCAAGGTGCCGGCCGTGGCCGTCTTGCACGGCGCAGTGGTCGGCGGCGGTCTTGAGCTCGCCGCCGCGACGCACGTGCGCGTTGCCGAGCGTTCGGCTTACTACGCGTTGCCGGAAGGCAGTCGAGGAATCTACGTCGGCGGTGGCGGCTCGGTTCGACTACCCCGGTTGATCGGCACCGCGCGAATGATGGATATGATGCTCACGGGTCGCACGTACTCCGCCGAGGAGGGCCAGAGCCTCGGCTTGACGACCTATCTGGTGGAGTCAGGCAAAGGCTTCGCAAAAGGCCTCGAACTCGCACAGCGCATTGCCGGCAATGCACCGCTGACAAATTTTGCCATAATGCATGCGCTGCCGCGCATCGCCGAAATGAATCCTCAGAGCGGATATGCGGTGGAAGCGCTTATGGCGGCGATTGCACAGGCGGATCCAGAGGCAAAAGCACGCCTGAAGGATTTTCTTGAGAAGCGCGCGCCCAAGACTACGCGTAACTAGCTGGGGCAACAAAAACCGATGTCGAGCGCTGTATCAGATGTCACGATTCCTGCGGCCGCGCCATTGCGGCCGGTCCGGCTCGGCAAGCCAGATGTTGTCCTTGAGAAGGGTGCCGGCGGCGTCATCCATATCCGCGCAGCGCAACCGCTTGGCAAATACCACCGCAAGCTCAGTGATGCGCTTGAGCATTGGGTCAAGACCGCACCCGAGCGCATATTCCTTGCGCAGCGCGACGGTCAGGGAAATTGGCGCAAGCTCATCTATGCGCAGGTTCTCTCTGATGTGCGTCACATTGGCGCCGCGCTGCTGCGGCGCGGCCTGTCCGCCAACAAACCGATCGTTGTGCTGTCCGGCAACGATATTGAGCACGCGCTGCTCGGCCTCGCGGCAACATATGTCGGCATCCCCTACGCGCCGATCTCGCCCGCCTACTCGCTGATGTCGAGCGACTTCGGGAAGTTGCGAATGATCATTGAATTGCTGACGCCTGGGCTCGTCTTCGTAAACGACGGAGGACCGTTTGCGCGCGCGATATATGCAACGGTTCCGGACGAAATCGAGCTAGTCGTTACGCGTAATCCACTGGGCGACCGGAAGACGACCTTGTTCTCCGATCTCCTTGGCGATCCAGATGATGCGGGTGTCGCGGCGGCACATGAAGCTGTCACGCCCGATACGATCGTCAAGTTCCTGTTCACGTCAGGCTCGACCGGAAGCCCCAAGGCGGTCATCAACACGCATCGCATGCTGTGCTCGAACCAGGCAATGCTCGCTTCCGGCTTTGCCTTCGTCACAGACGAGCCGCCGGTAGTGGTCGACTGGCTCCCATGGAGTCACACCTTTGGCAGTAACCACAACTTCAATATGGTGCTGACATGCGGCGGCTCGCTCTACATCGACGAAGGCAATCCGACGCCGCCTGGCGTGCCTAAGACCGTGCGCAATCTTCGCGAGATCGCTCCTACTATCTATTTCAATGTCCCGAAGGGCTACGAAGCGCTGGTCGCTCATTTCCATGCCGATGAAACCCTGCGCCGCAATTTTTTCAGCCGGCTGAAGGTGCTGTTCTATGCCGGCGCCGGCCTGAACCAGACGACCTGGGACGAGCTTACGAAGCTTGCAGTCGATACGACAGGTGAGCGCATTATTTTTCTGTCCTCGCTCGGCTCGACGGAAACTTCGCCTCTTGCGCTTGCTTGCTCGTGGGATTTCGACCGGCCGGGCAACATAGGGGTGCCGACACCGGGTGTCGAACTTAAGCTGGTGCCAAACGAAGGGAAGCTGGAGGCGCGGCTGCGTGGTCCGCATATTACGCCTGGCTACTGGCGGCAGGGTGAATTGACCCGCGACGCGTTTGATGAAGAGGGCTTCTACAAGATCGGCGACGCGCTGAAATTCGTCGACCCGAGCGATCCGGGCAAAGGACTGCTGTTCGACGGCCGGATCGCCGAGGATTTCAAGCTTTCTACGGGAACATGGGTCAGTGTCGGACCGCTGCGCGCACGCTTCATTGATCATTTTGCGCCATACGTCCGCGACGCGGTCTTCGGTGGCGTCGATCGCGATTTCATTGCCGCACTTGTGTTTCCCGACCTCGAGGCCTGCCGGAAACTTGGTGGCTCGGGCGCAGACGCAACCGCATCCGACATCGTCAACGCGCCGGGCGTGCGCCAGAAATTTTCCGAGCTGCTTTGGAGGCTGGCGGCCCTCAGTCAGGGATCTTCGACGCGCGTGGAGCGTGCCATCCTGATGGCGGACCTGCCCTCGATGGATAAAGGCGAAATGACCGACAAAGGGTCCATTAATCAGCGCGCCGTGTTGAGAAACCGAGCCGCGCTGGTGGACGAACTCTATGGCGAGCCTCTATCGTCGCAAGTGATCGCTGTTGGGGAAAATCGTTGATGGAAATCAAGGGTCAGGCTGCGATCGTAACCGGCGGCGCGTCGGGTTTGGGCGCTGCGACTGCGCGAGCATTGGCTGCGTCCGGCGCCAAGGTTGCGATCGTCGATGTCAACGAGAAAGCCGCCGCAGAAGTTGCTGCGGACGTGAAAGGGGTCGGCGTTGCCTGCGATGTTGCCGACAGCGCCAGTGGCGAAGCGGCGGTTAAGAAAGCCGCTGCCGCGCATGGCCCAGCCCGCATCCTTGTCAACTGTGCCGGTGTAGGGCCGGCAAAGCGCATCGTCGGCCGGGATGGACCGATGGCGCTCGCCGACTACGAGCGTGTTATTCGTATCAACTTAATCGGCACGTTCAACATGATGCGGCTTGTCGCCGCTGCCATGCAGAGCACCGAGCCGCTGCCGGGCGGTGAGCGTGGCGTCATTGTATCTACGGCGTCGGTCGCGGCGTTCGAGGGGCAGATCGGCCAGTCGGCCTATTCGTCGTCGAAAGGCGGCGTTGCGGCACTGACGCTGCCGGCGGCACGCGAGTTCGCCCAATTCGGCATCCGCGTACTCGCAATTGCACCTGGAATCTTCGGGACCCCAATGCTACGCGCGCTTCCCCAGGAGGCGCAGGATTCACTCGGTGCCGCGGTGCCGTTCCCAAAACGTTTGGGCGAGCCTCGTGAGTTCGCGGCACTCGTGCTTCATTGCATTCATAACGCTTATCTTAACGGCGAGGTGATCCGCCTCGACGGCGCGCTGCGCATGGCGCCACGCTGACGAGGTTTAGGTGACAGCATCCAGCAATACCCGCACGGTGCGGATCGAATGGGGCGACTGCGACCCCGCCGGTATCATCTTCTATCCGCGCTACTTCGAAATCTTCGATGCCTCGACCACGCTGCTGTTCGAGCGCAGGCTTGGAATGACCAAATTCGAAATGCTCAGAGATCTCGAATTTGGCGGCTTTCCCCTCGTGCGCACACGGGCGCGATTCCTGAGACCGACCCGCTTCGGCGATGACGTAACGGTCAAGAGCATCATCTCGTTCGGCAATACCAGCTTCGACGTCGAGCACCAGTTGAGCCTGAACGGCCAAACCTGCGTCGAGTGCTCAGAAAAGCGCGTGTGGGTCATCCGCGATGCGCAGGGCCAGTTCAAGTCGCATGCGGTGCCGGCAGCCGTGCGCGACAAGTTCCGGGACGATTTTCCCGCGAACTAGCCAATCTCTGCTGCGATCTTCTTCAGTATTTGAATAAACCGCTTGCGGTCGCGCTCGCCAATGACCCGATCGAGATTGCGCTCATGCCGCCGTGCGCAACGCGTTAGCATGGTGAGAACCTTCTTTCCGGAGGGGGTCAGATTCAGCCGATAGGTACGCCGGTCGCTGTCCATGCGTTTGCGCTCAACCAGTCCCCGTTTCACCAGATCCTCGACCACTGGCGTCAGGCTGGACTTGTCGCGGCCATTGGCGAGTGACAGCTCCGTTTGGCTGATGCCGGGATTGCGCGCGATCAATGTGAGGGTGGCAAACCGGCCGGGGCTTTCGCCGATCTCCTGCGAAAGATGGGAGAACGCCTGAAAAGCGGCCTCCTGCGCCATTCGCAGGTTGAAGCCGACCCAGTGCGCAAGCGGACCAAAATTGACCGCTAGGCCAATGGTTTCGCCACGCCGGCGCCCGCCTATGCCGTTTGTGCGGTTTGAGCCGTTCGTTCCGTGCAACGCGTCGATCCTTTCAACAGCCAGTATTTAGTTGGGCGTCAAACTATACGCTTTACAACACCACTGGCATCCGGCTGAATATTGCAAAAAGTTGGCGACTTAACCAACACCCAACCCTCAAGGGAGGAACTCATGAAACGCCGTTTCGCCGGATGTGTCTACGCTGCTGCCCTCTTGATCGGCGGAGCGACCGGCGCACTTGCGCAAGACAAGACATTCGAACTCAAGCTGGCGCACTGGGTGCCGCCGTCGCATCCGCTGCAGAAGGCGCTGGAACAATGGGGCGCCTCGGTCGAGAAGGATTCTGGTGGCAGCATTAAATACAAGGTCTATCCGTCGCAACAACTTGGCAAGGCGTTCGATCATTACGACATGGCGCGCGACGGCATAGCCGACCTCACCTATATCAATCCCGGCTACCAGCCCGGCCGTTTTCCGATCATCGCGGCGGGCGAACTGCCGTTCCTGATCTCCAACGCCAAAAGCGGTTCGCAGGCGCTCGATGCTTGGTACCGAAAGTACGCGGCGAATGAGATGAAGGATGTAAAGTTCTGCCTTGCCTTCCTCCATGATCCAGGCACATTTCACTCCAAATCTAAAAAGATCGTGGTGCCGACCGACGTCAAGGGCCTGAAGATCAGGCCTGCACACGCCACCATGGCGACCTTTGTTACGCAACTTGGCGGCACCAACGTGCAGGCGAGCGCGCCGGAAGTGCGCGATATTCTCGACAAGGGTGTTGCCGACGCGGTGACGTTCCCATGGGGCTCGGTGCCGCTGTTCGGTATCGACAAGGTGACAAAATATCATATGGAGGGGGCACTCTACGTCACGACCTTCGCCTTCGTGTTCAACAAAGACAAATACAACCAGATGTCAGCGACGCAGAAGAAAGTGATCGACAATCACTGCACCAATGAATGGGCATTGAAAGTCGCGGCGCCCTGGGCGGACTTTGAGCATGCTGGCATCGCGACGCTAAAGGCGCTAGCGGGCCATGAGGTGTACACAATCTCTCCCGCACAGCTCGCCGAATGGCGCAAATCGGCAGAGCCTTTGGAAAAGTCATGGGCTGACAACGTCAGAAAAGCTGGTGGCAATCCTGACCAGATTATGAGTGAGTTGAAGGACCAACTCAGCAAGCTTAGCGCGGCCTACTAATGGGCGGCGAAACGAGGGGACGCGGTCCCGTCGATCGATTCATCGATGCAATAGAAGTGATGGCGGCGGGGTTTCTCGCCGCCGTTGCCTTGTCTATTTCGCGCAGAAGCGGCCGAACCAAGCCGGGGCGCGGCGAGGCATGACCATGCGCGGCAATCTCATGGACCGGTTCATCGATTCGATCGAGTGGATCGCCGCACTTTTCATCGGCATCGTTGCCGTCGACGTGTTCATCACCGTTCTGCTGCGCTATTTCTTCAGCATCGCCATCCCCGACGCTTATGACTTCGGGCAACTCCTGCTCGGCATTCTGATCTTCTGGGGCATCGCCGCCACCTCCTACCGCGGCACTCACATCACTGTCGATCTCGTCTGGGGCAATGTCACCTCGCGCTATCAGCGCTGGATCGACGTGTTTGCGACGCTTGTTCTGCTGTTTGTGGTGACGGTCCAGACCTACACGCTGTTTGACAAGGTCGTGAGCACGCGCGACGCCAATCTGCAGACCTTCGATCTGCGCCTGCCCGTGTGGCCCTTCTTCCTGGTGGCATGGATCGGAGACGTTGCCGCTGTGCTGCTGATTGCGGTGCGCACTTATCGGCTGATCTTCCGGCCCGATCTTATGGCCGCCAGCCAGAACATCATCAGGCCGGTCGAATGAGCATTGCCGCATGAGCACTGACGGGGTGGCGATAACGGGCTTTATCGTTCTCTTCGTGCTGATGCTGTTGCGTGTGCCGATTGGCATGGCTATGGGGCTCGTCGGCGTCAGCGGCTTTGCCTATCTCTCCGGTGGCGGCCCCGCGCTCAAGATCGTCGGCCATACCACGATGCGGACGGTGACCGATTTTAACTTCGCGGTCATTCCGCTGTTTTTGCTGATGGGGTCATTGGCGACCACCTCCGGTATGAGCCGGGAGCTGTTCCGCGGCGCCAATGCGTTTGTCGGCCATCTGCGCGGCGGGCTTGGCATCGCTACCATCGCGGCCTGCGGCGGCTTTGCCGCCATCTGCGGCTCTTCGGTCGCCACCGCAGCTACGTTCTCGCGCGTCGCCTATCCTGAAATGCGCCGGTATGGCTACCCGCAGAGTTTTGCGACCGGCGTCATTGCGGCCGGCGGCACGCTCGGGATCATGATCCCGCCCTCCACGGTATTTGCGGTCTACGGGCTCATCACCGAGCAGGACGTCGGCAAGCTGTTCGTCGCCGGCATCCTGCCTGGCATCCTCGCCGTGTTGATGTATATGGCAACGATTTCGATCATCGGCGCGCTCCGCCCGGGCTTTTTGCCCACCGGCTCGCGTAGCACCTGGGCGCAGCGGCTCGAAGGCATCAGGGAGATCTGGGCGACCATACTCCTTTTCGCTTTCGTGATCGGCGGCATATATGGCGGACTGTTCACCGCTACCGAGGCCGCCGGCATGGGGGCCGGCGGCGCCTTCATAATCGGCGTTCTGCGACGGCGCTTGTCGCTCAATGATATCTTGCGCTCGTTGCTGGAGGCGACTCGCACCACGGCGGCGGTGTTTACCGTTCTCATCGGCGCGTTGCTCTTCGGCTATTTTCTGACCATCACGCAGACGCCGCAAAAAGTCACCGAATTCCTCAGTTCGCTCGGGCTTGGCAGCTACGGCATCCTCATCCTCATCATGGTGATGTATATCGTACTGGGCTGCCTGATGGATGCGCTGGCGATGATCATCCTCACGGTTCCGATCATCTTTCCAGTCATCAAGGCGCTCGGCTTTGATCCGATCTGGTTCGGGGTACTCATCGTGATGACGGTCGAACTCGGCCTGATCCACCCGCCGGTAGGCATGAATATCTTCGTAATCAAGAGCGTGGTGGAGGATGCGAAAATCTCGACTATTTTCTACGGCGTTCTACCGTTTATCGTGACCGACCTGGTGCGGCTGGCGATATTGATAGCCTTTCCGATTATCGCGCTCTGGCTGCCCTCGCATATGTAGATTAGATTTGTTATAATAGTTGGGACCCAAACCATTTTGGGTGAAGCTTTGGAACGCTCGTTCAAAAGGGAAGTGCAGGCACTCAAGCTCGGTGACGGGGAAACCTTTCACGGCGAAGGCATCCTCGCGGTCACCAAGGCGCTGCTGCAATCCGGCGTCTCCTATGTGGGCGGCTATCAGGGCGCGCCGGTCTCGCATCTGCTCGACGTTCTAGTCGACGCGGAAGACATCATGTCCGAGCTCGGCGTGCACCTGGAGACGTGCTCGAACGAGGCATCGGCCGCAGCCATGCTGGGCGCTTCAATCAACTATCCGCTGCGTGGCGCGGTAACCTGGAAATCGATTGTCGGCACCAATGTTGCGGCCGATGCTCTGTCCAACCTCGCTTCGCCCGGCGTCATCGGCGGCGCCATGATCATTCTCGGCGAAGATTATGGCGAGGGCGCTAGCGTCATCCAGGAACGGTCTTACGCCTATGCGCTGAAGTCCTCGATGTGGCTGCTCGATCCGCGGCCCGATCTTCCCTCGATCGTCCGAACAGTCGAGAAGGGCTTTGAACTGTCGGAAGCAAGCCACGCGCCGGTGATGCTGGAGTTGCGCATCCGCGCCTGCCATGCGAGTGGCGCCTTCGTCGCGAAAAACAATCGCAAAGGCGCCGTGTCTGGCCTCGACAAGTTGCCTGGCCCGCCACGGTTTGATTATGGGCGGCTGGCGCATCCACCGGTCATTTTTTCGCAAGAGCGTTTGAAAGTCGAAGAACGGTTACCGGCAGCGCGGGCTTTTATCCGCGAGCAAAAGCTCAATGAGACGATTGCAGGCGACTTGAATGAGGTCGGCATCATCGTCATGGGCGGGCTTACCAGCAGCGTGCTGCGCGCGTTGGAGCGCATGGGGCTCGCCGACGTTTTTGGTGCCTCCCGTATCCCAATGCTCGTCCTCAACGTAGTTTATCCGCTCGTGCCGGAGGAGTTGCGAGAGTTCTGCGCGGGCAAGAGTGCCGTGCTGATCGTGGAGGAAGGCTATCCCGATTACATTGAGCAGGCCGTCAACGTCGAGCTGCGCCGGGCTGACATTAACACCCGCGTACTCGGCAAAGGCCTTTTGCCGAACGCCGGGGAGTATGCCTCAGATGTCTTGCTCGAAGGCCTCGCCTCATTTTTACAGGCGACGCGGCTGAAGGGCATCGACGGTGACGCAATTGCGAAAACTGCCCGTGATCTGATTGCGCATAAGGCGGCCGCCGCAGCTGCGCTTGGTCCGCTGCCTCCTCGCCCGCCGGCGTTCTGCACCGGCTGCCCGGAGCGGCCCGTCTTTTCGGCCATTAAATTGATGCAGCGCGAACTTGGCCCGACGCATATAAGCGCCGACATCGGCTGCCATTCCTTTGCAACGTTCGCGCCATTCTCGCTCGGCAACTCCATTCTCGGCTACGGCATGTCGCTCGCCAGCGCGGCAGCGGTTGCGCCCAACATGGAGAAGCGCCCGATCGCGGTCATGGGCGACGGCGGCTTCTGGCATAACGGGTTGATCACCGGCGTCGCGTCCAATCTTTTCAACAAAGGCGACGGCGTTCTGATTGTGATGCAGAACGGCTATGCGTCCGCGACCGGCCAGCAATACATCCCGTCGAGCGCCGCCAGCAAGGAAGGGCCCGCGCCTGGAATGGGCATCGAGCAAACGCTGCGCGCGATGGGCGTGAAATGGCTGCGTACCGTACGCACCTACAGCGTCAGCACGATGGTGAAAACGCTGAAAGAGGCAATGAAAACCGGGGAACGCGGTCTGAAAGTCATCATAGCGGATGGCGAGTGCCAGCTCGCACGCCAACGTCGGGTGCGTGCAGAAGATGCCGAAAAGCTCAAGCGCGGTGAGCGCGTCACGCGCACGCGCTATGGTGTCGATGACGAAATCTGCACGGGCGACCATTCGTGCATTCGCCTGTCGGGCTGCCCGTCATTGACGGTGAAGCCTTCGCCCGATCCATTGCGGACCGACCCAGTGGCCACGGTGATCGAAAGCTGCGTCGGCTGTGGATTGTGCGGCGAGGTCGCACATGCCGCGGTTTTATGCCCGTCGTTTTATCGTGCCGAGATTATTCGCAATGCTACCTGGCGTGACCGGTTCGTGCACCGGCTGCGGCAGAGGGTGATCGGCTGGTTCGGCGGCTACGCCGGCGAGGCCGCGGGATGACGTCGGCGCGTCCCATAACGATGCTTGTCGCCGCGCTGGGCGGCGAAGGTGGCGGCGTGCTGACGCAATGGATCGTATCGGCGGCGGCGCAGGCCGGCTTCCCGGTGCAAAGCACCTCGATTCCCGGTGTTGCTCAGCGAACCGGTGCCACGACTTACTACGTCGAGATTCTTCCGACAAAGATCGTTGATCTCGGCGGCAAACGCCCGGTGCTCGCGCTGACGCCCGGCGTTGGCGACATCGACATCGCGGTGGCCAGCGAATTGCTGGAGTCCGGCCGCACGGTGGCGAACGGCTTCGTCACGCCGGACCGTACACACGTCATCAGCTCGCTGAGCCGTTTCTACGCGATGGACGAGAAAATCGCGATGGGTGACGGCCGCTTCGATCAGGACAAGCTTATCAAAATCATCAACGAACACGCGAAGGACGCGCTCCTTGTCGACATGGACGCGCTGGCAAAGCAAAGCGGATCGATCATCAATGCAGTGATGCTTGGCGCTATCGCCGGCTGCGGACGGCTGCCACTCACCCTCGAACAATTCGAGGCTGCCATTCGCGAAGACGGCAAGGCGGTTGATAGCAATCTGAAAGGCTTCCGTGCCGGTTATGATGCCGCTCGGGCAAAGCTTCAGCCAACTAAGCCTTCAGAAAAAAAGAAGAAGGCCGCCGCAACGCCGGCATTTGTGGAACACGAGGTCGCACGTACATTTCCCGCCGTCGCGCAAGCGACCGGGCTTGAAGGCATACGACGCCTTATCAATTACCAGAGTGTCGCCTACGGCCGACTTTATCTCGATCGTTTGCGGCCGATCATCGCTGACGACCAGGCCGCGGGCGCTCAAGGCAAGCTGCTGAAGGAAGTCGCGCGGCACCTCGCGGTTCGCATGTCCTACGAGGACGTCGTCCGTGTTGCGCAGGCCAAAATAGCGCCGGCCCGAATGCAGCGTATTGCGCGTGAGGAACTGCGCGCTAACGGCGAGCCGTTTTCCGTTCACGACTTTCTCAAGCCCGGCATTGAAGAACTTTGCCAATTGCTCCCGTCCTTCCTTGCGCAACCAATCCTGCGTTTGGCGGAACGCAAAGGTTGGCTTGGCAGGGTCTATTTCGGGATGGAGATTAATTCCACATCCATCAGCGGCTACCTCCGCTTCTGGCTGCTCGCCAAGCTCCGTGCCTTGCGGCCGTTCGGCTACCGCTACAAGCAGGAACAGCAGCAAATCGACAACTGGCTCTGGCTGATCCGCGAGGCCGCGAAACATTCTGCCGACCTAGCGCTGGAAGTCGCCGAATGCGCGCGCCTGATCAAAGGTTATGGCGACACGCATGCGCGCGGGCTCGCCAATTATCGTGCGATCGAGACACGCGTGATCCGCCCGTCCCTGGCGGGCCAAATCCCTCTTTCGCGCGCGGCCGATGCCGTTGCCAGCGCGCGAACCGCGGCCCTGGTCGACCCGGATGGTGAAAGCCTGACCAAGTGCCTTACCGAAATCGACGGTCAGCCGGCGCTGCGGATTGCGGCCGAATAGTCTGCAGGGCTGAGGTGCGCGCGCCTCCGTTGTCAGCTTTTCATCGGTCGAGTAAAACCGGGCCCGCAAAAATAAACGATAATGACGTCCGCAGGACCCGGACGATCGAGGGGCGGGAAATGGCCGCGACACCGACGGGACAACGGCCGACTATCGCCGCCGAAGCATTCCTGCGCGCGCTGGCTGACCACGGCACGGACTATTTTTTCGTCAATCCCGGCACTGACTTTCCACCAATCGTCGAAGCTTTCAGCCGCGCCAAGAAGACCAATGCCAAGGTTCCGAAACCTATTCTGGTACCACACGAGAATCTCGCGGTCGGGATGGCGCACGGCGCCTATATGATGACGGGCCGCCCGCAGGCAGTCATGGTGCACGTCAATGTCGGCACCGCGAACACGATCAACAACCTGACCAATCTTTCGCGCGACCGCGTCCCGCTGATCCTGGCCGCAGGACGAACACCGATCACCGAGAAAGGCACATTCGGCTCGCGCTCGCGGCCGATCCACTGGGCGCAGGAAATGTTCGATCAAGCTGGCATGGTGCGCGAGCTCGTGAAGTGGGACTATGAATTGCGTGTCCCGGGACAGATCGGCGACGTTGTCGCGCGCGGTGTCGAGGTCGCCATGGCGCATCCGCGCGGACCGGTCTACTTGGTGCTGCCGCGCGAGCCTCTCGCAGCGGCATTACCGGAGCCGATTGGCCCCGCAAAACCGCGGCCGCAGGCAGCGGCCCCCTATCCTGACCCACGCACAATCGCGACGCTGGCCGAATGGATTGCGGCCGCCGAGCGCCCATTGATCGTGACGTCGACCTTGCCGTCCGAGGCAGTCCATCAACTCGAGCGGCTGGCCGAGCGTTGCGCCATTCCCGTCGTCACGCACAGTCCGCGTTCAGTGTGCCTGCCTTCAAGCCATTCCATGCACTTCGGATTCGAGCCCGGCACGCTGCTCGCGGACGCCGACCTTGTTATCGCGCTTGAGTCCGACGTCCCCTGGATTCCGCATCTGCAGCATCCACCCGGTGGCTGCCGGGTGGCGCATGTCGGCGAGGATCCGTTCTACGTGCGCTATCCGATGCGGAGCTTCCCAAGCGATCTCGCTTTGCAGGCAGGCCCTGCACAGGCGCTCGATGCACTTGCACGCGCCGTCGAGCCTCGTCTGCAGATGGCCGACGCTCGCATCGCGGCACGCCGCGCGCGGCTGACCGAGCGCATGCGTACGCGGCGCGCTCAGTTGGCAAAGGATTCGGCCGCCGGCACGACGATCTCACCGGAGTATCTGTCGCGTGTCATCGGCGAGACGGTCGGCAAAGATGCCGTCATCATCAACGAATACCCGCTGCGGCCGGATCATTGCGCGCGCGAAAAGCCCGGCACGTTCTTCGCGCTCGGGCCTGCCGGCGGACTCGGCTGGGGATTTGGCGCGGCGCTTGGTGCGAAACTCGCCGCGCCTGACAATTTCGTGGTCGCGACCCTTGGCGACGGCTCCTACATGTTCGCTAACCCGATGGTTGGACATTGGGTATCCGCCGTGCAGAATCTGCCCATCCTGACGATTGTATTCAACAACAGCCGCTACGGCGCCGTACGCCGCGCCACGCTGTCGATGTTTAAAGACGGTGTGGCGGGTGAGAACGACGGACGCACGCTCGCCGATCTCGACCCATCGCCGCCTTTCGAGGAGATGGCACGCGCGCAGGGCGCGCATGCCGAGCGCGTGGACAAACCCGCTGACCTGCCCGAGGCTCTTTTGCGCGCGCGAAATGCAGTCATCAACGACAAGCGGCAGGCGCTGCTCAACGTCATTACTCCTTATTGAACGGAACAGTACCCAGGAAGATCGAAGTCACGGAGAACGAGTGCATGCGCATCGATGCCTATACTCATTTCATCCCGGAAAAATACTTCAAGAAGATCGTGGAGAGTGGCCATGCCGACATCGGCAAGCGCGTGCGCGAGATTCCGTGCATCCATGATCTCGATATCCGCCGCAAGATTGTGGACGGATTCAAAGACTACGCACAGATCCTCTCCTATCCCATGCCGCCGCTGGAGGTCATGACCAAGGGCGACGGCAAACTGACCGAGGAATACACAAAGCTCGTGAACGATGGCTTCGCCGAGATTTGCCAGAAATATCCCGATCAGTTCCCCGGATGGGTCGGACAGGCAGCCCTGATCGCGCCCGATGCCGGGGTGCGCGAGGCCGAACGCGTGCTAAAGAACGGCGCGCTTGGAGTTCAGATCTACACCAATATCGCCGGCAGGCCACTTGACGATCCGGTTTTCGATCCTTTCTTCGAAGCCATGAACAAGTCCGGCAAGCCGGTCTGGATGCACCCGGCACGCGCCGCCAATTTCCCCGACTATCTCACCGAGAAGAAGTCAAAGTACGAGATCTGGTGGACCTTCGGCTGGTCCTACGAAACCGCGGCGGCGATGGCCCGGCTCGTTTTCTCGGGCATCATGGACAAATACCCTAACCTGAAGATTATCACGCATCACTTCGGCGGCATTGCGCCGATGCTGGAAGGCCGCATCGGCCCCGGATGGGACCAGCTCGGCGCTCGCACGTCGGACGAAGACCTGAGCGTGATTCTCAAACGCCTGAAAAAGCGGCCGCTCGATTACTTCAAGCACACGTTCTATGCCGACACCGCCGTGTTCGGCGGGGTCCCGGCGACACATGCCGGCTTTGCCTTCTACGATCTCGACAAGATCGTGTTCGCATCCGACTGCCCGTTCGACCCCGAGAAAGGCACCATGTACACGCGTGAAACGCTGCGCATCATCGAAGAGATCGACATGCCGGCCGCCGACAAGGAAAAGGTCTGGCACGGCAATCTCGAGCGTATTACGGGCGCGAAGTTCAAAGGTTGACACTCGTCGCAAGTTTTCGGCCCGATATGAAAGAAAGTCGTGGATGCCCGGCACAAAGCCGGGCACGACGGCCTCCTTTCGGCTCGTAGGGAAACCACGTTCTGGTAACCTTCGCGCCCATGGCGCTCACGCGACCCATCGACCAACCAGAACCTGACGCACCCGGAATTCCGCCGCGGAACGGCGATGCCGGCCGCGTCACGCCGATGATGGAGCAATATCAAGAGATCAAGGCCGCCAATTCGGACTGCCTGCTGTTTTATCGGATGGGTGATTTCTACGAGTTGTTTTTTGCGGACGCCGAGGTTGCCTCGCGCGCACTTGGCATCGTGCTCACCAAACGCGGCAAGCATCTCGGCGCTGATATTCCGATGTGCGGCGTACCGATCGAGCGCGCCGACGAATATCTCCACAGGTTGATTGCACTTGGTCACCGGGTGGCCGTATGCGAGCAGCTCGAAGACCCTGCCGAAGCGCGCAAACGCGGCGCCAAAAGCGTCGTACGTCGCGACGTGGTGCGTTTGGTCACGCCAGGCACCCTCACCGAGGACTCGCTGCTCGATGCAAACCGGAATAATTATCTGCTAGCGGTCGCACGCGCGCGGCTCTCCTCCGCTGGCGACGACAGCCGCTTCGCGATTGCCTGGATCGATATTTCGACCGGCGAATTCCGTGTTTCCGAATGTGACCGAGCGGCATTATCCGCCGAAATCGCGCGTCTCGAGCCTGGCGAAATCATCGTTTCCGACGCGCTTTACGCCGAGCCCGATCTCGTGGCGTTCTGGCGCTCGCTGCCGGCGGTCACCCCGCTCGCGCGCGATATTTTCGACGGTGCCACCGCGGAGCGGCGACTGACAACATTCTTTGCCGTGTCGACGAGCGAGGCCTTCGGCGCGCTGACCCGGCTTGAGATCACGGCCACCGCCGCTTGCGTAACCTATGTCGAACGAACGCAGATCGGCCAACGGCCGCCGCTGTCACCGCCCTTGCGCGAGAGCGCCGGGGCCAGCATGGCGATTGATCAGGCGACCCGCGGCAATCTCGAACTGATGCGCACGCTGTCCGGAGACCGGCGCGGCTCGCTGCTCGATGCTATCGACCGCACGGTGACCGCGGCGGGCTCGCGACTGCTCGCCCAGCGACTATCAGCGCCGCTGACCGATCCGGCGCAAGTCGTAAAGCGGCTCGATTCGGTCGCAAGCTTTATCGGCGATGCGGGCGCACGCGCGGACACGCGCTCCCGTCTGCACGCCGCGCCGGATCTTGCCCGCTCGCTGTCGCGATTGGCCGTCGGCCGAGGCGGGCCGCGCGACCTTGCCGCCATCCGCGACGGCATGCTGGCGGCCACCCATCTTGCCCGAGCGCTTGCTTCACTCAAGGACAAGCCCGCCGAGATCGCCGCCGCGATGCAAGCCTGTCGTAAGCCGGACGGCATGCTGGCTGCCGAATTGTCCGCTGCGCTTGCTGCCGAGTTGCCGGCTTTCAGGCGCGACGGCGGCTTCGTCCGCGAAGGCTATGACAAGGCTCTCGATGAGACACGCGCGCTCCGCGATGAATCGCGCCGCGTCATAGCGGCGCTGCAGGCACGCTATGCCGAGGACACCGGCATCCGTGTGCTCAAGATCAAGCACAACAACGTGCTCGGCTATTTCATCGAAGTGACGGCGCAGCACGGTGAACGCCTGACGGTCGCACCGTTCAACCGCATATTCATTCACCGGCAAACACTCGCCGGGCAGGTGCGCTTTACCACTACAGAACTCGGAGAGCTGGAAGCGAAGATCGCCAGCGCCGCCGAACGCGCGCTCGGCCTGGAACTCGAGATTTTTGAACGGTTGATCGCAGCCGTGACAGCGGAGAGCGTCAAAATCAAGGAATGCGCCGAAGCGCTATCCACGCTCGATGTCGCAAGCGCGCTTGCGCACCTTGCTGCCGAGCGCGACTACGTGCGGCCGCAGGTCGATGACAGCCATGCTTTCGTTATTGAAGGGGGCCGTCATGTCGTGGTGGAGCAGGCGCTGTTGCGAGACGGGACGCCATTCATCGCCAACGATTGCGATCTCTCGCCACCACCGCAAACCGATGCCGGTCGCATCTGGCTCCTCACCGGCCCCAACATGGCCGGGAAATCCACCTTTTTGCGGCAGAACGCGCTGATCACGATCCTCGCGCAGATGGGCAGCTTCGTTCCCGCTAGGCGCGCGCATATAGGCGTCGTCGATCAACTATTCTCACGCGTCGGCGCCGCCGACGATCTTGCCCGCGGGCGTTCGACCTTCATGGTCGAGATGGTAGAGACTGCCGCCATCCTCAATCAGGCTGGCGAGCGCGCGCTGGTCATTCTCGACGAGATTGGCCGCGGTACGGCCACCTTCGACGGACTGTCGATCGCATGGGCGACAGTCGAACATCTGCACGACGTTAATCAGTGCCGTGCACTGTTTGCTACACACTTTCATGAGTTGACCGCCCTCACCAGCCGGCTCGATCGGCTGCACAATGCAACGGTGCGCGTGAAGGAATGGCAGGGAGACGTCGTCTTCCTGCACGAGGTTGTCGCAGGTGCGGCCGACCGCTCCTATGGCATTCAGGTCGCAAAGCTTGCCGGTCTGCCGCCAAGCGTGATCGAACGCGCCAAACTAGTGCTTGCCAAGCTGGAGCAGGAAGACCGCACCGCGCCGAAGGGTTTCGAGGACCTGCCGTTATTCGCGGTTCCGCCGAAAGCACCGCAGGAAAAGCCGGAATCGGCCGAGGATCAGCTTGTCGTCGCCCTCGCTGCGATCAGCCCCGACGACCTATCGCCGCGCGAGGCGATGGAAGCGCTTTATATGCTAAAAGCGAAGCTGACGGGTACGCGTAAACCTTAGACACCATGATGAATGTTGCCGAGAGAAAGCAGGCAACCGCACCGGCGGAGGCGCAACGCTGGCTTGAGAGTTTTGAGACTGCGTTGTTGGCGCGGGACGCGGAGACGGCCGCCGCGCTGTTCCTAAATGACGGGCTCTGGCGCGACATCCTGGCTTTTAGCTGGACCATCCAGACGATGGCCGGCCGGCCGGCGATCGAAGCGACCCTGCGTCAGACGCAATCGCGCGTACAGGCGAGAAATTTCCATATTCCGGGCAAGCGAACGCCACCCCGCTGGATCTCGCGCGCCGGTGAAGAAAATATCGAAACATTATTTGAATTCGAAAGTGCCTTTGGGCCATGCGCGGGTGTCCTGCGATTGAGACCCGACGATCAGGGCAAGCTGCGCGCCTGGACTTTGAATACCAATTTGCAAGAGCTGAAAGGCTACGAAGACGAATTCAAGCGGCGCGTTGAACCCGATTCAACACGCGACTTCGGCGCGGAAAATTGGGCCGACCGCCTGAAGAAGCAGCGTGCATTCTCCGAAAGCGACCCTACCGTGATCATCGTTGGTGGCGGGCAAGCCGGACTGTCGATTGCGGCGCGCCTTCATCAACTTGGTGTCGACGCGCTCATCGTCGATCGGCACGGCCGCATCGGCGACAACTGGCGCACGCGCTATCATTCGTTAACGCTGCACAATGAAGTGCACGTCAACCACCTGCCCTATTTACCTTTTCCTCCGACATTCCCTGTCTACATCCCGAAGGACAAGCTCGCCAACTGGTTCGAATCCTACGTCGAGGCGATGGAGCTCAACTTCTGGACCGGCCAGGAACTCGTCGCAGGCGCTTACGATGACAAAAACGCAAAATGGCGCGTGACATTGCGCAACAGCGACGGAACGGAACGCGTCATGCAGCCGCGCCACCTCGTCTTTGCGACCGGCGTGAGCAGCATCCCTTACACGCCCGATCTGCCGGGTCTCGATAGATTTTCCGGCGCCAAGGTGCACTCTGGTGATTTCAAAAACGCCGGGCAGTGGAAAGGCCGCAGGGCATTGGTGCTCGGAAGCGGCACCAGCGGTCATGACGTGGCGCAGGAGCTGCACGCGCACGGCGCTCAGGTTACCATGATCCAGCGCAGCAAAACCCATGTGGTGAGCCTAAAGGAAGCGCAGAGCGTTTACGCGATCTACTCGGAAGGAATCCCGTTTGATGATTGCGACCTGCTCGCCACTTCCTTTCCCTATCCCGTTCTGAGGCGCTCATATCAACTCTCCACCGCAAAAGGCGAGAAGGTGGACAGAACGCTGATCAACGCACTCGAGGAGCGTGGATTCAATACCTGGTTGGGCGAAGACGAAACCGGTTTCCAGATGATGTATTTGCGCCGGGGCGGCGGCTACTACTTCAACGTCGGTTGTTCGGAATTGATCGTCTCCGGCGAAATCGGTCTTCTCCAATATGCGGATATCGAAACCTTTGTGCGGGAAGGCGTGCGGATGCGCGACGGGAGCATCATGCAGGCCGAACTTCTGGTGCTCGCGACCGGCTACAAGAACCAGCAGGAAGCCATGCGCCTCTACCTCGGGGATGCCATTGCCGAGCGCGTCGGCCCAGTCTGGGGTTTCGATGAGGGCGGCGAGCTGCGCAACATGTGGCGGCGCACGGCGCAATCAGGGCTGTGGTTCACGGCTGGGAGCCTCGCCCAGTGCCGCATTTTCTCGCGATATCTCGCGCTGCAGATCAAAGCGTTGGAAGAAGGGCTACTGCAATAATTTGCGCTGGCGCAGCGCCCACAGCAGCGCGTTCCAAAGAATACCTATGCCCAGCCCGATTGCGTAGGACCACCACACCCCGATCGGCACGGCCAACAGGTGCACGGCGAGCAACCCGAGCCCCAGCCCGATCAGCGGTGTGAGCACGTGGGCGGCAACGCTTGCTGCTGCCGGTCCGCCGACAAGCGGATGCAGAATGATGAAGAACGAGCCCATGGCCACGGGGAAAAAGGCAAAGGTGCCTGAAAAATAGGATCCGATCGAACTGCTCGCCGCCGTAACCAGCACAACACAAAGCGTCACCACTCCGGCGCGCCAGGCAAGGTCGGTGCCGGTTACCTCGACACGCTTCACCGCGCCGGCAATCCGGAAGCGCTGCGAAGCAGCGATCGCAATCGGATAGACAACGGCATTGAGCAACACCGCACTGATCGCATTCCACTCCACCAGCCGTAGCAAGAACACGATGACAAGCCACACGAGGAAAGCGCCACCGAGACTGAGTTGTAACGTGTGCCGTTGCGCCAGCGCGGCATAGGTCAGCGCAAAGAACGCACAGGCTGCGTTTGCGATCAGGCCTCCTACCGCGCTTTGCGCGATGAACTCGGGCGGATGCTCGAGCGCCAGAATGATCATCGCCGCGCCGCCGGCGGTTGGAAGCGCTGCGATGAGCGAGCCAATGAACGGACCGCTGCGCTCCACGATGATTGACGCCGCAACCACGATCGACGCGGTCATCGTAATTTTCAGCAGTAGGCCGAGGACAAATAGAGACATGCGTCAGACTGGGAACCCGTGGCGGTGCATCGATGTCGACGTCGAGGTCGAAGCGCCTATCAATTCGGCGTCAGCACCACTCGGCCGATGACCTTGCCGGCGCGAAGCTGATCCATCACCGCGTTCACGTCGTCGAGTGGACGCGTCGCGACAGGGACCGGGGGGATTCCGGTACGCCGAACAAGCTCGATCAATTCCTTCATCTCCGGCAAGCTGCCGACATAGGAACCCTGGATAGTCAGCGCGCGCATGGGAATCGGCGGCAATGACACCGTCAGGTCACCACCATAAAGGCCGACAACGACATATTTGCCGCCCTTGATCAGGCTGTCATAGCCGACACGCGCACTCTGCGAAGAGCCCACAAGATCGATCGCGCCCCAGGCGCCGCCATTGGTCATATTGATGATCTGTTGCGAGGCATCGGCTGCACCGCCGTCGACAACCTTTGCAGCGCCCGCTTTCTTTGCGGCATCGCGCTTCACCGGATCGATGTCGACCACGATAGCGCTATGCCCGCCCATCGCCTTGTGCAGCGCAAGGCACATAAGCCCAAGACCACCGGCGCCGATGATCACCGTCGGCTCGTTTTTCAGGGTCGCAATTTTCTTCAAGGCGCCATACGTCGTGACGCCGGAACACGCGAGAGGCGCCGCACGTTCGGGCGGCAGGTCGCCGATGTCGAACAGATAACGAGGATGCGGCACCATCAGGTAGTCGGCGTAACCGCCGTTGGAAAAGACGCCGAGACTCCGCATTGCTCGGCAGAGGTTTTCCTCGCCACGTTGACATGGGCCGCAGGTGCCGCATCCGATCCACGGATGCGCAAGGCGGCGGTCGCCGACCTTGATACCCTTGGCGTCCGGTCCGAAGGCAACAACCTCGCCAACATTTTCGTGGCCGAGCGTTACGGGGAGTTTCATGCCGCGATCGGCGAGGCTCAGCCGCTTGCCACCGCCCAGATCGAACCAACCGTCGGCGAGGTGCAGATCGCTGTGGCAGACGCCGGCAGCCAGGACTTTCAGCAAGACTTCCGTGCCCTTCGGCTCCGGCGTGGGCTGCTCATTAAGCTGCAACGGCTGACCGCAAACGCAGACCTGGAACATGCGCATTGTTTTTAGTCTCCCTGCATCGCTGGATGGCTCCGACACCGAACCACACTCCGCGGCTGCCGTCACCAGCCCTTGCGGGTGCCCCAAAATCGGGCACTACAGGAAATATCTTTGTTGGGCGGGTGACTTGACGCCCGGCCTCCGCTATCCGATGGACCCATGGCATCGCTTGCGCTCGATCAGGAACAACGGCTGGCCCCGGAACGGACCTCACGCGGCTCGAGCGAACTCATTGACGTCCGCGCGATTACGGCCGACCTGGAAAAGCTTGCCAAGACTCATACTGGCAACGAACACGACCTGCGTTCCCTGGTCGCGCAAAAGCTCAAGGTTGCGCTGAACGACGGACGCGCCAAGGCTGAGCAACTGCTGCTGAAGGATCGGCACGGCCGGCGTTGCGCCGAACGCCTCTGCAGGATGGAAGACGAAGTCATCCGCATCCTGTTCGAATTCGCCCGCAAGCACCTTTATCCTTCACAAAATCCGAGCGAGGCTGAACGCATGGCGGTCGTGGCGACCGGCGGTTACGGCCGCGGATTGCAAGCGCCCGGCTCCGACATCGACCTGTTGTTTCTCTTGCCCTACAAGCAGACAGCATGGGGCGAGTCGATCGCCGAGGCGATTCTTTATTGCTTATGGGATCTCGGGCTGAAAGTCGGCCACGCCACACGCTCGGTCGACGAATGCATCCGCCAGGCAAAGGCGGACATGACCATCCGCACCGCTATTCTCGAAGCACGCTTCCTGCTCGGCGAGCGCAAATTATTTGATGAGTTGGTGACACGCTTCGATAAAGACGTTGTTCGCAATACCGCCGCGCAATTTGTTGCGGCCAAGCTTGCCGAACGTGAAGACCGTGTCCGCCGCAGCGGACAGTCGCGCTACTTAGTCGAGCCGAACGTGAAGGACGGCAAAGGCGGATTGCGCGACCTGCACACGTTGTTCTGGATCGCCAAATACGTCTACCGCGTGCGCGAGCCGGACGAGCTGATCAAAAGCGGAGTCTTTGACAAGCAGGAGTATCAGCTGTTCCGGCGCTGCGAGGACTTCCTCTGGTCCGTGCGCTGCCACATGCATTTTCTCATGGGCCGTGCCGAGGAGCGGTTGTCATTCGATATCCAGCGCGAGATCGCAGTGCGACTCGGCTACACCGAGCATCCCGGTTTGCAGGACGTCGAACGCTTCATGAAGCACTACTTCCTGATCGCCAAGGATGTCGGCGATCTGACGGCTATCCTGTGCGCTGAACTCGAAGACAGCCACGCCAAGAGCGTTCCGGTGCTCAGCCGCGTTATGGAGCGTTTTCGTCCGGTGAAGCGACGTAAGCTTGCCGAGAGTGACGACTTTATCATTGACAAGAACCGTATCCTCCTTGCGCATCCGAATGGCTTTAAGCGCGATCCGATTAACCTGATCCGCATTTTTCATCTGGCGCAGAAGCACAATCTAGCGTTCCACCCGGATGCCATGCGCGCGATCACCCGCTCGCTCAAATTGATCGATGCCAAGCTGCGGGAAAACGAGGAGGCTAATGAGCTCTTCCTTGAAATCCTGACTTCAAAGAACGACCCGGAAACCGTCCTGCGGCGAATGAACGAGGCCGGCGTGCTCGGCCGTTTCGTGCCGGCTTTCGGCAAGATCGTCGCGATGATGCAGTTCAACATGTATCACCACTATACGGTGGACGAGCACCTCCTGCGGTGCATTGGCGTGCTGGCTGAGATCGAGCGGGGCCGCAGCAATGAATCACCGCTCGCGAACGAATTGATCCATAAAATACTGCCCGAGCACCGCGACGTGCTCTATGTCACGCTGTTTCTGCATGACATCGCTAAGGGCCGGCCAGAAGACCACTCGATTGCCGGCGCGCGTGTCGCGCGACGGTTCTGCCCGCGCATGGGGTTTTCAGCAGCAGACACCGACACAGTGGCGTGGTTGATCGAAAATCACCTTGTAATGTCGAGCGTGGCGCAATCACGTGACCTTTCCGACCGCAAGACGATCGAGAACTTCGCCGCCACCGTGCAGTCGGCCGAGCGTCTGAAGCTGCTCACGATCCTCACGACCGCGGATATCCGCGCGGTCGGCCCTGGCGTATGGAACGGCTGGAAGGCGCAATTGATCCGCACGCTTTATTACGAAACGGAGCCCGTGCTCACCGGCGGATTCTCCGAAGTCAACCGCGCGCAGCGCGTCGCCATTGCGCAGAACGAATTCCGGGAAGCGATGAAAGATTGGCCACAAGACCGGCTCGAGGCCTACATCGCCAAGCTCTATCCCGCTTACTGGCTGAAGGTCGATCTACCGCACAAGATTGAACACGCCAATTTCGTGCGGGCCACCGAAGACGCCAACAAGCGCCTTGCGACATCGATCGCATTTGATGCCGAGCGCGCCGTGACGGAACTCACATTGCTCGCGCCCGATCATCCTTGGCTGTTGTCGATCATCGCAGGCGCCTGCGCCCTGGCAGGCGCCAACATCGTCGATGCCCAAATTTACACCACCACCGATGGCCGCGCGCTCGATACCATCTCACTGTCGCGCGAATTCGATCGCGACGAAGACGAAGAGCGTCGCGGGCAACGTATCGCCGAGTCGATCGAAAAGGCGCTACGTGGAGAGTTGCGGCTTCCGGACGTGGTAACAAAGCGCGCGCCGCCTAAAGGCCGTATCCGTGCCTTCGTTGTGGAACCATCGGTCACAATCAACAATCAATGGTCCCACCGTTACACTATGGTCGAGGTCACTGGTCTTGACCGTACGGGCCTTCTCTATGAACTGACGGCAACGCTGTCGAAGCTCAATCTCAACATTGCCTCCGCGCATGTCGCCACGTTTGGCGAACGCGTGGTTGACGTATTTTATGTGACGGACCTGATGGGGGCACAGATCACCTCGCCGACGCGCCAAGCCGCGATCAAACGCGCCTTGGTGGCCCTCTTTGCAACCGGCGAGGATGACAAACAGGCCAAGGCGCCAGGGCATCGCGCGGCGCAAAGCGCCTGATTGCCTCGTTATTTCCGGCTTAACGGCCCCTTAAATCGGCGCGCATAGCGTGACCGGGGGCCGGCGTCGTATCCGCCGGCGTGAAACGGGTCGCGTGATGGCGTCGAAACGGGGACAAACGGGCGCACGCCAGGAACCGGTGTTCGACAAGAGCTCGGACCTGCGCGTTTCCGCCGAAGACCGGCCGGTACCGAACGGCGATCGACCTCCGACAAAAAGCGGTCCGCCGGCCAGGCGCCGCAAAGCTCGGCCACGCAAATCAAAACCCGGCCGCGGCAAGCGAGCCCTGATTGGCCGCTTAGTGTATTGGACGCTGGTCGTCGGCCTTTGGGTTGCGATCGGCGGCGTAGGTGTTGTCGCCTGGGTCGGTGCACACCTGCCGCCGATCCAGTCGCTGGAAATTCCCAAACGGCCACCATCGATTCAGATCGTCGACTTCCAGGGTCGCGCGCTCGCCCGCCGTGGTGATCTTGCAGGCGCCCCACTGCCATTGAAGGAGCTGCCGCCGTACGTTCCAAGGGCCTTCATCGCCATCGAAGACCGGCGTTTCTACGATCATAGCGGCGTCGATCCCTATGGAATCGGCCGCGCCCTGATTGCCAACGTCCTCCACCGCGGCGTTGCCCAAGGCGGCTCGACGATCACGCAGCAACTCGCAAAAAACCTCTTTCTCACGCAGGAGCGTACGATCACGCGCAAGCTGCAGGAAGCGCTGCTCGCGATCTGGCTCGAGCGCAAATTCTCCAAGACGCAGATTCTCGAGCTCTATCTCAACCGTGTCTACTTCGGCTCCGGCGCCTACGGCATCGAGCAGGCCTCGCAGCACTACTTCGGCAAGTCCGCGCGGCAGATCACGGTCGCTGAGGCGGCCTTGCTAGCGGGGGTCGTGAAATCACCGTCGCGACTTGCCCCTACGCGCAACTTCGACGGCGCTGAAAAGCGCGCAAAGGCCGTGCTCGCGGCCATGGCGGAGCTCAAATTCATATCGCGCTCGACCGAGCGCACCGCGCTGGCACGACCGCCGCGCATCGTGGCGCAGGCAAACACTGGCTCCGTCAACTACGTCGCGGACTGGGTTATGGACGCGCTCAACGACACGCTTGGTCGCGTCGAGGAGGACATCACGGTCCAGACCACCATCGATGCAAATCTCCAGGCCAATGCGGAGAAAGCTTTGACCGACGAGCTTGCGCAAAAAGGCGACAAGAATGGCGTCGGACAGGGCGCGCTCGTGGCGATGGCGCCGGACGGCTCCGTTCGGGCGCTGGTCGGCGGCCGCAACTACGCGGACAGCCAGTTCAACCGCGCGGTGTCGGCAAAACGTCAGCCAGGTTCCGCCTTCAAGCCATTCATCTACTTGACTGCGATCGAACACGGGCTGACGCCCGACAGCATACGGGAGGACCGTCCGATTAACGTCAAAGGCTGGCAGCCGGAAAATTATAGTCATGAATACTTTGGGCCGGTGACGTTGACAAAGGCGCTCGCCCTTTCGCTCAACACCGTTTCGGTACGCCTGACACTGGAATTCACACCCTTGGCGGTTATTCGTACCGCCTATCGCCTCGGCATTGCCTCAAAACTCGAGCCCAACGCCTCGATCGCGCTGGGCACTTCAGAGGTTTCGATAATGGAGCTAGTCGGTGCTTACGCGACGTTCGCCAACGGCGGCTACGCGCTGGTCCCGCATGTCGTCCAGAAGATCGCCACTGCGAACGGCAGGGTGCTCTACGCGCGTAATACAGGACAACTCGGCCGGATTGTTGAAGCCCGGTACGTGGCAATGATGAACCAGATGATGGCCGAAACGCTCACCATCGGCACCGCGCATAAGGCCATGCTGCCCGGCTGGCCTGCCGCCGGAAAGACCGGAACGTCGCAGGATTTTCGTGACGCATGGTTCATCGGCTACACCGCGCATCTCGTGACCGGAATCTGGCTCGGCAACGATGACGGCGCGCCGACAAAGCATGTGACGGGCGGCGGATTGCCGGTGGAGATCTGGAGCCGGTTCATGCGGGGCGCCCATCAAGGCGTGCCGGTCGCAAACCTGCCTGGTGGCTCCGGAAGTGGCCTTTTTACGGGATTGTTCGGCAACAATTCACGGCCGATACCGCCCGCGCCTGTACAGCCAGTCGCCCCCACACGTACGGCCACGACTGGAAGCGGTGGCCTCGACAGTTGGCTGCTCAATGGGCTTTTCGGCCGCCGCTAGTGCTTAACGGCGCGGGCGCGGAGTCCGCGCGTCGCTAGCCAAAGCCCAAGGGTTGCAAGTCCCATTACAGCGACACCCGCCGCGAGCGGCCAAGCACTCTGTCCGAGGAACCATCCAACCGCCGCCCCGCACACCGCTGCTGCAGTTTGCTGGATAAATCCAAACAGCGACGATGCTGCCCCCGCCCGTTCGGGAAACGGCGTCATTGCCCCAGCAATTCCCTGCGGCAGCACCATGCCAAGGCCCGCAAGATAAACCGCCATTGGAAGAACCAGCGACATAGAGGATGTAAGTCCGATCGCGACTGCGGCGAGCATCGCTAACCCACCGGCAGCACAGGCACAACCGCCGAGTCCGAGGACCCCATCCAATCCGAGGCGGATAACCAACCGTGCGGCGATCACTGAACCGGTCATATAGCCGACCGAACCGAGTGCGAAGGCGACGCCGAAATCAAATGGCGCGAGACCATAGAGATCCTGCAGCACGAACGCTGATCCGGAAATCCAGGCGAACAGACCGGCATAGCTTGCTGATGTGATGGCGAGATAGGCAAGGTATGCCGGATTGCGCCCGACGATGCGATAGGATCGAAGCATTGAAGGAAGCGATATCGGTTCGGCGCGTGTATTCAATGTTTCAGGCAGAAGCGCCCAGACGATTGCACCGCCGGCAAATCCTGCGCCGACCAAGGCAAGAAACGTCACGCGCCAGCCAAATGCGGTCTGTATGAGCCCGCCAGCAATTGGCGCAAGCACCGGCGCCAGCGCCATTACCGAACCGATCACAGACAATTCGCGTCCAGCATGCGCTCCCGAATAGATGTCGCGTACGATCGCGCGCGTGAGCACGATGCCGCCGGAGCCGCCAAGCGCCTGAAATGCGCGCGCGATGATTAGCATTTCGATTGTCGTCGACAACGCGCAGACGAGGCTCGCCGCGCAGTAGAGCGCAATCGCCCCGATCAAAACCGGTTTGCGGCCGTGCCTGTCGGACACGGGTCCATAGATAATCTGACCCGCCGCAAAACCGATCAGATAGGCAGAAATTGTAAGCTGCACCTGGGCGGATGAGGCGCCGAGCTGCCGGGCTATATCCGGCAGCGATGGCAAATACATGTCTGTTGTCAGCGGGCCGACCGCACTCAGCGCAGCCAGCAGAGCCGTGAGCGCGAACGTTCCTGGACGCAGCATGGAGAATGGGGTCCGGTAAAAACCTGGTGCCTACACGCGCGTATCCAACCCGTACCGGTGCAAATCGGAACCATGGGCGTTCAGCCACGCCTTCGCGCGTCCGACGTGCGGACAAATTTGTTCGACCAGCCGCCAAAACCGAGGCGAATGGTTCATCTCGACCAAATGCGCGACTTCATGCGCTGCGAGATACTCGAGCACAAAAGGAGGTGCCAGAATCAACCGCCAAGAATAGGACAACACCCCGGTTGAGGAACACGAGCCCCATCGGCTCGATGGGTCGCGCAGCGATATCCTCTTGAAGTGGACCCCCAGTACTAGCGCCGCGTGGCGGCTCGCCACTTCAAGATCGTGCTTGGCCTCGTGTTTCAGAAAGTCGCGCAGGCGTCGCGAAATGTGTGCCTCATTGCCCGCAACACACAGCAGGTTCTGACCGGAGGCCGGCTCGAGCCAGACGGTTCCACGTACACCACGTCTATGCTCAATCCGGTGCTCAACACCCCGGAACGGCAACACCGCACCGTGTGCGAACGGCACTGCATCCGGCAATCGGCCTAGCCGGGCGGCAATCCAAGCTCGATGACTGTTCGCAAACGCGTGAGCCTCACGCAAGGAGCCCCGTGGGGGCATGGTAAGCACAACCTCGCGGCCAGCCGTATGAATGCGCAAGGTATAGCGGCGCGCCTGGCGGTGACGACGTACGCGGACCGGGTAAATCTGGCCGTCGAAATCGACGGTGATCGCCGACGGTCCCCTGATGCGGCGATACAACGCGCGCAGTGGCATGGAATTATCGCTCCAGATCACCTTGCACTGTGTGTCACGACCACGCGAACGAACATGGGTTCAATTCCGGGCTACGACCTTAAGCGGAGCGGAACGCGCAGCGCGTCCGCCATTACGCGACAGCACAAAGTCGGCGATGCGTGGGGCAATCTCGGCGCGGAAACGCGAACCGTTGAACACCCCATAATGCCCAACAGCCGGCTGCATGTAATGAACCTTGTCTTCGGCCGGAATATTGACGCACAGAGCGTGCGCCGCCTCGGTCTGGCCGATGCTCGAAATATCGTCGTTCTCCCCTTCCACCGTCATCAAAGCAACGCGCTTGATAGCACTTGGTTCGACGTGACGGCCGCGATGGGTCATTTCACCCTTCGGCAACGCGTGGCGGATGAACACCGTGTCGACCGTTTGCAGATAGAACTCGGCCGCCAGGTCCATCACAGCCAGATATTCGTCGTAGAACTCACGATGTTTCTGCGCGGAATCGCCATCGCCTTTGACCAGGTTCAGGAACAGATTGTGATGCGCCTCGATATGGCGGTCGAGGTTCATGCTCACGAAGCCGTGCAACTGCAGAAAGCCTGGATAGACGTCCCGCATCATGCCCGGATGCGGGAACGGCACCTTAGTGATGACGTTACTACGAAACCAGTTGAGCCCGCGCCGTTCGGCCAGATCGTTCACAGCGTTGGGATTGACCCGCGTGTCGATCGGCCCGCCCATCAGCACCATCGAATGCGGTACATTCGGGTCGTGGTCGGCTTCCATCAGCGCGACCGCCGCCATGACTGGCACCGATGGTTGGCACACGGCGATCACGTGAACATCGCCGCCAAGAAGGTGAAACATCGAGATGATGTAGTCGATATATGTATCAAGGTCGAAGCGCCCATCGGCGAGCGGCACCATGCGCGCATCGACCCACTCGGTAATGTAGACGTCGTGGTTGGGCAGGAACGTTTCTACCGTGCCGCGCAACAAGGTCGGATAGTGCCCCGACATTGGAGCGACAATGAGAAGCTTCGGCTGCGGCCGGCGCGGTGGTCGCACGAACGCACGTTCGAAATGCAGTAGACGGCAGAATGGACGCTGCCAGATGCTCTTTATGTTCACCGCGACCTTCTCGCCGCCGACGGTGGTCGAATCGATTCCCCATTCCGGCTTGCGATAGCGGCGGGTCGAGCGTTCGAACAGCTCCATCGTTGCCGCGATCGATTTTCCGTAGGCCGTGTGCGCGAGCGGATTTGCCGGATTCTTAAAAAACAGACGCGTTGCATCTGCAAACGCGCGCGACGGATTGAGCGCGGCGTGGCCCAGCTCATAGAACCAGTACATTGGCGTCGCGAGAAATGCGCCGCCACCCACGGGGAGCGTCGCCGCTCCGCCGAATTCACCTATTGCCATTGAGTCCCCCGACCCTCGCTGCGGTGCGGCAGACTGTCGTTTTTCATTCATAGCGTCAACATAGAGATAAGTTGTTCGCGTCAGGTTTACAACGCGAAAAGGGCGCTTAAGTCCCAAAGAACACAAGCTTTTTTGGATTATTCACTGGTTTGCAAAAGCGAGCCATGGACGCGTGCACTCTCCAGGAGCTGGAAAAAGGCGAATGATGCAGCTGCGAACAGCACGATATTGAACGCAAAGGCCTGTGCCATGAGGTCGGCGCGAAACACATGGTCGATCACCAGCGCGCGCATGCCTTCGAATACGTAGGTCGGCGGCAGCGCCCAGGCCACGTACTGCAGCCAATCCGGCAGCACGGCGACGGGGTAGTAGACGCACGTGAGCGGCAGGAAGAGAAACATGATCGTCCAAGCCATGCTCTCGGCACCGAGGCCGTTCCGGAGCAGAAGTCCCGTGACAAAAATGCCGACTGACCAGCTCGTCAAAATTAGATTCGCAAAAAAGGCCGCAAGCGCCAGACCGAGCGCCCACAAATTGAACCCGAAAAAGAAGATGGCCAGAATCGAAACCGGAATCATACCGATCGACAGGCGAACGATACTCATGACCATCAGCGCAAGCAGGAATTCCGCCGGCCGCAATGGCGACATCATAAGGTTGCCCAAGTTGCGGGCGTACATTTCCTCGAGGAAGGAAATCGAGAACCCGAGTTGGCCGCGGAACAGGATATCCCACAGCAGTACCGAGCCGATGAACACGCCGCCGGCGCTCGCGAAAAAACTGGCATTTTGCGAAATGTAGACCTGCAAGAAACCCCACATCAGCATCTGCACGGCCGGCCAGTAGATCAGATCGAGGATGCGTGGCCACGACGAGCGCAGCAAATACCAATAGCGGCGCACCATCGCGGCGACTCGGTTGAGCGAGAAATCCACTCCGGTATCGGTACGCATCATTGCGCGGCCTCGCTCTGCCGGCGGCCGCGCGCCACGTCAAGAAACACCTCTTCCAGGTTCTCACGACCGTAGCGCGTAAGCAGATGCGCCGGCGTATCGTCGTCCTCGATGCGTCCCTTTTTCATGATGATCACGCGCTCGCACAGACGCTCTACCTCGTTCATATTGTGAGAAGCGAGCAAAACGGTTGCGCCGTTTTCAGCCTGATATTGTTCGAGACGCGTGCGCACCCAGTCCGCGGTATCCGGATCAAGTGAAGCGGTCGGTTCGTCCAGCAGCAGAACCTCGGGCTTATTGAGGAGCGACTTCGCCAGCGAGACGCGGGTTTTCTGTCCCGCAGAAAGCTTGCCGGTTGGCCGATCGAGAAATTCAGTCAGGTCCAGCTCGGCTGCAAGGCTTGCGATCCGCTCGCCGATATCCGGCACGGCGTAAAGCTGCGCGAAGACCGAAAGATTCTGGCGTACCGTCAGGCGCATCGGCATATCGACATAAGGGCTTTCGAAGTTCATCCGGTGCAACACGCGATAGCGTTCGCGAGGCATCTCGGCACCAAGCACCTCGACCACGCCGGATGTCGGCGTCACAAGCCCCATGATCATCGCGATCGTTGTGGTCTTGCCCGCACCATTGCCGCCCAGCAAGCCGGTGACTGAACCCACCGAAAGCCTGAACGATATGCCGTCTACGGCCTCCACGGCCTTGTAGCGCTTGACCAAACGGTCGACGGCGATTGCGGACGTTTGTTGCCTATCCATCACGCGAGGAGATGTGACGCCCCGCCGCAGAAAGCGCAAGACCCGATTCCGACGTTGTCTGCGCACTTCAATAGGCCCATCCAAGACTTTACACTGGTGGTATGCCTGCGCTCGGACCTGCCCTGCATCACCCGCACCGCAACGTGCGTCTCGATACGCTCGTTCGGCTGCGCTGGCTCGCAATCATCGGCCAGACAACCGCGGTACTCGTGGTTTACTACGGTCTCGACTTCCAACTTCCCATCTATGCTTGTCTCGGCGTAATCGCCTTGGCGGCTTGGCTCAACGTTGCACTGCGACTCCGCTTTCACATCACACAACGCCTCGAGCCTGATCGCGCGGCTTGGCTGCTCGCGTTCGATATAGCCGAGCTGGCGATGCTGCTGTTCCTGACCGGAGGATTGCAGAATCCATTCGCGTTCCTTTTTCTCGGTCCGGTTTTGTTGTCGGCAACCGCGCTGCCGCCCCGTTTCACATTGATCCTCGGCGGGTTTGCCGTCGTCTGCTCAACCGTCCTTGTTTTCGTGCACTACCCGCTGCCATGGGACGTCGAGGATCCGCTGCAGCTGCCACCGATCTACATGATGGGCGTGTGGCTCTGCATTTTGCTCGCAATTGGATTCATTGGTGTATACGCGTGGCAGATCACAGAGGAGTCGCGCCAGCTTTCAGACGCGCTGGCCGCAACTGAGCTTGTGCTGGCGCGCGAGCAACATCTTTCGCAGCTCGACGGTCTCGCTGCCGCCGCCGCGCACGAACTAGGGACGCCGCTCTCTACCATTTCGGTGATCGCAAAGGAGCTCGAGCGCGCGATCGCACCCAATGCGCCGCATGGAGACGACGTCCGACTCTTGCGCGAACAGGCCACGCGATGCCGTGACATCCTGGCGAAACTCACCGAGTTGTCGGCCGGCGGCAGCGGCGAGCCCTTCGACCGCATGCGGCTCACCGCATTAATCGAAGAAGTGGTGGCGCCGCACCGCGATTTCGGCGTGATCATCGAAGTGAATGCGCCGGAGAATCTCGGTTCCGAACCGGTCGGCGCACGCAACCCGGCAATTCTGTATGGTCTCGGAAATCTTCTGGAAAATGCGGTGGATTTTGCTCGTGACCGTGTTTCAGTGGAGGCGAACTGGACCGAGGATACGGTCGATGTCGCCATCAGCGACGACGGTCCTGGCTTCGCGCCCGAAATCATGGGCCGGATCGGGGAACCTTACGTCACCAGCCGCCGCGGGCACCCACACGATACCGGCGATGAGCCGGCGGGCCTTGGACTGGGATTTTTCATCGCCAAGACGCTTCTGGAGCGCGCGGGGGCGACCCTTTCGCTCGAAAACCGCCCCGCGCCCAACCGCGGCGCAACCATCCGACTCCATTGGACTCGCAGCGATTTCGAACGACCTTTAACGTTCGTAGCCGCTTAAGATGACGATCACCAACTTTTGCGATGTGATTGAACAGGCCCGCGCGGTACGATACGCCTAATGTAAATTATCGAGGTGACGTCGTGGACGCTTTGATCAGTGAGACCGCCAACCCGGCGGCCAAGATTAAAATCCCTGGTGAACGATCGCTGCTGATCGTCGAGGACGATCAGTCGTTTTCGCAACGCCTGGCCAAAGCACTGGAGCAACGAGGGTTTATTGTTACGACGGCGGATTCGGTCGCCGATGGCCTGCTCCAGGTCGAAAAGGCGGCGCCCGCCTATGCTGTGGTCGACATGCGGCTCGATGACGGCAACGGACTCGACGTAATTTCGGCGCTCAAGAATCGTCGGCCTGACGCCCGCGCCATCATTCTTACCGGCTACGGTAATATCGCCACCGCGGTTAACGCCGTGAAGCTCGGCGCGGTCGACTACCTCGCAAAACCTGCCGATGCTGACGACGTCGTCGCGGCGCTGCTGGCGCTGGATAACGCCAAGATCGAGCCGCCAGAAAATCCGATGTCGGCCGACCGCGTACGCTGGGAGCACATCCAGCGGATCTATGAGTTGTGCGGCCGAAACGTCTCGGAAACAGCGCGACGGCTCAACATGCACCGGCGCACGCTGCAACGCATTCTGGCTAAGCGCGCGCCGCGCTGAACCTTAGCCCACGTCTCCATAGGGTCCGGTCGGGTCCGCGAACGATTGCAGCCGCAGCGCCGCAGCACGCGCGAACAGCAGCATCATCGACTTGCGCGTGGCGGCAGCGAGCTTGTGGACGGGCGCGTCGCATCGGAATTCGGCACCGAAGGCATCCGCCACGATGAGACCGGTATCCGGCGGGAAAATCTCGCACGGCACGTCGACTGTGGTGGCGAAGAATAGACGGTCGCAATGAGCGCGATAGTCCCGCCATTTCTGGTCGGCGCGGAAGTCGGCGATCGAAGACTTGACCTCCACGATCCAGATTTCGCCGCCCGGACCAAGCGCCACCAGATCAGCACGACGGCCAGACGGCAACGCCAACTCGCTTACCACGCAGCGGCCGTGAGCGTGCAGGAGCCGCGCGGTGCCGCGCGCAACGGCCAGTGCAGTTTCGGACTGACGTCCGTCGACCGGGAATTCAAAAGGCGCAGCCGCGGTCAGTGCCATTGATGAAGTGCCTTGCACATTTGCCTGCGTTCGATTTTCATAGCTAGACATAACTCCATTTTGCCCCGACGCAAAGCCGGGCTTTTCCCGCCGTGAGAGAAATACCAACGGACTTGCCAGAGATATTGCAAAGAGACTTGCCGTGACGGTCGACTACGAAGTCGAATACAACAACCGGGCCCGCGTCCCCGAGCACCCTGAAATTTTTGCACGCTGGCAGCGCGAAGGAGCGGCCTATCGCGCAGCGGCACATAACCCAAAACTTGGGATCTCCTATGGCCCATCATCGCGGCGAACGATCGATCTTTTCCCAGCAGTGGACGACGACAAGGCGCCCCTCGCCATGTTCATCCACGGCGGCTGGTGGCGCTCACTCGAACCGGCGTCGTTTTCGCAGATGGCGGCCGGCCCCAATGCCCGCGGCGTAAGCGTTGCGGTTGTCGGTTACGATCTCTGTCCGACGGTGTCGATCGCGGACATCATCGAACAGATGCGGGCGGCATGTCTGGTACTGTGGCGTAAGCGGCGCCAGCGCATGTTGGTCTACGGGCATTCCGCAGGCGGTCATCTCGCCGCCTGCATGGCGGCCACCGATTGGAAAATATTTGCCTCCGATGCACCATCCGACCTTGTCCCGGTAGCCTATGCAGTATCTGGAGTTTTCGATTTAGCGCCATTAACCCGCATTTCGATCAACGAAGACCTCCGGCTCGACGATACGGAAGCCCGTCGCGTATCGCCGCTCTTCTGGCAAGTCCCCGTGGGGCGAAGCCTGGATGCGGTCGTTGGTGCCCTCGAATCGAGCGAATTCCTGCGTCAGAGCAAAACGGTTGCCGAGGCGTGGCAGCAGCGCCATGCGCTCACGCGCTACGAGGAGATTGCCGCCACCAACCATTTCACAGTGATCGACGCGCTTGCCAATCCTGCTAGCGCAATGACCGCGCGGGTCGCAGCACTTGCCCACAGCGTGAAATCGATCGCTGTCTAAAACCAGTAGCGCTGCGCGAGCGCTACTGTCAGCGCCACGCCGACAGCGACAATAAGAAAACGCACGACGTTGCGCGGAATCACGCGAGCAGCGTAAGCGCCGATCAGCCCTCCTCCGATCGTCCCTGCAGCAAGCGCCAATGTCTGCGGCCACAGGATCGCATCATGTGTCGCAAAAACCAGGGTGGCCGCCAGGCCGTTGAGGCTGGCGACGAAATTTTTCGCGACGTTCGCCGCGCGATAGTCACCCCCGGTCGCGAGCGAGAACACACCGAGCATTAGGATGCCCACCCCGGCGCCGAAATAGCCGCCGTAAAGCGACACAGGCAACACCATTTTCAGACTGGCTAGATTAAATGTGATGTCATGACCACGTCCCTCGGCACGCGCCCGCAGCCAGCGCGTGATGCGTTCTGCGAATGCGAAGAGAAGCGTCGCGAACCCGATCAGGAGCGGCACGATTTGCGCGAACATGCGCTCGGGCGTCAGCAGCAGTAGTAGGGCTCCCGCCCCAGCTCCGATGACTGACGCTATGATCAGGCCTATGAACGCGCCGTTGAAGGCCGGCAACTGGGAGCGATCGGAAAGCGCGGCCAGCATCGTTGCCGGCATCACCGAAGCAAGATTTGACACGGCCGCGAGCTGGGGCGACACGCCCGTTGCGATCAGCGCCGGATAGATCACTACCGCAGCGCCGCCGACCATGGCCGCGATGATCCCGGCCACAACGCCCGTGCCGACCAGAAAGGCGGTGGTGATGACGTCCATGATCCCGAGGGATCAGAAAAACGCCTGGATGCCGGTCTGCGCGCGGCCGAGGATCAGCGCGTGGATATCGTGCGTACCCTCGTAGGTGTTCACGGTCTCCAGGTTCGAGAGCACCCGCATCACGTGGTACTCCTCGGAAATGCCATTGCCGCCGTGCATGTCACGGGCGAGCCGCGCGATATCAAGCGCCTTGCCACAGTTATTACGTTTCATCAGGGAAATCGAGGGCGGCGCCGCCTTGCCAGCCTCCAACATGCGACCAAGCCGCAGCGCGCCTTGCAGGCCGATCGCGATTTCGGTCTGCATGTCGGCGAGCTTCTTTTGTACCAGCTGATTAGCGGCGAGCGGACGGCCAAACTGCTTGCGTTCGAGCACGTACTGACGCGCGCGGTGCCAGCAGAATTCGGCGGCGCCCATGGCACCCCATGAAATGCCGTAGCGCGCATTGTTGAGACAACCGAACGGGCCGGCGAGCCCTTTCACGTTTGGTAGCAGGCTGTCTTCCGGCACGACGCAATCTTCCAGCACGATCTCGCCGGTGATCGATGCACGCAGCGACAACTTCCCCTCGATCTTCGGTGTCGAAAATCCCTTGGCGCCGCGCTCGACCAGAAAGCCGCGAATGACGTTGTCAAGCTTCGCCCACACCACCGCGACATCGGCAACGGGCGCGTTCGAAATCCATGTCTTGGCGCCGTTGAGCTTGTAGCCGCCGGACACTTTTTCCACACGCGTGACCATCGAGCCCGGATCGGAGCCGTGATCAGGTTCGGTCAGGCCAAAGCAGCCGATGATCTCGCCGGTCGCCAGCTTGGGCAGATATTTGCGACGCTGCGCCTCAGTGCCGTAGGTATAAATTGGATACATCACCAGCGAGGACTGCACCGACATCGACGAGCGGTAGCCGGAATCCACGCGCTCTAGCTCGCGCGTGATAAGTCCGTAGGAAACATAGCCTAGGCCCGCGCCGCCGTACTCCTCCGGGATGGTCGGGCCGAGCAGGCCGAGCTTGCCCATCTCCGGCAGAAGGTCAGGATCGTATTTCTCGTCGCGGAAAGCTTCGACGACGCGCGGCATCAGATAGCTCTGCGCGAAGCCACGCGTACTGTTGCGCACCATGCGCTCTTCTTCGGTCAGTTCGCTTTCCAGATCGAGCGGATCTTCCCACACGAATGCCGTGTCCTTGAGCATCGCGGGTACACCGCCGCGCTTTTCGGCCGGTTGCGACATAAGGCCTCCTCGGAATTTCTGGGCCTCATTATAGACCGGCACGGCATTGAGTAGCCAACGCCGATGTGTGGCCATCCAGCGGGATTCGATCGACGGACGGGGCCGCTACTACCCCAAAGACGCCCTAGATGGCGCCAGTGCGGCTCGCCTGGCTGTCTTTGTTCGCGACGGGCACAAGGTCAGCTGAACCACTAAGTTCAGACAGCTTTCTTGCCGTCTCCACAATCATATCCATTCGGCGCTGAAGTTTGGTTTTCAGGTCGGGAATGTTCACTTTGTCGGTGACACGATAGGCATTGCCAACGCGCTCAACGTAGCCGTGCTTCACCATTTCCTGTAGCCGGCGTACGACTACAACGCGTGGTAGTTTCAGAGCATGCGCTATTCTGCCTGCGCTCACGGGCGAACACATCACCGTACGTAGAAACACATAGATGCCAATCGTCCGGAAGGTTGCACTGTCATTGTGGGCGGCAAACGCCGTGCCATAGTCTTCGGTCATGCTGCGTATAAGGCCAAGATAGAGGCGGCACATCAGCATCCGCTCTCGCGCCAATTCGATACGGGGCGGCGGCCGATAGTCCTGCACCAAAACAAAGTCCGGCTCATGCGCGTCCGCATGTTCCGCGCCTTGTGTCCGCTGCCCTTTATGAATTTGCATGTGCGCCAACTCCGCCCGAAGCGCAAACGCCCTGTCAGATCAGTGCCGACGGTCGCACCAAGTGTGCAAAAGCCGGAAGGTAAATTCGAGTTGGACCGAGGTCCAATGCGACCATCGTTGCATCCTTGGGATGCAACGACATTTGGAATCAGCAGGTTCGACTAGGTCGATCCACCGGAAATAACCGTCAACTGAACGCGAGCGAGCCCGGAAGATCCAATCGCCTTGGCGCCGGCCGGCGTGAGATCGATGATACGGCCCTTGATGTATGGGCCGCGATCATTGATACGAACGATCACGGATCGGCCGGTCGTGAGGTTGGTGACTTTGACCTTCGTCCCAAATGGCAGTGTACGATGGGCTGCGGTAAGCGCGTGCGAATGGGCATATTCGCCATTGGCTGTACGCTCATCGCTATACACCGAAGCAATCCCGGATTCTGTAGATGCCAAAGGTGGTGATGGAAGTGAAGTTGTTAGCAGCAAAGCAACAGCACAAAACGCTACGCGACACCGAGTGACCATTCTTTCGCTCATGTTGGAGAAAATCGCCGGCTGCGATGCAAGACCGGCCTGGGTGTTTTCTATGAGCGATGTCTGCGAACGTCTTGCGAGAATCTGCCAAATGCTTGTTAAGAAAAGCCAGCCTCGGGCTTTTATTGGAACCGGTTAAAGGCCCATGTTTTCTGACGTGCAAAGAACCCCGCCGATTGCCGGCGGGGTTCTCACAACAGATGAGTCAGGCTGGCAGCCGAATGAACTATGCTGCAGTTAGTGCCGCAAGCTTGACTCTCAAAGTGTCGATCGTCGGCTTGATAATGTCGGCGACGCCAGGGATCGCCAGAACCCTGTCGAACAATTGGTTGAGGGTGGACGTTACCGGATTGACCAGCCCGGCAATGACAGTCCTCTGACTTGTCGACAATTGGCCAAGCACGCCGGTCACCCTGTCCAGCTGAGCCGTTGCCTCCCGCAACCGAGGCAAGGCTGCCTGAGCGGACGCAGGATCGGTGATGCTGGTGAGAGTGGTACGCAGGCCGGCAACGGTGTCCGTGACTTGCTTGCCGACGTTCATGCCGGCAACGGTGATGTCCTGCGCGGTCGTCACGCCTTGCTGAACAACCTGTTCGCCAGGTCTGGCCAGCAAATAAAGAAGCAGCGCTGCGATAGCGAGCGCAGGGATGGCCCACATCAACCAGTTGGTCGAAGACGCTGCCGCCTGGGCCGAGCGTCGCGTATCGTCGGCGGTTCGAGCCACTGCGGCCGCTGCAGCGCGGGCTGCTTCGCCGCCCGCCGCAGTGGTCCGCCTAACAGTCTCGCCCAACGGTTCGAGCAGATCGGTTCCGCCGAGCAGCCTGCTGAAACCTGATGGAAGTGCTGCGGCGATACTTTCTTTCTGATTCGTGAGTAGATTCGCGATGCTGCCGGCATCAACGCGACCACCTTGCTGCTGGGCGATGGCACCCATGACGACCGGTGCAAGTGCCCCAAGCAGGGAGCTACTCGCGCCTGTTTGTAATCCGGAGTACTTGCCAACGGCATTTGCGAGCGCGCTCTGGTCGTGATCGCCGAGGAGCGACGAAAGCATCTGCGATCCGCGGTCGACGATGGACGTTTGGCCTCCTCCACCGAGCATGCTCCCAAACTTGTCAAGCACGCCACTTTCCTGTTTTGCGGCATTGGCGAGCTTCTGCGGTCCACCGGGCCGCGCCGCAACCCCGGTGAGCGCAGCCAGTAGCGCCGGCACTGCCGCGTCAACAGCAGTCGCCGTGTCGTTACGACCAACGCCAAGCGTGTTGGCGATGCGTCCGATCATGTCAGGTGTCAGAAATTGCATAATGAGCGTTACGAGGTTCGTGGCCATGTCTTCTGCTCCCGAGTTAGCGACCCTCCTCCCGCTTCTTGTCCGGGTGAATCTCTGCGCCGGCGAATGCGCAAGTCGAGATGGACCTTGGGCCCACAATAAACTCGGTAACCGAGCACCACGAGTTCAGTTTGATTCCAACAAAGAAAAAATAAAACCCCGCCAACGAGCGGCGGGGCTTTGCAAAAAAGTTTGTCGACGATCAGATCGCCATCTTCAAATCCTTGGCAGCGCGGCACGCGACTTTTTTGGTCGCCTTGATCTTGATTGCTTCGCCGGTCATCGAATTACAGCCCATGCGCGCGGCGCGCTTACGGCCGAGCAAAATGCCAAGCCCTGTGATCTTTACTCGAGCATCTGCAGGCCTTGCTTCTTGCTGAGCTGATGCTGTTCCGCAAGCGCGGCTGCCAGATGCCGGGTTGTCACCGGCTTGCTGCCTTTGGTTTGGATGAGATCGCTTGCTGGCAATTGACCACGCTCCTTGGGGTGTCCAATGCGCGAACGTTGCAGCAGTAGGGGGATTCTCGGGCTCGTAAACGTGCGGCCCATTCGCCCGGCGGATTCAACCACAGGTTCCTGCGGGTAACGCAACGCGCCGCGGGACCTATTGCCCGTGGAAAGCGAGTACACTCACGTGTGGCTGTTGCTGCTTAACGACGTTTCGTCTATTCAAAAACCCACGCGCGCCCGTAGCTCAGCTGGATAGAGCGTTGCCCTCCGAAGGCAAAGGTCGGACGTTCGAATCGTCTCGGGCGCGCCAGCTATTCCCACTGTTCGTTGCTATTCCACCCTGATGTTCGCCATCTGAATCACCTTTGCCCATTTCGGGATATCGGTCCGAATGCGCCGGGCAAATTCGGTGGGCGTGCTGGCAATCTTCTCGAATCCAAGCGCCAACATCTTCTCCGCTACCTCGGGTTCGGCCATCGCTTTGTCGATCTCTCGGTAGAGCATGGCGATAATCGGCTCCGGCGTACCCGCAGGCGCGAGCACGCCCTGTATCGTGTCGCACTCCTGGTCGGGTAAGCCAACTTCCGCCAATGTCGGGACATCCGGCAGTGCCGGCGAGCGCTTTCCCGTGGTGACTGCCAGGGCACGCAATTTGCCTTCCTTTACGTGCGGCACAACCGGCGTAAGCACCACGAATGCAATGGGCGTATGCCCGGCGAGAACGGATTGAACGGCAGGCGCCGACCCGTTGAAGGGCACTGATACGAGATCGAGATCCTGCGAGTGTTTGAACATCTCGCCCCCAAGCTGGGACGTAGTTCCGACCCCCGGATGTGCGATGCTGTACTTGCCGGGGTTAGAGCGAAGAAACGCAATCAGTTCCTTGACGGTGGTCGCTGGAATAGACGGGTTGATGACCAGCACATTCGGTGAAGCGGCGGCGAGCGTCACCGGCGCAAAGTCCTTGGTCGGGTCATACGGAATTTTCGTGTAGAGACTTGGATTAACGACGAAGCTCGTGCTCACGATAGTGAGCGCGTGGCCATCGGGAGTGGCTCGAGCGCCCGCGCCCATCCCAAGGTTGCCGCCAGCCCCCGGCTGGTTCTCGACATAGAATTGCTGACCAAGCGCACGGGAAAGACTGAGCGCGATCAGCCGCGAGAAGACATCGGTCGGGCCACCAGCAGCAAACGGAACGATCACGCGCACCGGTTTTGCCGGATAGGCTTGCGCCCTCGCGGTTCCCGCAATCGGTAAGCCGGCGGCACATGCTGCCAGCCACAACAGGCGGCGGCGTTGAATGTCCATCGCATTTCCTCCGTCGGTCCAAGGCGGACGCTGTCTGCGCACTCAAATGATGTGAAATGAGGTCGCGGGATGGATCTATGTTATGTCACACCAAAACGCGGCCGTTGTCATCCAAACGGATGAGGGCCTGATACCTTGAAACGTCACAGCGACGTCCACAGTTAAGTTCGCGAGGATGAGCGCCATGAAACTGCCCGGACCCGACCATCCAATCACCATCACTCGTAACAGTAAGCGTGTGCGCGTTAGTTTCGCGGGCCGCGTCATTGCCGACACGAAAAACGCGTTAACGCTGAAAGAGGCGAGCTACAAACCCGCGCTCTATATTCCGCGCGCGGACACGGAAATGACCTTGCTCGCGGCCACCGATCATCGCACGCATTGCCCGTACAAAGGCGACGCCAGCTATTTCACGATTTCAGTTGATGGCCGCAGCGCCGAAAATGCCGTGTGGTCTTACGAGCAGCCCTATCCTGCAATGGCCGAGATTAAGGAGCATCTCGCCTTCTATCCAGATCGCGTCGACAAGATCGAGGAAATGTGACGGTCAATGCAGGCGAGGGCCTTTGAGGAATTTCGCGCGATCGGACGAATTCACCCGTACATCGAAGGTTACGCCTTCACGGTAAAGCGTGAGTGGCACTTCGACGCCGGCGCGGCCCAGCGACCAGACTTTGCGATAAAAACTGGCCAGGGTGGAAACGCGGTCGCCCTTCACGGCCACGACGACGTCGCCGGTCTTGATCTCGGCACGCGCGGCCGGGCCTTTGGGGGCTATTCCCACCACCACGATCTTGTCCTCGATTTCGGTCGAGTAAAGCCCTAGCCATGGGCGCACAGGCCTGTTCACCCGGCCGAACTTACGTAGATCCTCGAGCACCGGCGGGAGGAGATCAATCGGCACGACCATGTTGAGATGCTCGTTCTTGCCGTTGCGCGCGCGCTCGAGTTGCAGCGATCCAATGCCGATCAGCTTTCCTTCGGCGGAGATCAACGCCGTGCCGCCCCAATTGGGGTGCGCCGGATATGTGAAGATCGCTTCCTCGAGCACATATTCCCAGTAACCCGCAAATTCCTGCTTCGCAGCGATGCGCCCGGCAAGCGAGCGCGTGCGGCCACCGGCTCCGCCGACCACAATCCGCTCGCCAATGTCGGCGCCGCTCGAAGAACCGGTCTCGAGCGCGGGCAGGTCTATCTTGCCAAGCGCCTGTACCAGGCCAAATCCGGTTTCTTGGTCAAAACCGAGCGCGTGCCCCTGCACAACCCGTCCATCGCCGAGATGCAGCCAAACCGTTTCAGCCTCGGTGATCAGATAGCCAATGGTGAGAATGAGCCCGTCATCGATCAGCACACCATTGCCGGCGCGCTCGACACCGAGGGTATCGGCGGTAAAGGCATCGGGTGGGACAATCGAATGCAGGCCAACCACTGACGACAGCGCGCGCTCGAGATCGTAGGAGTAGTCCTCTCCACGCGGCTGCACCGCTTGCGGCACTTTCCATTCGATCAACGAGGCCATCAGCATGCTCCTCGGCTCTATCTCCTATCATACGCCGGATCACGCCGGCGAAAAGGCGGCTCTCACATGTTAGTGTGACTCCTCAGACCCATGATTCCGCTCTCAATCCTCGACCTGTCACCCGTCTCCGTCGGCTCCACGGCCGCACAGGCCCTGCGCAATTCACTCGATCTTGCGCGGCTCGCTGATAATCTCGAATTCACCCGATACTGGCTGGCTGAACACCACAACCTGCCGGCGATCGCGAGCTCCGCACCCGACATCATGATCGGACAGATCGCCGCGGTGACGAAACACATGCGGATTGGATCAGGTGGCGTGATGTTGCCCAATCATGCGCCGCTGATGGTCGCCGAGCGCTTCAAGGTGCTTGAGGCCCTTTACCCCGGGCGGATCGATCTCGGCCTTGGTCGCGCGCCCGGCACAGATCCAGCGACGTCCTACGCGTTGCGTCGCCGGCAGGGGATCAGCGAGGAGGACGACTTTCTCGAACGTTTTAACGAACTGATGCTGCTTGAAACGCGCGGCTTCCCGTCTGGACACCCGTTTCACAACGTGTGGGCAATGCCATCCGATGTGGCACTGCCGCCGATCTACCTTCTGGGCTCATCCGACTACAGCGCGCAGCTGGCGGGTCACATCGGCGCCGCGTTTTCATTCGCGCATCATTTTGCAAATTTCGATGCAGCCGAAGCCATGCGACTCTATCGCGACAACTTCAAGCCTTCGGGCTCGCACGAAAAACCCTATGCAATTTTGGCAACGCATGTGGTGTGCGCAGACACCGATGAAGAGGCCGAGCGGCTCGCCGCCACCGTAGATCTGAATTTCGTGGGCCGCGCTAAGGGCGAATATCAGCCGCTGGCCTCGCCAGAAGATGCCGCACGCTACGAATACACGCCGGTCGACAAGGCACGCATCGCGCAGAATCGGACGCGCCTTTCGGTCGGCTCCCCCGACACAGTGAAAGCGCGGCTTTTGCCATTGATCGAAGCTACCAAAGCCGACGAGTTGATGGTGACCACGATGATCTTCGATCACACCGCGCGGAAACGCTCGTATGAGCTGCTGGCGAAGGCATTCAAATAACGGTAAAACCGCCACGGTTTTCGTTCGATAAAAATTACGGGAGGCAACGTTGGGTAAGCAGTTCACTTTGACCACCACCGACAAGCATTCGTTGGGCGCCTACCGCGCTGATCCGGCGGGCGCGCCCAAAGGCGGAATGGTGGTGGTGCAGGAAATTTTCGGCGTCAATCATCATATTCGAGCGGTCTGCGACCGTCTTGCTGCCCTCGGTTACGTCGCAATCGCACCGGCCGTGTTCGACCGCTTCGTGCGCAATTTCGAAAGCGGATACACGCCGGACGAGATCGCGCATGCGCGCAGTTATCTTGGCAATCTCAACTGGGATCACATGATGGCCGATATCGCGGCCGCCCAGGGCGATCTCAAGGGCACAGGGCCACTTGGCGTCATTGGCTTCTGCATGGGAGGCACCGCGGCATTTCTCGCCGCCTGTCGCATTCCTGGGTTCTCGGCGGCCGTTGCTTTCTACGGCGGCATGATCGGCAAGTTTGCCGACGAGAAGCCGAGGTGCCCTATGCAGATGCACTTCGGCGAGAAGGACGATGGCATCCCAATGGACGTGGTCGAATCTATCAAGAAGAAACAGGCGCACGCCGAGATCTACACCTACCCGGATGCGCCCCATGGCTTCTATTGCGACGAGCGTGCGAGTTACCGCAAGGAAGCCGGTGATCTCGCCTGGAAGCGCACGCAGGAATTCTTGTCAAAGCACATGAAGAAGTAATTCAACGCCAAGCGAGCGTTTCTTCAGGTGGTGGCCGGGCATGTGTCCCGGCCATTCACGTTTCAGAACCACCGTTCTTGAGCAGAAGGCACCGGCATTGCCGGCGTAGGGCCAATTAGGTTGTCGCGCCTTGCGTCAGCTTTGCGCCGGTCCCGATCGGACAAGCGACGCCGGTCCCACCCAGCCCGCAATAGCCGAAAGGATTCTTGACCAGATACTGCTGGTGATAGTCCTCGGCGAAATAGAATTCCGGCGCGTCCAGGATCTCGGTGGTGATGGCGCCGTACCGCTTTTTCTTCAACTCCTGCTCGTACATGGCCTTCGACGCTTCGGCTGCCTTTTTCTGTGCGGACGTAAAGGTGTAGATGCCCGACCGATACTGGGTGCCGACATCGTTACCCTGTCGCATGCCCTGCGTCGGATCGTGATTTTCCCAAAATGTCTTGAGCAACTGATCGTAGGCAATCTTTTTGGGATCGTAGATCACAAGGACGACTTCATTGTGCCCCGTGCGGCCCGAGCAGACCTCTTCATACGTAGGATTGGGCGTCATTCCGCCGGCATAGCCGACGGCGGTTACGTGGACTCCCTCGCCAAGTTCCCAGAACTTGCGCTCTGCCCCCCAGAAGCAGCCAAGGCCGAACAACGCCTTTTCGGTGCCCTCCGGATAAGGGCCTTTCAGCGCGCGATGGTTGATGAAGTGTGCCACCGCGGTGCGGATCGGTTGCGCGCGGCCGGGCAGCGCTTCGCCGGGCTTGGGCATGGCAACCTTCTTGAAGCCGAACATGCGAATTCTCCTGCAGTCGTTGAGCGCAATATATGTCGGGACCGGCGCTGCCGGAATGGCCCGGCAGATCACGTCACCGGCAAAGTGACGACGCCTACGGCCTCACATACCCGATCAGTGGCTTCCTCTTGCGTCCCAAGAGAATAAACAGGATGCCAAGGACGCCGAGTACGCTCCAGCTTGGCGCGGCAAGGAACGTGACCATCACCTGGTCCCAGACGAAGCCACCGGCGTAAGATTCGACCACCGGTTTGAGCTTGGCCAGACTGGCGGGATTGATGAGCTCCCAAAGCGTCCGCACGTCGGTCAGGAATAGCTTGTTGCCGGCAATTGATTTGGTGCCGTCATAGATCAACAGGATGAATCCGCCCGCTAGGCAGATCAGGCCGATGAAGCGGAGTAAGAAACGGATCATGGCTGCCACAACGAAAGAATTGGTCCTACCGGCACCGATTACCCCGAGGCTTCCTTTCATTCAACAGTAGGCCGGGCGGTACCACCTTCCCTTGAGTCCGCGCGGCCGCATCCGCTAACGTCGATTACGCCGGCGTCCCGGTTGTGTTGATGGAGTACCAATGCCTGCCAAGCCCCCTGCCGGCCGCAACCGGCCGACCTTTACCGACCAGGAAGCCCTGCAATTTCACAGCATTGGCCGCCCGGGCAAGCTCGAAGTCATCGCCACCAAGCCGATGGCTACCCAGCGCGACCTGTCGCTTGCCTATTCCCCGGGCGTCGCCGTGCCTGTTCTCGCCATCGCCGAGGATGAAAGCCGTGCCTACGACTACACAACCAAGGGCAATTTCGTCGCAGTCATCACTAACGGTACCGCCATTCTTGGCCTCGGCAACCGTGGAGCTCTTGCGGCAAAACCGGTGATGGAAGGCAAGGCGGTTCTCTTCAAGCGGTTTGCCGACATCGATTCGATCGATCTTGAAGTCTCCTCCGAGGATCCCGATGAGATCGTCAATTGCGTGAAGCTGCTCGGCAAGGGGTGGGGCGGCATCAATCTCGAAGATATCAAGGCGCCGGAATGCTTCGTAATCGAGCAGCGCTTGCGCGAGTTGATGGATATTCCGGTATTTCACGACGACCAGCACGGCACCGCCATCATCGCGGCAGCCGGCCTACTGAACGCGCTCGACCTGACGGGACGTGAGATCGCGACGACGAAGCTCGTCTGCAATGGCGCCGGTGCGGCCGGAATCGCCTGCCTCGAATTGCTCAAGGCGATCGGTTTCAAGCCCGACAATCTCATCCTCTGCGACACCAAAGGCGTGATCTACCAGGGCCGCAAGGACGGTATGAACCAGTGGAAATCGGGCTACGCCGTCAAGACATCGGCCCGCACGCTGGCGCAGGCACTTGAAGGTGCCGACGTTTTCTTCGGTCTCTCGGTCAAAGGTGCGGTGACACAGGACATGGTGAAGAAGATGGCGCCTAAGCCGATCATCTTCGCGATGGCCAACCCCGACCCCGAAATCACCGTCGAAGAGGTCGCCGCAGTGCGCGATGACGCCATCATGGCGACGGGCCGCTCCGACTACCCAAACCAGATCAACAATGTTCTCGGGTTCCCGTATATCTTCCGCGGCGCGCTCGACGTGCGGGCTTCCGCGATCAATATGGAAATGAAAATAGCCGCGGCGCGCGCGCTTGCTGAGCTCGCGCGCGAGGACGTTCCCGACGAAGTCGCCAGCGCGTATGGCGCGCGGCCGAAGTATGGACCTGACTACATCATCCCGGTGCCATTCGATCCACGATTAATCTCCTACGTGCCGCCTGCCGTCGCCAAAGCGGCGATGGATACCGGCGTTGCGCGCAAGCCGATCGTCGACATGGATGCCTACCGCCACCAATTGAGTGCGCGCCGCGATCCGATCGCCGGCACCTTGGTCCAGGTTTTCAATCGTTTGCGTCGTCAACCGAGGCGTGTTGTTTTTGCCGAAGGCGAGGAAGAACAGGTTATCCGAGCGGCGGCTAGTTTCGTGCACCAAGGGTTGGGTACGGCGCTCTTGGTCGGGCGCGAGGATCGCGTTCGCCAATCCGCACGCGAAACCGGCATCGAGCTCGGCGAAGGCATCGAGATCGTCAACGCACGGATGTCGACACGCAACACCGCCTACATGAATTTTCTTTATGAACGGCTGCAACGGCACGGCTATCTGATGCGCGACTGTCAGCGGCTCGTGAATCAGGATCGCAATCATTTCGCGGCCTGTATGGTCGCCCTCGGCGATGCCGATGCGATGGTCACCGGTGTCACCCGCAATTTTTCAGTGGCGCTGGAAGATGTCCGCCGTGTCATCGACCCAAAGCCGGGTCACCGCGTGATCGGCGTATCGGTGGTGATAGCACGCGGACGCACCGTGCTTGTTGCCGACACCGCAGTGACAGAGATGCCGGAGGCACATGAGATCGCCGAAATCGCTATCGAAGCCGCCGGCGTGGCGCGTCGACTCGGCTATGAGCCGCGCCTCGCCTTACTCGCCTTCTCAACCTTTGGACATCCGCCCGGAGAGCGTTCGGCGCGGGTAATCGAGGCGGTCAAGATTCTGGACAGCAGGCGGGTCGACTTCGAATATGACGGTGAAATGGCCGCCGACGTGGCGCTCAATCCGGAGCTGGTCTCGGCATACCCGTTCTGCCGACTGTCAGGGCCGGCCAACGTATTGGTGATGCCTGCATTTCACTCTGCCTCGATCTCGACCAAAATGCTGCAGGAGCTCGGTGGGGCCACCGTGATCGGACCACTGCTCGTGGGGCTCGATCGTCCGGTCCAGATCGTCCAGCTTGGCGCCAAGGACAACCAGCTGGTCAATATGGCGGCGCTTGCCGCCTATAACGTGAGTGGCTAGCTAGAAAGCCCGACAGACAGACGGAGATGACGTTGACCAAGACCCTTTCCGGCGTGATCGCTGCGATCGCGACCCCGATCGACGAAGACGGCGCGCCTGACCTCAAGCGTGCAGTCAAGCTCGCGCGCTATTTGCTCGATAACGGCTGTGACGGCCTGAACGTCCTCGGGACCACGGGCGAAGCGACTTCATTCTCTCTCGCCGAGCGCAAGGCAGTCATGGATACTTACAAGGCCAATGGCCTGCCGCTGGACAGGCTAATGGTCGGCACAGGCGCCGCCGCCGTTTCTGATGCGGTCGCGCTCACGCGCCACGCAGCCGAACTCGGTTTCGCCGGCGCGCTGGTGCTGCCCCCGTTCTACTACAAGGGTGTCCCCGACGATGGTCTCGTCGCCTATATCGACACGCTAGTCAAAGCCACAGCGCAAAAGCCGATCCCGATTTATCTTTATCATTTCCCGGCGATGTCGGGCGTGCCTTGGCACGTGACATTAATCAAGCGACTACTGGAATCATTTCCATCCCGGGTCGTAGGCCTGAAAGACTCTTCCGGCGACATGGCATTCGCACGATCCGCCGCTGCGGTGTCCTCGGACTTTGCGGTCTTCCCTTCGACCGAAGCTTGTCTGATCGAGGCTCGATCGGGTCCTTTCGCGGGCTGCATTTCGGCGACCGCAAACCTCAACGCCGATCTGTGCGCACGCGCCTGGAGCAAGGGTAACGCTACTGCCTTGGAAGCCGCTGTCACAATCCGCAAACTGTTCGACGGGAAGCCGTTGGTCTCTGGGGTAAAAGCGCTGCTCGCCCATATCCACGGGGACGCCGGTCTGGCACGCGTGCGACCGCCCCTGGCACCTTTCTCCGCGGCTGATCGTGCCGCGGTGGTCTCGGGGCACGACGCAATCAGAGCCAAACGTGTTGCATGATGGGGCCTTTGCAGGCGTTGACGCCTGCGTACGGCCTAACTATAAGCCTCAGCTTGCCGGCGATTTCGATCGTCGTTGCAACTTCTTGTAAAACCTAGTCGCTTTGGCGGGACGGTCCGCTCGAGGCGCCAGCCCCGAATGAGAGATTGATGGCCAATACAAAGTCCGCCCGCAAAGCCACGCGCGTGATCACGCGTCGGACCGAAATCAACAAAGCACGGCGCTCGTTGCTGCGAAATTCAGTGCGCAAGGTCGAGGAAGCTATCAAGAGCGGCGATCGCAAGGTGGCCTTGGTGGCATTCAGGGCAGCGGAGCCGGTCATCATGCGGGCCGCGCAACGGGGTATCGTGCACAAGAATAACGCCAGCCGAAAGGTGTCCCGGCTTGCGCGTCGCATCGCGAAGCTCGGCAAGTAATTGCCGCCACCGTCCGTTGCGAAGGGCAACGGAATTTCATCTTAATTTCTGATAAAAATGTCCCAACGAACCGACCGACGCGTCGGGAAACGAAGTGTATTTAAAACGTCATCGCGGCGTCAGAGAATTTTGCGCGCTCGCGTTTTCCCGCCCTGATCGACGCCATCGATGAAGCCGTGCCGGCGGTAGTTGACTTTTCGCGTTGGGAGTTACGTCAAAATTCGCTCAGATTTTTTTTCGCGACGATAATGACTTAACAGGAAAGCGACGCAGGGACCTCAAAAATACATATGTGACAAGCATTTTTGGATTTCGCGTCGTTTTAGGGAATTCCTTCCATCCCCTACACCCGAGCCGGTCCAGGCGATGAGATTCCATGCGACTCATCAACACGTTGGATAAAATATTTCTGAAATAGAAGGCGTCTCGACGCAGGTAGCCCTTTCCTCTGTCGTTGTAGTCCGCTTGAAATTCATTGCCCGCGCATTTTGCTTGTGTATCTTGAAAAAACGCGCGGGAATTCTTCGCGCGCGATCAGAAACAAGGTCCACGTCACGCTCATCGGCGGATGAGAACGGTTTTGGTTTGCCGCTTCGAATTCAACCGTTCTTACCCGTCGAGCATCCGATTGCGAAGAGATATCAAGGCTGGTGAAAAATAGAGTGCGGCGCGATCGGGATTTTTGATGGCGGTGGCCAAGGGCCAGGAAGATTAAACCGAGGGCGAAAGCCGCAGCTTTATTCGAGGGGTGACGTCATGACAGGCGCAGAGAGAGTTTCGGTGATCAGGGTTGATGACATCGGATGCGTTTTATCCGGTGCGGGTTCACGCCTCGCGATCGCCACTGCCACCGGCCAACCCCTGTTAAGTTCATATTGCGCACACCTCGGCCGCCACGTCTCGCGTGCGGCTATTTTTTTCACGATCGGGATCCGAGGCGCCACCCCCCCACCTGCGGGCTGAAGGCGCGACAGCTCGATTTCCTATCGATGTCGTTCGCCGAACAAAATCAAATCGGCGGGCCCAAATCCCACGACGACATCATTGAACGAGTGCTGTTGCGTCCCGTTTCCGGCGCGTTGGCGGGTCCATCCGCCAGGCCGGGCAAACCGAGTCCGTCCCACCTTAATCGGATCGAGAAGAAAAATGTCTACCGGGGAACAAGAAAGCTGGTCGCGGGTCAAAGAACGTCTTCGGACGGAAGTGGGTGAAGATGTCTATTCGAGTTGGTTTGCCCGCATGGATTTGGAGGCGATAGAAGAGGGCGCTGTACGCCTGTCTGTGCCAACTCGATTTCTCAAAAGCTGGATTCAGTCGCATTATGCCGAGCGGGTGCTCGCCTGCTGGCAGGCACAGGAAGAAAAAGTCACGCGCGTCGAACTGATTGTGCGCTCCGCGGTTCTTAAATCCGCGGTTCTTCCAAAGGCGAAGACCGATCAGACCCCCGGCGATAATGGCGGCCGCTATATAAATGGCAATGGCAATGGTCGGCCTGTTGCTGCCGGCGACCCGAGCGCCCATGAGGCCCTTGGCGGCTCACCGCTTGACCCGCGTCTGACCTTTGACACGTTTGTCGTCGGACGCTCCAACACACTCGCGCATGCTGCGGCAAAACAGGTCGCGAGCGCCAAGCGCGGCGACGCCGTGATGTTCAATCCGCTCTATATTCATTCGGGCGTCGGCCTCGGCAAAACGCATCTTTTGCAGGCTGTCACTTGGGCGGGAAACGCGGCAGGCGAGCGCAAGGTGCTCTACCTCACGGCAGAGAAATTCATGTATGGCTTTGTGTCGGCGCTCCGCACTCAGACCGCCCTCGCCTTCAAGGAAGCGCTCCGTGGCATTGGTGTCTTGGTGATCGACGACCTGCAATTCCTGCAAGGCAAGTCGACCCAGGCTGAATTCTGTCACACGCTCAACGCCTTGATCGACGCGGGCCGGCAGGTGGTGATCGCCTCCGATCGGCCCCCGTCCGACCTGGAGAGCCTCGATGATCGCGTTCGGTCCCGCCTTGCCGGCGGCCTGGTTGTGGAAATGGGCCCGTTGGGGGAGGAATTGCGCTTTGAGATCCTCAAAGCCCGGGTCATGGCGGCGCGCGCCTACCATCCGGCTTTCGACGTGCCGCTGCCGGTTCTTGGCTATATTGCCAAAACCGTCACCCACAACGGCCGTGATCTGGAAGGCGCGCTTAACCGCCTTCTCGCCCATAACAAGCTGACCGGACATGCCGTCACGCTGGAGATGGCCGAGCGTGAAGTGCGCGACCTCATTCGCCCCCAGGAACCCAAGCGGGTCAAGATCGAGGACATCCAGCGGGTCGTCGCGCGGCAGTACAACGTCAGTCGGTCTGACCTGCTGTCCTCACGAAGGACCGCCAACGTAGTGCGCCCAAGGCAGGTGGCGATGTATCTCGCAAAGACCTTGACCCTGCGCTCGCTACCCGAAATCGGACGGCGCTTTGGCGGACGCGACCACACCACCGTCTTGCATGCCGTCCGCAAGATCGAAGGCCTTGTCGGCAACGACATGGCGCTGGCCGAGGAGATCGAGATCCTTAAGCGGCAATTACAGGAATAGCGATCGCTAACGTGAACACGACGTCATGCCCGGCCAGCGGCCAGCCCCTGTACCGGGCATCGATGTCTCTGCGGCAACGGGGCACTGGCCAACGATTGAGGCCGGGCACTTGGCATTGTGGACCCTGGGGATAGGCCCAAGCTAAGCCCCTACACTCTTGCGATTTTTGCGCTGGCGCGTCACCTTTGCCGCCCGGCCTCGCATTCCGCGTTACGCCGGCCGGCCGTCGCGCCTGGTTCGGGGGTGTTTCAAGGACGCCGAAGCGGATTTCTCAATGAAGGTCACAGTCGAGCGTGCAGAACTGCTGAAGTCGCTGGGGCACGTGCATCGCGTGGTCGAGCGGCGCAATACCATTCCAATTTTGGCCAACGTGCTGGTCAAGGCCGACCGCGGCAAGCTCAGCCTTAAGGCGACGGATCTCGACCTCGAGGTCACCGACTCGATCGCTGCGGAAGTCTCGCCCGGGGGATCAACCACCGTCCCGGCCCATATGTTCTACGAAATCGTGCGCAAGCTGCCTGAAGGTGCGCAGATCGTACTGGAGGGCTCGGGCGATCGGGCCGTCCTTTCTTTGCGGGCAGGACGTTCACGCTTCACCCTGCAAACGCTGCCAGAGAGCGACTTTCCAGATCTTGCAGCAGGCGACATGAGTCACTCCTTCAAGCTTGCTGCGGTTGACCTGAAGCGGTTGATCGACAAGACCCAGTTCGCAATCTCGACCGAGGAAACACGCTATTACCTCAATGGCATCTATCTGCACGTGGCGGGCACCACCAAAAGCGGCACGTTGCGCGCAGTCGCAACCGACGGCCATCGCCTTGCCCAAGTCGAACTGCCCTTGCCTCAAGGTGCGGCGGGTATGCCCGGGATCATCGTACCGCGTAAGACGGTTGGCGAGGTGCAACGCCTGATCGAAACCGGCGAGGGCGATGTCGCCATCGAACTTTCCAGCGGAAAAATCCGTTTCACGATTGGAAATGTGGTGCTCACCTCGAAGCTGATCGACGGCACCTTCCCCGATTACGCGCGCGTGATTCCCGTCAACAACGACAAGAACCTTGTGGTCGACAAGAAGGATTTCGAGTCCGCGGTCGATCGTGTCTCCACGGTTTCAAGCGAACGCGGCCGTGCCGTCAAGCTGTCGATTACGGGCGGACGGCTGGTGCTATCAGTCACTAATCCTGACTCGGGCAGCGCGACGGAAGAAATTGAGGTCGAGTACGCTGCCGATCCGCTCGATATCGGCTTCAACTCCCGCTACCTGCTAGATATTGCCGCGCAGATCGAAGGCGAGGTTGCCGTTCTCAAGCTGGCTGATCCGGGTTCGCCCACATTAATCCAGGATCAGGACGCCAAGGGCGCGCTTTACGTACTGATGCCGATGCGGGTGTAACTAACAAAGACTAGAAATCAGCGACCAGTAATCAGTGCTTTTCTGATTACTGAATACTGACTACTGGTTTCTGACATGACCGCCGCCTTCATTCGTCGTCTGACACTGAGTAATTTTCGCAGCTATCATGCTGCACAGATCCGGCTTGATCGGGCCGGGCCGGTTGTACTCACGGGCGCCAATGGTGCCGGCAAGACCAACCTGATCGAGGCAATCTCTCTCCTTGCTCCGGGCCGCGGCCTCCGGCGCGCCACCATGGAGGAATTCGCCTTTTCCGAGGGTGACGGCGCTTGGGCGACCTCTGCCGAGATCGAGGGCATGCTCGGGCTCGCAACGCTCGGCACCGGGATCGACCCTCCGGTGGGAGAGGACTCCACCCTTATGCGCAAATGCCGGATCGACCGCGAAAGCGTCGGCTCGGCAACAGCATTCGCAGATCACTTGCGGGTCGTTTGGCTTACACCGGCCATGGACCCGCTTTTCAACGGGCCGGCATCTGAACGCCGGCGCTTTCTTGATCGGCTCGTACTTGCCGTCGATGCACAGCATTCGAGCCGCGTGGCCGCGCTCGAGCGTAGCCTGCGCTCGCGCAATCGCCTGCTCGAAGACTCGCCCGGTGACTCCCACTGGCTCGACGCGATCGAGCACGAAACGGCTGAGGTCGCAGTCGCTGTTGCTGCGGGCCGCGCTGAAACGGCCAAGCGCCTGTCGGCGGCTCTTGAGGCATCGCGCGACACCGCGCGTGAATTTCCGCAGGCTCAAATCACACTGCAGGGATGGATGGAGCAGTTGCTGCCCGACCACAGCGCGGTTGAAATTGAGGACCGCTATCGGGCGCTGCTGAAGGATAATCGCGTACGCGACGCCGCCGCGGGGCGCACACTCGATGGACCGCATTTGTCTGATCTCGTCGTCTCGCATGCCAGCAAGAACATTCCCGCTGCCGATGCTTCCACTGGCGAGCAGAAGGCTCTGCTCATCCGGCTGGTGCTGGCGCACGCCGGGTTGATCAAGCAGATGACAGGTTTCGCACCGCTGCTTCTGCTCGATGAGGTGGTCGCCCATCTCGACCCATCGCGACGGGCCTCACTCTACGACGCACTATCCCGGCTTGGCGCGCAGGTCTGGATGACCGGCGCCGATCCCGCCGCCTTCGGCGATATCGTGGGACGCGCGCAAGTCTTCCTCGTTCGAAGCGGAGTGGTGGAACAGGCGTGACAGTTCCCGCAGGACCACTCACGTTTTGTTAATCGAAATCCGTTCAATTGTTGGAAAATAGGAACTATCGCTCGGCGATCGCTTTTACCCCATGGATTAGGACAGGGCTGCAATGGAAACGGACGCCGCAATCGACCGGGTCAAGAAGGAGCTTCTTCGCGCCTTCGACAACACGCGGTTAGAGCTCGACCGTATCGAGATCCTGGCCGCAGGTCTTGCCGCCTTCAATGCGCCGGTTCCGAATTACGAACCGACGTTCCGACATCTCGCTCAGCCGACCCTGAATGCGCACGAGTTGGCTACGGACGACACGAGAACCTAGGTTTTCGCGCGCAGTTGGCACCGCTGGCGCCCCGTGAAGCGACCGTGTTCGAACGCAACTTTTTCCGCGCTTCCGAATCGTGAATCGGGGCCAAAAAACGGGCAAAAAAAGTGGGGATTCTTGCACCCTCTCCTCTTTAAAAAACGCTGCTAAATCAACATATTAAGACTGCTGACTTTGGTCTGTACGAGGCCTTATTTTCGTGCCACACAAATCGCTAACTCCGACTCATTTTTCTGACCGTTCAAAGGGTGCCGTCGATGGCTGAACCGGCCCGCAAAAACCCGTCCGACTATGGCGCCGAGTCGATCAAGGTCCTTAAGGGCCTCGACGCGGTCCGCAAGCGGCCGGGCATGTACATCGGCGACACCGATGACGGTTCCGGCCTCCACCACATGGTCTATGAGGTGGTGGATAACGCTATCGACGAGGCGCTTGCTGGGTTTGCCACCGAAGTAGCGGTGACGCTCAACCCCGACGGCTCGTGCACGGTGCGGGACAACGGCCGGGGCGTTCCGACCGACATCCACAAAGGCGAAGGCGTCTCGGCGGCCGAAGTCATCATGACCCAGCTGCATGCCGGCGGAAAATTTGACCAGAACGCCTACAAGGTTTCCGGCGGTTTGCACGGCGTCGGCGTTTCGGTGGTGAACGCACTCTCGAGCTGGCTCAAGCTCACCATCTGGCGCGACGGCAAAGAGCATTTCATGGAGTTCCGCGACGGCGTCGCGAAGGCTCCGCTCAAGGCCGTTCGCGACGCGAAGGGCAAGCGCGGCACCGAAGTGACGTTCCTGCCCTCACCGAAGACCTTCACGATGGTGGAGTTCGACTTTGCGACGCTCGAGCATCGTCTGCGCGAGCTGGCATTCCTGAATTCGGGCGTCGCCATCGTGCTTGCCGACCAGCGTCACGCGGTCGAGAAGCGCGAGGAAATGAAATACGAGGGCGGCGTCGAGGCCTTCGTGAAATTCATTGACCGCAACAAGACCTCGCTTGTACCCGCCCCGATCATAATCAAGGCCGAGCGCGAGGGCATCACGGTCGAATGCGCCCTGTGGTGGAACGACGGCTACCATGAGAGCGTGCTCTGTTTCACCAACAACATCCCGCAGCGCGACGGGGGCACACATCTTGCCGGCTTCCGCGGCGCCCTCACCCGCCAGATCACGCAATATGCCGACACGCTCGGCACGTCCAAGAAGGAAAAGGTCGCACTCACCGGCGACGATTGCCGTGAGGGCCTGACAGCCGTGCTCTCATGCAAGGTACCCGACCCGAAATTCTCGTCGCAGACGAAGGATAAGCTGGTATCATCGGAAGTCCGGCCGGTGGTCGAGAACGTGATCAACCAAGCGTTGCAGGACTGGTTTGAAATTCATCCGGCCGAAGCCAAGGTCATCGTCGGCAAGGTGGTGGAAGCGGCAGCGGCGCGCGAGGCGGCGCGCAAGGCACGCGAGCTTACTCGGCGCAAGGGTGCGCTCGATGTTTCATCGCTTCCAGGCAAGCTGGCTGACTGTCAGGAACGCGATCCGGCAAAGTCGGAGTTATTTATCGTCGAGGGCGACAGCGCCGGTGGTTCCGCCAAGCAGGGCCGGAACCGGGAATTTCAGGCGGTGCTGCCGCTGCGCGGGAAGATACTTAACGTGGAACGGGCACGCTTCGACAAGATGCTGTCGAGCCAGGAAATTGGTACCTTGATCACGGCGCTAGGCACCGGCATCGGCCGCGACGAGTTCAACCCCGACAAGTTGCGCTACCACAAGATCATTATCATGACCGACGCGGACGTCGATGGCTCCCACATCCGCACGCTGCTGCTGACGTTTTTCTTCCGGCAGATGGAAGAGTTGATCAAGCGCGGTCATATCTTCATTGCACAACCGCCGCTTTATAAAGTCTCGCGCGGGAAATCCGAGCAATATTTGAAAGACGAGCGCGCGCTCGAAGATTATTTGATCACCGCTGGCGTTGAAGAGGCAGTGTTGCGCCTTGCCTCCGGCGAAGACCGCGCCGGCGGAGACCTGCGCAAGGTGGTCGACCAAGCTCGTGCCATCCGCAATCTTCTCAATGCTCTGCACAGCCGTTACAACCGCCAGGTCGTTGAACAAGCGGCTATCCTTGGGGTTCTGAGTTCTGAGATTTTTGGCGACCCGAAGAAGGCGAAAGCGGCGGCGCCTTACATCGCCAAACGCCTTAATGCCCTTTCCGAGGAAACCGAACGTGGCTGGGAAGGCGAGTTTAGCGAAGAAGCTGGCTTTACCTTTACGCGCACTTTGCGTGGCGTGAAGACCGTCTCCATCATCGATCATGCCCTGCTTGGATCGGCAGACGCCCGCAAGCTCGACGAACATGCTGGCTCTTTGCAGAAGATCTACGAAAAACCTGGCTCACTGCGCCGCAAGGATGAAACTTGGGCGATTCACGGCCCGGTCGGTTTGTTCGAAGCTGTTACCGGTGCTGGGCGCAAGGGCGTCTCAATGCAGCGCTACAAGGGCCTCGGCGAAATGAATCCTGAACAGCTGTGGGAGACGACGCTCGATGTGAACGCGCGCTCGCTGCTGCAGGTGAAGGAAGGTGAGGATGCCGACAACATCTTCACCGAATTGATGGGTGAACTGGTCGAACCACGTCGGCTCTTCATCGAGCAGAATGCATTGACTGCCAGCGTGGACGTCTGAACTTTAATCGCGGCCGGATTTACCTAGGTGCAGCCTAGGCCCCAAAACACGCACGATCGCATAATCGGGTAATAGACCCCGCAGGCGCCGGCCGAACAGCTTTCCTGCCAGTACGGGAAGTTGATGAAGCGCAGTCGTACGACGTTGGCGGAATGGGTCCGGCCGATGGGCGCTTCGCAATCGCCACAATACGGCGCCTGCTCCACAACACGCAGGCGCTGATCGAAGGTACCGGCACCGCGTGCGTGTGTGCGCTTTTGGTCGAGCCGCTGGTCGGCGGCGTAAGAGGCGCCCCCGAGCAACACAACAAGGCCCGCCACCAGGAATACGAATATCGTTCGCATGAGTCCCACTCCCATTTCCTGGCACCATAGCCGTCAAAACCAAAAGGCCTTTTTCCGGGCCGGCGTTATTTACGAACGCGGTTAAATTTCTGCGAATTTCACAGTCCGCCGCTGATGCAGGGCTCTACGGCGGATCACGCAGCCGGCGGCTTCGGCGGACGGGTACGCGGATCGCGGGGAAGCCAGCTCCTCCCATCAACACGCGATAGAAAAACGCCGATGACCTGGTTGAACAGATCGGTCTCTTCGAGGTTCACGGCATGACCGGTCTTGGGCAACATCATGAGACCTGAGGCCGGAATGGCATCTTTAAGAAATAATCCCGGCTCGATGCAGCGTTCATCCTCGTCGCCGACCACAATCAGAGCCGGCGTCGCAAGCCGGCGAATGTCGCTTTCGAAGTCGTACAATGGAGGCCGCTCGCCCTGGAACCCGCGCGACATGTGCGCCGATCCTTGCGGATCGTGCTCGGCAAGCTGTCCCGAAAATTCGGCAAAGCCACGCGGATCCTTGAGCTCCAGCTGCAGGCGACTTGGGCCGCGGCCGTAAGTTTGTGCCACCGCGGTTGAGCCTTCGCGTTCGAACTGCGCGGCGAGATCGTGTGAACGCTTGTGGAAATCCTTCGTGTACCAGCGCTCGCTGCCCGATCCCGCGCCTGCAAGCACCAGCGATCGCACGCGCTGTGGGTGGTTGAGCGCGACTTGTAGCGCCGTGTAGCCGCCCATCGACAGGCCGACGAGGTGCGCCATGTCGATCTTCAGATGATCGAGAACAGCCACCGCATCACGCATAACATGCATGTAGCTGTAGGCTTTGCGATCGGCTGGAATATCAGATGGCTTGTATCCGCGCGCATTGTAGGCGATGCAGCGGTAGCGCTTGCCGAACTCGCGCAGCTGTCGCTCCCAGCTACGATGATCGCCTGCGAACTCGTGAATGAAGAGGATCGGCGTGCCCTGCCCCACTTCCTCGTAGTAAAGCTTCACATTGTCAGGCGTCGTTGCGTACGGCATCAGAACAAGTCCAGATATTCCTTTTGCTCCCAGGGAGTGACGTCCGGTCGATCGGTCGCTTCCTTTTGAAAGCGTTCGATCTCCGACGCCTTGATGTGCGTGTAATAGTCGATGAACCCGCCGCCGAACCCGGCCCGGAACGTTTCATCGGCACGCAACGCGATCAAGGCCTCGCTGAGATTTTTTGGAAGCAAGGCGGCCGCCGCTTCGTAGGGCGTGTCGGCCGAGGGCCCCGGATCGAGCCTGCGCGCAATGCCGTCAAGCCCGGAATAAATCTGCGAAGCGACATAGAGATACGGATTTGCCGCTGGCTCGCCGACCCGGTTTTCAAGACGGGTCGCGGGATCACCAGGCTGGCCGAGCACGCGAATCATCACGCCGCGGTTGTCGCGCCCCCAGATGGCGCGATCGGGCGCAAGCGAATAGGCGCGATAACGCTTGTAGCCATTGATGGTTGGCGTCGTGAAAACCGCCGCCGCACGCGCATGCGTCAGCAAGCCACCGAGATAGTAACGGCCGACTGTGGACAGCACGTCGGCATGATCGAACGCAAACGCGTTTCGGCCCGATTTCGCTTCGACCAATGATTGGTGCAGATGCCAGCCGCTCGACATCACATTTGGCAATGCGGGCCGGCACATGAAGCTCGCAAGCATCCCATGGCGGCGGGCGATCTGCTTTGCGGCAGCGCGAAAGAGCACCATAGTGTCGGCGCTAGCCAGACCGGCTTGCGGACGAAAGGTGAATTCGCACTGGCTTGGTCCGAGCTCCGATTCAACCGAGCGCAGTGGCAGACCGAGCTGCTCGATACCGCGGCGGAGAATTTCCAGCGCTGGATCGAGCATGTCGTACCGCGACTCGGTGAGATACTGATAACCCTGCGTGAGCAGACTCACTTCAGGGGCTTCCGGTGGCCAGGTCGCATCGGCCGGCGCGAGCCGCGGGTTCTCGATTTTGAACAGATGGAATTCAACCTCAAGCCCGGCGCGGAAATCGAAGCCCGCTTTGGCCAGCGTACTGAGGGCATCGAGGCAGCGGGCACGGGCCGAGTATGGAATTGGCTTGCCGTTGGTGAAATGTATGTCGCACAAGAGCCAGCCGGTCTTACTCGCCCAAGGCAAGATGCGAAAGGTCGTTGGATCGGCGACCATCACGAAGTCGCTTCCGCCCTGCATCTCTTCCATTGCGAAGCCGCCACCCGGCGTGAACACGGGATAGACCGTGCGGTGTGCGGTGTCTTTGGCGAGCAGCGTGGTCGTCATGGTCACGCCGCTGCGCATTGCATTTGCGGCTTCGGATGCAAGCAAAGTCTTGCCGCGTAGCACGCCGTGCTGGTCGGCAAACGAAAAGCGCACGACCTCGAGCTTTTCTTTCTTGATGATGCGCTCGACCTGCGCGGCGACCTTTGCCTGTGTCTCGCTCCACAGGCTGTGGCGTTCGACGAAAGTGGCAGGCTTACGCGGACGAGGGGGCATTCGCCTTAATGCCCGTTAGCCCAGCTTGCGGCCTTGCGTTTTACTGCGTCGGACTTTTGCCAATAGCCCCGCCAATCTTCGGCCGGGCCGATACCGTCGATCGCCGCGGGCCCTGTAATACTTGCCGCCTTCGCGGGGTCGAGCACCATGATCGGTTTTTCGCCTTTGCCCGATTGCTCGATCGCGTGCCGCAACAACTTGCGATAGGCGCTGATTGCCTTGTCGGACGTGCCAAGATGCTCGTTGGTGCGATCTTGAATCGTACCCATCGACTCGCAAGCCCACTGGTCATGCACATTGATATCGGCGCCCATGCCCGTATATGTCTCGTGCTCCTGCTCGTGCGGATCGAAGCCGTAGTCGTTGCTCTTGTTCTTGTTCGGGATGTAATCCGGCAGTTGATAAAGGGCGAGGCGCTGGCGACGCATTTCGTCCTTGTTCACAGGCACACCGAAGCTGGTGAAGATTGCGTACCAGTAGTGCTTCTCGTCATCGATCGGCACATGCCACTGTGTGATCGTCATCTCGCGGCTCATCGGGATGATGAAGGCGTTCGGAAACATCAGATTGGTAACGCGTACATGCGTGCTCGCGTCGCTGATCTGCCGCAGCGTAATTAGCCGGAAACCGAATTCGGTCGGCTCGACTTCGATGCGCGGGCGCGTGAACTCGCGCATAATGCGCGACATCGGCATGTCTGAATCGCGCGAAGTGTCGCGGAACAGTTTTCCATAGGCCTGGCTCGGATCCTCGTCGTGGAAGAACCGGTGCAAGAATGAGGTATGTACCGGATCGATGCCGACCTCGAGCGACTGCAGCCAGTTACAGTCGATCATGCCCTTGAACGCGAAGGTGTGGCTGTTGGGCGCAACGAAGCAATCGAAACGCGGAAATGCCGGCGGCTCGCCCGGTCCGAGATAAGCGAAAAGGATGCCGCTCTTCTCCATCACTGGATAGGATTTCTGCTTGATGTTAGCGCAGAGATTGCTGTCGTCGGGCTCGGCCGGCGTCTCAAGGCACTTACCGTTTACGTCGAACAGCCAGCCGTGGAAGGCACAACGCAGGCCACCATTCTCAAGCCGACCATATGCGAGATCGGTACCGCGGTGAGGACAGCGTCGGCCGATCAAACCATAACAGCCTTTGTCATCCTTGAAGATCACAAGGTCTTCACCGAACAGCCGGACGGGCTTCACCGGTCGGTTACCCGAAAGCTCGTCGACCAGCGCCGCAGGCTGCCAATAGCGCCGCATCAAGCCACCCGCCGGCGTCCCGGCCCCGGTCCGGGTGATCAAATCGTTCTGCTCCGCACTCAACATGGCTGCCCAATCCCCTACTTTGAAGCAACTCTATACGAACTCAGGGAAGGACCGGAAGCGTAGGACCAGAAACGAAACGGCCGGCGCAAGGCCAGCCGCATTTCAAACCGCTGCAAGAACCAACCCTAGTGGCGCGCGGCCCAGCCCATATCCATGCGCCGTCGCCACGCTGTCTGTCGCAGGCCCATCAGACGGCTTGCGGCTGTCTTTGCTTCCGCGCGGCTAGCCGCCGCGCAAGTACGATATTCGAGGTCGGAGACCCGCGACACCAGAGGCTGCTTGCGAAAGAGACGGGCGAACGTACCAGCGCTGCCATTCAGCTTCAGGTCGGCAAGCGAATTCGCAACGTTGCCCGAGTGGCCGAAGGCGACGACGCGACCTGTCATAGTGTGGCGGACTTCGTAGACTCCGGGGCCGATTGGCGCTTCAACGTGATCGCCGCTTTGGGCATCGGGAAATCGCTTCCAAGTGCTCCAAGTCTGAACCATGAAAATAACCTCAGTATCTCTTCATCTCGTCAAAAAGCCGCATCAGGAACGCGACAACTAATCATTGGTTCCGTCAGGTCAACTGGTCCTGTTGATAAACGGGCAATCGAGGCCGGAATTTGGCGGGCCTCCCGTATTTACGCTAATTGGCGCGGTTAATGGCTGCAGCTAATGGCCCGGCAGCACCAGCACTTTCGGCTTTGCCGGAAGACTAGCCTTCGACACCACCAGTGATGGTATTTCGGCGACCTCGACATCCCACTCCTGCCGTACGCGTTGCAGGAAGCGATCGAGCGTATAGGCGCTGAAATAGTGCATGGGGATCATCAGCGGCGCCTTCATCGCGTGTAACACCTCGACCATGCCATCGAGATCAAGCGTGTAGGATCCATCGACAGGCACCAGCACGACATCGACCCGGCCGATCTCATTGAGCTGCTGCTGCGTGAGCGTGTGGTGCAGGTGACCGAGATGTGCGATGCATAGGTTGGCGACCTCGAAGATAAAAATCGAATTGCCATGCCGCTCGGTTCCGCCGTCATAGGTACGAATATTTGTCGGGACATTGCGTACGCGGACGTCCTTGTACGGAACATCGATGCGCGCCGGCTTCTGATCTTCTGACCAGCCACGCAGCACATATTTGATCCCTGGATCGGGCGATAGGCTGTAGTGCGTCGTGTGCGCGTGGTTCATTGTCGCAATGTCGGGCAACACGGTCGGCTTGACGTAATCGTTGTAGTCCGTCGCAATCCGGACAAGTTGCGGACTCTCAATCAGGAACGTCGAGTGGCCAACATAGGTCAGACGCGCCTGACCGCGCTCAAGCGCAGCGAGACGAAAAGCCGCAGGCGTCACGAAGGGTGGCCGCGCGGCAACAAGACCGGGGCAGCTCTCCATCATTTCAGGTTTGACGGGCGAAGGCGCGGCACCTTGCGCTTGCGCCTGCGCCACCGCGGCAAAAACGCATGCCGTCGCAGAAATCATTTTGACCGAAGCCCACTCCATGACGTCCACCCGCACCGATTGAAGGCGCGAGAATCTGCCATGCTTTGACCGTGCTCGCCACCGGCCTCACGCGCAAATGAAGAGCGGCGCCGAACCGGCGCCGCTGAATGTCGTCGGCGTTGAGTGGTCTAGAACTGCTCGAAATAACGGCGGTCGCGCATCGAGACAATGATGCCTTTCGGTGTGACCACGACCCAGCGACCGTCCTGGCGCTTGACCTGCTCGACTGGCCCGATGCCCGGCAAAGGCGCGCCCGGCACGACCTGATAAATATCGCCATGACCCTGCACGTAGACGAAACCGTCGCGCGTCTCGCGGATTGTCCAGTCGGTAATGATCGACGGACGACGGGGAATTTCCGCTATGGGGGCCGGACGCGTCGGCGGCAACGGTGCGGCAACAGGCGAAACCGCTTGCGGCGACCTGTTCGTGCCAGTGATTTCCGCGTTGTCGCGCGCCAGTCGCTCGTTGAGCTTGGCGAATTGGCTGTACGCCGATTTGTTTGCCGCCTCAAGGCTTGCCTTCAGGCTGGCGACGTCTTTGGAAAGACGCGCGATCGACTGTTGTGCCGCCTTGCTCTCCTCAAGACCTGCAACATCAACTGGAGTGGGCTTGGAGAATCCACCTGTGATCGCTGCGCCGGCAAGCACACCGACGGCGCCAGCTATCGCAACTGAAGCGGCAAACATGATGTGACGCCTGTGGCGAGGGCGCATGCGTAGCTGCAGCCATCGCGGCGCCGTCGATGATGCTTGTGCAATATAGGTCGGCTCTTCTTTATTATTATTGTTCGTCTCGCTAAGCGTCGATGCGGGTTCGAGGGTGGCTGATGCCACCACCGCAGGTTCGTTGGCCGCCTCCGATGTGGCCGGCGATAGCGAAGGAGAGTCGATCGATGGCAGTTCGACCTTCGTATTCGCTACCGGATCGCCGCCGGCATTCTCGATTTGGTTGCGCTTGGCCATGGCACTAGTCCTCGATTTGGCGTTCATCAATCGGTAACCATGTTTGGTTACCAACTGGTTACCAATGTCTTGCTGGCAAGCAGCTGCGCCTCCTATCAATCGAGAGGACCTTGCACCGCGCCCGGATAACGTCGCACCGGGCGTCCTTGGGTCCCGCGTGAGATGCCGGCACACCCTGGCATCTCACGCTTAGTTCCCATCCAAAATATCGCAGCTAGATCGCAACTCCATTCTCGGCCGCGCGCGCCTTCAATGACACAGCTGGGCGCGCGCCGATGTGTTGGATCACCTCCGCCGCGGCAATACCGCCAAGGCGAGCGGAGGTGCGATGATCCTTTCCGCGGGCGAGACCGGCTAGAAATCCGGCGGCAAACAGATCGCCGGCGCCGGTGACATCCGCCACCTGTGCAACAGGTTCGGCTGGAACCGCTTCGACCCCCTCGCGCGAAACAACGACGCAGCCTTTTTCACTGCGCGTCACAACCGCGAGTTTGGAATCGCCACGCAACGCCTTGACCGCGGTATCGAAGTCGGCAGTCTCATAGAGGCTGTGCAGCTCGCGCTCGTTGGCGAATACAATGTCAACGATACCGTTGCAGATCAGATCAAGAAACTCAGCGCGATAGCGATCGACGCAGAATGCGTCCGACAGCGTGAGTGCGACGCGGCGCCCGGCTTTGTGGGCGATACTCGCAGCCTTGACGAAGGCCTCTTTGGCCTGCGGCGGATCCCAAAGATAGCCTTCGAGATAAGTAACTGCAGCGCTCGCCACCTGCCCTTCGTCGATATCGGCCGGCCGCAGGTCCTGCGCTGCCCCTAAAAACGTGTTCATCGTGCGCTCACCGTCCGGCGTCACCATGATGTAGGACCGCGCTGTGGACGGACCTGTTGTCGCCGGCTTGGTGTCGAAGGCAACGCCAGCAGCTCGGATGTCGTGCACAAAACTTCGCCCCAACTCGTCGTTTTTCACCTTGCCAACGAATGCCGAACGGGCACCGAAACTCGCCACTCCCACGATTGTGTTTGCCGCAGAGCCCCCCGAACTTTCCACCGCAGGGCCCATTGCCGCGTAGATCGCCTGCGCGCGCGCTTCATCGATCAGTGCCATCGTGCCCTTGTTCATGCCTTGCGCCACCAGAAAGTCATCTTCGGCGCGCGCGATCACATCGACGATGGCATTGCCGATGCCAAGCACGTCATAGCGGAGAGCGGTCATGTGTTGTCCTCGTAAATGGCGCGCGCACTATATCGAGGCATCGAGCGGCGGCAAGCTTATGCAGCATTGCGTGATGACGGGCGTGTGCCCACGGGCCTAGAGTACCCGAAAGGGAATCACGCATGTCGCTCGCACGCGATGCCACTACCGTCGGCGGCGGCACACTGATGTCGCGACTTCTCGCTTATATGCGCGATGCCTGGATTGCAGCCCTGTTGGGTGCCGGACCCTTTTCAGAGGTCTTGTTCGCCGTTCTCCAAGTGGTCAATTTTTTCCGCCGTCTGCTGTCGGAAGGTGCGCTCAATAGCGCCTTCGTGCCTATCTGGACAAAGCTACGCAGCAGCAAGAACGGCATGGTCGGTGCCAACCGCTTCACGCGGCGCGTCCTGCTCACGATGTTCTGCGTGGCAGGCAGCTTTGCACTGCTCGCCGTGTTTCTCGGGCGCTATGTCATCGCTGGCATCGCACCCGGTTTCGATGACGCGCAGCAATCTTTTGCAGCGTTCCTGCTGTTCATGACCGCGCCCTATATTCCATTTGCGGCACTCGTTGCAGTGATGGCCGCCGCTCTTAGTGCCGAGGGTCGCGTCGGCGTAGTCGCCATCATCGCGGTCTTGTTCAATTTGACGATGCTGCTGGCGTTGGCGCTGCTACCTAATGAGCCGCTCGAACGCTACCAAGTCACCTTTTGGATTGCCCTCGGCGTCACAGCAGCAGGCATCGTACAGTTTCTGGCCGCAGCTGCCATCTGGCTGGGGACCGGAAAGCGATGGCAACGAGCTCGCTCGCCGGTGCGCGACCAGGCTGCAACGTTCTTCGGACGGGCACTGCCTGGCCTGATCGCGACAAGCATTCCTCAGTTGAAGCTCATTGCCGCGACCGCGATCGTATCGGCATCACCCGCTGCCGTGTCTTGGCTTTACTACGCCAATCGCCTCTATGAACTGCCGCTCGGCGTCGCGTCGATTGCCGTAGCAGCCGTGATCGTGCCGCGTATTGCAGAAAGCGTGCATTCCCGCAGCGAGAGTCGGTTCGCCTCGGCACAATCGCGCGCCTATGAAATCGCTATTGGGCTTGCTTTGCCGGCGGCTACCGGCTTCGCGCTTCTGGCAGAACCGATTGCGCGCGGCCTGTTCGAACGTGGCGCATTCGGCGCGCAAGATACGGCTGCTGTTGCGGTTGCGTTGATGGCGATTTGTGCGGGGCTTCCAGGACACGTGCTCGAGAAGGTATTTGGCGCGGTTTCATTTGCGCACGAGGACACGCGTACACCCATGCTTGCGGCGCTCGCCGGCTTCGCCACGGCTATCATCGGCGGCGTGCTGCTGTTTCCACGGTTTGGATACGTCGGTGTTGCTGCAACAATTGCGGTGTCCGGCTGGGTCGGGGCGGGGCTGCTCGGTACCTGCCTTTTTCGCCGCCGCTGGCTGCGAATCGATGCCGACGCCTTGCGCCGCCTACCTCGCATCTGCCTCGCCACGATCGCGATGGCCGCTGTGGTCGGCTACACCAATCGTGTGATTGGCGCGAGCGGCGTGTCATTGGCCGCACGGCTAGCGGTCCTTGCCGCACTGATCACGATTGGCGTCGCCGCCTACTTCGCCGCGCTACGATTGCTTGGCGTTTTAACATTCAAAGAGCTGGCCGGCCTGCAACGAAAATCGTAAGGGCCTTGCGCGGCGCGCCTCCGGCGTGGCATGGGTCCGGCGCGAGGGAATGAGGACGGGCAATGGCGTTCAAGGAACGCGTTTTTTCCGGCGTACAGCCAACCGGCAACCTGCATCTTGGCAATTATCTTGGTGCCATCACCAAATTCGTGGCGCTGCAGGACCGCTATGACTGCATCTATTGTGTGGTCGACCTTCACGCCATTACTGTATGGCAGGATCCGAACGAATTGCCGCTCGCCACACGCGAGGTGACGGCCGCGTTCCTTGCCTGCGGCATCGATCCGAAGAAGCACATCATCTTCAACCAAAGTCAGGTCGCCGAGCACGCCGAGCTCGCGTGGATCTTCAATTGCGTCGCGCGCGTCGGCTGGCTCAACCGGATGACGCAGTTCAAGGAGAAGGCCGGCAAGGATCGTGAAAACGCATCAGTCGGACTTTATGTTTATCCGAACCTGATGGCGGCCGACATCCTCGTCTACCGCGCAACGCACGTTCCCGTCGGCGAGGACCAGAAGCAGCACCTCGAGCTGTCGCGCGACATCGCCCAAAAATTCAACAACGACTTTTCGGCGTCGATCCAAGCGCACGGCTTTGGCGATATCTTCTTTCCGCAACCGGAACCCATCATTCAAGGTCCGGCAACGCGTGTGATGTCCCTGCGGGACGGCTCGAAGAAAATGTCGAAGTCGGAGGCATCTGATTACTCCCGCATCAATCTGACTGACGACGCGGATGTCATCGCCCAGAAAATCCGTAAGGCGAAAACCGATCCCGACGCGCTGCCCAGCGAGGAAAAGGGTCTTGCACCCCGGCCCGAGGCTGACAATCTTGTGGGCATCTACGCGGCGCTGCAAGGCGTAAGCAAAACTGATGTGCTTAGCCAATTCGGCGGCGGCCAGTTTTCAACCTTCAAGACCGCGCTCGTCGACCTCGCCGTCGCGAAACTCGGGCCGATTGGCTCCGAAATGAAGAAACTCGTGCAGGACCCTGTCTATATCAACTCGATCCTGGCCGATGGTTCGCAGCGTGCCGAGGCGATCGCCGCCGAAACCATGAAGGCCGTCAAGGATATCGTCGGTTTCGTGCGCCGGTAGTTTGCGGCGCGGGATATCCGCCTTGTCGTCGCGCCGGGCGACGTGCCACCATTGCCCGCTTGTGCATTCGTCACAGCGCATATGATCGGACGGGAGCGTCGCGACCATGAGCAGCAAGCGCCGCAGCTACGAGGCCGGCCACAAGCGGAAATATCTGGTGGTCATCGACGACACAGAGGAATGCGACCGCGCCGTCTACTGGGCGGCGAAGCGCGCTGGGCGCACGAAATCGCAGATCGTCATGCTGCGCGTAATTGAGCCGGGTGATCGCAATCAGCAATGGCTCGGCGTTGCCGATCTCATGAAGGCTGAGGCGCAGGAGGCGGCGAATGCCGCACTCGACAAGTTTGCCGCACGCGCAAAGAAGATCGCCAAGATCACGCCTGACCGCGTCATTCGCGAAGGCAACACCTCGGAAGAGATCATCAAGCTGATAGACGAAGATGCCGATATCGGCATTCTTGTTCTGGCCGCCGGCACCGGCAAGGAAGGCCCAGGGCCCTTGGTATCGAACCTCGCCAAGACCGCCGGAACGTTTCCAATCCCGGTTGCATTGGTGCCGGGCCATCTGAGCGACGACGACATCGACGCGAGCTCGTAGTTCGCGGGCTATTTCCAGCCGGTTGACCAGGAGCGCCGCAAGGGCCATTTATGAGCTATGGTTTGACCGCCCGCGGGCCTTGAACCCGTTGAGGCAAGGAGCGAATTTGATGTTCATCCAGACCGAAATCACGCCCAATCCGGCAACGTTAAAATTTCTGCCGGGACGACCCGTACTCGAAACCGGCACGCTCGACATGCCGACGAAGGACGCAGCGGCGCAATCGCCGCTCGCGGCCAAGTTGTTCGACGTTCCCAATGTCGGCGCCGTGTTCTTCGGATCCGACTTCATCGCAGTGACAAAGACCGCCGGTGAATGGCAACAGCTCAAGCCGGCGATTCTCGGCGCCATCATGGAGCACTACATGTCCGGTGCGCCGCTGCTTACCGGCGGCACAAACCGGGCCGATGCCGCGACAGATGAATTCTTTGACGCCAAAGACGCTGAAACGGTTGCCACTATCAAGGATCTGATCGAGACGCGCGTGCGCCCGGCCGTGGCAGGCGATGGCGGCGACATCACCTTCCGCGGCTACAAGGAAGGGATCGTCTATCTCGATATGAAGGGTGCGTGCTCGGGCTGCCCGTCATCAACAGCAACTCTCAAGCACGGTATTCAAAATCTGCTTCGGCACTTCGTTCCGGACGTCGTCGAAGTAAGGCCGATGTAGGCCCAATATCTGAGCAGTTTCGACGTCATGCCCGGCTTCCCGCCGGGCATCGATGTTTTGGCACGCTGCTGAAGACGCGGATTGCGCGCTGACAAGCCCGGCCATGACGGTGATAAACTCGACTCATGCGCGTTCTTGCCATCGACACTGCGCTTGAAGCCTGCTCGGTCGCCATACTGGACACGGAGCGCACAGACCTTCGCGCGCATGAATCCCTACCGATGCAGCGCGGCCACGCCGAAGCTTTGATGCCCCTGATCGCGCGAGTGCTCGACCGCGCTCAGCTTGATTTCTCCGCTATCGACCGTGTCGCGGTCACCACCGGGCCGGGAAGTTTTACAGGTCTGCGAGTGGGCATTGCGGCAGCGCGCGGCATCGCGCTTGCTGCCGGTAAACCGGCGATCGGACTAACAACGCTTGCTGCGTTTGCCGCACCGTTCATTGCGGCCGACGATACTCTTCCCGTGGTGGTCGTGATCGATGCGCGGCATGATCATGTGTATCTGCAAGTCTTTGGTCCTGGCGGCCGCACGCTTGTTGCACCGCGCGTCGCGCCGCTGCGCGAGGCGCTGCGTGTTTCGTCGACCGGTGCGCCGCGCATCACTGGAACCGCGGCTGCAAAACTCGTAACATTGTGGCCGGCGGGCGAACGCGCGCCGAGCAAGGTCGAACAGCGCGGCGCACCCGATATCAATTGGGTGGCGCGACTCGGTGCTGCCGCATCCGATACCGGCACGCCGCCCAAGCCCCTATACCTTCGTCCACCGGACGCACATCCGCAGGATGCGGTGCAATTGGTCAGACGATGATCGGTTTCATCAACAATCTGTTCAATCGCGCTGAACCGTCGATAACAGAGGCAAGTGCGCGCGACGCATCCGCGATTGCTGTGCTGCACGGCAAGTCATTTCGCCGCGGCTGGAGCGAGCAGGAGGTCGAAGGCTTGTTGATCGACCGCCGTGTGATCGCGCACCGTGCGACAGCGGGCGCACACCTCACAGGCTTCATTGTGTCGCGGCTAGTCGAAGACGAGGCGGAGATCCTTTCCGTTGCCGTCGTCGAACGGCAACGCAGCCGCGGGATCGGGCGCCAACTGCTGAACCTTCATCTGCGGCGTATCGCCGGCCTCGGCGTACGCACCATTTTTCTTGAGGTCGACGAGGATAATATGCCGGCGCTGCGGCTATATCAGCACGCTGGCTTTCAGGAGGTCTCGCGGCGCCCCGGCTATTATCCGGGAACCGGCACAGCAGCCGCCACCGCGCTGATTCTGCGGCGCGACTTGATTTAAGCGTGCGGTGGACACATGCCTGACACGGCCAATATGATATCGGGAAATCCAGCGAATTGCCTGGGCTCCAGAGAGATGCCGACGTGACCGCCGCGAGCAAGCGCACCATGGAGAAGAAGAATATCGAGGCGTTATGCGCCGCCAAAGGCATGCGCATGACCGAACAGCGGCGCGTAATCGCGCGCGTCTTGGCGGAATCCGACGATCATCCGGACGTCGAGGAACTTTTTCGGCGTTGCGCGAAAGTCGACGAGCATATTTCAATTTCAACTGTATACCGCACCATGCGGCTTTTTGAGGATGCCGGCATTATCGAGCGGCACGATTTCCGCGACGGACGGGCGCGCTATGAAACCAGCCCTGATGCCCATCACGACCATCTGATCAATCTGCGCAATGGTGAAGTAATTGAATTTCAGTCCGAGGAAATCGAGCGGCTGCAGGCCGAAGTCGCGCGCAAACTCGGATATAAACTCGTGGACCATCGGCTTGAGCTTTATGCCGTGCCACTGAGCGACGACAAGAAGCGCTAGGCATGCACGGCCGGAACTAGACGCCGATGGCGCGCGCGCTTTTCATCGCGGCATTCTTCTTCACGATGACCCCGCTGCTGATTTCCCTTCAGTGGGTCCTCGGGAAATTGGGGCTGCCCGGTTGGGGCTTTATTGCCTCGAATTACTATCGGTTGCTGTGCTCATTGCTTCGGCTACGCGTGCGCGTGAACGGTACGCCAATGCACAGCCGCGCTGTCCTGTACGTGTCCAATCATGTTTCGTGGGCGGATATCGTTGCTATTGGCTCGATCGCCCCGGTCGCCTTCGTCGCCAAACGTGAGGTCGCAAGCTGGCCGTTAGTCGGCATCACCGCCAAAGTGCAGAGGACGGTATTCGTGGACCGCACGCGCCGGCATCAGGCCGGTGAGGCAGTTGCCGAGATCCTCAAGCGGCTGGCTGACGGAGTCTCAGTGGTGCTGTTTGCCGAAGGAACATCCAGCGACGGCAATCGGGTTCTGCCGTTTCGTTCCGCCCTGCTTGGGGTGGTGGAAGAAGCGTCATCGCATGCCGGCGCCGGGGACGTCGTGATCCAGCCGATGTCGATCAGCTATATCGGATTGCATGGCATCCCGATGGGCCGCCAGCACCGTCCGCTAGTCGCATGGTACGGCGATCTCGATTTTCTGCCGCACATCAAGGCATTCATCGAACATGGCGCGGTTGACGCCATCGTCAGCTACGGTGAGGCGTTTCCCGCGAATGTTGAGGCAGACCGCAAAGCGATGACCAAACGTCTCGAAAGCTCGGTCCGCGGCTTGCTGGCCTCGGCCTTGCGCGGACGGCCATTGACTGTGCAAAACGCGCGCCGGGGCTAAGGATTTATTTTCCAGGCGAGCCAGCCAGGTCTTAAAATCGTTGTAAAATCAAATATATGGTCCTACGGGACAAACCCCCGGTCGGCAGGTAGATTGAATAGGCTTCGCATCGAAACGGCATGAGCAAAGCCCGCAAGGTTCACGTCAGATCATTCGGCTGCCAGATGAACGTCTACGATTCCCATCGTATGGCGGATACCTTGGCGCCAGCGGGCTACGACGAGACGGCGTCACTTGAAGACGCCGACCTTGTAATCCTCAACACCTGCCACATCCGCGAAAAGGCAGCCGAAAAAGTCTATTCCGAGATCGGCCGGATCCGGGAATTGAAGGAAACAGCGGCGCGCGAGGGCCGCCGTATGCTGATCGCAGTCGCGGGCTGCGTTGCTCAGGCCGAAGGTCGCGAAATCATCCGGCGTGCCGGCGCCGTCGATCTGGTGGTCGGCTCGCAGAACTACCACCGGCTGCCGGAAATGGTGGCACGTGCGCAGGACGGCGAGAAAGTCGTCGACACTGATTTTCCCGTCGAGGACAAATTCGATGCCTTGGCGGCGCCGAAACGCGACGCCATCGCTAAACGCGGCATATCCGCATTCGTTACCGTACAGGAAGGCTGCGACAAGTTTTGCACGTTCTGCGTTGTGCCTTACACGCGCGGCGTAGAGGTGTCGCGCCCCGTTGAAAAGATCGTCGCCGAAGTCGAACGACTGGCGGATGGCGGTGTGCGCGAAGTAACGCTGATCGGGCAGAACGTGAATGCGTATCACGGCTCCGGCCCGGACGGAGCGGCGTCGAGCCTCGGTAAACTACTTCGCCGTCTTGCCCAGGTCCCCGGCATTCTTCGGTTGCGGTACACGACGAGCCACCCGCGCGACATGGATGATGATCTGATCGCAGCCCATCGCGAACTACAAACGTTGATGCCTTACGTGCATCTGCCGGTGCAATCCGGCTCGGACCGGATCCTTGCGGCGATGAACCGAAAGCATACGCGCAAGAACTACCTCAACGTGATTACACGTCTTCGTGCAGGCCGCACAGATCTCGCCTTCACGTCCGATTTCATTGTTGGCTTCCCCGGTGAGACTGAATCGGATTTCCGTGACACCCTCACGCTGGTCGACGAGGTCGGTTACGCTGGCGCATTTTCATTCATGTACTCGCCGCGGCCCGGTACGCCGGCGGCTGAAATGGAAAGTCAAATTAAGGCGGACGTGAAATCCGAGCGGCTGCAGCGACTGCAGGCCGCCATCATGCGCCATCAACGCCGCTTCAATGCCGGCTTTGCCGGACGCACCGTCGACGTGCTGCTCGAAAAACCCGGCAAACTGCCCGGGCAGCTCGTGGGCCGTTCGCCATACTTGCAGGCAGTGCAAGTCATGGCGCCCGCTGAACGTATTGGCTCAGTGCACCGTGTGATCATCGACGAAGTCGGCAGTAACAGCCTCTTCGGCAGCCTCGCCGACGAAAACCGCACTGTCAGACTTACAGTAGCAGGAGCCTGAACCAGCCTTGCGAACAACGGATCCCGTGATCCCACCTGCTGCCGCCTCTGAGGAGACGGCTACCACCCAGACCGTGCTTGCATTTGAAGACAACAAGCTCGCGTCGATCCTGTTCGGACAATATGGACAAAACCTTGCGCTGATCGAGCGTCGCCTTGGCGTGGTCGCTGAGCAGCGGGGCAATCACGTTACAATGGAAGGGTCGCGGGGAGCCTGCGAGCAGGCACGTCATGTTCTCGAGGGGTTGTACGAACAGCTCAAGCGCGGCCGTGACTTGGGCCAGGGCGACGTCGAAGGCGCGATCCGTCAGGCGATTGCGCAGGGGTCGCTTTTTGACTACGACCCTACCGCCCCACGTCCGGCATTCGAGGAGATCAACCTGCGCAAGCGGCCGGTGCGAGCCCGCACGGCCGCACAGGATGCCTATATTCGAGCGCTCAAGCGCCACGCTTTGGTCTTTGGGACCGGACCGGCCGGCACTGGCAAGACTTGGCTCGCGGTCGCGTACGCAATTCAGATGTTCGAACGTAAGGAGGTCGACCGGATCATTTTATCGCGCCCTGCGGTCGAGGCCGGCGAACGACTCGGCTTTCTTCCCGGTGACATGCGCGAGAAAGTCGACCCCTATCTGCGTCCGATCTACGACGCGCTCTACGACTTGATGGATGCACGTATTGTCGAACGGGCGCTACAGGCTGGAGAAATAGAGATCGCGCCCCTTGCCTTCATGCGTGGACGCACCCTTTCGAACGCTGCCGTCATTCTTGACGAGGCGCAGAACACGACCTCCATGCAGATGAAAATGTTTCTCACACGGCTGGGTGAAAACAGCCGCATGATCGTTACGGGCGATCCAAGCCAGGTCGATCTGCCGCATGGCCAGGCGTCGGGCCTTGCAGAGGCCGTAAAACTGCTGAACGGCATCGAGGGCGTCGGCCATGTGGCGTTCACACATGAGGATGTCATTCGCCACGAGCTCGTGGCTCGCATCGTCGAGGCTTACGACCGCAGCGTCCCTACGCGCGAGGGTAAAGGATGAAGACGCCGCTGGGGCGGCGGACGTCGCCGCCACACATCGACGTCCAGTTTCAGTCGTCACTTTGGGCGGCCCAGCCTCTGGCGGAGGAAACCGTACGGAACTCGGTACTTGCTGCGGCGGCGACACTCTCAACAGTCGGCGGTGAAGTCAGTATTGTGCTCACCGACGATTCGGTTATCCGCTCGCTAAACCGGGACTGGCGCGGCATCGACAAGCCGACAAACGTTCTGTCGTTTCCGGCCTTAGGTGCCACTACCGGCGAAGGCACGCATTTGCTCGGTGATATTGTGATCGCCTTTGAGACACTCGAACGGGAATGCGCTGATGAGAACCGCGACTTTCTTCATCACCTCGCCCACCTCGCGGTGCATGGGTTTCTTCACCTCAATGGCTACGATCACGAGACCGACAGGCAGGCAGAAGAGATGGAAGGACTCGAAAGCAGGATCATGGCGGGCCTGAATATGCCTGACCCCTACCGTGCGCAGGATCTCGGCTGACCCATATGCCTGAAAGCGACTCACCTGGTTCGGGATCCGCGGGTACACCGTCATACGAGCCGCGAAACCTGCCAGTGCCGGTGCCGGCGGCCCGCAATGGCGGTGAGAACTGGTTCGTCCGCGCGCTGCGTGCGCTGTTCGGATGGAAGCCGAATATTGCGCGCGCCGACCTGCAGGACGTTCTTGATGCGGTTGGGCCCGGCGAATCCGGGTTCACTCCGGAAGAAAGCCGGATGCTCAAGAATATTCTGGGCTTGCGCGAACGCCGTGTCGGCGATGTTATGGTGCCACGCGCTGACATCATCGCCGTCCAGCAGGACATCAAGCTCGGCGAATTGATGCGAGTGTTCGAGGGCGCCGGCCATTCGCGACTCGTCGTGTACAACGATACGCTCGACGACCCCGTGGGCATGGTTCATATTCGCGACCTGATCGCTTTCATGACCGCGCGTGCAACGGCTAATCCGGAAAAGAACGCCAAGCGCAAGAAACCATTTCCAGCTGGTCTCGACCTGAAGGCAATCAATCTCGCCACTCCACTGTCTGCGACTAAAATCGTCCGTGAAATCCTGTTTGTCCCGCCGTCGATGCGGGTCATCGATTTGCTGGCACGCATGCAGGCGACGCGAATACATCTGTCGCTGGTGGTCGATGAATATGGCGGCACAGACGGACTCGCCTCCATCGAGGATATTGTCGAACAGATTGTCGGCGACATTGCCGACGAACACGACGAAGACGCTACGCCCGAAATCGCACAGCTGCCTGATGGCTCGTTTGTTGCCGACGCCCGCGCGAAGATCGAAGACGTCGTTGCAAGTGTCGGCAACGATTTCGACGTTGGCGACGCTATAGAGGACGTCGACACAATCGGCGGTTACCTGGTGACCCGCGCTGGGCGCCTGCCCGTGCGTGGAGAAATCGTGCCGGGACCCGACCTTTTCGAGTTCGAAGTCCTCGACGCCGATCCACGCCGGGTCAAGCGAATAAGGATAATCAGGCTGAAAGAGAGACGTGAACGTCCGCGCGAGGCACGCAAACGGAACGAGGCCGATGGCATGTTTTCGAGCGTTACGACCTCGCCGGCGGCGGCAGATGACAAGGCATCTCGCAACGACACCGGTCCGGCGGGCGTGCGCCAGCCGTGACAATAACCCGCTTTGCCCATGCCGTAGTGCTCGCCATCGGCTGGCGGCGTATAAACATTGCATTCGTGGCCGGCGCTGCGTCGGCACTGGCAATGCCGCCCGTGAACGCGTGGCCTGTCCTTTTCGTGACATTTCCGATTTTAGTCTGGCTGACAGACGGATCCACCGCCGGACGCTGGAGCGGCGCGATAACCGCCGGTGTGGCCGGCTGGTGTTTTGGTTTCGGATATTTCCTCGCCGGGCTTTACTGGGTCGGATACGCCTTTCTCGTCGATGCCAAGACGTTCGGCTGGCTTCTGCCAATCGCCGTTGCGGGTTTGCCTGCTTATTTGGCGCTTTACACCGGCCTTGGAGTTGCAGTCGCTCGCCTGATTTGGGTACGCGGACCGGAACGGATCCTGGCTCTAGCCGCCGCGATGACGGCCGCGGAATGGCTGCGCGGCCACCTGCTCAGCGGGTTTCCCTGGAATACGTTCGGTTACGCCTTAACCGAGCCGCTCGTGCTCGCGCAAAGCGTTTCTTTAACCGGAATCTGGACCCTCACATTTCTCTGCGTCGCCATTTGCGCGAGTCCCGCTGTCATCGCCGACGACAAGGCCGACACGCGACATCCATACCGTCCGCTCATTTTCGGACTGATTGTCCTTGCAGGACTTGCCGGCTACGGCGTTGCAAGGTTGTGGTCGCATCCGACTGAATATGTGAAGGGCGTACGCCTTCGCATCATGCAGCCCAATTTGCAGCAAGATGACAAATTCAACTACTCTGCAAAGGCGGACGTGATGAGCCGTTACCTGCGCCTATCAGACCGTACCACAAGCCCGGGCTCAAATGGCATCCGTGACGTGACGCATCTCATTTGGCCGGAAGCGGCTTTTCCTTTCTTTCTTACACGCGAGCCCGACGCGCTCTCACAAATCGCGGGCCTGATCAGGCCGTCAACAGTACTGATAACGGGCGCAGTGCGAGCGGCCTCGGATGCCAACTCACGCGATCAGCGTGCGTACAATTCGATCTATGTGATCGACCCTGACGGATCCATACGCGGCGTGTACGACAAGGTACATCTTGTTCCGTTTGGCGAGTATTTGCCGTTCCAACAACTGCTTGAGCGGTTGGGCTTGATGCAACTGACCAAAGTAATCGGCGGCTTTCTCTCCGGTGATCGCCGACGTCCGATGGACGTTTCTGACGCACCAAAAATGCTGCCGTTGATCTGTTACGAAGCGATCTTTCCCGGCGCCGCAGTGCCGCCCGGCGAGCGGCCTGGCTGGATGGTCAATGTTACGAACGATGGCTGGTTCGGAATCAGTTCCGGGCCGTACCAGCATTTTCAGCAGGCGCGCGTCCTTGCGATCGCCGAAGGTCTGCCTTTGGTACGCGCGGCCAATACCGGTATTTCGGCGGTGGTCGATCCAGTCGGACGGATCATCAGTTCGTTGCCCTTGGGGATCGAAGGTGTACTGGATGCCCGATTGCCGGCGCCGATTGAACCTACGCTTTACGTCAAGTACGGCAACTACCTCTTGGCCGCTGCCTTGGTACTCAGTCTTGTTGTCGTGGGGCGCAGGCGATTTCGCGCGTAGATTGCGCAATTGTTCACAGCATTATGCAAGTTGCTGCATGGAAGCCAGGCGGCAAAATTGCCACTAAGCAAAATACCGCCGGGATCTGATGGTACCAATTCCACCAACATCTATGACTAAATTTACGCGTCGTTTCTCGATTACAAGGACTCGCGCATTGCGCTAGCGCCTTCACTTGTGACAACTATGCCCTTAATGGGGGCATAGGAGAAATCTATGGCTAAGAAGGCGCCGAACCCGGTCGACAGACATGTCGGTTCACGCGTCCGTATGCGCCGAATGATGCTGAGCATGAGCCAAGAAAAGCTGGGCGATGCTCTCGGACTCACATTCCAACAAGTTCAGAAATACGAAAAAGGAACGAACCGTATCGGTGCCAGTCGCCTGCAGCAAATCGCGCACATCCTCCAGGTGCCTGTTTCATTTTTTTTCGAAGGCGCGCCCCATTCATCGGGGCACGCCGGCGGCATGGGCGAGGCACCATCGCCGGCCTACGTTGCCGACTTTCTCGCTACTTCCGATGGCCTGTCCTTGACCAAGGCCTTTATGCGCATAAAGAGCAGCAAGTTGCGCCGTCGCATCGTCGATCTGGTCGAGCAAATCGCCGGTATCAATTGAATTAGGGTCTTATCCCATCGTTTTGAGGCATCTGCCCAACGCTGCCCGCATCTTGACCTGCATCGCCGCCGCTGCAAGAACCACCCCGACATGGCATGGGGCGGCAGCATGGCCGCGTCACGGGAGGAGTTGCAGGTGGCTCACACGAACTTTCTTTTTACTAGCGAGTCCGTCTCTGAAGGTCATCCGGACAAGGTCTGCGATCAGATCTCCGATGCGGTACTCGACGCGTTCCTGGAAAATGACATCAAACTCGGCATCGCCGACGACAGCTTGGTGAATACACGGCTTGGTTGCGAGACACTGGCAACAACCAATAAAATCGTCATCGCAGGCGAAGGGCGCGGTCAGGCGCCGTTGTTCCGCAAACACGGCGACAAGGCCGTGGTTGATCGCGAGCTCATCACTAAGATAGCACGCGATGTCGTGAGAGACATCGGCTACGACCAGGATGGCTTTTCGTATTACGGCGCGGACGTCGAGGTGCTCCTGCATGGCCAATCGCCCGACATCGCAATGGGCGTTAACGCCAAGAAGAAAAAGGGCGGAGAGGAAGAAGGCGCCGGTGACCAAGGCATGATGTTCGGCTTTGCCTGCACTGAAAGCGAGGTTTACGAGAAGAACTCGTTCATGCCTGCGCCGATCTATTTTGCGCACAAGATCCTCAAGGTTCTTTCGGAGAAACGCCGTTCCGGACAGCTCTACGACCTGCAGCCCGATTCGAAGAGCCAGGTCACCATTCGCTACGTCGACGGCAAACCGGTCGGCTGCACTAAGGTCGTTGTGTCCACACAACACAATGCACAGAGCCGCAATGGGAAGAAATATACGCCCGGTCTGATCAAGGAAATGATCTCCGACGCGGTCGAGTCTGCGCTGCCGAAAGGATGGATGCCAAAAAAACCGTCCGACTTCCTGGTCAACCCAACCGGCAATTTCGTAATCGGCGGACCCGATGGTGATTGCGGTCTTACCGGCCGCAAGATCATCGTCGATACGTACGGTGGCTACGCACCTCACGGTGGCGGCGCGTTTTCCGGAAAGGACCCGACCAAGGTTGACCGTTCAGCCGCCTACGCGGCCCGCTATCTTGCGAAGAATGTTGTGGCTGCCGGCGTCGCGGATCGCTGCACGATCCAGGTCGCCTATGCCATCGGGGTCGCTGATCCAATGTCGGTGCTGGTCGATACCCACGGTACTGGCAAGGTCGAAGAGAAAAGGCTTGAGAAAATCTTGCCGGAGTTGTTCCGGCTCACTCCGACCAACATCCGCCGTACGCTCAAGCTCAACCGGCCGATCTATAAGCGCACCGCGGCCTACGGGCATTTCGGCCGAGCACCGGACAAGGATGGCGGCTTCTCCTGGGAAAGAACCGATCTTGCCTCAGCGATCCGCAGCGCGGTGAGGTAGACGGCGTTTTCGGCCCGACGGCTTCGCACTAAGCTTACATCGCCGGGCATATGTCCCGGCGATGTCGCTTGGGAAGCAAGGCATTGACACGCAAATCGGGGATGCGGGGATTCGCCGCTTCGCGCGGGTCCGGCGCTGAGAGAAAAGGGCCACAACGCGCGTTTTTCGGCCGCCGAAAGGGCCACGCACTCAAGCCGCGACAAGCAGCTCTATTCGATACATTGCTGCCGAAGCTTGCCCTTGATCTTGGCAAGTCGGCACCTCCCGATCTCAGCACGTTATTTGCAAGTGCGGTTGACGGCGTACGCCTCGAAATCGGGTTTGGGGGCGCCGAACACCTAATAGCAGAAGCAAAGGCAAATCCGCAGGTCGGGTTCATCGGGACCGATGCCTTCGTCAACTCAATCGCCAAAGCGTTGGCCGCCATCAGCGACAGTGCGCTGGCCAACATCCGTCTTTACTTCGGCGATGCCAGCGAACTCATTGACTGGTTGCCCGACGAACAATTGTCACGCATCGATCTGCTCTATCCAGATCCTTGGCCGAAGCGGCGTCACTGGAAACGGCGGTTCATCCAAGATGAAAGCCTGAAACGACTCGCCCGAATTCTGAAGCATGGCGGTGAACTGCGATTTGCCACCGATATCGGCGACTACGCCGCCCACGCGCTCGCCCGGATCTCGCGGTCAAGCGATTTTGGCTGGACCGCGGAGTGCGCAAATGACTGGCGTAGTCCCTGGACCGGATACACCGGCACGCGATACGAAGCAAAAGCTTTGCGCGAAGGCAGGAAGCCGGCCTACTTTATATTTGAGCGCATGTAACTATTCGCCGGTGCCCTGACGCACCTGCCAAAACCGAACGACGCGTTGGGCCGTTGTCGTTGTCAGTCGTTCAAAATTCTCGCGCGCTGCGTCGAGTGATTGCGGCGAGGGCTTCGGGCCGGGTCGAGCCCTGAGTACAGCTCTCACCGTAGGCCAGCCAAAACCGACCGCACGTGCCAGGATCAGGACCGGGTCGGCACGGTCGCCATTCATCAGCCGGTCCACGACTTCAACCGGCACTGCACACATCGTGGCCAAAGCTGCAATTGTTTCCTCATATTTTCCGGCATTGGCGAATTCAGCGATATCGCTCTCGCCGAGCTTGCGCTCCTTGTGCAGTGCGCGCACTGCTGCAAGCGCCGCAGCGTAATTGCGCGGCGTGGCCTTTGCCGCGACTTCGTCGGTGACCTGGGCGAGGATGCGCCGAATTTCCGCCTGCGTCTCAGGTTTCGCTTTCGACAACAGCCGCTTCTGCACAACGTCGCTTGCCTGCATGAGAAGCTGTCGAAAAAGGCGGGGCGGAATATCGGTACGCATGCCAACTTTCTCGGCAAGTACGCCGTCCTGTTCGGCTCGCTTTACGAGCGTCGTGAATGCGTTGGTCGAGAGTTGCGCATGCGGATTGGTGGCAATCGAACGTGCAACATCGCGATTGCCACGTTCCACGAGGATGTCGGAAAGCGCTTCCCCGATTCCCAGTCGGGTGGACATCGCAAGCAAGTGCGCCTGGCTTTTGGTCTCGGCGATATGCATCAAATCATTCTCGTCGATCCGTGCCTGCCTCAGAACGGGGCCCGCAACTTCGATGTCGTCATTTATTGCGAGCGTGCTGACCACGCCGGCTGGTGCATTGGGAACGGGCGCAATTCGGCGGGCGAGCTCAGCAAGCGCCTTTGCTTCGATCTCTTCGATCAGGCACCCGATGACGTCATCGAACAGCGCGATGTGTTCTGCGTTGAAGCTAGGCACACCATCGAGGAACAAAGTGGTAATGCGGCGGAGCGTTTCCGCACGTTTTTCCGCCGAGCCATGTTGGACGACGTCTTCCAGTTCCGGAAGCAGCGACGCGGGAACACTCATACGAAGACCTGCAAAACGCTCTAAAAATCGCCTGGGCCGGAGGCTTTACACAAATTTAAGGGCAGATTCTGAAGGAACGGTTAGCCGTTAATCTGCGCCCGACCCTTGCGCAGGCTCGGGAAATCGCTATATTTTGCGCGTTACTGACACCCTCATAACCAAATGGGTTTTGAGAGTGGGTCCCGCGGGGCCCGCTCTTTTTTGTTACCGGATGCCGACAGGCGACACGTTGCAGAAGTTCGCGGCCAGCGCCGCAGAAGCCGAACCGCGGCTCATCACTGAGCCGGGGCTTCCGGCGCGTGTCGCCGCGGTCGTGGAACCAGTCGTTGAACAACTCGGCTACCGCTTGGTGCGCGTGCGCGTATCGGGCGCCGAGGGCTGTACCGTGCAGGTTATGGCGGAGCGACCTGATGGTACGATGACGGTCGAGGATTGCGAGATGGTGTCGCGCGCACTGTCGCCGGTCCTCGATGTGGCGGATCCAATTGACCGGGCCTATCGGCTGGAAATTTCGTCTCCGGGGATCGATCGTCCGCTGGTGCGCAAGTCCGATTTCGAACGCTACACCGGACATCTCGCCAAGATCGAAACCGCCATTCCGTTCGAGGGCCGCAAGCGCTTCCGCGGCGTGCTCACCGGAACCGAAGGCGAAGCGGTACGCATCCGCCGTGACGATGCAGCTGAAGGAGAACCGGCGGAAGTCCTGCTTCCGATCGAGGAAATGAGCGAGGCTAAGCTCATCTTGACTGATGATCTGGTGACCGAAGCGCTACGACGAGAAAAATCCGCCAAGCGCGACGCACGTGCAGCGCGGAGAGAATCACGACGCGAAGAAAGACATTCACGGCATCGGCCACAGAGGCCTGCCGCTAAAGGAGGAGAATGAGCTATGGCTGTCAGCGCCAACAGGCTCGAACTACTGCAGATTGCCGATGCGGTCGCACGCGAGAAAGCGATTGACCGCAGCATCGTGATCGCAGCGATGGAGGACGCAATTGCCAAGGCTGCACGTTCGCGATACGGCGCGGAAACCGACGTTCATGCTGAGATCGAGCCTAAAACAGGCGATCTCCGGTTGACCCGCCATATGCTGGTCGTGGAGGCCGTCGAGAACCCGTCCAACCAGATCACCCTGGATGAAGCACGTAAGCGTCATCCAGCCGCGCAGGTCGGTGATACGATCGCGGATCCTTTGCCGCCGCTCGAATACGGCCGCATCGCGGCACAATCGGCCAAGCAGGTTATCGTCCAGAAAGTGCGCGAGGCGGAGCGCGACCGTCAGTATGCGGAATACAAGGATCGTATCGGTGATATCGTCAACGGCATCGTCAAGCGCGTCGAATACGGCAACGTTGTTGTCGATCTCGGCCGGGGCGAGGCGATCGTCCGGCGTGACGAAATGCTGCCGCGCGAAGTCTTCCGGAACGGCGACCGCATCCGTGCCTATATCTACGATGTTCGTCGCGAACCGCGCGGTCCGCAGATTTTCCTGTCGCGCACACATCCACAATTCACGGCCAAATTGTTCGCGCAGGAAGTGCCCGAAATCTACGACGGCATTGTTGAAGTCAAAGCGGTCGCCCGCGATCCAGGATCGCGCGCCAAAATTGCCGTCATCTCCCGCGATTCCTCCGTCGACCCCGTCGGTGCTTGCGTCGGTATGCGTGGCTCGCGTGTGCAGGCGGTGGTGAACGAGTTGCAAGGCGAGAAGATCGACATCATCCCGTGGTCACACGATATCGCCACGTTCGTCGTTAACGCGCTTGCGCCGGCCGAAGTGGCGAAGGTTGTGCTGGATGAAGACAAGGAGCGCATCGAAGTCGTTGTTCCGGACCAGCAGCTGTCGCTGGCGATCGGACGTCGCGGCCAGAACGTGCGCCTTGCCTCACAGCTCACCGGCTGGGACATCGATATCCTGACCGAACAGGAAGAATCCGAGCGTCGTCAGGCCGAGTTTGAAAACCGCACCAAGGTTTTCGTAGAGGCGCTCAACCTCGACGAAGTCGTCGGCCAGCTGCTTGCCTCGGAAGGCTTCGGCTCAATCGAAGAGCTTGCGCTCGTCGACGAGAAGGAAATCGCCGGTATCGAGGGTTTCGATACCGATACGGCCCGCGAGCTGCAGGAGCGCGCCAAGGAATACCTGGCGCAGCAAGAAGCCGAGCTCGACAACAAGCGTAAGGAGTTGGGCGTCGAAGACGCGCTAAAGGACGTACCTGGCGTGACCACCAAGATGCTGGTGGCGCTTGGTGAAAATGGCGTCAAAACCGTGGAGGACCTAGCAGGCTGCGCCACCGACGATCTGGCAGGCTGGACCGAGCGCAAGGACGGCGAGACCAAACACGAGCCAGGCTTTCTTGACGGTCTCGGCGTATCACGTGAGGACTCCGAGGGAATTATCATGCAAGCGCGCCTGAAGGCTGGGTGGGTCACGGAAGCTGAGCTCGCTCCGCCCCCAGCCGAACAAGCGGCTGAAGAGCCTGCGCACCCCCAAGCCTGACGGAGTCGGCCCGATGATGCTGGCAATTGCACAGGATGGAGAGCTCGACCGTGGAGCGACAAGCGTCGCCGCCGCGACCGAACGGACCTGCGCATTGACACGCGAAATCAGACCGATCTCGGACCTCGTGCGTTTTGTCGTGGGCCCCGCCGGAGAGGCCGTTCCCGACGTCAAGCGCAAGTTACCCGGGCGGGGCATCTGGGTCACTGCGACCCGCGCTGCGATCTCTGACGCGACCGAGCGTAACGTATTTGCTCGGGGTTTCCGCAGAGAGGTTCACGTTCCCCGAGATCTGGCGGCGCAGACTGAAGGGCTCCTCGAACGCGCGGCGCTCGACGCATTGGCAATCGCCGGCAAAGCTGGCGCAATCATCAGCGGCTTTTCGAAGGTCGAGGCCGCCCTCGGCCGCGACGATATTCTGGCGCTTATCCATGCCGCCGACACAGCCGACAATGGCAAACGCAAGCTTGCCGCCGCTTTGCAGCGCAATACTGGGGGCAAACCCGGTGAAATCGCCGTCATTGATACGTTTACCGGCGTCCAATTGGATTTGGCATTGAGCCGCCCAAATGTGGTACATGCAGCCCTGCTTGCCGGGCCCGGAAGCGAGACATTTCTCGCGCGCGTTGTGCGTCTGACGCGTTTTCGGACCGGCTTTTCGACCGATGCAGTTAGCGCGCATGCGCCGACGGACGGCGCATAAGGACACAGTACGGAATGAGCGAGACAAAGAACCCCGGCGAGAAAAAACTTAGCGTCTCAAGCAAGACGTTGACGCTCAAGCCTCGTTCCGAGACGGGAACAGTGCGCCAAAGCTTCAGCCATGGCCGCAGCAAGCAGGTCGTGGTCGAGAAGGTTAAACGGCGTGTGGTCGGGGGCGAAGCCAAGGCGGAAGCCCCGGCTGCAACCGAACCTAAGAAACCTGCTGGCAAGGCGGCCGCAGCGCCGGCTGCCGGCCGCGCCGCGGTGCAAGCTGAGACGGCTCCAAAGCCAAAGCCTTCAGGCGTAGTGCTCCGTACACTAACCGAGGAAGAGCGGAGCGCCCGCGCCCATGCTCTCGCCGACTCGCGCGTGCGTGAAGCCGAAGAGCGCAAAATTGCCGAAGAAGAAGCCCGCCGTCGTGCCAGCCGCGAATTGACCAATCGCACGGAGCGCGAGGCCGCCGAAGCGCGCAAACGAGATGAAGAGGAGCGCCGCAAGCACGACGAGGAAACCAAACGAAAAGCTGGCGAAGTCGCCAAGAAGCGGTTCGGTGCGGAGGAGACGCCACGCGGCGGACCAGGCCGCCTTGCACTCGAGGCGGACGATGATGAGGTGCCTCGCGGCCGCCGAGGCGCGGGTCGTCCGGCTGCAGCGCCACGCGCGGCACCGCGCGGTGGTGGAGAGAAACAACGCGGCCGTCTGACCGTCATCAACGCCTTGAATGCTGACGATGTACGCGAGCGCTCGGTGGCCTCATTTCGCCGCCGTACGCAGCGGCTCAAAGGCGTCGCTTCGGCGGAGCCAAAAGAAAAGCTCGTGCGCGAAGTCACAATTCCTGAAGCGATTACGATTCAGGATCTCGCCAACCGCATGTCCGAGCGCGCGGTCGACGTGATCCGCCTGCTCATGAAGCAGGGGCAGATGGCGACGATCAATGACGTAATCGACGCCGATACCGCTCAACTCATCGCCGAAGAAATGGGCCATACCGTGCGCCGTGTGGCGGAAGCCGACGTCGAGGAAGGTCTTTTCGACGCAGCTGACGACCCGGCGCAGCTAGCGCCACGCGCGCCCGTCGTCACCGTCATGGGCCATGTCGATCACGGCAAGACGTCACTGCTCGACGCCATTCGCTCCTCGGAAGTCGCGGCCGGCGAAGCCGGCGGCATTACGCAGCATATCGGCGCCTACCAAGTGACCGCACCGTCAGGCGCTAAAGTCACGTTCATCGACACGCCAGGCCACGCTGCTTTCACGGCAATGCGCGCGCGCGGCGCCAAAGTCACTGACATTGTTGTGCTCGTGGTTGCCGCCGATGACGGCGTCATGCCGCAGACGGTCGAGGCGATCCACCACGCAAAGGCTGCGAAAGTTCCGATCATCGTCGCGATCAACAAGATTGATAAGCCCGACGCCAAGCCGGACCGCGTGCGCACTGATCTGTTGCAGCACGAGATCCAGGTTGAGTCGATGGGCGGCGAGGTGGTTGACGTCGAAGTGTCGGCCACCAAGAAAACCAACATCGACCGGCTGCTCGAAATGATCGGGTTGCAGGCAGAGATCCTTGACCTGAAGGCGAATGCCGATCGCGCGGCCGAAGGCACCGTAATCGAAGCGAAGCTCGACCGTGGCCGTGGTCCGGTTGCGACCGTGCTCGTCCAGCGCGGCACCTTGCGTCCGGGCGATATTGTCGTTGCCGGTGCCGAATGGGGCCGTGTGCGGGCTCTCGTGTCCGATACGGGCGAGCCTGTCCAGAGTGCAGGACCATCGACCCCAGTCGAAGTACTGGGATTCTCCGGTACGCCAGACGCTGGCGACCGCTTGGCGGTCGTAGAAAGCGAAGCGCGCGCACGCGAGGTCACCGATTACCGTGCACGGCAGAAGCGCGAGAAGATGGCCGCACGTGCCACCGGAATGCGCGGCTCGCTCGAGCAGATGATGGCGCAGGCTAAAACGTCCGGTCGCAAGGAATTTCCGCTGGTGATTAAGGCCGATGTGCAGGGCTCGGTCGAAGCTATTATTGGCGCATTGGACAAGCTTGCAACCGACGAAGTCGCCGCCCGCGTGCTGCATTCGGGCGTCGGTGGTATTTCGGAGTCCGACGTCACCTTGGCCGAAGCATCCGGCGTTCCGATCATCGCGTTCAATGTGCGCGCAAACAAGGAAGCGCGCGAGGCGGCCGAACGTGCCGGCATCGAGATCCGCTACTACAACATCATCTATGACCTAGTGGATGACGTAAAAAAGGCAATGTCGGGCCTGCTCGCTCCGACACTGCGCGAGACCATGCTCGGCAACGCGCAGATTCTCGAGATCTTCAATATTTCCAAGGTCGGCAAGATCGCCGGCTGCAAGGTCACCGACGGCGCCGTCGAACGCGGTGCCAATGTTCGACTGATCCGCGACAACGTGGTGATCCACGAAGGGAAATTGTCACAACTCAAACGGTTTAAGGATGACGTGCGCGAAGTCGGCGCCGGCATGGAATGCGGCATGGCCTTCGAAAACTATCAAGACATGCGGCAAGGTGACGTTATCGAATGCTACCGGGTGGAGCAGATTCAACGCTCGCTGTGAGTCCAAGTCTCAAGCGTGCGGTCTGATTTTCTCTCTGCCAATTTCCACCGTCATGCCCGGACTTGATCCGGGTATCTCGAAAGGACAGGCACAGCCTGTGCTCTCCTGAACGAGAATGCCGACAAGCCGTGACAACTGAAAGTTTTTGAAACAATGGTTCGCAACAAGCATCATCGAGAAAACTCGCCCGGCGGTTCGCAGCGGCAGCTCCGCGTCGGCGAGCTGGTGCGGCACGCGCTGGCCGACATGCTCACGCGTGGTGACGTGCACGACCCGGTAATCGAAGGACATATGATTACGATTCCGGAAGTGCGGGTCACGCCCGATCTTAGGCTGGCGACGATCTATGTGATGCCGCTTGGCGGTCGTGACGCCGAAGAGGTTGTGGCGGCTTTCGAGCGGCATAGGAAATTTTTGCGTGCCGAAATCGCGCACCGGATCAATCTGAAATTTGCACCGGACATCCGCTTTCGAGTGGATGATCGTTTTGCCGAGGCCGAGCGCATTGATAAGCTTCTGCGCTCGCCGAATGTGCAGCGTGACCTGAAACACGACGAGGACAACGAGTGACCGAGCACGATCTGAATGATATCGATCGTCCAAGTTCGATCCAAACAGCGGACGACGGAAGCGAAAGACGGAAACAGAAGAAGCGCTACAAGCGAGACGTGCACGGTTGGGTCGTGCTCGATAAGCCGGTTGGCATGACATCGACGCACGCCGTAAGCGTGGTGAAGCAGCTTTTCAGTGCGAAGCGCTGCGGCCACGCTGGCACGCTCGACCCGCTCGCTTCTGGCGCACTACCGATTGCGCTGGGCGAAGCCACCAAAACCGTTCCGTACGTGATGGACGGCCGTAAGCTCTATCGTTTCGCGATACAGTGGGGTGAGGAGCGCGACACTGACGACGCGGAAGGACGCATCGTTTCCACCAGCAAAGAGCGGCCTTCGCTTGAAGCAATCCGAGCTCTCCTGCCGGCGTACACCGGACTAATCCAGCAGGTCCCGCCGCGCTATTCGGCAATCAAGATTGAGGGCGAACGGGCCTACGATCTCGCCCGTGATGGTGAGCAGGTGGAACTTGTACCTCGACCAGTCGAAATCGGCCGACTGGAGCTTGTTACCGTTCCCGATCCGGACCATGCAGTGCTTGAAGCCGAGTGCGGCAAAGGTACCTATGTGCGCTCTTTGGCGCGCGATCTCGGCCGCGCCATGGGCTGTTTTGGCCACGTTAGCGCCCTGCGGCGTGCCGCGGTCGGCCCATTCACTCCGGAAACCATGATTTCGCTGGAACAACTTGAGGCTCTGTGCCATAGAGCCGCGTCCGGCGAGGGTAACCTCGCCGACGCTTTGATGCCCGTTGAGACCGCGCTGGACGACATCCCGGCGCTGGCTGTCAATCGGGCGGATGCGGCAAGGCTGCAACGCGGCCAAGCCATTTTGTTGCGCGGACGGGACGCACCCAATTTCCGCGGCACGGTTTACGTAACGGTTTCGGGCCAACTTCTGGCTCTTGCCGAACTGGATCGTGGCGAGATCGTCCCCAAGCGCGTGTTCAACCTCGCCGGCCTGATGGGCAGAGCCGTGCGCAAGAAAGGATGACCGATGTCGGTAACCGCCGGCCGCAAGGCCGAAGTAATCAAGACGTATGCCAAAAAGCCCGGAGATACCGGTTCGCCCGAAGTGCAAGTGGCGATCCTGTCCGAGCGCATCAACAATCTCACCGAGCATTTCAAGACTCACGTCAAGGACAACCATTCCCGCCGTGGGTTGCTCAAGCTTGTCGGCCAGCGCCGCCAGCTGCTCGATTATCTGCGTCGCACGAACGAAGCAAGCTACAAGAATTTGATCGAGAAGCTCGGCATTCGCCGATGATTTGTTCCGCGCGGGGCGTTTGAGCCCGGCGCGTTTCGGAGAGCGGCGCGATGACGCGATCGCTCGATTAAGCCGGCGGCGATGGGCGCGGCCGGCAATTTGGCAAGAGCCGATAAGGATCGCTCTTGCGACAAGGCAAGGTTCGAAACGCCATGGCAGGATCGCCAGACGCTGTTGCTTCCCGCATCGCAGTCGCGCGCGACAGCTTCTCGCCGTCTTGCTCATGGCTTTCGGGGCTCGCCGAAAACCATGAAAGAAAGACAAAATGTTCGATATGCATCGCGTTGAACTCGATTGGGGTGGGCGGAAGCTAACCCTCGAGACAGGCCGCGTAGGGCGCCAGGCCGACGGTGCGGTACTCGCCACCTACGGCGAGACGACCGTGCTCGCCGCCGTAGTGGCGGCCAAGCAGCCAAAGGAGGGAATCGATTTCCTCCCGCTCACCGTCAACTACACCGAAAAATATTACGCGGCCGGCCGTATTCCCGGTGGCTACTTCAAGCGCGAGCGCGGCCCGACCGAAAAAGACACTTTGACGTCGCGGTTGATTGACCGCCCGATCCGTCCGCTGTTCGCCGAAGGCTGGCGCTGCGATACCCAAGTCACGGTCACCGTGCTTTCGCACGACATGGAGAACGACCCCGACATTGTCGCGATGGTCGCAGCCTCCGCGGCGCTCACGCTGTCCGGCGCTCCCTTTATGGGACCAATTGGCGCCGCGCGTGTCGGCTTCATTGGTAACGAGTATGTGCTCAACCCGGCTCTCGACGAGATGCCGGAAAGCCAGCTCGACCTCGTGGTCGCAGGTACCAATGACGCGGTGTTAATGGTTGAATCGGAAGCAAAGGAATTGTCCGAAGAAATCATGTTGGGCGCCGTGATGTTCGGTCATCGGCATTTCCAGCCGGTGATCGAGGCCATCATCAAGCTTGCTGAAAAGGCGGCGAAGGAGCCGCGCGAACTCACCCTGCCCGACAACGTCAAGCTCGAGAAGGAAATCCTCGGACTGGTGGAGAGAGACCTGCGTGCCGCGTATTCGATCCCGCGCAAACAGGAGCGCCAGGACGCGGTCGCTGCTGCGAAGGAAAAGGTGATCGAACACTTCTTCCCAGGTGGCACCGAAAATCCGGACTACGATAAACTGCGCGTTGCCGCCGTGTTCAAGGAACTGGAAGCGAAAATCGTTCGCTGGAATATTCTCGACACTGGCAAGCGCATCGACGGCCGTGACAACAAGACGGTTCGCCCGATCGTGGCCGAAGTCGGCGTTCTGCCGCGCACGCATGGCTCAGCGCTTTTCACCCGCGGCGAGACTCAGGCGCTGGTCGTTGCCACCCTCGGCACAGCCGAAGATGAGCAGTTCATCGATGCCTTACAGGGAACGTATAAAGAGACGTTCCTGTTGCACTACAACTTCCCGCCTTATTCGGTCGGCGAGACTGGGCGCGTGGGCGCGCCGGGTCGGCGTGAAATCGGTCACGGTAAGCTCGCGTGGCGCGCAATCCACCCGATGCTGCCGACGCCGGCCGAATTCCCCTACACAATTCGTGTTGTGTCGGAGATAACCGAATCCAATGGCTCCTCATCGATGGCGTCGGTGTGCGGCTCCTCACTCGCGTTGATGGACGCGGGCGTACCGCTCAAGCGGCCGACGGCCGGCATCGCCATGGGCCTCATTCTTGAGGACAAGCGCTATGCGGTACTGTCCGACATCCTTGGCGACGAGGATCATCTCGGCGACATGGATTTCAAGGTAGCCGGCACCGAGAACGGCGTCACCTCGCTGCAGATGGACATCAAGATCGCCGGGATCACAGAGGAAATCATGAAGGTCGCACTCGCGCAGGCGAAGGACGGCCGCATGCACATCCTGGGTGAAATGGGCAAGGCGCTCACAGCCGCGCGCGCGGAGTTGGGCGAGCATGCGCCACGCATCGAGATGTTCAAGATCCCGACCGACAAGATCCGCGAGGTGATCGGTACCGGCGGCAAGGTGATCCGCGAAATCGTCGAGAAGACCGGAGCCAAGATCAATATCGAGGACGACGGATCGGTGAAGGTCGCATCGGCAAACGGCGAGTCGATCAAGGCCGCAATCAACTGGATAAAGTCGATCGCGTCCGATCCAGAAGTCGGCCATATCTACGAAGGCACCGTCGTGAAAGTCATGGATTTCGGGGCCTTTGTGAACTTCTTTGGCGCCAAGGACGGCCTGGTGCATATCAGCCAGCTCGCGCCCCGCCGCGTCAACAAAGTCACCGATGTCGTCAAGGAAGGCGACAAGGTGAAGGTGAAGCTGCTTGGTATGGACGAACGCGGCAAGGTTCGTCTGTCCATGAGAGCGGTCGATCAGACCACCGGCGAGGACATCGAAGGCAAGCAACGGCCTGAAGGCGGCGAGCAGCCGCAGGCGGCCCAAGGTGGCGCCGCCGAATAAGGCAAGACGACGTCAAAGATAAAGACGGAAGGGCGGCTCAGCGCCGCCCTTTTCAATTTGCCCTACGCGCGTGCGAGGCACGCACATCACCAAGCACCTGTTTGGCAATTTCACCCAACGCCTCGAAATCCTTGCGTCGCGGCGAGGTGCGCCGCCAAGCCAAGCCTACCGTGCGTCCTGGTTGAGGCTCAGCAAAGCGTAGTAATTTTATTCGATCGTCGTGAGCTTCAGCGTCGGAAGCGACTTCCGGCACGAGCGTGACACCATAGCCGTTTGCCACCATCTGCATCACGGTCGCAAGGGAAGTGGCCCCGAGCCGGGCCGTAGGCGTATCCCTGCGTCTGGTGGCACAAAATGCAAGGGCTTGGTCGCGCAGGCAATGTCCTTCCTCCAGCAGGATCAGCCGATGCTGATCAACATCCGCAATGCCAACGCGGGTGCGGGGTGGACGCTCGTCGGCAGCTGGCACCGCAAGCAGGAACGGATCGTCGAACAGCTTAAGCGTCTCAACATCGGCGTCCTCCGCCGGCAGCGCCAGCATGATGCAGTCAAGTTCACCGCGTGAAAGCTCCTGGAGCAGGGTCTTTGTTTGTGTTTCGCGTAGCTCAAGCCGCAGGCGCGGATATTTGCCCTGCAGGCGTGGCAGCACGCGTGGAAGTACATAAGGCGCGAGTGTCGGGATGATGCCAAGCTTGAGCAATCCGCTGAGTACATCACGGTGACGCGCGAAGTCGACGAGATCGCGGGTGGCGGCGAGAATCTGTTCGGCGCGCTCGGCCACTTCCAGCCCAGTGTCGGTGAGGGCGATGTCGTTCGGGCGGCGCTCAACCAGCTCGACGCCGATCTCGCGTTCGAGTTCGCGCACCTGCATGGACAGCGCCGGCTGACTGACCGCGCAATCTTCTGCCGCCCGGCCGAAATGTCTGTGACGGGCGAGCGAGGCTAAATAACGCAACTGCCGCAAAGTGATCATACCGATAACCTAGACTTATCGTAAAGCCCAATCAATACGATTAGACCTTATTGATGGCTCGCCTTAACAACGTCACCAACCAGAACACGACGGGAGATAGAACGATGGACGCAAAAACCGATGACAAAAGCACGGGCAGGTGCCCGGTCATTCACACCAGGACCAACCGTGATTGGTGGCCGAACCAGTTGGACCTCCAGGTTCTCCATCGAAATTCCGATTTGTCCAATCCGATGGGCAAGGATTTCGACTATGCCAAGGAGTTCAAGAAGCTCGACCTGAAGGCCGTCATCAAGGACCTGCGCGTCCTTATGACGAATTCTCAGGAGTGGTGGCCGGCCGATTTCGGCCACTACGGCGGTCTGATGATCCGGATGGCGTGGCATAGCGCGGGCACGTACCGCATCACCGACGGCCGCGGCGGCGCCGGCGCGGGACAGCAGCGCTTCGCACCACTGAACTCCTGGCCAGACAATGCAAACCTCGACAAAGCGCGGCGGCTTTTGTGGCCAGTCAAACAGAAGTACGGCCGGAAAATCTCCTGGGCCGACCTGATGATTCTGGCCGGCAACGTTGCCCTCGATTCGATGGGCTTCAAGACGTTTGGATTTGCCGGCGGCCGTGCCGATGTCTGGGAACCTGAAGAACTCTACTGGGGTCCCGAGGGGTCGTGGCTGGGCGACGAGCGCTATAGCGGCGAACGTCAGCTTGCTGAGCCGCTCGGCGCCGTGCAGATGGGCCTGATCTATGTCAATCCGGAAGGGCCGAACGGCAACCCCGATCCGGTCGCGGCGGCCAAAGACATCCGCGAAACCTTCTTCCGGATGGCGATGAACGACGAGGAAACCGTCGCGCTCATCGCCGGCGGCCACTCCTTTGGCAAAACCCACGGCGCTGGCGATCCGTCGCTGATCGGTCCGGAGCCGGAAGGCAGCGCCATCGAGGATCAAGGCATCGGCTGGAAGAGCAAGCACGGCACTGGCATCGGCGCCGACGCCATCACCGGTGGCCCGGAGGTTACCTGGACGCAGACGCCGACGAAATGGAGCAATCTCTTCTTCAAAAACCTGTTCGAAAACGAATGGGAACTGACGAAGAGCCCGGCTGGTGCGAAACAGTGGAAGGCGAAAGGTGGCGCTGCCACGATTCCTGACGCCTTCGACAAATCGAAGAAGCATGTCCCAACCATGCTCACCACCGACCTGTCGCTGCGGATGGATCCTGCCTACGAGAAGATCTCGCGGCGCTTTTATGAAAATCCAGACCAGTTTGCGGACGCGTTTGCGCGTGCGTGGTTCAAACTCACGCACCGCGACATGGGTCCTCGCGCGCGTTACCTGGGCCCGCTTGTACCGAAAGAAGTGCTGATCTGGCAGGACCCGATCCCTGCAGTGAATCACAAGCTGATCGGCGACAAGGAAATCGCGGCGCTGAAGGCGAAGATCCTCGCCTCTGGCCTATCGGTGTCGCAGCTTGTCTCGACCGCTTGGGCGTCAGCGTCGACGTTCCGCGGCTCCGATAAGCGCGGCGGTGCAAACGGTGCGCGCATTCGTCTCAGTCCGCAGAAGGACTGGGAGGTCAACCAGCCTGCGCAGCTCAAAACAGTCCTGCGAAAGCTGGAAACGATCCAACAGAAGTTCGGCAAGAAAATTTCGCTTGCCGACCTGATCGTTCTCGGCGGATGTGCTGCGATTGAGAAGGCCGCGAAGGATGCCGGTTACAAAGTAAAGGTGCCGTTCACGCCGGGACGCATGGATGCCACCCAGGAGCAAACCGATGTCGAGTCCTTCGCACCACTCGAGCCGCGGGCCGATGGCTTCCGCAATTATATCAGTGGCAAGCGGCAGTTTATGGCGGCTGAGGAGGCGTTGGTGGACCGAGCGCAATTGCTGGGGTTGACGGCACCCGAGATGACAGTCCTCATCGGTGGCCTGCGTGTGCTCGGCGCCAATGCTGGTGGTTCCAAACACGGCGTCTTCACCAAGAAGGCCGGAAGGCTGACGAACGATTTCTTCCTCAACTTGCTCGATATGAGCACGACTTGGTCACCAGCCGGCGACAACGTCTACGAGAGCCGTGACCGCAAGACCAACGCGCTCAAGTGGACCGGGACTCGCGTCGACCTGATCTTCGGTTCGCACTCGCAGCTGCGAGCCTTCGCGGAGGTCTATGCGACCCTAGATGCGAAGGAGACGTTCGTGAGGGACTTCGTGGCAGCTTGGGCAAAGGTGATGAACGCAGATCGCTTCGAACTCGCAGCGCTGCAGAAAAGGGCAGCATAGGCTGCACGGCACAACAAAATGAAACGGCCAGGGAATTCCCTGGCCGTTTTTTCAGCTATCGCAAAGGATGACGGGGCTACCCGTCATCATTCCCTTCAGACGCCCCGCTTGCCTTGAGCGCATCCGGTTGTGGCATGGCGATAACGTTGTAGCCTGAATCGACGAAGTGAATTTCTCCGGTCACGCCGGTGGAAAGGTCGGATAGAAGATAGAGACCGGCGCCACCCAATTCCTCAAGCGTGACGCCCCGACCGAGTGGCGAATACTTTTGCTGGAACGCGAACATATATCGCGCGTCCGTAATTCCTGCGCCGGCAAGCGTGCGAATGGGCCCCGCCGAAACCGCGTTGACGCGGATTTTTTGAGGTCCGAAATCGACAGCGAGATAGCGCACGGAGGCCTCGAGTGCGGCCTTGGCGACGCCCATTACATTGTAGTTCGGCATCGCGCGCAGCCCCCCATTATAGGTTAGCGTCACCATTGCGCCGCCGTTCGGCATCAGTGCGGCAGCGCGCTTAGCCGCTTCGGTAAAGGCGTAGCAGGAGATCACCATCGTGCGGACGAAGTTCTCACGCGTGGAATCGGCGTAGCGACCCTTCAACTCATTCTTGTCGGAAAAGGCAACCGCATGCACGAGGAAGTCCATCGTGCCCCATTGCTTCTTGATTTCAGAAAATACGGCGTCAACCGAAGCAATGTCCTCGACGTCGCATGGCATCACGAAGGACGAGCCCGCTTCCTCCGCCAGTGGCTTCACGCGCTTGGCCAGCGCATCGCCTTGATAGGTGAAGGCGAGCTTTGCCCCGTGTTGCGAAAGCGTTTTGGCGATTCCCCAAGCGATTGAGTGATTGTTGGCCACCCCCATGATCAGTCCACGTTTGCCCTGCATCAGGCTGTCGCGGGCGGCGGTTTGTTGATCAGCCATGACCGCTGACCCACGTGAGACGAACGACAGTGGGGAAACGAGCTTGTTCATGCGGAACCCCGAATCGGATCAATAGGTCCGCCCCGTCAATGGCGCCGAGACGACAATCCGATGACGAACGCGATTCCGCCTTACACGGCTTAAACAAAATGGTCATGCATCCAGCCGCTTGAACACAACGGACGCATTGGTGCCGCCAAAACCGAATGAGTTCGACAGCACGCAACCAAGCGCAACATTATCCTTGCGTTCGCGCACGATGGGAATGTCAGCGAAAGCAGGGTCGAGATTTTCGATATTGGCGCTCTCGCAGATAAAACCGCTCTGCATCATTAGCAGCGAGTAGATCGCCTCCTGTACACCTGTCGCACCGAGAGAGTGGCCGGTGAGAGACTTCGTGGCCGAGATCGGCGGACATTTGGTGCCAAATACCTCGCGGATAGCCTCGATTTCTTTGATGTCGCCAATCGGGGTCGAAGTGGCGTGCGGATTGATGTAGTCGACCGGAACTTTCACGTTCTCCAGTGCCATGTTCATGCAACGCACTGCACCCTCGCCCGATGGAGCAACCATGTCATACCCATCGGAGGTGGCCCCATACCCAGCGACTTCGGCATAAATTTTGGCGCCGCGCGCTTTCGCGCGCTCGAGTTCTTCGAGCACCAGCACGCCGGCGCCGCCAGCGATAACGAAACCGTCGCGGTCTTTGTCGTAGGCGCGTGATGCTTTTTCCGGAGTCGCGTTGAACTTCGATGACATTGCTCCCATCGCGTCGAACAGCACGGACAGCGACCAATCCAGCTCCTCGCAGCCGCCGGCGAATACAAGATCCTGTTTGCCCCATTGAATCAATTCGGCCGCGTTTCCGATGCAATGGTTAGAGGTCGCGCAAGCGGACGAGATCGAATAGTTCATGCCCTTGATCTTGAACCACGTGGCAAGCGTCGCGGACGCCGTCGACGACATCGCCTTTGGCACGGCAAACGGGCCGACACGCTTGGGCCCCTTACTGCGCGCGGTATCGGCGGCCTCAATGATCGCGCGGCACGACGGCCCGCCCGATCCCATCACGATCCCGGTGCGCTCGTTCGAAATCTCGGGTTCCTCGAGACCGGCATCACGGATCGCCTGATCCATCGCAACGTGGTTCCAAGCGGCGCCTCCGCCAAGAAAGCGCATCGCGCGGCGATCGACCACTTCTTCCGGATCGAGCCGTGGTGCCCCATGGACCTGGCAGCGGAAACCAAGTTCGGCGTATTTGTCCGCCCGGACGATGCCAGACTTAGCCTCCCGCAGACTCGCCAGAACTTCCTGCGTATTGTTGCCGATGGACGAAACGATGCCCATTCCGGTGACGACGACACGTCGCATAGTGATATGACCTTTAAAATCCCCGCCGCGGTTTATCGTTGATTGGGCCACAGATTGGCCGCCTGAGGCAATTCCGCAAGGCCTCCAGGCTCAGGCGCTGCCCGGCTGCAAAGCTTCGTCCTGCTTGAACAATCCGACTTTGAGATCGCTGGCGCGGTAGATGATATTCCCGTCCGCAGATAGCCAACCATCGGCAACGCCCAAGACGAGCTTTGAGCGCATGACACGCTTGATATCGATGCCGTAGATCACCTTCTTCACGGTCGGCAACACCTGGCCGGAGAATTTCAGCTCTCCCAAGCCAAGCGCCCTGCCCTTGCCCGGCGCGCCTAGCCAACCAAGGAAGAACCCGACAAGTTGCCACAACGCATCGAGGCCAAGGCAGCCCGGCATTACCGGATCGCCCTTGAAGTGGCAAAGGAAGAACCAGAGGTCGGGCTTTACGTCGAGCTCGGCACGAATAAGACCTTTGCCGTGCTCGCCGCCCTCTTCTTTAATTTCTGCGATGCGGTCGAACATCAGCATCGGGGGGAGCGGTAGCTGTGCATTGCCGGCACCAAAAAGTTCGCCGCGGCCGCAAGCCAGCAGATCTTCGTATTCGAAGCTGTGCCGCCGCGGTTCCATCGTGATCGCATCCCCGTATTTGGGGCGTGGCTGAACTACCATGCCCGAGTTGGTAACATACCAAACCTAGCGGGCAAAGATGGCGGGAGCCTGATGCGGTAACGGATTCGTCCGGAAACCCACGACAATACTGCCTTTCTATCAGTTGCGAGACAGTTGCATCTGCGGGGACGTTTTCGTATATGTTGGGAATGCGAAGGTTTTGGCTGGCTCACATGTCGGGTCGGCCTTTCAGGTGTGAAGGAAATGACGCCAACGCGTACTTCAGTAATCCCAAAGGTCGTGACCGGTGCCGGCCTTTCACCGGACCGATCGGCTCTTACCGGCTGTCCTTGGCACGACGTGAAGGCGATGCTGCGCGAAGTGGGACTGCGTCCGACTCGCCAGCGTATGGCGTTGGGCTGGATTCTTTTCGGCAAGGGTGATCGCCACCTCACTGCCGAGATGCTTTACGGAGAAGCAACGCGCGCGAAGGTCCCGGTGTCGCTGGCGACAATTTACAACACGCTGCATCAATTCACGGAAGTGGGCCTGCTCCGCCAGGTCGCGGTCGATGGCTCAAAAGCCTATTTCGATACCAACGCGACGGCGCACCACCATTTCTTCGTCGAAGGCGAGGATCAGGTGCTCGACATTCCAGACGCCGAGGTAATCGTCGGCAAGACCCCGTCCCCGCCGGAAGGCTACGAGATCGCCCGCGTTGACGTTGTGGTGCGGTTGCGCCGTAAGACCTAAAAGGCGTCCTCAGGTATTGCGAATTTTAATGGCCGGGATTCCCGGCCATCGTCGTTTGTGGGGCACGCCGATTAGTCCACTTTTTCGTTCGGATAGGCGCCCCACAGACGTTCTTGCCTGATGTAGCCTTCAAAGCCTTTTCCGCTGAACTGGCACCAGCTGCCGTTGCAGGACTTGACCGACCCGAGCACTCCTGACTGCAGTCGAGCGGCGATAATGGACTCGATGTCCGCGCTCCCGAACAGCGGCACGAGTTCATCTTTGGACTTCGGGACCACCATTGCCGTGCGCTTGCCGGACAACAAAGAGTGATAGACCCATCCTTCCGCGCCTTCCCAATCGCGGATGCGACGCCAGTTTTCAAACTCGGCGGTAATCTCCACCGGCATACCCGCATGGGTATAGACCCACCGAACCTCCTGGTCCTTGTTCGGCCCAGAACGGACATTGACCCGGTCAGACTTGAGGCTGACAAAACGCGGGATTGGAAGGCCACTGACCGAGCCAGTGGCGACCTCGCCCGCCGACTGAGCGGAACAAGGCTGTAATGCCACGATCCCGGCCGCCAAAGCGAAAGCACTCAACGCGGTTCGAAAGCTTTGTGTTGTCAGGGCCATCTGGTAGGAAAAGCAAGGATTTCGTCTGACCCACAGTGTCGGCGAGCACGGTTAAAGAGGGCTAAATCGGCGTTTCCATAGCGGTAGCACTGCCAATTTCCGCAGTTGAGAGTATATGGCGAAGACGAAAAAGCCGCTGGTAATTGTGACGCGCAAGCTGCCCGATTCAGTCGAGCTGCGGATGCGGGAACTTTTTGATACCCGCCTCAATCCCGACGACAAGCCAATGACCCAAAGTCAGCTCGCCGAGGCAGTAAAGACCGCAGATGTCCTGGTACCGACCGTCACTGACCGAATCGACGCCTCGGTGCTCAGCAAATCGGGCGAGCAACTCAAACTTATCGCCAATTTCGGCAATGGCGTCGACAATATCGACGTCGCAACCGCGATCCAGCGCGGAATAACCGTCACCAACACGCCTGGCGTTCTCACCGAAGATACCGCGGATATGACGATGGCCCTGATCCTCGCGGTACCGCGTCGGCTGGTAGAAGGCTCCCACATATTGACTGCCGATAAGGACTGGACCGGCTGGTCACCGACTTGGATGCTAGGCCACCGCATCTGGGGCAAGCGGCTTGGCATCATCGGCATGGGGCGGATTGGTCAGGCCGTTGCGCGTCGGGCACGCGCATTCGGGCTGCAAATTCACTATCACAACCGCCGACGGGTGGCGCCCAAGATCGAGCAGGAACTTGACGCGACGTATTGGGAAAGCCTCGATCAGATGTTGGCCCGCATGGACATAGTGTCGGTCAATTGCCCCCACACGCCAGCAACCTACCACCTACTTTCGGCACGCCGTCTCAAGATGCTGCGTCCGGAGGCTTACATCGTAAATACGTCGCGCGGCGAGGTGATCGACGAAAACGCCCTCGCGCGACTGATTGAGGCCGGCGATATTGCCGGCGCCGGGCTCGATGTGTTCGAGCATGAGCCCGCAGTAAACCCGAAACTGGTGAAGCTCGCGCGGAGCGGGAAGGTCGTGCTTCTGCCGCACACGGGATCGGCGACGATCGAAGGCCGCATCGACATGGGCGAGAAAGTTATCATCAACATCAGGACGTTCATGGACGGCCACCGGCCTCCCGATCGCGTACTACCCTCGATGCTGTGATAGATCCCTGATCGTTGGATTCTTGCCGTTAAGCGGATTGCTCGGGTCCCACGCATAACTCAGCGTTTCGAAGCGCATTGAGCGTGCATCGACCATAAGAAGACGGCCGACCAGACCCTCGCCGAAACCGACGATTTCACGGATTACTTCCAACGCCATCAGCGAGCCGAGCACGCCTGGCAACGCACCGAGGATGCCGGCCTCGGCGCAGGCGGGCACGGCGCCGGGCGGCGGGGGTTCGGGGAACAGACAACGGTAAGTTGGCTTCGGCGTACCGCTCGCGGACCTCTCGTGCGCGCGTATCGAGGTAAGCGATCCGTCGAACGTTCCGACCGCAGCCGTCACGAGCGGTTTCTCCGCGAAATAGCAAGCGTCAGAAACAAGATAGCGGGTCGCGAAGTTATCGGAACCGTCGGCGACGATGTCATAGCCCTTGATCAGATCGAGCGCGTTCGTCGCCGTAAATCGCGCGTGATGAGTCCTGACGTCGACATGTGGATTGAGCCCGCTAACTGCACTTGCCGCGCGCTCGACCTTTGGCTTGCCGACGTCGTTGGATTTGAAGATTACCTGCCGCTGCAGGTTCGAGAGCGACACACTGTCGTCATCGACGATGCCAAGCGTGCCGACACCCGCTGCGGAAAGATAGAGCAGCGCAGGCGCACCGAGGCCACCGGCACCAACGACAAGCACACGCGCGGCCTTGAGCTTCGCCTGACCGGGTCCGCCCACTTCGCGCAACACGATATGGCGAGCATAGCGTTCAAGTTCGGTGGCATCGAGCATCTTGGTTAACCGTATAGGGTGGCGGAAAGCTTTGGGCCAGCCCTCTAGTGGCTCTGTACGACGGTGCGCAGTCCCCAAGGCCGCCTTGCAGATCGATCTCCATCGGCTAAGGTGGCAAAAAACTCCGTGGGGACGGTGCCGCGATGCAGGTGTTGGGAACGGCGGCCATATTTGCGCTTCTGGTCGGCGTCACAGTCGCGACGGCGCAGGAATCGCCGGCAATTCAACCAGCACCCGCGCAGGCGCACAAACCGGCGAAGCTGGCCGCGCCAAAAATTTCCGCGCCGGCAACGGTTGCGGCAAAAACAGCGACTGAAATGTCCGAACTCGCCAAGCGTGAATCATTCACGGAGGCGGCACTTTCCGCCGGTGAACGGCTCAAGATCCAGTCTGCGCTGCTCTGGTCCGGCGATTACACCGCGTCCATTAGTGGCGAGGATCCGCTTGTCTCCGCGATCAAGAACTACCAGAAGCGCTCGAAATCGAAGATCACTGGGGTTCTGTCGTCCACTGAGCGAACGAATTTGCTCGCCGCCGCTCAATCGCACGAAGATGAATTTGGATGGACTGTCGTAGTCGATCCGGCGACCGGCGTTCGAATCGGCCTGCCAATGAAGCTGGTGCCGCAGGCGCGCGATACACCGCGCGGCACACGCTGGTCGGCGAAGCACGGCGAGGTGCAGGTCGAAACGTTCCGCATCAAGAATTCCGAGATCAAACTCGCTGCTTTCTTCGAACAACAGAAGAAGGAACCGTCACGCAAGATTGAACAGAGCGCGCTGCGCGATGACAGTTTTGTCATCACCGGCATGCAAGGCCTGAAAAAATTCTCCGTCCGTGCCTATTCCCGCGACGGCGAAATTCGCGGCGTCACCGTGCTTTTTGATCAGATGATGGAAACGATTGTCGCGCCGGTAACGACAGCGATGGTGAGCGCATTTTCGCCGTTTCCCGAGCGTAGCCTGCCGTTCGCAACCCCGACAAAATCGGTCGAATACGGGACCGGGCTGGTCGTGAGCGCGCGCGGTCACATTGTCACCGACCGCAAGCTCGCCGCGGGATGTCAGGTGATTATAGCGGACGGGCTCGGCGATGCCGAGCGCGCGGCCGAAGACCAAGATCACGGTCTGGCACTTTTACGTGTCTACGGCCCGCGCAAGCTGTCTCCGCTCGCGCTCGCAGTTAATCCCCCACGAAAGGGCGATCTGACACTGGTTGGCATCCCCGATCCAAAGGAACAGAACGGCGCCAAAAGGCTCACCGAAATCAAAGCGCGCCTCGCCGACAACAACGCCATTGAACTGCGTCAGCCGGTACCGATGGCTGGCTTTTCAGGCGCGGCTGCCCTCGATGCGCAGGGTCAGGTCCTGGGCATGATGGAGATGCGCAATTTTGTGCTTGCGAGCACCGAGCCGGCCGCGCCGCCAGTGCGGTTGGTCACCGCGGAAACCATCCGCAGCTTTCTCACCGGACACAACGTGCCACCGGCCGCAACCGGCGGCGACGCCCGATCGGCGATCGTGCGAATTATCTGTGTCCGCAAATAGTTACTTGTTCTTCCACCTCGGCTCGCGCTTTTCGACAAAGGCTTTCATGCCCTCTTTCTGATCTTCCGTCGCAAACAGCGAGTGGAAAATGCGGCGTTCGAAGGCTACGCCTTCCGAAAGGCCGCTCTCAAAAGCCCGGTTGACCGCCTCCTTGCCCGCCAGCACCGACGGCAGCGACATGTTGGCGATGATATCGGCAACCTTCGTCGCTTCGTCCATCAAATTCGCGGCTGGAACGACACGCGCCACCAGCCCCGATTTTTCCGCTTCAGCCGCATCCATCATCCGCCCGGTCAAGATCAGATCCATCGCCTTAGCCTTGCCGATCGCATGTGTCAGGCGCTGCGTACCACCAATACCAGGAATGACGCCAAGTTTGATTTCCGGCTGTCCAAACTTGGCAGTATCGGCGGCGATGACAACGTCGCACTGCATGGCGAGCTCACAGCCGCCACCAAGCGCAAAGCCAGCCACAGCCGCAACGATCGGCTTGCGTGCCTTTGCCGCGCCATTCCAGTTCGAGACGAAATCGCCGAGATAGGCCTCGATGAAAGGCTTGTCCGCCATTTCCTTGATGTCGGCCCCGGCGGCAAAGGCTTTATCATTGCCGGTGATGAGTATGCAGCCGATCTTGTCGTCTACATCGAAGGCCTCGATTGCCTGCGTCAGCTCGGCAATTAGCGCCTTGTTGAGCGCGTTGAGCGCCTGCGGACGGTTGAGACGGATAATTCCGACACGGCCTTTCGTTTCGACGACGATGTTCTCATAGGTCATGGCTGATCCTGATTTAGTCGAGCTTGGCGCCCGAGTGTTTCACCACATCCGCCCATTTGGCGGAATCGGCCTTGATTGCCGCCGCGAAGTCTTCGGGCGTGCCGCCGGCCGGCTCATCGCCGAATTTGGAGAATTTTTCGAGGAAGGCTTCCGACTTGAGCGCCTTGTTGATCGCTGCATTCAGTGTGTTGACGATCGGGCGCGGCACGCCGGCGGGTGCAATGACGCCCGTCCAGGTTGCAGCGACATAACCGGGCACACCCGCTTCCGCGACAGTCGGCAAATCCGGAAACGAAGGTGAACGGTGGTCGCCGGTAACCGCAAGCGCACGAACCTTGCCGTCACGGCCGAATGGCGCGATAGATTGCAGGCTTTCAAACATCAGATCGACGTGCCCAGCGATGAGATCGTTGATCGCCAGTGAGCCGCCGCGATAGGGCACATGAACGATCTTCGTTCCGGTCATATATTTGAAGAGCTCGGCACCGACATGGCCAGGCGAGCCATTGCTGGACGAAGCATTGGTGAGCTTTCCGGGATTCTGCTTGGCGTAATCGATCAGTTCCTTGACCGAGTTCACAGGCAGCCTTGGCGAAACCGCGAGCAACATTTGTCCGCGCGTGACGAGGGCAATAGGCTGGAAGTCGCGCTCGATATCGTAAGGCAACTTCGAAACCATATGGCGCGTGATCGCAAGAGCGCCAATCGGTCCCATGCCGATGGTGTAACCGTCGGGTGGAGACTTGGCGACCAGATCAAGCCCGATCGTCAAGGCACCGCCCGGACGGTTGTCGACAATGATCTGTTGTCCCAGCTCCTGGCTCAGCACCGCTCCGAGAAGCCGCGCAGCATTGTCGGTGGCGCTGCCGGGCGCCTGCGGCACGATCAGACGAATGGAATGGTCCGGATAGTCGGCAGCCGATGCAACGGTTATTGTCGCAGCGAGGCAAATAGAAGCGATGGCGAGTATCCGCATGGCTCTTCCCCTAAAACTTACCCTGCCTTTCACTTTCTCATTGCCGACCTCAGCCCGGCAATCCTGAAATGACAGCCGAAGAGATCACTTCTGACAACTCGGGCAATAGAAGGTCGACCGCCCGACCTGCACAATGCGTTTGACTCTGCCTCTGCAGCCAGGGCACGGCTCGCCCTCGCGGTCATAGACGCGGAAATTGTGCTGGAAGTCTCCGAGCGAGCCGTCAGCGCGCCGATGATCGCGCAACGAGGATCCACCGGCCTCAATCGCATCCAAAAGCACTGCCTTGATGGCTTCGACTAATCTTTCGGCGCGCTCGTTCGGTCTGCCGTATCGTTTGGCGATTGTCGAGGCCTGACGCTTGGGCGAGAGGCGCGCGCGAAATAAGGCTTCGCAGACATAAATATTGCCGAGGCCAGCCACGACGCGCTGATCACTGAGCGCCGCCTTCAGTGACGTCTTTTTGCCCGCGCAGGCTTTCGCCAGCATGACCGCATCGAATTCATTTCCCAAGGGTTCAGGCCCGAGAGCACGCAACAACGGCTCCCGTTCAAGCCTGGCACGCGGCACGAGCTTCATCGAGCCAAACCGCCGCGGGTCGTTGAACGTCACTGTCGTACCGTTAGACATATGAAAGACAATGTGATCGTGCGCGGCGCTCTTGGATCGCTCGTGATAATACTTTCCAGGCGCGTTGTTCTTGCCGACGCGGAACGATCCAGACATTCCGAGGTGCATCAGCAGCACGTCGCCGGACGAAAGATCGGCGAGCAGGTATTTTGCGCGCCGTCCCAAGCCCTCCACGAGCTTGCCGTGCAGCTTTTGCGCAAAGCCCTTCGGCAGCGGCCAGCGGAGATCACCACGCCGCACCTCAACTTTGTCAAACCGCTCACCTTCCATGGCAGGCGCCAGGCCGCGGCGCACGGTCTCGACTTCTGGCAATTCGGGCATGATTAACCGCTCCCGCGCTGACACATAGCGCCCCTGGAGCGCTCGCGCTATGGTCTTGCCGGTAAAGGACTATCAGCCATGACTGCGGGCGGCGCGCAAACCCATTTCGGCTTTCAGAACGTGCTCCTCGAAGACAAACAGGGACACGTCGACGACGTATTTCATTCGGTCGCTCGCCGCTACGACCTGATGAATGATCTGATGTCGGGCGGACTGCATCGCGCGTGGAAGGATGCGCTGGTGACGGCGGTCAATCCCCCCAAGAGCGAGCGGAATTTCCACGTGCTCGATCTCGCCGGCGGCACCGGCGATATTGCCTTTCGGATTCTCGACGCGGCTGGTCATGGTACTCGCGTCACCGTCTGCGACATCAACGCAGACATGCTGGAGGTGGGCCGTGAACGTGCCGCGGCGCGCGGGCTCGACGGCGTTATCATGTTCGAGCAAGGCAACGCCGAGCAGCTGGTGTATCCCGACCGTAGCTTCGATTGCGTCACCATCGCCTTCGGCATCCGCAACGTCCCCCGCATCGAACAGGCGCTTGATGAGGTACATCGCGTGCTCAAGATCGGCGGACGGTTCCTGTGCCTCGAATTTTCCTCGGTCGACGTACCGGGCATCGACGCTTTATATGAACTTTATTCCTTTCAGGTGATCCCGCGTGTGGGCGAGATTGTGACCGGAGATCGCGGCGCCTATCAGTATCTCGTCGAATCGATCCGCAAGTTTCCCAAACCGAAGGCATACGCGCGGATGATCGAAACCGCGGGCTTTCGCCGGGTGTCGTTTACGCCAATGACCGGTGGGGTCGTGGCGCTCCATTCGGGCTGGCGATTGTGATCGCCGCTTTTTCTCACCTACTCCGTCTGGCGCGCGCCGGCTTCGTATTCGCACGCGAAGGGGTCTTTGCGCTGGTCGATACGCGGCCGCTCCCGCTGCCTGCCAAAACCGGCATCGCTCTTGCCCGCTTGATCGAGCGGCCGTCTGCAAAAACCGGCGAAAACCGCCTCGCTGCGGCGCTGACCCGGCTCGGGCCAACCTATGTCAAGCTTGGTCAGTTTCTGGCGACGCGCCCGGATGTCGTCGGAACGGCAATCGCCCGCGACCTTGAAAGTTTGCAGGACAAGATGCCGCCGTTTCCGCAAAGCGAAGCCGAAGCGGCGGTCGCAGCCGCGTTCGACAAGCCGCTATCTGCGCTTTACTCGAAATTTGGACCCTCCGTCGCCGCTGCATCGATCGCGCAAGTTCACCGCGCGGAGATCGAGTCAAATGGGGAACGCAAGACGGTTGCCGTCAAGGTCCTCCGCCCCGGCATTGAGCGGCGCTTTAAGTTGGATCTCGATGCATTCTTCTTCGCGGCTCGCAATGCTGAGGCGTTCTCGACGGAGGCGCGCCGCCTGCGTTTGATCGAGGTTGTGTCTACTTTGGCGCGCTCGGTCGCAATCGAAATGGATTTTCGTCTGGAAGCTGCCGCTGCCTCGGAGATGGCCGCAAATACCCACGAAGACGGAGACTTTCGCGTACCCAGCGTCGATTGGGACCGGACCGCGCGCGAAGTGCTGACACTAGAATGGATCGACGGGATTCGCCTTAGCGACCACGGCACGCTCGCAGCCAAGGGCTTCAATCTGCCCGAGCTTGGTCGGAAAGTGATCCAGAGCTTCCTTCGTCACGCCCTGCGCGATGGTTTCTTTCACGCTGATATGCACCCAGGCAATCTGTTCGTGGATGACGACGGTAGGCTGGTTGCTGTCGATTTTGGCATCATGGGACGGCTGGGGCCGAAGGAGCGCCGTTTTCTGGCGGAAATTTTGCTGGGTTTTATTACGCGCGACTACCAGCGTACGGCGCAGGTGCATTTCGACGCGGGATACGTACCCCGCCATCACTCCGTCGAAAGCTTTGCTCAGGCCATTCGCGCAATCGGCGAGCCGATCCACAACCGAACGGCAGAAGACATCTCGATGGCCAAGCTTCTGATGCTGCTCTTCGAGGTGACCGGTTTGTTCGACATGCGCACGCGACCGGAGTTGCTGTTGCTGCAAAAGACCATGGTAGTTGTGGAGGGTGTAGCGCGCTCGCTCGATCCGAAGCTCGACATGTGGAGCACAGCCGATCCAGTCGTGCGGGAATGGATTGCGCGTAATCTTGGTCCGGTGGGGCGACTGGAAGACGCTGTCGAAGGTGCCGGAGAAATCGGCAAATTCTTCGGCGAGGTGCCCGGCTTGCTGACCCGTGCCGGAACCCTGGTCGATCAGTTCGACGACATTACGCGTGACGGTTTGGTGCTTTCGCCAGAGACCGTGTCGGCGATCGGTGCAGCGGAAGCGCGCCGCAATCGCTGGACCGCGCTCGCCCTGTGGGTGATCGCGATCCTGCTGGCGTTCATTATCTGGAGGCTGATCTAAGGAACAGTTCCGCCAGTTTGTCGATACTCTGATTCCACCCCGCCTCCATACCTGCAAGCATTTGCGGAGCAATCGGAACAAGACCAACCGCGTAGCTCTGCAGCGTCAACGTCGTCTTCCCACCGCTCTCGGTAAAAACAACGGTGGTCTCGCCTTCAAGGAGGTGCTTACCGTCCTTGTCGATCGCAATGTTCGTAAACGCGAGCCGCTCCGACGGAATAACCTCGAGAAACTCGCCTTTCATCGGATACTCGTTTCCATCCGGCCCGTGCATCACGATGCGCAAGCCGCCGCCCACGCGCACGTCGAATGCGTCGACGGTACTGGTGAAACCACGTGGCCCAAACCACTGGGCCATCATCTTCGGGTCGGTCCACGCTTTCCAGACCAAGTGACGCGGCGCATCGAAAAGACGGGTCAGCGTGACACTCCCCTGTCCGTAAGTTGACGCTTTTGCTGCTGCGGTCATTTGATTACCCCGCGCAGGCGCGCTCGCCCTCTTCGGCCTGTGTGTCGAACCACAGACACGGCGTGATATCGTTGGAGAGATTCATTTTGCTTCCTTTCGTACGCCTGATCGTTACGCGCTGACCATCGTCTTGAACCCGCCGAAGATCATGCGCTTGCCGTCGAACGGGATTTTTTTGGATTTCATCATCGCGTCGATGCGCTTGTCTTTCATGACCTTCGCCATGACACGATCGCGGTCGCTGCGCGAGCGGTAAACAATGTAGGAAAACACGACAATCTCGCCGCGCTTGAGCTTGACGCTGCGCGGAAATGACGTGCGTTTTCCGTACGGAACGTCATCGGCAACACATTCGTGGAATTCCAGGGCACCGTGCTGGCGCCAAACCTTGCTGGCCTGTTTGGCCATACGGCGATATGTCGCCAGCTGCCTTTTCTTCACCGGAAGAACAAAGCCATCGACATAGTTCATCGGTCCCCTCCTCTATCCTTGCGCATGCGACCTGGCTGCCGCCAAGTACGCTTCGAGCTGTTCAAAGGTGCCGCTCCAGCCTTGCGTCATGCTGGTGCGGTTTGAGTCGAAGGTCTGCACCTCCGCCTCCGTCGCGTTATAGGGGGCCCATCGGACGGTGAACTTTGTCCCACCGCCGGGAGCGTTCTCGAACGTGAATATGGAGCGCATCTCCAATGGCCAGCTTTCATGCCCTGGATGGCGGGTCGTGCCGCCCTTCTCGTCGGAAAACGACGTGATGAGAACCAGTCGTTCCGGCGGAACTATCTCGCGATAGACGAACTTGCCCCACATGGCCTGGTCGTTCGGGCTTTGCAGGCCGTAGTGGTAGGTCCCGCCCGGCCTCAAATCCATTCTGGACGCGATGACCTTAAAGCCTTTTGGACCCCACCAGTGCTTCATGCGCTCCGGATCGGTAAAGCACTTCCAGACCAGGTCGCGCGGCGCATCGAACGTGCGCGAGATCACAAAATCGTCGACCATTGTGTCGTCCCCATATGCCCGCCGGCAGCAAGTCGAGCTCACTTGGGCTCGACGATGACCATCCAGTTCACCCCGAATTTGTCTGCGAGCATTCCAAAGCGCGGGGAAAAGAACGTCTTGGTCATTGGCATCGTGACTTTTCCGCCGGACGACAAAGCATTGAAGAGACGATCGGCGTCAGCCTCGTCCTTGGCGTCGAGCGAAAGCGCGAAACCTTTGAAATCCGGATGGCCTTTGTTCTCTCCGTCGGACGCCATGACCCGCGTGTTCCCGATCGTGAGAGAGGCGTGCATTACCTTGTTCTCGTTGTTCGGCGTGCACATCGACTTTTCGGGGCTGTCCTTCCAGCGCATCAGCATGCCGACTTCGGCTCCAACAGCCTTCTTGTAGAATTCGATCGCCTCTTCGGCGCGGCCGTCGAAGAACAGGTAGGGCTGCACTTGCATAACTTGATCCTCCTCATTTGTGGCCGATTTTGCGGCCTTTTCGGAAACCGGAGGACACCGGTATTGGAGTCCTGCCGGGCATTGACAATTACGTTGATATCAACATAATGATCCAATGTCAAACTCCGGCGCAAAAAATATTGAGCTGCCGCTCGCCGCCACGCATTTGGTGCGTGACAATTGCCTGTGCCTGCATGTTCACCGTGCGGCCCGCGCGTTGGCGCGCCGTTTCGACGACGTATTGCGGCCGCTCGATCTCACCAATGGTCAGTTTTCGCTGCTGATGTCGCTCAACCGACCGGAGCCGCCGACGCTTGGTAGCGTCGCGTCCCTTCTGGCGATGGATCGCACGACGCTTACGGCCAATCTCAAGCCACTCGAACGGCGCCGGCTTTTGAAAATTTCGGTCGACAAGGAAGATCGCCGTAACCGACGTCTCGCTTTGACGCCGGCCGGTCGTACGCTGCTGACCAAGGCTTATCCGATCTGGAAAGATACGCATGCGCAGATCGAACATCTGGTAGGCAGCGCGGCCGATTTGCGCGAAGCGCTGCGCGCGCTGTCGTGATCGCAAGATCATTATGAAGTCTTCTCTGTTGCCATCGTCGCAACGTAGTCGACTAGCCGTGCCATGGTCTGCGACAGACCTTTGTCGGCGTTGTAAGTCTTGATCACACGGGCGCGCTCTTCCGCTGACGGGAACCGTCCGTGCCATGTAAGCCGCGTGCGGTCATCACCCAGATCTTCGAACGTCAAAGTCTGGCGGAACTGCACAGGCTCAACGTCGTCTCCGCCATCATGGCGGTAAGCGATAAGTTCGGGCCTAATTATTTCTTCGTATGTGATGCGATTCTGGTAGTTGCGCCCGTTGGGGCCATGCATCACGAAACGCCATTCGCCGCCCGGTCGAAAATCAAAACTAAGCGTCGTCGTCGTGAACCCATTTGGACCCCACCATTGCGCCAGGTGGCTTTGATCCGTGAAGACCGAGAACACCAGCTCGCGCGGTGCATCGAGCAGCCGGCTGCCGATGATCGAGCAAGGATCCGTATCGAGGTCGACGACGCTATTTTTTGCGTCCATTCCTCTTCTCCTTCGCTTGCAGGGTTTTTAGATAGTCTTCGAGACGATCGAGGCGCTGCTCCCACAGGCGGCGATAGCTTTCGAGCCAATCGTCAACGCCCTTCAGTGCGGCAGGTTCGAGCCGGCAGGGGCGCCATTGCGCCGCGCGGCCGCGCGCGATCAGGCCTGCGTGCTCCAATACCTTCAGGTGCTTGGATACGGCCGGACCACTCATCTTGAATGGTTTTGCGAGCTCACTGACAGTCGTCTCACCCAACGCGAGACGCGCGAGGATGGCGCGACGCGTCGGGTCAGCAAGCGCGGAAAAGGTAGCGCTGAGGTGATCGGTAGGCATTTGGCTCGGCCTCATCTAACCAAATAGTTATATAACTTGTCGGTTAAATACAGAACCGGTCGACGGGGGTCAAGGGAGTTGAGACCGAACTATGATTGCATTGATTGCATTGCAATCATACCACTGCTAAGGTCATATTTAGAGGGATTTTATGGCCTCACTGACAGTCCGCCAGCTCGACGAGAGACTCAAAAAACGGTTGCGCCTGCGCGCGGCGAAAAGCGGCCGTTCGGTCGAAGACGAAGTGCGGACGATCCTGCGGGAGGCCACCGAGCAGACCGATGACGAGGCCAGCACACCGATCGGCCCTGCAGTCGCGCCCAAATCAAGTAGGCAAACTGTGCGGACACCGCTGCCGGGTGACACCAAAAAAATACTGCTCATCATCGGTGGAGGAATTGCCGCCTACAAATCGCTCGATCTTATTCGCCGCCTAAAAGAGCGCGGTATTGCCGTGCGTTGCATTTTGACAAAAGCCGCGGAGCACTTCGTAACGCCGCTTTCTGCGAGCGCGCTCGTCGGCGAACGCGTCTTCACTGATCTCTTTGATCCGGACAGCGAATTCGACGTCGGACATATCCGTTTGGCGCGAGAAACCGATTTGATCGTTGTCGCGCCCGCAACCGCCGACCTGATGGCGAAACTTGCCGGCGGTCACGCCGACGATCTCGCCACCGCCGTGCTGCTGGCAACGTGGGCGAAAATTCTTTTGGCGCCGGCAATGAATCCGCGGATGTGGGCAAACGCGGCGACACAACGGAACCTGGCGCAATTAAAGTCCGACGGCATTACTGTCGTTGGTCCAAATGAAGGCGAAATGGCGGAAGCCCACGAACAAGGTTTGGGCCGTATGGCCGAGCCGCTGGAGATCACGGCGGCCGTTGAAAGGTTGCTGGCGACACGCACCACAGGTCTACTGGTGGGACGACGTCTGCTCGTGACGTCGGGCCCAACGCACGAGCCGATCGATCCTGTCCGCTATATCGCAAACCGCTCTTCCGGCAAGCAAGGCCATGCGATTGCCGCCGCAGCGGCTGCCGCCGGCGCCGACGTCACCTTGGTGAGCGGCCCGGTACAGGTGCCCGATCCACCTGGGGTCAAGGTAATCAAAGTCGAAAGTGCCCGCGAAATGCTCGATGCGGTCGAGCACGAACTGCCGGCAGACGTCGCGATCTTCGCTGCCGCGGTTGCAGACTGGCGCGTGGCCAATGCCGCGCAGCAAAAACTCAAGAAGCAATCCGGTAAGCCGATCCCCGAACTACCCTTGATTGAAAATCCGGACATCCTGGCCACCATTGCCAAAAGAAAAAATCAGCGGCCTAAACTTGTGATTGGATTCGCTGCGGAGACCGAAAATATTACAGCCAATGCCAAAGCGAAGCTAACCAAAAAGGGCTGCGACTGGATTCTCGCAAACGATGTTTCACTGCGGTCTGGCGTGATGGGTGGCGACAGGAACGCGATCACGCTTGTGACTGCTGCGGGTGCGGAAACCTGGCCTCCACAGAGCAAGGAAAAAGTCGCATCTCAGCTCGTCGCGCATATCTCTCAGGCACTCGATGGAGAGACATCGTGAGTGGAATCGATCTTCATGTGATGCGCTTGCCTCACGCCGAGAGCCTGCCGCTGCCGGCGTACCAGAGCGAGCACGCGGCCGGGCTCGACCTGCTTGCAGCGGTGCCTTCAGCCGGCGCCGCCACGGTTGCACCCGGTGAACGCGTTCTTGTTCCGACGGGATTGGCGGTCGCGCTCCCTGAAGGCTATGAAGCCCAGGTACGACCACGTTCGGGCCTGGCCGCTCGTCATGGGCTCACCATCCTCAACTCACCCGGCACCGTCGACGCAGATTATCGGGGCGAGATTCAGGTGCTTCTGGTCAACCTCGGCACCGAATCGGTCACCATCACTCGCGGCATGCGGATTGCGCAGTTGGTTATCGCGCCAGTTGCACGCGCTCGCATTGTAGAAGCTCCATCACTCAACAAAACCTCGCGCGGAAGCGGAGGATTCGGCTCCACTGGACGTTGAAACATTGCGGCGCCAACTTCGGCTGGCCGCGACATATTTCAGGCTCGCCGAACCTCTGAAATAACTCCTAAGGTCCTGAATTCAGGCCCCTTCATACACACGTTCACGGTCTGGACTCTTTCGGCGCGATTCGCCTTGGGGGTAAAGTCAAACGATTCGCGGAACGGCGTGGCGGACGCCATCTGCATCTCTGGGGCAGACCTGAATGCCGGAGTCGATCCGGGCGGCGAACGAGAGGCTGCGTTCTCGTCCGTGGCGAGGCGGATTCCTCGCACCCTTGGTCTTCGCAAGTCTTTTGAACTTGCCCAGCACGCCCGTTCGTGCCGAGACGAGGCTTGGCGCGCCGGTTATGGGCGCGGTGCATCGCACACTCACGGCACTGCGGGAGCAAGAGATCACGGCACTGATGCTCGTCCTTGCCCTGCTCGGCCTTGCATTGCTCGCAATTGTGGTCCTGTTTCGCGCCCGCAGAAGCGCCGATCGCGCCGAGATCGATGCCCGCGACGAGGCCGCGGCACTGCGTGCTGACGTTGACCGGCTCAAGGCGCTTCTGCTGTCAGAACCGCAGATCCTTGTGACCTGGCATGCCACTTCGGAACAGCCTGAGATCATCGGCGACACCACGATGCTTGCTCCCGGCGGCACGCGCGAGCGGGTGCTTGCATTCGGCACCTGGCTCGACGCGTCAGCCGCACGCCGCATGGAGCAGGCCGTCGACACGCTACGCAGCGATGGCCGCGGATTTGCAATGACCGTGACCAGCCGCGCCGGCCGCCCTGTTGAGGCCGAAGGTCGCGTCCTGGCCGGCCGTGCAATCCTGCGACTGCGCGATGTCAGCGGAATCGAGCAGGAACTATTGGACCTTGCCGCACGTCACGACGAGCTACTGGGCGACGTCGAAATCATGCGGTCGCTTCTTGATACTCTGTCTGCTCCAGTTTGGGCGCGCGACGCAGGCGGACGGCTGATTTTCGTTAACTCGGCCTATGCTCGCGCGGTCGAAGCAGAAAATCCCACAGACGCCGTTGCGCGCGAAATTGAGCTACTCGACCAGAGTGCCCGAACAGAGGTCGCGCACGCGCGTGTAGCGGGCGCGACTTACGTCGGGCGCCTACCGGCAGTCGCCGCAGGCATGCGCCGCGTATTCGATGTCATCGATGCATCGAGCGGGGCGGGCAGCGCCGGCATGGCCATCGATCGCACCGAGGCCGAAACCTTGCGCGCCGAGCTCGCGCGCATGGCCGAGGCGCACCGGCGGGTGCTCGATCAACTCGCGACCGGAGTCGCCGTTTTCAACATCGATCGTAAGTTGACGTTCTACAATGCCGCCTTTCGTGCACTGTTCGAGCTCGACGCAGGGTTCCTCGATCAAACACCGACCGACGCCGCCGTACTCGATAGTCTGCGCGACAAGAGAAAGCTGCCGGAGGAGCAAAACTTTCGCGAGTGGCGACAGGAGCTATACGAAGCCTATCGGGCGGTCGAGCCCAAAGAACACACTTGGCATCTTCCCGACGGGCGCACGCTGCGCGTCATTACTACACCGAATCCGGAAGGCGGCGTGACCTACCTCTACGACGACGTGACCGAGCGCCTTGATATGCACCGTCGTTACGACGCGCTCATCAAGGTGCAGAGCGAGACACTCGATCATCTGGCTGAGGCGGTAGCAGTCTTTGGAAGCGACGGTCGGGTCAGGCTGCACAATCCCGCGTTTCAACGCATGTGGAAGCTTTCGCACGACGCACTCGAACAACATCCCCACGTCGAGGCCATTACCGCCTGGTGCCAGGCACTCCACGACGACAATGCCATATGGCGAAATCTCCGCGCCGCGGTGACAGCTATCGACAACCGTGAGCCGATCACAGCCCGCATCGAGCGGCGTGACGGCGCAGTGATTGAACTCGCCACTGTCCCGCTCCCCGACGGCGCCACGCTAGTTGCGTTCCAAGATATGACTGACACGGTAAATGTCGAGCGCGCGTTGCGCGAGCGCAACGAAGCGCTGGAAACGGCCGATTCTATCAAGATCGACTTCGTGCATCATGTGTCTTACGAGTTGCGTTCGCCGCTCACGAACATCATTGGCTTCGCAAACCTGCTCGGTGACCCCACCTTCGGTCACCTCAACCCGAAGCAAACGGAGTATCTCGGCTACATCACCGCCTCTACCAACGCATTGCTGGCGCTCATCAACAACATCCTCGATCTTGCAACGATCGATGCTGGCGCAATGACCCTTAACCTTACCGATGTTGATATCCGCACCAGCATGGAAGCTGCGGCGGAAGGTGTGCAGGACCGATTGGTCCGGAACCAGATCACGCTCGACATTCGCGCGCCGACGGATATAGGCAGCTTTATCGCCGACGAGCGCCGGCTCCGGCAGATCCTCTTCAATCTGCTTTCAAATGCGGTCGGCTTCTCGCCTTCGGCCGAAACCGTTATCCTGCTCGCGGAGCGGCGTGCAGATGCGGTCGTGTTCAGCGTGACCGATCACGGTCCAGGTATTGCGCCCGAGGCCAAGGATCGCGTGTTCGACTGGTTCGAGACGGACTCCCGAGGCTCCCAGCACCGCGGACCAGGACTTGGGCTTTCTCTGGTTCGCTCGTTTGTCGAACTGCATGGCGGTACGGTCTCGATCGAATCCGCGCCCGGCCAAGGGACCAGCGTCACCTGCATATTTCCAGTCCAGCAAACTGCAAAGCGAACAGCGGCATGACCGCAATTGCTTTCGCGTGCTGGTGCACGTGAAAACGCTCCACTAACATTTGCCGATGAACCGGTTACCGGCTCGCGGGAGGATCATATGAAAATCGTCTGCGCCAGAATTGTGCGCATCGCGGCTTGCGCCTGTACGATGCTTGTGCTCGTCGGCACTGTTCCGATATCGAGCGTTGCGCTTGCCGCCTGGCCCGATCGCACCATCACGATCATCGTTCCGTTTCCTCCGGGTGGGCCCAACGATCTGCTAGGCAGATTGCTGGCGGCCGAGCTGGCACCAAAGCTCGGACAGAACGTCATCGTCGAAAATCGGGCCGGCGCCGTCGGCAATATTGGCCTCGCAGCTGGTGCAAGGGCTGCGCCTGACGGCCACACACTGGTTGTCGTGACCGGCGTCGTGTTGATCAACCCGAGCGTCACCAAGGTCGCTTACGATCCGCTCAAGGATTTTGCACCGATTGCCTATCTCGGCGCGGCGCCTAACGCGATCATAACGCGGGCTGCTTCGGGCATTACGAGCATCGCTGACCTGATCGCAAAGGCGAAGGCCAGCCCGGGCAAGGTCACTTACGCGACAGCTGGACTCGGCAGCGTCTCGCAGCTCGCCGTCGAATTGTTGAAACTGCGCACCGGCACCGATATGACGCACGTGCCCTACAGCGGCGCGGCGCCTTCCCTTCAGGCGGCCTTGCAGGGCACGACCGATATCGCCTCGGTCAGCATAGCGGGCCTGATCGGCCATATCCGCTCCGGCGCGCTGAAAGCGCTTGCGCAGACCGGCGCCGAGCATTGGGTCGACCTGCCTGATGTTCCAACATTGCAGGAAGCCGGCGTTCCCAACGCTGTGGTCGAGACATCACAGATGTTTCTGGCGCCGTCTGGCACGCCGCCGGATATCATCAAGCGCCTTAGCGAAGAGACGCGCGCAATCCTCCAAAAACCAGACGTAAAAGAAAAAATGCTCAGCGCGGGCTTCCTGGTGAAATATGAAGGGCCTGACGACCTGCGCGCGCGCATGGTACGCGAAGTCCCGATCTGGAAGGAAATCGTCGAGCGTGCTGGCCTCGCAAAACAGTAAGCTGTTCATTTGAATGGAATGGGACTCTGGCGTGAGAAAGTGACATCCGCTAACGGATCCGATGTTTCCCACCGCACTTAGCAATTACAGCTTCAACGCGGCCTTGGCCGACGAAGGAGGCACTTACCGACTGATGACGGACATCGCTGCGGTGATCGAGCCCGGCGATGTAATTACGCTGTCCGGCGATCTCGGCGCCGGCAAGACGACTTTTGCCCGTGCTCTCATCCGTTTCTTCGCGGGCGATGAAAGCATCGAGGTCCCAAGCCCGACCTTTACACTCACTCAGACTTATATGCTGCCGCGCTTCGTTCTCGTCCACGCCGATCTCTATCGATTGTCTGGCCCGGCTGAGCTTTCCGAAATCGGCCTCGAGGATGCGGTAGAAGGCGCGGTGCTAGTGGTTGAATGGCCCGACCGCGCCGGTGCGCTCTTGCCAGCCGACCGGCTTGACGTCGCATTTACCCTGGCGCCGCAGCAGGGTGTCAGCGCGCGCAATGCCTGTATCACCGGCTTCGGACGCTTCGCTCCACGTGTCGAACGAATTATTGCAATGCGTCGATTCCTCGATCGAGCAGGATACGGCCGCGCGACGCGCCGGCGTATCCAGGGCGATGCTTCCACGCGCAGTTATGAGCGCCTAACTCGCGATGGTGCCACGTATATTTTCATGAATTCTCCCAAGCGGCCCGATGGTCCGGCTGTGCGCGATGGCAAGCCCTACAGCGCAATCGCGCATCTTGCGGAGAACGTCACGCCATTCATCGCACTGGCTCATGCCTTGCGCGGCCGCGGGTTTTCCGCGCCGGCTATTTTCGCCGCCGACCGCGACTCCGGACTACTGGTGATCGAGGACCTCGGCGAGGAGCTTTTTGTCGAAGGTGATCCGCCGGCGGCGATCGAAGCCCGCTATGAGGCAGCAACCGATCTGCTGGCCGAAATGCACGGCGATGCACTTCCGGCCGTTGTGCCGGTTGAGCCTGGTGTCGACTACAAATTGCCTCACTACGACATGGAGGCTTTCCTGATTGAAGCTGAGCTGCTGCTTGACTGGTACCTCCCGAAGCTGGGTGTCAAAATCAACGACATCAAACGCAACGCCTTTCGATCACACTGGCAGGAGCTGCTTTTGCCATTGACGAATGGCCCGCAGACCTGGGTGCTGCGCGACCTCCATTCCCCCAATCTACTGTGGTTACCGGAACGCGAAGGCGTTGCACGCGTCGGGTTGCTCGACTTTCAAGATACCCTGATGGGACCGGCGGCATATGATCTTGCATCGTTGTTGCAGGACGCGCGTGTCGACGTGCCGGAAATTATGGAGATCGCAATGCTGTCACGGTACGTGCGCACGCGCATGCGCAAAGGACCTTTCGAGGCGTCGGATTTCGCGCGTGGCTACGCAACGCTCGCCGCGCAACGCGCCTCAAAAATCCTAGGGATATTCGCGCGCCTCGAACGCCGTGACCACAAGCCGCAATACCTGCGCCATATACCGCGCGTTTGGAACTATCTGCAGCGATCGCTGGCCCATCCCGCCTTGGCGCCGCTCGCGGCCTGGTACCGTACCAACGTGCCGGCGCTGAAGGTCTGAGAGATGAGTGGAACCGCGATGAGCCTGCCGCGATGTGCAATGGTGCTTGCAGCCGGGCTCGGCACGCGCATGCGTCCGTTGACGGACACGATGCCGAAACCGTTGGTGAAGATCGCAGGCAAACCTCTCATCGACCATGTGCTTGATCGTCTTGCCGATGTCGGCGTCGAAAAGGCGGTCGTCAACGTGCATCACTTTGCCGACCAACTTATTGAGCACCTTGGTCGACGGACCCGGCCACGAATTGCCATTTCCGACGAGCGTGGATTGCTGCTCGGAACCGGCGGCGGAGTCAAAAGGGCGCTGCCGGAGCTGGGCGACAGGCCGTTCTTTCACATCAATTCCGACACCATCTGGGTTGACGGCACCAAACCCAATCTGGCCCGGCTCGAGGATGCGTTCGAACCCGAGACGATGGACACGCTGCTCTTACTCGCCCCGACGAAAGCAAGCATCGGCTACACCGGCCGCGGCGATTTCGCGATGGCGCCGGACGGCCGCCTAACACGCCGTGGCGAGCGCGATACCGTTCCGTTTGTCTACGCAGGAGCTGCAATCCTGCAGCCCGCTCTCTTTAATGACGCACCGGAAGCCGAGTTTCCACTTACCGACATGTTCGAGCGTGCTGCAAAAAAAGGTCGCCTGTTTGGGCTACGGCTCGACGGTCTCTGGATGCATGTGGGCACGCCACCAGCCGTTCAGGAAGCGGAGGCGGCTATCCGCGGAAGAACCCATTGATCAAGTGCACGTATTAGCGTGTATGATTCGCGGATGCCTCATTCGACGCCCCACGTTTTCAATATCCCAGCTTCCGCGCAGTTCCTGCCAGTCCTGATCGCTCGCTTGCGCGATGGCACGCTCATACCCGGATTTCCTGTTTCCACAGATCCGCTCGAACTGGCGCGCGCCACAGTGTACCTGCCGACACGCCGTGCGTGCCGGCTCGCTCGCGATGTATTCCTCAAGAGTCCCGACGCAACCGCGGCGATTCTGCCCCGCATCGTCGCGATCGGTGATCTCGATGAGGACGAGATCATCTTTGCAGAAGCTGCAACAGGTACACTTGCCGAAGACGCGCTGGCAATCGCGCCGCCGGTCGGTCCGCTGGAGCGGCGGCTTATGCTGGCGCAGCTTATTGCGAACTGGGCTGACCGTGTTCGTTCCGAGAAAGGCGCGCCGCTAATCGCCAACACTCCGGCTGCGCGGCTCGCGCTCGCCGACGATCTCGGACGACTGATCGACGACGTCATCACCCGCAAGATGGATTGGGCGCTGCTCGACGACTTGGTGCCGGACCAGTTCGACGAGTATTGGCAGTTCACGCTCGAATTCCTCAAGATCGCGCGCAGCTATTGGCCGGAGCGCCTCAAGGAAATCGGCGAAATCGACGCCGCGGATCGGCGCGATCAGCTCATCGACGCCGAGACGACGCGTCTCGCCGACAGCAGCCAGCCAGTGATTGCCGCCGGCTCGACCGGTTCTATGCCGGCAACGGCAAAGCTGCTCGCGGCGATCGCGCAGATGCCGCACGGCGCAGTCGTGCTGCCGGGACTAGATACTAACCTCGACGAAGAATCCTGGCGTGAGATCGCAAGCCACGAGGGCGAGAAAAACGCAACGGGTGCCGTGCACCCGCAACTCGCCATGCATGCCTTGCTCGATCGCATCGGGATTAAACGCGAAGCAGTCAAACAACTCGCCATTCCGGGCGCGCATGGGCGCGAAATGCTCGTCTCGGAAGCGTTACGGCCGGCTACCACAACCGATCGCTGGCAACGTCGCCTTGGGACCGCCGATTTCGGTGCCGCTACCAACAAAGCAATGGCTGGCGTTAGCGTGATCGAAACCGCCAATGTCGAGGATGAAGCGCTGGCTATAGCAGTTTGTCTGCGCGAGATAGTCGAAAAACCAGGCAAAACTGCTGCGTTGGTCACGCCCGACCGTGCGCTCGCACGCCGCGTCGTGGCAGCCCTGCAACGCTGGCAAGTCGAAGTCGATGATTCCGGCGGCGATGCGCTCGCCGATACGCGCGTCGGGATTTTCGCCCGCCTTCTCGCGGAGGTCGCGTTACAAGGGCTTGAGCCGGCGCCACTATTGGCACTGCTCAAGCATTCCCTGCTCCGGCTTGGCGCCAAGCCCAATGCGCATGCCCGTGCGATAGCCGCACTTGAGTGCGCCGTTTTGCGCGGTCCGCGACCACGACGTGGCTCGGCCGGCCTCGCGCATGCACTCGCGACTTTTAAGACAACGCGGGACGAACTGCATCGCAATGATCCGCGCAACTTCGTATCGCCTGCCGATCTTGAGGCCGCTGAACAACTGGCGGATAGGCTCAGACGAGCGCTCGCGCCGCTGGAAGCGCTTGCTCGCAAATCGGTCAGCTTGCGTGAACTGGCGCAGGCGCACGGCAAAGCGCTCGAGGCGCTCACCGCCCAAGAAGGCACGATCGCCGCCTATGTGGGCATCGATGGCCTGCAATTGCAGCGTATTTTCGAAACCATCGATGAAAGCGAAGCATCCGGGACACTTGTGCTTGCCGCGGCCGACTATCCGGACGTTTTCCATCTGCTCTGCTCCGGGCGCGCCGAACGGCGACCCCCGGAAAACGGCAATCCGCGTGTCCGTATTTTTGGCTTGCTCGAGGCACGGCTGCAGAACGCGGATCGTATTGTGCTTGGCGGTCTCAACGAAGGCACCTGGCCGCCCAATACCCGCAATGACCCTTGGCTCAGCCGCCCGATGCGGCTCGAACTTGGTCTTAACCTGCCGGAGCTGCGCGTTGGTCTCTCTGCGCATGATTTTGCGCAAGCTCTGGGTGCGCCAGAGGTCATCCTCACGCGCGCCGCCAAGCAGGCCGGCGTACCGACCGTACGCTCACGCTTTCTCCAGCGTTTGGCCGCAGTCGCCGGCGAAGGCCGCTGGAATGACGCATTAAAGCGGGGCGCCGCCTACACAAACTACGCGCGCGCGCTCGATCATCCCACGAAAATATCGCCGGTACCGCGGCCGCAACCGGTACCACCGCCGGAAGCACGGCCATCGCAACTCAGTGTCACCGACATCGAGAACTGGTTGCGCGATCCCTATACAATCTACGCCAAGCATGTGTTGCGGCTGTTGCCGCTCGAGGCCATCGATACGCCGCCTGGCGCCGCCGATCGCGGCACTTTTATCCATGAAGCTGTCGGCGAGTTCACGAAAAAGTTTGCAGACGTCTTGCCTGCCGATGTCATGGGCGAACTCACCGCGCTTGGCGAGAAGCATTTCCGCCCGCTCAAAGACTATGAGGAGGCGCGGGCGTTCTGGTGGACGCGTTTCCTCCGCATTGCCGGCTGGTTCGGAGGCTGGGAGCGCGAGCGTCGCGCCACAGCGAAAAAGATTTTCGCCGAGATTTCCGGCAAGTATACCATCCCGCTCGGAAATGCCGATTTTGTTCTAACCGCGCGCGCGGACCGGATCGAACAGCACGCTGACGGCAGCTATGCCATCCTCGACTACAAGACTGGACAACCGCCGACCGAACCGCAGGTGCGCAGCGGTCTAGCACCGCAGCTCACTTTGGAAACGGCAATTTTGCGCAACGGCGGTTTCTCTGACATTCCCGCCGGATCGGTATCCGAAATCGGATACATCCGGCTCAAGGGCGGGGATCCGCCCGGTGAACCGAAGAACATCAAGCTTGCAACCGGCACGCCCGACAGCGCTGCCGAAGTCGCGCTGCAGAAGCTCACTGGCATTGCGAAAAAATTCGTTGTCGAGGGCGAGCCCTATCGCTCACTCGTGCACCCGATGTGGAAGAGACACTACGGCGACTACGATCATCTTGCGCGCGTAAAAGAGTGGGCGGCCTCGGGCGGTGAAAGCGAGTACGATCCATGATTCTCGCCCGCACGATTCCCGATGCAGCCAAGGCGCGCCAGAACGCCGCCGCCGACCCCGAACGCTCTGTGTTCGTCTCCGCCAACGCCGGCTCCGGCAAGACGCATGTTCTGGTGCAACGGGTGATCAACCTGCTGCTGCGTGGGGAAGACCCCACCAAAATTCTCTGCATTACTTTCACCAAGGCAGCCGCCGCCAACATGGCGACTCGTGTGTTTGACACGCTGGCGGAATGGACGACGCTCGACGACGCCGCGCTTGACGAGAGAATTAGGCTCGCTACCGGCAACACACCGGATGCAGCCCAGCGCGCAATTGCGCGGCGGTTGTTTGCCAACGCTTTGGAGACACCGGGCGGGCTGAAAGTGCAGACCATCCATGCGTTTTGCACCCACCTGCTGCACCAATTCCCGTTCGAGGCCGATGTTGCGGCGCGTTTCGAAGTGCTTGACGAAGCTGCGACTGCTCAAATACTCAACCAGTTGACATTGGATGTGCTGCTGGAGGGCGCCACAAAACCCGACAGCCCGCTCGGGGAAGCGCTCGCTACGGCCATCGCGGCCGCCGCCGATATCACATTCAAGGACGTGATCGCCGAAACGATTGGCAAGCGCGACCTCATTACCGCGTGGATCGACCGCGCCGGAGGCGTGCAACAGGCGATCGGAGAGCTGACCCGTAGCTTCGGGCTTCCCGCCGGGGAGACCTTGCAAACCATTGAAAACGAATACTTTTCTAGGTCTTTCGTCCCGCAGGTCGAGTGGCCGGCGCTGATCGATGTTTTTTCATCCGGCCCCAAAACCGACCAGGAACGCGCCGGTTCACTTTCCGACGCACTCCGGGCCACGGGGCGCGAACGCATCGAACATTATCTCGACGTGTTCTGCACCAGCGACCGCAAAGGCCGCGCCAGCGTGCTGACCAAAAAACCTGCCGAAGCCAATCCGCAATGGGCAGCACGCCTCAACGCCGAAAAGGATCGCGTATGCCAGCTGCTCGCGCGTGAATTCGCCCTGCGCGCGCGTGACCGCAGCGCGGCGCTGATCACAGTCGCTGCCGCCGTGATCGACCGTTATCGCGCGGAAAAAGAACGCCGCGGTTTGCTCGACTACGAAGATCTGATCGACAAAGCTGTCACGTTGCTTCGCGATGCGTCTACCAGAAGCACGGCAGCCGCTTGGGTGCTGTACAAGCTTGATCTTGGCATCAATCATGTGCTCGTCGACGAGGCGCAGGACACCAGCAACAAGCAGTGGGAGATCATTAAAATTCTTGTTGCGGAGTTTCTACCGGGCGGCGCCCGCGGCAATGTGCGCCGAACCCTGTTCGCGGTCGGCGACGAAAAACAATCGATCTTTTCATTTCAGGGCGCGGTGCCACACAAGTTCGCAGAAATGCGCGAACACTTCCGTATGGTACACGAAACAAGCGAGGTAGCGTTCGCCACCGAGAGGCTCGACTACTCATTCCGCTCGGCAATCGGTGTGCTCGAGGCGGTCGATGTGGTTTTCAAGCAGCCTGCGGCATTCCGCGGCCTTACCGCCGATCCGGCTTGGACCGTGCACCAGCCGTTACCGGATGCGCTGCCCGGCGAAGTGGAAATCTGGGATCTCATCGGTCCTGACGAAAAGGAACCGGGAAAAGAAGGCTGGGATGCGCCATTCGACACCACAAGCGAGACCAGTCCCTCGGTCAAACTTGCCGCGAAAGTTGCGCGCACGGTGAGAGGGTGGATCGCCAAGGGCACACGGCCCGGCGAAGTACTGATACTGGTGCGTCAGCGCGGACCGATGTTCGAAGCCGTTATTCGTGCGCTCAAGCAGGCGCAGATCGAGGTCGCCGGTGCCGACCGATTAGTGCTGAGCGAACACATTGCGATTATGGATCTGCTGGTACTCGGCGATGCATTGTTGTTGCCAGACGACGATCTCGCGCTGGCGACGGCCCTGAAAAGCCCGTTGTTCGGCTTCGATGACGACAAACTTTTCAAGCTCGCCTATCGACGCAAGGTTTCGTTACGATCGGCTCTTCGCACCTTAACCGGCGAAGACAAAGCGTTCCCAGCGGCTGCTTCGGCCCTGGAAGATTTGGCAAAAAAAGCGCGCTTATGGTCTCCATTTGAATTCTACGCGCATGTGCTCGGAGCGTTTAAGGGCCGGGCCAGGATCCTTGCCAGGCTCGGCACTGAAGCGTCCGATCCACTCGATGAATTTCTCAATCTCGCCCTGTCGTACGAACAGCGCGAAACGCCGTCGTTACAAGGCTTTCTCAACTGGATTCGCGCGGCGCAAAGCGAGGTCAAGCGTGACATGGAACTGGCGCGCGACGAAGTGCGCGTGATGACCGTGCACGGCGCGAAGGGACTCGAAGCGAAAAACGTCATTCTGATCGATCACACGACGACGCGGCCGGAAGGCGCGCATCCGCCGCGGTTGCTGACTGTACCGATTGCCGGAGCGCCACCCGGAGCAACCGCCCTGATTTGGGCTGTTGCCAAAGACAAGGATGCCGGCCCCATGACGCAGGCGCGCGCAGAAGCGATCGAAGCGGCGTGCGACGAGTACCGGCGTCTGTTGTACGTGGGTTTAACGCGCGCGGCTGACCGGCTCCTGGTCTGCGGCGCCAAGGGCGTCAACAAGGCGCCGGCTGGCTGCTGGCATGATCTTGTGCTCGGCCCGCTGCAATCCCTGTCCGAAGAAGACAGCGATTCGGACGGCAAGATCTGGCGTTTCCGCAAAAGTCCGTTGCCTACGAAGGACAGTGGGACGCAGGCGCCCGAAAAACCGATGGCGTTGCCGGCGTGGCTCACAACAAATGCGCCGCCTTCTCCGCCAGCACCGACGATCCTCCGCCCATCTGAAATGGCCGACGACGAATCGCGACGGGTGACCGGTGCCGGGCGTGAAACAGCACGGCTGCGCGGCATGCTGACCCACCGATTGTTGCAGTCGCTGCCGGATATCCCCGTGGCTCGCCGGGAAAAAACCGCGGAGGAATTTCTTTCGCGGCGAGGCGACAAATTGCCGGCGGATCAGCGCGCTGCCCTACTGCGCGAAGTATTGCCCGTGCTTGAACACAAAGATTTCGCCGCGCTGTTTTCGCCCGGGAGCCGTGCGGAAGTACCGATCGTCGGCACGCTCGCGGGCCGGAGCGTCGTCGGTCAGGTGGACCGTCTCGCGGTGACGCAGAATGCGATCTTGATTGCCGACTTCAAGACGAATCGGAATCCGCCGCGCCGAATCGAGGAGATACCGGACAGCTACGTAAAGCAGCTGGCGGCCTATCGCGCCGTCCTGCAAAGGCTCTATCCCGACAGGCCTGTTCGCGCCGCGCTGATCTGGACAGAAGTTCCTGATCTTATGGAGCTTTCGGCCGACCTGCTCGATCGAGCCTTGGCCGTTCACGTCGCTGCGAGAATGCCTTGACGCTTACAGACTCCGTTCATAGGTTCGTGACCTCACAATTTTGGGGGCGATTCCCCCGTTCAATGACAAGAGGGTGCTGCCATGACCGTCGGCAAAGTGTCGGACGCTAGCTTTGAGTCGGATGTGTTGAAATCTGCCGAACCGGTGGTCGTGGATTTCTGGGCGGAATGGTGTGGTCCCTGCCGAATGATCGCGCCGGCACTCGAAGAGATCGCGGGTCAACTCGGCGACAAGGTCAAGATCGTCAAACTTAACGTGGACGAGAACCCAAATACCGCCGCCAAGTATGGCATCATGTCGATCCCGACGCTGATGTTATTCAAGAACGGGGAGATCGCTTCACGCCAGGTCGGAGCGGCACCGAAGCAGAAACTGCATCAGTGGATTAGCGGCGCCGTCTAAGCGCCCCGAAAGGTATTTCTTGAACGGCCGGCAAAAGCCGGCCGTTGTTTTAATGGCGCTATTGGGGAACCGTGCCGTTCTCGCGCAGCACTTCGCCCGCCAGATAAAGAGATCCGGTGATCAAAATTCTGGGCGGAGGATCGAGATCGAGCTTCCGCGCAGCACCGAACGCTTCGGCGAGATTCTCGCGGCTTGTCGCTGAAAGCCCGATAGCACGCGCAATGTCGGCCACCGCTTCCGACGTCATGCCCTTCTCGGCACCGGGCACCGGCACAGCAATCAATCGGCGTGCGAGGCCAGCAAAATTTCTCAGAAAGCCTTCGCAATCCTTGCTGGCAAGCATGCCTACTACCAGGATCAAGGGCCTCGATACGCGTTCCTCAAGATCGGCCAGCGCCGCCGCTACGGCGCGGCCTCCGTCTGGATTATGCCCACCGTCGAGCCACAATTCGCTGCCGGCAGGAGCGAGTTCGACAAGCGGGCCTTGACCCAGGCGTTGCAACCGCGCCGGCCAATCGGCCTTTGTCATGCCCGCTTCGAATGCGGCAGCCGGAATCGCGAATGGCTTCGCCGTACGCAAAGCGGCAATTGCCAGGCCGGCATTTTCAAACTGGTGCCGCCCGTAAAGCCTTGGGGCCGGCAGATCGAGCAAACCCGCTTCGTCCTGGTAGACGAGCCTCCCTCTTTCCTCGGTTGCCGTCCAATCCGCGCCCGCAATCTTGAGCGGAACGCCAAGCTTGCCTGCTTGTCGCTCGATCTCGGAGAGAGCTTCGCGGTACTGCGAGGCAACCACAGCGGGAACACCGCGTTTCAGTATACCAGCCTTTTCGGCGGCGATTTTCTCCAGAGAGTCGCCCAGAAAGTCAGTGTGATCGATCGAAATGCGCGTGACGACGGACACCAACGGGCTGTCGATAACGTTGGTCGCATCCAGACGCCCGCCAAGGCCTACTTCCAGCAGAAGGATATCGGCAGGGTGCCGCGCGAAAATCAACAATCCGGCCGCAGTTGTGATTTCGAATACCGTGATCGGCCCACCAGTGTTTGCGCGTTCGCATTCTTCGAGCGCCGCAGAAAGTTCATCGTCGGAGACGAGATGGCCCTGGCCATGCGTACCAATGCGAAAGCGTTCATTGAAGCGGACAAGATGCGGTGATGTGTACGTGTGCACGCTTTTTCCAGCAGCTTCGAGAATTCCGCGCAAAAAGGCGATCGTCGATCCTTTGCCATTTGTGCCAGCAACGTGAACGACCGGCGGCAGCCGGCGTTCGGGATTTCCGAGCGCGCCCAGCAGTCGCTGGACGCGATCGAGCGACAGATCGATACGCTTCGGGTGCAGGCTCGTCAGCCGTGCGACAATGGAATCGATTTGGCTCATGGCAATATGTTTGTCATTGACATATGTGGCACAGCATTGCCTTGCTAAGCGAGATGGCCGGGATCAACCCGGCCATGACAAATTTTGCGGTACGACGTCAATGTCTAGGCGTGCGCCGGAACTGGCAGCTGCTCTCGATATTGCTGACCGCTGGACGCGGGCGATCTAGTCAACAGCCGGCAGAGTTCAGCAAGCGTTGCCCGCAACTTGTGTCGGTGCACGACCATATCGACCATGCCGTGTTCGGCAAGATATTCGGCGCGCTGAAAACCGTCGGGTAATTTTTCACGTATGGTCTGCTCGATCACGCGCGGACCGGCAAAACCGATCAAGGCGCCTGGCTCGGCGATCTGCACATCGCCAAGCATTGCGTACGAAGCAGTAACCCCGCCAGTAGTCGGATTGGTCAACACGACGATGTAGGGCTTGCGCGTTTCGCGCAACATCTGCACGCCGACGGTCGTGCGTGGTAACTGCATGAGCGACAGGATGCCTTCCTGCATGCGCGCCCCACCGGAGGCCGCGAACATGATGAATGGCGTCTGCCGACGCACCGCGGTTTCCAGCCCCGTGATCACCGCTTCACCGGCTGCCATGCCAAGCGACCCGCCCATGAAATCGAAATCCTGTACCGCGATTGTCGCCATCTGGCCTTCGAGGCGGCCGATCCCGACCTTCACGGCATCTTGCAGCCCGGTTTTGGCTCGGGCGTCTTTCAACCGATCGGCGTAGCGGCGCTCGTCGCGAAACTTGAGTGGGTCGAGCGCCACCTCGGGCAAAGCAACATCTTCAAACTCGCCGCCATCGAACATTGCCTTCAGACGTTGCGGCGCGCTGATTCGCATATGGTAGTTCGAACTTGGGATGACGAATTGGTTCGCCTCGACGTCCTTGTAAAAAACAAGCTGCCCGGTCTCCGGACACTTTATCCAGAGATTTTCCGGCGTCTCGCGGCGCAGGAAGCTTCGGATCTTCGGTCGTACGAGGTTGGAAATCCAATTCATGGGTCGTTTCTAAAGAATCGATTTGGCAAAATTATAACCGCTTGCGGCACCGATTGTTCACTCCGCTGCCACGCGGCGGGCCGAGCGTACGCCCTCCGCCAATGCGGAAACCAGGTTTGTCACGGCCCTCACCGTGCCCGGGCCGGCTTTGCCGGTCTTGTCGAGGCTTTCGCGCAAGGCATCCACCAGAGCAGATCCAACCACGACACCATCTGCGCCTTCGGCAATCGCACGCGCATGGCTTGCAGTCTTCACTCCGAAGCCGACCGCAACCGGAAGCCTGGTATGACGCTTTATGCGCGCCACCGCAGTAGTCACTTTGCCAGTATCCGGAGCCGCAGCGCCAGTGATGCCGGTGATAGAGACGTAGTAGACAAAACCCGACGTATTGTTGATCACCGCTGGGAGCCGATTGTCATCGGTGGTCGGCGTGGCGAGACGGATAAAATTGAGGCCGGCTTTAAGTGCGGGAAGGCAGAGCTCCTCGTCCTCTTCCGGGGGCAAATCCACGACAATAAGCCCGTCTACACCGGCCGACTTAGCGTCCGAGAGAAATTTGTCGACGCCATAGATATAGATGGGATTGTAGTAGCCCATAAGTACGATGGGTGTTTCGTCATCGCCCTTGCGAAACTCGCGAGCCAGTTTGAGCGTGTCGCCGACGCTCTGACCCGCCTTAAGCGCCCGCAATCCCGCGGCCTGGATGGCTGGTCCGTCCGCCATAGGATCGGTAAAGGGCATGCCGAGCTCGATGACGTCAGCCCCGGCCCTTGGCAACTCCTTGGCGATCGCAAGCGATGTCGCGTAATCGGGGTCGCCCGCCATCGTGAATGTCACCAGCGCAGCGCGGCCCTCTTTTTTCAGGACAGCAAAGCGGCGCTCGATGCGGGTGGTCATCGGCTCTTTCTTTCAAGAAAAGCTTCGACCGAGGCTAGATCCTTGTCGCCGCGGCCGGACAGATTGACCACCATTAGATGGTCTTTCGGCTTCTTCGTCGCGATCTCCGGCACTTTGGCAAGAGCATGCGCGGACTCAAGCGCGGGAATGATACCCTCGAGCTTGCTGCACAGCTGAAATGCCGCCACTGCCTCGTCGTCAGTCGCTGAAAGAAACTTCACGCGGCCCATATCATGCAACCAGGCGTGCTCGGGACCGATGCCCGGATAGTCGAGGCCGGCTGAAATCGAATGAGCCTCCTCGATCTGCCCATCGTCGTTCATTAGCAGATACGTGCGGTTGCCGTGGAGCACACCGGGCCTGCCGCCCGCGATCGAAGCCGCATGCTTGCTATTGAGACCGTGGCCTGCGGCCTCAACGCCGTAGATCTCGATCGAACGTTCGTCGAGAAACGGATAGAACAGTCCCATCGCGTTCGAGCCGCCACCGATGCAAGCGATCAGTGAATCCGGCAACCGGCCTTCCGCGACCTGCAGCTGTTCGCGCGTTTCACGACCGATGATTGACTGGAAATCACGCACCATCGCCGGATATGGATGCGGGCCAGCAACCGTGCCTATGCAATAGAATGTGTCGCTGACGTTGGTGACCCAATCACGTAAGGCCTCGTTCATTGCATCCTTGAGGGTGCGCGCACCGGATTCGACCGGGCGCACCTCCGCTCCGAGGATCTTCATTCTCAGGACGTTCGGCTTCTGCCGCTCGACATCGAGCGCGCCCATGTAAACAATGCATGGCAAGCCGAATTTGGCGCACAAGGTCGCAGTCGCAACACCGTGCATACCCGCTCCGGTTTCTGCGATGATGCGCTTCTTGCCCATGCGTAGCGCCAGCATGATCTGGCCGAGCACATTGTTCACCTTGTGTGCACCGGTATGGTTCAGCTCTTCACGCTTGAAATAGATCTTTGCTCCTCCGCAATGCTGCGTGAGCCGCTCCGCGAAATAAAGCGGCGACGGTCGTCCGACATAGGTCGCCAGGTGGGTGTCCATTTCCTTCTGGAATTTCGGATCGGCTTTGGCCCTGTTGTAGGCGACCTCAAGCTCAAGAATCAGCGGCATCAGCGTCTCAGCAACGAAACGACCGCCGTAGATGCCGAAATGTCCGCGCTCGTCGGGGCCAGTGCGGAATGAGTTGGGTTGCTGCACGGTCATGGCGCGGGATCTACTTGACCGGACGTACGATCGAAGCCTCACCAAGTTGGAGAGGCGGCGAAAAGAGTTCCGCTTCAGCTGCGCGGGCGGCACGGATGAACGCGCGGATTTTTTCCGAATCCTTCTCACCAGCCGATCGTTCAACACCCGAGGATACGTCCACGCCCGGCGCACGCGTGGTGCGGAGGGCTTCTGCGACATTCTCGGCACCGAGACCACCTGACAGCATGAAGGGAACGCCTGCGTTGATATTCTTAAGCAAAGTCCAGTCGAATGCCTTGCCCAACCCTCCCGGACGGGTGGCGTCCTTTGGTGGCCGCGCATCAAAAATTAGCCGATCGACGAGCTGCGCATACTCGCGAATGGGTGAAAGGTCACTGCGCTCGGCGATTGCCAGCGCCTTCATGACGGGCAAGCCAAAACGTGTGCGCACGGCCACAACACGATCCGGTGTTTCGCTGCCGTGCAGCTGCAATATGTCCGGATTGAGCGCGTTGATGATATCGAGCAGCATCTCATCATTCGCATCGACAGTGAGCGCGACTTTGGCGGCGCGACCTTTCACGCGCTGGCCGAGTGCGCGCGCGGCCTCAAAGCCGATGTGACGAGGGCTGGGGGGAAAAAAGACGAAGCCAACAAGATTGGCCCCGGAATCGAGCGCTACATCAAGCGCTTGCGGGGTCTTGAGGCCACAGATTTTAATCGACAGAGGCATTATGGGGCGTTCTACCGCCTTATCCTGCCGGCCGCAAAGCGGAACGTGCCGGCTACGGAAGTGGCGGCGGAATGACCGCATACGGGGCGGGGTCCGGCGCACGCGGAGTTTCGGGCGCGAAGCGTCGGCGGATCGCATCGAGTTCCTGATGCAATGCGCGCACGTCGGCATCAAGTGTTCGCGCAGCACGGCGCCACCGGGCTTGACCGACCCAGGCGACGGTGCCGCCAATCAGCACTCCAAGAATGATCATCATGACGATGAGGGCGAAAAGCGGCAGCGTTACCGCATAGGCCGGGCTTGCCGTCGAAAAGGGGTCCAAAGACACCGTTACCGATTGCCGGTTCGCCACCGCAAAGATGATGATGACCACGGCCAAGGGCACCAGGATCACGGCCGACACGATTTTGCGGAACATTGTCGACGCCTTGTAAAAATCGACGGCCGGGACATGCCCGGCCGCAACCATACCATTTTCACAAACTGGAAAAACCGGTCTCTAGATCGAGTCGGGCTTATTCAGTCGCTCACGCATTTCCTTGCCAGTCTTGAAGAACGGCACCGATTTCTTGTCGACCGCAACGTGAGCTCCGGTCCGGGGATTTCGGCCGGTGCGCGCAGGCCGGTGCTTCACCGAAAAGGCGCCGAAGCCCCGCAACTCAACGCGGTCGCCCTTGGCCATGGCGCTGGTAATCTCGCCAAGAATCGCGTTGACGATATTTTCGACGTCGCGCTGGTAGAGATGAGGATTCTGGGAGGCAATTCGCTGGACAAGCTCTGACTTGATCATTGACGCCGCCCTGCCCGGTCAAGTGGTACTCAATTGGTGGATGGAGGGTGCCAAAGCGCCAAGAGACCGTCAAGATTAAGTCTCTCCACCGCCTGCATCGCGCCCCATTCTTCGATGCGGTGCGCAATGGCGCTCAGCCCTGCCGCTTCGAACGTCCAAGCCGCGACGTGCAGGAAAGAAAGCTCGCCGAAGCGTGGTTGCAGCGAATAGTCCCGAACCGGCGTATTGGCGGGCACCTTTTTTTCCTTTTCCAGCCACGCCAGTGCGGTTTTCTCGTTGCCGAGCCCGTCGACCAGCTTAAGCCCGACTGCCTGCCGGCCAGTAAACACGCGGCCATCAGCTACGAGGGTAAGTTGCCCGTTGTCCATTTTCCGGCGATTCCTCACCAGATCTTTGAACCAGGCATAGGAATCCAGCACGATCGCTTCGATCGCGGCGCGGGCTTCCGGACTTGTTGGCTCAAAGCCGTTCGGCGCCGCCTTCAAGGGCGATGATTTCACCTCTTCCACCTTGATGCCGATCGTTTTCAGCACATCGGTGAAATTTGGATACTGGAAAAGGACGCCGATCGAGCCGACCAGCGATGTTTCATTGGCGATGATATGGTCAGCTGAAAGCGCCGCAATGTAGGCGCCCGATGCCGCAAGTCCGTCCACGACCACAACCATCGGCTTTTTGCTCTGCAGGTCACGCAACGCACTGTAGAGCTGTTCAGAGCCGGCCGTCGTGCCGCCCGGACTGTCAATATGGACAATGACCGCGCTCGCACGCGATCGGCCAAGCCGCTCAAGTGCCTCGATCCGGTCCTGGTTGCCGCGAATGAGGCCTTGAATCTTGATGCGCGAAATGTACGCGCCCGGAGGCATCAGACGGCTGCCGGGAACAAGGAAAAGCGCGCTGCCTCCGATTGCGACCAGCGCTACCACAATAGCGGTTACCCGCCAGAATGTGAGCTTGCGCCGCATGCGGCGGCGATCAACGATGGCATCGGCATCGAGCGACATGGCTTCGCTCCGTTTTGTTTCACGCGTGATAGTGCAGCAAATCGCTCACCGGCTCCACATCACATACGTCGAATCGCGATCAGATTGTACCGGTCAAGGCAGCGCATCGCGCAATGATGTGCCCGAGTTTTGGCGATATCAAAGTGAAAACCCGGAGGTCAGCCCGGGTTTTTCGTCCCTTATGATCCTAATAAAGCCTATTCCTCGGCCTTTTCGGTCTCGGCTTCCGGCTTGTCGCCGGCACGCTGCTTGAGGGCGGCACCGAGAATATCGCCAAGCGAGGCGCCCGAATCGGCCGTACCGTATTGGGCAATTGCCTCCTTCTCCTCGGCCACTTCCAGCGCCTTAATGGAAACGCCGACTTTGTGAGTCTTGCGGTCGAACTGGGTGACGCGGGCATCTACTTTCTGGCCAACCGAGAATCGCTCCGGCCGTTGCTCGCCGCGCTCGCGCGCAAGATCGGCACGCTTTATGAAGGCAACAAGATCAGTACCGGCGATCTTCACATCGATCCCGGACTCTTTCACCTCCGTAACCTCACAGGTAACGACCGACCCCTTCTTGAGATCGCCTGCAGATTCCATCGGATCGCCGGCAAGTTGTTTGACGCCGAGCGAAATACGTTCCTTTTCGACATCTACATCGAGAACCTGCGCCTTTACGATGTCGCCTTTCTTGTACTCCTCGATTACCTGCTCGCCAGGGCGCTTCCAGTCGAGATCGGACAGATGGACCATCCCGTCTACGTCGCCGTCGAGGCCGAGGAATAAGCCGAATTCGGTCTTGTTCTTGACTTCGCCTTCGACCGTCGAACCCGGCGGATGTTTCTCGACGAACACTTCCCAAGGATTGCGCATTGTCTGCTTGAGGCCGAGCGAAATACGGCGCTTGACCGGGTCGACCTCGAGAATCTGCACCTCGACTTCCTGCGACGTAGAGACAATCTTGCCCGGGTGGACGTTCTTCTTGGTCCATGACATCTCGGACACGTGGATCAGGCCTTCGATGCCAGGTTCAAGCTCCACAAACGCGCCGTAGTCTGTGATGTTGGTAACGCGACCCTTGAAACGGGCGCCTACCGGATACTTGCCCTCGATGCCTTGCCACGGATCGTCAAGCAGCTGCTTCATGCCAAGCGAAATCCGATGCGTCTCGTGGTTGATCTTGATGATTTTGACTTTCACCTGCTGGCCGATGTTGAGCACTTCGGTCGGATGATTGACGCGCCGCCACGCGATGTCGGTCACGTGTAGCAAGCCGTCAATGCCGCCCAGATCGACGAATGCACCGTAGTCGGTGATGTTCTTCACAACGCCGTCGATGACTTGACCTTCCTCGAGGTTCTGCACCAGCTCCTGGCGCTGCTCCGCGCGAGTCTCTTCCAGCACTGTACGGCGCGACACAACGATGTTACCGCGCCGGCGATCCATTTTCAGAATTTGGAACTGCTGCGGCGCGCTCATCAACGGCGTGACGTCACGGATCGGCCGGATGTCTACCTGCGAACGCGGCAGGAACGCAACTGCGCCGTCGAGGTCTACCGTAAAACCACCTTTGACCTGGTTGAAGATGAGGCCTTGCACTTTCTCGTTGGCGTTGAACGCCTTTTCGAGCTTGCCCCAGCTTTCCTCCCGCCGAGCCTTGTCGCGCGACAGCACCGCCTCGCCGAGCGCGTTCTCGACACGCTCGAGATAGACTTCGACCTCATCGCCAACCTTGAGGTCAGCCTGTCGTCCCGGGCCGGCGAATTCTCGAAGGGCCACGCGACCTTCGGTCTTCAGACCGACATCGATGACGGCAAATTCCTTTTCGACGCCCACGACCTTGCCCTTGATGACGGAACCTTCCTGCAGGTTCCCGCCTCCAAAGGCTTCATCGAGCATCTTGGCGAAGTCTTCACGCGAGGGTGCTGTAGCGGTGGCCATGAAATCTCCTGTTGCGGCGCGCCGGCGGGTTTGAATGGCGTTCCAAATGCGCGGGCCGATGGTCCCGCAGACCAACGGCGGCCCCGGAATCCCGGTTGGCCGGCGCAAAAACCGTGCTTTCGGAACGATGGTTCGATCAGGCGCGCTTCACGCTGAGGCTCGAGCGGGGCTTTTCCTCCAACAACGAGGGGCGTTACTCGCGCCCTCGGCCCGCCCGGCTGGCCTCGACGATGTCGATGGCGGCCCGGATTGCCGCGTCTATATCCAAATGCGTTGTATCGAGCAAGTGCGCATCTGGCGCACGCTTCAATGGTGCCGCCGCGCGGGTTTGGTCGCGTTCATCGCGCTTAAGAATATCCGCCAGCACTGCGGATTCATCGATATTCCGCCCTTGCGCGCGATATTCGGCCGCGCGGCGGCGGGCGCGTACCTCCGGGCTGGCAGTGACGAAAATCTTAACGTCGGCATTGGGGCTGATGACGGTGCCAATGTCGCGGCCATCGAGAACCGCTCCTGGCGGGGCGGCGGCAAACTCGCGCTGGAAGGCAAGCAAAGCGGCGCGCACCTCTGGAATGGCCGACACGATCGATGCAGCTTCGCCGATAGCGTGGGTCTTGAGGACACCCTCGTTGAAGCTCGACGGATCAAGCGCTTCCGCGGCGTCGACCGCGGCTGCTGTATCTCCGGCGGGTCGCCCGCGGTCCATGAGCGTCTTGGCAACCGCACGATAGATCAGCCCGGTGTCGAGGTGCCGCAAGCCATAGTGGGCTGCGAGCTTCTTGCCGAGCGTACCCTTTCCCGACGCCGCCGGACCGTCAATCGCGATGATCATGTCAGGTCCGCGCCAACCGAACGCATCAGCTCGGCGAAACCGGGAAAGCTGGTCGCAATGAAAGTGCTGTCGTCAATACGCACTGGATGTTCACTTGCAAGCCCCATGACCAGAGCCGACATCGCAATCCGATGGTCCATGTGCGTCTTCACTTCGGCGCCGCCAGTAGGACGGCCTTTGCCTTGAATGATCAAGTCGTCGCCCTCGATTTCGACGGCGACGCCGTTTGCGCGCAACATGTCGGCGGTCGCTGCAAGACGATCGGATTCTTTTACACGCAGCTCTTGTAAACCCCGCATTCGTGTCACGCCTTCCGCGAATGAAGCAGCCACTGCGAGAATTGGATATTCGTCAATCATGGATGGCGCCCGCTCCGCCGGCACATCGACGCCTTTGAGAGCGGATGTGCGCACGCGAAGATCGACAATCTCCTCGCCGCCATCGTCACGTTTATCCACGATTTCGATGCTCGCTCCCATTTCGCGCAACGTCGTCAGCAATCCGGTTCGCAAAGGGTTGGTCATTAGTGCTTCAAGAACGAGCTCGGAGCCGGGCACGAGCAACGCAGCGACGAGTGGGAACGCTGCTGAAGACGGATCCGCGGGCACAAGGATATTGGCTGGCTCAAGCTCGGGCCGGCCCTTCAAAACGATCCGACGTCCGTTTTCGCCATGCGCTTTGCTGGTGATCTTGGCGCCGAAGTGTTTGAGCAACCGCTCGGTATGGTCACGGGTTGCTTCCGCCTCGATGACCGTCGTCTCTCCGGGCGCGGCAAGACCGGCGAGCAGCACGGCCGATTTGAGCTGCGCGGAAGCGACTGGCGGTTCGTAATTGATTGGGATCGGATCGGTGGCGCCTTGGATTGTCAGTGGGAGCCGCCCGCCGGCGGCCACCTCCAGCACGCGTGCGCCCATTTTCCGCAGCGGGTCTAGCACGCGCTGCATCGGCCGGCTGCGCAGGGACTCGTCGCCGACGAAGGCAACAGTTATCGGTGAGCCCGCCACCGCCCCAATGGCCAGCCGGCATCCGGTACCGGAATTACCGAAATCGAGTGGGTCGGCTGGCTGCGCGAAGCCCGCGACCCCAACGCCGCGAATACGCCAGGCCTGCTCACCGGTACGCTCCAAGTGAGCGCCAAGCGCCCGCATCGCGTCGGCGGTATGCAGGACATCCTCAGCTTCCAACAGGCCACCAACGGTGGTCTCGCCAACCGTAAGGGCCCCCAGAATGAGCGCGCGGTGAGAAATCGATTTGTCGCCAGGCACGCGGGCGCGGCCCTGTACGGGGCCGCTTTGACGGGCGGTTAACGGCGCTATTTCTGCGGAAGTCACCAGCCGGTATCCTTAAAGTCGTCGCCGTCCTACCACGCAGCCACGCGGGCCGTCATCCTGCGGCTTTTTGGGCATCTGCGCTATTGACAGGGGCCTTGCAACTAGCCAAGTGAAGCACCGATTTTCACGACCCTGTCCCGAGGAACCTTGACTGTGGCTAAACCCGATCTCGGCACCAAGCGCGTCTGTCCTGATACAGGCCGCAAGTTTTACGATCTCAACAAGACGCCGGTGATTTCACCTTATACCGGCAAGGTCGTCCCCATCGCTGCGCCCGCTCCTGCGCGCGCTCGCCCTGAACCGCCGGTAGCTGCGAAGCCTGTGGCTCAGACCGAAAGCATCGTCCCGGAGACCGCCGAGGCCGAATTTGTTTCGCTTGATGACGCGGAAGCTGAACAACAGGGCAAGAAGAAGCCGGCTGCGGCCGAGGGCGCGACAGCGGGTGAGGAAGAAGAAGTCGAGATGGATGAGAGCCTCGACGATGCTGCCTTCATCGAGGAAGAAGAGGAAGGCAACGCCGACGTTAGCGACATCATCGGCGAAGGCGTCGAGAAGGAAGAGGAAAACTAATTACCGCTGCTGCTCGCCAAAAGCGGCAATTGAACTCGCGAATTGGGGCCATAGCTCAGTTGGGAGAGCGCGTGAATGGCATTCACGAGGTCGGGGGTTCGACTCCCCCTGGCTCCACCACCGTCCGCTTCGCGAGCTGAGGCTCGACAGGCCGCCCAAACCGGAGCGGCTTTTTTGTTGCCTGTACGGCTGCTGACAAACGCCGTCACCGCATTGCATGATGGAAAGAAACCGGGAGTACCCAATGCAAGGTAAGATAGCGCTCGAGGAACATTTCGCCATTGAACCGACATTGGGCGATTCTCAGGTGTTCGGGTCGCACGTCTGGAAGGACTTGAGCCACCGACTACTCGACATTCAGGAAACCCGCCTCGGTGAAATGGACAAACACGGGATCGAAATGATGATCCTGTCGTTAAATGCACCGGCGATCCAAGCGATTCACGATGTTAAAAAAGCGGTCGCGACCGCCAGACAAGCCAACGATACTCTAGCCAGCGAAGTGCAGAAGCGCCCGGGACGCTTTGCGGCCTTTGCAGCACTTCCGATGCAGGACCCGGAGGCGGCCGCCACCGAACTAACGCGATGCATCAAAGACCTCGGCATGGTTGGTGCTTTGGTCAACGGATTTTCACAAATCGGCTCACCCGAGAACGTCACCTACTATGATCTTCCGCAGTACCGCGCGTTCTGGCGTGTTGTAGATGCACTCGACGTCCCCTTTTATTTGCATCCTCGCAACCCGCTCCCAAGCTGGTCGAAATCTTACGAAGGACATAACTGGTTGCTCGGCCCCAATTGGGCCTTCGCCGCAGAGACCGCCGTACATGCTTTGAGGTTGATCGGCAGTGGCTTGTTCGATGAATGCCCTAATTTAAAGATCGTACTTGGCCATATCGGTGAAGGCATCCCCGTCTACCTTTGGCGCATCGACAATCGCAACGGCTGGATGAAGGCTCCGCACAAGTATCCCGCCAAGCACAGTGTAGCGCACTATTTCCGCAAGCATTTCCACCTCACAACATCCGGTAATTTCGACACGGCTGCGCTGGTGGACGCCATTTCGGTGATGGGGATTGACCGCGTGATGTTTTCGGTCGACTGGCCGTTTGAGGACGTCGGGGAAGGTGCGCAGTGGATCGACACTGCGGAGATCGGCGAGGCTGCCCGGACCAAGGTCGGCCGCACTAATGCGATCAAGCTCTTCAAGCTACCGCTTCGCTAGTTCAGTGCATGCGATAGCGTTCGACCGCCTTTTTGTCCCAAGTCATCCCGTTTCCAGGGCGCGCAGAAATTTGCGCATGACCGTTGGCTACCACCAATGGCTCCTCAAGAAGCACATTGGCCCAATCGACATATTCGAGGAAATGGCAAGTGGGCGTGGCGGCGAGGAGATGCACGCTGACCTCGGGAAAAAGGTGTGACGACATTTTTAGCTTGTGCGAATGTGCGATATCAGCCGCGTCGCGCCACCCGGTCACACCACCAATCCGTTCAAGATCAGGCATGACAAAATCCGCCGCACTCTGTTCAACCGCCGTTGCCATGGCAGCAGGAAGCGAAAAATTTTCACCGATCTGAATTGGCACTTTAAGTTCGCGGGCCAGCTTCGCCGCGCCGGCATAGTCGTCGTGGCGGATCGGCTCTTCGAGCCAGTAAATATTCTCGGCATCCAGCGCGCGGCCGCGGACAAGCGCATCGTCAAGTGCAAGCATCTGATTGTAATCGACCATCAGTGCAATATCGTCGCCGATGCGCTTACGTACCGCGTGAACTGCCGCGATATCCTCTTGCACTGTCGGATAGCCCAGCCGAAGCTTCACCGCACGAAAGCCGCTGGCAAGCAATTTCTCAGCTTCATCCGCGAGCGCGCCGAGGTCGTCTTTCAATCCGAGCCCGCAGCTATTGTAGGCGGGAATATCTCGTGGTGTCGCCCCGATGAAATTTGCAAGGGGCTTGTTAGCGGCTATGGCGAGCGCGTCCCATGAGGCCGCATCGAAAGCCGACATCGCCATGCGGACGACACCCTGTACGCCGATCAGTGTGAAGCGGCGCGCAAGTTTCTTCCATAGCCCGGCCGGCGCGACCGTTTCGCCTTTCACGATCCGCTCGACTTCCTCAAGCAAGCTCATGATTGCTCGCGCAGCCGCAGGCAGGTAGCAGAAAAGATAGGTACGACCGGTGACGCCTTCTTCCGTTTCCAGATCCACCAGCAGAAGGGGGGCCTTGTGTATTGCGACCGCGCTGGTGCCGAGTACAAAGTTCAACGGAACCTCCACCGGCGTCCCGCGCAGGGCGCGGATGGTCAGAGGCGCAAGTTTCGGTTCGTGAGTCATGAAAAACCGGTTGGAAAATCGATAATATGTCTTGTCCAGGCCGAATTCTGCCCAGTTCTTGAACCTTTAACCCAGCCCGCCCATATTAGGAACGACCGAAGGGCCGTCGCTCTCCGGTTGGGGTGCCTGAAAGGGGCCCCGTCAAAGTCGCTTCAAGCGAGGGCTTTGAGACCAATGTCACGAGTTCCGTCCCTCTCCAGCCCGTTCCTCCTGGGTTTCGATGAGATCGAGCGCGTGCTCGATCGTGTTGCCAAGGGGGCCGACGGCTACCCGCCCTACAATATCGAGCGGCTGCCGCGCGACGGGCAAAATCCGGACCGGCTACGTATCACGCTCGCCGTCGCCGGATTCACCCGCGATCAGCTCGACGTCAGCATCGAGGAGAGCCAATTGGTGATCCGCGGGCGGCAGCAGGATGACAAGAGCCGCCAATACCTCCACCGCGGCATCGCTGCGCGTCAGTTCCAGCGCACATTTGTGCTCTGCGATGGCATGGAGGTTATGGGCGCCGACTTGAAAAATGGCCTGCTGTCGATCGATCTGATCCGGCCGCAACCGGAACGGATCGTGAAAACGATCTCGATCAATGAGCAGGAATGACGGATTCGTGAAGCAGGACTCGACAGCGTCAAGCGTTGAATCAGAAAGGAGTCGAGGGCCATGACCAACGACAAACAGATCGAACCGAACACAGCCCACCCGGCTATCACGCGGGAGGCACTGGCACAGCTTGGTGACGGCCGTCTTGCTTACGTGAAGACGATCCGTTCCGAGGACGTCGCGAATCTGTTCCCGCAGGCGCCAAAAATTGCGCCGGGCATCAAGCTATTCGCCTTGCACGCGGCTGACGGCACACCAATTATGCTGACGGACACGCGTGAAGCCGCCGTCGCGAACGCCTGGAGCCAAGAGCTCGAGCCGGTCAGCGTGCACTGACACCGATGCTGTGATGCCCCGACATGCGGGGCATCAAAAGACACGAGACTATTCCCGAAAATTTCGAAGTGACGCATCGCCGCCTACGCGGGCGGGTACGGCAGATTACGCCGCCGTACTCGCTGGCGGCATCGCCAGCACAGCATGCAGCGCGTTAGCGTCAGTTGATTCGCGCAGCCGGCGCGCAATTTCCGGATCGCGCAGTTGGCGCGCTACGCGCGCCAATGCCTTGAGGTGATCAGCGCCAGCCGCCTCCGGTGCGAGCAGCAGGAAGATGAGGTCGACCGGCTGGTTGTCCAGGGCCTCAAAATCGACCGGCCGCTGAAGCCGCGCGAAGAGACCAAAGAGCCGGCCGAGTTTCGGGAGCTTGCCATGCGGAATCGCCACGCCGCTCCCAACGCCAGTCGAGCCGAGCTTTTCTCGCTGAAGCAGGATCTCCTGAATTTCCTTTTCGCTCTGTCCCGTGAGCTCGGCCGCGCGCGCAGCCAATTCCTGGATCGCCTGCTTTTTGCTGTTAACCTTCAGCGCTGCCATGACGGCGTTTGGCGCGACGAAATCAGTAAGCGTCATGGACATGGCCAATGATCGGGAATGGCAGCGCCGAGTTGCAAAGGGGATGTTGAAGGCGGCGGACCATAAGTGTCGCCCGGCCCGCCGTCAATGGTATAACTTCAGCATTATAGTGCCATTTTTTTAATTTTAGCCGCCACGACGTGCTTGATGATCCTTGCGGCGGCGTTTGTAGCGTCGCAGCCGCTTTTCGATGCGGATCGCTGCCTGTTCGGCGCTATCGTAAGCATTCGGCGCCATTCCTTCGGCTTCCAATAGTGCGCCAGAATCGAGATGCAAGATACACTCGGTGCGGAACCCGAATCCGTCCCTGCCCACCGTTGCATGCCCCGAATATCCGCCGCGGAAATATTTCGAGGCCGCTTCTTCAACACGATCTGTGATTTTTCGTTGTAATGCCGTGCCGATACTGATGTTTCGACCCGAGACGCGCAAAGGCATTGTTTGCCTCCATTGGGACTCGCGACGCTGCCTATAGGCAGGCATAAGAGATTTCAGCGTAGAAGTGTTCCACGCGTCAATGCCCTGGAAGGGGATGTTTTCAGGTGCCGGTGGCCTGCTTTTCGCGGCGGCGCTGAACCGAAGATGGAATGCGCATTGCTTCACGGTACTTTGCAACCGTCCGGCGCGCGATATCGATTCCGGCATCACGTAGTCTTTCCACAATCGTGTCGTCCGACAGCACGTTCTCAGTACTTTCATCGTCGATCAGTTGGCGAATGCGATGCCGGACGGCTTCGGCCGAATGAGCCTCGCCACCATCGGCTGCGGCAATCGCAGAGGTGAAAAAATATTTCAATTCAAAGATTCCGCGACTGGTCGCCATGTATTTATTTGCGGTTACCCGCGAAACTGTCGATTCGTGCATGCTTATTGCATCAGCGACGGCCTTGAGATTGAGTGGACGCAAATATTGAACACCTTTTGCGAAAAATCCGTCCTGTTGACGCACGATTTCGCTCGACACCTTCAGAATAGTCTTTGCGCGTTGATCGAGCGCACGCACTAGCCAGGTTGCCGTTTGCAGGCAATCCGCGAGGTAAGCTTTTTCTTTTTCATTGCGCGTGGTGCCCGAAACCTGCGCGTAATAACGTTGGTTGATAAGGACTTTCGGAAGCGTCTCCGAATTGAGCTCGACCTGCCACGTACCGTCCGGCGCCGGACGCACGAACACGTCGGGAACGATCGGCTGCACCATAGTCGAGCCGAACGTCAGACCCGGCTTTGGATTGAGCATGCGGATCTCGGCGATCATGTCGGCGAGATCTTCTTCGGTGACACCGCACAGCCGCCTAAGGCCGGCAAGATCGCGCTTTGCAACGAGATCCAAATGCTCCACCAAGGCCTGCATGGCCGGGTCATAGCGATTCCGATCCTTGAGTTGGATCGCTAGGCATTCGGTTAAAGTCCGCGCGCAGACGCCGGACGGATCGAACGTCTGCAGAACCGCAAGCACAAGCTCGACGTCGTGACGTTGCGCGCCGAGTTTTTCCGCGACCGCGTCGATATCCCCCGCGAGGTAGCCTGCTTCATCCACCATATCGATCAGGTACTGACCGATCATGCGGCCCGCTGGATTGGAAATGGCCAACACCATCTGCTCAGCAAGGTGGTCGGCAAGGGTTGTTTCGGCCGACACAAACGCTTCGAGATTATAGTCTCCGCCTGCGGCTGATCCTGCGCCCGGCCATTCGGGATAGGCCCCAGGATGCGAATCGCCAGTGGTCGCGTTCTTGTCTCCGCTGTCGTCGGGGAACACATTTTCGAGTTCGGTGCCGAGGCCTTGCTCGATAGAACTTCGGCTTGTTTCGAGTTCGGCGTTGATCCAGTCAGCCCCGCCAGCATTGTCATCGCGTTCGGGTGAGGCCTGCGCGTCGCCGCCCAAGCCAACTTCGTCTTCGCCGGCGCGATCGAGCAATGGATTACGTTCGAGTTCACCTTCCACGTAGGCAGCAAGATCGAGGCTGGACAACTGCAGCAGCTTGATGGCCTGCATTAGCTGCGGCGTCATCACCAGCGCTTGCGACTGGCGAACTTCCAGCCTTTGCGACAAAGCCATTTAGGTATCCCGGCAGAAAACTGGTCCGATTCTTGCTTGTTGTATACCAGCTACCTGCGAGTCGCGGTATGTGATTTAGCAGGCAATCGCTGCACACTTCTTGTGCGAATTAACTTTCGTGCGCCGACGGCTAGAGTCGAAACTCCTCGCCGAGATAAAGCCGCCGTACATCGGGATTGTTCACAATATCGTCGGCGCGGCCTTCCATCAGAACCTCTCCGGAATAGATGATGTAGGCACGGTCAGTAAGCCCCAGCGTTTCCCGCACATTGTGGTCGGTGATCAGGACCCCTATCCCGCGGTTCGTCAGGTGGCGCACCAGCGCCTGAATGTCGCCGACGGCAATCGGATCGATGCCGGCAAAAGGCTCATCAAGGAGCATATAGCTGGGACGGGTTGCGAGCGCGCGCGCAATCTCGACACGCCGTCGCTCGCCCCCCGACAATGCAATCGTCGGCGTCTTGCGCAAGCGCGCGATATTGAATTCCTCTAGCAATGCATCGAGGTCCGCCTCACGTCGGCGGCGATCTGGCTCAACAACTTCGAGGACAGAGCGAATATTGTCTTCGACGTTGAGGCCACGAAAAATTGAGGCTTCTTGCGGCAGATAGCCGATGCCAAGCCGGGCACGTTGATACATCGGCAGGGCAGTGACATCGAAACCGTCGAGCTCGATCCGACCGCGGTCGGCGTTGATGAGGCCGGTAATCATGTAGAACACAGTTGTTTTGCCCGCGCCGTTAGGTCCCAGCAGGCCCACGGCTTCGCCACGCCTGACGTACAGGGTGACGCCTTTGACGACCATCCGGCCCCCAAAGCTCTTTTCAACCCCGTGCGCCGCGAGATAAGCGTGGCGTGCAGCCTGCCGGCTGTCACCGTCGTGGCGCGGGCGACTTTGCGGCGCACTTGGCGGGCTTCGGTATGTTTGATGCGCGACATCCGCCTGTGCATTGGCAATCGCAGCCTGACGCGCGCGCGCTTCAACCGGGGTCATGGTCCGGCGGGCAGGTGGCGCCTTGCGCCTAAACAGTGAGAAAAAATTCACTGGGCTACCTCGGGCCGGAATAAATCTACATGCATTCTTGCAGGCGACGCGTCTGTCACCTTATCTGATTCCCATCGCTGCACCGGAATGGCCGCGTCCATGCGAACATTCAATTGAACGGTCGCACAGGAATTGGACGCGGCGTCTGTCCATCAGCGTTTCCGCCTTTTGAATCGGGCGCGGCTGCACCTGGCTGAACCAACATCTGCACGCCCTGTCCGCTCTTTCCCGCTTCAACCCGCGACACGCCGCTTGTCAAATCGACCACAAGCTTTCCGCCTCGCAAAACGTTCTGCCCTTGGGTCATAATCACCGGATTGCCGGTCAACGTTACGGTATTGGTTTTCATATCAAAAATTCCAAGCTCGCCCGTCGCCGTTTGATCTTTTTGCGTAACCACAACGCCGCCGCGCGCTTCAAGGCGCTTGATACGCTGCTCGCCGCCTGGCCCCGGGCTCGCGGCCTGAAGAGTTTTGCCAGAGTCTGTTGGCTCGCCGCTTTGCTCGTAGAATACCACCAGCGTCTTGCAGCGTAGACCGGTGTCGCCCTGCTTCACCCGTACATCACCGCTGAAGGTTGCTTGTTTCTGCTTGTCCCGGACTTCGAGCGTCGCCGCTTCGATGTGGACCGGCTGGTCGCGGTTTTGCGAGAAGCCCTGCAAGGCATTGGGCGGTCCTTGCGAGGCTGTCTGCGTCTGCGCGTGCGCAGCCAAATCGCTCGACAAAAGTCCCACTGCGAGCGCAACGATGAATCTCGGCTTTCGTATCATCGTTGCTCGCCCGTTTTCGGCTCCGGCTGATTCAACGTCATGTCCATGACGACACCGCCATGGAATCGAATAACTTCGCCAGAATCGACAATATCCAGCCGGTTGGCATTAAGCGTACCCTGAAGCAATCTAACCTCGACCGGATGTTCGGAGACCACGTTTCCCTTGCGTATGTCGACCAGCGCCTCGCTCAGACGCCCTTGATATCCGGCTGAAGAATTAAGAACGATGTCCCGATCGAGCCTGAGCGTTTCCGCCTTCGCGTCATAGAGCCCGGTAGCCGCATTGAGCTCCATCGTACTCTTGTCTTGCATTTCGACTTTTGCGCGGATGTTGCGCAATTCGATGATGTCCGGCTTCGTCATATCTTGCGCTGCAGTATCGGCTGTCAGCTCGTAGGCGCGCGCATCGCGCGTAAATCCCGCCAGGCGCGGTTGCTCCATGGTCACCTTTGTCCCTGACACGACAAGATTGTCGATGTTAATCGGCAACTTGGCGAGCATGCGGAGCGGATTAAGATAGGTAATCAAAATGACAACAACCAGCGCGAACGACACGGCAGCCGGCACTGCGATCCGCAGGATGCGCACCAAACGGCTATGGCGGCGCGCGGCAAGAAAAGCGCGCTCCGTATTGCCGCGGCTCATGGTCCAATAAGCGCGCGCCGGTTCTGACTTTGACTGAGCTGTGATCACACGGTCCATGCCAAGTCCGGCATCCGTCTGCACCCGAAAGCAATCTTGGAGATCATCTGCGCCCCAAGAAGTAGCATGTCGCCTGAATATGGCCCTGCCACGGCAACCAGCCGCGCGCCATTAACCAATTAGCGTCAGAATACAACAACTTATGACGAATGAGAAAAAATATCCTCGGCTGCCCAGCCGGCTAGATCGAGCCGGGCACGATCGGGCAGGAACCGGAAACATGCAGCTGCCAGATCCGTGCGGCTTTCACGCACAAGCATGACGTCGAGCTTTTCCTTCAGGGCATGCAGATGCAGGACATCGGTTGCGGCATAGGCTACTTGCGCGTCGCTAAGCTCATCTGCGCCCCAGTCGGATAACTGCTGCTGTTTGGACACATCAATGCCGAGGACTTCGCGTGCCAGGTCCTTGAGTCCGTGCTTGTCGGTGTAGGTGCGGGCAAGCCGCGAGGCGATCTTCGTGCAATAGACCGGTTCGGCCATCACTCCGAAAGTTTTCGCAAGAATGCCCATGTCGAAACGCGCGAAGTGAAAGATCTTGAGAATCGATTTGTCGGCCAGAAGCTTCTCGATATTAGGCGCTTTGTGTTGACCGGCGCCGATCTGGACCACGTCGGCAGAGCCGTCACCGGGCGACAGCTGAACGACACACAACCGATCGCGATTCGGATCGAGGCCCATGGCTTCCGTATCAACGGCCACCGACCCCTTGTAACCTGAGAGGTTGGGAAGGTCGCCGCGGTGCAGGCGAATGGTCATGGGGATCTTCGGCTCGGAACGTTGGTGCCCAGGAGAGGACTCGAACCTCCACGGCTTTCACCGCTAGTACCTGAAACTAGTGCGTCTACCAATTCCGCCACCTGGGCTCGTTGCGACCAGATACGGAGCCACTTCTGGCTTGTCAATGAATCGGTTTTCCGGCTCTGTACAGTCCTCGGGCGATCCTGTATTGGCCGGTTTCCAGGCATCTCCGCGCGAATATTGAGAGCGGCATGAGCGCACGCAGCCCTTACGACACCCTAGTCACCGTTTACGGTGGATCGGGATTTCTCGGCCGTCATGTGGTCCGCGCGCTGGCTAAACGGCATTATCGGATACGAGTAGCGGTTCGCCGGCCCGAACTTGCTGGCCATCTGCAACCGCTCGGCCGTGTCGGACAGATCCACGCGGTGCAGGCCAATCTGCGGCATCCTGCCTCGGTCGAGGCCGCCGCCCGCGACGCGCAGGTACTCGTCAATCTCGTGGGAATTTTGTTTGAACGCGGCCGACAGCGTTTCCAGACAGTGCATGCCTATGGCGCTGAGCAGGTCGCGTTGGCGGCGAGCGCACACGGTGCCCGAATGGTGCACGTATCAGCGATCGGCGCTGACGCCAATTCGCAGAGCGCCTATGCCCGTACCAAGGCCGATGCGGAAAGGCTTGTGCTGGCTGCGCAACCATCGGCATGCATCATGCGGCCATCGATCTTGTTTGGACCAGAAGACGATTTCTTCAATCGTTTTGCCGCTCTTGCGCGGCTTTCGCCGGCGTTGCCGCTTGTTGGCGGCGGTCTGACACGCTTTCAACCGGCATTCGCCGGTGACGTTGCGCGGGCGATCGCCGATGCAGTTGACGGGGCCGCGCGTCCGGGCACGATATATGAACTTGGCGGCCCAGACGTGCGGACGTTCAAGGAACTCCTGCAATTCGTGCTCCGGACAATCGAGCGCAGGCGCCTATTGGTCCCTCTACCCTTCTTCCTTGCGAAGATGCAGGCCTCGATTCTGCAATATTTTCCGACGCCGCCACTGACTCCAGACCAGGTCGAATTGTTGCGCGTCGACAACGTCGTATCAGACACAGCAAAGATAGAATTGCGTACGCTACAAGGTCTGGGCATCGAGCCGGAGACTATTGAAGCGATCGTGCCGTCTTATCTGTGGCGATTCCGCAAAACCGGCCAATTCCGCAGCCGCGTTGCCTGACGCTCGCTCTAGAGAATATAGAGCGCCAGTAGCCCGACGCCGCCTACGAGGATTCGCCACCAGGCGAACAACGCAAAGCTGTGTCGTTGCACATAACCCAAGAAGGTCTTAACGACGATCCATCCAAAGATAAAAGAGAAAATAAAGCCGACAGCAGTCACAGCAATATTTCCGCCAACGGCAAGATCTCCCCGACTCTTGAAGACCTCATACGCAAACGCGCCGACCATTGTCGGCATGGCGAGCCAGAACGAAAATTCCGCAGCCGAACGGCGGTCGGCACCGAACAGCATGGCACCCACAATCGTCGCTCCCGCGCGCGACACGCCGGGAATCATCGAGATGCACTGGATAATTCCGATTCCAATATACATAGGCAACGTGAAGGCGGTTGCGTCATGGTAGCGTGCCTTCAGGTTCATTCGGTCAACCCAAAGCAAGACAAAACCACCGATGACGAGTGAAACGCACACAACGCGCACGTCAAACAGGTATGACTTGATGACGCGATAGGCGAGCGCGCCAACGACTGCCGCCGGCAAGAACGCAAGAAGCACCCCGATGACGAAACGTGCTGCCTCCCACTGTGTGAACATGGCCTTGGCCAGCGCCCAGAGCCGGCCGAAGTAAATCGAAAGCAGCGCGAGAATGGCGCCGAGCTGGATCAGGATCGCGAAAGATTTACCGAACGCATCGTCTCCCCAGCCGAACAGGTGTTCCAGCAAGAGCAGGTGGCCCGTAGAGGAAACCGGGAGGTATTCGGTCAGGCCCTCGACGATACCGAGCACGGCCGCCTTGATAAGGTCGAGATGCATGAACTGCTCCCGGAAATTTGCGGATGTTTCTGCGAGCAACGAAACGAACGGCCAGCGCTTTTGACCCAAAGCGGGATAACTGGCAACGAAAAAGGTGAAAATTTTTGTGACGATTTGCGCCGCCGTCCCGCCTTTCTATAGTGCGCCATTGATTCCCGACGACCTGTTCCAGACCGAGCACCAATGCTGACGCTGTTTCATCACCCGCTCTGCCCCCGTTCGCGTTACGTGCGCCTGATTTTCGGTGAGTACGGTATTCCCGCCCGCCTTGTGGAAGAACGGTTTTGGGAGCGCAGGGAAGAATTTCTGCAGCTCAATCCCGCCGGAGAGTTGCCGGTGCTCGTCACCGAAGGGCAGCCGCCAATTCCTGGCGCAACTGTGATCGCGGAATATGTCGAGGAGACCCATCAGCAGACTGAACAGGATCGCCTGCTGCCTGATTCGGCGGGGCGCCGCGTCGAGGTGCGGCGGCTTGCAAGCTGGTTCAACGACAAGTTCTATGCTGAGGTCAGCGGCCCACTGGTGCATGAACGCGCGTTTAAGCGCCACATGACGCAGGAACAGGGCGGTGGTCCTCCGGATACTGATGCGCTGCGCGCTGCGCGCCACAATATACGCTATCATCTCGCCTATATCGGTTGGCTTGTCCGCACCCGCGATTGGCTAGCAGGCGACCGGCTAAGCCTTGCTGACCTGGCAGCGGCAGCACATCTTTCAGCTGCAGATTATTTGGGCGAAGTGCCGTGGAACGAAGACGAGGCGACAAAGAATTGGTACGCGCGCGTGAAATCGCGTCCGTCGTTCCGCGCGATTCTCGCCGACACGCTGGCGGGCCTGCCGCCGTCGAAAAGTTACGTAGACCTCGACTTTTGAGCGATCCCGCCGCGCTGAAGGCGGGGCTGCGCGCGCAGGCGTACGCGCAAGGCTTCGGTGTCGTCGGCATAACTCGACCGGATTCTATCTCCGAGGCGAAAAAGCACCTGGAGACTTTCCTCACCGAGGGCGCCCATGGCGAGATGGACTGGCTCAAGACGACTGCCGCGCGGCGTGGCGATCCGTGCGCGCTGTGGAGTGATGTTCGCTCCGTCGTTATGCTTGGGCTCAATTACGGACCCGATGAGGACGACCCACTTTCAATCCTCAGGCGGCGCGACCGCGGCGCGATTTCCGTCTATGCCCGCAGCGAGGACTATCACGAGATTATCAAACCGCGGCTGAAGACGATCGCGCGCTGGCTCGTGGAAAATGGCGGCGGCGACGTCAAGGTATTCATCGACACGGCGGCGGTCATGGAAAAGCCGCTTGCCCAGCAGGCTGGCCTTGGCTGGCAGGGAAAGCACACCAATCTCGTTTCGCGCCAATACGGTTCGTGGCTCTTTCTCGGCGCGATCCTCACGACGCTCGAACTGCCCTATGACACCGCGGACAAAGACCATTGCGGACATTGCTGCGCCTGCGTCGATATTTGCCCGACCAAGGCTTTTCCTGCGCCGTACCGTCTCGACGCGCGGCGCTGCATTTCCTATCTCACTATCGAGCATAAAGGCCCGATCCCGCACGAATTTCGTGCCGCGATCGGCAATCGCATCTATGGCTGCGACGATTGCCTTGCTGTTTGCCCCTGGAACAAGTTCGCGCAGATCGGGCGCGACGCGAAATTCGCCGCGCGCGAGGCGCTGCGCGCACCGAAATTGAGCGAACTCGTCCGTCTAGACGATACGGCGTTCCGCGCAATGTTTTCCAAGACCGCAGTAAAGCGTGCCGGCCGCGACCGTTTCGTGCGCAACGTGCTGATCGCCATCGGCAATTCGGGCGACGCCTCGCTCGCCGGCGAAGCGGAGCGTTTGCTCGACGACGCATCGCCGCTGGTTCGCGGCGCTGCTGTGTGGGCGCTGTCGAGGCTGCTGCCGCGCAAAAGCATCGCAGCGCTTCAACAGAAACACCCCGATTCCGATTCCACGATTCAGGAAGAATGGGCGGCGGCCCTCGCCTAGAATTCCTTTACAGCGGCAATCAGCCGATCAATGTCTTCCGGACGCGATAGACGATGATCGCCATCCTTGATCAGCGTCAGCACGACATCATCGCGAGAAAACCGGGAAACAAGCTCAACTGCATGCCGCCAGGGCACATCGGGATCTTGTACGCCCTGCAGAATATGCACCGGGCAGCCGGTTTCTATCAGCCCGCCGAGCAATAGGTGATTTCTGCCATCTTCAATGAGGCCGCGCGTAATCGTGTAAGGCTCATCATCGTACTCCGAGGGCCGCAGCCATTTTCCCTTTTCCTGGATTTCGCGTTTGGTCGCATCGGAAAATTGCTTCCACATCAGTTCTTCAGTGAAGTCGACCGCCGGTGCGATCAGCACCATTCCAGCAATTGGCGCCGCATCTTGGTTGGCCGCCAGAGCTCTGGCCAGTAACAATGCCAACCAGCCTCCCATTGACGATCCGATGACCAGCTGCGGCCCGCGTGCAAAACGCAAATAGACTGCCAGACTTTCCTCGAGCCACCGGCCAATCGTTCCCTCAGCGAAAGAGCCACCTGACTCTCCGTGGCCGGAATAGTCAAACCGTAAACACGCGCGGCCTTCTTTTCCCGCCCAACGATCGAGCGCCTCGGCTTTTGTGCCTTTCATGTCCGATTTAAAGCCGCCCAACCAAAAAAGCCCGGGATTCGCTCCCTTTCGCTCGCGCACAGCGATGGGTCGGTCGTTCCTATAGGAGCCGACCGTGATGGATATGAGGTGCGGTTCATTCATGGAGTACTTTTCGCAGGAAGACCGCTGTCGTGGCAATGCGCAGCCGTTGCCCGGCTGGTTAGCGAAGTCTATACCTCACCACTGAAAACCAACGAATGTCATGTCGAGTCTGCCCGCACCAAGCACCGAACTGAACGTGCAGTCGCACGTCGTTGCACGAACAGTTCGGACCCCGAGCGATTCGGTCGCAGTGCTCCTCGTGGTACCGACGCTCGACGTTGGTGCTGCCGGTGCAGGCGCGGTTGAACTTGTGCGTATTCTTGCCGGCGCCGGTTTTCATACCATCGTCGTGTCGCGCGCTGGCCGCCTAGTCGCCGACATAACGGCCGCTGGCGGCGAATTTATCCCGCTCGATGTCTCGAGCAATAATCCGTTCTTAATGCTGCGCAACGCGATCAAACTGACGCGTATGGTGCGCGATAGGCAGTGCCGGGTGATTCACGCCTTTGGCCGCGCAGGCGCATGGTGCGCAATTGTAGCGGCTCGGATGCGCCGAATACCGCTCGTGACCAGTTGCTACAAAGGCTTCCGTGAGCAGAACATTTTCAAGCGCTTTTATAACAGCATCATGGCACGCGGCGACTATGTCATCGCTTCAAGCGAGCAAATCTCGCAACTGATCAACGATCGCTACGGCACAGCATGGAACAAGATCGCCGTCGTTTCGTGCAGCATTGATCTCGACCGGTTCGATCCTGACAAGGTCACGCGCGAACGCGTCGACGCAACACGAAGCGCATGGGGCGTCAATCGCGAGACGAAAGTCATCTTGGTCACGGGACGCATCTTGCGGCGAAAAGGCCATCACGTCGTCGTCAAGGCGGTGAAGCGGCTAAAGGAAATGGGCTTGAAGGATTTTTTGTGCGTCTTTGTCGGCGAAGACCGCGGCCGCACGCGTTACACAGGCGAGCTTTGGGATCTGGTCTTATCCACTGGAACGATAGATGTGATCCGGATGGCGGCTCCGGTCGCCGACATGCCCGCCGCATTTGCGGCGGCATTTGTTATCGTTTCAGCGGCAATACAGCCGGAAGGCGTGCAGCGCGCGATCCTGGAAGGCCAAGCGATGGCACGGCCAGTCATCGTGTCCGACCTCGGCGCAGGAGCCGACGTCGTGCTCACTGCACCCGCGGTACCTGAAAGCCGGATTGCAGGATTTCGTTTCCAATCCGGCGATGATGCGGCGCTCGCCGCAGCCCTGCTTCGGCTGTTCTCGATGCCCGAACTGAGCCGGGCAACTATCGGTCGACGGGGCCGCGACTGGGTTCTAGGGCATTTCAATAGGGCGATTGTGACTGAGCAAACGCTGAACCTCTACCGGGACATTGCCGGGCTGAGCATGCGGCCGGATGTCTCCGCACAAAATTAAGTCACGACAAAATAAGAGCAATTTGAACAGTTTGGCATTCGGTTTCAAATCGTTAGACACCAATACCTGCGGAACTGCGTTGACTTCTCAGCCGTTTCTACCAATCTACGGCTATTCCGAAGGCGCGCTGATGCCGACGGCCAGTTGAAACAGGATAAGGAGAAAGTAGCCATTCGTCGTCCGATGAAGTCCGCGCTGCCCGTTCAGAAGGACGGCCCGCGCATAAACGAGGAGATCCGCGTACGCGAGGTCCAGTTAATCGATGCCAGTGGTCACAACCACGGTCCCACCCCGATCCAAGCCGCGCTGGATATGGCGCAGGCAGCAGGGCTCGACCTAGTCGAAATCGCCCCCAACTCGTCGCCTCCCGTCTGCAAGATCCTGGATTACGGCAAGTACAAATTCCAGGCGCAGAAAAAAGCGGCGGAGGCTCGTAAAAAACAGAAAGTCGTCGAGGTTAAGGAGATCAAACTCCGACCGATGATCGATGACCACGATTACGACGTCAAAATGCGCTCCATGAAGCGTTTCTTTGAAGAGGGAGACAAGGTCAAGATCACCTTGCGATTCCGAGGGCGCGAAATGGCGCACCAGGAGCTCGGTTACAAATTGCTCGAACGCGTGAAAGCGGACACCGGCCCGTTCGCCAAGATCGAATCGGAACCGCGGTTTGAAGGCCGGCAAATGGTCATGATGCTAGCGCCACGCTAGCGTGGCAAAACGCTTTCCGAACAGCTTAAACGTGCCACTCGCCAATCGCGGGTGGTCCGCTTTCTTTGGTAGCAATTAACCCGGCGGTTGGCGGTTGCATGCCGCGGCCGCCTCTGCCATAACGCCGCGCATTCGCCGCCCGGCCAGTAAGGGCTGCCGTGGCGGCGATTAACGCTCAATCCCGAGCACCCGCTTCGGGGCCATTGTGCCCCCAGGAGCATATTTCGGCCGGCGGGCCCGCCCGCAGTGAGCCGATAAGGAGAGCCAAATGCCCAAGCTGAAGACCAAATCGGGCGCCAAAAAGCGCTTCAAGATTACCGCGACCGGCAAGGTGAAATACCAGCAGACCGGCAAGCGCCACGGCATGATCAAGCGGACGACAAAGACGATCCGCGAACATCGCGGCACCAACGTGCTGTTTAAGACCGACGGCGACAACATCAAGAAATACTGGCTGCCGAACGGCTGACCGCTTCTGGCCGGCCGGTTGAGCGCGGCTGTTCCTCGTCAGTAATCTGCATGTATCTGCAAGGAGAATTTCCATGGCCCGCGTTAAACGTGGCGTCACCTCGCACGCCAAGCACAAGAAAGTTTTGAAGGCCGCCAAGGGGTACTACGGCCGCCGCAAGAACACGATCCGCATCGCCAAGCAGGCGGTGGAGAAGGCGAACCAATATGCCTTCCGTGACCGAAAGCGCCGCAAGCGCACGTTTCGTGCCTTGTGGATCCAGCGCTTGAACGCGGCGGTTCGGCCCTTTGGGCTGAACTACAGCCGCTTTATCGCCGGGCTGTCCAAAGCTGGCATGACGATCGACCGGAAGGTTTTGTCCGATCTTGCAATCCGCGAACCGGCTGCATTCCAGGCGATCGTGGAAAAGGCCAAAGCCGCGTTGCCGGCGTAAGTCCGCGTCAGACGACAACCAAGGCGCGATGCGCGGGTTGGGTCCGCGCATGACAGGGTGACAAGCCATGTCCGACATCGCAAAGCTTGAAAAGGACATTCTCGCGAGTGTCGCTGCGGCGAAGGACGAAGCGGCGCTTGAAGCCGTTCGTATCGCCGCGCTTGGAAAGAACGGCTCAGTCTCGGCGTTACTCAAGACTCTCGGCACGATGTCTGCGGACGAACGCAAGACACAGGGTCCGGCGATTAACGGCCTCAAGGACCGTGTCACCGAATCGATTTCACAACGCAAAGATGCTCTCGGTGCCGCGGCGCTCGATGCTCGGCTCAATACCGAGACGGTCGACGTCACACTGCCCGTGCGCGAGGCGCCGGCAGAGACCGGCCGCATTCATCCTATCACCCAGGTGACCGATGAGCTGACAGCCATCTTCGCCGATATGGGTTTTGCGGTTGCTGAAGGGCCCGACATCGAAACGGACGACTACAATTTCACCAAACTGAATTTTCCCGAAGGCCATCCGGCTCGAGAAATGCACGACACGTTCTATTTCGCGCCGAAGCCGGATGGATCGCGCCTTCTGCTGCGCACGCACACCTCGCCGGTTCAAGTGCGTACGATGCTCGGCAAAAAGCCGCCAATCCGCGTCATTTGCCCCGGTCGCACTTATCGCAGCGACTCGGACCAAACGCATACGCCAATGTTCCACCAGGTCGAAGGTCTTGTGATCGATAAGGGCTCCCACCTCGGTCATCTCAAGTGGATTCTCGAGGAATTCTGCAAAGCCTTCTTCGAGGTCGACAGTGTGAAGATGCGCTTCCGCCCGTCATTCTTCCCGTTTACCGAGCCGTCGCTCGAGGTCGACATTCAGTGCAAGCGCGACAAAGGCGAGATCCGCTTCGGCGAAGGTGAAGATTGGCTTGAAATCCTCGGCTGCGGAATGGTGCACCCCAACGTGCTACGCAATTGCGGCCTCGATCCCGATGAGTATCAAGGTTTTGCCTGGGGCATGGGGATCGACCGTATCGCGATGCTCAAGTACGGCATGAACGACTTGCGTGCCTTCTTCGAGGCCGACGTACGTTGGCTGTCGCACTATGGTTTCCGCCCGCTCGACTTTCCGACTCTGGCGGGAGGTCTGAGCTCATGACCGCGCCGCGCCCTCCCTCGCCGCTCGATCGCGCCTTCTTCGCCCTGGTCACGCGCGGATGGGATGCGCACAAGATCGCCAGTTACGAATCGACATTGCGCAAGCGCGACAAGGAGATGTCGGCCGAGGCCTCGCGTACCTTCGCCTCGATCGACGCGAAGGCCACCGGTCTTTTGACGCATACGTCGATGATGATTGCCGGCCTTGGGCTGATCGCACCCCTGGTCGCCGACAACCACTTTGAAGTTGGGATCGTCGTTGCGGAAATTGCGATTTATCTGCTTATCGCTCTTGGCTGCCTGCGATGCCTGTCGGTATTCCGTGCTCATGAATTCGATGTCGACGATCATGTTCACGCCATCATTCATCGTGAACTGATCATTCGTGCCGAGCTTTATAGTCTTTCCATCCGGGTTGCGATCGTATTCACGATCGTGGTGTTCATCATGCTGCCGCTTCTTTATTTCTGGACGGAGAGAGCGGCATGAAGTTCACCTTGCCTTGGCTGAAAGAGCACCTCGACACCGACGCGTCGTTGGCCGAGATCGTCGACAAGCTCACGATGATCGGTCTTGAAGTCGAGAACGTCGAGGACAAGGCGGATCTACTCAAACCGTTCGTGATTGCCTCCGTCATTTCCGCTGAAAAACACCCCAACGCGGATCGCCTCAAGGTCTGTATGGTTGATATCGGTGACGGCAAACCGATCCAGGTCGTCTGCGGGGCACCGAATGCACGCGCCGGCATGAAAGGTGTTTTCTCAGCGCCAGGGACTTTTATCCCTGGAAAGAACATCACGTTGACGGTCGGCACCATCCGCGGTGTCGAAAGCCGTGGCATGTTGTGCTCGGCCGCCGAACTGATGATATCCGACGATCATGAAGGGATCATCGACCTGCCAGCAGATGCGCCTGTCGGCAAATGCTATGTCGAATGGGCTGGTGCAAGCGATCCGGTAATCGAAATCAATCTCACACCCAATCGCCCGGACTGCACCGGCGTTTCAGGCATTGCGCGCGACCTCGGCGCAACTTCAATCGGTACATATAAAGACAAAATTCCGAAACCGGTGAAAGGCTCCTTCCCGTGCCCGGTGAAAGTCACACTCGACTTCGGTAAAACGCCATCGCTGTGCCCGGCCTTCGGGCTACGTTTGGTGCGCGGCGTCAAGAACGGGCCTTCGCCCGATTGGCTGCAGAAGCGGCTGACCGCAATCGGGCTACGGCCGATTAACGCGCTTGTCGACATCACCAATCTTATCACCTTTGACCGCGGCCGGCCGTTGCACGTGTTCGATGCCGACAAGGTTCACGGAAATCTGACGGTACGGCGCGCAAGAAATGGCGAGAAGCTGCTGGCTCTCGACGGCAAGACCTACACCCTCGACGAAGCGGTTTGTGTGATCGCCGACGAAAAGGGTGTCGAATCGCTGTCCGGTATCATGGGCGGCGAGGCAACGGGTTGCTCAGAGAAAACCACAAATGTGCTTGTCGAATCAGCGCTTTGGGATGAGCTCAACGTCGCCCAGACTGGCCGGAAGCTCGGCATCAATTCCGACGCGCGCTACCGTTTCGAGCGCGGGGTCGACCCCGCCTTTATGCTGCCTGGCCTCGAGCTCGCCACCCAGATGGTGCTCGACTTCTGCGGCGGCGAGGCATCCGAAATCGTTGTCGCCGGCGACCCGACCCCGAAGGAAAAGGTCATCGATTTCCCCTTGAGCGAACTGCCACGTCTCACCGGGCTGAAGCTACCGCTGGCGGATTTACGACGTGTCCTGGAAAAGCTCGGATTTTTTTCGGCCGGCCAGGGAGAGCGTGTGAAAGTGGCCGTGCCATCCTGGCGGCCGGATGTGCATGGCCGGGCTGACATTGTGGAGGAGCTCGTGCGTATTGTCGGCGTCGACCGCGTGCCATCAACGCGTTTCGCGCGGGATCAGGTGCGTAAGCCGGTGCTTACGCCAATTCAGAATCGCACGCGCAAGGCAAAACGCGCGCTTGCCACGCGTGGACTGCTTGAAGCGGTTACCTGGTCGTTCGTATCGAAGCGCGAAGCGGAACTGTTCGGCGGCGGCGCTCCGGAGCTTGCGCTTGCCAATCCGATTGCGACGGAGTTGTCCGACATGCGGCCGAGCCTCATCCCCGGCCTCGTCATGGCAGCGCAACGTAACGCCGATCGCGGATTGTCCGACACTGCAATATTCGAGGTTGGCCAGATCTTCAAAGGCGACAAGCCCGCTGACCAACTTACGGCCGCCTGCGGGCTGCGACGCGCCCTTGCCAAGCCGTCGGGCAGTGGCCGCTACTGGGCGGACAAAAGCGGGCCCGTCGATGTTTTCGACGTCAAGGCTGACGCTTTTGCGGTGCTGGCCGCCGCCGGCGCTCCAATGCAGGCACTGCAAGTCGTGCTCGGTGGCCCCGCCTGGTTTCACCCCGGGCGCAGCGGCACTATCCAGATTGGCCCGCAGAATGTCTTGGGACACTTTGGCGAATTGCATCCGCGGGCGATTGCCGGCCTGAAAGCCGAGGGCCCCATAGTCGCCTTTGAAGTTGTTCTCGAGAAGATTCCCGAATCGAAAGCACGTCCGACGCGTGCAAAGCCTTTGCTCGACTTATCGCCATTCCAGCCGGTCGAGCGCGATTTTGCTTTCGTCGTCGACAGTGCCGTGAAGGCCGCCGACATCGTGCGCGCGGCGCAGAACGTGGACAAGAAGCTTGTCAGCGACGTCGCCGTCTTCGATGTGTATGAAGGAAAAGGCATCGACCCCGGAAAGAAATCGATAGCAATTGCGGTGACTATCCAACCGCGCGACAAAACAATGACCGACGCCGAAATCGAAACTCTCGCCGGTAAGATCGTCGCCGAAGTAACTAAGAGAACCGGCGCCGTATTGCGCGGTTAACCCGGCAGCAAATCTGTATACGCAAATCCATCGCGCTCGACGGTTTCGCCGGTATGGAGCGCGAGCTTGCGCGAAAGCATTGGACCAGCCGAAACAAACGAGTGAAATTCACCGTTCTCGCCACATGGGTCGATGTTTGCAGGGAGCGTGTCAAGAAGCACGCGGTCGAACCGATGGCCGGCGAACGATACCGGCAATTTTTTCAAGTCTATCGTGCAAATATGGGCTTCGGTGCCGGCGGCAATCATGTCATGGGCGAGCGCACGCGTCGGCCGGCCCCATAGCGGAAAAACCGGCGCGATCCCGGTGCCAGAAAGTTGGCGTTCGCGATAGGCCCGCACATCGTCCAGAAACAGGTCGCCGAAAATCACGTGCGTCACCCCCGATGCTCGTGCGGCAGCCATGGCCTCTGCCATTTTGCACTCATAGACTTCGTTCGAGCACGGATACGGGATATGAACGATGGCCGCGCGCAGACCGGCGGCATCGAGCTGACTGCGGAGCAGGTCCTCCCGCACCCCGTGCATGCTGACGCGGTGAAACGCGTCGGTCACCGTGGTCAAGGCGCCGACAATTTCGAAATCGCCTGCAATGCGCGTCTCATGCAGCGCCCATGCGCTGTCTTTGCCGCTCGACCATGCAATAAGAGCTTTGGGAGAAGTCGGCATGGTATCCAAAGTGTTGCAGGCCGGGTTCCGGCCGGGATTGTGCGGCAAACTTTATGGCTAACAGTCGGTAATCCCGACAGCCTACCGCGCCAATTGGCCCGGTGAACTAAATTGCAATGAGTCCTGACTAGATTTTTGAGAGACGTGCGCGGTTCATCGCGCGGGGGAAACGTCTTGAGCGCCAGGACCCTGGCGCCGAGGGCCGGTCATGAGCTGGGTGGTCGATGGGGTGGGGCGCTTTCTGGCGCGCTACTTGGAAAAGCCGGTACAGGGTTACGAGCCGTTCACACCGTCGGACCCCGGCGCGTTACGGGCGACCTTGCGGCCCGGTGATGTGCTCCTCGTTGAAGGCAACAATCATATTTCAGGCGTCATCAAATACCTGACCCAATCGACCTGGTCTCATGCCGCACTTTATGTCGGACCGATCGGAGACCGCGTAACTGCTGACGGTGAGCCGCTGGTGCTGGTCGAGGCCAATATCGGCCAAGGTGTGGTCGCTGCACCGCTTTCGAAATACGTACGATTCCACACCCGCATCTGCCGACCGACTCAGCTCAACGAAGATGACCGCGCTCGCGTTTGCGCCTACGCGGCTGAGCGCATCGGGTTTGACTACGACCTCAAGAACATCATCGATCTGATGCGCTATCTTTTTCCGCTGCCGGTGCCGCAACGCTGGCGCCGCCGGATGATGGCACTCGGCTCCGGCCACCCAACCCGCATCATCTGCTCGGCGCTGATCGCGCAGGCATTCGACACCGTGCGGTACCCGATTTTGCCGAAGATCACGCGGCTCGAGAGCGAGGCAGCGCGCCAGGAGATCCTTGAAATCCGCCACTCATCACTTTATGCACCGCGCGACTTCGACATTTCTCCCTATTTCGAGGTCGTAAAACCGACCCTCGTGCACGGCTTCGACTACAAGACCATCGCATGGGCCGATCAGTCTGAAGCCGAGAGCGTCCCTCTCGTGCCCGCGGAAGACGACACACTTTCGCCGGTGTCCTAGACGACGGCCTTGCCGAACGTCGCGGCCGGAATTACCTGTGCCGCTATGATCGACGCCTTCATCAAAGCGCTGTCTCAAATGCTCGCTCCTGCGTTGCGGCGCGTGCTGCTCAAGGCGGTGGGCCTGGCGCTTATTGTTATTGTCTTCATCGGTATCCTCATGCAGCGGCTATTGGCCGCCTGGGCAGACGCCGGTGCGAACTGGGCCGAGCAGGCGTCCGGAATGGCGCCGCACGCAGCCTGGGCTGCGCTGGCCTGGGTACTGTCGGTCATCGCCGCCCTGGGAATCATCACTGGCGCCCTGTTCCTGATGCCCGCAGTCACTGCGTTCGTCGGAAGCTTTTTCGTCGACGAAGTCGCTGAAGCCGTCGAGCGGGAATACTACCCAGCGCACCCACCGGGTCGAGCATTGCCGTTTTTGCTTGCACTTACAGAAGGAATCAAGATCGCTGCGCTCGCGGTCCTTGTCTATCTGTTCGCGCTGCCATTCGTCCTGCTGGCGGGACTCGGAATCATTATCCTGTTTCTTGCCAACGCGTACCTGCTTGGACGCGAATATTTTGAGCTTGCCGCAATGCGATTCCGCCCGCCGCACGACGCGAAGTCCCTGCGCAAAGCCAATGCGGCTTACGTATTTCTGGCTGGCATGGTGGTCGCCGCTTTTGTATCGATCCCGATAGTGAATTTGGCGACGCCAATATTCGCGATGGCTTTCATGGTCCACGTGCACAAAATCCTGGCCGGCGCAGGGATCGAACTCGTGCAAGCACCGCGCTGACGGTCAACCTTTCGGACGCAAATCGATGACGCGTTTGGCCTTACCGAGCGACCGTTCGACCGTGCCTGGCTTGACTGTGCGAACCGCCGCGGTTACGCCGACCATAGCCTTTATGTGATGCGCGAGATCACGGTCGCACTCGGCGTAGACACCTTCCGCATCGACACGTGATTCAACAACGACCGTGATTTCATCGAGACGCTCGGCACGCCGCAACTCGATAACGAAATGCGGCGCCAGGCGCTGATCTCTGAGGATGATTTCCTCGATCTGACTCGGAAACACGTTCACGCCACGCACGATCATCATGTCGTCCGAGCGGCCCACGACTTTCTCCATCCTGCGCATCGAGCGCGCGGTACCGGGCAGCAGACGCGACAGGTCGCGCGTGCGATAGCGTACGACCGGCATCGCCTCTTTGGTCAGCGTGGTGAACACGAGTTCGCCGACCTCCCCGTCCGGCAAAACTTTGCCTGTGACCGGATCGATGATTTCTGGATAAAAATGATCTTCCCAGATGTGCGGGCCATCTTTGCTTTCGATGCATTCGCAGGAAACACCCGGACCGATAATTTCCGACAATCCGTAGTTGTCGATGGCATGGATATCGAACGCATCTTCGATCTCGGTGCGCATTGCGTTGGTCCACGGCTCGGCACCACACATTGCGATCTTGAGTGAGCTTTGGCGTGGGTCAACGCCTTGAGCATGAAATTCATCAAGGATTGCAAGCATATAGCTCGGGGTTACGAATATAACGTCGGGTCGGAAATCGGCGATCAGGTGCACCTGCCTTTCTGTCATCCCGCCAGACACCGGCACGACGGTCATACCGAGTCGCTCGGCGCCGTAGTGGAAGCCGATGCCACCGGTGAATAGCCCGTAGCCGTACGAATTCTGCACCAGCATTCCCGGCTTGCAGCCGGCGGCCCGCATGGAGCGAGCCATCAAGCCGGCCCAAGTGTCGAGATCGCGACGGCTATACCCAACCACGGTGGGCTTGCCGGTCGTTCCTGATGACGCATGAATGCGCAGAACCTGGTCACGCGGTATGGCAAACATTCCGAATGGATAATGCGCGCGAAAATCGTCTTTGGCGGTGAATGGAAACTTCGGCAGATCATCGAGCGTTTTGAGGTCGTCAGGATGCACGCCGGATTTGTCGAATGCCCTCTTGTAGTGCGCGACATTGCTGTAGGCGTGGCTGAGCGTCCATTTCAGTCGCTCCGCCTGAAGTGCTGCGATCTTATCACGAGAGGCCGTTTCGATTGGATCGAAACTTTCTCGCGTTGGCATCAGGTTGATGCCTTTGAGCTGCAGACGCGGCATTGAAATTCCCAATACCCGACAGCGAACCGTCAGATCTTTCGCTGTGCGGCGTTCCAGTGCTTTTCAAGATTGGAAATAAGAGCGGGGCTAAAATGGCAATAGGCCTGCTCACGGCAGTAAACCGCCATGTAGCGGCGGAACAAATCAAGAGGCTCTTCGCCAACCCGAATGGCGCGCCGGTTGCCAGCGGCGCTTACAACACCCGAGCCTGTGAAATCATTGACCACGCGAGCAATCGCTTCTTCCATCCCGTCGGGCGGCACGATCAGGTCGCAGATCGTGCGGCCTTCCGGCGTGTCGCAATCGAGCCGACGCCCCATAAGGATGGCTTGGCGCGTGATGCGATCGCCCGCAAAGCGCGGCATTCGTAGGTTGGCCGCGCCCGGAATGATGCCTTCCTTGCGTGCGGGAAGCGTCATGTAGGCATCTTTGCCGGCAATCACATAATCCATCGCCAGGAGATATTGGCAGCCACCGCCGATCGCCCAGCCATCAACCGTAGCGATCCAGCATTTTTCTCGCGTCCCGCCGTAAATTTCGTCAGGGCTTGCCGCGCCAGTCGCGACCCCACGGAACATCTTGTTCACCACCCCCATATCGCGGCGGATGTACCAAAGGTAGGGAATCTTGCCGCGGTAGATATGAGTGAGATTGATCCCGCTCGAAAATATCCTGCGGCCTTTGTACTTTGGATGATCAACGACACCGCCACGCAACACGCCAATCTCGCTTAGTGGATCGAGGATCGCGATATCGGTGGCCGTTTCAGTATCGTCAAGCGTGTCATCATCCTCAGCATTGAGGAAACGCGGATTTTGTACCGTCACCACGGCAGCCTTGCCCTGCCGCTCGACACGGGCTGGACCGAAATCGATCACGCCGTTTCGAATGAATTCGTCCAAATGCGCTATTGATTCCTGCTTTGGACGCAGCATCGCCTCGCAAAGGTGCATTCCCGCTTCAGGCAGCGCGAGTACGTGTGCCAGTAAAATCCCTTGGTCAATCTCGAAGCCATCTTTCTCGTTCTGCATCAGCGCGCTTTCAGCGTCGACTTGTTTCCTTGTCGGTGCCAATCCGGGAATCAAGTTGGCGACGTCATATGCAAGCTCTTCTACGCGACGGAAAGCGGACAAATTTTTCGTAAGCTTACGATAGATTGGATCTGCGTGCTTTTTCAGGAATTCTTCGCGGAGGCTACGGCAGGCTAAAAGAATTGCGTGGGCGGCCGACTGCTGCTCCGGTGTCCGCTGGCGCTTCTTGGGAAATTTTGTCAATAGATTATCGCCTGCACGCCAGAATTTCGTCGCCGCAGCCGCATCCCGCTTTAACGAACCTGTCAGGCGCGGCAACGCTTTGATCCATGCGCTGGCAGACTTCCCATGCAATCCGCCACGACGAAGAATTTCACCGGTATCGGGGCTCGTTTCCCTTGTTCTCGCGATCCGGGAGCCTTCCATACGCACTCTCCCTACTCTGGTGCTTCATACGACCGTTTTGCCCGGCCATCGGCACAAGTCGGCGATGATGCATTTCTCGCACAGCGGCTTGCGTGCAACACAAGTGTAACGCCCGTGCAGAATAAGCCAATGGTGGGCGTACCGCTTGTATTCTGCGGGCACCGCCTGCTCCAGTTTCATTTCAACCTCTAGCGGCGTTTTGCCGGTTGCCAGTCCGGTGCGGTTTCCGACCCGAAATATGTGGGTATCGACGGCAATTGTTGGCTCACCGAATGCAATGTTGAGGACCACGTTGGCGGTCTTACGGCCAACACCAGACAACGCCTCCAGCGCTTCGCGCGAGCGTGGAACCTGACCGTCATGCTCGGCGATCAGTTTCTGCGACAGCGCAATGACATTCTTGGCCTTAGTGCGAAAGAGGCCGATGGTTTTGATGAGGTCGCGTACGCGCGGTTCGCCGAGCGCAACCATTTTCTCCGGAGTATCCGCGAGGGCAAAGAGCGCCGGTGTCGCCTTGTTGACGCCGGCATCGGTTGCCTGCGCCGAAAGAACCACCGCGACCAGCAGCGTAAACGAATTGATATGCTGCAATTCACCCCTCGGTTCGGGATTTGCCGCTTTGAAACGGCGGAACGCCTCGGCGATCTGCGCGGTTGTCCACTGCGACAGCGCGCCTCGCGTGGCCTCGACATCCGCCGCCACACGCTTGGCCGCCGGTTTTACGTTGACGCGCTTGCCTGCGCGCGATTTTGTCTTGCGCTTCGCAGAGGACTTTCGGGCAGACTTTCTCGCCATCATTTTGGTATAGTGAGCACGATGACCCCCGACAACGGCAACGATCTCGAACCCACCATCTTTTCAGCGACGCTGACACCACATCGCTCGCTGGGCCGCGTCGGCTTTATGATCTTGATGTTGTTGTTTGGCGGCGCCAGCTTTGTGACCGGAATGCTTTTTCTCGTGATCGGTGCCTGGCCGGTTTTGGGCTTTTTTGGGCTCGATGTGCTGTTGCTGTATTGGGCCTTCCGGCTCAACTACTGGCACGCGAAAGCGTACGAGCAAGTGACGGTCACATCCTCAACACTCAAGGTGCGCAAAGTGAGCCATCTTGGTCGCGCGCGCGAATGGGTGCTCAACCCGCTCTGGGTCCGCCTCGACAAGGTCGAACTTGAGGAGTTCGGCATCGACCGGCTCTTCCTCGTGTCACGTGGCAAGAAACTCGCAATCGCGACGTTCCTGGGGCCCGATGAAAAGGCCGGTTTTGCAAAAGAGCTCGGAAAAGCACTTCTCGAAGCCCGCCGCGGGCCAACCAGAACCGTGTTCGAATAGCCAGAAATCGGGTGGTCGGTGTGCTTGGATAGCCCTAGATAGCGGTCATGAACATGAACCTGGCAAGAAACACCGTGACCAACCGCTTCACTGAATTCGCGCCACTTTCGACGGCGGCCGCGGACTACGACATCGTGCGCCGCGCCATCGCGCATATCCGCGGAAATTGGCGCGCCCAGCCGGAAATCGACGTCATTGCGAACGCCGCCGGCGTATCCGCAACAGACCTGCATCACCTGTTTCGTCGCTGGTGCGGACTGACGCCGAAGGCGTTCCTTCAGGCTCTCACGCTCAACCATGCACGCGAGCTTCTGCGTTCATCGGCGAGCGTGCTCGACACAGCCTACGAAGTGGGCTTGTCCGGGCCCGGCAGACTGCACGATCTTTTCGTCACGCACGAGGCGATGTCTCCTGGCGAGTGGAAAGCCGGTGGTGAAGGCCTCACCATCACCTTCGGGTTTCACCCATGCCCGTTCGGTATGGCGCTGGTGATGACCACGCCACGCGGACTTGCAGGCCTCGCGCTCGCCGACGCAGGTAAGGAACGCGCCGTTCTTCGGGACATGAAATCACGCTGGCCGAAAGCCAACTATTTCGAGGACTTCGCCTCTACGGCGCCGACGGCACGCCGTATTTTCGACGCTGCGCTCTGGCGCAAGGACCAGCCGTTGCGCGTGGTGTTGATCGGCACCGACTTCGAGGTGCGCGTGTGGGAAAGGTTGCTCGACATCCCGATGGGCAAGCTCACCACCTATTCCGACCTCGCCGCCAGGACCGGCTCCCCGAACGCTGCGCGTGCGGTCGGTGCGGCCGTTGGCAAGAACCCGATCTGCTTCGTGGTGCCGTGCCATCGCGTCATCGGTAAGAGCGGCGAACTCACCGGCTATCATTGGGGCATCACGCGCAAGCGCGCGATGCTGGGCTGGGAAGCGGGAATGGCCGCTGCAGCCTAATCAGGCGGCGAGATCGAGCTTCGAGGCCACTGTCGAATCGGGGTTGAGCCGGTAGACCATCGGCACGCCGGTATCCAGATTGAGTTTGGTGATGCTCTCAGGCGTGTGCTTGTCGAGCACCATGACAAGCGCACGCAACGAATTGCCGTGCGCCGCGACGAGCACGCGCTCGCCACGCAACACGCGGGGCAGAATGTCGGTCACGTAGTACGGCAGCGCGCGCGCCAGGGTATCCTTCAGGCTTTCGCCGCCAGGTGGTGCCACGTCGTAGGAACGGCGCCAGACGTGCACCTGCTCCTCGCCCCATTTCTCGCGTGCATCGTCTTTGTTGAGTCCGACGAGATCGCCGTAGTCGCGCTCGTTCAGTGCCTGATTTTTGAAAATCGGGATCGTCGTCTGGCCCAACTCGGTCAACATCAGATCGAGCGTACGTTGCGCACGCTTCAGCGCGGACGTAAACGCGACATCGAACTTGATTCCCTGTGCCTTGAGCTTGCGGCCGGCCTCACGCGCTTCGGCGACGCCTTTTTCGGTCAGGTCGACATCGCGCCAGCCGGTGAACAGATTTTTCAGGTTCCAGTCGCTTTGGCCGTGCCGTACGAGCACGAGAAGACGGTCCGTCATGAATTCCTCAGAAGTCTTTCAAACCTAGAACGTCCATCATCGAATAAAGACCTGGCTTTTGCGAGCGTGCCCAACGTGCCGCATGCAGGGCGCCGCGGGCGAAGATCATGCGATCTTCCGCCTTGTGCGTTAGTTCCACCCGCTCCGCGGCACCCGCAAAGATCACACTATGCTCACCGACGACCGTTCCGCCGCGCAAGGCGGCATAGCCGATATCGCCGACCTTGCGCGCGCCGGTGTGGCCGTCACGGCTTCTGACGGAATGCTTGTCTAGGGCAATGCCGCGCCCTTCCGCCGCCGCGCGCCCGAGCATCAGCGCGGTTCCCGAAGGTGCATCGACCTTCTGGTTGTGATGCATCTCCAGGATTTCGACGTCGAACGAATTGTCGAGCGTCTTTGCCACGCGTTTCGTGAGTGCCGCGAGCAGATTGACGCCGAGGCTCATGTTGCCCGACTTGACAATCACTGCGCTTTTGGCGGCATCCTTGATTTTTGTCTCGTCGGCGGCGCTCAGTCCCGTGGTTCCGATGATGTGCACCTTGCCGACCCTGGCAACGAGCGCGGCAAATTCGAGCGTCGCGCTCGGCGCGGTGAAATCGACAATCCCGTCCACCTTCGCAAGCAACGGCGCAGCATCGCCGGTCAGCTTGACGCCGTTCTCCGGCAGGCCCGCCAGAACACCCGCGTCCCAGCCGATCAGGGGCGAACGCGCGTCCTCGAGGGCGCCCGCAAGCGCAAATTCCTTGCTGTCGGCGATCGCCTTGACCAGCGTCCGGCCCATCCGCCCGCCGGCCCCGGCGACCACGAGCCGCATCTCGGCCATTGGTCAACTCCCGGATCGTGGCGTCGGTATAGCGCGGAGGCAGGGAAAAGGCGACTGCAGCAAGCATCAAGGCTGCGGGCCTTCGTAACCCTCGATAACCACGATGTCCGCGGTGGAATGCGGTTGGCGCAGCTTCATGTTCGCCTGATATTCGGGCGAATTGTAACAGGCGAGGGCGGTCGCAAAGTCCGGAAACTCGATGACCACGTTGCGCGAGCGCGCGCCCCCTTCGACACACTCGAACTTGCCGGCGCGCACGACGTAGCGTGCTCCGTATTTCTTGAATATTGCCTGATTGCCGAGGGCGTAAGGCTTGTAGCCCTCCTCGCTTCGCACATCGACGCGCCCGATCCAGTAGCCCTTCGCCATGCTTTCGCTCCCTACGGTTTAGCCGCTTGTTCGATCTCGGCTACGATTGCATCTGCCGCAGCCTTAGGGTCGCCCGCCTCAAGGACAGGGCGGCCAACCACGAGATAGTTGGCGCCAGCCTTGATTGCTCGCGCCGGAGTCATGATCCTTTTCTGGTCGCCGGTGGCGCTTCCGGCCGGCCGGATACTAGGTGTCACCAGCACCATTCCGGGGCCAACAACCGCCCGCAGTGAGGCCGCTTCTTCCGCCGAGCAGACAAGCCCGTCGACCCCGGTGTCGCGGGCCTGCGCGGCGCGCGCCGCGGCGAGTTCCTTGACATTCAATTCGTAGCCGGCCGCGGCAAGATCGGCATCATCATAGGACGTAAGCACCGTTACCGCGAGAATGCGAAGCTTCGAACCCTGCTTGCCTTCAACCGCCGCCTTCATGGTCTGCGGATAGGCATGTACCGTGAGGAACGTCGCACCTGATTGCGCGACACTTTCCACGCCTTTTGCTACCGTGTTGCCGATGTCGTGCAGCTTGAGATCGAGAAATACCTGCTTGCCGGATGCGATCAGCCGTGCGGCAAAAGGCAGGCCACCGGCGAAGGCAAGCTGGTAACCGACCTTGTAAAACCAGACCGAATCGCCGAGTTGCTTGATCATTGCTTCGGCCGCCGCAACCGACGGCAGGTCGAGCGCAACGATCAAGCGTTCTCGAGCATCCAACGACACGTCAAGCTCCTCGCACCATCATTCGCGCCATCTCGACCAGCCGTTCGAGCTGCCCGCGAAGCTGGTTGGCAATTCCGGTATCAGTGATGTTGTCCATCTCATCGAACGCCGTGTCGGCACGCTGAATAGTGACCTGCTCGGGAATGACCAGAGCGCCGCACCCAAGCTCAAGAATTTGCCGCAGCGCCATCAATGAGCGTAGCCCACCCGCACGACCGGGCGAAGCCGACGAAATTGCGAACGCTCGCCCTTTGAATGCCGCGTAGGTCGGATCACCCCGCTCGCGCACGCGCGAGATCCAATCGATGGCGTTCTTCAGAAGAGGCGTGACGGATGCGCTGTATTCCGGGCTGGCAATGAAAACACCCTGATGTGCCATCATCATTTGCTTGAGCTTGAGCGCATTGACGGGTTGCCCGGCACGCGCATCGATGTCGGCGTCGTAAATCGGGAGTGGATAGTCGGCAAGCGAAATGCGAGTGACCTCGACATCAAGAAGTGTGAGCTCTTTTGCCGCCAGTGCCGCGAGCCGGACATTGTGCGAGCCGGTACGTATCGACCCAGGGAGTACAAGAATTTTGGGGATCGGCATCAGCGGCTCCGCTTTCGCGGGCGATGACACCACACCATCAGCGGCCGCGATAGACCCACACGCGCGCAGGCGGCAGATTCATCCAGATGAGCTCTGACGAATCGGCACGGACACCGGACAATTCTTTCGGAATTGGCGGCAGCATCGCGTAGGTGAACTGCACAAACGGAGCGCCTTCCGCCAACAGCGTCATCGCGTCGGATATCAGGCGCAACCGCGTGCGCAAGGGCTTGGTGACGAGCGGAAGTCCCGACACGACCGCAGCGGCCGGTTCGTCGAGATAGCTTTCAAGCAGCCGTCGCAACCGATAGGCGTCGCCTTGGACGACCGTCGCCGCCGGATAGCGCTTCCGTAAGAGGCGGCAAAAATCAGGATTGAATTCGACAAGGATCAGCCGGCTTGGGTCGACGCCATGCCGAACGAGGGCTTCAGTCACTGGTCCGGTGCCCGGACCAAGCTCGATCACAGGGCCGATCGACTGCGGATCGACATAGCGGGCCATCGCGCGTGCAAGCACGCGACTCGACGGCATCACTGCGCCGGTCGAGAGCGGCTTTTCGATCCAGGAGCGGATGAACTGCATCTCGTCATCGAGACGCAGACTCTTTTTTTCGACGCGGGCGACTGAATGTAAAGGCATTGCGAGATCACGCGTACGTGCGGCGGGCCTCGCCGCAACATTTACGGGTATAGGGCGCAAGGCGGGGGGTCAAGACGGGGGTCACCCTGATTGGCTGCCTCGGCTTCCGAAGCCATCTAAAAACTCTTTGACTCGACTGAAGAAACCGGCCGATTCCGGCTGGGTTACCTCCGACGAAAGCTTTTCGAACTCCGCCAGCAGCTCGCGCTGGCGTTTAGTGAGATTTTGCGGCGTTTCCACCGCTACCTGAACGTACATGTCGCCGGTTTGTTTCGCTCGCAGCACCGGCATCCCCTTGCCTGACAGGCGAAAGCGGCGGCCGGTCTGCGTGCCCGCGGGGACCTTGACCCTCACCTTGCTGCCATCGATCGCCGGCACTTCAAATTCGCCGCCAAGGGCGGCGCTTGCCATCGAAATCGGTACGCGGCAGTGCAAGTCGGCGCCGTCGCGCTGGAAAAATTCGTGTGAGGCGACCTCGAGAAAAATATAAAGATCGCCCGGCGGACCTCCGCGCAGGCCTGCCTCGCCTTCGCCGGCAAGCCGGATACGGGTACCATCTTCGACACCAGCGGGGATGTTCACCGACAACGCGCGCTCGCGGGTCACACGACCGCCGCCCCCGCACACTTTGCATGGGTCGTCGATAACCTGCCCGCGGCCCTGGCAGCTCGGGCATGTTCGTTCGAGTGTAAAGAAACCCTGGGCATGGCGAATCTTGCCCGCGCCACCGCAACTACCGCACGGCTTTGGTTTGGTGCCCGCCTTCGCGCCACTGCCGGAACAGGCCTCGCAGGTTACGGAGGTGGGGATGCGTATCTGCGCCGTCTTGCCGTTGAATGCTTCATCGAGCGTTATTTCCATGTTGTAGCGCAGGTCGGATCCACGCTCGCGGCCAGTACCGCGGCCGCGAGCCGAACCCATGCCGAATATGCCTTCGAATATGTCGGCGAAGGTGGAGCCGAAGTCGGCACCAAATCCGTGCCCACCCCCTATACCGCCATGCTCGAATGCAGCGTGTCCAAATCGGTCGTAGGCGGCTCGTTTGTCGCCGTCCTTAAGGACATCATACGCCTCGTTGATTTCCTTGAAGCGATGCTCGCAGTCCTTGTCGCCCGGATTGCGGTCCGGGTGGTGCTGCATGGCGAGCTTGCGAAACGCCGCCTTGAGCTCGACCTCAGTGCAGGTACGGCTCACGCCGAGAATTTCGTAGTAGTCGCGCTTAGACATTCGGCTTTCGCCCTCATTCGCCTCGCCGCGACAGCCCTACGTGATTCGGCGCCCCAGCGTCCCGCAAACATGCACCCCCGGACACGGGCCCGGGGGTGACATCATTCGCGGCCTGGCCTGCACATGGCTCAAAGCCGATGATCAGGCGGATTTCTTCTTGTCGTCATCGACCTCGGTGAATTCCGCGTCGACCACGTCTTCCTTCTTCTCGCCCGGACCCGCGCCATCACCACCCGCACCGGACGCGTTTTGCGCTTCCTGCTGCTGCTTGTACATGGCCTCGCCTAGCTTCATCGATGCCTGTGCCAGTGCGTTGGTCTTGGCCTGGATCGCCGAGGAATCGTCACCCTTAAGCGCTTCCTTCAGATCGGCCATTGCATTCTCGATCGCAGTGCGATCCGCGTCGCCAATCTTCGAGCCATGCTCGGAGAGTGCCTTCTCGGTGGAGTGCACAAGTGCTTCGGCGTGGTTTTTCGCCTCGACCGCCGCCTTACGCTTCTTGTCCTCTTCGGCGTGCGATTCCGCATCCTTGATCATTTTTTCGATGTCCGCCTCGGACAGTCCACCCGACGCCTGGATGCGGATTTGCTGCTCCTTGCCGGTTGCCTTGTCCTTGGCCTGCACGTTGACAATGCCGTTGGCGTCGATGTCGAAAGTGACTTCGATCTGGGGCACGCCACGTGGCGCCGGCGGAATGCCGACTAGGTCAAACTGACCGAGCATCTTGTTGTCAGCCGCCATCTCGCGCTCGCCCTGGAAGACGCGGATTGTCACCGCGTTCTGATTGTCTTCGGCAGTCGAGAAAACTTGGCTCTTCTTGGTCGGGATCGTCGTGTTGCGGTCGATGATGCGCGTGAAGACGCCACCCAGCGTTTCGATACCGAGGGAGAGCGGTGTCACGTCGAGCAGAAGCACATCTTTGACGTCGCCTTGCAGCACGCCAGCCTGGATGGCGGCGCCGACCGCAACGACTTCGTCCGGGTTAACGCCCTTGTGTGGCTCCTTACCGAACAGCTGCTTCACGACCTCCTGCACCTTTGGCATGCGGGTCATGCCGCCTACCAGAACGACCTCGTTGATCTGTGCAGCAGAGATGCTGGCATCCTTGAGCGCCTGCTTGCACGGCTGGATCGTCTTCTGGACGAGGTCGTCCACCAATGCCTCGAACTTGGCACGGGTCAGTTTCATCGTCAGGTGCTTGGGACCGGACGCGTCGGCCGTGATAAATGGCAGGTTGATTTCGGTTTGCGTTGTCGACGACAGTTCGATCTTTGCTTTTTCCGCAGACTCTTTGAGCCGCTGCAGCGCGAGCTTATCGCGGCGTAGATCAATGCCCTGTTCCTTCTGGAATTCGTCGGCAAGATAGTTGACCAGCCGCATGTCGAAATCCTCGCCGCCCAGGAACGTGTCGCCGTTCGTGGACTTCACTTCGAACACACCATCGCCGATTTCGAGAATCGAAATGTCGAAGGTGCCACCACCGAGGTCATATACGGCAATGGTGCCGGTCTTTTGCTTGTCGAGACCGTAGGCGAGCGCGGCAGCGGTCGGCTCATTGATGATGCGCAGCACCTCAAGGCCAGCAATTTTGCCGGCATCCTTGGTCGCCTGACGTTGCGCGTCGTTGAAATAAGCGGGAACAGTGATAACAGCCTGCTCGACCTTCTGCCCGAGATAGGCTTCGGCCGTCTCTTTCATCTTCTGCAGGATGAAGGCCGAGATCTGTGACGGCGAAAAAGTCTTGCCATCGGCCTCGACCCATGCGTCGCCGTTCGAAGCCTTGGTGATCTTGTACGGGACAAGCTTCTTGTCCTTTTCGACCATCGGATCGTCGTAGCGCCGTCCGATGAGGCGCTTGACTGCGAAGATGGTCTTCTCCGGATTGGTGACCGCCTGGCGCTTGGCCGGCTGGCCGACGAGACGCTCGCCGTCATCCGTAAAGGCGACAATCGAAGGCGTTGTGCGCATGCCTTCGGCGTTCTCGATAACTTTCGGCGTCTTGCCTTCCATGACGGCAACGCACGAATTGGTGGTGCCGAGGTCGATGCCGATGACCTTGCCCATGGTTCTTCCTCTCAAATTGCGGCAGGCCGGCCGGGCCACTTAGCGCCCGAGTGGGAACGTCAGCGGCTCATCCGCAGACCCCCTATCCAGCCCCCTAGATACGCGATTCGCCACATTTTGCGGCTTAAAGGCTCATATAGGAGGGCACCCCGAGGCCGCAAGGCAGTCGGTCACGAAATCGCGAGGCCCGGCCGACCTGGCACCGGCAATGGTTATCGGGCCATTGCTGCACCGTATTTGGACGGCTAGGGAGGGCCCGGCGCCTCACGTTGGAAAAGTATTTGTAACCATGGTCCGTCGGATAATTGTGTACTTGTTTGCGGGGTGGGCCGGGTGGCTGACCTTTGTCGCCACAGCGGGTTCAGAGCCAGCCTACCCACCCGGCTCCCGTATCGGTCTCGAAGTGCCAGGCGATTTGAAGCCCAGCCCCCGATTTCCGGGATTTGAGGACACCGACCGCAAGGTAGCGATCGCGATCCTTGATCTGCCGGCCAGCGCTTACCTGGAGCTAGAAACCGCCTTCTTTACCAGGCTTCCGCAGGATCTCCAGCAAACCAAGCGTGAGAGCTTTCCATTCGAAAGCGGCATTGGCTTCCTGATCACTGGGATCGTGCAGAAAGACGGCACTACACTGCACCGGTGGTCATTCCTGGCGCAGGCCGTCGGGAGCACTGTCCGTGATCTCACCGTACTAATCAACGTGGAAGTACCGGAAAACGCACTTTCGGTTTATTCCGATGCCGTCGTGCGCAAGGCGCTCGCAAGCGTCACGTTCCGGCCCGCGCCAATCAAGGAGCTGCTCGGCGCATTGCCCTTCCATTTCGGCGATCTGGCCGGGTTCAAAGTGATACAGGTCATGCCGACCGGAATAGTCGTTCTCGCCGACAACGCCGACGAAAAAGCGACAAGCCGTCCCGTCATGATTGTTTCTGTCGGCCGCGGCGGACCTGCCGACCCAAACGACCGCGGCCGATTCGCGCGCGATCTAGTCGCTACGGCACCGGTCCGCGAACTTTCGATAAAATCGGCTGAGCCGATGCGGATCAATAACGCGGCTGGCTATGAAATTAGAGCCGAGGGCAAAGATCCGGCGGGGCAACCACTTTCGCTCGTGCAATGGGTACGGTTCGGCGCCGGCGGTTACCTGCGCATCGTAGGCGCCGGACCCAGCAGTGAATGGAATCAGATGTTCGGCCGCTTCCGAACTGTTCGCGACGGAATCGATCTGCGCTGACGCAGCGTCCGGCTACGCATTGTCGTTGGCAGAAGCAGGTGTTTTTTGAACAGCCTTGCTGACGGCAACCATGGCGGGACGGAGCACACGGTCACCGATCATGTAGCCGGCTTGTATGACTTCGGCCACCTGGCCTGGAGGCAGATCGGATGTCGGTACTTCATACATTGCCTGATGCACGTTCGGATCGAACTTCTCTCCCTGTGGCGAGAACTTTTTCACACCATTTTTTTCCAAAATCTTGAGGAGTTCGCGTTCTGTGAGCTCAACCCCTTCGATAAGTGCTTTCACCTTTGCGTCGGCACTTTCACGCAGTTCCAGCCCGATCGCATCTAGTGCACGGTGCATGTTGTCAGCGACTGCGAGCACGTCGCGCGCAAATCCTGCGATTCCATAGAGCCGGGCGTCGAGAACCTCACGCTCGGTGCGCTTGCGCAAGTTTTCCATTTCGGCGAGCGTGCGCAATAACTTGTCTTTGAATTCGACAGCCTCGCGCTTGGCCTCAGCAATCGGATCGGCCTGCTCGGGCGCCGTCGGGCCTTCGGTTTCGGTAGCCGCGCTTTCGGCCTGGCGGGCGGTTGGGTCCGTCATAGTTTTCAATCCATCCTCGGCAATATCTGGATGCCCCGCATATCAGCGCTGCGGCGTCAAAAATCAAGCGTTTATGGGGTAAGTAAACGAGTTACGACTCGGGCTGTGTAGTCGACCATGGGGATCACACGGGCGTAGTTGAGCCGCGTTGGTCCAATGACGCCGATAACGCCGACGATCCGACCCTTGCCATCGCGGTACGGCGCGACAATGGTCGAGGATCCCGACAACGAGAAGAGCTTGTTTTCGGAGCCGATAAAAATGCGCACGCCGTCGGCACGCTCGGCTCGTCCCAGCAGGTCTATCACGCCTCGCTTTGTTTCGAGCGCGTCGAACAGGGACCGTATGCGCTCGAGATCCTCAACCGCGCGTAGGTCCTCCAGAAGGTTGGCATGGCCGCGCACAATTAGCTGCCGCTCGTCGCTTTCACCGCCCGACCAGCTTGCAAGGCCCGTGGCAATGACCTTCTGGGTCAGTTGATCGAGCTCGGCCTGCCCTTCGGCAACAGCCTTCTCGATTTCAGCCTGGAATTCGGCGAGCGTCTTGCCTCGGATGCGCGCATTGAGAAAATTTGCCGCTTCGGTGAGCGACGACGTGGGCAGTCCCGATGGAACATTGAGGACACGATTTTCGACTTGACCGTCCTCCGCCACAAGAACGGCCAGCGCGCGCTCTGGTTCAAGTCGTACGAATTCGATGTGCTTGAGGCGTGCGTTCGCTTTTGCTGTCAATACCACGCCTGCCGAACGGGTCAGGCCCGACAACATCTGCGATGCCTCGGTGAGCACCGCCTCCATTGATTTTGTCGTGTGCGCACCCGCGACCTGGGCTTCGATCGAGCGGCGATCCTGCTCGCTCAGATCGCCAACCTGCATCAGAGCGTCGACGAAGAACCGAAGTCCAATTTCCGTCGGTAATCGGCCAGCAGACGTGTGAGGAGCAAAAATTAGGCCCAGCTGCTCCAGATCCGACATCACGTTGCGGACCGAGGCAGGAGATAGCGTGATCGGAAGCAATCGCGACAAATTCCTCGAGCCCACAGGCTCGCCGGTCGCAAGATAACTTTCAACGATCTGGCGGAAAATCTCGCGGGAGCGCTCGTTGAGCGCGGCCAGGCTCACTTGTGTTGCGCCGATCGGGATATCGTGGGACGCCAAGGCTCACTCCTCAAAAGCCAGGCAACATTTGACTATACGAGCAGCTTGTTCAAGCCGGGCGTATGGTTATGGTGAGCGGCCAATACCAAAGGAGCAAGCCCGATGCGGCCGAGCCGCCGACAAGCTGATGAGTTGCGCGCGGTCTCACTCGAGCGCGGGGTCGTGAAATACGCCGAAGGCTCCTGTTTCGTTAAGTTTGGCGACACCCACGTGCTGGTGACCGCCAGCCTCGAAGAGCGCCTGCCGCCATGGCTCAAAGGCCAGGGCCGTGGTTGGGTAACCGCCGAATACGGTATGCTCCCCCGCGCCACCTCGGAACGCACGCGGCGCGAGGCGAGTGCCGGAAAGCAAGGTGGCCGCACTGTCGAGATTCAACGGCTCATAGGGCGCTCGCTTCGTTCGGTGGTTGATTTGCCGGCACTCGGCGAACGGCAGATCACCATCGACTGCGACGTGATCCAAGCCGACGGCGGCACCCGCACCGCATCGATTACCGGCGCGTGGGTCGCACTTGCGGACTGTCTCAACTGGATGAAATCGCGCGACATGATCAAGGCCGAGGTCTTGCGCGATCATATCGCCGCCATCTCGTGCGGCGTCTGCAAAGGGACCGCGGTGCTTGACCTCGACTATGTCGAGGATTCGGAAGCCGATACCGATGCTAACTTCGTCATGACCGGTTCCGGCAACATTGTCGAGATTCAGGCCACCGCGGAGAAGATTCCCTTTAGCGAAGATCAATTCGCCGCGCTTCTCGCGCTTGCCCGAAAGGGCATTGCGAAGCTGGTATCGCTGCAGAAATTGGCTGTGGCGTAGGAGCGCCGCGGACCGGAGCTTAGAATGGCTAGACAGCTGAGCGGATCAGTAATCATTGCCACCCACAATCCGGGCAAGCTCAGGGAAATGCGCGAACTGCTCGCATCCTATGGAATTGCCACACAATCCGCCGGCGAGCTTGGTCTTCCCGAGCCTGAAGAGATCGGAACGACATTTGCCGAGAACGCGCGCATCAAGGCACTAGCCGCAGCCCGTGCAAGCAAGAAGCCAGCGTTCGCCGACGATTCCGGGCTGGTCATCGATGCGCTCGACGGCGAACCCGGGATCCATTCAGCCCGCTGGGCGGGGCCCGAGAAGGATTTCCGCACCGCCATGAATCGCATCCAAACTTTGCTGATCGAGCGCGGGGCGAGGTCGCCTGAACAGCGTCGCGCACATTTCATTGCCGCACTCTGCCTTGCCTGGCCTGATGGTCATATCGAGAATTTCGAAGGCCGCGTCGATGGCGTCGCGGTGTGGCCGCCGCGCGGTGACAGGGGCTTTGGTTATGATCCGCTGTTTCGACCGGATGGGTTCGACGTCACTTTCGGCCAGATGAACTCCGAAGAAAAGCACGGCCTGCCCCCGCAGGGACGGGGTCTCTCGCATCGCGCCCGCGCCTTCATAAAACTGGCGGAGGCGTGCCTTCCGAGGCCTTGAACGGTTCCAGATCGTTACAATTTTAATCAACTGTGGTCCGCAAGAATTGTCGCGCGCTGGCTGTCGCAGGCCGCACGGATTATGATCCTTAACATGTCGTTAACGACTCCCTTCGGCGTATACGTGCACTGGCCTTTCTGCTTGTCGAAGTGTCCCTACTGTGACTTCAACAGTCACGTTCGGCACGATGGCATAGACGAGGCGCGGTTCCTCCGCGCCTATGAAACAGAAATCGCGGCAACCGCTACGCGCGTGCCTGATCGGACGGTTTCAACGATTTTTTTCGGGGGCGGCACGCCGTCATTGATGCAACCCTCGTCGGTGCAAACGATCTTGGATTGCGTCGCCAAACATTGGGCTGTCGCACCGGACGTCGAGGTAACACTTGAAGCTAACCCGACCAGCGTGGAAGCAACCCGTTTTCGCGGCTTTCGTACAGCCGGCGTCAATCGCGTCTCACTGGGCGTGCAGTCCCTCAACGACGTGGCGCTCAAGGAGCTTGGCCGTCTGCACAGCGCGCAGGAGGCACTCGACGCCGTAGCCGTCGCCCGTTCGATTTTCAAACGCTATTCGTTCGATCTGATTTACGCACGTCCGCACCAAACCGTTGACGCGTGGGCGACCGAGTTGCGGCAGGCCATCTCGGAAGCTGCGGAACATCTGTCACTCTACCAATTGACGATCGAACCGGACACGCCGTTCTTCGGCTTGCATAAGGCTGGCAAATTGACTGTTCCCGACGAGAATCTCGCTCGCGACCTTTACGACCTCACGCAAGACGTCTGTGCCGACGCCGGGCTGCCTGCCTACGAAATCTCCAATCATGCGCGGCCGGGCGCGGAGTGCCGCCACAATCTGGTGTACTGGCGCGGGCACGACTATGCTGGCGTCGGTCCGGGAGCGCACGGACGGCTGACCATTGAAGGACGTCGCGTTGCGACTGAAACCGACCGGCGCCCCGAGGCCTGGCTCACGCGTGTGGAAACCAATGGTAGCGGCGTAACCGTTTCGGAAAAGCTCACGGCGGGTGAAACCGCCGATGAATATTTGTTGATGGGACTCCGGCTGGCCGAAGGCATCGACCTCGAGCGCTACAACACCCTCTCAGGGCGCACGCTCGACCCCGACCGCATTTTGTTCTTGCGCGAAGAAGGTGCCGTGGAAACGACCGCCGATGGCCGTCTGCGGGTCACGCAACGCGGCTTCCCGCTGCTCGATGCGGTGGTCGCGGATCTTGCTGCCTGATACCTACGTCCCAGGTGCGAATGACTTCGGCGCGGGACTGATTACTTGTCCGCCCGATGGAGTCACGCGCAGGACGGCAAGGCCGCGCTCATTCGTACCCTCGGGTCGGAAACGAAAGACGCCATCGATACCGGCAAAGCCCGACGGATTGGTGAGCACCTGATCGCTGAACCGCTGCGTTCCTTGCGTCTTGACCAGAGCCGCCACGAGCGCCACTGCATCATATGCCAGCGTCGCAGTACGCACGGGATCCTGTCCGTAACGGGCGCGGTAGCGGCCCGAGAAATTTCGGAATCCGGTTTGCTCCGGTGACGGATACCAGCTGCCATCAAGCAACTTCTCGGTCGAGATCCGTGTGTCGTCGCTCCAAAGCCCGGTTCCGAGCAATTGCACACGCTTGAGATCGACCCCGTTGGCGGCGAGCGCTTGCGCGACCTGCGGCACCGCATCTGGACTGTCCGGAATGAAGATGCAGTCAATCTGGCTGGCCGCTTGTGCAATGCGACGCACCGCCTCGGCCGTCTGGTTCGCATCGTGCGGATACTTCTCGAGCACCACGACCCGTCCGCCATGGCGGGCAACTTCCTGCTGAAACGCCGCCTCCACAACTGTGCCATACGCATTGTCTGGCATCAGCGCGGCGAATGACCGCTTGCCGCGTGAGGTCGCATACTCGACGATCCGGCGGACGTCGGTCTCTGGCAGGAAGCTCAGGAGATAGACCCCGCGCGCGGCCACACTCGCGTCCGTCGAAAAGGCGATCACGGATATGTTGCGCGACCGTGCGGCTTGCCCGACCGCACTCACCGACTGGGCGAAGAGCGGGCCGACAATGATTTCCGCCCCTTCGGAGATCGCCTGCTCGGCCGCGTTACGCGCACTTTGTGGAGACCCGGCGTCGTCTTTGATGAGAAGCTGGACATTGCTGACCTTGAACTCGGCGAGAGCCATGTCAGCCGCGTTCTTCATCGACTGTGCCGCCAATCCGGCATTGCCTTGCGCCGTCAACGGCAGGATCAGCGCGATTCGAACTTGGCCATCAGGTGCCTGCGCGGCTGCTGACGGCTCGCCGGCAGGCGGCGTCGCCCCGCCACCCAGCTGGGTGGTGCATGCGGCAACCAATAGGCCTGTCGCGACAACAGACAGACCCAAGCGCATGTGATGCCACATGCGCGAGATCGCCCCCTCACGCGACATCCCCGACATGGTCGCTCCCCACGCCACAGTTCTTTATCAGTCGTAACCGGTATCACCGGAAAAGTTAAGGCCATGAACCAGCAGACGGATTTGTTCCCGATGACGCGCCGAAGGCGCCCGTCTAGAGTGCCAAACATGGCAAGTGACGCCAAAATGAGATTGCGCCGTTACGCGCCTTTTGGCGCTTCGATGGAGGCCGGCAAGGTTCCACCCGGGCTCTACGTTGTCGCCACACCGATTGGAAATCTGGGCGACATCACATTGCGAGCGCTCGAAACTCTTGCCGGCGTCGATATCATCGCCTGCGAAGACACGCGCGTGACGCGCAAGCTGATCGACCGTTATGGCATTACAACGTCGTTGATTGCCTATCACGAGCACAATGCCGCCGAGGCGCGGCCAAAACTGCTTTCACGACTTGCCGAGGGCCAATCAGTCGCGCTCGTCTCGGATGCCGGCACGCCACTGGTCTCCGATCCCGGCTTTAAGCTCGTGCGCGCCGCCCGCGAAGCCGGGCATCACGTCAGCGTCTTGCCTGGCGCATCGGCTGTGCTAGCCGCACTGGCAGTCGGCGGACTACCGACCGACCGTTTTTTCTTCGAAGGGTTCCTGCCACCCAAGCAAGCCGCGCGCCAAAAACGCATAGCCACCATCGCCAACATTCCGGCAACCTTGGTGTTGTTCGAAGGCGGGTCACGTCTGGCGTCGACATTAGCCGACCTTGCCGGGACGCTCGGATCGCGCGCTGCAGCGGTCTGCCGCGAGCTGACCAAACTGCATGAAGAGGTGAGATACGAGAATCTTGATGTACTGGCGCGGCTCTATGCAAACGGCGCTGAAACACGTGGCGAGTTCGTACTCCTGATCGCACCGCCGGCCGAGGAGCAACGCGCGGACGATATTGACATGCTGCTGAAACGCGCGCTGTCGCGGGTGTCGGTGAAAGACGCGGTCGGTGAAGTCGCTGTGGCGACCGGACGCTCGCGACGCGAGATCTATCAACGTGCACTCGCTCTAACCAAAGACGACACGGATGACGCGCGGTGAATTGCCGCCGCCTCACGGAAGGCGTGAACCGCAACCAGAGCGGCGGGCGGCATTCCGCGTCGGGATTTCGGCCGAAAGCCGAGCGGCCGCATTTCTGATCGCCAAAGGATTCCGCATTCTGGCGCGGCGGTGGCGAAGCCCGCTCGGCGAGATCGATATTGTCGCCCGGCGAGGACAATTGCTGGTATTTGCCGAGGTCAAGGCACGGGTAGATCTCGACGAGGCCGCAGAGTCGGTCAACGTACGCCAGCGCCGTAGAATTGCGGCCGCGGCGGAAATTTGGCTTGCCAACAATCCTGATGAATCGATCCGCGATATCCGGTTCGATGCAATTCTGGTGGCACCAGGGAAAATCCCGCGGCACATCCCGGCTGCGTTCGATGCTTGATTACGCGCTCAACCGCTCGAAGAACTGGTCGACCTGGGCGCGAATGCGGCTCGCAGCGCCACCCAGGTCGTCTGCGACCGACTTGACCGCCGCGGCGCTCGCACGCGTATCCTGGGTCGCCGCCCCCATCAGGTTGACCTCTTTTGCGGTCTCTACTGTGCGGCGCGCGGCAATTTCGACACCACGCGCGATTTCCTGAGTGGCCGCGCCTTGCTCAGTCACTGCGGCCGCAATCGCACTGCTGATATTGCCGATCTCGCGGATTGTCTGTTCGATGCCGGTAATTGCGGCAATCGAACGCTGTGTTGCGCGTTGCATTCCCGCGATCTGGGCGCCGATTTCTTCAGTGGCGCGGCTTGTCTGTCCGGAAAGCGCTTTCACTTCGCCGGCCACCACCGCGAATCCGCGACCCGCCTCTCCGGCGCGAGCCGCCTCGATCGTAGCATTGAGCGCAAGCAGATTCGTCTGCTCCGCAATATCTGTGATGAGCTTGACGACATCGCCGATACGCGCGGCTGCTTCATCAAGCTCTTTGACTGCGAGATTCGTCGATTCGACCTCGTTCACGGCTTTGGTTGCGATCGCATTGGACTGTGCAACCTGCCTGTCAATCTCGTTCACCGAGGCGGATAATTCATCCGCCGCTGAGGCGATGTCCCGCACGTTACTGCTGGCCTCCGATGAGGCTTCTTCGGCGCGCTTTGTCTTGCTTGAAGCGTTGTCCGCGGCAGCTGCAAGCTGCGTCGATGCTGCGAGCATCTCGTCAGAAATACGGCCGAGTTCGGCCAAAGTCGCTTCGACCTCTGCTGAGAAGTGAGAAATCTCACTCGACATTTTCTCTTGTCTGCGGGTGCGGAAATCAGCATCCCCGCGCACAGTCCGGTTGAGTTCCTCGTTGCTGCGCATGGCCTTCTGAAAGATGCCGATTGACTTCGCCAACGCGCCGATTTCATCCGAGCGATCGCTGAATGGTATCGCGATCGAGCCATCACCGGCTGCGACCGCCTGCGTGACATTTGTTATATCGGTGATCGGCTTTATTACGCTGCGTGCTATGGTCAACGCCCCGACGATTGCAAGAAGAACTGCAAAACAGGCGAGCACACTGAGCAGCATTGCCGTGCGATCAATGCCTTCATCGATTCGGTTGTAGATCTGGCTTGCCCGGTCGGAATAATGCTGGCTTAGTTTTGCGAGATCCTTGCTCAGCTCGACCCGGACCTGAGGCGGCAGATTCTTTTCAGCCCATTCGCGTGCGGCCTGCGGCCCAGACTGCTTGGCCATCGGCGCCAATTTGTACAGTGCATCCTGGTAACCATTGAGACGGACCGCGAAATCGCTGAACGCCACGGCATCGTTGTTGCGGACGCTGCGCTGCCAGTCGCCGATGACTGCACTGATCTGGTCTGTGGCTTTGATCAGGGCGTCGGCATATTTGGCAGCCTCGGCGCGATCTGCCGACATATAAATCCCGCGTGTCTCCATCGTGCTGGCATAAATCAGACCGTTGATGCGCTCCACATTCCAGCTGCCGGCATTGGCGGATTCAAAGTCTTCGGTTAGCGCGGCATGACGGTGCGCGTTGGACACCGCGACCATCGACAGCGCGACAGTGGTGGCGGCCATCAAAGCAAAGATCGTATAGAGTCGCGCTGCGATCGAAAGCTTGGGCAGATTCACCAACGGCCCCCGGCCCTGCAACAAACGGTCCCGAAGCGGCTATACTGCTGGTAATTTGTTAACGCTTTGTTCGCCTATAGGTAGCCATGAGCCTGAAAATCGCGGTGCAAATGGATCCGATCCAACGGATCAACATCAAAGGCGATTCGACCTTCGCCCTGCTCCTGGAAGCTCAAAAACGCGGTCACAAGCTGGCTTATTACACACCTGACCGTCTTGCATTGCTGGACGGAAGGGTCTTCGCCCAGGTCGAATCGCTTAGCGTACGCGACACCCCGGGTGACCATTTCACTCTGGGCGGGCCGCGGCGCACCGAACTAACCGAGTTCGACGTGGTGCTGCTGCGCCAAGACCCACCATTCGACCTGGCCTATGTCACGACGACCCATCTTCTAGAGCGCATCCATCCCAAGACCTTCGTCGTAAATCACCCCGCGAGCGTACGCAATGCTCCTGAGAAAATGTTCGTAACCGAGTTTCCAGATCTGATGCCGCCAACGCTGATCTCGCGCGACCTTGCCGAGATCAAGGCGTTCCGCGCCGCCCACGGTGACATTGTTATGAAGCCTCTTTACGGCAAAGGTGGCGAAGCCGTATTCCGAATCGCGCGCGAGGATCTCAATTTCGGCTCTCTGTTCGACTTGTTTACCGCAACCTTCCGCGAGCAATGGGTCGTGCAGAAGTTTTTGCCCAACATCAAGAATGGCGACAAGCGCATCATCCTTGTCGACGGGGAGTATGCCGGAGCGGTGAACCGGATACCGGCCGCTGACGATCTGCGCTCCAACATGGTCCGGGGCGGGGTGCCGGCTGCCACTGAGTTAACGAAACGCGAGGCTGAGATCTGCAAACGGATCGGTCCGGCTCTGCGTGAAAGCGGGCTGCTGTTCGTCGGCATCGATGTGATCGACGGTTTCCTTACCGAGATTAACGTAACCTCGCCGACCGGAATTCGCGCCATAAAGAATCTCGGCGGCCCCGACGTCGCCGCGCTGATCTTAGACAAGATCGAGGCAAAGCGGCGCGCAAAACTATGAGCATCGCGCTCACCATCGCAACAACCGACTACGATCATTTTCGCGATTTTCGCTTTGGACTGGTGCGCGCTGAAGGAATCGACGTCAATTGGCTCACGCTCGGACACCACGAAATTTTTTCGCGTTTCACCTTTAATCGTGAATGGGACGTATCTGAGCTTTCGTTCGCCAAGTTCTCGGCACAGGTGACCCGAAAGGATTCTGACATCATCGGTTTGCCGGTTTATCCCTCGCGCCTATTTCGCTTCGCTTCGTTTTACGTGAACCGCAAGGCTGGCATTGCGACGGCAAAGGATTTACGCGGCAAGCGCATCGGCGTTCCCGAGTGGGCGCACACTGCTGCCGTTTACATGCGCGGTTGGCTGATGCATGAAGCCGGTGTCTCCCTGTCCGAAATCGATTGGGTGCAGGCTGGCACCAATGAGACCGGCCGCATCGAGAAGGTTGAATTGTCACTGCCGAAAGGTGTGCGGCTCACCAGCATGCCGGAGAAGACGCTCAGCGGGATGATTGCGTCCGGCGAGCTCGATTGCGTCATCATAGCGCGGCCGCCAAATTCGTTCCGGGAAAAGCATCCCGACGTTGTACGCCTGTTTCCCGATTACGAATCGGTGGAGCGACGCTACTACGAGGACACGCGTGTCTATCCGATCATGCACGTCATCGCGATGCGCAAGGCTGCTCTCGAGGGAAGGCCCTGGGTTGCGCGCAACTTGTACAATGCGTTCGAAGAATCGAAGCGACACAGCCTCGAGCGCATTCTCGACCCTGCTGTCTCACGCTATCCGGTGCCGTGGCTGACGGCCTACACCAGCCGCACACAGCAAACATTCGATGGCGACCCGTTCCCGTATGGAATAGAGCCGAACCGTGCCACCTTGGAATTGTTCCTGCGCTACGCGCACGAGCAGGGTATTGCGCACCATCTCGTGAAGCCGGAGGATATCTTCCCCGCCGGCATCATGGCGCCGGTGAAGATCTGACTATTTTGCCACGCGCTTGGCGGCCTCCGCGCGAATATCGGGCGCAGTCATCGTTGTAAGGTCGAACGGCGCCTTGAGATTGCCGGCCTTTACCAGCTCCTTCTGCATCCAGTTCAGCTTGTCGATCGGCAGCGTCACCGACGGATCGATGGCATGACGATTAATCGTGTCGTCAAACGCGTATGCCGGACGCGGATCATCCGGTTTAGCGTGAATCGCGGACTGCGTCAGTTTGATCGTCTCGTCGCGGTGGCTGATTGCAAATTTGAGCGCCTCCATCTGCGCTGCAATAAAACCAACCGCATCGGCCCGCCTTGCCGCAATCGTTTTGCCGGTCATGCTCAAGCACAGCCGTACATAGTTCGGCAGTACGTCGTGGCCATATACCAGCATTTTCACGTCTTTCGGCGCGACCGCCATAAATTCCGCGGCAACGATCCCAGCGTCGGCAACGCCGGCAGTGACCGCCTTGTATCGATCGAGATCACCGCCCAGATTGGCAAAGCGCACATCGGACGCCGGCATTTTGTGCTGTTCAAGAATGGCGTTGACGAGAAGGTTCGGCAGCGATCCCGGAGCAGCCACCGCGATCGTCTTTCCCTTGAGATCTTCTACTTTTGTGGTCGTCGATTTCACCATCAAACCATGCGGCACCCCCGGCCAGTCGCACCCTATGATTTTGATATCGGCACCGCGTGCGCCGGCCAGAATTGCAGCGCCCGGGCTTGACTCGATGCTGTCGACTTCACCGGCCAGCAGTGCTTTGTGCGCCAGCGCGCCATTCTTCATCGGCACGATCTCAAGCTTAAGGCCATGCCTCGACGCAAAATCCCGTTCACCGACCATAAGCATGAAGCCGGCATCGCCCTTCGGCTCGATAACAACGTGCTTCCACGGTCTTAGATCTTCCGCGAACGCCGTGGCTCCGACTGCCGCCAAGATCAGCGGAATCAGGCTCAGGACTTTCGTCATCATGGACCTCTCACTTCACTTCTCACTCTGACTCATGATCGTCATCCAAACGGCCGAGATCAATTGTGTCCAGGCCGGTCGGGAATTCTTGTTTCCGCATTCTGCTTTCGATACTACTTTTGCGAGTATTTTGGCATACTAGGTTGCATGATCCGGCGAGTGGCGACGGTTGCGTTCGAAGGCATCGAGGCGCGGGCGGTCGACGTGCAGGTGCAGGTCGCGCCCGGATTGCCAGCCTTCAATATTGTCGGGCTTCCCGACAAGGCGGTATCGGAAGCAAAGGAGCGCGTACGCGCCGCGTTAGTCGCATCCGGTCTCGCGCTGCCGGCGCGTCGGATCACAGTCAATCTTGCTCCCGCTGATCTTCCGAAGGAAGGCAGCCACTACGATCTCCCCATCGCGCTCGGGCTGATGGGCGCGATTGGCGCCATTCCGCCGGACGCGCTGAGCGGATTTACCGTCTTGGGCGAGCTTGCGCTGGATGGGTCGATTGCACCGGTCGCCGGCGTGCTCCCTGCAGCAATCGGCGCAAATGGGCGCGGCCAAGGCCTGATCTGTCCAAGCGCTTGTGGATCCGAAGCGGCCTGGGCAAGCCCCGAGATCGAGATCATTGCCGCGCAATCGCTGATCCAACTCGCCAATCATTTCAAGGGTACGCAGGTACTCGCTCGCCCGCAGCCGAAAATTCACACGCGTGAAAATGAGCCGATAGATCTTTTGGATATCAAGGGACAGGAAAGCGCAAAGCGTGCGCTCGAGGTCGCCGCCGCAGGCGGTCACAACTTACTCATGATAGGTCCGCCTGGGGCCGGAAAATCGATGCTGGCGGCGCGGCTTCCAACGATATTGCCTCCCCTGTCACCTGCTGAGTTGCTCGAAGTCTCAATGATCGCTTCTATTGCCGGCACGATCGAAGGCGGCGCGCTGACGAACCGCCGGCCATTCAGATCGCCGCACCATTCCGCATCGATGCCGGCACTCGTTGGCGGCGGCCTGCGAGCACGGCCGGGTGAAATTTCGCTTTCGCATAATGGTGTTCTTTTTCTAGACGAGTTGCCGGAGTTCTCCGGCCAGGCGCTCGACTCGTTGCGACAGCCCCTCGAAACCGGAGAAGTCGCAATCTCACGCGCCAACCATCGCATCACATACCCGGCACGCTTCATGTTGGTGGCAGCAATGAATCCCTGCCGGTGCGGACGTGCAAGCGACTCTGGGTTTTTTTGCAAGCGCGGAGAAAACGAGCGGTGCGCCGCTGAGTATCAGGCTCGACTGTCAGGACCGTTACTGGACCGCATCGATCTTCATATTGAGGTACCCGGCGTGACGGCTGCAGACTTGATATTGCCGGCGCCGGCCGAAGGCAGCCGAGAAGCTGCTGCCCGGGTGGCCCGGGCTCGTGATATCCAGACCGCCCGCTATGCGTCGATGGGACTGGAAAACGTCCGAACGAATTCGCAGATGAGCGGGCCAGTGCTGGAGGGGGTTGCCCGCGCCGATCCTGCCGGCTTGACGCTTCTGAGGGAAGCGGCTGATTCGATGCGTTTGTCGGCGCGCGGCTACCATCGGGTGCTGCGCGTCGCACGGACGCTTGCCGATCTCGACGCCGCGGAATCCGTCGGCCGCGTGCACCTCGCCGAAGCCCTTTCCTATCGCGCACTTGCGGATGACGTCCGCCGCGCCGCGTAATTCCCGCCACTTGACGCCGTTAAACATGCTTTAACCACATTTTCGCGAACGACAGCGGCGCGGTTAGTCGCGAATACATTTGCAACGTTCGGAGCGCCAAATAGCCCACGGTCGCGGGCAATCAGCGCATTGGTCAGGTGCGCCCGTGACGCTGGAGCCATGCAGGCCGCGGGATCCGATATCGTCTTATACGTTGTCGCTGCCGGCGCCATATTCGTTGGCATGCTGACCGTATGCCTAATCACGCAACGCCGCGCTGCAATAGCGCGTAACGACTTACAAGCGCAAATAGAAGGCCTCGCGGATCGTCTCTGGGAAGTGCGTGAAGGAGAAGAGCGCGCGCGTGGCCTGCTAGAGGCGCAGGGTGATGTTATCGTCCGGCGCGACAGTTCAGGGCGGATCACTTACGCAAACGATGCCTTCTGCGCACTCATCGGGAAGCTGCAAGAATCATTGATAGGCAGCGCGACTGAGTTACCTACCCGAGAGCGTGGTGCTGTCACTGTCCAGCCCGACGGCACCCGAATCTACGATGAAAAATTTGACTCCGCTCATGGTGTGCGCTGGATCTCCTGGCGAGAGGTTGCCGTGCGCGGCGACAGCGGTACCGAAGTTCAGAGTGTCGGGCGAGACGTTACCGGCCGTGTTGAGGCAGAGCAGGCTCTCACGTTTGCGCGCGATCAGGCCGAAGCTGCGAGCCGGACCAAATCGCGCTTCCTTGCCACAGTCAGCCACGAGATTCGTACCCCGCTCAACGGCATGCTTGGCATGGCCGACTTACTGCTCGACACGCCACTCACACCTGAGCAGTTGACTTATGCAAAGGCTGCGAAAGCCTCCGGCGAGACATTGCTTACATTGATTGAGGAGATTCTCGACTTCTCAAAAATCGAAGCTGGCAGACTCGATATTGAATCTCGACCATTCGAAGTTGCGTCTATGGTCGAGGAATCGGTCGAGCTTATGGCTCCACGCGCTCAAGCAAAAGGAATCGAAATTGTTTCTTATATTGATGAGCGCATTCCAAAAAAAGTAATCGGTGACAGTGCACGGCTGCGCCAAGTTCTGCTTAACCTGATCGGCAACGCGGTAAAGTTTACCGAAAACGGCGGAGTTGGAGTCGTCGTTGAGCCTGGAGACCACGAAAACGAGATTCGCTTCGAGGTTCGTGACACGGGCGTTGGAATAGCTCAAGACGACCTGCAGCGTATTTTCCGAGATTTTGAGCAGGCGGACAGCTCCTCGACACGGAAATTCGGCGGTACTGGTCTGGGTCTTGCAATCTCCAGACGCATCATCGAGCGAATGGGTGGGTGCATCGTTGTTTCGAGCCAGTTTGGTGTCGGCTCAACCTTCAACATCAATGTGCCGCTACCACCAGCGGAAGTGCTGGATTCATCCTTCGTCGTCCCCGAACTCAATCATCTTGCGGTCATGATCATTGCGACCGCGGAAATCGAAGCCTCATTGCTTGCGCGCCGGCTCGGCCGATGGGGAGCTAGCACGTGCACCGTGATCGATGAGAAAGTTGCTGAGGCACTGCTACCCGAACGGCCGTGGGATGCCCTGCTCGTCGATTACCCGCTCGCGCGCCGCATGGCGGAGAACCACAATCTTACCAAACTCCATATACCGAAGCGCATTGTCATGATCCGACCGAGCGAGCGCTATGAATTGCAGGCATTGAAAGCAGCGGGCTTCACCGGCTACCTCGTCAAACCCGTGCGTGCCGCATCGCTAGCGTCGCGTCTTGCCGCCGCAGACACATTCGATCATTCCGCGTACGAAGTCATCGCTGAGATAGCCGAGGCCTCGGCTTCCGCAACCAAAGGTCTGTCAATCCTCGTCGCCGAAGACAACGAAATTAATGCGTTGCTTGCCCGGGCGCTCCTCACACGAATGGGTCATCGTCCGACCATCGCTGTTAATGGTGAGGCAGCGATTGAATCTTGGCTGGCGGCGCGTGCCGCAGGAAGTCGTTACGATCTTGTGCTGATGGATCTCCAGATGCCCGGTATCGACGGCCTAGAAGCCGCGCGCCGGATTCGCGCCGCCGAAGCCGAGATGGGCGAAGCTCCCACACGGATGGTCGCGTTGACTGCCAACGCACAGACTGAGGATCGTAAGTCGATCCTCGACGCGGGTCTCGACGCGCTCTTGCTCAAGCCACTCGATCGGGAGCGGCTGCGTGAACTTCTCGATACCGCTTCCGGACCTGGTACCAACCCGCTTGCGGCGTAACGCGAGTTTCCCCACATTGTCATAATTCCGTGTCCGGCGCGTGGTGTAGGGATCTCACCAGTAGCGGACATGATTCGGCTGCCTAGTTCGGTGATCTCTCGCTAACAGACTTAGGGACCCTGAATGCGCATGGCCACTCGTGCCATCTTTCAGCCGCCGCGCAGCCTGTTCGAGCGGTTTTTGCCGACTCCCGGTCCTGGCATGCCGGGATTCATTTCGTCATTACAGGCCTACGGAGGCCTGCGTGCGTGGCCTGTACGAGCCCACCGGTCTTCGCGGTCGTTGGGCCGGATCGGCACGCTGGAAGTGCGCTTGGCGCAAACCGCCGCTGAGGTACGTCAGGCCCAAAAACTCCGCTATAGGGTCTTCTACAAGGAAGGCTCCGCGATCCCCAATCCGGCGCGGCTTTTCGCGCGCCGCGACGTCGACGGATATGATGCAATATGTGATCACCTGCTCGTGGTCGACCACGCAGCGCGCGACCGCACCGCATTGAACCGCCCGGCCGTGGTCGGCACTTATCGGCTTCTGCGCCAACCGCTCGCTGAGGAATATGGCGGGTTCTACACTGCCGGCGAGTTCGATATCGGCGCTCTCGTCGCCCGTCACAGCCGGCTGCAATTCCTTGAGCTAGGCCGCTCCTGCGTGCTTTCGCCCTACCGTAACAAGCGTACCGTCGAGCTCCTCTGGCACGGTATCCACGCATATATTCTGCAAAACCACTGCGATGTGATGTTCGGATGTGCAAGTCTAGATGGCACCAATCCGACGCGGCTGGCGCTTCCGTTGTCATTCCTTCATCACTATGCCGCCGCGCCGGAGCCATGGCGCGCGACGGCTCTGCCCGAACGCTACGTCGAGATGAACCGAATGTCGAAAGAAGCGATTGATCCGAAGGCGGCACTGCGCGTGCTTCCTCCGTTGATAAAAGGTTATTTGCGGCTCGGCGCCTATATCGGCGACGGTGCGGTGATTGATTATGAATTTGGTACGACGGACGTGCTGATCGTTCTGCCTGTATCGGCGATCAAGCAACGCTATTTCGACCATTTTGATCTCAGCCGCCGTGCGGCTTGATCAAAGCCTCCTTAGCGAGACCTCCTCGACGAGGTGGCTCTCACCCTTCTTCAAAATAAGATCTGCGCGCTGCCGCGTCGGCAGAATATTTTCGTGTAGGTTGACAAGGTTGATGCGCGACCAGATCGATGATGCTGTTTCAGTTGCTTCTTCGTCCGACAAATTTGAATACCGGTGGAAATAGGACTTAGGGTCGCGAAACGCCGTACCGCGCAGTGTCAAAAACCGGTCGACATACCAAGATTTCAGTACTGATTCGTCGGCGTCGAGATAGACCGAAAAATCGAAAAAGTCTGAAACGAACGGAATGGCTTTGCCATCTCTCGGCAGCCGGCCGGTCTGCAGAACGTTAAGACCTTCAACGATGAGAATGTCGGGACGATCGACTTCGATCCATTGATTCGGGATCACGTCATAAACGAGGTGCGAATAGATCGGCGCGCGCGCCGGGCGTCGCCCGGCCTTCACATCAGACAGAAACCGCAGCAGCGCCGGGAGGTCATAGCTTTCAGGAAAGCCTTTCTTCTCCATCAGGCCTTCGCGCTCCAGGATGATATTCGGAAAAAGAAATCCGTCAGTTGTAATAAGGTCAACCTTTGGCACGTTTGGCCAGCGCGCCAGCAATGCTTGCAGCACACGGGCCGTAGTTGATTTGCCGACGGCGACCGAGCCTGCGACGCCGATGACGTACGGCATCTTGGTGTCTTCCGTGCCAAGAAAACGCTCCTGTGCGACGAACAGTCGCTGCGTTGCCGCGACGTACATCGACAAGAGCCGCGAAAGCGGCAGATAGATTTCCTCGACTTCCTTCATGTCGAGCCGGTCGTGCAGCGAACGCAGACGCGTCACCTCCTCCGAAGCCAGCGTCATCGGCGTGTCCTCGCGGAGTGCCGCCCATTCTGCACGCGAGAAGGTCCGGTAAGGAGAGAGGTTTTCTTCGATGCGCTGTTCCATCACAACATCCGATCAGCGTGAGCGCGCGGATTTTTCCTCGTGTCCACTCTGCGCCGTCCTTTTCTCAAGCGCGGCCTCGACATCGGCTAATGTCACGCCGCGCGCTTCCAGAAGCACAAGCAGATGGTAGAGAAGGTCGGCCGCTTCGGCGGTAAGCCGATTGTTGTCCTCCTGTACGGCTGCCAGGCCAGTTTCGATGGCCTCCTCGCCAAGCTTTTTGGCGCAATGGGCGACGCCCTTTTCGATCAGCGCGCGCGTATAGGAATCCGCGACGCTTGCGTTAGCGCGCTCGTGAACCCGTTTTTCCAGATCGGCCAGCGTAAATTTGCCCATGTGCGGTCCTCTGGGCGATCCTTTATCACCTCTCCCTCCCTGCGGGGAGAGGGCGACGCACTACGCATCCATGCGAATCGGCAGACCGGCTTTGGCCATGTAATCCTTGGCTTCGCGTACCGTGTGCTCACCAAAGTGAAAGATCGACGCCGCCAGCACCGCGGTCGCGTGGCCATCGCGGATGCCTTCCACCAAGTGATCTAGGGTGCCGACGCCGCCCGACGCGATGACCGGAACCCTAACGGCATCGGCGACCGCGCGCGTGAGTGCGATATCGTAACCCGCCTTGGTCCCGTCGCGATCCATCGACGTCAGCAGAATCTCGCCAGCGCCCAACGTCACGACTTCTTTGGCATAGTTAATAGCATCGAGGCCGGTAGGATTGCGCCCGCCATGCGTGAAGATTTCCCAACGATCTTTTTCGCCGGCCTTCGAGACCTTCTTCGCATCGATAGCGACCACAATGCACTGGTCTCCAAATTTCTCGGCAGCCTCTTTTACGAAAGGACGGCGGGCCACCGCCGCAGTATTGATCGATACCTTGTCCGCACCGCATGTGAGCAGCTTGCGAATGTCATCGACTGCGCGCACGCCGCCACCAACGGTCAGTGGCATAAAGCAGGCCTCTGCCGTGCGTGTGACCACGTCGTAGATCGTGTCGCGGTTTTCGTGACTGGCCGTGATGTCGAGGAAACAGAGTTCGTCCGCCCCGGCCGCGTCATACGCAATTGACGCCTCAACCGGATCGCCAGCGTCACGCAAATTGACGAAATTCACGCCCTTGACGACCCGGCCGTCCTTCACGTCGAGGCAGGGAATGATGCGGACCTTGAACATCAGGTCACTGTCCTTGCTGCGCGAATGAGTCCGAGTGCAGCCGACGAATCGAGTCGTCCGTCGTAGAGCGCGCGGCCCGCGATGGCGCCGGCTAGTCTCTTCGCACGTGGAGCAAGCAGCGCCCTGATGTCTTCGATCGATGCGAGACCACCCGACGCAATCACCGGAATTGAGATTGCATCGGCTAGCACAATCGTGGCATCGAGGTTAAGTCCTTGCAACATGCCATCGCGCGCGATGTCAGTGAAAATGATCGCCGATACTCCGGCATCTTCAAAACGACGCGCGATTTCGAGCACCGACAAATCAGATGCCTGAGCCCAGCCTTCAACCGCTACCCTTCCCGCGCGCGCATCAAGCCCGACCGCGATTTGCCCGGGATAGTCGCGCGCCGCTTGCTTGACGAACGGCGGATCGTGAACCGCGGCAGTGCCTATAATGACGCGAGCAACGCCTTTCTCCAGCCACGCCTCAACGGTTGCAGTATCGCGGATGCCTCCGCCCAGCTGCACGGGGATGTTGACCGTCTCCAGGATCCGGTCGACTGCTGCCCCGTTCATGGGCGAGCCAGCGAACGCACCATCGAGGTCGACAATGTGAAGGTACTCGAATCCTTGTTGCTCGAACGCGCGCGCCTGTGCTGCAGGATCGCGGTGGAAAACGGTGGCGCGGTCCATGTCGCCTTGCTCAAGACGAACGACCAGTCCTTCCTTGAGATCGATCGCAGGAAAGAGAATCACGGCTTCCACTTCAAAAAATTCGCAATAAGGGCGAGACCGAGCCGCTGACTCTTTTCCGGATGGAATTGCGTACCGATCATGTTTTCGTGCGCGACCATGGCTGTAACAGGTCCGCCGTAATCGGCCTGCGCGACGAGATCGGTACTCCTTGCTGTTTTCAGCTCATAGGAGTGCACGAAGTATGCGTGCAAGCCTTTCGAACCGAGTGGAATACCCGCGATGGCTGGATGATCCGTCAGCATGTTAAGCGTGTTCCAGCCCATGTGCGGAATCTTCAGATTGGAATCCGATGGCGTGATGCGGTCGACCTCGCCTGATATCCAGCCGAGACCTGACGTGACGCGATACTCGCGTCCACGCTCGGCCATCAACTGCATGCCGACGCAGATTCCGAAGAACGGCTTTCCTTTCTTGCGCACTGTCTGCTCAAGAGCATCGATCATCCCGGGAATTTGATCGAGTCCACGACGGCAATCCGCAAAAGCACCGACGCCAGGCAGGACTATGCGATCGGCTCGCGAAACGCTGTCGGGGTCGCTGGTGACGACAATCGGCTGGCCATATCCGCTTTCGCGCGCTGCTCGCTCAAAAGCTTTGGCAGCTGAATGCAAATTGCCTGAGCCATAGTCGACAATTGCAACGGTCACCGCTGGCCTCCGGGTTCCGGAAACAGGCCAATGACATCCGATGGCGAGGGCGGATCTCGACGCGCCGGCACTGAATATTTCTGTTCGGTTAGAGGCGGCGGTGCATCGGCAGCACGTTTTTGCCACTCGGTAAAGAAGCGGCGTTCCGCTGTTTCAGCATCTTCGGCAACTACGAGGCCGAGCGTCGCCCAACGACGGCGAGCCAAGGTCCACCTCCAGATGCTGGACGCCTCGAATCCCATGAGGAGGGCAACAAGGATTGCGACAACCAACTGAACGTTCGACGACACGCGCGCAAGGGCGAGCCCGATGCCGAGGACGCCGTAGCCGACAATGTAAACGAGCAGAGCCAGCCAAAGCCGATGCAACAGCAGCCATAGCGGCGGCAACGCAAATGCCCAAAAATGAAAACCGTCACGCACGAACACAAATTGCTCCGTCGCACGTGATACGCCGACTGTTCGCGGGAGTTGGGGTGCGTGCACGGTATAGGTGGGCATTACACATCCTCGTACTCAAACTCATCGTGGCCGGCCCGTGAAGGCCATCCTACCGAGAAAGGGCTGCGAAGGTCGGGTTCGCCCCGATCTCCGGCGGCGTTACCCAAGTGAGCCCTTCGTGGACGGCACTTCGTCCTTAGCGCGCGGGTCAATGGCCACAGCCGCCCGCAACGCGCGCGCCAAGCCTTTGAAGCAGGACTCGGCAATATGATGGTCGTTCGTGCCGTACAGTACTTCGGCATGCAGCGTAATTCCGGCATTCGTCGCGAAAGCCTGAAACCACTCCTGAACAAGCTCGGTGTCAAACGTGCCGACTTTGTCACGCACAAATTCAGCCTTGAAGACCAGGAACGGCCGACCAGAGATATCGATCGCCACCCGTGTCAGGGCCTCGTCCATTGGCACGTGCACATCAGCGTATCGCGTGATGCCTTTCATATCACCGAGCGCCTGCTTGACGGCCTGTCCGAGCGCGATGCCGACATCTTCGGTGGTATGGTGATGATCGATGTGCAGGTCCCCTTTGGCCTTGACCGTGATGTCGATGCGTGAGTGACGCGCAAGCAGGTCAAGCATGTGGTCAAGGAAGCCTATGCCGGTTGCGATCGATGCACGGCCGGACCCGTCGAGATCGATTTCGATCTCGACATCCGTTTCCTTGGTCTTCCGTTTGACAGTGCCCTTGCGCATCCGAAAGTCCTTTATTCGCGCGCCTTTTATCAGGGGTTTATGGGATTCGCCACAGCGATGCGAACGGTTTGCAAATACAGCACGCTATGACTAGATGACGCGGATCGTGGGCCCTAACCGTATGTCACCGAACGAACTTCCCTCCTGGCATGGCACAACCATACTGACCGTTCGAAAGGGCGGCACGGTTGTCATTGGCGGCGACGGTCAGGTTTCGATCGGCCAGACCATCGTCAAAGCAAATGCAAAGAAAGTCCGGCGCCTTGGCAAAGGCGACGTCATTGGCGGCTTTGCCGGTGCGACCGCCGACGCGTTCACCTTGTTCGAGCGGCTGGAAGCCAAGCTTGAGCAATACCCCGGTCAGCTTACTCGTGCGGCAGTTGAGCTGGCTAAAGATTGGCGAACCGACCGATATCTGCGCCGTCTCGAAGCTATGATGATTGTCGCCGATGCAAATGTCTCCTTGATTCTCACCGGCACAGGCGATGTGCTGGAACCTGAAAACGGTGTCATGGGAATCGGATCCGGCGGCAACTATGCGCTCGCTTCGGCACGTGCGCTGCTGGATGGGCCGCTCGACGCCGAGCAGATCGTACGAAAGTCGCTCGACATCGCGGCTGAGATCTGCGTCTTCACCAACCGCAACGTCACCGTTGAGACCTTGAAGTCGTGATGGTTTGCGACGCATGACCGATTTTTCTCCCCGCGAAATCGTTTCCGAGCTCGACCGCTATATTGTGGGCCAAGGTGACGCCAAGCGCGCGGTGGCGATTGCACTGCGCAATCGCTGGCGGCGATTACAGCTTGACGAAAGGCTGCGCGAGGAAGTGCTGCCGAAAAACATACTGATGATCGGGCCGACCGGCGTCGGCAAGACCGAAATTTCCCGGCGACTGGCGCGGCTTGCCGGCGCGCCGTTCCTGAAAGTCGAGGCAACCAAATTCACCGAAGTTGGCTATGTCGGTCGTGATGTTGAGCAAATCGTGCGCGATCTCGTCGAGATCGGAATTGCGCTCGTGCGCGAGCGAAAACGCAAAGACGTTCAAGCGCGCGCCGAACAGTCGGCGGAAGAGCGTGTCCTGAACGCACTGGTCGGTCCCGGTGCGAGCCCTGCCACACGCGAGAGTTTCCGCAAGAAGCTGCGATCAGGCGAGTTGAACGACAAGGAAGTAGAGATCGAAGTGCAAGCCGGCAGTGGTGGCATGCCGATGTTCGAGATCCCGGGTATGCCTGGTGCGCAGATGGGCGCAATCAATATCGGCGATATTTTCGGCAAACTTGGCGGGGGCCGCACAAAGACTCGTCGCGTAACCGTTCAAGAATCACATGACATCTTAGTCAATGAAGAATCCGACAAGCTGCTCGACACCGATCAGCTCGTGCAGGAAGCAATAAAGGCCGTCGAGCAAAATGGAATCGTGTTTCTCGACGAGATCGACAAGATTGCCGGGCGGGAGGGATTGCGCGGCGCCGACGTATCGCGAGAAGGCGTGCAGCGCGACTTACTGCCGTTGATTGAAGGCACCACCGTCAATACAAAGCATGGGCCGGTCAAAACCGACCACGTTCTCTTCATTGCGTCTGGCGCGTTTCACATATCGAAGCCATCGGACTTGTTGCCCGAACTGCAAGGACGGCTGCCAATTCGTGTCGAACTCAAGGCGCTCACACGCGATGATTTCCGCCGAATCCTGACAGAGCCGGAGGCCTCGCTGATCAAGCAGTATATTGCGCTCATGAGCACCGAAGGCGTGACGCTTGAATTCGGCGAGGACGCCATTGATGCCATAGCCGACATCGCCGTCGCGGTGAATGCCAGCGTCGAGAATATCGGCGCCCGTCGACTACAGACAGTGATGGAAAGAGTACTAGACGAAGTCTCGTTCGCGGCGCCCGATCGTTCCGGCGAACACGTCAAGATCGATGCGGACTATGTGCAGAAGCACGTCGGTGATCTCGCCAAGAACGCCGATTTGAGCCGCTTTATTCTGTGATACGCACTGCGCTTCAAACGCGCCGGGTGCGCCGCACGCGGATGTAAAGCGCACCTTCGCCCCCATGGGCAACGTGCGCTTGCTCAAAGCCGATTACCAATGCCCGAAATTCCGGCAGGCTTAACCACTGCGGGACCTGGCGCTTCAGCACCCCTCGTTCGGTGTCCCCTCGGCCACCCTTTCCGGTAATGACAAGCACAAGCCGGGCATCGCGCACGGTCGCGGCCCGCAGAAAACGCAAAAGTGCCGTGTGTGCTTCGCTCTGAGTCAGCCCGTGCAAATCGAGGCGGCCGTCGATTGCCTCTTTGCCGCGAGCGACCCGCATGCGCATGCGTCGCCCGAGCGGTGCAAGGGTTGCCGGGAGGGTATTACGTGCCGGCGCAGCCGACCCCGCTTTGGCAGAATGTGTTTCGATCTGCTGAATACTACGTTCTGACGACTCGCCGTCTTCTGCAATACCCGAATCCCGCAGCGGCGCGACCGATTTCGTGATCGCGGTCCACAATACCCGCTCTTCTGCAGAAAGTACGCGACGCCGTTTACCGTCGCCGGAACTCATCGAATCAGTGACGCCGTTTGACAGGCTGTGCTGGCACGCTTCCAGTCGTGCTCGAACGCGCAGCCGCAGTTACGACCATCTTCGGACGCGGGGACGGGAGTGGAATATTCGCCACCGATGCAACCACATTGCGCCCAACCGGGATACTCTGCGGCACGAGCATTACGAAGTGCCCGTTCTGCTTGATGCGCCCCGCGATGTGACTGATCTCTTCCCCATGCCCGAAATAGATATCAGCGCGAGCCGGTCCAACAATCGCCGACCCCGTGTCCTGTGCCACCATTAAATGACGGAATTTGGTTTCAGGCTTTTCGCTTTCAATTGGAAGCTCGGCATCGACCCAGATCGGCGTTCCGTAAATGTGGGCCTTCTTGTCGACCGCCAGCGAGCGTCCCGCGGTCAGTGGAACGCCTTGTGCGCCGACAACTTCGTCGTGCGCGCCTAATGGTGTTTCCTGAAAGAAAACGAAAGAGCGGTTTTTCCGCCGCAGTTCTTTTCCTTCTTCAGGATTTGCTTCCATGTACTCGCGAATCTTGTCCATCGACATTTCTTCTTTTGAAACGATACCTCGGTCGATCAAGAATTTTCCGACGGGCGTATAAGGCATCCCGTTGCTCGCGACATAGTTAAGTCGAAGCAATTGTCCGCTATCGAGTTTGACCCGCGTCGAACCTTGAATTTGGGCAAAGAATGCGTCGATGGGGCTTTTGACGTAGCAGATTTCCAAATTTTTCCCGGCTAATGCACCATCCTCGATCTTTGTGCGATCAAGGTCGGCGAAAACCTTGCTCTGACGTTTTTTTACAGTTTCGGCCGGCGCCCCATAAATTGGAATGGAGTATTCGGTGCTGGGAAAGCGCGAACCATCCACTTCCGGCTCATAGTATCCGGTGAAAAAGCCCTGCGTCTGGCCAGCTGGGATAACCCGCATTAGCTTGAAGTTGTCCTCGAAAAAGACGCGAGCAAGGTTGCGATCAAGCTCGCCGGCCGATACCGCGCGTTCACACACCTTAAACAAGGCCCCATAGAACGGTCGTGCCGCCCGCATCGCGCGCGTGCCGTTAAGAATAGCGCCGCAGCTCTTAATAAACGTGTCGAAGGCCGATTTTTGATTGTCGTCCTTCCAGCCCTCAAGGTCTGCAAAGCTGACGGCCTCGATTCGCGCGTTGCGCAAATGAACGCTGGCAGCCGAGGCTGGTGCGAAACCGGGGGTGATTACAACAAGACCAAAGGCAACCCGAATGAGTGTGCGGAAAAGCGTCTCCGGCATGCGCTCATTGCCCGGCTTCAGTGGCAATCAATTTCCAGTTTGGATCGCGTGAACTGACGTCGCGTGCGAAAGTCCAGACGTCAGTGATGTCAGTCACTTTTTCTGCATTGCCGTCGATCACTTTGCCGTCTTTGTCACGTGTGACGGAAACAAGCTTGGACTGAAACCGTACGGTCACCTGCGCATTGCGCCCGCGCAGTTCAGCCGCCGTGATATCCGCATTGTCTATCGACACGAACCGGCTCTCTACCGTCTCGCCGCGCTTTTCCCGCTCTGCAATCGCACTCTCAAAGCCATCATAAACTTCGCGCGCAAGAAGATTCTTTAACGCCCGTCGATCACCTTCAGCGTAGGCGTTGACAATCATTTCATAGGCCGCACGCGCGCCAGTCAAAAAATGTTTGCCGTCGAAATTCGAATCAGCGGTTGCAATGGCGTCGAGCCCGCCTGCAATAACTGAGCCGGCTTCGGCGACACCCTTCCATCGATCCGATGGACTATCGACAGGATCCGCGGCTTTTGGTGCGGCGGCCTCCGCTGTCCGGTTTGGAAGCGCGACGACTTTTTCGGGAGTCGGTCGCACAGGCTCACGCGCCGAATATGGATCGTACGGCGGTCGCTCCCTGCCTGTCCGTTGACCCAGCACACTGCGCAGGCGCAGGAAGATGAACACCGCGAGCGCTAAAAATATGATGGTATAGATGTCGAACACGTCTCGCATGCTTTCGGCTACCGTGGCCGCTCGCCGGCCGGATTTGCGTACGATCGGGCACCGTCGATCGGCCCCGCCGCTGTTGCATCCGTTGTTGGCCGCATCAATCCTTTGGACCGGGCCTCGCGCCGGCATTCGGCGCATTTCAAATCTCTCAGCCGGACCTTAGACGATCAGGGCGCTGAGGCCAACATCGCACTATCAGAGAAACGCCGATGAATGTGGCAAAATGGGTAATATTGGCGGTCCTCGCGCTGCCCATCCTGGAACTTACCGTGTTCATCGCGGTTGCCGCGACAATAGGCTTCGGCTGGGCGTTAAGCTTGATTTTGGCCGGATCGCTTTGCGGCGCTTTGATTTTGCGCCATGCAGGCGGTGGTCACATCGCCCGCATCCGGGTCGCACTGGACCACGGTTCTTTTACGGCCCTGCAGACAGACCCTTGGGGCGGGTTGACGCTGCTCGCGGGGATTTTACTGCTGATTCCGGGGTTTATCACCGACATTGTTGCCCTTTTGCTGCTTGCCGAATCGCTGCGTCGCGCCTTTGTCGGCGAACAGCCGCGGCAAAACGGTGTTGTCGACCTCGCGCCCGGGCAATGGCATCAAGTCCCCGAGCCACCGTTGCCTGACCGTCGCAAGGATGAGCGCGATAACTGATCGGCGTAAATCCTTGTTCCCTCAACGACCCTATGTTAGCCAACCGCCGCGCGTGGCGTGAGGGAGAGTTCATGACAACAACAAATGGCGGGCCCGGACAAAGCGGTTTGGCACCGGGAGCTGGTCAGGATCAGCCTCAGCTGACCGTGGTTGCCCAGTACATCAAGGATTTCTCGTTCGAGAACCCAAATGCTCCACAATCGCTCAACGCTCGCCAGGAGCAGCCACAAATCGGGATTCAAATCAATGTCGGCGCGACCCCTTTGTCCGAAACTGACATCGAGGTTGTGATCAAATTGGACGGTAAGGCCGACACCACCTCAACGGTGTTGTTTAGGTTTGAATTGGAATTCGCCGGCGTATTTCGTATTCGCAATGTGCCGCAAGAGAGTCTCAACCCGATCGTCATGATTGAGTGTCCGCGTCTGCTGTTCCCTTTTGCGCGCGAAATCATCGCAACCGCGGTCCGAAACGGCGGCTTCCCGCCACTTCTGCTCGATCCGGTGGATTTCGTGAGTCTGTATCGGCAGAAGATGGCTCAGGTGCAGCCAACGACATCGCCTGCGACGAGCGGCTGATTCAAGCATCAACAGGCTGGTAGTAGCCCCACAACGCGTTTTCGCCAAGTCCTGCTACAAAATCGCGGTGCGCGGCGAGTTCTGTTTCGCTCAGCCGCGGCGCCAATGGCTGAGGGCGCATACGTACGATAATTACATCGTCAAGGGCGCTCGGCCCACGCTCGTTTGTCTCGGCAAGACCAAGTTGCGCTTGCCGTGCCCCAATCAACTCGACATACACTTCGGCAAGGATCTCCGCATCGAGCAGCGCGCCGTGCTTCGTCCGGCGTGAATTGTCGATCCCGTACCTGGCGCACAGGTCATCGAGCCGATTGGGACCTGCCGGATGTTTTCGGCGGGCCAACAGCAATGTGTCGACAAGCCGCTCACGCGCGATCATTTCGCGCTCGGCGTGCTTAAGTTCGGCACACAGAAAGGCGTGGTCAAATCCCGCATTGTGAATCACAAGTGGAGCGTCGCCGATAAACGCAAGAAAATCGTCGACGACGTCGATAAACCGCTTGTGTTCTTTCAGGAATTCGGCGGAAAGCCCGTGGACCGCGAATGCTTCGGCAGGCATGTCACGCTCCGGATTGATGTAGGCGTGGAACGTTGCGCCCGTTGGGATCCCGTTGAGCAACTCGATGCAACCCAGTTCGACGAGCCGATGGCCTTGAGCTGGATCCAGGCCTGTCGTTTCAGTATCGAGAACGATTTCACGCATTGGGCTTGTGCCGAAGAATCAGTGACGCCGCTTTGGCATTGTAGCTACTCGCGCGAGAATTTCACGAACTTGCGCACGCGCGGCGTCGAACCCTTTCGATGTATCCACCACGAAATCGGCGCGCTTTCGCTTTTCCGCATCCGGCATTTGGTTTGCCGCAATCGCCGAGAACTTTTGCGCCGTCATGCCGGGACGCTCGAAAATACGGGCGTGTTGCACGTCTTCGGGCGCAGATACGACTACTACGGCATCGCAGCGCCGATCGCCGCCGGTTTCGAAAAGCAAGGGAATATCCAACACTGCAACCTGCGCATCCTTCCTCTCTGCCTCGATAAGGAAATGTTCCTCCGCGGCGCGCACCAGAGGATGCACGATTCCTTCGAGTTTCTTGATTGCCGCAGGGTCGTCTAGCACACGCCTGGCAAGCTTTTCGCGATCGACTTCGCCGTTCACAGTGGTGCCGGGAAATGCCGCTTCGATGGGTGACACTGCTTCGGCTTTATAGAGCCGATGGACAGTCGCGTCGGCATCGTGGACCGGTACGCCCAGTTCGGCGAAGAATCCCGCCGTAGTCGATTTGCCCATACCTAGCGAGCCAGTGAGACCGAGCACAAACATGGTCAGCTGTCGATGAATTTGTCCTGACGCAGATATGCCAGCAGTGGCAATAGCGGCAAGCCAAGAATCGTAAAATAGTCGCCTTCCACTCGTTCAAACAAATGAATGCCGATACCCTCGAGCTGATATCCGCCGACGCTCTTGAGCGCCGCATCACCCGCCAGATCGAGATAGTCCTTGAGATAACGATCACTGAAATTGCGCATGGTCAACCTGGCGGTATCGGCACACGAAAATAGCAGCGTGCCGTCTCGAACAAGGGCGAGCGCCGAGTGCAGTTCGTGGGTGCGGCCGCGCAGGTCTCGCAGCTGTTCGGAGGCGACACTGTTGTCGGCTGGCTTGGTAAAACGCTTGGCGCCGCGCGCCAGTGTCTGATCGGCGCCAAGGACTACCCGCCCCGGAAGACTGGCTGCCACAGCACTTGCTTTCGCATGAGCCAGGTGACGCGCAACATCCACGGGATCATTAATGCCCGCTTGAGCTTCGATTGCACGTTCGTCGACGATCGAAGGTCTTATTTCAAAACGGAGCCCAGCCGCCGCCAGGATCTTGCCACGTACATCGCTGCGCGAAGCGAGCACCAATGGTTGGGGTTCAAGCCAAAGCGGCATGGATTAGCCTGCCGGGCGACGCCGGCGTTCGGTCAGCAGGCGCATGACGGCAGCCGCCGTCTCCTCAATCGACCGTCTCGTGACGTCGATTGTTGGCCAATCATGCTTGGCACAGAGCCGACGAGAGAACGAGACTTCCTCGGCCACCGCGGCCTTGTCGATATACTGGTCATCGTCGCGGTGGGCCTTCAGTCCAAGCAGACGATTCTCCCTAATCTGCACGATGCGCTCCGGACTCGCATAGAGGCCAACAACAAGAGGTCGAGTAAGTTTCTCGACCGCCGGCGCTAAAGGTACGCCTGGCACCAAAGGCACGTTTCCAGTTTTTACACCACGGTTGGCCAGGTATATCGAGGTCGGGGTTTTGGATGTCCGCGAGACCCCTACGAGTACAACATCGGCGTCCTCGAGCCCTTCCGCGTGCTGACCGTCGTCGTGCAGCATTGTGAAGTTCAAAGCATCGATTCGGTGGAAATATTCCGCATTGAGCACGTGCTGGGCGCCAGCCCGATGGATCGTCTCCGCCCCGAGGTAAGATTGAAACAGGCGCAGGACGGGCCCAAGGATGGACATGCACGGCAACCCGAGCTCACGGCATTTTTTCTCCAGAGCTTCAATGAGATCCTCTTCAAGCAGCGTATAGAGGACCAAGCCTGGAGACTCCGTGATCTCGGTAAGCGCATGATCGAGCTGTTTTTTTGAACGCACCATCGGATACAGATGCTCGACCGGTGAAACGTTCGCATATTGCGCGGCAGCGGCGCGAGCAACCGTTATCAAGGTTTCGCCCGTCGCATCCGATACCAGATGTAAGTGGAAATAACCGGTCTCAGGCATCTGTATATTGGCCGGAAAGCCTGTGGATACGTCGGGAGAAGGCCACGGCCTGCCTCAACAAGCAAGCCAGCCATGGCCGGGAATTCATTTTTCTTCCACACAGCAGAAAATGGGACACCCGCGCGGGAGTAAGTCGACCAAGCTGCTGAAATGTGGACAGCCGGATAGGGAATAAAAGGGATATCGTTGCTAATGCCCCGGAATCTAGCGCCATTACTGTGGACCGAATTGACCTCGAATTACACCCCTTTCTGGATGGGCTTATGCCAAGCGGTGGACAGAGTGTTGATCGACAGGCATGAGTCCAATTAACGCCCTAACAAACACTACAGATTCTAAGAAGATTCTTGATGGACAGAGATGGGATCGGCAGTGCCGTGGGGAAAAAGCTTCTGCGCGTACTGGAAGGCAAATACGAGGCAGCTCCGCCGATTTGGTTGATGCGGCAGGCAGGACGGTATCTTCCAGAGTACCGTGCAATTCGCGAAAAAGCCGGAGGGTTTCTCGATCTTTGTTTGAATCCAGCATTGGCCGCTGAAGTAACACTGCAACCAGTCCGGCGATTTGGCTTCGACGCGGCAATCTTGTTCTCTGATATCCTTGTGGCGGCACTGGCGCTTGGCCGGAAAGTTGAATTCTTGGCTGGTGAGGGGCCACACCTCGAGCCATTGAGTGATGCAGATGCGCTTTCGGCAATGCGGAAGGAAGCAGATCAAAACGTCTTGGCGCGGATCTATGAAACAGTCCGCCAGGTCAAGACTTCACTTGATGATAAGACGGCACTTATAGGGTTTTGCGGCGCTCCGTGGACGGTCGCGACGTACATGGTGGCAGGACATGCAACACCGGACCAGGCACCGGCCCGACTATTTGCTCATCGCGATCCTGAGACCTTCTCGCGACTGATCGATTGTCTCGTGGATGTCTCAATTGAGTACTTAGCAAAACAGCTTCAGGCAGGTGCAGATTGCGTACAGATCTTCGATACGTGGGCCGGGGTGCTTGGTCCTGAACAGTTCGACCGTTGGTGCATCGCCCCGACGCAGAAAATCGTTGAGGGTGTACGTCGACAGGTGCCGCGCGCCAAGGTTATTGGATTTCCGCGCGGAGCCGGCGCGATGGCACTTCCGTACGTGGAAATGACCGCGGTAAGCGCGATTGGAATTGATTGGACGTTTGAGCGAGCAATTGCACGTGATGCGCTGCAATCACGTGTCCCGGTGCAGGGTAATGTTGATCCGCTAGCGCTTCTGGCCGGCGGCGCAGCTCTTGATCGTGAGGTCGACGACGTGCTGCGTCATCTCGGAGACGGCCCGCTGATTTTCAATCTCGGACATGGGATATTGCCGGAGACTCCGGTCGCGCACGTCGAGCGCATGCTTAAACGCCTACGCAGGTAGACCGAGATGTATCTCTGGGTGAAAGCGCTGCACATCATCGCCGTGATCGCCTGGATGGCAGGGATGCTCTATCTGCCACGACTGTTCGTCTATCACGCGGCTGCCGCCGTTGGATCCGAGCAATCAGAAACCTTCAAGACGATGGAGCACCGTCTTCTTAACTTCATCATGGTGCCGGCCATGGCCGTCACCTGGATTTCCGGCATCGCTTTGGTGTTGCTCGGACAATGGTTCAGCGCGGGGTGGTTTCAAGCCAAATTTGTTGTCGTTATAGCCATGACTGTCGCACACGGCTTATTTGCGCACTGGGTAAACGAATTCCGACACGACCGGAATTCGCACAGCCAAAAATTCTATCGTATTGTCAATGAGATACCTACGGTGCTATTGATTGTCATCGCCATATTGGCGACGGTTAAGCCGTTCTAGGTCATCCCCACAATTGCTCACACTCGCCTGCCTCTTGCGTCGAACCGTCGCTCAACTTATGTTGATGCTATCCCACCGAACGCAGGCGGATGCAGTCGCGTTCCGGCTCCCTAGCGTTTGGGCCGGTCGCAGCATCGGGTTCCGGGCCTTCCCTACTACCACCTCGTCACCCTAGACCTGCGATCTTTCTCCAAAGTCAGACGGCGAAAGTTTTTTTGTTTTCAAATCTTCGCCGGTAAAGCTTCCAAGGACGTAAACCCCCAATGCGGGAAATGAAACTCCAGGACCTCAAGTCCAAGACACCTGCCGATCTCGTAGCATTTGCCGAAGAGCACCAGGTCGAGAACGCCAGCACCATGCGCAAGCAGGAGCTGATGTTCGCGATCCTGAAGCAGCTCGCAACGCAGGAAGTCGACATTATCGGCGAAGGCGTGGTCGAAGTGCTTTCCGACGGCTTCGGATTCCTACGCTCGCCCGAATCAAACTACCTGTCCGGGCCAGACGATATCTACGTTTCACCAAGCCAGATTCGCCGTTTCGGCCTGCGCACCGGTGACACGGTCGAAGGGCACATCCGCTCACCGAAAGAAGGCGAGCGCTACTTCGCGCTACTCAAGGTCAATACGATCAATTTCGAGGATCCCGAGAAGGCGCGCCACAAGGTCAATTTCGACAACCTGACCCCGCTCTATCCCGACGAACGCCTCAGGATGGAGTACGAGGATCCCACCAAAAAAGACCTTTCAGCCCGGGTCATTGATATCGTGGCTCCAATCGGCAAAGGTCAGCGCGCGCTGATCGTTTCACCTCCCCGCACCGGCAAGACCGTGCTGCTGCAGAACATAGCGCATTCAATCACCGCCAATCACCCCGAGACATATCTGATCGTGCTGCTCATCGACGAACGGCCCGAAGAAGTCACCGATATGCAGCGCTCGGTGAAGGGCGAAGTCATTTCATCAACATTCGACGAGCCTGCCTCGCGTCATGTTCAGGTCGCGGAAATGGTGATCGAAAAGGCGAAGCGATTGGTCGAGCATCAGCGCGATGTCGTCATCCTGCTCGATTCGATCACCCGTCTTGGCCGCGCCTACAACACCGTAGTGCCCTCCTCCGGTAAGGTGCTGACCGGCGGCGTGGACGCCAACGCGCTGCAGCGGCCGAAACGCTTTTTCGGCGCAGCGCGCAATATCGAGGAAGGCGGTTCACTCACCATCATCGCGACGGCGCTGATCGATACCGGCAGCCGCATGGACGAAGTGATTTTCGAAGAGTTCAAAGGCACCGGTAACTCGGAACTGATTCTCGACCGCAAGGTTGCGGACAAGCGTACGTTCCCGGCAATCGACATCACACGCTCGGGTACGCGCAAGGAAGAACTCCTCACCGATCCGGCAATCCTCAAGAAAATGTACGTTTTGCGCAGGATTCTGAACCCGATGGGTACAATGGACGCCATCGACTTTCTGCTCGACAAGTTGCGCAATACAAAGAGCAACGCCGAGTTCTTTGAATCGATGAATACGTGACCCGCGCCTATTGCCGCATGGCCGAAACGGCCGGTGCAATCTGAGTGGCATCGGTTACCGGAAGCGAGCAGCGCTCACCGACACATACGAAGGCCGCACTTCCTGGTGCGGCCTTCAGCTTTTCTTGAGCCGGGTGTGCCGACGGCAGATCGGCAGCGCTCGACGCACGAAGAACGATGCGGTCAAGATAAGGCAGGTTCAACGCCGCTCTTGCGAGACGTCCGGCGTCGGGACCGATCATCACGACCTCAGCGGCGCGCAGCCGCAGGTCGAGGGCGTTGAGCAGCGCGACATGACCAAACAAATTACGCTCTGCGGCTGAAAGGATCGTTTCGATCAAGCGATCAGCTCGCGTCCGCCATTTGTCGTCGCCGGACAGCACCGCGAGCCTGACAAGGTTATGCGCGGCCACCGAGTTTGGATTCGGTGTAGCGTCGTCCTGGGTCGAATGCGGCCGCAGCACAAGGTCATCCGCATCGTCGGAGGAAAGAAAATATGCGCCGGCCTCCGCATCGGCGTAATGCTTGTCGAAAGAATTCTGCCATGTGAGGGCCTGCTCGATATAAGCGCGCTCGCCCGTCGCTTCATAGAGCGACAATGCGGCGCGGGTCATTGTTGCGAAATCGGATGCGAGGCCGGGAAAGAGCAACTTTCCATCGCGCCATGAGTGACCAAGACGGTCGCCCTTTGTCATTGTTCGCACGATGAAATCGAACGCGCGCCGAGCTATTGTCAGCCAATCTGGCTCGTCGAGAATAAGCGCTGAATTGACGAGCGCCGCGATCATCAACCCGTTCCAGTCGGCCAGCACTTTGTCGTCAAGTCCTGGGCGGATGCGTGCGTTGCGCACCGCAAGCAACTTCGCCCGCAACTGCGTCAGGCGGCTTTCATCCTCGGCAGTGCGATCGAGACCAGCGAGACGGTTAAGGATGCTGTGGCCTTCGAAGTTACCGTTCGGCCTTACATCGTAGTGTCGAGCGAAATATTCACCGTCGGCCTGACCGAGAATTTTGATCACATCCGCGTAGGACCAGACGTAGAATTTGCCTTCCTCACCTTCCGAGTCGGCGTCAAGCGAGGAAAAAAAAGCGCCCTGGTCGCCCATCATTTCGCGGCGGAGCCATGCGACGGTTTCGCGTGCGCGCTCCGCAAACAAAGGATTTTTGCTGTGCTGCCAGGCTAACGACAGCAGCTCGAGCAGCTGCGCGTTGTCATAGAGCATTTTTTCGAAATGCGGGACCAGCCAACGCTCGTCCACAGAATAGCGCGAGAAGCCGCCGCCCAGATGATCGTAGATCCCTCCCTCGCTCATACGGGCAAGCGAGTGCTCGACGATCTCGAAAAATCGCGCGTCGTTTGAGCGCAGCCCTGCGCGCCAGAGCATTTCGAGCATTGCCGGCTGCGGAAACTTCGGAGCGCCGCGCAAACCGCCGTTGACCTGATCGAACATGTTGCCGACCTGCACGGCGACCGCGTCGAGTTCCTTCAGACCGATCGTGACCTTGCCGGCCGGCCTCGCCCTCTCGGCAAGTCGAGAGAACAGCGCGGCGCGGTTTTGCTCGATTCGATTGGGCTCATCCCGAAACAGCCGGGCCACCTCCCGCAGAACGTCAACGAACGCGGGCCGGCCGAACCGTGATTCTTTCGGAAAATATGTACCACCCCAGACCGGCTCGGCCTTTGAGGTCAGGAACATCGTCAGAGGCCAACCCCCCTGCTCCCCCAGTAGATGCAGGGCGTTCATGTAGATTTGGTCAATGTCGGGACGCTCTTCACGGTCGACTTTGATGTTTACGAACAGTTCGTTCATCACACGCGCGGTCGCCTCATCCTCAAAAGATTCGTGCGCCATGACGTGGCACCAGTGGCAAGCGGCGTAACCGATCGACAGCAAAATGGGTTTGTTCGTGCGCTTGGCCTCCTCCAATGCTTCGGACCCCCAGGTCCACCAGTCGACGGGATTGTGTTTGTGCTGAAGAAGGTAAGGTGATGTTGCCTGCGCAAGGCGGTTCACATGAGCGGCGCTGTGAGGGAGTGACATTGCGCGAACCTAGCGTGATTTGACGCCGGCGGGAAACGGCCTCCGCTGTGGCGCATCAAGGCGTTAGTAGGAACAGCGCGCTCACCTGAATTGTTCCTGCAGCGGGCAATCGCGGCCTCAGGGCAATATTGCAAAAGCCCGTGCAGGAAATCCGAGCCCGTTGCGGACCTTCGGCCAGGTCACGACGATCAAGGCGCCCTTTGGGGGCAGCTTGTCGAGATTGGCCATGACCTCGATCTGATAATGGCCGTGTTGCAGAATATAGGTTTCGGATTCCATCTTGTCGGTAGTGTCGGTGTCGAGGGACTCGTGTCCCGTCGCCACGACGCCACGCTGCTCGTAGAGAAACTTAATAGCCTTGAATGACCAGGCAGGAAACGAAGCGCGCTTGAATCGCTCGGGGTCGGTGTCCCAATCCTTGTACATATCGGTTCGTAGCGCCACGAATGACCCGTGTGGGATGCGTCCATGCCGTTTCTCCCATGCACGTAAGTCGGCCAGAGAAAAAGCGTGGTTTGGGTCTTTCGGCAGATACGGCGTTGCATCCAGCACGACCAGCGGCAGGATCATCTGTTTGAGCGGGATCGCATCCATGGTGATCCCTTTTTCGTCGAAATGCGCTGGCGGATCGACGTGAGTGCCGTACTGACCGACGAACTCATAGAGCGTTGCACGGAAACCATCATCCTTGATGGTGTAAGGGCGCTGCGTTTTTGGGTCTGCTGCAGGAGTCATTTTCGCTTGGCCGAAGCCGGACCAAACAGGCGATCGCGGGTCGAAGCTGTGCGTTAGATCAACGAAGCGCTTTGACGCAATCACGCGGTATGCGCGAGCGAGGTCGTTATCCGCCGCAGCCAAAGGTTGGCTGAAACACGCGACCAAAATTGCCGCCACGATAAGACGGAAAGTGGGTGCCATGTCGCCCCTCCGATAGATCGTGAATTTGAATAATCATATCGCGAGAGGCGATCCGGCACCCGGGTCTCGTTTGACGTCCTGCGCCAAAGTGATCAGGGCTTGACCCCTGCCCTATCTCGGCGCTTCCGTGCGCTGCAATGTTGAATGCGACGCGCGAAACTATCTACGCATTGTCCTCGGGACGTCCGCCGGCTGCAATTGCGGTTGTGCGTATTTCAGGACCACGAGCCGGTGGTGCGCTCAGGGCGCTCATGGGCAAGATCCCCGACCCGCGCAAGGCCGCGCTTGCGCGCATCCGTGGGCGTGACGGCGAGACTATTGATCAGGCACTGGCGCTCTGGTTTCCAGGGCCGCACAGCGAAACTGGTGAAGATGTAGCAGAGCTTCAGTTGCATGGCGGCCACGCCGTCGTTGCGGCTGTCTTTGCGGCACTCTCGCAAGTCGATGGATTACGTCCGGCGGAAGCGGGCGAATTCACCCGCCGCGCTTTCGAGAACGGCAAGCTCGATCTAACTGCGGTGGAAGGCCTTGCCGATTTGGTGATGGCCGAGACCGAAGGGCAACGTCGGCAGGCATTCCGGCAGATGACGGGGGCACTGAGGGATCGGTCTGAAGACTGGCGGACACAACTGATCCAGGCGCTCGCACTCGTCGAAGCGCGCATCGATTTTTCCGATGAGGCCGAAGTGCCGCAGGATCTTGTAACGCCGGCGCTGCAGATTGCACGGGCGCTCGAGGACGACATTGCCTCGGTGTTGGCGGCGGGAAATCGCGGGGAGCGCTTGCGCGAAGGGCTTGTCGTGGCGATTGCCGGTCCGCCCAATGCCGGCAAGTCGACGGTTATCAACCGGATTGTGAAACGCGAAGTGGCGATCGTGTCGCCTTATGCCGGAACGACCCGGGATGTCATTGAGGTGCATCTCGATCTCCACGGCCTGCCGGTCACGCTTCTCGACACGGCGGGCATTCGCGAGACGGACGATCCCGTGGAACGTGAAGGCGTAGAGCGCGCGCGCGCGCGTGCGGCTGCTGCGGATCTGATTCTATGGGTTGTCGAGACGGCGGACGTTACCCGCGTGGGTGACGATGGCGAGACCGACCGTGTCGCTCACCTCTCGTTCAGCGAGAGCCAGCGGACACCGGCGTGGCTCGTCCGCAATAAAATCGATTTGCAGCACGGAGTTAGTCAAAGAAATGAACAGAAAATACAAAGCAAAGGAAAAAGTGAACCGAGCGTTCGGGCTAACAAACCTTTAAGAAACGTGGGTAAAAAAGCGTTAACAGAAAAGAATGAAATTGAATTCACCTTTAATGAATCCGAATTCAATATTTCAGCCAAGACAGGCGAAGGCTTCGACACGTTGTTGGACGCCTTGGCGCAGCACGCCAAAAGTTTTCTGGCTGGCGCCGAGAGCGCCTTGGTAACGCGCGAGCGTCACCGCTTGGCTTTACAGGATGCGCGGGCGGCTTTGCGTCGTGCTTTGGCGCCGGACCTGTCGAGCGGCGAAGATCTGATTGCTGAGGAATTGCGGCTCGCAGCACGTGCCTTGGGGCGCCTCACCGGTCGTGTAGATGTTGACGACATTCTCGACGTGATTTTCCGGGACTTCTGCATTGGGAAATGACCTCCTAGGGACAACTCTCGGGATCTGCACGGTCATGATGTATTTGCTGGCAAATGGCTGCTCTAAGTTGTCCACAGGCTTATGGAGTGCTGGGCTTTGATGCGATCGGGGTGAGTCGGAATGTTTCACGTGAAACATTTTCAATAAATCCAATGCTTTTGACCCCTCCCCGCGCCTTCGCTAAAACGCGCCACCTGAGGTCTTGATGGTGTACCGATTCGACGTCGCAGTGATTGGCGGCGGCCACGCTGGCTGTGAAGCCGCGGCCGCAGCAGCTCGTATGGGTGCAAAAACGGCCCTCATAACCCATCGCAGTGCCACCATCGGGGTCATGTCCTGTAATCCTGCCATCGGCGGGCTTGGAAAAGGTCATCTGGTGCGGGAAATCGACGCTCTGGACGGCCTAATGGGCCGAATCGCCGATCTTGGTGGCATTCAGTTTCGGGTCCTCAACCGCCGAAAAGGACCAGCCGTACGCGGCCCCCGGGCCCAAACCGACCGGAAGCTCTATGCGCATGCGATGCAGGCCGCGATCCGTGTCATTCCAAACCTCGAAATAATCGAAGCGGAGGCCGACGATCTGCTGATCGAATCAGCACGCGCGTGCGGTGTTCGGCTTACAGATGGCCGCGAAATTGCGACCGGCGCGGTGGTTCTCACAACCGGCACTTTTTTGCGTGGCCTCATTCATATCGGCGAAAAACAAATCCCCGCGGGCCGCGTCGGCGAAGCGCCCGCGATGGGTCTTTCGCGCACACTGGAAGATTTGGGACTCACGCTTGGCCGTTTGAAGACCGGGACGCCGCCACGTCTCGACGGCCAAACAATCGATTGGTCGGCGCTTGAAATGCAACCCGGCGACGATCCACCTGAGCCGTTTTCAATTCTTACCGGGCAAATTGAAAATCCGCAGATCGAATGCGCAATCACACGTACGTCGGAATCCACGCACAAGATCATCCGCGACAACGTGCATCGTTCGCCGATGTATTCCGGACAGATCGCAAGTCGTGGTCCACGTTATTGTCCGTCAATCGAAGACAAGATCGTGAAGTTCGGCGAGCGCAACGGCCACCAGATTTTCCTTGAGCCGGAAGGTCTCGATGATCACACCGTTTACCCAAACGGAATTTCGACGTCGCTTCCCGAAGACGTCCAGCACGCGCTCGTCGCAACAATTCCCGGACTGACAAAAGCGCGTATCATTCGCCCTGGTTATGCGATCGAATACGACTACGTCGACCCGCGCGAGCTGGCACCAACACTTCAGACCAAAAAACTGCGCGGACTATTTCTCGCTGGCCAGATCAACGGCACGACCGGTTATGAAGAAGCTGCGGCACAAGGACTTCTTGCAGGTCTAAACGCGGCGGCTTTGACGGGGGAGGGCGATGAAATCATCATCGACCGCGCGCAAGCATATCTCGGCGTGATGATCGACGATCTTGTGACGCGCGGTGTGACCGAACCGTATCGCATGTTCACGTCGCGCGCGGAGTATCGCTTGCAGTTGCGCGCCGACAACGCCGACCAGCGTCTGACGGACAAGGGAATTGCGATTGGCTGCATCGGTGCGCAGCGAGCACGCATGCATTATGAAAAAACTTCGGCGCTAAATGACGCGCGTGAATTTGCTAAATCAGTTTCGATCACGCCGAAGGAAGCCGAGCGTCACGGGTTGTCGTTGAACAAGGATGGACAGCGTCGCACCGCGTTTGAGCTGTTGTCATATCCGGCCATCACGATTGCGGACCTCGAAAAAATCTGGCCGCGCTTCGGTGAGTTCGCACCGAAGATCGCGGAGCAGATTGAGATCGATGCGAAGTACGATGTGTATCTTTCGCGTCAGGCAGCAGACATCGCTGCGTATCGGCGGGATGAAAGTTTCGAGCTGCCGGATGATTTCGACTATTCAGCGCTGCCAGGCCTCTCAAATGAAATGAAGCAAAAGCTGCAAGCGCACCGCCCACGCACCATTGGGCATGCGAGCCGAGTCGATGGTGTCACGCCGGCCGCGCTCACGCTGCTTGCCGCGCACATCCGGCGTGGCAAAAAAGCTTCTGCGAAATTGGCGTGACCAAAGCCGGGCAGGGGGCTTTAGATCTCTCTGCCGACAAGGCACGCGCACTTGCCCAATTTCCTGTTTCACGTGAAACCGAGGAACGCCTCGACCGATTCGTCGAAGTGCTGCTGCTCTGGCAGCGTCGCCTCAATCTGATCGCGCCGTCGACGCTTCGCGAAATCTGGACGCGCCACATCGCTGATTCGTTGCAGCTCCTCCCCTTGGCCCCGGAGGCGCGAACATGGGTTGACCTTGGCTCGGGCGGCGGCTTTCCGGGTGTGGTACTTGCCTGTGCCCTGTCTGGCGACACCGGGGCTGCGGTTCATCTCGTTGAAAGCAATGGGAAAAAGGCTGCCTTCTTGCGCGAGGCAGTGAGAGTGACCGGGGCAGCTGCCGCCGTACATGCAATCCGCGCCGAGAATTTTGGGGAAAGCTGTGCAGAACCGGTCGAGGTCGTCACTGCCCGTGCGCTCGCCCCATTGAAAACATTGTGCGATCAGGCGTTTCCTCTAATTTCACGCGGCGCGGTCGGCCTCTTCCCGAAGGGTCAAGATGTAGATGCTGAATTGACCGAAGCCGCTAAATATTGGAGAGTCCAAGCCTCAAAAGTGCCCAGCAAGACCAGTCCCGAAGGTTCGATCGTCCTAATTCGGGGGCTCGAGGCTCGATAGAGCGTCGGGACGGGGCTGGGGACGGATTCGGGAACGGACGCTGTCATGACCGAGCTCCCAACTTCGAATCACCCCGACGACCCCCCGGTCGTGCCCTTCGGCAAGCTAGCCACAAAGCCCGACGCTGCCAGGCCGCGAGTCTTGGGCATTGCCAACCAGAAGGGTGGTGTTGGCAAGACAACGACCGCAATCAACCTCGGCACCGCGCTCGCTGCCATCGGCGAGCACGTGCTGATCGTAGACCTCGATCCGCAAGGCAACGCCTCAACCGGACTTGGTATCGAACGCAAATCGCGCCGGACGTCAACCTACGATATACTCACCGGCGCGGCACCGATGCGCGATGCAGTATTGCCGACCTCGGTGCCGCAACTTTACATCGCGCCCTCGACGCTTGATCTCTCCGGCCTCGAACTCGAAATCGGTCAGCAACGCGACCGTGCGTTCCGTCTGCGCAACGCGCTTCGTCAGCTTAACACTGGCGCACGCACGTACGATTTCACTTACGTGCTGGTCGATTGTCCGCCATCACTCAATTTATTGACCGTCAACGCAATGGCCGCCGCGGATTCGATTCTCGTGCCGCTGCAGTGTGAGTTCTTCGCGCTCGAAGGCTTGTCGCAGCTTTTGAAGACCGTGGAACAGGTGAAGACGACTCTTAATCCGACGCTTTCGATCCACGGTATCGTGCTGACAATGTATGACTCGCGCAACAATCTCTCCAACCAGGTTGTCGCCGATGTGCGCCAGTTCATGGGGAACAAGGTCTATGAGACTATAATCCCACGCAACGTACGCATCTCGGAAGCGCCGTCTTACGGCAAGCCAGTGCTCGTTTACGACCTTAAATGCGTCGGCAGCGAAGCCTATCTGCGTCTTGCGACCGAAATTATTCAGCGAGAGAAGGCTCTGAAAGCAGGGTAGCGCATGCTTGCGCGCCTCGGAATGGTCAACAAATGCAGAAAGGCATAGCGTGGCACGGAATTCAGGAGCGGCGATGGCGGATCACTCGCGATTGGGACGCGGTCTTGCTGCGCTGATCGGCGACGTCGGTGACGAAACTGCCGTTGCCGATGCCGGGCGCAAACCTCGTCGTGCGCCGATCGAAAAGCTGCAGCCAAATCCGCGCAACCCGCGACGGCTGTTCACCGATGACGAACTCGATGAGCTCGCCACATCGATTCGTGAGCGCGGAATCATCCAGCCGATCGTCGTGCGCGCGCTTAAGGGTGACAACTTCGAAATAATCGCCGGCGAACGACGGTGGCGTGCAGCTCAACGTGCGGAACTCCACGACGTACCGATTGCAGTGGTTGAAGCAAACGACGCGCAGTCTCTTGAATACGCCATCATCGAAAACGTCCAGCGCGCCGATCTCAATCCAATCGAGGAAGCGACCGGCTATCTTGCGCTGATGGACGATTTCAACCGCACGCAGGAAGAAGTCGCGCAGATCGTCGGCAAGAGTCGGCCGCACATCGCAAACACGATCCGGCTCCTGAAGCTCTCTGAGCCTGTCAAGCAGCTGGTCCGTACCGGCAAAATCTCCGCGGGGCATGCCCGACTCCTGGTCGGACAACCAAATGCCGAACTGATCGCGCACGAGATTATCGACAAAGGCTGGAGCGTGCGCGATCTCGAAGCTGATATGCGTAAGGACGTCGCAAACCAACTCCGCGATATGAAACGCGAGGCCAAAGGCTTTGTCGTCAGCGTTCCAAAAGACCCGGATACCCGGGCACTCGAGCGTCGCCTCTCGGATGCGTTGGGGCTAGACGTCAGTGTCGACCATCGCGGCGAGAGCGGGACATTGCGCATCAAGTATCGCAATTTGGAACAGCTCGACGCGGTGCTGCGCAAGCTTGGCGGCTAGCGTTATCCGCCGGTCAATCGTACCTCGGCACGCGCATCCGCTTTCATGTCAGGTGCGGTCTCAAAACCGAACCTAGCGCGCATATTGGCCAATTCGGCTTGCTCATCGGAAGCCGCAGCAAATTCCCGCGGACTTGCGAAATTGATTGCATAGGCCTCGCCAACCGGTCCAGGTGTCCAATCCTCGCCCGGCAAGACGGTTACCTTGACGCCCTGAATGAGACCCTGCGCGAGAAACGGGTCGAAATAGCGCATGCTGCGCTCGTTTAGATCGAGCACGCGACCGGTTTTAAGCGGTCCAACGTCGTTGACCTTGACAATCAACCGCTTCTCGCCGCTCACAACGAGGGCGTAGACCGGCTGATAAAGCCTGCCATAACGCACGCCACCAAACTGATTGCGCAGCCCGGTCTGGATTGCGGCGGTCCATGCGGAAGGGTCGTACAACTCGCCTGAAGCAGTCCGGATGCCACCCTCGTCTTTGCCGTCACGGTAAGGATTATAGGTTGAAATCGTCCCGATAATTATTGTGCGGGAAAGGACAGCCTCTTCCTGGATGCGCGGCAGTCCCACCATGGCCGCAAATTTCAAGATGGAACGATAGGTGGCCACAAACTTGGACCGCACGCTCTTACCCGCAAGGGAAATTGGGGTTGCCCCATTGTTATCGAGATTCGCAGGAGCTGTGTCTGCCGATTGGGGCGCGCTGGTATCGCCTCTGGAATTGTCGTCGACAACTGCAAAATCAATCCGAGACAGCATGGCCGCGCTGGCCAGTTCGCACACGCGGATATCAGTGTCGAAATCAACTAGGAAAATCAGTTCCGCATCACTGGCCGCTGAAGATCGGGCCTGCGTGAAAGACAAAACGACGGATTCGGCATCGGCATCCGCCAGGATCGAGGCTATCACTGTTGAAAATCTTGTTTCGATATCATCCCACACCATCGCAAACAGGAACGAGATAGCAAGCAAAGGTGCGATTAGCGCTCCTCCGTGCCTAGCGGAGAACAGATTCCGGACCGCATTGAGCGGGAGGGACAACGCTGGCGGGGCCATCAACACCGTCGGCAGTTGAATAACTTTCGACGCAATGCTGTACCGATGGCTTATAAAACGTGCGTAAAATGCTTCGCGAAATTACTCTTAGAGTTTTAAGCAAATGAACGATGTTGGATTGCTAATCCGGCCGGCGATGCCATTCGTGGTCGACCTTGCCAAGTCCGAAAAGCCGCCATTTCGAAGGCTCGCATACGCAATGTTCCACAATCGCCGTTTTCATAGGAACAGTGTTTTCGGCGATAAGGAAACCTGCGCTTTCGCTTCGAATAATGCATCGAGCCTCAATGTAATAGGACAAATTTGAACGAAAATGCTCAATAGCCGAGCGGCAACTGACTGAGCGGAGCAGGGAGGACATCGAAGTGGCAGCATCACTACAAGGCGAATTGCAGCCGACGTTCTATCGTTTCAAGCTTGGCGAGTTCGAGGTCGCCACTGTTTTGGATGCCAAGGCTATTCGTGACGGGCTGCATCCGCACTATGGCGCCAACGCATCGGCTGATGAGGTGCGGGCTCTCGCCCGCGCGAACAATATCGACACCCAGCGATTTGAGCACCCGAATATTCCGACGATCGTGAATACCGGTAAGCAACTCGTCCTGTTCGATACGGGCAATGGCGCGCTCCCGCGCGAATATGAGCAGCTCAGCAAGCGTCTGCCGCCGGGACAGACCGCAGCGCGTCTGGCCGCCGTCGGCTACAAGCCCGAAGACATCGACGTCATTGTCATTACGCACGGCCATCCCGATCACATCGGCGGGCTGACGGAGGGTGGAAAACCAGTCTTTCCGAAAGCCCGGTATGTATTCGGCGCCGGGGAATTCGACTTTTGGAAGCGCGGAGAAAACGTCCGGGAGGCTCGAAAATTCAATCGAGAGTTATTCGTAAAGATCTGTGTGCCACTAGCCGACCGCTCGATTTTCATTAAGCCGGGAGACGAAGTTGTCCCTGGCATTACGGCTGTCGATGCAGCTGGTCACTCTCCAGGATTGCTTGCTTTCCACATTGAAAGCAACGGCCAGCGAATCATGGTCACCGCCGACACATGCACGCAATACGTGATGGCCGTGCAACGGCCTGAATGGCATTTCGAGATGGACGACGATAAAGACAAGGCTGTCGCGACCCGCAAGCGGATGCTCGATATGCTGGCGGCCGACAAATTGTTTGTCGCGAGCTTTCATATGCCATTTCCCGGAATTGGCTTTATCGAAAAAGGGCAGGGCGGCTATCGCTGGGTGCCGCACAGCTATCAGCTCAATCTTTAGGGCAGTCGCTCAATCGGTGGGGACTATTTGCCCCAGGTGAACGTCGCGGGTCGTTCCTGCTTCGGCTTGGGTTTGGGCTTGTTTTCATCGCATCGGCCGATGCGATCCTCAACAGTCTGTGCGGTCTTGTTGTCGAAGATCATGTAGTGGCACAGCGTGCCGTCGCGCAACGTGCGCGCAACCCGGCCCGCGCGCCCATTAGCGGTCAGCTCATTTGAGGGATCGCCGCCGAATGTACCAATTACCATTACGGTGCCGAGAAACAGGCTTGCGCCAAATACGACGACGAAAAACGCCGTGACGATTGTCACGTGCCAGAACTGCGCACGTGTCTCCTGAGAGCGACTGAGGGCTCGTCGTGTCTCGAAAGTCTGCATTTCCAAAAACTGCTTGTTGAATTGCCGGCGCGCTCGGATTGAAAACTTTAATGAAAAAGCCTTGATCAGTTCTAAAGGTGACCGCTTGCATTGGCACTCTGGAAGTAATGCGATTTAAGCAGGAAATAAGCGGGAAAGTCGTGTCTAGGCCCGTTTGCGGGCGTTCATTGCAAGGGAGAGCAGCGTTCGCTGCGCGATCGTATCCGCCAGAGATGCATTGCGCCGCATGTCCAGAGAAGCTTCGGCAAGCTGGTCCATGGCGCGCAGCAATCGTGAGAGTGTCCACGCGCGCAGCGCTTCACCCACCCTGGGCTCGCGCGTGAAATGCACTGGCGGCGCGGCGCGCTTCATTGCGAACTCGATAGTATCGCCGCCATCGATAGCCAACATCATTTTGTGCAGCGTCGTAACCTGTCGAATCGCAGCCGAAATGATCGCAGCCGGGGAAGAACCACTGGCGCGTGCTTTGGAGAATTCATTGTCGACCTCGTCGATGCGACCAGCAAAAGTAGCATCGACGACGGCATCGAGCGCAATCTCGGAGGCATCGGCGACTGCCGCAGAGACATCCGCGAGTTCAATGCTTTTCTTTCCGCGTGCATAGAGCGTCAGTTTTCGGACTTCGTTGCGCGATGAAAGGCGATCGCTACCCAACAACCCGACTAGGGCAGCGCGTGCATCACCATCGATCGTCAGGCCGGCGGCGCGTACTTCCTCATCGATAAGCTGAATCAAGGAGCGTGCATTGTCCGCATAACAAGGGAGCGCGGCGGCGGTTTTGGCCTTTTCACAAAGCGCGCGCAACGGCGCACTTTTACCGAGATTGCCCGCCTCGATAATGATGCGGCATTCATTCGATGGAGTTGCAACAACCGGCTCAACGGCAGATGTAATATTTCGTGAGCCAGCCTTCACCAAAACGGCGCGGCGGCCTCCAAAGGGCGGGATGGTGAGCGCCTCTTCCACGAGGCGTAATGGATTTCCGGCAAGCTCATCACCGTCGATGCGTACGAATGTGAAGGGATCGCTGGGGTCATCGACCGACGCCCGCACCAAAGCGTCCACCCGTTCTCGCACCAGGCCCGCGTCAGGTCCGAACACAAGCACGACCGGTCGACTACTATCTGGCTTTGAAATGAAGCGGTCGACTTCGGCGGCTTTGATGGCGGTCATTTGCTTTTCATCGCTCGGCCCGACCGACGTCAAAAGCTCACGATCACGTGCCAGCTGCGAAATGCGAGGCCAGCCGGTTACGGATATTTTCAGCGATTTCTTTGGCGGCGCGATTCTCTGCATCACGCAGCCCGCGCTCGCCTGCGAACCGCTGCTCCTGGCCAGGAATATTGTAGGATACGCGGGCGAAAGTGGTACCCTTGACGACCGGCTTTCCGGTCGCAATTTCAGTCAAGGTATACGCTGCATCGATGCCATAATTGTTTACGTCAGGTCGCGCTGTATTAATGTCGATGATGATCTGTAGATTTGTTGCGCTCAAGCGCACATTCAAGCGATAAAGTGGCGAAGCACCGCCTGCGCCGCCGGTGAGGTCGTAAATCAATTCGTCGCGCACACCTACGCTGACACGGGCAAGACGGCTGCCGCTCGGTGCATCGATTGAGGCGACGTCGACACTGCTCAGCCGGTTGGCAACGCCGGTGACGCCGGCGGGAGTGGGTCGCTCGGCATAAAGCGGCTGAAAACATCCGGCTGTCAGGCCGGCGAGGGCCAGGGCAACAAACATCCTGGTTAAATGCCTAAAGTCAGACCACGACATTGACGATCCTTTGCGGGACGACAATGACCTTTTTCGGGCTTTGGCCCCCCAGCGCCTTTTTTACCGCATCGAGCGCAAGAACGGCAGCCTCTATCTCTCCGTTCGTCGCCTTGCGATTGATGGTCACTTCGGCTCGTTTTTTGCCGTTTACCTGGATCGGGAGCGTAATGGTATCCTCAATAAGCAACTGAGGTTCGACCTCCGGCCATTCTTCGCCCGCTACCAGCGTCTTATGGCCGAGCGCCGCCCAGCATTCCTCGGCGAGATGGGGCATCATCGGGTGAAACAGCTGAACTAAAATATCGCCGGCTTCACGCAGCGCCCAGTTAAGCCCGTCGTCCGGTGTTTTTTCGATTCTTCCGATCGCGTCGCCGAGGGTATTGGCAAATTCGTAAATGTGGGCGACGCAGCGGTTGAACCGCAATTTTTCGATGTCCTCGGAAACATGCGCGAGCGCGCGGTGGGCGGCCTTGCGGACTTTTGTCGCTTCCTCATCAAATTGTTGCGGCCGTGCAGTTGGCGCCTGAAGCCTGGCAATCTCGCCGACCAATCGCCATAAACGTTGCATGAAGCGCCAGGCGCCCTGGACGCCTTCCTCGGTCCAGATCACGTCACGATCCGGTGGCGAATCCGACAGCATGAACCACCGCGCGGTATCCGCACCGTATGCAGCGATAATGTCGTCAGGATCGACCGTGTTTCTCTTCGACTTCGACATTTTTTCGATGGAGCCGATTTCAACGGGCTCGCCGGTTGCGGCGACGGTTGCCCGCCGCGCATCTCCGACACCTTCGATCTTGACGTTTGCGGGCTCGACCCACTCGCCATTCTTTGCGCGATAAGTCTCGTGAACGACCATGCCTTGTGTGAACAATCCGGCGAACGGCTCGTCCATCCCAACCAGTCCGCATTTACGCATCGCGCGCGTGAAGAAACGCGAGTAGAGCAGATGCAAAATGGCGTGCTCAATACCGCCGATGTACTGGTCGACCGGCAGCCATTCATCGACTGTCTTGCGATCGGTTGGTGCTGTCTTGATCCAAGGATCTGTAAAACGCGCGAAGTACCAGGATGAATCGACAAACGTGTCCATGGTATCGGTCTCGCGACGGGCCGGTCCGGCGCACTTCGGACACTTCACGTTTTTCCAGGTTGGATGACGATCGAGTGGATTGCCTGGTTTGTCAAAAGTCACGTCCTCCGGCAATGTGACCGGGAGCTCGCTTTCCGGGACCGGAAGTACGCCACACTTCTTGCAGTGGATGATGGGGATCGGACAACCCCAATAGCGTTGGCGCGAAATTCCCCAATCGCGCAGCCTGAAATTCACCTGGCGTTGCGCCACCGGTAGGTTACCACGCGTTTCCTTTTCAAGTCGCTTGGCTACTTCTTCTTTCGCTTGCTCAATCGTCATTCCGTCGAGGAAGCGCGAATTGATCATCGTGCCGTCGCCGTCGTAGGCAACGTCGGTGATGACAAACGTCTTCGAGTCTTGGCCGGACGGGCAAACCACTGGTGTGTTGCCGAGTCGATACTTGTTGACGAAATCGAGGTCGCGCTGATCGTGCGCCGGGCAGCCGAAGATCGCACCCGTGCCATAGTCCATTAAAATGAAATTCGCGACATAGACCGGCAGGGTCCAGTTCGGATCAAAAGGATGGATCGCTCGCATGCCGGTATCGAAACCAAGCTTTTCTGCCGTCTCGATTTCGGCCTGCGCCGTGCCCATGCGGTGGCACTGCTCAATGAATTCCGCGAGCTTCGGATTTTTCTTCGCTGCCGCTTGGCTAAGTGGATGGTCAGGCGACAACGCCATGAATTTTGCACCGAACAACGTGTCCGGCCGCGTCGTAAAAATCTCCAGCTCGTTTTCCTTATTTGGTGTCGTCGCTGGATCGAGCATGAAGCGCAGCAAGAGCCCTTCCGAGCGGCCGATCCAGTTTTTCTGCATCAGCCGCACCTTCTCCGGCCAACGGTCGAGCGTATCGAGCGCCGCGAGCAGATCTTCCGAATAAGCGCTGATCTTGAAGAACCATTGCGTAAGTTCGCGCTGCTCAACCAATGCACCCGAGCGCCAGCCGCGGCCCTCGATGACTTGCTCGTTGGCCAATACGGTCTGATCGACCGGATCCCAGTTGACCTTCGATTGCTTGCGCTCGACGAGGCCCGCCTTCAGGAAGTCGAGGAACATCTTCTGCTGATGCTTGTAGTAGGCCGGGTCGCAGGTCGCGATCTCGCGTGCCCAATCCAGGGACAGCCCCATGGACTGAAGCTGCTTCTTCATCGCCGCGATGTTGTCGTAGGTCCAGGACTTGGGGTGCACCATACGATCGATCGCGGCGTTCTCGGCAGGCATGCCGAAGGCATCCCAGCCCATTGGATGCAGCACCGCGTTGCCCGTAGCGCGCTTGTAGCGCGCCACGACGTCGCCCATCGTGTAATTGCGGACGTGCCCCATATGGATGCGTCCGGAGGGGTACGGGAACATCTCCAGCACGTAGTATTTGGGCCGGGGGTCATCGTTCTTGGTCGCGAAGATGCCGTGCTCAGCCCAGACCTTTTGCCAGCGGGCTTCGGCCTCGCGGGCGTTGTAACGCTCGTTTTTGCTCGAATCGGCGGTCATTTGGACGTCTTTTATGGCGCGCGGAACAGACACGAAAGAGGCCGATGGGTCAACCGCCGACCTTTCATCCGCCGATAATCAATCAGGATACGGCCATTGCCGTGCGGTTAGCCGTGTGCAGCTCAGACCTGGTCCTGTGAAAGTGCGTGCTGCACGGCGCGCAGCAGCGTCGCCGCATCATAAGGCTTCTCGATCACTGGCGCGTTTGGGAAATTCTTTGCGTGCACGTCGTCGGCACGCATGCCGGTCAGAAAGACAAATGGTACGTCTTGTGCCTGAAGCAAAGCTGCAACGTTGAGGCTATTGCGCTCCACGCTGCCCAACTTCACATCGAGCACTGCAAGGTCAAATTTCGGCTCGCGATCGAGTATTTCAATAGCTTCTGCCGCAGAGGCCACACTGGCCACGTGCGCTGCACCGGCGCGTTCGAGAATTTGCTGGATGTCGAGGGCGATCAGAAATTCGTCGTCCAGCACAAAACAGCGCTTGCCGTTCAGCAAGCTATTCGAATTGGGCAAGGGCCGCCTCCTGATGGAACTTTCCCTTGTCCTACGGAATTAGTCCGGCAGCATTTAAAAATGACATAGCGAGCAAAAATCATACTGTCGTGAGCAACTATGATTCTTGGAAACGCAAGGTCGAACGGCCAATTGACGCCCTGCGAGCTGTGTCCGTTGCGAAAACGTTCGGGCTTGCGCGCGTTCTCGGCGGAAGAACTGGAATTCGTCAAGACGTTCAAGACCGATGAACTACGGGTCGAGCCGGGAATCAGCTTTCTCCGTGAAGGATCGCGCAGCGACCATCTCTACACGGTTCTTAAAGGTTGGGCATTTCGCTACAAAGTTCTCGATGATGGTCGCCGTCAAATCTTGAACTACGCGCTTCCCGCCGACATGGTTGGCCTACAAGGCACCTTGATGCGTGAAATGCAGCATTCAGTTGAAGCGCTTACGCCTGTGGTCTTGTGCGTTTTTCCGCGGGCAAAACTCTGGGATCTTTATAGCCGACTGCCATCTTTGGCGTTCGATGTCACCTGGCTCGCCGCGCGCGAAGAGCAGCTGATCGACGAGCACCTCGTCAGTCTCGGTCGTCGCACCGCGCTTGAGCGGACAGCGTATTTGCTCCTACACCTTTTTGTGCGCGCCGAGGAGGCGGGCATGGTCAAAGATGCGGGCATTCAGTTTCCGTTCACCCAGCAGCACGTCGCCGACACGCTTGGAATGTCGCTCGTACATACGAACAAGACACTCAAGCGCCTCTTTTTGACAAATGCGGTCCGCTGGAAAGATCGCGTATTCGAGGTTCTCGATCGCGCGGCGCTCGTGAAGATCGCGGGCAGCAGCGTCAGCCAGCACGTGCCACGCCCGTTCATTTAAGGTAGCGGTTTGCGCCTCGGTGCGATATAGGCAGCGTATGACCGCTGCCGCCGCAACCGGCCTGAAGCACGTCAGAACGGAAATTACGCGCGCCTGTCGCGATGCCAACCGTGATCCTGCAGAAGTAACCTTGATTGCGGTGTCCAAGACATTCACGGCGGATTCTATCGAGCCGGCGATTGCGGAAGGCCAGCGTGTGTTCGGTGAAAACCGTGTGCAGGAGGCCAAAGCGAAATGGCCGCAACTGCTGAAAAAGCACCGAGGCCTCGAACTGCACCTGATCGGGCCCCTGCAATCGAACAAGGCGAGGGATGCTGTCAGCCTGTTCGACGCGATCCACTCCGTCGATCGCACGAGTTTGTGCGAAGCGTTGGCGAAGGAGAGCGGCAAGCAGAAGCGTCAGCCGACCTTGTTCGCTGAAATCAACACCGGAGCTGAAGCGCAAAAATCCGGCGTGTTGCCACAGGATGCGGATGCATTTCTCGCGGCGTGTCGAGATCAATACGGGTTGAAGATTTCGGGGTTGATGTGCATTCCCCCACTTGACGAAGCGCCGGGGCCGCATTTTGCACTGACTGCGAAAATTGCGCGCCGCAATGGCCTTGATCTGCTGTCGATGGGTATGAGTGCTGATTTTGCCACCGCCATTGCGCTCGGAGCCACGCATGTGCGGATAGGTACTGCAATTTTCGGGCCACGCCCGAAAATCGCAGCTTGAGTTTTACTCGACTACGATTCTTGTTCTCGGACCAAGGCGTGCCAATAGACGGCGCAACATGTTGAGCTCGAGAGCGACGCAGCCTGCGGTCGGCGCGAAGCCTTCGCGCGCCGCATGAATGAAAACGGCGCTCCCACGCCCGGAGATGCGTGGGCGCGTGTTGTGATCAATTTCGACGATGAAATCGTATAGGCTGTCTTTACGCGCCAAACGGTCGCCTTGAGCGTGTGGTGCCACCTTGATTGGCCGGTTATATCGGCGATCATGCGGATCTTCACACCAGCCATCAGCGGAGCTGATCCGCTGCACAGGTAGAGAAGTAACAGGACGCGGATGTCTGTCTGCGCGCCACCACAATCGTGAGAGGCGGAATGCACCGCGCGGCGTTCCCCCGTCTCCTTCACGTTTATTTGCCTTGATGCCGCCTCGGCCCAGTGCCACTGGCAACGCAAGTGTTCCCGCGGTCAGCCAGCCGCGCCGCGAGTCACCTGGCTTGCGACGTACTGTGATCCGGGACAAAGATCGTTTCCGTAGATTAAACGTCATCTTGGCTTTTGATGGAGTTGCCCTAAATATCAGTTCACGCTTGCTCTTTTATCCCCGAATGCTCTACTTCGCGACAATATCGATGTGTGCCCGCACGTCTTTCAATGGGACCCCGTGGGGCGATGGCCAATAAGCGAACGATTCTGATTGTCGATGACGACGCCGAGCTGCGTGACGCGCTGGTCGAGCAGTTGGCGTTGCACGAGGAATTCGATGCAATTTCGGCCGACAGCGGGACCAAGGGCGTACAGGCGGCCAAGAACGGCCAAGTCGATCTGGTGATCATGGACGTGGGCCTTCCCGATGTTGATGGCCGCGAAGCCGTGCGGATCCTTCGTAAGAATGGATTCAAGGCTCCTATTATTATGCTCACAGGCCACGACACAGATTCCGATACCATCCTTGGCCTTGAGTCCGGCGCCAACGACTACATCACGAAACCGTTCCGCTTTGCCGTTTTGCTTGCACGTATACGCGCGCAGCTTCGACAGCATGAGGCAAGCGAGGATGCTGTCTTCGCGATTGGTCCATACACATTCCGGCCAAGCTCAAAACTGCTGCTCAGCCCGAAGGGCAGCAAGGTACGCCTCACTGAAAAGGAAACGGCGATCTTGCGCTATCTCTATCGAGCTGGGCAGAAACCGGTTTCGCGCGAGACCCTGCTGCAGGAAGTGTGGGGCTATAATTCCGGCGTTACGACCCATACGCTTGAAACGCATATCTACCGTCTTCGGCAAAAGGTCGAAAAAGATGCCGCCGCGCCGGCTATCCTTGTGACAGAGGCCGGCGGCTATAAGCTGGTGCCGTGATCTAAGGCCACGATAGAGAGTTGTATGGGCCTCGAGGACGATATTGCTTTCTTCGAGCAGGTGCCGCCTTTGGCTGCGCTGGGTAAGCAGGCTTTGCGTATACTTGCGATCGGCGCGGAGACACGACACCTTCAAAGCGGCGCTGTGCTGTTCTATGCCGGAGAGCTTGCGGACGGCGGTTATGTCATTCAGGAAGGTTCGCTTTTGCTGGAACCCGGTACGCTTTCCGAAGGCAAAGAGGTTACCGTAGGGCCCGGCACGCTGATTGGCGAAATGGCACTTCTCACCAACACAGTTTGTCAGGCCACGGCAATCGCAAAAGAGCCCACTGTTGTCGTTCGCATCTCACGCAATCTCTTCCGCAAAATGCTGGAAGGGTATCCGGGCGCAGCGGAAAAAATGCGCGAAAGCATGATCGAGCGGCTACAGTCCTGGTCGAGAGAGCTCGCTGGAGTGAAACGTGCGCTCGAGGCGCGTGACAAGACGTAATCACTTTCAAGAGAGATAAAGTCAGAGCTCGATCGTCGCCGTTACCGGCACATGATCCGACGGCCTCCTCGCGCCACGGTAGATCTTGCCAATCTTGATGGTTGAAACGCGGTCTGCGAGGGCATCCGACGTCCAGACGTGGTCCAGCCTTCGCCCACGATCGGAGGCCCGCCAATTTTCCATCGCCCGGTAGCTCCACCAAGTGTAAAGCTTTTCGGGCTCGGGTTTCAGGACGCGCATGCTGTCAATCCAGCTGCCTGACTTTTGTGCGGCGACAAGCTTTTCGCACTCGACCGGCGTGTGCGAGACGACCTTGATCATCTGCTTGTGGCTCCAGACGTCGTGCTCGAGTGGAGCAACATTGAGGTCGCCGACGAGAATAGCGCGTTGTGACCTTGCCGGCCGCAACCCGGCATGGCCGTGCATTTCATCAAGAAAATCCAGCTTGTGCCGGAATTTTGGATTGGCCGCAGGATCGGGCTCGTCGCCGCCCGCTGGAACGTAAAAATTGTGCAAGGTGATTGGGTTATTCAGCTTGGCCCGCTCGCCTAGAACCACCGAGATATGCCGGCAGTCGGCCTTGCCGCAGAAATTTTGCACGTCGACCTGTTCAAAAGGGAGGCGCGAAAGGACTGCCACACCGTGATAGCCCTTCTGCCCACTGAGCGCCGCGTGCTCATAGCCGAGCCGCTTAAAACGCTTGAGGGGGAATGCGTCGTCAGGGCATTTCGTCTCTTGCAAGCATAGGACGTCGGGCTGTGCGCTTTTCAAAAACCCGGCGACCAGGTCAACTCGGAGTCGTATCGAATTGATATTCCAAGTGGTGATCTTGAGAGACATGGGGCGCAATCTATGACACCAGCCGCACACTTTCCAACGTCAATGAACGGACTTGTCCCGGCCATCCACGCCTTATTTTCGTGTGCCAAAGGGGGTTTTCAAACCAGTGGTCGACGTCAATTGTGGTACCGCGTGTAATCGATTTTGAACAACGCCGGGTCGGGCCGCTTGCTGGTGTCGAGGTTATAGACAGCGACTGTGGTGTCATAGCCTTGAGGATCCGTCACGGTCCATTGCTTGAGCTGCATGTCCTTCGCACTGAACATGATCATCAGGCGGCTTGTACCGACTACCCCGTTCCTCTCCTCGAGCACGACGGTAACAAAGACGTCGTCGGCATAGACAGACACCAGGTTGGTATCCTTGGTCAGATCGACACGTTCAGCGAGAAGAAAGCGCAAAGGCGTTTGTGATAGTGGATAGACATCCTGCGTTGCCAGGCGACGGTCGCGCACAACCACCGATGAACCGTCAGCGATCAATTCGATCGGGCTCGGATCATTATATTCAAAGCGGACCCGGCCCGGTTTATAAATATAGAAGTCACCCTGGGTACGATTGCCGTCGGGGCCGATCTGCACAAAATTTCCCGTCAGCGTCTGCACTCCGGACAGGTAGTTGTTGACCCGCTCAACGATCGCCCGCTGTTCGGGCGTGAGCTTGCCGGCACCATTTGCCTTGCCGAGTAGAATGGCAAAAGGGTTGGAGATTGGGTTGTGCGATGGTGCAGGCTGTGGCGCTTGCGCCCGCGCGCCGAGCACCTGACTTGGAACCGCAGGCTTGGTGGCCGGAACAGAGGACGGGGCTGCGCCGGTCTGGACCTGCGAGATGGGTGGACGTGGGGTGGGAAGCGGGACGGTCTGACCGAACGCTGGAACGGTTAGGCAGGCCAAAAGCGCGGCATAGCCCAGTTTCGCACCGGTTCGCGCCCTGTCGTGTGCCGCCATTACGTTCTCCGCCTCGTGCCCCCACGGAATCTCGATAGGCCTATAGGGGTCGGCTGTGGCGATTTCGCGACCCTGTGGGCGTAACGGTAACCGGCTTAAAGACGAACCGGGCGATTCTCAATAGCGGTCGTCAGCGGGGTTTTCCGGGATCAAAATCTCACGTTTGCCGGCATGGTTGGGCTGCCCAACGATGCCTTCTTCCTCCATGCGTTCCATGATCGTGGCGGCGCGGTTGTACCCGATCTGGAGACGACGCTGGATGTAAGAGGTTGACGCCTTGCGATCCCGCTTCACAATGGCGACCGCCTGTTGATAGATATCGCCACCCTCGGCGAGCCCCATGCCCGTCGAATCGAAGATCGGATTTCCATCTTCGTCCTCGTCGCCACCAGCGGTCACTTCTTCAAGGTATTCGGGCGTGCCTTGCGACTTCAGGTGCCGCACGACTTTCTCAACTTCCTCGTCCGAGACGAAGGGCCCATGCACGCGGTTAATGCGGCCGCCGCCAGCCATGTAAAGCATGTCTCCCTGGCCCAGCAGTTGTTCCGCGCCTTGCTCGCCGAGGATTGTGCGGCTGTCGATCTTCGACGTCACCTGAAACGAGATGCGGGTCGGAAAATTCGCTTTGATGGTGCCGGTGATGACGTCGACTGACGGACGCTGCGTAGCGAGGATAACGTGTACCCCAGCTGCGCGCGCCATCTGTGCAAGTCGTTGGATGGCGCCTTCTATGTCCTTGCCGGCGACCATCATCAGGTCAGCCATTTCGTCGACGATGACCACAAGGAAAGGCAGCGGCTCGAGTTCGAGCTGTTCTTTCTCATAAATCGCTTCGCCGGTCTCTTTGTCGTAGCCGGTATGCACCGTACGCGTAAGCGTCTCGCCTTTCGCCTTGGCCTCGGCCACGCGCGCGTTGTACCCATCGATGTTACGCACACCCAGCTTCGACATTTTCTTGTAGCGGCCTTCCATCTCGCGCACCGCCCACTTGAGTGCGACAACCGCCTTTTTAGGATCCGTCACAACAGGGGTGAGGAGATGCGGAATACCGTCATAGACGGAGAGTTCGAGCATCTTGGGATCGACCATGATCAGACGGCACTGATCGGGCCGCAATCTGTACACAAGCGACAGGATCATGGTGTTTATGGCGACGGATTTGCCTGAACCGGTCGTGCCGGCGATCAGCAAGTGAGGCATGCGCGACAGGTCGACAATGACGGATTCGCCACCAATGGTCTTGCCGAGACAGAGCGGCAATTTTGCCGCGGTTTCGTTGTAGTCTTCGCCAGTGAGCAGTTCGCGCAGATAGACCTTCTCGCGTGTAGGATTTGGCAGCTCAATGCCGATTGCGTTGCGCCCCGACACCACCGCAACACGCGCTGATACCGCGCTCATCGAGCGGGCAATGTCGTCGGCAAGCCCGATTACGCGTGACGACTTGATACCTGGTGCGGGCTCAAGTTCATAAAGCGTGACCACCGGGCCGGGACGAGCATTGATGATTTCCCCACGTACCCCGAAATCCTGCAGCACGCTTTCGAGCGCAACAGCGTTTCCATCGATGATTTCACGCGACAAGGTCGTACGCTCACCGGCACGTGGCGCCGCCAGATGATTGAGCGACGGCAGCATGTAGCCGCTGCCGGATCGGCGTGCAGGTGCGCGAGGTGCCGTACGCCTCCGCGGTGCTGGCACAACATCCTCATCCTCGTAGTTGTCGTCCTCATAGGCGGCTTCACCGTCAAAACGCGGCTCGAGTCGAGGCCCCCGCACAACCGGTAGCGGCGCACGCGCGCGCGCCTCGCCGCGGATCATCCGGCCAATGCGGGCCTTCCAACTCAGCAGCGCATGCACCAGCATGCCAAGCCACGCCGAGCTGCGGTCTTCGCCACCTTCTTCCTCGAGACCTTCCTCGTCTTCATTGGCGTCGAGATCACGGGTAGCGGATTTTTTGACCTGCGCACGACCGCCGCATGCGACGAGCAACGTCACCGCCGTTGCGAAGCCAAACACAATGCAGAGGAGGATGCGGGTTAGTCCGCCGAGCGGTGTACCGAAAACCATTGCTGGCAACCGCAGGACTGCATCGCCGGCAACGCCGCCGAGCCCGGTCGGAAGCGGCCAGGATCCGATGTGCGGCAGCGTGGAGGCAAAGGCCGCTCCGAGAAACGTAGCGAGAATCCAGAACAGGCTGCGCCATTTTTCGCCGAACGTTTTGTGCGACAGCAGTCGCCACCCGAGCAGTGCTTCGGGTACCAGAAGCAGTATCGCAGCCAGGCCGAGCAATTGCATCGCTAAGTCGGAAAAAATTGCACCTGGATAGCCGAGCAGATTGTGGATCGGCTTCTGAGTGGCGTGACTGAGCGAAGGGTCCTGCACCGACCAGGTCGCAAGTGCGAGAGCACCGAGCAATGCCAGCGTGATCAAGGCGAGCCCAGTCAGCTCGCTTAAACGGCGTCGGATGATCTCGCGAAAATGCTCCGAGATGAAGGCAATGACATCAAGGCCGCGATCTGCTGCCCGCATGCTTTTACATCCTTATCCGAGCACGGCGACGAGGCGATGCAGCGCCTCCGCCGTAGCCGTCTTGTCCTGCACCATGGCGACGCGGATATAGTCTGCGCCGGGATTGCTGCCGTCATTTTGCTCGCGCGCGAGATAACGTCCCGGGACAACCCGCACGCCAGCTTGAGCCCACAACTTTTTTGTCGCGATCTCGCTGCCACCCTGTTTGGATACGTCGAGCCAAAGGAAAAAACCTCCAGCGGGACGTTCATAACCGTAACGGTTGCCGATGATCTGGTCGGCGAGATCGAATTTCTCGGAATAGAGTTTCCTGTTTTCTTTAACGTGCGCCTCATCTTGATAGGCGGCGATCGCGACATATTGCGCGGGCGTCGGCACCTGCGGTGCTGCGACGTTGCGCAGGTCAAGATAGGGGCCGAGAAATTGCCTGTCCCCCGCCGCAAATCCGACGCGCATGCCGGGCAGGTTCGAACGCTTGGACAGCGAGTGAAACACGACGACGTTTGCGAAGTCGGGAGCCGCCGCCTCGAGCATGCCCGGCGGTGCATCCTTGTTGTAGATTTCGCAATAACACTCGTCCGCAAAAACGAGAAAGCCGAACCGGCGCGCAAGCTTGACCAGCCGATCGAGATACTTGCGATCCGCGACGGCGCCCTGCGGGTTTGAGGGCGACGCGATGTAGCAGGCAACAGTACGCGCAAGCAGTGTATCGTTGAGCGCACCGAGGTCGGGCAGGAAGCCGGTTCCGCGTGTGGCCGGCAGATAGACCGGCTCACAGTCCGCAGCGAGCGTGCCGGCGGAATAGGCGGCGTAAAATGGATTAGGAATGAGGACGGCAGGTTTGCCGGCGCGCCGCGTCACCCAGCGCTTGGCGGCAATAGCTGCGAGAAATAGCCCTTCGCGTGTGCCATTGAGGACCAGAACTTCAGTTTCGGAATCCACGGGCCGCGCAAGCGTATAGCGGTTGTTCAGCCACGCGGCTACCGCACGCCGGAATGGTTCGATGCCTTTGTTGGCTGGATAACGGCCGAAGTCAGCGGTATGCGCGGCGAGTGTTGGTCCTACGAAGGATGGCACTGGATGCTGCGGCTCTCCCACCGACAGATTGATGGCAGGCTTGCCGGGCTCGATGCCGGCAATCAGGTCTGTGAGCCGCACGAAAGGAGAGCGGGACTCGACCGCCGGAGGGGTAAATGAAACAGGCTCACTCTTGGCGGTCATCATGGCCATGCGGCTACAGGGCGGGGCCCCGGCCCGCCGTACGAGGGCTTCCACACAATAGGGAGGGCGAGGTTAAGACCCGATTAACCATCGGGAATTCCGGCGATTTTTGGCCCAGGAGTGGGAAAAGATCCAAAAAAAGGGAGGCCCCGGTTCTTTCGAACCGGGGCCTCGGACGGAGGGGACGGTGCCGGGTTCCGCCCCGACCGCTAGGTCTACTGAACGACCTCGCCGTGCAGGGCGAGATCGAGGCCCTCGCGCTCCACCTCTTCCGAGACGCGTAGGCCTATGACAGCATCGATGACCTTGAGCAGGATCAGCGAGACAATCGCGTCGTAGGCAATCACGACAACGATACCTTGGACCTGATTGATCATCTGGGCGGCGTTGCCTTCGATCAGACCGCTTGTACCGCCGTACTCAGAGATCGCGAACACGCCGGTGAGTAGCGCGCCCACGATCCCGCCGACGCCATGCACGCCGAAGCAGTCAAGCGCGTCGTCAGCACCAAGCATGCGCTTCAGCCCGGTTACACCCCAGTAGCAGAGCACCCCGGCGGCTACGCCGATTGCCATCGATCCTGCAGGGCCGACAAAGCCCGAAGCCGGAGTGATGGCAACGAGACCGGCGACAGCACCTGAGCAAATACCAATGACTGTCGGTTTGCCGCGGCAGATCCATTCGACGAGCATCCACGTGAAAGCCGCGACCGCGGTGGCGATTTGCGTCACGGTCATCGCCATGCCCGCCTGCATGCCGGCAGTAACGGCGGAGCCGGCATTGAAGCCGAACCAGCCAACCCAGAGCATCGAGGCGCCGATGAACGTGAGAACCATGTTGTGCGGCGGACCCATGTCCTTGCGCTTGCCGAGGCAGATTGCGCACATCAGGCCGGCGACGCCGGCGTTGATATGCACGACGGTTCCACCGGCAAAGTCGAGGACCTTGAACATTGCGTCGCTATTGCCGTTGGACATGAAGCCATCGGAGCCCCAGACCCAATGCGCGATCGGTGCGTAGACGAGGATCGCCCACAGGCCGATAAACCACAGCATCGCGGAGAACTTCATTCGTTCGGCGAAAGCCCCGGCAATCAGCGCCGGAGTGATGATGGCGAAAGTCATCTGGAAGCAAAGATAGACAGTCTCAGGAATCGTTACCGCCAGGCCGTTTGGCGTGCCGGTGCCGTTCGAGATGTCGCTCAGGATCCCCTGTAGGAACGCGCGCGACGTTCCACCGATGAATGCCGAGCCGGGCGTAAACGCGAGACTGTATGTGATCACCGCGAAGAGAATGGTGATAAGACACGTCACCGCAAAACTCGTCATCACGGTGTCACCAACATTCTTCTTGCGTACCATGCCGCCATAGAAGAGACCGAGACCCGGTATCGTCATCATCAGCACGAGCGCCACCGACGTGAGCATCCACGCGGTGTCGCCCGAATTCGGCGTACACTTCTCGAGCACGGCTTTCTTTGGATCGGGATCATTCGCGCACGCCGAGGGTGGCGCCGCCGGTGCGGCCGGTGCGGCGGCCGGTGCCTGCGTCTGGGCGTACGAGACGTCATACGACGGCGCGCTCAAGAAGAGGCCAAGCAAGATCCCGAAAGCGAGAGCGAAGAGTCCCGCACGGGAGGATTTCATCAACGTCATGGTTTTACTCCTGTCCGTATTGTTTGCAGTGCGGGTTGCTAGAGAGCCGCAGCATCGCTCTCGCCGGTGCGGATGCGCACGGCGTGCTCCAGATTGAAGACGAAAATTTTTCCGTCACCGATCTGCCCGGTCTTAGCGGCACCCGTGATGGCGCTGATGACCTTGTCGACCTGCTTGGTGTCTACTGCCACTTCGATCTTGATCTTGGGCAAGAAGCTCACCGCATATTCGGCGCCACGATAGATTTCCGTGTGCCCCTTTTGACGCCCGTACCCCTTGACCTCGCTGACGGTAAGCCCCTGCACGCCGATGGAGGTCAGAGCGTCACGGACCTCGTCGAGCTTGAAAGGTTTGATAATGGCCATGACGATTTTCATGGATTCGATCCCCGCTTGAGCCCGTTTATTTCGTCACACAGTGCGGGCAGTTCACTGGACCTTCGCCTGTGAAGCGTGCTTCGCAGGCATAGCCGCAGGGATAGAATCAAACGCCGTGCCAGATGCCTGGCCGAGTCTTATCCTGCTGATTTCACAGCGTGATTTGGGTCTTGCCTTTGCCATATGCGGCGGTGCGCCACAGGGGCGCTTAAAGTTGCGCCAAGACCCGACGAGCCTGCTTAAAAATTAGACAAGGAAGAACGGGCTTCCGCGCCGACCCAGAAGCCCGCGCGGAACGCACTCATTATTGGATTGCCTCACCGTGCTGGCTGACATCCAAGCCCGTGACCTCGTCTTCCTGTTTCACGCGCAATGGAACGAACACGCTGATGACCTTCAGGATCACGAAGGTCACCGCGCCAGACCACGCCAAAGTGACAACGATGCCATAGAGCTGAGCGACGACCTGGTGCGGATTGCCCTCGAGCAAACCGGGAGTTCCGCCCGGCGCCTCCGGAGTCGCAGAAAGTGCGCCGACCGCAAATACGCCGGCGAGCAATGTGCCTGTGAAGCCGCCAACACCGTGCACGCCGAACACGTCGAGCGAGTCATCGTACCCGATTTTGAGTTTGAGCCAGGTGCAGGCCCAGAAACAAATGGCGCCAGCGATAATTCCGATCAGCATGCCCTGCATCGGCAGCACGAACCCGGATGCCGGCGTGATCGTCCCGAGGCCGGCGATTGCACCGGATATCATTCCAAGTACCGACGGTTTGCCACGCGTCCACCATTCCAGTGCCATCCATGTGAAGGCGCCGGCGCTTGCAGCAAGATGCGTCGATACGATCGCCATGGCAGCGCGTGAATTGGCCCCAAGCGCGGAGCCGCCATTGAATCCAAACCAGCCGACCCACAGAAGACCGGTACCGATAACGGCCAGAGCCAGATCATACGGAGCAAGATTGTCGCTGCCGTAGCCACGCCGTGCACCCAGCACATAAGCAGCAACCAGGCCGGCGACGCCCGCATTGAGGTGAACGACGGTTCCGCCGGCGAAGTCGATCACACCGTAGGTACCAAGGAAGCCGCCGCCCCAAACCCAATGCGCGATCGGCACATAGACCAGTAGCAGCCAGAACACGCAGAACAACAGGAACGCTGCGAAACGCAGACGGTCGGCGACGGAGCCTGCAACCAGCGCCACCGTGATAATGGCGAAAGTCATCTGGTAGATCATGAACAGGCTCTCGGGAATTGTCTTTGCGAGCGGCGACACTGCATCTAGCGTGACGCCGCTAAGGAAAATACGGTCAAGTGTGCCGATAAATGGACCTTCGCCGGTGAAAGCCAGGGTGTAGCCGATGACCGCCCACACGACCGAAATCAAAAAGGTTGCCGCAAGACTTTGCGCCATCGTGGCGAGCACGTTTTTCTTGCGCACCATCCCCGCGTAAAACAGAGCGAGGCCCGGAATCGTCATCATAAGCACGAGGCCGGTCGCACCGATCATCCAGGCGGTGTCGGCAGCGTCGATCTTTGAACCTTGTGCAAAGGCCGGCGACGTGGCAGCGACGATGATCGCAGCCAGAGCGAGGCGCAGGAACGCCTGTTTCATAATCATCTCCCCAATGTCATCTTTTGTTTTCTAAAGTGCGTCGACGTCAGTCTCGCCGGTGCGGATGCGCACCGCCTGTTCGATTGGCGTCACAAAAATCTTGCCGTCGCCGATCTGCCCGGTTCGTGCCGCCGTCTGGAGTTGTTCCATCACTTGATCGAGCTGTTCGCTGGCGACAGCGACTTCGAGGCGCAACTTGGGAAGAAAGTTCACCGCGTATTCGGCGCCGCGGTAGATCTCGGTATGCCCCTTTTGCCGCCCGTAACCTTTCACTTCGGACACGGTCATGCCGTGTATGCCGATCCGGGTAAGGGCGTCGCGCACTTCATCGAGCTTGAAGGGTTTTATGACAGCGATAACCAGCTTCATGACTTACGTCCCCCGGCGCCCCTACTGGCGCAGTTCTTATTTCCTTATGGTCTCCTCGCTTCGGGCGAGGCATGTGCGTGAAAGCCTGCCCCATTAAGGACAGGCTCAGGCTTGCTGAGTAAGCTAACGACAGGCGGCCTAAAGATTAAGCGTGGAAGTTGCTGTACCCACAGGCAGACGCCCACATCGCAGGCAAACTAGGGCAGTATCACTGTCCCATCGGCGCGGATGGCGTGGCCAAACCGCGCCCGGCAATCAACCCGGGTAGCAAGCTGCGCACCTGTCGCGCTGTCATCCCGGGCTTGATGCGCTCGTCATAGAGCAGTGTCAGCAGCGAGCGGTCATAGACCGTGAGATAGCCGACCATCCGTCTCTGGTTGAGCGTTGTCCATGGATTGCGCTGATCGTGGTTCGACAACCCAAACGCGTGCAACAATTCATGATAGGCGCAGTCGAAGAAGACATCGTCGCCCTTGTCTACAATAATGAATGACACCGAGCGCACGATCACACCATCGGCGGTCGATTTGACGCTGGTCATGCACTGCGGGTCGGTCCGAGCAACAAAGGTGCCCGCGACTTTGGCGCCGAACGCGAGCTTCAGCGCTGATTGAAAGTCCTTCTCATCGATCAGCCGCAATTCCACATCTGCATCGGTGGCCGACGTCTCTTTCAGCTGAAGGTCGGGTACTTCACGTGCATAGTCACTCAAGATACGTGACATCGCTGTCGTGCGATCGACACTGCCGCCGCCGACAATGCGCGCGCGAATCGGATGATCGAAACGCCGGATACCGAGCGGACGGGCACCAATGCGCAAGTCGGAGCCGAAGGCGAGCGCAAGAAAACCGCGCTCGAGTTCAGAGGTCGTAAAATGGGTGTATTGGGGTGGGGCCTCCTGCATCGCACCGGCCGGCGCCGGCTGCTTATCCGATGCGCCGAATGCCGAGACTGACAGCGCAATCAAGGTTGCGCAGATCGTGATCAATCGCGTCATGTACCGCTTCAGGTTTCTCGCCGCTGGCGTACGAGCCCTTCTTGGGCCACCGAGGCAACCAGCGTCCCGTCGCGCTTGAATATAAGTCCGCGCGCGTAGCCGCGCGAGCCGTGCAGGTTCGGGGAATCCTGCGCGTAGAGAAGCCAGTCATCGGCGCGGAACGGGCGGTGCAGCCATAGGGCATGATCGAGACTGGCGGCCATGAATTCCTTTTCGAACAGTGTGCGGCCGTGCGGGGCAAGCGCGGTGTCGAGCAGCATCATGTCAGACGCATAGGCCAGCACGCACTGGTGGATAGCAGGAAGATCGGGGAGCTTGCCGGTGGTACGAATCCAGATGTTGAAATGTCCGCCCGGAATTTTCTTGCCGAGGTAGCGTTCGAATTCGACGGGGCGCAATTCGATCGGCCTTTCACGTTCGTAGTACTTGCGAACTGGGTCCGGCATCGTTGGCAACAGTGTCTCGCGCATGTCGGTGTCGCTCGGGAGCTTCTCCGGCGGGGGCACCTCGGGCATCTTGGCTTGGTGATAGAGGCCAGGCTCGTCGGCATGAAATGACACCGCCATGGAAAAAATCGGATGGCCGTGCTGACGCGCTGTGACGCGACGGGTCGTAAAGCTTTTGCCGTCACGGATGCGGTCGACGTCATAGATGATTGGAACTTTTGGATCGCCCGGCAGCAGGAAGTAGGCGTGCATCGAGTGCGGCGGGCGGCTGGCATCTACGGTACGTACCGCCGCGACGAGAGCTTGACCGATCACCTGGCCGCCAAAGACCCGCTGCCAGCCGACCTGCGGAGAACGGCCGCGGAACAGGTTCACTTCGAGCGGTTCGAGGTCGAGAATATTCAGCAGGTCTTGGACGGCGGACGACATGTGAAGCCCGAAATGGCCAAAGTATGCCCTCAACCTGCTATGCTGCGGCCAGATTTACAAGGAATGCGCGATGAATAAGCGCGGCCAAAGTCGTCAGGCCGAGATTGTCGTGGGTGGGGCCGGTTTTGCCGGGCTGGCGCTTGGAATCGCGCTAAGGCAGGGGCTGGGCGACCCGTTCACGGTGACGGTTGCCGATCCGGCGCTGGCGCACGCCCGCTCGAAGGACCCGCGAGCCTCCGCGATCGCTGCAGCTGCCCGCCGCCTGTTCGAGGCGATTGGGGTATGGGGTGTGGTGGCTAAGAATGCGCAACCGATTCTCGACATGGTCGTCACGGACTCAAAGCTCGACGACGCGGTACGCCCGACATTCCTGACTTTCGGCGGCGAGGTGGAAGAGGGCGAGCCCTTCGCGCATATGATAGAGAATCGTCACCTTGTTGACGCGCTTGCGGAACAAGCAAAATCGCTCGGCGTAGAGCTGCGGGCGACGTCGATTGCGGGCTTTGTCGCAGAGCCAAATTCGATCCAGGTGCAGCTCGCCGACGATGAAACCATCACGGCGCGCCTCCTTGTCGGCGCTGATGGCGCTCATTCACTGATCCGCGAGCAGGCGGGCATCGCCACCCACGGGTGGAACTACGATCAGTCCGCGATCGTCACGACGGTCGCGCATGAGCGCGAGCACAATGGCCGTGCCGAGGAGCATTTCTTGCCGGCGGGACCTTTCGCGATCCTGCCGCTCACCGGCAAACGCTGCTCAATCGTGTGGACCGAGACCTCCCGCGAGGCCGAGCGCATCATAGCCCTGCAAGATAATGAATTTCACGCCGAGCTCGAGAAACGCTTTGGTCTGCACCTCGGTGACATCCAACTTGCCGGACCACGGCGCGCATTTCCGCTTGGTTTATTTACTGCGCGCACATTCATTGGCGAGCGGTTGGCACTGGTTGGAGATGCCGCCCACATCATCCATCCCATCGCCGGGCAGGGACTAAATATGGGGCTCCGCGACGTTGCGGCCCTTGCCGAAGCCGTTGCCGATGCGGTGCGCCTCGGCCTCGATCCGGGCGGGCCAGACGTGCTTGAGCGATATCAACGCTGGCGGCGTTTCGATACCATGACCATGGGTGTCGCCACGGACGGCCTGAATCGACTGTTCTCCAACCACTCCGATGCGTTACGTCTTGTCCGCGACGTTGGCCTTGGACTCGTCGAGCGGATGCCGATGCTCAAGCGAATGTTTATCCGCGAAGCGGCAGGATTGACTGGCGACGTGCCGAAGCTGCTGAAAGGGGAGATGCTTTAATCGAGCAATCGCCGCACGATCGCGTCGATATGGACGCGAGCGCAGTCGATCATCGGAAAGCCAGCATTGCTATCGGTGAAAACGTTCGAGAGATCGGTGCCTGCGATCAACACCGACTGCGCACCGTCACTCGACACAAGCTTCTTCGCAATTTTGCGCAATTCGTCAGCTTTTTGATCCGATCCACGGCCCTCAACAAACTCCTTATAGAGTTCGTGGATTTTTTCAATTCGACCTGCGTCCGGCACGATTGTTTCAATGCCGTCGAGGCAACCAAACATCCGGTTTTCAATAGTGAAACGGGTCCCGAGCAAACCCACGCGCTTTAAGCCTTTTGCATCCACTGCCTGGCGCACTTCCGTGAGCATATTGATCAAGGGCAGCCGCGACCGCGCTGAGAGCTCACGCGCGCAAATGTGAGCGGTCGCTGCAACGATAGCGGTGAATTCGGCGCCACCCGCCGTCATGTCCGCGATCATGCCGGCGAAATAGCGTGCGAGACCCTCTAAATCATTGGCATTCACTGTGGCATAGACGCGCTCAATGTCCGCATGCGCGATCAGAATCCGCAGCGAGCGTCCTTGGCGCTCGTGGGCGGCCACCAGCTCCCGGTAATAATGAACAGTCGCGCCCGGACCGAGGCCGCCAACAAGACCCAGGCAGCGACCGGGTTTGCGCGCCGTATTCACGACAGCGGAACGCTGCCGACGTGATCCTTAAACGCCTGGCGCGAAGAGACCGCGTTGTACCAGCGGTCGAGATTCGGCATCGGCGGACGATGCGGCACCAGCTGCACGAAGCGATAACACATGATGCCGACCGGGATGTCACCATAGGAAAATGACGGTCCCGCAACGTATTGGGTCTTGCCCAATTGCGCGTCGAGGATTTTCATCGCCGCGGTCGTCTTGTCCTGTGATGTCTTGATTGCTTCCATGTCGCGCTTTTCTGCCGGTGTCCGGATGAGACCCCAGAACGCTTGGAAAATCGCGGGGCCTACTACCGACAATTGCCAATCCATCCATTGGCTCGCCAGTGCACGTTGTTTCGGATCCTTCGGTTCCAGCACGCCACTCTTGTCGTGTTTGCCGGCGAGATAGCGCACGACCGAATTCGATTCCCACAGGAGGAAGCCATCTTCCTCTTCGAGAGTGGGGACGAGGCCATTCGGGTTCATGGCGAGATAAGGTGCTTCCTTGTTCTTGCCGAACGGGCCGCCGATGTCGATACGCTGATGCTCGAGTTTGAGCTCGCCAACCGCCCACATCGACTTTTGCACATTCGACGATGTATTGCGGCCCCAGATCTTAATCATTCGACTTCTCCATAGTCACTGTCACAGCATCGCCGGGACAGGCCCGGCGATGGCTTGCCAGAAATTCGTCGGTCGCGGTTACTCCAGCCGGCGCGCCTCTTCCGGCAGCATGATCGGAATGCCGTCGCGGATCGGGTAGGCGAGCTTGGCCTTGCGGGAGATCAGCTCCTGCTTCTCGGCATCGTATTCGAGCGGCCCTTTGGTAATTGGGCAGACCAAGATCTCCAACAATTTCGGATCGACGCTGCCGGGCGGCCGTTCGGTCGGGGGGACGGTGGACATAGAGCCTCTCGTTCGATCTTCGTCGGACGTCATAGGGTAAAGACGTGGATGGCTGGTACAAGCCCAGCCGTGACGATTCTTTAACTACTGCAGCTGTGGCTCGCCTTCAGTATTTTTCTTGGCGAGCTCGATCTCTGTGATAGCGATCAGGACCTCGGCCCGAGTCTTGAGGTCCGGCGCTTCCAGCAAAGCCTGCTTTTCTGCGGTGCCGTAGGGCGACATCATCGAAAGCGCATTCACCAGCGCCTCATTGGGAGCTCGTTCGATGCCTTCCCAGTCAGCCTTGAGGTCGTTGGCTGTAAGAAAATCCGTGAGTGCGGCGAGTAGAGCGGGGCGATCAACGGCGTTCTCACCCTTGCGCGCGATAAAATCATCGGCGAAGGGTGCATAAGTGACACTGCACTGCCGATATGGTGTGGCGACCCTGAGTTCCTCCTCGATGCGGAATCGCGCGACGCCCGTGAGTTCGATCAGATAACGGCCGTCGCCGCTTTCGGCCAGCTGAGTGATACGGCCGGCACAGCCGATTTTGTACAACGAAGGCTTATCGGCCGAGCCGGCGTGTGCAACGTCGGGCTGGATCATGCCGATCAACCGATGGCCGTCGCGCAGGGCATCGTCGACCATGGCGAGATAGCGTGGCTCGAAGATGTTGAGCGGCATCTGCCCGCGCGGCAGAAGTAATGCACCCGGCAACGGAAAAACCGGGATAACTCCCGGCATTTCGATCGGACCACGATATTGCGCATTCATCGGCATCTTCGTTCTACTCCGCCGCCCGGTGCCGTCGCCGGGACGAGACGATCACGAGTCACGAAAACAAAATCGATGATAACCGCTTGCGGCCCTCGATCGTTGCCGGATCGGTTGCACCCCAGGCCTCAAAGAACTGAACGAGCTGCTTGCGAGCGCCGTCGTCGTTCCATTTCCGGTCACGTTTGACGATTTCAATAAGATGCTTCACCGCATCCTCACGTTTACCCTTCGCATTGAGCGCCACGGCCAGATCGAACCTTGCCTGATGGTTGAGCGGATCGGCCGCAACATTTTCTTCCAGCTCCGCCATCGGGCCGAGCGATTTTGCCTGTTCGGCAATTTCAAGCGCAGCGCGTGCGGCGGCCACAGCGGCTTCGTTCCGTTTTGCTTCCGGAACGAGCGCGAGGGTTTGTTTCGCCTGTTCGAGCGCGCCGGTTTCAACATAGCAGCGCGTCAGACCGGCAAGCGCCTGAACGTTGCCGCCGTCCTCGGTGAGTATTTGGGCATAGATTTCGGCGGCGCCGGCGGCATTGCCTTCGGCTAGCGCCGCATCAGCAGCCCTCAGCAGATCCTTTTCCTCGGCACCTACGGCACCTTTGGTGAGGCGTTCCAGGAATGCCATAACCTGACCCTCGGGCAACGCGCCCATGAATCCGTCGACTGGCTGACCGTTGGAGAATGCAATGACCGCGGGAATCGACTGAATACCCATCTGGCCAGGGATCGCCGGATGCTCGTCGATGTTCATCTTCGCGAGCTTCACTTTACCTTTGGCAGCTTTGACCACTTTTTCGAGAACGGGCGTGAGCTGCTTACACGGGCCGCACCATGGCGCCCAGAAATCCACGAGGACGGGCTGGTGCTTGGATTCCTCTATGACGTCCTTCATGAAGCCTTGCGTGGTCGTCTCCTTGACCACGTCGGCCGTCATCGTTGTTGCCCCGCCATTCTGCAGCATTGTTGAAAGCCTTTTTACGCCGGCACGAGCCCGGCGGCCGATCGCCTCATAGATGGGTTATCGGGGAAGCTAACGCAATCATCAAGGCATGTTCGAGGCGCGCCCGGAAACCTGCTCCATTCGGGGGATGTGCCCGGTGAATTTGAGGAATTTCACCAAATCGTCGCGTTTTATCGATGTGGTCATGGTGTTGACCAGCGGATGATAGTTGAGCGTCTCGTACTCCATCATGGCGGTATCGAGAACGATCGTGACTCGGCCCTCGGCGTCGTTGATTGCGCCAAAAGGAGTGACCGACCCAGGCTCCACACCCAAGACCTCACGTAGAAGATCTGCCGAGCCGAATGAAAATCGGCCACTTGCACCGAGTCGCCGATGCAAACTTTTCAGATCGATGTCCGCATTTTCGAGCGCGACCACTAGGTAGATGTCGTATTTTTTGTCCCGCAAAAACAGGTTCTTAGTATGGCCCCCCGGAATTTGTCCACGTAGGTTTTGTGACTGCTCCACGGTGAACAGCGGCGGGTGCTTTACGGTCGAATGCCTGATGCCAAGGCTGTCGAGGGTTGCGAAGAGTTGGCCGGGCGTTGTCGGCATTTGCGCAATAATCCAGCAGGCAGTGGGCTAGTATCGTTCAAGAATAGGAGAGGTGAAAGATGACGCGCACTATAGCGATTGCAGGCGCGGCTCTCGTCGCGATCTCGTTCGAGGCGCGCCTCGCAGAAGCCCGCGAAGGTCCTTGGTGCGCAGTTCTCAACTTCGGCAATGACGTCGCGGAGGACTGCCATATCGCTCGCTTGAGGAATGCCTGCCGGCCGTGACCGCGGGTTTTCGCGTCTTCTGCAAGCACAATCATCGCTGGCAGCCGGCGGAACCGCAGGAATTACGTCGAAAGCGCGGTGTGCGCCGGCAACAATAAAAGCTTGCTGCTCCGGTTGCGTTGATGGCCGTCTTTTGGCTATAGGTGCGGCGTCCGGCGGCCGCATGGTCGCTTGGCTGATTTTCTACCGGATGCGGGTGTAGCTCAGGGGTAGAGCACGACCTTGCCAAGGTCGGGGTCGAGGGTTCGAATCCCTTCGCCCGCTCCAGTTTTTCGCCTTACCTCGGGGCGATACAGCCCAATCAATATCCTGCCGCGAGCGAGCCGCGCGTGCGCCTGTCGGCCGCGCCAATATAGCCGTCCGGAGTTATCGCAATGGAATTTGTCGAACTGTAAGACGGGGTCGGCACGACGTTGTGGCCACGTTTTGCGAGCGCCTCGAGCACTTCTGGCGCAAACCCTGGCTCGACGTAGACCTCGTCAGGCTGCCACTGGTGGTGAAGACGGGGAGCGCTGACGGCCCGGTCAATCGGCATATGGAAGTCAATCGCATTCACAATAACCTGCAGCACGGCAGTGATGATCCGGCTGCCGCCCGGTGAGCCCGTGATCAGAATCGGCTTACCGTCTTTAAGCACGATGGTCGGTGTCATCGACGAGAGCGGACGCTTGCCGGGTCCCGGAAGGTTGGCGTCGTAACCGACCAGACCGTAGGCGTTGGCGGCACCAGGCTTCGACGTGAAATCGTCCAGTTCGTTGTTGAGCAGAACGCCAGTGCCCTCGGCGACGAGGCCAAGTCCGTAGGAAAAATTCAGCGTGTAAGTGTTCGATACCGCATTGCCGTCACGGTCAATGATGGAGAAATGCGTGGTGTTGCGTCCTTCGAAGTCGGCAGGCTTGCCGGCGCGGATCTCGGCAGAGGGTGTCGCGCGTTCGCCGATTTGCGCGCGCAGTGACGCCGCATATTTTTTCGACGTAAGGCCGGTCACCGGCATTTTGATCGCGTCCGGATCGCCCATGAAGACGGCGCGATCAGCGTAGACACGCTTCATCGCCTCGACCATATCATGAAGCGATTCATCGCGACCAAGCTTGGCGAGATCATAGCCTTCGAGAATGTTGAGCATTTCAATGAGATGGACGCCGCCAGACGAGGGTGGTGGCATCGAAACGATATCGTAGCCGCGGTAAGTGCCGCGCACCGGCGTGCGCTCGATTGCGCGGTAATTCTTCAGATCGTCGACGGTCATGATGCCGCCGGCCTTGCGGACCGCCGCTGCAAGCTTTTCCGCAACCGGACCCTCGTAAAAACCCTTTGGACCGTCGCGTGCAATAGCGCGGAGCGTTACCGCGAGATCAGGCTGCAAGAGGTCCTGCCCTGGCCCTAGAACACTGCCGTCGCTGTTAAGAAAAACTGGTGCGCTTGAATGCCAGCGTGCAAAGCGCTGCTGCGCCAATGGCAGGGTGTCGGCGATATCGTCTACGACATCGACGCCGTTGCGCGCGAGGGTAATCGCCGGTTCGATCAGGTCGGCAAGTGACAGCTTGCCGGAGCCGTACTTTTCGTGTGCGAGGGCGAGTCCCGCGACGGTCCCCGGCACGCCGACCGACAAGGCGCTGTCGCGCGATTTTTTCGGATCGGGTTCGCCGCTGGCGTCGAGAAACATTGTTGCAGTCGCCGCAGCCGATGCCGTCTCGCGATAATCGATAGTTACGTTCTGACCAGTCTTCGCAAGGTGGATCACCATGAAGCCGCCGCCGCCGATATTGCCCGCGCGCGGATAGGTAACAGCAAGCGCAAAGCCGACCGCGACCGCCGCATCGACAGCATTGCCACCGCGGTCAAGGATTTCAATGCCGATAAGCGCGGCGCGGCTCTCCTGTGCGGCCACTACGCCATTGCGGGCGTGGATCGCCTGCGCTGGCGGAATGTCGGGCGGGCGCGACACCGGCGCCACCTGGGCGGAGGCGCCACCCCCGAGAACCAGAGCAAGCACAAACAAGATGGTCGGAACGGAGCGAAACATGGCACGGTGCCTATAGAATCGTGATGCGCGGGACAAGCCCGCGCATGACAATCGAAAGGCTTTACCGCGCTTGCCCGTGATAGGCGGCGTTCGGTCGCATGTCGGTCGCCGATGCAATGCGGTTCGACATATTGAAGAAGCCGGCAACCGCCGAAATGTCCCAAATATCGCGGTCTGTGAGTCCGACGCGCCGGAGGCGCTCGCGATCCGCTTCCTCGACACTCCCGGGCGAAGCCGTAAGCTTGACGGCAAAATCGAGCATTGCACGCTGGCGCTTGTTCAGCCGTGCCACACGATAATTCATGACAAGATGCTCGCCGAGCAACGGATTGCCGGAATATCGCCTGACCGCGGCGCCATGGGCCGAGAGGCAATAGTAGCAGCGATTCTGTGACGACACTGCCACCGCGATCATCTCGCGCTCGAGCTTTGAGAGGCCGGAGTCACCGAGCATCAGGTCGTTGTACATGGCTACGAAGGGTTCGAGCTTCGCCATGTCGAAGGCGTAGGCGAGGAGAACGTTCGGCACGAAACCGAGCCTCTCCTGGCACTTCTTGAAATACGCAGCCATAGCTGGCGACAGGTTCACCGGTGCGAGATTAAGCGCAGTCACCGGCGCATCGTCGGCAATCGCTCCAGTAGGAGGCTTCACCACTGGTTTCGCAGGTCCTAGCTTGGGTGGCGGCGCGGCCTTACCGCCCTTGATGGCGCGCAGAATTGGCATGTCTTTGCTCGTTTTCGCGGGCAACATCTTTCCTGCGGCTTTTGCCGATTTATTAGTTTTGGGCATTTCCACGTCCCTGTAGTTCGATCCTGACCCCGCTCAAGCCTACATTGTTATTCGCAGCGACGATACGATCCTTAGAACACCCTTTCGCCTTTTGTTTCAGGCGGTTAACGCCCACAACCAAGCCCGCCTTCGCGCGTTTGTCACCGCGCCGTCACCAACTGGTGTGTTGCTCTCGACGCGCCCGCAGGGAATGTGAAAAGTTCAGTCAGCTTCGACCGATTCCCACTTCGTGCACGATGCCGAAATTTGGCGACCGGTTTTCGGACAAGATGCTGCGCCAATGCTAAGCGCACGAGGTTCCATGGCCGTTTCCGCCAACCGCGAGGAAAGCGCAGCCCGCCCAATCATTGAGAAGGCCGGTGCGTCGCTCGCCCGGAGCCGCGCCGACATTCCGGCAAGTTTCATCGAACAGCTTTACGGCCGCGCAGTGCCGGAAGATGTGGCGCGCTACGCGCCAGACGATCTCGCGACGCTTGCCACACGGGCGTACGACTTCATGGCCGAGCGCAAGCCAGGCACGCCGAAAATCCGTTGCGAGACGATCGAGCTCGCGAATTCGGCCGATCGCAATTCGGTGACAGTGGTCGAGATTGTCAACGACGACATGCCTTTCCTGGTCGACTCGGTGATGGGCGAGATCACCGAGCGCAGGCTCGATGTCCGTCTGGTCGCGCACCCGTTGTTGGGCGTTCTCCGCTCGGGCAGCAAGCTTGCCGGTATCGATGCATCGGACACCGCCGTCACACGCGAGAGCTTCATTCACATTCACCTGTCACCAATTGCGGCCAACGCATGCGCTGAGCTCGTGCATGCGTTGGAAATCGTGCTCGGTGAGGTGCGGCTCGCGGTGCAGGACTGGCGCCCGATGCGTGACCGCGTCAGCGGAATTATTGCCGAACTCAAGACCACTCCGCCGCCACTGCCCGTCGACGAGATTGCCGAAGCCATCCAGTTTCTGCAGTGGTTGCTGGCGGACAATTTCACGTTTCTCGGCGTGCGTGACTACGAAGTTGAAGGTCAGACGCTGAATCCGAATTTCGAAACCGCGCTCGGCGTCATGCGCTCACGCGAGCTACGCGTACTCAGGCGTGGCAACGAGCTCCTCGAATCCACGCCGGAAATCATGGCATTCCTGAAAGAGCCGCGGCTGCTGATCATAGCCAAGGCCAATGTGCATGCACGTGTGCATCGGCGCGTCTACCTCGACTACGTCGGCGTCAAGCGTTTCGACGCTTCAGGCAATCTTATCGGCGAGCATCGCATCATCGGGCTGTTCACTTCGACCGCCTATACGCGCTCGGCGCACAGCATTCCCTATCTGCGCCGGAAGATCGCCGCGGTAGAGACGCGCGCAGGATACGACCCGGCCAGTCATTCCGGCAAAGCCCTGGCGAACGTGCTGGAGCACTACCCGCGCGATGAATTGTTCCAGACCGACGAAGATACGCTCTACAACTTCGCGCTTGCCATCCTTCGGCTAGACGAACGCCCGCGCGTGCGCGTGCTGGCGCGCCGCGATCGCTTTGACCGCTTTGTGTCGGTGCTGGTGTACGTGCCGCGTGAGCGCTACGACAGCCATATCCGCGCAAAGATCGGTGCTTATCTGGCCAGCGTTTTCATCGGGCGCGTGTCAGCCTTTTATCCGTTTTTCCCGGATGAAGGTTCGCTGGTGCGCGTCCACTTCATCATCGGCCGTTCCGTCGGGGCGACACCCGAGGTGGAACAAGCCACGCTCGAGCGGGAAGTCCAGTCGATCATCCGGACCTGGGGCGACGGGCTCAACGAGGCGCTGGCGCTGGTCAACCCACCGGACAAGGTCCGCGAGCTGTTTGCCCGTTATCGCGATGCTTTCTCCGAGGGCTTCCACGAGGCCTATGCGCCAGCAATCGCGGCCCGCGACATTCGCGTCGTCGAGGGGCTCTCCGAGCAACGCCCGCTCGGCGTCGATTTCCATCATCGGCTGGAAGAAGACCAGCGCAGCGTTGGGCTGAAGGTATGGAGCTTTGGACGGCCATTGCCATTATCGGAGCGGGTCCCGGTCCTGGAAAACATGGGATTCCGCGTCGTCGATGAGCGCACCTATCACATTGATCCGCAAGGGCACGCCGGCGTCTGGTTCCACGACATGCTGCTCACGCGTGCCGATGGGGGCACGATCGATCTCGATGCCGGGGGTGCCCAGCTCGAAACAGCTTTTTTGATGGTGATGCGCGGGATTGCCGAGAACGACGGCTACAACGCGCTCACATTGCAGGGTGGTCTTGCCTGGCGCGACGTTGCGCTTATTCGCGCGCTGTCGCGATTCCTTCGCCAGGTTCGCGTACCGTACTCGCAGGATTACATGTGGGCGACGCTTGTGAAGCATTCGGGTATCGCCGGTGGCATCGTCGAATTGTTTCATGCCCGCTTCGATCCGCGCACGGAAACAGACCGCAGCGAAAGGCAAAGCGCGATCGCTGCACGCTTCGAGGAGGAATTACAGAAAGTCGAGAGCCTCGACGAGGACCGAATCCTGCGCCGCTTCATCAATGCGGTGCAGTCCGCGATCCGGACAAATTTCTACCAGACCGACAAAGATGGCCAACCGAAGTCGCTGATCTCGATCAAATTCGAAAGCCGGAAGATCACCGACTTGCCTCTTCCGCGTCCGTTTTATGAAATCTTCGTCTACTCGCCGCGCGTTGAAGGCGTTCACATGCGCTTCGGAAAGGTGGCGCGCGGCGGCATCCGCTGGTCGGACCGGCCGCAGGATTTCCGCACGGAAATCCTCGGGCTGGTGAAGGCGCAACAGGTCAAGAACGCAGTCATCGTTCCGGTCGGCGCGAAAGGCGGCTTTGTGCCAAAGCTGATGCCAAAGGGCGCTGCGCGCGACGCGGTGCACGCAGAAGGCGTTGCAACCTACAAGCTTTTCATTTCCTCGCTGCTCGACATAACTGACAATATAGGACCAGACGGAAAGATCATTCCGCCTGCGAACGTGGTTAGCCACGAAGGCGACGACCCCTATCTCGTGGTTGCCGCCGACAAAGGTACCGCGACATTTTCCGACATCGCCAACGCCCTTTCAGTGGACCACGACTATTGGCTGGGTGATGCATTCGCATCGGGTGGTTCGGCCGGCTACGACCATAAGGCCATGGGCATCACCGCGCGCGGAGCTTGGGAGGCTGTGAAGCGCCATTTCCGCGAGATGGACGTTGATATTGGCAAGACGCCGTTCTCCGTTGTGGGCGTCGGCGACATGTCCGGCGATGTGTTTGGAAATGGCATGCTGCGCGAGGATACGATCAGGTTGCTGGCTGCGTTCGATCACCGCGATATTTTTATCGATCCTGACCCCGATCCGAAAAAGAGTTTTGCCGAACGCAAGCGGCTTTTCGTGCTGCCGCGGTCGAACTGGCAGGATTACGAGAAGGCGCTGATTTCCAAAGGCGGCGGCGTCTATCCGCGCACATCAAAGGAAATCCGGTTGAGTGCCGAGGCGCGCAAGATCTTCGGCGTTGGAGAATCCGTGACAGCGCACGAGCTCATGAAGGCCATCCTGCGGGCGCAGGTCGATCTTTTGTTTTTCGGCGGCATCGGTACCTATGTCCGCGCCTCGAATGAAAGCGACGAGTCGGCTGGCGACCGCGCCAACGACGCAATCCGCGTCGCTGGCGCCGAACTCAACTGCAAGGTGATCGGGGAGGGTGCGAATCTCGGCATGACGCAGCGGGGCCGCATCGAGGCCGCGCAACGCGGCATCCGACTCAATACCGACGCGATCGATAATTCCGCCGGGGTGAATACTTCGGACGTTGAGGTGAACATCAAGATCGCGCTCAGTGCTCCGGTTCGGTCCGGTTCATTGACCATGGAGAAGCGCAATACGTTCCTTGCGGAAATGACCGACGAGGTTGCACGCCTGGTGTTGCGCAACAACTACCAGCAGACGCTCGCGCTTTCCCTGGCGCAACGCCGCGGTCTCGAGGATCTCGGGTTCCAGCAACGCCTGATGCAGACGTTGGAGCAACGCGGCGAACTCGACCGCGCGGTGGAATTCCTGCCGGACGACATGACTCTAAGCGATCGCCGTAAGCGTAATGCGGGACTCACGCGTCCCGAGCTTGCCGTGCTGCTCGCTTATGCCAAGCTTTCGCTTTACGGAGAATTGCTCGACAGCACGGTACCTGACGATCCCTACCTCGGGCGTGAGCTCAATCGTTATTTTCCGAAGGAAATGTCGGAACGCTATGCCGACGCGCTGCATGCGCACCGGCTGCGGCGCGAGATCATCGCGACGCAGCTCACGAATTCGATGATCAACCGTGGCGGCGCAACGTTGATCGTGCGCATTGCAGATCAGACCGGGGCGGCGTCGTCATCGATTGCCGCCGCTTTTGCTGCGGTCCGCAACAGCTACGATCTAATCGAGCTTAATGGCGAGATCGATGCCCTCGACAACAAGGTATCCGGCAAGGTGCAGCTCGACCTTTATGGGGCTGTGCAGAGCCTGTTGCTCGATCGGCTGGTCTGGTTCCTGCGCAACGTGGACCTGTCGCAGGGGCTCGAAAGGATCATTGGTCATTATCGTGATGGCATCGCACAAGTTGAAAAGGCCCTCGATAGAGCTTTGTCAGAGGCGGCGGCGGCGGTACGCGATGCGCGAATCGCCGACCTCAGAAAGGAAGGGGTGCCGGAAACGCTGGCGCGCCGCGTCGCCAATTTGTCCCTGCTGAAAGCGGCGCCCGATATTGTCTTGGTGGCAGACCGCGCCGGTAAGCCGGTCGGCGAAGTCACCGCAACGTATTTTGCGACGGAAGCCTTCTTCCAGCTCGACAGTGTCGCAAGCGCGGTGCCCAACATTGTCGTGTCGGATTATTTTGACCGTCTCGCGCTCGACCGCGCGCTTGACTCTATTGGCGATGCGGAACGCCGTATCACGGCGGCGATGGTCGCCAACGGTCACGCCGGCGCCGACGCGGTGGAAGAATGGGTGCGGCCGCGGCAAGCCGAGGTCGAGCGCATCCGCTCGGCGATCCATCAGATCGCCGGGTCAGGCCTCACGCTTTCCAAATTGTCGGTGGCCGCAAGTCTGCTCGGCGATCTTGCGCGGCGATAGCTTCGGACGCTAGTGCCTGAAATGCCGCGTGCCGGTGAATGCCATCGCGATGTTGTGCGCGTCGGCTGCTTCGATCACTTTCGCGTCGTTCACCGAACCACCCGGCTGAATCACTGCGGTTGCGCCGGCCTCGATCGCCACCAGCAAGCCGTCAGGAAACGGAAAGAAGGCATCGGATGCGACCACTGAGCCTTTGGTGAGAGGTGCTGGGAGTTTCAGCTCTTTCGCGGCGTCCTCCGCCTTGTGTGCCGCGATACGAGCAGCATCGACACGGCTCATCTGTCCGGCGCCGATTCCAACGGTGGCGCGGTTCTTCGCATAAACAATGGTGTTCGATTTCACGTGCTTGGCGACGCGAAATGCGAAACGTAGGTCGGCAAGCTCGCCTTCGCTTGGCTGACGCTTGGTCACGACGTGGAGCTGCATCTCGTCGACAACCGCATTGTCCCGTGACTGAACCAGCAGGCCGCCGGCCACGGATTTTACCGTCAGTCCGCCAGCGCGCGGGTCAGGCAGGCCGCCCGCAACCAACAGACGTAGATTCTTTTTCGCTGCAACGATCTTGATCGCCTCTTCGGTGGCGTCCGGCGTGATAATGACTTCAGTGAAAATTTCGGTGATTGCCTTCGCTGCCTCAGCATCAAGCTTCCGGTTCAGCGCAACGATGCCGCCGAACGCCGACGTTGAATCGCAGGCGAGCGCCTTTCGATATGCCTCGAGCAGATCGCGTCCTTCTGCGGCACCGCAGGGATTGGCGTGCTTGACGATCACGCAGGCAGAGGTACGACTCGGATCAAATTCGGCGACGCATTCATAGGCGGCATCGGTGTCGTTGATGTTGTTGTATGAAAGCTGCTTGCCCTGCAACTGACGGGCCGTCGCGACGCCAAAGCGTCGGCCCGGCGAACGATAGAATGCCGCGGTCTGATGTGGGTTCTCGCCATAACGCAGCGCTTCCGCCAGCTTTCCGCCAAAGACCCGATAGTCGGCAGCATCTTCGTGCAATATTTCCGCAAACCAGTTTGAAATGGCCGCGTCATAGGCTGCGGTGCGTGCATAAGCCTTTGCCGCAAGCTTCTGTCGCAATTCGGAGGTCACCATGCCGCTGTGTGCGGCCATTTCGCCAAGCACCTTTTCGTAGTCGGCCGGATCGACCACCACGGCGACGTCGGCATGATTTTTGGCGGCCGCACGAATCATCGCCGGCCCGCCGATATCGATATTCTCGATGCAATCGTCGAACGATGTCCCCTTCTCGACGGTCGATTCAAACGGATAGAGATTAACCACGAGCAGGTCGATGGGCTTGATCTGATGCTGCTTCATCGATGCCGCGTGCTCCATGTTGCCGCGGATCGCGAGCAGGCCGCCGTGCACCTTCGGGTGCAGCGTCTTGACGCGACCGTCCATCATCTCGGGGAAGCCGGTCAGTTCGGCGACATCAATCACGGCAAGCCCGGCATCCTTGAGAGCCTTGGCGGTGCCACCAGTCGAAATCAGCTCAACACCGAAGCCAGCAAGCGCCGTCGCGAATGCAGGCAACCCGGTCTTGTCGGAGACCGAGAGCAAGGCGCGGGTTACGCGTCGCGGGTGATTGGCCATGAGGCACGAGCTAGCACATCAAGCGGCCGGAAGTGTATTCGGCCTTAACGCATGTGAGCACTGCATCCACAAGCATCAATTCTACAGCGGCAATTCCGGCTCGTGAGCGCGGTCGGGACGTGCGCCCGGGCTGGCGGGCGGTGTGTGGCGGAAGCTCCAGCGCACACCGGCCTGCTCACCAACACGGCCATAAATGACGATTTGTACCGTTCGGCGGGGGCCGTCTGAGCCGGCCAGGAACACGCTCTCCTCGATTTCAACGGAATCGGCCAGGGTCGCAAAAGTCCACACTTCGCGATCCTGCAGAAGCAGGATGACACCTCGCCCATCGGCGAGGCGGCTCGCCTTGATGGCGGGGTGCAGATGAAACCTGACGGCAAATTCGAGGTTTGAGTCGGAAGGTGTCCCACGTCCATCCGCCGGTTCGAAACTGTCTTCTCCATCGAGCACGCGGCCATCTGCGCTCAGCCGAATGACGCGGTGATGGATGACGTTGCAGTCGCTTGCATAGCCGTCGTGGGAGGCGCGCACCACCGTGTCACTGGGATCGCGTTCGACATGGACATCGTGTGGGCCGCCTACGATCGGCGTGCCACCCAGTAGTCGCCGGACCGCGGTAGATTCGAGAAAATGGCACGAGGATTGGTCGTTGATCGTCGCAGTTGAATGCGCCGGCGTCGCGCGCGCCACCTGGCGCCAATTCTCCTTGTTGACCGCCGGCAGCCCGCAATTGATGACCAGTCGATGTTGCTTCCACGACATTTCGAACGACAGACAGCCTGCATGCGCCTCTTGGCTTACGGCGACCGGCGGCGCCTTTCCTGTATCCATCAGCAGGGCGGTTTGTCCGGCTTCGACGCGCTGATAGCCTGAATGCGGAGCATTCGAGACAGGCGTACCCCGCGCGTCGTCATAGGCCAGAACGGTCGCGAGCAGGTCGACTGGCGTTGGCCCCATGCCATTGAACTGCGAAAAATTGCCGTCGCCGTGGCGGAAGAAGCGCAGCATCGGCATGATACGGTCGATGGCATTGTTGAGTGCCTGCGGTGGCTGCAACTGGCGCGCAGAAAACAGTTGACGCAATGGCAACAGGTCGGCCAGCAGTTCAATCAGCGTGCCGGGATTACGGTTGATATGGCCACCATCCGGCAGAATCTGCGTTCGCAATTCGTCGATGAGACGACGTACGTTGGAACGCAGATATCCGGACTGGCCCTGCATGCAAAGCGTCGCATACGTCAGGGCGATCACGGCCTGCAGGCGCGGTAAGCCGTCGCGCGTTTCATTAAGCGTGCGGCGCAGATAGCGCACCTGTCGCGACAGGCTACGGATAAAACGTCGATAAAAGCGCGCGTCGGCATCTTGTAAAATAAAAGGGGCCTGACTGAGCCAGCAAATCAGGCGGCGCGAAAGAACGTCGGCACGCCAGCCTGTCGCGTGCCATCGGCCCTGGATGTTGATCCATTCGTCGATCAGCGAGCGCGCATTGGCGCGCGTGATCGCCGAGTCGGCAGCGCGCAGATGGCGCAGCCAGACGAAGCCGAGCAACGTCACCGCCCATTCGTCCGATGGCGGCGTCGTTTCGAAAGGTGACCGGCGGTCGCAGATGACGACCTTCCCGGCAAAAGCAAAGCGCCCAGCGTAGATTTCGCTTGCGCGCGTTGCATCTGCGGTGCGCAGATCCTGAGGCGCGATCACGAGCCTGTCGGTCTTGGTCGAGGCGAAGCGCCAGCGCATCAGCGGATGCGCATTGATGCTGCCGAGCAAGCTACGGAAGGCGCGGCGCCCGATGAGCACGGAGAGCCTGGCTCGCTCCGCGACCGAAACCCGCATCATCAATCCGCTCGTCCCCTGGTGCGCGTGCCAATCCGTAAGCGCCGCTGACACGATAGCGAAGGGTCGGGAAAGCGCCAATATATTCAATCCGCCCGCGGATTTACGCCGATTTGCGCGTGAGGCGAGCTGCGTAAAAGCCGTCGAGCCCGGCCCAGCGCGGATCCGAATCAGGCAGGTGCATCGGTAGTGTGCGCAGGTCGCCGTCGTCGGTGACAAATTCGCGGCGATTGAAGACGTCCTGCGGGGTAACGGGCTTTCGCGTCATGCGTGGATCGCGTGTCAGCAGGGCGGCGATCTGATCCTCGCCTTCCTCCGGCTCCAGCGAGCAGACGCAATAGACGAGCACGCCACTTGGCTTGAGCATGTCGACCGCACGGTCGAGCAGCCGATGTTGCAACGATGTGAGCGCCGAGAGATCGGCTTCAGTTTTCAGCCAAGGTACGTCCGGATGGCGGCGGATTGTCCCGGTCGAAGAACACGGCGCATCGAGAAGGATCGCGTCGAACGGTTCTGCTTGCCACTCAAGCGCGTCAGCAGCGACGGTATCGACCTTAAGGTTGAGACGGACGAAGTTTTCGCGTAGCCGGTTAAGTCGTGCAGGAGAACGATCGACCGCGGTTACCTCTGCGCCGGCAAAAGCGAGCTGTGCTGTTTTTCCACCGGGTGCGGCACAGAGATCGGCAACGCGCATCCCGCGCAAATCGCCGAACAGATTTACCGGTAACGCGGCGGCAGCGTCCTGCACCCACCATGCGCCTTCCGAAAATCCGGGTAGCAAGGAAATCGCGCCATGCGCCGACGTCCGCACTGTCCCCGTCGGCAGCACACGACCACGCAGGCGTTCCGCCCAGGAGTCGGCGTTATCCTTGACGGTGATATCAAGAGCGGGCTCGTATCCGATCGCTGTAGCGATGGCGCGCGCGGTGTCGCGGCCGTAGGTTTTGCTCCACCGCTTGAGCAGCCAGTCCGGTGTGTCACGTGAAAGGTCGCCGGATTGCACGGCTGCGCCAACCTGCGCAACGCGACGCAAAACGGCGTTGACGAGCCCGGCGTACCGAGCCGCGCGTCGGTCGGCCTGAGCGAGACGCACCGACAGGTCAACGGCGGCATGGTCGGGGACTTCGAGCCAGAGAATTTGAGCCGCCCCGAGGAGGAGGATGATTTCGGCGCGGGGTGCGTCGGGGGGGAATCCCTTTTCGAGGAACCCTCCGACCAGATGCCGAAGGGTACCAAGACGGCGCAAAACCGTTGCGGCCAGCCGCCGGGTCAACGCGCGGTCGCGGTCAGCAAGCGCTGCAAGGCCCGGATGGGGGCTTTTGCCGGAGAGCAGTTCGTCGAGCGCGATGCGACGCCGTAAGACGCCGTCGAGGATGTCGACGGCGATTCTTCGGGCGGCGAGGCCGGGGACTTCCGGCTGGGGCGAGGTGCGCGGGCGCGCCATACCCCGATAGTTGCAGATAAATTGTGTCGAGGTCGCGAACTTCGGCGAAAAATTTCGTCCGCGCCGCTATCCCCAGGCAGATCGTCAGGTGCCTCAACACGCCACCCACGCCGGTGCCGTTTTCAAGCGCCGGCTTTTGCCGCCTTCTTGTTCTGCCGGTTGGTGACCAGATCGTCCACGACAGCGGGATCGGCCAATGTCGAGGTATCGCCGAGATTGCCGTATTCGTCTTCGGCGATCTTGCGCAAGATTCGTCGCATGATCTTGCCGGATCGGGTTTTCGGCAGACCGGGCGCGAACTGGATCAAATCGGGCGATGCGATCGGCCCGATCTCCTTGCGCACCCAACCGACAAGCTCCTTACGCAGATCTTCGCTCGGCTTTTCGCCCGCCATCAGCGTCACATAGGCATAGATGCCCTGGCCCTTGATGTCGTGCGGATAGCCAACGACAGCGGCTTCCGAGACTTTCGGATGCGCGACCAGCGCGCTTTCAACTTCCGCGGTGCCGAGACGGTGGCCGGCCACGTTGATGACGTCGTCGACGCGGCCGGTGATCCAATAGTAGCCGTCCTCGTCGCGACGACAGCCGTCGCCAGTGAAATACTTGCCCGCATAGGTCTTGAAGTACGTGTCGACAAAACGCTGATGGTCGCCGTAAACCGTGCGCATCTGACCCGGCCAAGATTCGGCGATGCAAAGGTTGCCGCTGCCGGCGCCTTTGATCTCCTTGCCTTCGGCGTCGACGATCTGCGGAACGATGCCAAAGAATGGTCGCGTCGCAGACCCCGGTTTGAGCTTTGTCGCACCCGGCAGCGGTGTAATCAGAATGCCGCCGGTCTCGGTCTGCCACCACGTGTCAACGATCGGGCAACGATCGTCGCCGACCACGTGGTAGTACCACTCCCAAGCCTCCGGGTTGATAGGCTCGCCGACCGTACCGAGAAGGCGAAGTGACTTGCGGGACGTTTTCTTGACCGGATCGTTCCCGCCCTGCATCAGAGCGCGGATGGCGGTTGGCGCGGTGTAGATGATGTTGACCTTGTGCTTGTCGCACACTTCCCAGAAGCGCGACGTGGTCGGATAGTTCGGGACACCTTCGAACATCATCGAGATGGCGCCATTGGAAAGCGGGCCGTAGACGATGTAGCTGTGGCCGGTCACCCAGCCTACGTCAGCAGTACACCAGTAGATGTCGCCCTCGTGATAGTCGAACACGTATTGGTGCGTCATCGACGTATAAATCAGGTAACCGGCGGTCGTGTGCAGCACGCCCTTCGGCTTTCCGGTCGAGCCCGATGTGTACAAAATAAACAGCGGGTCTTCCGCGTTCATCGCCTCACAGGGGCATTCCGCCGAAACATTCTTCACGGCATCATCGTAATAGACGTCGCGACCAGATTTCATGTTGACCGCAGCGTTGGTGCGTTTGATGACGATGACCGTCGTCACGCCTCCCGCCTTGTCGCAGGCTGCGTCCACGTTGGCCTTTAGCGGGATCTTGCGGCCACCGCGGAGACCTTCGTCGGCCGTAACAACCACGTTCGATTTGCAATCCTCGATACGGCCGGCAAGTGAATCCGGCGAGAAGCCGCCGAACACGACGGAGTGAATAGCACCGACGCGCGTGCAGGCGAGCATCGAGATTGCCGCCTCAGGGATCATCGGCATGTAGATAGTGACGCGGTCGCCTTTCTTGACGCCGCGCGCTTTCAGTACGTTGGCGAAACGGCAGACTTCGGCGTGCAGTTGCTTGTAGGTAAGTTTCTTGTCGTCCTTCGGGTCATCACCCTCCCAGAGGATGGCCGTCTGGTCGCCGCGTTTAGCCAGATGACGGTCAACGCAGTTGTGGCAGACATTGAGCGTGCCGTCCTCGAACCATTTGATCGAGACGTTGTCAGGCGCGTAGGAGGTATTCTTGACCTTGGTGAACGGCTTGATCCAGTCGACGCGCTTGGCATGTTCGGCCCAGAAACCGGTCGGATCCTTGATCGAACGGTCGTACATCTCCTTGTACTTGGCATCATCGACGAAAGCTCGTTTCCGCCAATCAGCCGGCACGTCATAGATCTTATCGGACATCGGCCCTTCCTCCCGCCCGCTGTTGACGCCGCAGGCTTCGCTACGTTTTCCTGTTGGCGCCATTATGCGACGGCGCCTTTCATCGCGACAAGGCGGACAAATTGCCACTTTGGTCGCGGATGCAGGCCCGGTTTTCTGTCCGTTAGCGGCCAAAGCCGCCCAGGATAGCTCCGATGATCAGCAAAGCCCCGAGCCAGGCCACGCTGTCAATGGCGGTCAGCATTGCCTTACGGTTAGAAAATGCGTTGTTGGAGGCGATCGTGGTAACGACAAAGCCGAGCCAACAGAGCGCCCCGGATATGAGGCCGGCGCGCACCGTGAACGTGTTCAGATGCACGAGGATGCCGTACAGCACCCATGCCATGATGATTTCGGCGAGGAAGACCAGGACGAAGGGTGCTGCCATCGCGACGGCGGATTTACTGGCCTGCTCAGCCTTGCATTGCTCGACGGTCTTTCCTTGCGCTGCCATCCACCACTTGCCGAGGCTGGTGTAGTAGATTCCGCCGAAAATCCACGCAGCAACAGCGGCAACGAGAATCGAGACGATATTGGCGTGGGTAAAGCTCATGAGGGCCTCCATATGTACGCCCGGCATCCGCGGCTGGAGCACTATGAAAAGAGGTGGATGGCCGATACAAGCCTAGCGGCTGCCGGTCAGGCTTTCAGCCCGCCCATCTTGCAGACCAGTTTCCATTCGGCATCAGTTACTGGCTGTACCGACAACCGTCCGTATTTCACAAGTGCCATGCCTTTGAGTTTTGGGTCGGCCTTGATCGCTGCGAGCGTCACCGGGTTCGGCAGCGGCTTTTCCGCTACAGTGGTGACGGCCAGCCACGGCTCGCCCTTTGCGCCGGTCGGATCGGGAAACGATTCCCGCGTCACCTCGCCGATGCCGACAATCTGCTTCTCGTCGCCGGTGTGATAAAAGAAGAACCGGTCGCCTTTCTTCATCTCACCGAGGTGACGGCGTGCGGTGAAATTGCGCACACCGGTCCATGCTTCACCCTTGGCACCGCGCTTAACCTGGTCATTCCAGGAATACTCATCCGGTTCGGTCTTCAACAGCCAGTACGCCATGTCACGATTCCGATTTGAGGGGTCTTGTCAGCAGCGACTCGATTGCTTCGCTGACTTTCATTTTTCCGGCCAGTACCGCAGCGACTGCGCCTGAGATCGGCATGTCGACATTCTTTGCGTGCGCCATTTCCATCAGGGCCGGTGCGGTAAATACGCCTTCAGCAAGCTTGCCGTGCGCGGCGGTGTCCACCTTTTCACCTTTCCCTAACGCGACGCCGCAAGAGAAGTTGCGCGACTGCGGCGTAGAGCACGTAAGAATGAGATCGCCGAGGCCGGAAAGGCCCATCATGGTTTCCGTCTTGGCGCCATGGGCCTTGCCGAAACGCACGAGTTCGGCAAAACCGCGTGTTGTAAGTGCAGCAGAAGCACTGGCGCCAAGCCCACGGCCCGTGACGATGCCGGCGGCGATTGCGAGCACGTTCTTTGTGGCGCCGCCAAGCTCGACACCACGTACATCGGTCGAATGATAGGGCCGAAAGGCGCCGCCATTGATCGCATGAGCAAGGGCAATTGCCACATTGGAATCAGTGGTCGCGATCGTGACAGCGGTCGGCAAGCCGCGCGCTACGTCAGCGGCAAAGCTCGGCCCCGACAGAATTGCGGGCACGGCCTTCGGCGCGCATTCGGAAATAATTTCCGTCATGAATTTGTGTGTGCCGTGCTCGATACCCTTCGCGCACGCCACCAGAGGAATGGCGCCCAATAGTGATTTCGCAAGCGCGCTCACAACCGAGCGCATCGCTTGCGCGGGCACAACCAGCAGAATCGCATCGGCGCGCCCAGCCTCGCCAAGATCGCGAGTCACTTTGATACGCTCGTCCAGCTTCACGCCAGGCAGGAATTGGCTCTCACGCCTGCCCGACAAATGGTCGGCGTTTTTGGCATCGAACTCCCACAACGTCACATCGCGTCCCGCCCGCGCGCACGTGAGGGCCAACGCCGTCCCCCAGGCGCCTCCGCCGAGCACTGCGATGCGTTGGAAGTTCATGCTAACTACCAGATCACGCGCTCATTTATACGCCGCCGTGCGCCGGCGCGCGCCCTCGGCAGCTGCAATTTCATCCAACGGCCAGCGTGCCCGTGGCGCGACATTCAAAGAGTCGGTCAGGCCGAGCGTCAGCCGTTCGCAGCCCGCCCAAGCGATCATCGCGCCGTTGTCGGTGCAGAGATCGAGCGGCGGTGCGACCAGCGTTGTGCCGACCTCGAATGCCAGGCGGTTGAGCGCGCGGCGGATCGACTGGTTGGCGGCGACGCCTCCGGCGGCGACCAAAGCGGTGGGGGTACCAAAACGTGTGCGAAAGAGCCGCAGACCCGCGCGCAACCGATCGAATACGACGTCGACAATCGCCTGCTGAAACCCGGCGCAAAGATCGGCGACGTCCTGATCGCTGAGCGGAGCGATCTTCTCCGCTTCGAGCCGCAGCGCGGTCTTGAGGCCCGACAGCGAGAAGTCCGGCTCTTTGCGGCCGTGCATGGGGCGCGGCAGTTCGAAGCGTGTCGGGTTGCCGTGGGCGGCCTCTCTTTCGACCTCTGGTCCCCCTGGATAGCCAAGACCAAGCAATTTTGCAGTCTTGTCGAAGGCTTCGCCGATGGCGTCGTCTTGCGTGGTACCGAGGCGCACATAATCCCCAACGCCACGTACAGCGACGATCTGGGTGTGGCCGCCGGAGGCAAGGAACAGGCAATACGGAAAGGGGGTGTTGTCGGTCAGCCGTGCGGTCAGGGCATGTGCTTCAAGATGATTGACAGCGATCAGTGGCTTGCATTTTACCAATGCAATCGCCTTTGCCGTTGTCAGCCCGACGATGACTCCGCCGATCAGCCCAGGCCCGCCCGCGGCAGCGATCCCGTCGATGGCGTCGTAGCTGCAGTTGGCCTGCGCCATAGCTTTGGCGATGATGCCGTCCAGCGTCTCCACGTGAGCGCGCGCAGCGATTTCCGGCACCACACCGCCGAACGCGGCATGCTCGCGCACCTGTGAGAGGACCACGTTGGATAAGATCTTGCCGCGGCCGTCCTCAAAACGCTCGACGACCGCCGCGGCGGTCTCGTCGCAGGTCGTTTCAATTCCGAGGACGATCATGATTCCTCATCTGAATCCGCAGCTCGGGGCAGGCGAGGTGACGGCACCTTAAATAATAGCTAGTTCTGACTACAGGGCCGACCCCCGGCTCCCGGCCTAGCATTGCGAGGTTATATGGCGCAATCCAGAGCGTCCTTGCGCATCGGCACGCGCGGCAGTCCGCTTGCCTTGGTGCAGGCTCGCATGGTGCGCACCCGTTTCGCGGCAGCGGCCGGACTCGAAGAAGGTGCGATCGAGCTTGTTGTCATCCGTACCACCGGCGATACGATCCAGGACCGGCCGCTCGCGGAGGAGGGCGGCAAAGGATTGTTCACCAAGGAAATCGAGGAGGCGCTCCTCGATGAGCGCGTGGACCTCGCCGTGCATTCGGCGAAAGACATGCCGACAATATTACCCGACGGGCTCGTGCTCGCGGCCTGTCTCGAGCGCGAAGATCCGCGGGATGTGTTCATCAGCCGCAAGGTGCGCTTGCTTTCCGATCTGCCGCACGGCGCCAGCCTCGGCACGGCATCACTGCGGCGCCAGGCAATCGCCAAACGTGCACGTCCCGACCTGCGTACGCTGCCGCTGCGCGGCAATGTCGAAACGCGGCTGCGCAAGGTCGGCGCCGGTGAAGTCGATGCAACCATACTGGCACTCGCCGGGTTAAAGCGACTCGGCCTTGCTGATCAGGCCACCGCCATCATGAGCGTCGAAGAATTTCTGCCTGCCGTCGGCCAGGGCGCGATCGGCATCGAAACGCGCGAAGACAACAAAAGCGTGCGCGATATTCTTGTCCGCGTCGATCACGTGGACACGTCGACGGCGGTGGCGTGCGAGCGGGCATTTCTCGGTGCACTCGACGGCTCCTGCAAGACTCCGATCGCCGGCCATGCGACGGTGTCCGCGGGTGCTGTGCAGTTTCGCGGATTGATCGCACGTCCCGACGGTAGTGCGGCCCACGACATCGTGGGCACCGGCGCGCGCGAGGATGCCGTCACCATTGGAGCTGAGGCCGGACGCGAGCTCAAGCACCATGCGGGGCCAGGATTCTTCGATTGAACCATGCGCATCATTGTCACACGCCCGCAAGCTGATGGTGAGCGCACTGCAACTGTGCTGGAGGCGCTCGGCCATGAGGTGCTGGTCGCGCCGCTGATGCGGATCGAGCCGGTCGCGGTGGCCCTCGCCGGGACTTGGAGCGCGATTGTCATCACGAGCGCGAATGCACTGCAGGCGGCAGCGGCTCCCGAACTAAAAAGCCTGCCGGTGTTTGCGATCGGTTCGCGCACCGCGGAGGCGGCGCGACAAGCGGGATTTGCCGTGGTTAGTGCCGCGAACGGAGACACAAAAGATCTCGTGCGGTTGATTGCGGCACGCTCTGCTGGTGCAAAGGCACCTTTGCTTTACCTTGCCGGGGAGGATCGCGCAGGCGACCTCGTCGCCGAACTGGCAACGCAAGGCATTAGAGCGCAAATGAAAATTGTTTATCGGGCGGTCGCTGAGCCTTTCCCTACTGTGCTGGCGGCCGCGCTTGAGGCCGGCGATGTCGATGCCGTGCTGCACTTTTCCCGTCGCAGCGCCGAACTCTTCATTCAAGGTGCTAAGGCATCGGGTGTCGCCGGCCCGGCCGAGGACGTGCGGCATCTTTGTCTGTCGGCGCAAGTTGCCGAGCCGCTCGCCGGCGCAAGCCGCATTGCCGTCGCTCCTCGCCCCGAAGAAGCGGCCTTGATCGCGCTTTTGCGGGCCCAACCGGCTTGATTATTGGCGTGCAACGGCCAATTGCGTTATTTCCTGTCTGGCGGGGTTGATCCGATTCGCTGAAGGAAGCGCGCATGTCCGACAAGCGCACAACTCCGGGTCCTGTCGAAGGCGCCAGCCGCCGCAAAAGGCGGGCTCCGACCATCGATCTGACGGCAACCGACGTTTCGGCGCCACCTCCGGAACCTGACCCTCAAGGGGCCGGGCCGCCGCGCGATGCACATCCTTCAGGGCAACCGGAGTCTGCGGCTGAAAATCTGGCGAAAAATGGCGCAAACGAACGGAACTGGGTCGCAGCACGACAGATGTTCTTCGCGGGACTTGGCGGCGCAGTGATCGTCGCACTTGTGTTCTTCGGAGTCTGGCTGGCGGGGCTTGTGCCGGTTCGCTACGCTGGTCCTGTCGATGCTGGGGCGGCTTCGCTCAGCGAGCGTCTGACAAAAATCGAATCCTCCATTGCAAGAATCCCGGCGACCGATCCGGGCGTTTCCGAACGGTTGTGGGCGGCCGATAATGCCGTGAAGTCGCTCGGCATTGCATTGACGGCGCTCAACAAGCGTAGCGACGAGGTTGCGACGCGTGCCGACGCAGCTGACAAGGCCGTCACGGAATTGCGCGACAGCGTGCAGCGACTCAGCCGAAATACATCGGCCGGTCTGTCCTCCGCCGATGTCGAGAACCTGCAGAAGCGTCTGGCTACACTTGAGCAGGCGGTGAGAAGCACCACCGGCGACAAGGCGGCTAGGCTTGCGCTGACGGCCGCAGCGGTGCGGGATGCAGTCGTTCGCGGAGTGCCGTTCACCGCGGAACTCGAGGAAGCGCGCGCTCTGGGTGCAGATGAAAAGCATTTGGCGCCGCTCGCCCCGTTTGCGGCCAGCGGTGTACCCAGCGCGGCAACTCTGGCGCAGGAACTGCGTGTGTCGATTCCAGCTCTGGCTAAGGCGTCGGATGCAAAGGCCTCGAGCGGCGATTTTCTGGATCGGTTGCAAGCCAACGCCAGCAAACTCGTCCGTATTCGACCAGTCGGCGCACCCGCGGGCGACGACACTTCGGCTGTGCTGGCGCGGATCGAAGTTGAGACGGCTCATGCCGATATCGAGGGCGCCTTGGCTGATATCGGCAAGCTCGACCCCGCAACGCGAGCGGTGGCGAGGGACTGGATTGCCAAAGCGCAGTCACGACAGGCGGCAATAACGGCCGCGCGCCAATTCGCCGCCGACACAATGCGCGCGCTCGGCAAGCGATGAGGCCAGGATGATTCGGATCGTCCTGTTCCTGCTTTCGGTCTCAGTCATCGCCTGGGGATTCGCCTGGGTTGCGGACCGTCCGGGTCAGGTCGCCATCACCTGGATGGATTATCGCGTCGAAACTTCGGTGATCGTCGCCGCGTGCGCCGTTGCAGTCCTCGTACTGATTGCGATGGCAGGCTGGGCGATTGTGCGTGCCATTCTGCGGTCACCCGAGCAGGTGTCGTTGTTCTTTCGCCACCGGCGCGCCATCAAAGGCTACCTTGCCATCAGCCGCGGGTTGATCGCGGTCGGCGCCGGCGACTTGGGTCTGGCGCGCAAATCCGCCGACGAGGCGGCGCGGCTTTCGCCGGGCGATCCACTCGCTTTGCTGCTGACAGCACAATCTGCGCAGATGGCGGGCGACAGTATCGCAGCTGAACGCGCCTTCCGCGACATGAGCACGCGCAACGATACGAAGCTGCTCGGGCTTCGCGGTCTCTATATAGAGGCCCAGCGCCGCAACGATTTGAATGCGGCGCGGCTCGCGGCTGAGGAAGCTGCAAGGACGCAACCCGGCGTGGTGTGGGCAGGCCTGGCCCTATTGGACCACCATTGTGCTGCAAAGGACTGGTCCGGTGCGCTTGACGCACTCGATCACATGAAAAGCACGCTGAAGAAACCTGATTACCGCCGTAAGCGCGCGGTCCTGCTGGTTGCGCGCGCGCAGGCGCTTGAGGACATCGATCGCGACACTTCGCGCGCTCTCGTGCTCGAATCCGTCAAGCTCGCGCCCGATCTGGTTCCGGCTGCGGCACTTGCTGGTCGACGACTCGCGGAAGCAGGGGATGTTCGCAAAGCCCGGAGAATTCTGGAAGCAGCCTGGGCGATCAATCCGCACCCTGACATCGCTGAAAGTTATGCAAATGTTCGACTCGGCGACAGCGCACGCGAGCGGCTCACACGTATGCAAAAACTTGCCGAGAAGGTGCCGGGGCAGCTCGAAGGGGCGCTGGCGGTTGCGCGTGCAGCGCTCGATGCGCGCCAATTTGCAACGGCGCGCGCAGCCCTCGCGCCATATATCTCGGCGCCGACGCGCCGCGTCGCCACGCTGATGGCGGAAATCGAGGAGGCGGACCAGGGCGACCAAGGACGCGTCCGCGAATGGATGTCGCGGGCGATGCGTGCATCCGGCGATCCGGTGTGGACAGCTGATGGCGTGGTGTCGGAGCACTGGCTGCCAGTGGCGCCAAACGGAAAGCTGGGCGGATTTGAATGGAAGGTTCCCTTGGCGGCGATCGGCGATGCGAGACCAGTGATCGAAGCCTCGCCTCCCGTCGTCGAGGCGATGACACTCCAGGCGCCGGAAACCAAGCCGGATACAGCGTCTGAGACGCTTCTACCCAAAGCCGCACGAGCAAAGCCAGCGACCAAGCGAAAGCCGGTCGAGCCTGTGATCCCGCTTGTGCACGCACCCGATGATCCCGGTCCGGACCCAGGTCCCGACGGTGACCCAAGGCCGGAAATGTCGGCTTCACGCGAGAATGATGGTTGGCAGCGTCTGCGCAGGCTATTCCGCTGATAAAGCGATAATGGCCGTATTGCTTGCCAATTTTGGGCTGCACCGATATCAGTGGCGCGGTCTTCAGCCGGCGTAGCTCAGCGGTAGAGCATCCGCTTCGTAAGCGGGTGGTCGGGGGTTCAAATCCCTCCGCCGGCACCATTTCTGTGCATTGCCGCCCCTCCCCAGATTTCATTCGGCAATCGGGCAAACTTCGTGCGCGCGCACAATTGCCTGAAATTGGGCGGTAATTTATGATCGTCCGACGTGGTTGGGGCCGGGGCATCTACAGGCGTGCGGAATTAAGACCTGTCATTCTCCTGCACCGATACGTAAGATATTGCGCAGAGGGATCAGTCACTTCGCCTGTAGAGTAACCCCATGGCCAGACCAGCCGTCATTCTCGTTGGCGCCGATAAAGGTGGCGTTGGTAAGACAACTGTTGCCCGCACCTTGATCGACTATTTTGGCGCGCATCAGACGCCAACCCGCGCCTTCGATACGGAAGCGCCGCGCGGCACGCTCAAGCGTTTTCATCCCGATCTGACCGAGGTGGTCGATGTGACCTCGGTTTCTGACCAGATGAAGATTTTCGACACGCTGGGCAGCGCCGATGCCAAGGTGACGGTCATCGATGTGCGCGCCGGCCTGCTGTCATCGACGCTTCAGGCATTGACCGAGATCGGCTTCCTGGAGTCGGCGAAGAAGGGCCAGATCACCTTCGCGGTGTTTCACATCCTTGGTCCCTCGATTGCTTCGCTTGAGGAGATCGCCGAGACCGCTCGCGTCGTCGGTGACGCCAACTACTTCCTGGTCAAGAATTTCGTGAACAACACGACGTTTTTCGAATGGGATCCGGCGACGTACAACTCGTACTTCAAGAAGATCAAGGGCGCCGAAGAGATCACGATCCCGAAGCTCAACGAAATGGCTTATGAGCAGGTGGAAGTGGCGAGCGTGCCGTTTGTTTCGTTTGTCGGCAACAAGGGGCCGAAAGGCGAAGGGGCAAACTATTCATTTGTTCTTCGCGGGTACGTGCGCCATTGGCTTGGCAACGTCTGGGGTGAATTCGACAAGGTGAAGCTGGTCGATCTTGTCTCGCCGAAGGAAAGTAACGTCCGTCAGGTCGCCAGCTAGCATCGATCAAAGCCGCGCCGAGTCAGCGCGCGGCGTCCGGTCAGGTGATGTCATTTCGCAGCTCCATCACCATTGTCGCCTCGCCGCGCCCGCGCGTGGGAAAAACGTTGGTCGCGCGGCTGCTCACCGACTTCCACCTGAGTGAGAAGCGCAAAGTTGTCGCATTCGACCTCAATGCAGGCGAGCGGACGCTCTCGCAATTCTTGCCCCAGCAGACGGTCGCGGCTTCCGTTCGCGACGTGAACGGACAAATGGCCCTGTTCGACAGACTGGTCACCGGCGATGACACGACCAAGGTCATCGATCTGGGACATGAATCGTACGAATCTTTTTTTACGCTGGCACATCAGATCGATTTCACCGAGGAAGCCCGGCAGCGGTCGATTGCCGTCGCGATCCTGTTCATGGTGACGCCAGACCAGACGTCGGTCACCGCATACCGAAACCTGCGAGAGAAGTTCGCGCGGGCGATGCTGGTGCCGTTGCACAATGAAATGCTCGGGTCATCGCAGCACCGCGACAAGTATCCCATCTCCGGCGGTGGGGCGCTGGCGGTCAAATTACCGACGCTAGCTCCTGGACTGCGCAAATTGATCGAAGACCCGCCATTCTCATTCGCTGATTCGAATATGGGCAATGCAACGGATATTCTGCTCGATGCGCATATCGAGTTGCAGCGCTGGTTACGTCGGATTTATCTCGAATTCCGGGAACTCGATTTGCGCCTTCTACTGGCAGATCTAACCTCTTCGATCCGTTTTGGGTCATAAAGTCAGTGAATTAAGGGTTTTTTCGTACAAACTTGACCTTAAAAAAGTTGGGAACGCGGACCGTTCTGGCGCGTTAGTCCCGCCAGACTTCCCTACGTTCACAACCGGGCTCTAGGAGGTACGCCATGTGGCTCACGCTGTTTTGCGTCGTCATCAGCATCTCCCTTGGCCTCGCCTTGGGGGCGATGGTTGTCGATTCCTACGAGGAGAACGCTTGGCCCTGAACACGGATCAGTGGGAAAGGCTCAGGCGGCCGAAGGGCCGCCTATTTTTTGCCTAAGCAGGCATTCCGGAACTTTGCAATAATATCGGCATGCCGCCGCCGATAATGCTGTCGAGGCGCTTTGCGCCTCTCTTCTGGTGCCAGTTTTTCGCTGCCTTCAATGACAATTTTCTAAAGACCGCCTTGGTTTTTGTGGTTCTGTTCCATTTGAGCCCGCGTAATGCCGAAGCACTGATTACGCTCGCGAGCGCAATCTTCATCGCTCCCTATTTTTTTCTGTCTGCGCTTGGCGGCGAGTTGGCCGATCGCTACGACAAGGCGAAGGTCGCCCAACGTCTGAAATTCGTCGAAATCTTTGTAGCCGCGCTCGCTGCGTGGGGATATGTGCAGGCGTCGCTGCCGCTGCTGTACGGCGCGCTGTTCGGGTTTGGCGTGCTCGCGGCGCTGTTTGGACCTATCAAGTATGGAATTCTTCCGGATCATCTGCGCCGACAACAATTGCCGACCGGTAACGCATTGGTTGAAGGCGCGACGTTTGTGGCCATCCTTTTGGGAACCATTGCCGGCGGTCTCGCTGCGCGCGGCGAAGGAAGCCACGCCCTCTTTGCGGCGTTGGTCATAGGCTTTGCTGTCGCGTGCTGGCTATCGGCGCAGCTGATCCCCGCGACCGGCGAGGCTGCGCCGGACCTCAGGATCTCGGCCAATATCGCCACCTCGACGGCCGCAATGATCCGCCATTTGCGCGCCGACCCGCGGCTTTGGTGGGGCGCGATGGTAACGAGTTGGTTTTGGCTCGTCGGCATTATTGTGCTGTCGCTGTTGCCACCGATGATCAAGACTCTCATCGGTGGGAACGAAGACACAGTCACAGCGTATCTTGCGATATTCACGATTGCAGTTGGTACCGGCTCTGGTCTAGCCGCGGCAATCGCGCGTGGCCGGATTGTGCTCAGTACGACGCTTGTCGGCGCCGTGCTGCTGGGCGTCTTTGCAATTGATCTCGGCGCGGCGACACTTGGCGCAGCGCCGGCTGCATCTCCCCAAGGGCCTGCCGCGGTCTTTGCATCGGAGATTGGGATCCGCGTGGCCGCGGATCTGTGCGGTCTTGCGGTCGCGGGCGGCCTTTTTATCGTGCCGGCTTTTTCGGCGGTGCAGGCCTGGAGCGATGTAGACTATCGCGCGCGCACCATCGCTGCGGTCAATGTGCTCAACGCCGCCTTCATGACCGGCGCGACAGTCCTTGTGGCAATTATGCAGAAGTTCGGAGCAACCATCCCCGCGCTGTTTCTACTGATCGGCACGCTGACGCTTCTGGTTGCGCTGGCAATCTGGAAGACGATGCCGAAATCCGAATAGTTCACTTCCGCATTTTCAACACGCGATCAACCATCTCCCCGGCGACACCGAGATAGTTCACAGGGTCGACCAGCTTTTCAAGTTTCTTGCGGTCGGCGTGCTTGGCGATCTCCTTGTTCTCCGCGAGCAGGTCGAGCAGCGGCCGTCCAGTCTTCACGACGTCACGGCAGATGTCATAGACGAGATCGTGCGCCTTGTTGCGTCCGAGCTCCGCGCCCAGGCCCATCATCACCGCTTCCGACATGATCAATCCTTTGGTGATCTCCAGATTTTCACGCATTTTCTTCTCGTTGACTTGAAGGCCCTCGACAAGGAAGCGTGTCTGCGCAAGCGCGCCCGCTGACAGCATGAAGATCTCAGGCAAAGCGATCCATTCGATTTCCCAAGGTCCTGTCGCGCGCTCGTGGTCTTCGACCTGCGCCTCAAGCAGGGCGGCGGCGAGCTGGCGCACCATTGCAGTCTGCGCTGTGATGTAGACCGATGAAATCGGGTTGCGCTTCTGCGGCATTGTCGACGACGAACCACGGCCGGCGTGGAACGGCTCGTAGACCTCTTCGACTTCAGTCTGCATCAGAAGCTTCACGTCGAATGCGATCTTGCCGCAGCTTCCGGTGACGAGCCCGAGGAAACATCCGACCTCCGCGATGCGGTCGCGCACCGTGTGCCAGGAGATTTCCGGCTGGCCGAGCTTGAGCTCCTTCATCAGCTCGCCCTGCACTTTCAGGCCATCCTTGCCGAGCGAGGACAGAGTTCCGGCGGCGCCGCCGAATTCGCCAACGAGCACACGTGGCTTCATTTCCTTGAGGCGCTGCTTGTGCCGTTCGAACGCGGCCAGCATTGTCGCCATCTTGTATCCAAACGTGATAGGCACGGCCTGTTGCAGGTTGCTTCGCCCGGCCATCGGCGTGTCGCGGTATTTTTTCGCGAGCAAGGCGAGGCCATCGCAGATTCCATCTATATCGTTCTCGATGATCGCGAGCGCCTCACGAATCTGCATGATCGTGGCAGTGTCGGTGATGTCCTGGGTGGTGGCTCCCCAATGCGACCATTCCCCGAGCCCATCCTTGCAGAACTTCACGAGCTGCTGCACGACAGGCAGAACCGGATAGCCGATCCTCTCGGTGGCCTCCTTCAGTTTCGCGATATCGATCTTGTCGACCGAACAGTGGCGCACGATTTCAGCGGCGGCTTCCTTCGGAATGATACCGAGCTTGGCTTGCGCGCGCGCAAGCGCGGCCTCGAAATCGAGATATTTTTGCACCCGACTCTCATCCGAAAAGACATTCCGCATCGCTTCAGTCGTGAAGATGTCGCGGAATACAGCGGAATCGAGGATCGTTGAGGGCATTCGATATTCTCCTGTCGGTTGCACGTTAGCCGTTCGGCCCGCCCGATCAAGCGCATGTCGCAGTCAAGCGTCGCGTGGACGCGCCGTTGCGGCCATGCAAGGCCATTGCTACGCTGATTCAAACGGCATCAAACAAACAAAGTGGGAGGATCAGCCATGCCGATTTCCATCGACCGTCGCAGGCTGCTTGGAGGCAGCGCAGCTATTGGTCTGGCTGGCGCGTTTCCACGCCGTCTTCAGGCACAGGAGCCGCGGACGAAGATACGCGTTGGTCTGGTGCGGCTAATCTCATCGGGTCCCATCTTCATCGCCGAGGCAAAAAACTTTTTCGAAAGGGTCAATCTCGACGTGGAGCTGAAATATTTTGCGGACGGCGCCCTCGCCATGCCGGCGCTCGTTGCTGGTGAGCTCGACCTCACGGCGTCGACGCTCAATGCTGGCCTGTTCAACGCGGTCGCGAAAGGTGCGCCTTACAAGCTGATCCTTGATCGGGGTATCGAAAAGCCAGGCTCGGGCTCAATGACGATCGTCGCCAGCAATGCGATGCATGAGGCCGGGTACACCTCAACCGACAAAGCCAAGCTGCTCAAAGGCAAAAAGGTCGCGATCCAGGCGCCCGGCAGCATCGATCAGTATTTGTTCGGCCGCGCCGCCGAAAAAGCGGGCCTTGATCCGACACAGGATCTCAACTGGTCGAGCGGCATGCCTTATCCCGACATGATCAAGCTGATGGGTGCGGGGCAGGCGGACGCCGCCAACATTCCGGTGCCGCTCGCTTATCTCGCAGAGAAGAACAATGTCGGAAAAATCATCGGCGCCGGTTCCGATATCGAGCCCAATGCCCAACTTGCCTGCTGGGTCATGTCGTCGAAATTCCTCGCGGAAAACAAGTCCGCGGCTGTGCGTTTCGCAATGGCGCACACTTACGCCGGCCGTCTCTTCAACAAGGCTGCAGCGGCGAAGGATGCTGACGTGATCAAAATAGTCTCGGACGCCACCAAAGTGCCAGCGCCATTGATCGAACGGGCGGCGCCACGCTGGACCTGGTTCGACGAGAAAGGAATGCCCAACGTCGAATCGTGCGTTGAGCAAGGCAAGTTCTGGAACAAGATCAAGCTCGTGAACGCCACGGTGACGAAAGAGCAACTGTTTGACTTGTCGCCAGCAACCGAAGCCGATGCAAGGTTGGGCAAGAGTAATCCGTTCACGTGATTGCCGCGAATTATGCCGGCGGTTGCGATCGAGTTTGACGAAATAGGGCTGACGTTCGCGCCAGCGTCTACCATGCCCACGACCGCACTCGAGGCGGTCACCTGCGGCTTCGAGCCAGGCAAGGTGACCGCATTGATCGGTCCCAGTGGTTGCGGCAAGAGCACGCTACTGCAGATTGCACGCGGCTTCCTTGAACCGACGCGCGGAATGTTGCGCTTTCTCGAGCGCGCGAACGGCAAAGCGACAACGCGGCCGGCCATGTCTACGGTATGGCAAGCGTTCAATTTGTTCCCGTGGCTTACGGTCATAGACAACGTCGCCTTTGGTCTCGACCTGGCCGGAGTTGCAAAGGACGAGCGGGACTCGCGGGCGAGGCGCGCAATAGCCGCAGTGGATCTCACCGGCTTTGAAGACAGGTATCCGCGCCAACTATCGGGCGGCATGCGTCAGCGGGTGGGTCTCGCGCGCGCGCTTGTGATGGAGCCGGAGGTCTTGCTGCTCGATGAGCCGTTCGGCGCGCTCGACGCGCAAACCAGGCTTGTCTTACAGGAGCAGCTGGCGCGATTGGTTGAAACCAGCGGCACCACTGCGATCCTGGTCACGCACTCGATCGAGGAGGCGATCTTGCTCGCGGACACGATTTTGGTAATGACGGCGCGGCCGGGCCGTATCGCTGCTTGTATTGAGGTCGATTTACCAAGGCCACGCAGTGTTGCAACCACACGCGATCCCGGCTTTTCGGCGCTATTTGACCGGATCTACGGGCTGCTGCGTGATGAAGTCATGCGGGCGATGGTCGGCGGGCAGGGGGTGGCCCAATGAGCATTTCGCCCGTTGCAAAAAACGATGCGCCGGTGCGGACCAAGGCTGGTTACGCGCTTCTTGACGATCCGCGCGTGCTTGGCTGGGGTTCGATCATCCTGGTGCTGGTCGTCTGGGAACTTACCGCGCGTCTGTTCAATGTCTCGGCGCTGTATTTGCCACGGCCCTCGCAGATCGTCGTCGCACTGATCACGTTGTTCGGAAGTGGAAACCTTGCCTACGACCTTGGCGTCACGCTGTGGCGTATTTTCGCGGGCTTTGCCATTGCGCTGGTGAGCGGAACGCTTCTTGGGCTCTGGATCGCGACATCTTTTCGCGCGCGTGCTGTGGCGGACATGTTTATTGCCGCGCTCTATCCGCTTCCTAAAATCACGCTCATTCCACTCCTGATTATCTGGCTCGGGACAGGCGGACCGTTCATGCTCACGATCAGTTTCCTCGGTGCCATCTTCCCAATCGTGATCAATACTGTTCTCGGCGTTAGCCAATGCGATCCCGGTCTTGTGCTTGCGGCGCGCGATCTCGGCGCCAGACCGCGGCAGATCATGCGGCGCGTGCTCTTGCCGAGCGCGATCCCGTCGATCTTCGCTGGCGTGCGGCTTGGACTCGGCGTTTCGATCATACTTGTGGTAGCGGCCGAGATGGTTGTCGGAAAGGCCGGGCTCGGGGCACGGCTGTATCTCGCTGGGCAAATCCTCGAGACCGAGCAGGTATTTGCCATACTGATTGTGCTCGCGATGTTGGGTATCATCGTGACCAAAGCCCAGGATGCGGTCGACGCTGCGCTCGGCAACTGGCGCGTGGATTGAAGAATCGGAGAATCGGAAGGAGTGTTCACATGACAGTTATGACCAAGCCGGAAAAAACGTTCCGTCTCGATCCTGTACATCCAAAACCGGAAGAGGCACACACGATGCCATATGCGCCGGCCATCCACATCGTCGGGGCCTGTGATCTCATGTTTATTTCGGGCGCAACGTCATCGCCGCTTTATCACAAGCATCCACATGTCGATGAAGAGCACGTGCAGCCACACGCGATCGAGGAGCAGACCGAGCGGGCGATGGCGTCGATCAAATCCATCCTGGACCATGTCGGGGCGAGCTGGCGCGATGTGGTGAAAATTACGAAGTATCTGACCGACTTTCGTGACGCTGATGCAATGCATCGTACGATGGGCAAGCATTTCGGCGACTGGAGGCCAGCCAGCACGACAGTCTGCATCAACCAGCTGTCGTCTCCGGGCGCACGCGTCGAGCTTGACATGATCGTCGCACTGCCCAAGAAGGCGACGTGACGCTTCCTCCGCATCTCGCGCGCATTGTCGAAGCCGAATATCCGCGCTTCTCCGAGCAGGAGATGACACGGCGTCGTGCCGCCATTGAAGCGCTGCTGACGCAGGCCGAATGCGACCATCTGGTGTTTTGCGGCGCCAATCGTTTCGGCTCGGCCGTCCAGTGGCTCACGCAATGGCCGGTAACTGCGGAGGCCGTCGGGGTGCTTACGCCGCGTGAGCGGGACGCGTTATTCGTTCAGTATGTCAATCACGCACCGCAGGCCCACATTCTTGCTGCCAAGGCCGATGTGGCTTGGGGTGGGGAATCCTCAATTGCGGCGGCGATAAAGACGCTCGAACGACGCGGCGCGCGAATGGATCGCGTTGCCACGCTTGGGCCGATGACATTCGAACAGCATGCGGCCGTGTCTGCAACATTTGGAACGCTCAAAAGCCTCAACCGTGACTACATCCGCCTGCGGCAGGTCAAATCAGCCGAGGAGCTCGATTGGTTGCGGATCGGCGCGTACTTCAGCGACTTGGGCATGGCGGCACTGCGCGAGGGAGTGAAGCCCGGCTTGAACGAAAGGGAGCTCGGCGACGTGGTTGAGCGCGCGTACATTCGGCATGGCGCTGTTCACGTCATTCACTACTTCGGGGTGACGTCGATGGAGGCACCTGATCTGGGCGTGCCGCGCCAGTTTCCGCGCGTGCGGCGCGTCCAGCCGGGCGACATCGTGGTGGCAGAGATTACCGCGGCGTTCTGGGATCATCCGGGTCAGGTGCTGCGCAGTTTTGCGCTCGGGGAGCCGAGCAGACTCTACCGCGACCTGCACGCGGCGGCCGATGCTGCTTTCGATGCGATTGCGTCGGCGCTCAAAGCGGGCGCAACTCCGGCGCAGGTCATCGAAGCTTCAGGTGTCATCGAGGACGCCGGCTTCACAATCATCGACGATCTTCTGCATGGCTACGGCGGAGGTTATTTGCCGCCAATTCTCGGCAGCAAGAGCCGTCCGGCGGGTCGGGTACCAGATGATCCGTTTCAGGCCGGGCAAACGGTCGTGATTCAGCCCAACGTAGTGACGCGTGATGCGAAGGCCGGCGTGCAGACCGGCGAGATGGTTCTGATCACCGATATGGGAATCGAGCGGATGCACACATTGCCGCTCGGCTTTCAGACTATTTGAGTTGTTCCATCATCCAATCCGCGCTTTGCGACCGCCAGCGGTACGCGCGGTTCGTCGCAATGTGGTTGCCATCCTCAATCATCATCAGCTCCACCGGCCCCTTCGCTTCGCTTGCAAGACGCTCGGCATCCTTCGCCGGAACGATGCGATCGAGCCGACCGTTCACGATGAAAAGCGGACAGGTAATGTTTTGCGCGACGCCTTCCAATGAAAGAGTGGCAGCGTTCTTGCGCGCCTCGTTCTGCGTTTTGCAGTGGCTGCGCACACGGAATGCTTCGCGCGTGAGTTCCGGCAGGCCGTCCCAGGCCGCGCCCCAGTTGAACGGTCCACCCAGGGCGATGCAGGCCTTGATGCGCTTGTCGAAGGCTGCCGCACGCGGCGCATAGTAACCGCCAAGACTGACGCCCCACATGCCGGTGCGCTTGGCATCGAGGTCGCCGCGTTTTTCGACGAAGTCGAGTACGGCCTTCACGGGCACTTCATAGTCGCCGCGGATGGCAAAATCGTATTGCGCTTCACCTTGTCCCGGCCCCTCGAACAGCAATGTCGCAATTCCGCGTGCCAGAAACGGTGCTTCGTAGGCGTCGCCTTCCTCTTTCGTGGAGTCGAGCCCGACCGCCATGACAAGAACGGGCGGCTTTTCGATGCCTGCCGGCTTGCGCAGGATGCCGGCCAGCGTCTTGCCCTGATAGGGAATTTCGACACGTTCGCCGGATGGCCGGAGATAAGGAAGGGCGGCTTGCCGGCACTCGATCTGCTTCTTGTGCGCGGCCTTCATCTGCCCCTGATCGTGCACGAAGAGGAATGATGCAAAGTGATAGTAGACGCCGGCGCGCTGCAGGCACTCGCCGGCAGTCAGCAGGCGCTTCTTCGCGAGCGCTTCGCGACCGAGCTGTTCGTGATGCGCGGCACGTTTCGACCAGGCGCCGCACCACTCGTCGTAGGACGCTATTGAACTCGTGAGCTCCTCGAAGTCGGTGAGCACGACGCCGTTGGCAACGAAACGCGGGCCCCAATGTGCGACGGCAGCCTTGAGGCGGGGATCGGATGACATGCGCTTGGAATCCTCAGCGTTCGAGCTGGAATTCGGCTTCGCGAGCTTCGCGCATCAACGTGTTCCACACCCTTTCGCGCAGCTCTGCAAAACGCGGCTCACGCAGCGTTTCGCGCGTGCGGGGGGTCGGGAGGTCGATTGTGATCGTCTCATGGATGCTCGAGGGGCGTCCCTTGAGGACGATCACGCGATGACCTAGCAGCACGGCCTCTTCGATCGAGTGCGTGACGAAGATCATCGCGGTCGGACGTTGGTCCCAAATGTGCAACAGTTCGAACTGGAGAATTTCTCGAGTCTGAGCGTCTACAGCCGCGAACGGCTCATCCATCAGCAGAACATTGGGCTCGACCGCCAGCGCACGGGCAAGGCCGCAACGCTGCTGCATGCCGCCCGACATCTGGTACGGAAATGCATTTTCGAAGCCACCAAGCCCAACCAGCTTGATGAACTCCGGCACTTTGCGTTCGATCTCCGCCTTCGGCGCGCCGGCCATGCGAAGCCCATAAGCGACGTTTTCGAACACTGTCTTCCAAGGAAACAGTCCGAAGTGCTGAAAGACCATGGCGACGCCGGCGATCGGCTCGGTAACACGCTCTTGGCCAACCCAGATTTCCCCGGCATCGTGCGGCAACAAACCGTCGACGCAGCGAAGCAACGTCGTCTTGCCACAGCCGGAAGGGCCGACGATTGCCACGATCTCCCGTTCACCGACATCAAAGTCGATTTTGCGGAACACTTCGAGCGCACCGTAATGCTTGCCGAGGCCACGGACACGAATGCGAGGCTCGCTCTTGGGGGCCTGCGACCCTGGCGCCTTTCGGGTAGCGGAAGCTGTCGTTGCTTGACTTGTCACTCTGCTGCCTGCCTTGCGGGTTTTGAATTGATCTTTGCCAAGCCGTCTTCGACCCGCTTGGACCCACCCGCGCAGCGTTTGAGTTCAGCAATCATGGCAGGGTCGTCGACCATCGAAGGATCGGCATAGCTAATACGAGGTTTCGACATCGTCAGTGAATCTCCCGGAAAAAATCACCACCGCCCCGCGGCGCCGGCCGGTTGCGATGGCCGCGCATGTTGCCGCAACGTCTGTGCACGGGCAACGGCGAGCGACTGTGTTTCGGTAACCGTGCCTTAGTCTTGATCGTCCTCCAGATGGACGTCGTGCCGCGCGGAGCGTGCGGTTGTCGCCTTTAATTGACGGGCACTTTTTGAATACGGCGGCGCGCATCACGCTGAATCGATTCTTACCGGACGCGATATGCTTCGAACCAGTAGTGTTAATGTCGTGCAAGGTTACCCTAAAGTTGATCGAATTTCGGATACCACATTTAAACGCTACGAGTTCATGCGGTCTTCAGCATAGGCACAATTGCGACGGCGATATTAGTAATTCAATACTGCCTGGCCCCTAGTGTTCCATCGAATAGACCGGGGAAGAGTTCGGTCGCGTCAAACGGGGCTTACCGTCGTGCGTGCCAGTACCATTGTAATGATCGGGTTTGCCGTCGTCTTCGGCTTGCTCGCTGTTTTCATCGCGCAAGTCTGGCTGAACAATCAGGCCAGCCTCCGTGCGAAGGTCGAACCGGCGAAAACGATTGCATCGCAAACCGTCGTGGTCGCGAAGCAGCCGCTGCGATTCGGTACCGAGCTCACTGCGGCGATGCTCCAGGAAGTGCCGTGGCCCTCTGACGCGCTGCCGAACGGCGCGTTCGCAAAGATCCACGACATCATGGCAGGTGGCCGCCGCGTCGTGCTCGCCGCCATAGAAGCGAATGAGCCAGTGCTCTCGCTCAAGATCACCGGCCCTGGTCAGCGGGCGACGCTCTCTGCGCTCGTCAAGCCGGGTATGAAGGCTGTGACCATCCGCGTCAACGACGTCGAAGGAGTGGGCGGCTTTGTACTGCCGGGCGATCACGTCGACGTTGTGCTCACGCGCCAGATCGAGAAGGGCTCGGCAACGACTCAGGTTGTTTTGCAGAACACGCGCGTGCTCGCCGTCGATCAAATCGCCGACGAGCGTGCGCAGAAAGCCACCGTCGCAAAATCGGTGACGTTGGAAGTCGATACAGTCGACGCACAGAAACTGTGGCTCGCATCGTCGGTAGGCAGCCTTTCTCTGATGCTGCGCAAGGCCGGCGAAACGGCCGAAGTGCGGACCCGCAAGGTCACGCTTGAGGACCTGGCAAACCACGAACCGGTGGCTGACAAGGGGACAACGACAACGGTCACCGTAACGCGCGCGGCTGCGAAGCAGGATTACACCGTCCCGGCCGAAGGAAGTCAGGGGGTCTCGGCCGAGACGGGGCGGAGGAGTGTGGCCTGGTAAGTCCGGGCCTTGGATCAATCAAGGGGTGGGGAGTGAGTCGTGAAAAAGCATAATGAGATGAGCGCCGGCTTCAGCTGGCGGACCGTGGACAGGGCCAGGAAGCATGGCAACTGGCTTCGAGATCTTGTGATTGCTCTGGCCATTGCGATGGCAGCGTCCATCTTGGGCATGATCGGCGACGCGTACGCCCAGGGCAAATCCATCCAGATCAGCGGCAACAATCGCACCGTCATGGTGACCGTGCCGATTGGCAAGTCGGAAGACGTCCGGACCGATACAAGTTTCGTCGACGTCGTGGTCGGCGATCCGGACGTCGCGGACGTCAACCCGTTGACTGATCGCGCATTGTCGATCCTCGGAAAAAAGATCGGCACTACCCGCGTGTCGATCTATGCCGAGGGCAAGAAGCTGGTCGGTATTTTCGACGTGGAAGTATCCTACGACATCACCCGGTTGACCAACGAACTGCGCCGGCGTTTCCCCGGTTCGCAAATCCAGGCTTCGACGGTCAATGGACGGATCATGCTGTCGGGCGAAGCCCCCGACGCAGCGACACTCGACAAGGCCGTGACCATCGCGCGTCAGTTCGGACCCGGGGTCATCAATTCCGTTTCAGTCATGTCGCCTCAGCAGGTGATGCTTGAAGTGCGGTTTATCGAAATTTCCCGCACGGCAGGCCGGGAATTGGGCGTTCAGTGGAATCGCTTCGGCGACAGCACGATTACCAACATCGGCAATCGGGTTTCACCGAACAATCTGCCACTGACGGCGGCCACCATCGCCGGTGAAGCAGCCGCAGGTGTCCTTTCGAACTCGTCGCCATTCGGTTTTCTCGTCGGCCGCATTGTCTCGAGCGGTGTTACGACCGACGTGATGATCAATGCTCTTGAACAGAAGGGCATCGCGCGCAGCCTGGCAGAGCCCAATCTGGTGGCCTTGTCTGGTGATACCGCAAGCTTTCTCGCCGGCGGCGAATACCCGATCCCGGTTTCTGGGTCCTTCGGCAGCATCACTGTCGACTACAAGAAATACGGTGTCGGACTTGCGTTTACACCGACCGTGCTCGGTGGGGGCCTAGTCAACATGCGCATCGAGCCCGAAGTCAGCCAGATCGACACAACTCGTACGGTGTCGGTCAGCAACGGCATTTCGGTGCCAGCGCTGATCGTGCGCCGCGCATCGACGACGGTGGAGCTGCGCGATGGGCAGAGCTTTGTGATCGGCGGGCTGCTGCAAACCGACGGAAAGAACGCCATCGAGCAGTTGCCCTGGCTTGGCAGCGTCCCGGTGCTCGGCGCTCTGTTCTCCAGCAAGTCGTATCAGAAGAACGAGACAGACCTTGTCATCATTGTCACACCGCACATTGTGCGTCCGGCGCGGCCCGGCGACGAGATCAAGGCGCCGACCGACGACACGTTGCCCCCGAATGATGTTGACTTCTTCCTGCTCGGGAAGACCGAAGTCACGCGGGAGCAGGCAAAGGAACTGACGCCGAAGACGGCCCGTATCGCCATCGCCGCGGACAAGCCGTTCACCGGTCACATGCTCGATCTGCCGAAGGGGGAATCCAATGCGGCCATTCAGTAAAGCAATGCGCCCGATCGCGCTTGTCATCGCGCTCGCCACTCTTGGCGGCTGCTCGGAGTACCTTGATCGCCGCGAAACGATTGCTCTGTCTGGTGGCAATGCTGTCGCAACGAACGTTGTGACGCACATGGTCGATCCATGGCCGCGCGAAAGTGCCAACCGCAATATCGCATTCAACGGCGCGAAGATCGAAGGCGCGTTCGAACGCTACCGCACCAATCGGGTCATTACACCGCGGGGCATCGGCACCTCCAGCACGTATGACTCTGCGCCCGCCCCAGCGGCTCCAAGTGCCCCAGCTGGGTCTGGCGTGACGGCGCCTGCGGCAGCCGTGAAATAACAAGCTTCGGTCGCACCATGCGCATTGGACGTAACGACAACACGAATCGGACCCGCGTCGTGGTTCTTACCGCCGACGCGGAGTTCGACAATTCGGTGCGTTCGACGTTTGGTGCATCGGCAGCGATCGAACTTGCGGTCGCTTCTGGCCGTCTGGCCGAGCAAGGCGACACGCTCGAGGTGTCTGGTGCAACCGTCGTCGTGCTCGATTTCGACGCTGGCCGCGCGGAAGAAATGGCTGCCCTCGCACGGCTGATGGCACGAATCGGCACTTGGCCGCCCGTCATCACGGTAACCCAGAAGTTCGACGAAAACGTCGCACGGGTTCTGCTGCAGATGCGTGTTGCGGACTTTTTGGTCAAGCCGGTCGCGCCGATCGATTTGGTCCGCGCCTGCGCACGTGTGTCCAAGGGCTCCGGGGGAGGTGCAGAACCGACCGAGGCCAAGATCTACACATTTCTGCCCGCAGTGGGCGGCGCCGGGGTGACGACGCTCGCCGTGCAGACGGCAATGATCCTGCTCAACAGCGGAGGCCCGCGCGCGAAGCCCTCGACCTGTCTGGTTGATCTAGACTTTCAGCATGGCGCGGTCGCCGACTATCTCGATCTCGAGCCGCGTCTCAACCTTGCGGAAATCGAGCCGCGTCCGGATCGTCTCGACCGGCAGTTGCTGGAAGTGATGCTCTCGTATCATGCGTCCGGTCTTGCCGTCGTTGCCGCGCCGAACCGGCCGGCCGAGATGCGTTCATTTGATCCCGACGTCGTAACGCGATTGCTCGATCTTGTGTCCACCAATTTTGAATACGTCGTCTTTGATATGCCGCGCACGTGGTTCTCGTGGACTGACAGTGTTCTGCTCGGTTCGAACAAGTTGTTTATTGTCAGTGAAACCACCGTTCCTGGTCTGCGTCACGCCAAGCAGCTGGTAGCGGCGATCGCAGAGCGGTTGGGCGAGGGACCAAACCCGCAGGTGATCGTCAACCGCTTTGCCCAGAAGATGTTTGACTCAGGTCTGCGTCGTGGCGACCTTGCGCAGACGCTCGGTGACGCCTTCCTGAGCGCGATTCCAAACGACTATGCCCTTGTTCGGGAGGCGATCGACCGCGGCGTGCCGCTCGATGAGGTCAAACCCGGCAATAAGATCACCGCCGAACTCAAGAAACTCGTGCTGGATTTGCCAGCGTCGAAATCGGCCGGTGACGGACAGCCGGTGCCTTTCCTGAAGAAACTCAAGCTCCCGATGGTAGGCTAAGATGGTAGGCCGTTTCACCGCTCGTCGCACGACAACGCCGGAGCCGGCGCCGCCGCAAGAATCCTCTTCGACGACGCTCGAAGGCTTGTCCTGGACGGTACTTCCTGAGACGAGCGCCGAACAGGCCGCCGCTCCTGCGGAAAGCCCGTTGCTCAGCGACAAGCTGCTCGATGCCAAGGTGCGCCTGCATCGGCGCCTGATCGAGGAAATCAACCTCTCTGCACTGGACAAGGTTCCCGAAGAGGAAATCCGTCGCCACGTCCAGCAGCTCGTTTCGCAGTATGTGCTAGTGGAGCGCCTGCCGCTCAACACACAGGAATTGAGCGATTTTGTTTCTGAAATCCTCGATGAAATGACGGGCCTCGGCCCGCTTGAGCCGCTGCTCAAGGATCCGACCATCAACGACATCCTGATCAACGGCCACGAGTGCGTTTACGTGGAACGGGCCGGCGTGCTTGAGCCGCTGTCGGTGCGCTTCAAAGACGAGAATCACCTGTTGCGCATCATCAACAAGATCGTGTCCGCGGTCGGACGCCGCGTCGATGAATCTCACCCGCTTTGCGACGCCCGTTTGCAGGATGGCTCGCGCGTCAACGTCGCAGTGCGGCCGATTGGTGTCGACGGCCCGCTGGTCTCAATCCGTAAATTCTCTAAGAAGCCGTTCAACCTCACCAAGCTGGTTGATGTCGGCGCTTTGCGCCAGCCGATGGCAGAGTTACTTGCGGCCGCGGTGAAATCGCGGGTCACCACGATTATCTCCGGCGGCACCGGCTCCGGTAAGACGACGATGCTAAACGCGTTGTCCGCCTTCATCTCGGAAAAAGAGCGCCTCCTGACGATCGAAGACGCTGCTGAATTGCAACTGCAGCAACCGCATGTCGGTCGCATGGAAACGCGTCCGCCGAACATCGAAGGCAAAGGCGAAATTCGCCAGCGCGAGCTTGTCAAAAACGCGCTGCGTATGCGCCCCGACCGCATTATCCTCGGCGAGTGCCGCGGCGAAGAGGCCTTCGACATGTTGCAGGCCATGAACACCGGTCACGAAGGGTCGATGGCCACGATCCACGCCAACACGCCGCGCGATGCAATTTCGCGTCTCGAGCAGATGATCGGCATGGCAGGTCTGCCAATGACCGTTGCTTCCATCCGTAGCCAGATTGCGAATGCTATCCAGCTCATCGTTCAGCTGCAGCGCCAGTCGGATGGCAAGCGCAAAGTGACGTCGATTGCCGAGGTGACCGGGCTCGAGGGCGACATCATTCAGATGCAGGAAATCTTCAAGTTCGTGCGAACCGGCTCCGCCCCCGACGGGACCGTGCAGGGGCACTTCCAGGCGACCGGCGTGCGCCCGCGCTTCCTGTCACACCTTACGAATTTGGGGATCAACATTCCCGGCAGCTATTTCGATCCCTCGAAGCAGCTCTAACCGGCCATGTCCAACTTCAATTCGATCTATCTGTTCTACATCTTCATCGGCCTTTCGGCGGCGATGTTTGCCGAAGGCGTATATCTGCTTGTCTACAGCAACGCGTCCTACCGCAAAAAGATCAATCGCCGCCTCAAGGTGATGTCTGACAAGACCGACCGTGAAAGTGTACTCGTGCAATTGCGGCGCGAGCGGGGTCTGACCAGCGGCGGCGACTACCGGTTGCCATTGATCAATCTCAATCAATTGCTGCTGCAATCAGGGCTTTCAATCGGTCTTGGCCGTCTGGTCCTCCTCGTCCTGTTCGGAATGGTGGGCATGTTCGCTGCCGTGTTGTTTTTTAACGGCACGTTGACACAAGCGACCCTTGTCAGCCTTGTCGGCGGCATCGTCTTGCCGCCACTGACGCTGAAGTTCTTGCGCAGCCGCCGCCAGAAAAAGTTCAGCGCGCAGTTCCCGGACTCCATCGATATCATCGTCCGATCATTGCGAGCCGGCCATCCGGTGCCTATCGCAATCACGATGGTCGGCAAGGAAATGCCCGACCCGATCGGCTCGGAGTTCGGCATCGTCTCGGACGAAATGACCTATGGATCCGATCTCGAGACCGCGATGCGCAATCTGTACTTCCGCGTGGGCACGGATGATTTGCCGCTATTCGTTACAGCGGTCGCAATTCAGCGGTCGACCGGCGGCAATCTGGGTGAGATTCTTGAAAATCTTTCTTCGGTCATCCGCGACCGCTTCAAGATGCGCCGCAAGATTCGTGCGCTCGCTGCTGAAGGCCGCGCTTCCGCACTGATTCTTTCGTCACTGCCGATCGGTATGTTTGCCGTCATTCAGTTTCTCGTTCCCAGCTTCTACGCAAGCGTCTGGGATCAGAACCTGACGAAAATCGCTCTCACACTTGCAGGGTGCTGGATGGCCGTCGGCAATTTCATCATGTACCGCATGGTCAACTTCAGGATCTGACCATGAGCTCGGTAGTCGCCGTATTCGGAAACATGCTGCAGGACGGCAGCGCCATGGTGATGGGGTTGCTGGTCTTCCTTGCTGCCGGCACCTTGGCCTTCTCGGTAATGGCAGCAGTTCGCATTCGCGGATCGGTCAAACGCCGCACGGCGCGCATTCTGACCGACGACGAGCGCAAAACCAATCATGGGCGCTCGCTGCAGTATTCCAGCCAGAAAACAGTAGCCAGGCTGATTGAATACACGACGAAACACTATGGGTCGGCAAACGACGAGAACATGAAGGTGTTGCGCCGGCGGCTTGTGCAGGCGGGTATTTACGACCCGCGCGGCGTTGCTTTCTTCTTCATTGCGCGTACGGCTCTGGCGGTCGGTCTCTCCTTTGCGGTCTTCGTGCTTTTGCCGCTCGTGCGGCCGACAGGCGGTACTTTTTTCTGGATGATGGTGATTGCCGCGGGCGTTGCCGGCTATGTCGGTCCGAGCATTTACATCGACAAGCGGATCTCGGCGCGCAAACTCGAACATCGTTCAGGCTTTCCGGATTTCATGGATCTGCTCGTCGTGTGCGCGGACTCTGGACTTTCAATGGAGGCTTCGCTCGAGCGTGTTTCGCGGGAGCTGGGGCCGAGTTATCCCTCGCTTACCGCCAATATTCATCTGACAAATCTCGAAATCCGTGCTGGCCGGCCGCTCAAGGAAGCCCTCGAGCATTTCGCCGACCGTCTTGCACTTGAGGAATCGAAAGCGTTCGCCACCTTGATCAACCAATCGATTGATCTCGGCTCTAGCATTACCGACGCGATGCGCGTCTACAGCGACGATATGCGCCACAAGCGACTCTCCGCGGCGGAAGAAAAAGCCTATGCCCTGCCGGCCAAGCTGGCGGTCCCGATGATGGTCTGCATCTTCCCGGTGCTGTTCGTGGTCATTCTGCTCCCTGTGATCGTGCGCCTGCACGCGAAAGGCTACTTCTAGACCTTGCGTTGGTTTTGAGCGGAAAACGCCTCGGCGCGGGAAAGTGAAGAATTCTTAACCATCCTCCCATAGCCTGACGCAGTCCCGTATTTCGGGCGTTTCCGCAAGGCTCAGACATGCTTACTGGAATTGCCCGGCCCCTTATCATCATTACTGCCGGTTTGTGGGTGGCGGGGTGCACAACCTCCTCAAGTTTTTCGAACGTGTTTGGTCCCAAGACCCCCGGCGCGGAGGCGTCAGCGTCCGCTCAGATCGACGAGACGACTGAGCCCCAATTGACGGTGGACGGATCGCCGCGTGTGCAGCCAGTTGAGGAATCAACCGGCTCCGTCACGGCCCCTACGGGCAGGAAGACCACCCCTGGTCTGCTCGGCAGCGACCCCTACGATGAACTGAGCCTGGGCAAGAAGCAGTATCGTGCCAACAATTTCGGTCTCGCCGAGAAGCATTTCCGGTTGGCGGTCGAAAAGCATCCGCGCGATGCTGAAGCCTGGCTGGGGCTTGCGGCATCGTATGATCGTTTGCGCCGCTTCGATCTCGCCGACCGCGCCTATGCCCAGGCCGTTGGTATCCTTGGTCCCACGGTCGAGATTCTCAACAATCAAGGCTACTCATACATGCTGCGCGGCGACTACAAGCGCGCGCACGCGACGCTCGCCGCCGCCCGGCGTAAGGACCCGAACAATAAATACGTCCAAAACAATATTCGCCTCCTTGAAGAGAGCTACCGCAAGGGCAAGTCCGTCGAGTAAGAGTGCACAGCCCGAACGCTTTTGCGCGTTCGGGTGCTGGCGGAAATCGCCGGTTGTGCGAATATTCCCTGACAATCGGGGTTGATCGAGGGTAGGACTGTCGGGTGAGCCGGCAACCTCACGATCCACTCGCTGTCGTCCACCGAGTCCGCGGACCGGCGGGCGGTGTCGTGGTGAGAAAAGGACGCGCGGCCATGAAGACGATATGACAGACCCGCGCCCCGTTACCCTGATCACTGGAGCATCGGCTGGGATCGGCGTGGCTCTCGCCCGCGTATTTTCCCGTCACGGCTACGAGCTGGCGTTAGTAGCCCGGCGCGAAGACAGGTTGGAGGAGCTCGCCAACGAGATCGCAGCTTCCGGTGCCCCGCGGCCGATCGTCATTGCATGCGATCTGTCGAATCCCGGCGTCGCACGGCAGATCAGTGACGCGCTGACGTTACGAGGTGCCGAGCCACAATTCGTCGTCAACAATGCCGGTTTTGGTTTGGTCGGCCTGGCAACGGCACGCGACCGCGACGAACAACTACAGATGATCGATCTCAACGTGCGCGTGCTCACCGAACTGTCGATTGCCTTTGTCGACAGTCTTGCTCGTCATCATGGCGGGCTTCTCAATGTCGGTTCGATGGCCGGATTCATGCCTGGACCGGGCATGGCGGTCTACTACGCCACCAAAGCCTACGTGCTGTCCTTCACCGAAGCGCTGCACAGTGAACTCGCGTCGCGCGGGATCAAGGTCACCGTGTTGTGCCCGGGTCCTGTGCCGACCGAGTTTGCTGCGCGGGCTGGTATTAGCGATCGCAGCATGGCTCCAAGCCTGCTGACCAAATCAGCGGATGACGTCGCGGAAGCTGGTTATCGCGGTTTAATGGAGGGCCGCCGGACTGTTGTGCCGGGTTTCATCAACAATCTGGTCATCGCGCTGATCCGCTTTTTCCCGCGCCAACTGCTGCTCAGGGTCGTCGATTCCCGGCAGCGGCGCAGGTCAGCGCAAGGCACATAGCCGCCTTTCGCTCGGCCATATTTGCAAATGTCCGGATAGCAGCTAGTAACAGGCCGGCGCGCGAGCCGCGCCGAATCGCCATGTCGAAGCAGCCTATTCTTCTCATCCTGCATCAAGAACATTCGTCGCCCGGCCGCGTCGGACAGGCTCTGGCGAAGCTTGGCTATCCGCTCGACATCAGACGTCCCCGCTTTAATGATCCATTGCCGCAAACGATGGATGACCATGCCGGCGCAGTGATCTTCGGCGGTCCGCAAAGTGCCAATGACAACGAGGAGTTCGTCCATCGGGAGATCGACTGGATCGGCGTGCCGTTGCGCGACAAGAAGCCTTATCTCGGAATCTGCCTTGGTGCGCAGATGATGGCCCGTCACCTCGGTGCCCGCGTCTACCCGCATCCGCAGGGTCATGCCGAAGTCGGCTACTATCCGATCCGGCCGACCGACGCCGGACGGAAGATCTGTGACGAATGGCCGGACCACGTTTACCAATGGCACCGTGAAGGTTTCGATTTACCGTCCGGCAGCGAGCTCCTGGCGGAAGGCGACGCTTTTTCGGTGCAGGCGTTCCGCCTGGGGACCGGCTATGCGCTGCAGTTTCACCCAGAGGTCACGCACGCCATGATGTACCGATGGCTCGTCCGCGGTGCGCATCGCATGGAATTGCCGGGTGCAAAACAGCGTCACGAACACATTGCCGACCGTGCGGTCCACGATCACGCCTCTCGCAACTGGCTTGCTGCTTTTATCGATCACTGGATGGGATTCGCGTCTGCCAGTCGGACCAGCAAAAAATAACGGTCTGATCGTAGTTATTGGCGCGCCGCTGATCATGCCATTGACAAATCACTATTCGAACTGATCGTTGCAGCGGGGGTCGGGGCAAAACACGCGGAGGCGTGCGGATGGTGGATTCGGGAAACTCCACCCCTGTCACCGAGCGGCCGGTCCAATCGGCGCTGGGCGCCATATTGCGCGTGTCCGACGGTATTCTCGATCTTCTGCCAATTGCGACGTTCATCTGCGACGCGCGGGGCACCATCCTTCAATACAATCGTCACGCGGTGGCTGTCTGGGGTCGCGCACCACAACCGGGGCAGACGCACGAAGAATTCAGTCGAGGCTCCCTTTTTTTTGAACTCGATGGGTCGCAGGTCCGGCGGTCCATGGTTTCTGAAGTGCTGGCGACTGGGAAGCCGGTCCGAGACGTTGAGCGGATCGTCGAGCGGCCCGATGGCTCTAGCCTCATCGTGTCCGTAAATATTGATCCCCTATACGATGCAAAAGGTAACCTCGTTGGCGCGGTGAACTGTTTTCTCGACATCACCGAACGCAAACGAATGGATAACGCGCTTGAGCGGTCGCGATTGCATGCACTCGAGCAGGAACAGCGATTTGCCGCGACATACGAGCATGCTGCAATCGGAATATCCGAAATTGCCCCCGACGGCCGCTTTCTTCGGGTTAATGAGGCAATCTGTGCGATTACAGGATTTAGCCGCGAGCACCTGCTATCAAATATGTTGTTCACCCATACGCATCCTGACGATGCCGACCCGGATCGCCAGGCGTTCCGCAAACAGGTTGCGGGCGAGCTCAATTTCTATTCTGTCGAGAAACGATTCATTCGGCGTGATGGACGGGTGATCTGGATTTCGGTGCGCTCATCACCGGTCCGCGATGCCGATGACAGGCTGCTCTATGTTGTTCGCGTTGTTCAAGACATCACGGAGCGTAAGGCGGCGGAGCAGCGGCAGCGGCTGCTGATGGACGAGCTGAACCATCGCGTGAAAAATACCCTTGCTACGGTGCAATCGCTGGCAACTCAGACTGCCCGCGGTGCGGCTACGCCAGCTGCCTTCCGCGAGCGGTTCGAGGGCAGGCTGATTGCACTGTCAAAAGCTCATGATCAGCTCACCATGCACCATTGGGAAAACGCGGATCTGCGAGAGCTCTTGTCCGGCAGTCTTGCGCCGCATACCGGCACTACTCCCGATCGCGTTGTCCTTCGTGGCGAAGATGTTCTTTTGCGTCCCCGTGCCGTCCTGACGTTGGCGATGGCCGTGCACGAGTTGACGACGAATGCTGCGAAATATGGCGCATTATCGGTGCCCGGTGGGCGTGTCGAAGTCCAATGGCGCCCGGTCCGTTCAGAAAACGGCCAATCCTGCCTGCAGATCGAGTGGATCGAGCAGGGCGGACCGAATGTCGTTGAGCCCGAGCAGCATGGCTTCGGAACCAAGCTGATCGAAGGAAGCATCGCAGCCGAGCTCGCTGGCAAGACGCGGCTCACCTTCCAACCGCAGGGTCTGCGCTGCGAAATCACGATCCCTATGAAGGCAGCGACGATCGATCTTCAAGCGGGTGCGGGAGGAGATTCGCCCACCTAGTCCCGCTTCGCTGCGCCTTCGATTTTTCCTTAAGTTTGCTCGTCTTAGCAGTGTCGCAAATTGCTACTGCGCGAACTACAAAAAGCGCGATTGAGCGCCGCGCTTGTGTGGTACGTTGCGAGCGGCAACGTGGGTGGTAGTGCGATGTTGGCTTCCTGGGGCGGCGCGCAAGCGAACGTGTTGCACTTTGTAATGATCAAGCCGTCACACTACGACGACGACGGCTATCCCATTCAATGGGTCCGCTCTGCTATCCCTTCCAATACACTGGCCTGCCTGAACGCCCTTGCTGAAGATGCACGCCGGCGCGAGGTGTTGGGGCCAAATGTCCAAATCCGGCTACACACCTTTGATGAGACCAACCGGCGAGTACGGCCTGATCGAATCATTCGCATGATTCGCAAACAAGGCGGCCGCGTATTGATCGGCCTAGTGGGCGTGCAGTCGAACCAGTTTCCACGTTCGGTCGATCTCGCCCGTCCGTTCCTCGCCGCAGGTCTGCCGGTTTGTATCGGTGGCTTCCACGTGTCGGGCTGCATCGCAATGTTGCCCGAACTGCCAACTGACATCAGGGATGCCCAGGCGATGGGAATCTCGTTTTTTGCCGGTGAATGTGAGGAAAGGCGGCTTGATGAAGTGCTGCGGGACGCATGGAACGGAAAGCTCAAGTCTCTATACAATTACATGGACAAGCTACCTGTCCTGACGGGCGAGCCGCCGCCATTCCTGCCGCGGAAGCATGTACAGCGGACCTCGGGGTCTCTCTCTAGCATCGACCTTGGGCGTGGCTGCCCTTATCAGTGCTCGTTCTGCACAATCATCAACGTGCAAGGCCGGAAGAGCCGGTTTCGCACACCCGACGATCTCGAAAAGATTGTCCGCGAGAATCACGCGCAAGGCATCAAGCGCTTTTTCATAACGGACGACAATTTCGCGCGTAATCGCGATTGGGAACTGCTGTTCGACCGACTCATTCATTTGCGCAAGACCGAGTTTCCCGGTCTTGGTTTTACGATCCAGGTCGACACGCTCTGCCACAAGATTCCAAATTTCATCGAAAAAGCGTCGCAGGCCGGCGTGCGCCGCGTTTTTATCGGACTTGAGAATATCAACCCCGACAACCTCATCGCGGCCAAGAAGCGGCAGAACAAGATCACTGAGTACCGGGAGATGCTGCAGAAGTGGCGAGACCACGGCGCCATTACCTACGCCGGATACATTCTCGGTTTTCCTGCCGACACGAAGAAATCGATCGCCCGCGACATTGAGATCATCAAGCGCGAATTGCCGCTCGATATCCTGGAGTTCTTCTTTCTCACACCGTTACCCGGGTCCGAGGATCATAAGGTGCTTTTGAACAAAGGCATCTGGATGGATCCAGACATGAACAAGTACGATCTCAATCACCGCGTCTCGCATCATTCGAGCATGAGCGATGCCGAGTGGGAGAATGCCTATCGTGCGGCCTGGTCCGCGTTCTATACACCTGAGCACGTGCGCACGATCTTGCGCCGTTCCGCCGCCTGCAAGCTTGGGCGGCCAGGCACGACACTTTCAACCATACTGTGGTTCTACTTGATGATTTTGTTCGAGGGAGTGCACCCCCTCGAAGGCGGTGCCTTTCGTGTCAAATTTCGCCGTGATCGCCGTTTCGGAGCGAGGATCGAAAGCCCATTGATATTTTATCCCCGCTACGGCTGGGAAACGCTGAAAAAGGCTTGGGGTTATCTTCGGGTTTATCGTCAGCTCAGGGCCGTGCTGAACGAAGCGCTCGCCGCGCCAGACCGCTGGACCTATACCGACATCGCGATTGCGCCGCCCCAGCAGGACGAGTTCGAGCGCCTTTCGCTCTATCACGAAACCACCGGTGGAGAGGCCGCGCTTGCCCGCAAGCGGCGTGACGACGCTATTCGCAGCAGCGGCCACGCTGACCAACCGGCGATAGCCGAGCCGGCCGTGTAGTCAAAGACCCGCTTGGACACCGCAATAGCAAATCGTGTGCTGGTCTGATGATGACGATACCGCGATTTGGTGGAACGTTTGCCTTCTTAATGAGCTGGCTCGTCCCTTGGCACCCGATATTTCGTGTCCGATCAGCTCAGTCTAACTTGGCCTTCTTTGTCCACCGGCGAGACGCGATAGGCCGGCACATTGCGAAGTACGGGACGCATGAACCGCTCTTGACCAAATGGCTTTCCGACTATCTGGCGGTGGCGCAGCGGGGACTATTTATCGACGTAGGAGCCAACCTGGGCTGGCACGCTTTGCACGCCGCGCGGCACGACGCCGTCGAGACGGTGGTCGCTTTTGAGCCGAACCCGTTCAACGCTCAGTTGCTTGAGCGAAATCGGTTGTTAAACAACATCACGAACCTGGTTATTAAAGCATCAGCCGCCGGAGCGGAGTGCGGACCGGCCCGCCTCCATTGCTACAAGAACTCTAATCTTGGTCGGCACTCAATGGTGACGGACTACGGGTACGAATCGCAAATCGTGCCTGTCGTCACCTTGGATCAAGCACTTGCCGAACTTGGTTTTGACGACCATCCTGTGACGGCCCTTAAGATCGATGTTGAGGGCTTTGAGCCAGCTGTCATTGCGAGCGCAAGTCAGACGCTTAAGCGCACGAATGCCGTGATTCTCGAATATTCGCCCGAACTGAGCGGCGGCAGTGGTCTATCGCCCAAGGATATGGTGGCGCGCCTTTGCAATGCAGGCCTGATCCCGTTTGCGTTACGGGTCACCGGCGGTACTAGTCGAATTGGCATCGATGAATTGCTCGCTTTTAAAGGTCAACTCGACATAATTTGGATCAGGGGGGAGCGTGTGACCGCCGGAGATGCGACGACGAATGCTACGGTTCGTGGTGAACTTCTTAAATTGGCCGAAGCCAATAAGATCGTCGTCAAACCAATCTGACCGATACGATGGAAAAACCAAGGAATTTGGCGGTAGATGGTGGAGCCGAGGGGATTTGAACCCCTGACCTCCTCATTGCGAACGAGGCGCTCTCCCAACTGAGCTACGGCCCCGCCAATCAGCAACGGTGACGACGTTGCTCGAAATTTGCGGCGAGTGGGCGCCATTTAGGGCTAGGGGTATTGCCTGTCAAGGACGCGCGGTTTCCCGCAACGGTACTAGACTTCGGCTTGTTCGGCCGCAATCCAACCGCTACTTTGCGCCGGGCTTGCGAATAGGCGGACGGTCATGCGCTCGGTTCTCGATATCATTCTTCTCGTACTGCAAATCTACATTTGGCTCCTGATTGCGGCGGCCGTGCTGTCTTGGTTGATTGCCTTCAACGTGGTGAATGCCCGCAACCAGGTCGTGTCGACGATCGGCGAATTCCTTTACCGCATCACCGAACCGTTCTTGCGGCCTATACGCGCATTGCTGCCCAATCTTGGCGGCATCGACATCTCGCCGGTGATCCTGATCCTCATCATCTTGTTCATCGAGAATGTCATTATCCGGTACATCTATCCAAATGTCTTCTAACCATGGCGGCCGCGCCCTGGTCACTAGTTTTCGGCGGCGTGAATCTCGTCGTTCGCCTGATGCCAAGGGGCGGCCGAGATGCAATCGACGGCACCGAACTCTTGTCGGATGGACGGGCAGTCCTCAAAATACGGGTACAGGCGGCACCGAGCGATGGTGAGGCCAATGCCGCGCTGACCAGGCTAATCGCCAAGGCGGTGGACGTCCCACCGCGCGATGTGAGCCTAGTTGCGGGCGCCACCGCCCGCATCAAGCGGCTGAACATCTCGGGCGACGGCCCAACGCTTGTCGCAGCGCTGGAGAAAATCGCTGCACCGCGCTAAGGCTTGTCCGACAGGGCAACCGGTCATGAGCGCGCGCATAATCGACGGAAAGGCGATTGCCGCGGATCTGCGCGGCAAGATCGCGGATTCCGTGCATCGGCTGCGTCGCGATCATGGCACCGTGCCGGGGATTGCCGTCGTTCTCGTTGGCGACAATCCGGCGAGCGAGGTCTACGTCCGCACCAAGTCCAAGGCCGTGGCAGAGGCCGGCATGCGGGCCTTTGACCACAAATTGCCTGCCAGCATTGGCGAATCCGAGTTGATCGGGCTCATCTCGCACCTCAACGCGGACGAGGAGGTGAATGGCATCCTGGTGCAACTGCCGCTGCCGAAGCAGATAAATGCACAAAAAATTATTGCGGCGATCGATCCTTCTAAGGATGTCGACGGTTTTCATCCGCTCAACGCCGGGCGGCTGGCCAGCGGTCTGCCGGCGCTCGTTCCTTGCACGCCGATGGGCTGCGTGCTGCTTGCAAAGTCAGTGCATGAATCGCTCGCCGGCCTTTTAGCCGTTGTAATCGGCCGGTCCAACATCGTCGGCAAACCGGTCGCACAGCTGCTTCTTGCTGAAAATGCAACAGTGACGGTCGCGCATTCGAAGACCAATGATTTGCCCGCCGTGTGCCGCGGTGCCGATCTGCTCGTCGCTGCGATCGGCCGTGCTGAAATGGTCCGCGGCGACTGGATCAAGCCCGGTGCCACGGTCATTGATGTCGGCATCAATCGCGTGCCAGGCGAGGGGGGAAAATCACGGATCGTAGGCGATGTCGCCTATGCAGAAGCGATGCAAAGCGCCGGTGCGGTCACGCCGGTCCCGGGCGGCGTTGGTCCGATGACGATCGCGTGTCTGCTGTTGAATACTTTGCGCGCTGCCTGCGCACAAAAAGGCCTGTCTGCGCCGAAAGTGTGATTACGCCTGCCAGGCGTAGGCGACTTTATCGAGCGTCTTGGCGCCGAAGCGCTCGGAGGAGCGCGCGACCGCACGGCCGCCGAGCGCGCGATAGAATTCCATCGCCGGCTCGTTGTCTGACAACGCCCACACGACAAGGCTCTTCAGCCCACTCTGATTGAGATCCTTGCGCGCCGCAGTAAACAGGCGGCGGCCAAACCCGAGGCCCTGGTATTCGGGCCGCAGATAGAGTTCGTAGATTTCGCCGTCATAGAACAGGCTGCGTGCACGATTGCGCCCGTAATTGGCGTAGCCCGCCACACGCTCGCCAAATTGCAGGATGGTTATGCGGCTGCCCTTGCGAATCGCCGAGTCCCACCAATCCGGCCCGCGACGGTTGATCAACTTGTCGAGCTCGTTGCCCGGGATGATTCCCTGGTAAGCGGTCCGCCACGCCTCGTCGTGCGTCTCGGCGACTTCGACCGCGTCCGAAGACTTCGCGCGGCGAATCTCTATGAGGGTCGTGGACATTCGACGATAGAAGCAACGAAATTTCCGGCCTTCAAGCCCTATCGTTAATGATGGGTTAACGGTGTGGATTACTGGTCACAGCTGCCAAAAGGCCGGAAGGGTGGCGCAAAATGATTGTCTGAGGCACCAAACCACGGCCTCGAGTCGTCCGGTTCCATTTCCGCCACGACACTTTGCCGATCAAGGATAGCCCGCTGATTCGCTTTGGCCGCCGCCTTGCGCCGAGCGTCAGACCGTCTCGGTTTCCTTCTTCCGCTCTTCCTTTTTGCGGTCGTTCTCGTCGAGCAGCTTCTTGCGCAGGCGGACCGATTTTGGTGTCACCTCGACCAGCTCGTCGTCCTGGATATAGGCGAGCGCCTTCTCGAGCGTCATGCGGATCGGCGGGGTCAGCCGCACGGCTTCGTCCTTGGACGTGGTACGGATGTTGGTTAGCTTCTTGCCTTTGAGCACATTGACGATGAGGTCGTTGCCACGGGTGTGCTCGCCCACGATCATGCCGTTATAAACTTTCCAGCCGGGCTCGATCATCATTGGCCCGCGGTCTTCAAGGTTCCACAGCGCGTACGCGACAGCCTCACCCCGTTCGTTGGAAATCAGGACGCCGTTGCGGCGGCCTTGGATTGACCCCTTGTACGGCGCATAGGCGTGGAACAGCCGGTTCATGATCGCGGTGCCGCGCGTGTCGGTGAGCAGTTCGCCCTGGTATCCGATCAGGCCGCGGGTCGGAGCGTGAAAGACCAGGCGTAGGCGTCCACCGCCCGATGGTTTCATTTCCATCATGTCGGCTTTGCGTTCCGCCATCTTCTGCACGACGATTCCGGAATGCTCTTCGTCGAGATCGATGACAACTTCCTCGATCGGCTCCAGCATTTCGCCGGTCGTGGAATCTTCCGTTAGCAAGACTTTTGGGCGCGACACCGAGAGTTCGAAACCCTCGCGCCGCATCGTTTCGATGAGAATGCCGAGCTGCAATTCGCCGCGTCCGGCGACTTCCATGGAGTCTTTCTCGTCTGACTCGCGAACGCGCAGGGCCACATTGCCCTCGGCTTCGCTTAGCAGCCGGTCACGGATCATGCGGCCAGTGACCTTGTCGCCTTCTGTACCGGCGAGCGGTGAATCGTTGACGCGAAAAACCATCGCCAGCGTCGGCGGATCAATCGGTTGGGCGGGAAGCGGCGTCTCGACATCCGGCGCGCAGATGGTGTTCGAGACCGTTGCGCTCGGCAACCCCGCTACCGCGACGATGTCGCCAGCTCCGGCCTCCTCGACACCGGTGCGCTCAAGGCCCCGGAATGCCAGCAGTTTTGTAATACGGCCGGTTTCCACGACGCTGCCTTCGCGGTCAAGCACCTTGACGTTCTGGTTCGGCTTAACAGTGCCGGACGTAATGCGACCGGTGACGATGCGGCCGAGATAGGAATTGGCCTCGAGAATCGTGCCGAGCATGCGGAAAGCCCCGTCCTCGACCTGCGGCGGCTTCACGTGCCTGAGCACGAGATCGAACAAAGGTGCCATCGATTCTTTGGGACCCTCGAGTGCCGGCGCCATCCAGCCTTCCTTGGCCGATCCGTAGAGGATCGGAAAATCAAGCTGCTCGTCGGTTGCGTCGAGTGCGGCGAACAGGTCGAACACTTCGTTCACGACCTGCGTCGCGCGCGCGTCGGCGCGATCCACCTTGTTGATCACGACGATGGGCTTCAGCCCCATCTTGAGCGCTTTGGAGACCACGAACTTGGTCTGCGGCAACGGGCCTTCAGCGGCATCGACCAGAACCAATGCGCCGTCGACCATGTTCAGGATACGCTCAACCTCGCCGCCGAAGTCAGCATGGCCCGGCGTGTCCACGATATTGATGCGCGTGTCCTTCCAGACGACCGAAGTGGCCTTGGCCAGAATGGTAATCCCGCGCTCGCGCTCAAGGTCGTTGGAATCCATCGCGCGCTCGACCACGCGCTGATTCTCGCGGAACGCACCCGATTGCTGCAGCAACCGGTCGACCAGCGTCGTTTTGCCATGGTCGACGTGCGCGATGATAGCGACGTTTCGAAGATCCATTTCAAGTTCCAGAAATCAAAGCGCGGGCCCCATTGGGACCCGCGACGCGGCGCGTTTGCGGCGCAATATAGTCACCGGCGGCACGGATGCAACCGGGTTCGAGCCCACGCCCCCAAAACGAGGTTAAGCACCTGCCGGGCGACTCCAGGGCCCGAGCCGGATCCCTCCAGGTAGTGCCTCTTGCAGCATCATCATTTCGGCGATGGTTTCGCCGGTGACGAGCCCTGCCAGCCTGCCGGCAGCGTCCGTAATGCCGACGGCCGGGGCTGATTTCTGCTGCAACAGCTTGAATGCCTGTTCCAGCGTGACGCGGTGGCTGATGGTCGGCAGCTCGGCTGTCATCGCATCCGAAACACGCGCATCCACGCCGCGCGTCTTGATGGCGCGGATCAAATCGGCACGGCCGAGAACACCGACCGGCTTACCTAGGTCGTCGACCACAGGAAATTCGCTTTGACTCGTTTGCAGCAACGTCTGTACCGCCTCGTCGACATTCGCGTCTGGCGACAACGTCGCAAATTGCGTCATCATTGCGTAGGTCACCGGCACACCGCGCGACGCCGCACGCAGGGCCACCATATGAGCCTCGGAGGACGCCGCGAGATAAACGAAAATGGCGATGAAGATCAGGATCGGATTGAACATCAGTCCGATGAAGCCGAGCGCGAAGGCGACGAACTGCCCGATTGAAGCGGCGATCTCGGTGGCACGCACGTAGCCGAAGCGGCTGGCGAGCAGAGCCCGCAGCACGCGGCCGCCATCCATCGGGAAGGCAGGGATCATGTTGAACAGCGCCAAAAAAATATTCACCGATGCGAGACGATCGACCAGCGGGATCCCCATATTGTCCACCGCAGCCGCCGCACGAGTGTGCAACTCCGCGCCGAACAAGTAGACCAACACGCCTGCAATGACGACATTGACCAGCGGTCCCGCGATCGCGATGAGGAACTCCTCCCACGGCTCTTCGGGAATTCGTTCGAGCTGGGCCACACCGCCGATCGGCAGAAGTGTCACGTATGGCGTCGGCACTCCGAAGGCGCGGGCGGTGAAAATGTGTCCGAACTCGTGCAGGAGCACGCAGAGGAACAAAAGCACCATGAATATGAGGCTGTCCCATGCCGTGGCGGCCCCGCCCGACGCGTAGCTCGCTGCAAAGATCCAGGCGAGAAACAGCAGGAAGGTGAGGTGGACGCGCACGACGGTGCCGGCCACTCTGCCGATGTTCAGGGACCAGGACATGGAAGCCTCGTATGGTCGGTCTCTACGCCTATGAGGTAGTATCGATGGCAATGCATTGCGAGGCCGGTGTGGTCGGTAAGGAGTTGTTTCGAAATGGGTGACAGCTACGCGAGGGTGAAAGTAGCCGCGGTGCAGGCTGCTTCAGTCTTTCTCGACCGCGAAGGTTCGACCGAAAAAGCGTGCCGCCTGATCCGCGAGGCGGGAAATAACGGCGCGCGCGTGATTGGATTTCCGGAAGGATTCATCCCGGCGCATCCTGTCTGGTATCACCATCACGCGGCGACGGGCGCTATCGCGAACCGTCTCGCGGTCGAGTTGTTCAAGAACGCTGTCGAAATCCCAGGTCCGGAAACCGCGGCATTGTGTGAGGCCGCGCACGCAGCCAATGCCTACGTCGTCGTCGGTGTTTGCGAAAAATTGCCGCACACCACGGGCACTATGTTCAACACTCAAGTCTACATCGGTCCAGACGGCACGCTGATTCGCAAGCACCAGAAGATCATGCCGACCGTAGGCGAGCGCCTCGTGCACACAGGAGGCTATGGCGATACATTCGGCGCGTTTGCCAGTGAATTCGGTCCCATGAGCGCTTTGATATGCGGCGAAAATTCCAATCCGCTCGCCATTTTTGCGTTGATCGCCGAAGGGACACGCATTCATGTCATGAGTTGGCCGAACCATTTTCCGACCAGCGGCGATCCGCTTCGCAATCGTGTTGCTATCGACTCCCAGGCTTTTGCGCAAATGAGCAAGGCGTTCGTGATTTCGGCATGCGGGACGGTGGATGAGCGCATGATCGAAATGCTGGAAGCTGGTCCAGCCGGGGAGAAATTCCTTCGCGATCCGAGTTATTGCGGCGGCTCGCTGATCGTCGATCCATTGAGCCGCATCATTGCCGGGCCGATGGGAGCGGAGGAAGGAATTCTCTACGCGGAATGCAACCTCGATCTCGGCATTCAAATGAAGCTTCGCCACGATTTTGCAGGTCACTACAATCGGCCGGACATTTTCCACCTCCACATCAACCGCGCGGCGCCGCAACTTTATTCGGTGCACGGCGTAGGGTCCGCCTTGCCGGATGTCGATACAATGCAGGCACTTCCCGCGCAGCCGCCGAGGCTCGAGCCGCCGGAAGACCATGACTTGTCCGTCGAGCCTCGAGTGACACCTGGCGAGTAAACGCGACAGAGACAAGCGGAGCGAGGCTCAATCATGAGCGGCAAACTTACCGGAGATGCCCGTAAATCAGCGTTGGCCGGACTCAAGGGTTGGTCGGAGGTGTCCGGCCGCGATGCGATCACAAAGAAATTCGTGTTCAAGGACTTCAACGAGGCCTTCGGCTTCATGTCCCGTGCGGCGCTGGTCGCGGAAAAAATGGACCACCACCCGGAGTGGTTCAATGTCTACAAGACCGTGGAAGTGACACTTTCCACGCACGACGCAGGCGGCCTGACCGACCGCGACGTAAAGCTTGCTGAGGCCATGGATAAAATTGCCGGGTAGCCGTGGCCCTTGCAGATGCCTGAATGGTCAACCACATAGTTGAAGATGGCGTACTCATCGGCAGAGGCTGCATTCGAGGGGCGCAAGGATGACGCGTTGAGGCGTCAGTTCTGGCGCAAGCTGCAACGCGTCGTTGCGTCGATTCCTTTCGCTGAGGAACTGCTGACCGCCTACTATTGTGCCTTCGACCGCAAGACGCCAACGGCGGTTAAGGCAACGCTGGTCGGCGCGCTTGCCTATTTCGTGCTGCCCATTGATGCCGTCCCGGACTTTCTGCCGGTGCTGGGCTTCACTGATGATGCGGCGTTTCTCGCCGCAGCCATCAAGCTGGTGACGGATCACATTCGTCCGGAGCATCGCGAAGCGGCGCGAAAGAGCCTCGCCGGCGTCAATTAATGGCCTTTGCGGGCGATCACGGCCGCAAGATCACCTTTCCCATCACCTGCCTCGCCGCAAGGGCCTTGAGCGCTGCCGGTCCGTCGGCCAACGGGTAGATTGCGTGAACATGCGATGACAATTTTCCGTCCACACACCAGGCCAGCAATTGCTCGGTGTTTGCGCGATGCGCTTGCGGGTCACGGTCCATCCAGGAACCCCAGAATACGCCGACCACATCGCAGCCCTTGAGCAGTACGAGATTGAGCGGCAGCCTCGGGATGTCGCCGGCGGCGAAGCCGACCACGAGAAACCGGCCCTGCCACGCGATCGAACGCAGTGCAGGTTCGGTGTAAGGCCCGCCGACCGGATCGTAGATGACATCGGCGCCACGGCCGCCCGTAACGCGTCGAAGCGCGTCCTTCAGATCATCTGTTCCGTAGTTGATCGTATCGTCGGCGCCATGCTTTTTGGCGAACGCCAGTTTTTCGTCCGAGGATGCGCAGGCGATAACACGAGCATTCATCAGCTTGCCAAGTTCGACCGCCGCGAGACCCGCACCGCCAGAGGCACCAAGCACAGCCAGGGTCTCTCCTGCGCGCAATTTCGCGCGGTCCTTCAACGCGTGAAGTGTTGTTCCATAGGTTATGCAAAGGCCGGCGGCCCGATCAAAATCAAGTGCATCCGGGATCTTGATCAATTTACCGACGGGCACCGCAATTTTTTCCCGCGCTGCGCCGTGGGTAAGACAGCCAATCACGCGATCCCCGGTTTTTACCGTCGTTTCGCCGGGTCCAATGCTCTCTACCGTGCCGGCAAATTCCGCGGCCGGCGAGAACGGCAGCGGCGGTTTGGTCTGGTACTTGTTGGCAATGATCAGCGTGTCGAAGAAATTCAATGCCGCTGCCTTGATGCGCACGATAGCTTCGCCCGGTGCGCCGACAGGATCGGGAATGTCGGCAAACTCGAGATCGTCGGGTGTTCCGTGGCGCGTGCAGAGCAGTGCTTTCATGGCCTTCCAGTCGCTAGAGTGCGGATTGGTGCCGCGGTTCTACCATGGTCTCGGGCGGCGGATTGCCGCCTTCACATTGCCGACTTTCACCGGTAATGGGCTAGTATCCAGCGATTCTTTATGGGGGCGGCTCAACGACCGTCAATACTTCGCCGGTAGGACCCGATGAACACGACCGCATTTCGCACGCTCATAGTCCTGATTTCGTCTTGCTTGTGCGCCGTTTCGGCTTCCGCGCAACAAAAGAAAGCAGCTGCAAGCCCAACCGACCAGGCTGTCCTGCTCGGTCAGTTTGGAGACTGGGGCGCGTACCGAGCATCACCCGGCGGCAAGAAAATTTGTTTCGCTCTTTCGAAGCCAACGTCGGTCAAGACGGAACCGGCCGGCCGCAACCGCGATGCGGCTTATGCTTTCGTATCGACGCGGCCATCGGAGAAGGTGAAAAACGAAATATCTGTGATCGTCGGTTATCCGCAAAAACCTGGCCACGACGCCACTGCGACGATCGGTTCGGCAAACTACGCCATGTACACTCAGAACGACGGCGCATGGGTGAAGAATGCGGCGGAAGAGGCGCAAATGGTGGACACCATGCGCAGGGGGGCCGACCTGGTGGTCAAGAGCGAATCAGGCCGCGGCACCAAGACCACGGATACTTACTCTCTAAAGGGTATGGCGCAGGCCCTCGACCGGGTGGCAGAAGAGTGCAAGTGACCCGCTTATAGGGTGCTTGTCAGGCCGGGCCGGAGTGGTAAGACCCGGGAATCCAGCTTAGATACTATTGCAATTGCCGGAAAAGCCGGCTGCGAAGCCTGCTGCCATGACCCTGACCTTGCAAAGCGCTGAGGCTATCGAGAAGACACCGCTCGAGCGCTACGTGGCGCCTGAGAAGCCGTCGCTCGTCGGAATGACACGCGTCGAGCTCGCCGCTGCACTCGGCAGGCTGGGTGTACCGGATGCACAGCGCAAGATGCGTGTACAGCAGCTCTGGCACTGGATCTACTTCCGCGGCTTTACCTCGTTCGAAGATATGACGAGCGTATCGAAGGAATTGCGCGCAACCTTGGCCGATCATTTTACACTTGCGCGGCCGGAGATTGTCGCCGAGCAAGTGTCCGTGGACGGTACACGCAAGTGGCTGCTTCGTTTGCCGGGCGAAGTGCAGGGTGAACGCCCGCACGAAGTCGAGTGTGTTTATATCCCCGACACCGAGCGTGGCACGTTGTGCGTGTCGAGCCAGGTCGGCTGCACGCTTAATTGCAGTTTCTGCCACACAGGAACGCAGCGACTCGTGCGCAATCTGACGGCGGGCGAGATCGTCGGCCAGGTGCTGGTTGCGCGGGATCGACTTGGAGACTGGCCCGGCGGCACGCGGCCGACCGATGGGGTCGTGCCGAATGGCGATCGATGCATCACAAACATCGTGATGATGGGAATGGGCGAACCGCTCTACAATTTCGATGCAGTGCGTGATGCCTTGCTCATCGTCGCCGACGGCGAGGGCATCGGCATTTCGAAGCGCCGCATCACACTGTCTACGTCCGGCGTCATTCCCAACATCCAGCGCACCGGCGCCGAGATTGGGTGCATGCTGGCAGTGTCATTGCACGCGGTACGTGACGATTTGCGCAATGAGCTGGTGCCGCTTAACCGGAAATATCCGATCTCCGAGCTTTTGGAGGCGTGCCGCAGCTATCCCGGCGTTTCGAATGCCAAGCGCATTACGTTCGAATACGTGATGCTGAAGGACGTAAACGATTCCACCGACGACGCGAAAGCGCTAATACGGCTGCTTAAGGGCATTCCTGCCAAGATCAATCTCATTCCGTTCAATCCTTGGCCGGGCAGCAAGTACGAGTGCTCGAACTGGGAGCAGATTGAAAGATTTTCACAGATTGTGTTCGATGCAGGGTATGCTTCGCCGGTGCGCACGCCACGCGGGCGCGATATTCTAGCGGCTTGCGGCCAGCTCAAGAGCGCGACGGAAAAACTTTCGGCGCGCGAACGTATGGCGCTGCGTGCCATGGCGATGGTGGAGTGACGCGGCAGTTTTTTTGGGGCATTTCAGCACGATGTCACTATTCGGCCGGATCCTTGTCATTATTTTTGGACTTGCCATTGCCATCATTGTTGCCGGCATCACGCTTGCGCTTGGCATCGTTCTGCCGGAGTGGGCGGCAATGGATTCGGATCCAATTGAACGTGTTATCTTCTTTTTCGTGGCTTTCTTTGCGACGGGCCTTGTCGTGACGTTTGCATTGCTGCCCGCTGTGCTGGTGATCGTTGTGTCGGAAGTGGCACGCATGCGCAGCTTCATCTACTACGGTGTCGGCGGCGCGCTGGTTGCGCTTGCGGCCTATTATGGATCCGACATTTCGGTTCAACTCGAAAACACCACCGACGTGACACCGGTTGCGAATACACTGCAATTGGCCGCCGCCGCTGGGATCCTTGGCGGCTTGGCCTATTGGCTGATCGCCGGCCGTAACGCAGGCCGCTGGCGCGAACGAAGCGTACCTTCAGCTTGATGCAGCTTAGCGAACGCGGCGTTGAGACATCATGCGATCGGCTTTCTATTTTTCGGCGCGTCGGCTAGACGGGCCCGCATGAACCGCACCGGATTGCTGATCGCACTCGCCATTGCCATTGTCGCCGGCTTGGTGTTCGGGCTTTATCCCGGCCTCGATTTGGAAATCGCGCGATATTTTCACGCGTTCGAGGACCGCAATAACAACGTGTTTGCGCTGCGCATCTACCCGCCGCTGATGCGTGCGCGCGATATCGGCCTTTGGATTGGCACTATCCTCGTGGCGCCTGCGGTGCTTGCGGTCATTTTCAAAATGCTGCTGCCGCGCAGAAGAATGCTGATATCAGGCCGTGCAACTGTATTTTTGATCGCGACGATGGTGCTTGCGCCAGGCTTGCTGGTGAATGTCCTGCTCAAGGACCATTGGGGGAGGCCACGGCCCATAGACGTGACCCAGCTCGGGGGCAACCAGAATTTCGTCGCCTGGTGGAATCCGCGCGGCGACTGCCCGTCCAATTGCTCGTTTGTCTCCGGCGACGTGGCCGGAGCGGTGTGGACGATTGCGCCTGCTGCCCTGGCGCCGCCGCAATGGCGCGCCCTTTCCTATGCAGCGGCGCTTGCACTCGGCGTGGGGATGGGGACGATCCGCGTGATGGCCGGCGCGCATTTTCCGTCGGATGTTGTTTTCGCCGGCATATTCACTTTTTTGATCATTTGGATCACGTACGCGGTCGTCTATCTCTGGCGCCGCACCCGATTCTCGGACGAAGACGTCGAACGGGTGCTCGAGCGCGTGGCCATGCCTGGTTACAATTTGATTGCCGGCCTGTTCGGCGGAAGTCGAAAGACAAAATAAAGTCCTTAACGAGGACGCGCTTTGCGAGGCTGGCCTTTGGCCCTATAGTCCGCCGAAATTTTTCACTGCGGCAGTTTTTCCAATGCCCGACGGCAAGAGCAAAAAGACCGTTAAGAAAGTCGTGCTCGCCTATTCTGGCGGTCTCGATACCTCGATCATCTTGAAGTGGCTACAGACTACTTACGGCTGCGAGGTCGTAACCTTCACTGCCGATTTGGGGCAGGGCGAGGAACTTGCGCCCGCGCGCGAGAAGGCGTTGCTGCTCGGCATCAAGAAGGAAAACATCTTCGTCGAGGACCTCCGCGAAGAATTCGTGCGCGACTACGTGTTTCCCATGTTCCGGGCAAATGCGCTGTACGAGGGACAGTATCTGCTCGGTACGTCCATCGCGCGACCGTTGATTGCAAAAAAGCAGGTCGAGATCGCCGAGAAAGTAGGGGCAGATGCGGTCGCACATGGAGCTACCGGTAAAGGCAACGATCAGGTGAGGTTCGAGTTGACGTACTATGCACTCAAGCCAGACGTGACCGTGATCGCGCCGTGGCGCGAGTGGGATCTCACCTCGCGAACCAAGCTGATCGAGTTTGCGGAAAAGCACCAGATTCCGATCGCCAAGGACAAGCGCGGCGAAGCGCCGTTTTCGGTCGACGCCAATCTCCTGCACACATCGTCGGAGGGAAAAGTCCTGGAAGATCCGGCGCACGAAGTGCCGGACTATGTGTTCTCACGCACGGTCGATCCTGAAAAGGCTCCCGACAAGCCCACTACGATCACGGTGGATTTCGAGAAGGGCAATCCGGTTGCAATCGACGGCAAAAAGCTCACACCTGCGGTCCTGTTGAAGCAACTCAACGATCTCGGGAAGGCGAACGGGATCGGGCGGCTCGATCTCGTCGAAAACCGTTTCGTCGGTATGAAGTCCCGCGGCATGTACGAGACGCCGGGCGGGACAATACTGCTGGCCGCGCATCGCGGCATCGAATCGATCACGCTCGATCGCGGTGCGGCGCACCTCAAGGACGAGTTGATGCCTAAGTACGCCGAGCTCGTCTACTATGGTTTCTGGTTCACGCCGGAACGGGAAATGCTGCAAGCCGCAATCGACAAGAGCCAGAAGCTGGTGACCGGGAGCGTCAGGCTCAAGCTCTACAAGGGCAACGTGACCGTGGTGGGGCGCGAGAGCAAATATTCCCTCTATGATCAGGAATTGGTGACGTTCGAGGAGGGCGCTGTCGCCTACGACCACCGCGATGCCGAAGGCTTCATAAAGCTCAACGCCCTGCGGCTTCGCACGCTCGGCCAGCGACGGCGCAAGTTCAGGCTCGACTAGGTGGTCGGCTGATGGCGAAAATTGCAATGGCCTGCCTGCTTTCGGTCCTTGCAATGGGCCTTATTGGGTGTTCCGGCAGCAGCAGCAAACGGCCCGAGGAAAATCCCAATGTTTTCCCGGCAGACTACAAGAATGAAATTCTCTTCACGATGTCCACCACGCTCGAGAATCCCGCCAATGTCCGCGGTGCTTTCATCAGCGAACCGGTGTTGAGCGCGGCGGGCAGAGACCAGAGGTACGTCGTCTGCGTGCGCTCGGATTCACGCAATGCAAGCAACCAATACACCGGAAGCAAGGATCATATTGGCTACTTTTACGCGGGCCACCTCAACCAGCTGGTCGAGGCGACCAAGGAGCAATGCGGCAACGCCGCTTACAAACCTTTCCCCGAACTGGAAAAGCTCTGCCAGGCCAAGAAGTGCATGTAGCGATCACGGGTAGGTTTCGCTTGCGACTTCGACCGCATCAACATCGGGTCGGATGAAACGTCGCTCCGGATCAAGCTGCACATTGCGCCGTTTCTTGCTTTCGATCTCTTCAATGACCTTCTGCATCTGGACAAATCGAATCGGCGTAATCGGGTGGTCTGTCGCTACACGGATACTGTCAGGCTCCTCGAGCGATAATGTGCGCCAAATTTCTTCCGAGCCGGCAAGGTCGTAACCGGCGCGGGCGGCATAATAAGCGCCGACGTAATCGGCTTCGCGTTCAAATGCGACGCTGAAGGCCCGCGCACCCGCTTGGGTCAGTACCTTGGAAAAGGCGCCGTATGTGGACATCCCGCCAAACATGATGCCGGCATCGGCTGCTGCGCCGCCAAGCCAGCCAATGGCTGCATTAGCCCACCGCTTGTTCAGATGGCCGAGATTGGCGTGCGCCAGTTCATGCCCGATCACAAGGGCGAGCTGCGCATCCGTTCGCGCGGTGCGCAAGACGCTGGAAGAAACCACAATGCGATCGTCGGTCGTGAATGCATTAATGCTGGGATCGACCTGAAGCTCGATAGGTATGGCGCAGGCAATCACCGGAACGACTGTGCGCATATCGTCGACGCCGTTGCGCCGGATCAGAACCACGATGGGCCGTTGGCCATTGTTACGCACATAGCCACCAATCCATTCAGCGGTACCGTGGCGTGAAACGGGTTCATTATTGAAAGTCAGGAGCTGATCGCCGCGCTCAATGCCCGCGACCGCGGCCGGGGAATTGTCCGCAACCGCGAGCACTGTCGCATGCGTCCAGTCTACCGACAGCGCCTCATGCGAGAACGAACGGAATTTACGCGGCAGACTTGGCACGGTGCCGGCGATGAGGCCGATCTGGGCCCAGGCCCGCTCTTTGCAGTCATCGCGGTTGGCGACGCGAAGCTGGAAGGCGACGTTATCGAGGCGGCTGATCTGCCCGATGTAGTTTCGAAGCCGGGAAATCTGTTGCTTGCGCTGCTCGGCCTCAATCTCGCCGGTCGGCAGCGGCGGCAACTTGGAGGCCGGAGCGCAGGCGGCGCACACCAGGATGGCATGTAACATCAGCAGCCCGGTGCAACGCACGTACGGATCCCCGCGAACCGGCAGACCCTGCATGAGCTCACTTAGTCGCTCAAGCGGCGTTCGTATGACGCAGAAAAAATCTGCGCGGCGCCTGTCGTCCTGTCGTTTCTTTGGCCGAGTAACAGGATCAAAAATGTCGTGTGTGGCAAAAAATCGCGCACCTTGTGACGCGATACGGCAGGCGAAATGCTCGGACGCGTTAAAGCTGTCGGTCGACCAGCGCTTTCTTCAGCGTTGCGATTTCCTTCGCGGGGTTCAACCCTTTAGGGCAGGCCTTCGAGCAATTCATGATCGTGTGGCAGCGATAAAGCCGAAACGGATCCTCGAGGTTGTCGAGACGCGCGCCAGTTGCCTCATCCCGGCTATCCTGGACCCAGCGGTTTGCTTGCAGCAGTGCGGCCGGGCCAAGGTAGCGATCCGAGTTCCACCAATAGCTCGGGCAAGATGTCGAGCAGCAAGCGCATAGGATGCACTCGTACATACCGTCGAGCTTGGCGCGATCCTGGTGCGACTGCCGCCACTCCTTTTCGGGGGTGGGCGTCGCGGTCTGCAGCCACGGCTCGATCGAGGCATATTGCGCGTAGAAGTTCTTCAGGTCAGGCACCAGATCCTTTACCACGGGCTGATGTGGCAGCGGATAGATCTTCACCGGCGCGCGCGAATCGTCGATTGCCTTGGTGCAGGCGAGCGTGTTGGTGCCATCGATGTTCATCGCGCAAGAGCCGCAGACGCCCTCGCGGCATGAGCGCCGGAAGGTGAGTGTCGGGTCAATGTTGTTCTTGATCCAAATGAGCGCGTCGAGAACCATCGGCCCGCAGTCATCACGGTCGACGTAGTAAGTGTCGAGACTCGGATTTTCTCCGTCGTCGGGGTTCCATCGGTAGATAAGGAATTCGGTGACGTGAGTGGCGTGCGTCGAACGCGGCCATCTCCTGCCTTCCGTGATCTTGGAATTTCGGGGTAGCGAAAATTCGACCATGACAAGGTTCCGTTAGTAGACGCGCGCTTTGGGCTCGATATAGGCGACGTCATTCGTGAGCGTGTAGGTGTGTACCGGCCGGTAATCGATCTTCACGGCGCCCTTTGCATCCATCCACGCCAGCGTGTGTTTCATCCAGTTTTTGTCGTCGCGCTCCGGATAATCCTCGCGCGCGTGTGCGCCGCGGCTTTCGGTGCGATTTCTAGCCGAATCCATCGTGACGAGGGCCTGCGCGATCAGGTTGTCGAGCTCCAATGTCTCGATCAGATCGGAATTCCAGATCAGAGAGCGATCACTGACGTGAACATCGGTCATGCCGTCATGGATATCGTGGATTCGCTTGTGTCCTTGATCCAGAACCTCGCCGGTGCGGAAGACAGCGCAATCTTCCTGCATTACGCGTTGCATGTTGAGCCGCAGCTTCGCGGTGGGGGTGCCGCCAGATGCGGTGCGGAACCTGTCAAGGCGCGACAGCGCGAGATCGGCTGAATCCTTCGGCAAATGGGGCTGTTCCTCGCCTGGCGTAAGGACTTCAGCGCAGCGCAACGCAGCCGCACGGCCGAATACAACAAGGTCGATCAGCGAATTCGAGCCAAGCCGGTTGGCGCCGTGCACCGACACGCAGGCGGCCTCGCCGAGCGCCATAAGGCCCGGGATCACTGCGTCATCTGTGCCGTTTTTCTTGGTCAGGGCCTCGCCGTGATAATTCGTGGCGATGCCGCCCATGTTGTAGTGCACGGTCGGCAGGACGGGGATCGGCTCCCGTGTCACGTCGACATTGGCAAAAATGCGCGCGGTTTCGCTGATTCCCGGCAGCCGTTCGTGCAGCACGGCGGGATCGAGATGGTCGAGGTGCAGGAACAGATGATCCTTTTCCTTCCCGACGCCGCGGCCCTCGCGGATTTCGACCGTCATAGCCCGTGAGACGACGTCGCGCGAAGCGAGATCCTTTGCCGATGGTGCGTAGCGCTCCATGAAGCGCTCGCCTTCGGAATTTACCAGGTAGCCGCCTTCGCCGCGCGATCCTTCAGTGATCAGGCAGCCCGCTGGGTAAATGCCGGTCGGATGGAACTGCACGAATTCCATGTCCTGCAACGGCAAGCCGGCGCGCAAAACCATGGCGTTTCCATCACCGGTGCAGATATGTGCCGACGTGCATGAAAAGTACGTCCGTCCATAGCCGCCGGTGGCGAGGATTGTCATGTTGGCGGCGAAACGATGAATCGAGCCGTCATCCATGTTCAGTGCGATCACGCCGCGACACCGGCCTTCATCCATGATGAGGTCGATGGCAAAATATTCGACGTAGAACTCCGCCGAATGACGCAGCGCCTGGCCGTACATCGTGTGCAGCATCGCGTGGCCGGTGCGATCGGCTGCGGCGCAGGTGCGCTGCGCAGTGCCTTTGCCGTAATGCGTGGTCATGCCGCCGAAGGGGCGCTGATAGATCTTGCCATCTTCTTCGCGACGCGAGAATGGCAGGCCCCAATGCTCAAGCTCATACACGGCGGCCGGCGCATTGCGGCACAGATATTCGATGGCATCCTGGTCGCCGAGCCAGTCGGCGCCTTTGACCGTGTCGTACATATGCCAGCGCCAATCGTCCTCACCCATGTTGCCGAGAGCGGCGGCGATACCACCTTGCGCGGCTACGGTGTGTGAGCGGGTCGGAAAGACCTTGGTGATGCAGGCCGTACGCAACCCGGCTTCGCTGCAGCCAACCACTGCACGCAGGCCGGAGCCGCCGGCACCGACCACAACGACGTCGTAGTTGTGGTCCTCGATCGGGTATGCACGACCGTTGATCGCAGGAGCGTCGTTCGATTTTCCGTTCGTCGCCATGTCAGACTCCGAACGACAGTTTCAAAACGGCGTATACCGACGCCAGGCTGACTGCAAAGACAAAGAACGTGTTGGCCATCAGGCTCAGCAGTTTCCATTTCTCGTCATGCACGTAGTCGAGAATGATTTCCTGCATGCCAATCCACATGTGATACGCTGTGTTGATGATGAACAAGAGCACAACGATAGAAACAATTGGTGAGGCGAGAATCTGCACGGCCGCGGCATGGCTGCGCCCGAGCAATGCGGTGATAATGAGCAGCAACCCGATCGTCAGCGGGATGCCGGCAACCGATGTCACGCGCTGATGCCAAAAAAGCCCGGTGCCGGAATGAGCCGCGCCGAGTCCGCGCACCCTGCGCATTGGCGTTCGCATATGCGAGGTTTCTCTCACCGCGGGCCTCCCATGGCGAGGTACCCGACGACCCAGAGTATGAGCGTGAGTGCTATCGAGCCGATCAACGTGGCCAAGGTGAGCATTTCGCGCTCGGTCGGCTCGAAGCCGTGCAGAGTGTCCCAGATCAAGTGGCGGATCCCACCCAGCATGTGGTGGATCAGCGCCCAGGTGTAACCGAAGAGGACGAGCTGGCCGATCACACTCCCGAGGAACCACTCAAAGTTGGCATAAGCGTTTGGCCCGCTGGCCGCTGCGATCAGCCACCACGCGAGCAGTAGCATTCCAAAATAAAGCGCGGCACCGGTGATGCGATGTACGATGGACATCACCATCGTCAGCATCGGCCTGTAGATCTGCAGATGCGGAGACAGCGGGCGTGGTCGCTGGGCTCCTGCCGCCGTTCCCGCTTCGAATTCGGCCATCGTGTGTCTCCGAAAACCGGCGACCGGCGCATTGCATGAAACAAGCGGCCGCAAGCGGGGGTGTCCGAACAATCCTCTTGACCTGGACCCCCAAGTCGCTACTTCATAATTGACGAAGCTTGGACCTGCAAATAGCCTGTTGCAATATGCTTTCTATGTAGCCTGCCTTCGCGAAATAAGAAGGTAGCCCCAATGCGCTTCGATTTTACGGACCTCAACCTGTTCCGGCACATCGTCGAAGCCGGCAGCATTACGCATGGCGCGGAACGGGCAAACCTGGCACTGGCTGCCGCTTCAACCCGTATCCGCAAGATGGAACTGGGCTTCGGCACGCCCCTGCTGGTGCGGGGACGGGCGGGCGTCAAACCGACCCCGGCGGGACGGACCCTGCTGCAGCACGCACGCGGAATTCTGGCGCAGACGGAGCGCCTGCAGGAAGACCTGTCGCCCTATGCCCGCGGCCTCGCCGGCCAGGTCCGCGTTCTCTCCAACACGAATGCGCTCACTGAATTCCTTCCTGAAACGCTCAGCTCGTTTTTGATGGCCTATCCGGACATCAGCGTGGATCTAGAAGAGCGCCTGAGCGACGAGATCGTCGGCCTGATCGCGGAGGGTCATGCCGACATCGGCATCGTCGCAGGTACCGTCGACTATGGCGGACTCAATACTTTTCCATTCCGTAGCGACCGCTTCGTCCTGGTTGTGGCGAAAAATCATCCGCTCGCCAATCGCTCACGTATCGGTTTTGCCGAGGTGCTCGACTACGACATGGTCGGCCTCGACCGCGCCAGCGCGATCCAGCGCTTTCTCGCAGACAAGGCAAATCGAATCGGCCGACCGTTACGCCTGCGTGTCCAGTTGCGCAGTTTCGATGCCATCTGCCGGCTGGTTGAATGCAATGTCGGGGTCGGCATCGTTCCGGAAACCACGGTGCGACGGACCGAACGAACCATGGCGATCAGCGCCATACGTCTCACCGATCCCTGGGCTCTGCGCGAGCTCACCATCTGTGTGCGCGACGTCGAGGTGTTGCCGCCTTACGCACGGCAGCTCGTCGACCATCTGCGCGCGAGTGCGTGAGTCAGACACCCCGGACGCGCTCCGCGTCTACCTTGGCATCAGCGCCCAGTAGTCCAGGTCAAGGATGACCGCGGGATCGTAGTCGTCGCCGGCCTTGAGCGGAAAGTCGGGACACGGTCGATCCTTGGTTGCGACTGTGCGTAGCCGTAGCGCGCCGACATCCTTCCGGTTCGGTATGTCGGCGGTGGCGAGAACCTCCGACCATGCGAAAACCGTGTCGCCGGCGAATAGCGGGGCGGCGTGCCGGCCGCCGTTGATGGCGGTGACATGGAAGGCATTTGCAAGACCGTTGAATGACAATGCGCGAGCAAGGGAAATGGCGTGACCGCCATAGATGAGCCGACGCCCAAAGCGGCCCTTGCTCTCGGCGAACTGATTGAAGTGGATGCGGGCGGTGTTCTGATAGAGCCGGGTAGCGATCTGGTGCTCGGCCTCTTCAATCGTGACTCCGTCGATGTGATCGATCTTGTCGCCAACCTTGTAGTTGCCGAAGCGATGCGCGCCACCTGCCAATCTCGTGTCGTAGGCAGCAGCATTGATTTTCGAACATGCCGCGCCAAGCTGCGCGGGCTCGACGCTCTTTGGTAGTTCGGGGACTTTCTCGGCGGGTGGAGTGGCTTTCTCATCACGCTTGTGGACCATTACCCAGCGCGCGAAGTCGAGCACCGCATCGCCGGTTTCGTCGAAGCCGCGCGAGCGCACATAAACAATGCCTGTTTTCTTGTTGGAGTTCTCCCGCAGCCCGATGACTTCGGAGACGGCGGTTAGCGTGGCGCCAGGAAATACGGGTTTCAGAAACCGACAGTCTGCGTAGCCGAGATTGGCCACTGCGTTGAGCGAAATATCCGCGACGGTCTTGCCGAATACGATATGAAAGACCAGCAAATCGTCGAGCGGCGAGCGCGGATAACCGATCTTTTGTGCGAAGGCATCGGAGGATTGGACCGCAAAACGAGCGCCAAACAACCCGTTGTAAAGCGCCACATCGCCGAGCGTGACGGTACGCGGCGTGGCGTGCCGCATCGTCTGGCCGACTTGGAAATCCTCGAAGAAATTGCCTCGCGTAGTTTTGCCGCTCACAAATCGACTCCCGACCGGATCCGGTAACACGTGACCATTTTCACAAAACCGTGAGGCGAATGCCAGCTTGCGACAACGGGAAACTGATGAGGATGTGTTTGGCGCGTGTGATAGCCGAGAAAGCGCAATGCAAATCCACCCTGGAGAATGTTTCATGAAAAAGAGCCCCCTTTTGTCGGCTGCGATCGCCACCGGTCTTGCCCTTGCCCAGCTTGCGCCTACGGCCTTTGCTGACGACATGAAAAAGGACACCATGTCCAAGGACGGCATGTCGAAAGATTCGATGAAGAAAGACTCGATGGCCAAGGACAAGTCCAAGGACTCGATGAAAAAGGACGAAATGGCCAAGGACAATATGTCCAAAGACGGCATGAAGAAGTGATTGATAAAATCGGGCCCGTGCATCCGCGGGCCCGGGTGTCCCGTATATTCGTCGAAAGCGAGGGACGACGATGAGCGCCGAAGCGATGGTAACGACGGTACCCGCCGCCACCACGATCCACCCGCGCTGGGTGCGGGTTTGTCACTGGATCAATGCGCTGGCCATCCTGGTGATGATCGGTTCCGGTTGGGAGATCTACAATGCTTCGCCGCTATTTGATTCTTTGAAATTCTCAAAACAGATTACGCTCGGTAACTGGCTCGCCGGTGCGTTGCTTTGGCATTTCGCGGCAATGTGGGTCCTGGTGATCAACGGCGTTGTTTACGTGACGTTCGGAATTATCACCGGTCGGTTTCGGCGCAAGCTGTTGCCAATCCGCCCCGGCGATGTCATCGCCGACATGAGGGCGGCGCTGACCTTCAAGCTCGCTCATGATGATCTCTCTCGTTACAACGCCATCCAGAGACTGCTTTATTTGGGCGTCATTCTCGCCGGGGTCGTGATCGTGTTGTCCGGGATCTCGATTTGGAAGCCCGTGCAATTCCAGGAACTGACGGCGTTGTTCGGCGGTTATGACGCCGCGCGTTACGTACACTTCTTTGCAATGGCGGCGATTGTCGGATTTCTTGTCGTGCATGTAGCGCTGGCGCTGATTGTGCCGAAGAGCTTGCGCGCCATGATCACGGGACGATAGGAGCATCTCATGCGCCAACGAAAGATCATTCCTGGTGTCGATCCGAAACTGCTGATCAAGGATGCGGCGCGCATGATGCCGGACGCAAGCCGCCGCGGTTTCCTGCGTGGTGCTGCAAGCCTTGGCGCGCTCACATTCCTTACCGGCTGTGATATCATCGATGGCGACACCGCCGAGAGCGTCTTGCGCAGGATCTCCGAGTTCAACGATGGGGCACAGGCGGCGATTTTCAGCCGCACCAAGCTTGCACCGACATATCCAGAGAGCGCGATTACCAGGCCCTTCCCGTTCAACGGCTACTACGATGAGGACGAGGCGCCAGAAGTCGACGGCAAAACCTATAAATTGGAAGTCACCGGGTTGGTCGATAACAAGAAGCCCTGGACGCTCGAGGAATTGCGCGCACTGCCAGAGGTGTCGCAAATCACGCGGCATATCTGCGTCGAAGGCTGGAGCGCCATTGGCTCGTGGCAGGGGACGCGCTTGTCGGACTTCTTGCAGCGGATCGGAGCTGATACGCGCGCCAAATATGTCTGGTTCAAGTGCGCCGAGGGGTACACCAATACGATCGACATGCCGACCGCCCTGCATCCGCAGACGCAGATGACATTCAAGTTCGACAACAAGATCCTGCCGCGCTCCTACGGCTTCCCGATGAAAATCCGAATCCCCACAAAACTGGGCTTCAAGAATCCAAAATATGTGGTGGCGATGGAGGTCACGAACACCGACAAGGGCGGCTACTGGGAGGACAGGGGCTACAACTGGTTCAGCGGCCTTTAAAGCGCGATTGCCTTGCCAATCGCCGCGCGGCCCTTTAGCAATCCGCGCGTGTCAGTAACGGCGAGGCGTAAATGGCGACCCACAACCTGCTTCTACTTCCCGGCGACGGTATCGGCCCAGAAGTCATGGCCGAAGTGAAACGCGTCATCGATTTTTTCAATAAAAAGGGTCCCGACAGGTTCGCAACGGAACAAGCGCTGGTCGGCGGCAGCTGTTACGACGCGCACAAGGTGGCCATCACCGACGCCACGATGGAAAAAGCAAAGGCCGCGGACGCCGTGATATTCGGCGCGGTCGGCGGACCGAAGTGGGACAAGGTGCCGTATGACGTGCGGCCCGAGGCCGGTCTGCTACGACTCCGCAAGGATCTCGATCTCTACGCCAACGTGCGTCCCGCGATCGTCTATCCGGCGCTGGCGGATTCCTCGTCGCTCAAACGCGATGTCGTTGAAGGGCTCGACATCATTATTTTGCGCGAGCTGACCGGGGGCGTGTACTTCGGCGAGCCGAAGACAATCACGGATCTCGGCAACAATCAGAAACGTGCAATCGACACGCAAGTCTACGACACTTACGAGATCGAGCGGATCGGCCGGGTGGCTTTCGAGCTTGCACGCAAACGGCGAAACAAGGTCACGTCGATGGAAAAGCGCAATGTCATGAAAACGGGTGTGTTGTGGAACGACGTCATGACGCAGGTTCATGCGCGCGAATTCAAGGACGTTCAGCTTGAGCACATGCTGGCTGACGCCGGCGGCATGCAACTAGTGCGATGGCCGAAGCAGTTCGATGTCATCGTCACCGACAATCTGTTCGGCGACGTCTTGTCGGACATTGCGGCAACACTCACCGGGTCGCTTGGAATGCTGCCGTCCGCTTCGCTCGGCGAGGCAGATGCCAAAACCAAAAAACGGAAAGCACTCTACGAGCCGGTGCACGGGTCGGCGCCGGATATCGCCGGCAAGGGCATCGCCAATCCGATCGCAATGATTGCGTCGTTCGGAATGGCTCTGCGCTACTCATTCAATCTCGGAAAGCAAGCTGACTGGATCGACCAGGCGATCTCCGCCGCACTTGCCAAAGGCCTGCGCACCGCCGACATCAAATCGGACCGCACCAAGGTCGTTTCAACGTCGGAAATGGGATCAGCGATTCTCGCCGAACTGGAGCAGTTGGCCGCGTAGAATGGTGTTGCGAAAACGCGGCCGGTGGCCGCGCTTTTCGTTTCAGTACCCGATCCAGGGATTGGTCTTGAACGGCAGGGTCCACGGTCCGGGAAGCGCGGACTGGGTGTTGAGAAGACCGGCGGACGTATTGTTGATTACGCTTCCGGCGCGCTGGTTGGGATTTTCGATGTACCCGGTGTTGCCGACGCGCTCGCCCGGGAATGTCTCGGTGCCGGGGTCGAGATAGGAGCGCTTCTGAATGATGATACGTGTGCGGGTGCGCCCGTCCTCGTCGCGGGTCACCACGACCGTCCGATCGCGGTTATAGACGACGTCGCGCTTCTTGGTCTGGCTCGTCTGGGCAACGGCGGGTGGAACCACCAGAACCAGGGCCCCGATAACGGCAAGCGCTCCAGCGGCAAATTTCAATTTCATAGGGTCCTCGGCCTTGGGCTCCAATGTCGCAACGCAGTCTAGCGAAGTTCTGTTTCACACAACAGGGCCGGCGGCCAGTATGTGGCTGTAAACTCTCGAGATCCTTGCCGCAGAACCCCGCCTGCCAAGGCGGTTCTGTCGACATCCCGGCAGTTGGCTCGTCATTTGAATCGTGGAACAATATTCCACGCAGAAGCCTAAAAAAAGAACAACGGTCCTGCCAACGGGGCCAATTAAACGAGGGACGACATGACAGGGCAAAGAGAACGCTCCATCGAGGAATTGTACAGCGAGGATGCCGAACGGGCGGATGCGCTCGTATTCGGGCGTAAATCTGGACCAAGCCGGCGAGGATTTCTCAATGGGGCCGGGCTTGCTGCGATGACCGCCGCGGTCGGCGGTGCAATCCCGTTTTCGACCAACATGCCTGGCGGGCTGATCCCGGCAGCGATGGCACAGGGCGCGCCCGCGGCGTCGCCGCCGGCTGCTCCTGCCAAGAAGGGTCCGACCTACCTCAATTTCCCAGGCAAGAGCGACAAGCTCGTCCTGCTTGGCGAGAAACCGCTGGTGGCAGAAACGCCGGAAAGCCTGCTCGACGATGCGACGACACCGACAGACAAATTCTACGTCCGCAACAATGGGCAGATTCCCGAGCAGGCCAAGGATGCCAACTCCTGGAAGATTACGGTCGACGGCGAGGTGAACAAGAAGCTCGAGCTCACCCTTGGCGAGCTCAAGTCGAAGTTCAAGCCGGTAACCAGGCGCATGGTGGTGGAATGCGGAGGCAACGGCCGCTCGTTCTTCACACCGCAGGCGCGCGGCAATCAGTGGACCAACGGCGGCGCCGGCTGTGCCGAATGGACAGGTGTGCGTGTCGCCGACGTACTCAAGGCGGCCGGTGTGAAGCCCTCGGCGATGTTCAGCGGCCACTACGGCGCGGACCCGCATCTGTCTGGCGATGCCAACAAGCCGGCTTTGTCACGCGGTGTCCCAATCAAGAAACTGATGGATGAGAATAACCTGATCGTATGGGCAATGAACGGACAGCCGCTGCCAAACATTCACGGCTTTCCGGTGCGTCTGGTAATTCCGGGCTGGCCGGGCTCGGTGTCGGCGAAGTGGCTCAACCGCATTTGGATCCGCGACAAGTATCACGATGGTCCCGGTATGGGCGAGACATCTTACCGCGTCGCCATCAAGCCCATGGTCCCGGGCGACAAGCCGGACATGAAGAACTTCAGGGATCTGGAGTCGATGCCGGTGCGCTCGATCATTACCAGTCCGGCGAACGGCACCAAGCTGGCGGCGGGTGCCAAGGAACTGAACTTGCGTGGTGCAGCATGGGCCGGTGATTACGAAGTGAGACAGGTGGATATCTCTATCGACTACGGCGCCACCTGGACCCGTGCCAAGCTTGAAAAGCCAAAAAACAAGTACGATTGGCAGCGCTGGACAGCGACAGTGAAACTGCCGTCCGACGGCTACTACGAAATCTGGACACGAGGCACTGATACGCGCGGCGTCGCACAGCCGCATGTCGCCGGCCTCTGGAATCCGCAGGGTTACGGCGGCAATCCGATGCACCGTGTCGCGGTGCTGATCGGCTGACGCGTGCACTAGGCATGATCCAACAGGCATCCGGTTTTACGCCCTATGTATCGTGTCACGATCTCGCTTCTCGTCACTTCATTGTTTCTCGCAGCGACGGCGTTTGGTGCCTTCGCGCAGGCGCAAAACTTCACGCCCCGCGATGAAAGCCCAGAGGAATTCCCTGCCGGTGCGGGTCGCGACGAAACATTCTACGCGTGCACGGCATGCCATGGTTTCAAACTGGTGGCGCAGCAGGGCATGAACCGCCGGCAGTGGGACGACACGCTGAGCTGGATGACGACGAAGCACGGCATGCCCGCGTTGGAAGGCAAGGACCGCGACCTTGTGTTGAACTATCTCGAAGCCACCTATCCGCCGCGTTCGCAGGAGCGTGGCGGCTGGCAGAATCCGTTTCTCAATCGGTGACTCGCTAACGTCCGATGCGACGTGGCTTTGGCCAGCTCGCCAATGCTTTCCAGAGCAGATGATACTTGGGGGTAGCGGCCAGGATCGGATCGCGCTGACCGCAAAACGTGCGGTTACGCTCTGCCTGTGCAAACAACGCACCCACTTTCGGCTCGCTGCCGGCGGCCAATAGGGTCAACCGGTCGAGCGCACAAGCCAAGGTGCTCTGCTGGATGAATTCGCTTCCGCCCTGGCAGAACCAGCCGGACAATTGCAGGCGCGGATCATCGAATGCGCGCACATAGGCGAGGCACTGACGCGGTGTGCCGTTCGAAGCGGAAAAGAAAAAGACCGTCAGCGGGCCAAACTTGCTCGCCAGGTCCTGATCCGCACGCCTCAGCTCGTCCGGTCCAAGCGCCGCTGCCCCATCAGCGATCACGGCCTGTGGATCGGCGAAGCCGCGGATTTCCGTGCCAGGTCGATAAATCTCGACGTGCAGGTAGGGCGTAATGTCGTCGGAATCACCAAGTTCGAGAATATCCTTGCGTCCACCGCCATCGGCATGTCGGCGGATGGCGTAGGTCGAGGGGACTTCGGCGGCTTCGGGGATCGACAAGGCAAAGGCCGGGAAAGGCCGCCCGATCTCGATCCATTTCGACTCATGTACCGGGCTGATGGCAGCGATCGGTTTCGGCGATTCAGAAAGACGCGCGGCCGCTATGGACAACAGCAAAACCGCACACAGATATGCGAGCAGGCGCACGAAACTGGACGGCAGTTCGTCTCGCCATGAGTGCAGGGCGGGGTGCATGTGGACGTGTTTGGCCGGGTGCCGTTGTGTTAGGCGACGTTCTCGCCTAGAAGCGCTGCCAACCGGTTGCCCCTTACCGGCGGCTCGGTGGTAATTTATTCCGGAGCGTTAACAATGGGTTACAAGGTCGCCGTGGTGGGTGCCACCGGCAATGTCGGGCGCGAAATGCTCGACGTTCTGGCCGAACGCAATTTTCCCGCCGACGAAGTAGTCGCCGTTGCGTCGCGCCGCAGCCAGGGCGTGGAATGCTCGTTCGGCGACAAGACGCTGAAAGTCAAAGCGCTCGACCATTTCGATTTTTCGGATGTCGACATCTGCCTGATGTCGGCCGGCGGTGCGGTGTCCAAGGAGTGGTCGCCGAAGATTGCCGCGCAAGGTGTTGTGGTGATCGACAATTCGTCGGCCTGGCGCATGGACCCGGACGTTCCATTGATCGTGCCGGAAGTGAATGCCGATGCGGTTGCCGGCTTCACCAAGAAGAACATCATCGCCAATCCGAATTGCTCGACCGCTCAGCTTGTTGTGGCGCTGAAGCCGCTGCACGACAAGGCAAAGATCAAGCGCGTCGTGGTTGCAACCTATCAGTCGGTTTCCGGGGCCGGCAAGGATGCGATGGACGAGTTATTCTCTCAGAGCAAGGCGGTGTTCACGCTTGACGAAGTGGAGGCCAAGAAGTTCTCCAAGCGGATCGCTTTCAATGTCATCCCGCACATCGACGTGTTCATGGATGACGGCTACACGAAGGAAGAGTGGAAGATGGTGGTCGAGACAAAGAAGATCCTCGATCCCAAGATCAAGCTCAGCGCGACCTGCGTGCGAGTGCCGGTCTTCGTCGGGCATTCGGAAGCCGTCAACATTGAGTTCGAAAATCCGATCACCGCGGACGAGGCGCGCGACATTCTGCGCAATGCGCCCGGATGTCTCGTCATCGACAAGCGCGAGGACGGCGGCTACGTGACGCCTTATGAATGCGTGGGCGAGGATGCAACCTATATCAGCCGCATTCGTGAGGACGGCACTATCGAGAATGGCCTGCAGATGTGGGTTGTGTCCGACAATTTGCGCAAGGGTGCGGCCCTCAACGCGGTGCAGATCGCGGAATGCCTGGTCAATCGCAAGCTGATTCAGGCGAAGCGGCGTGCGGCGTAAGCGCTCAGATTTTTCGGAATTCAGTCTTTAGGATGCACGCGCAGGCCTTTCCTGCGTGTGAGTTCGCGGGATCACGGTTGAGGCCGCGTAAGCCGTTGTCAGAATTGTGGACGGGCGAAAAGCTGCGCGTACTCCTGTGCGGCCACCTGCATGAATTTTCCGGTTGTCGGCTCGCGCACCGAAAGCTGACCGGTGGCTACTCCAAAATAGGCACCGTGCAATCTGATTTCGTCGCGCTCGACCTTGGCCCGCAAACGCGGGAAGGTCATCAAGTTGTCGAGGCTAAGCGCGACGTTCGCTTGCTCCAGCATAGTGAGATACTCGCCCATCGGACGGTTGCCGCGTGGGCCGATCCTTTCCGCGGCAGGTGTCATCAGTTTCATCCAGTTGCCGATGAAATCACCCGGCGTCAGCGGCTCGGCATCTTCGGCGAATGCCTTGACACCCCCGCATTGCGCGTGGCCCAGCACAACAATGTGCTTGACCCTGAGCGCCATGACACCGAATTCCAGCGCGGCAGACACCCCGTGCGCATGTGCGTCCGGTGCATAGGGAGGGACCAGGTTTGCGATATTGCGGACAACGAAAAGCTCGCCCGGGCGGGCATTGAAAATGACCTCCGGCGAGCAACGGGAGTCGCAGCAACCGATCACCATGACCTCGGGTGATTGTCCGCTCTGCGCGAGCTCGCGATAGCGGTCCTGCTCGGCGCGCAAGCCGCCCGCCAGAAATGCTCGATAGCCGTCGATCAGTTGGCTGGGAAGCGACAGTTGGCTCACCAAAGTTGCGTTTATCTGTCTCACACAATCACGCCGTCGCCGGCTCTGGCAACCCGTTGCAGGAGTGGCGCGTTCGCATTGCGGAAGCTAGGCTTCGTGTGCTGGAGACCACGATGACTATTCGCCCGCGGCGCAGCGTCTTGTACATGCCCGGATCCAATGCTCGGGCCTTGGATAAAGCCAGGACGCTGCCGGCCGATGGGGTGATTCTAGACCTTGAGGATTCGGTTGCGCCCGATGCGAAGGAGGCCGCACGCCAGCAGGTCGTCGATGCCATCAAGGCAGGCGGGTTCGGCGCCCGCGAAGTCTTCATCAGGATCAACGGCGTCGACACCGCGTGGCATGCCGACGATCTTTCAGCCGCCGCACACGCAGCACCAGACGTCATTCTGGTGCCCAAAGTGTCCAGTTCCGACACGTTGGAGCTGATTGGCCGCCGGATGCTCGACATGGGAACCAATCACAAGACCCGAGTCTGGGCAATGATCGAAACGCCACTCGCAATTTTCAATATTCTTTCGATCGCATCTGCGGCGCGCGACTCCGAGACTCGTCTCGCCGGCTTCGTGATGGGAACAAACGACCTTGCCAAGGATACACGCGCGCGGCTTGTGCCTGGTCGGGCGCCGATGCTGGCGTGGCTTTCGATGTGCATTGCGGCCGCGCGTATCCACGGCATCGATATCCTCGACGGTGTTTATAACGACATCGGCAACGCCGATGGTTTTACCAAAGAGTGCGAGCAGGGCGCGGAGCTCGGCTTCGACGGCAAGACGTTGATACACCCGAGCCAGATCGAGCCTTGCAATACGGCATTTTCACCGTCGACGGCCGAAGTCGAACAGGCCCGCAAGATGGTCGCGGCTTTCGATCTGCCCGAAAACAAAGGTAAGGGTGTGATCTCGATCGATGGCCGCATGGTCGAACGGCTGCACGCCGATATGGCGCGGCGCACGGTCGCGATCGCGGAGGCGATTTCCCGTTCATCCTGAGGCGGTGTGTGGCCGGAATGCAGCTGTGGGAAAATTTTTGTGCACGAAAACGGAGACCAATTCACCAGTCTTGCCATTGTCAGAATTGGCAAAAAACATTTAAACCCCAATAGTTTAGAACGTTTTTAAAAAGCATTTTTATTTTGACTTAGCCCCACGCAGCGGTTAGCGAATATCCGGGTAAGGGGTCCTGATGATCGTCTGTTCCTGCAACGTATTGAGCGACCACGAGGTGCGAATCGCGGCGAACACTGCGGAGCGCCGATCCACGAGCCATGTCTATGGCTGCCTCGGCTGCAGCGCCCAATGCGGCCGTTGCGCGCGCACGATCCGCAAGATCATCGACGAGACACTTAACGGTGCAAAGGTAAGCTGCCCCGCCGGCTGTGCCTGCGCGCTGCACGCCGCAGGCCCGATTTAATTCTCGCCTATATTATTGGGGCCAAATGTGCTGCCCGCACTGGCAGCGTGCGGCATCAATATTTGCTACTGTCCGGGCACGAGAATTGGCGCTTGCTGCGTGGCGCCACGACAGGAGCAAGTTATGAAGGGTGACGCAAAAGTCGTCGAGTTTCTGAACAAAGCGCTTCGGCACGAACTGACTTCGGTCAATCAATATTGGCTGCACTATCGGCTGCTCGACAACTGGGGCTACAAGGACCTGGCGAAACAATGGCGCAAGGAATCGATCGAGGAAATGGAACATGCCGACAAGCTGGTTGAGCGCATCATTTTTCTTGACGGATTTCCGAACATGCAGGTGCTCGACCCTTTGCACATCGGACAGAACGTGAAGGAAGTGCTGGACTGCGACCTGGCTGCGGAGATGTCGGCCCGCGCCCTATATCAGGAAGCGGCCACGCATTGCCACGGCGTACGGGATTACGTGACGCGCGATCTCTTCGAGAAGTTCATGTCGGATGAGGAACATCACATCGACTTCCTCGAAACCCAGCTCGATCTTGTCGCCAAGCTCGGCCTGGAGCTGTACGCGCAACATCATATCGGCGAAATTGGCGAGGATGCGGGTGATTAAGCTTGGCGGCAGCTTTCGCGCTGTCACGGCATGACCTAACGGGGGAGAAGTCATAATCCGCTATTGGCGCGCCATCGCGGTATCGCTCGCAGCGGCCTTTTCCACGCTGGCGATTGGCATTGCCCGCGCCGAGCCGCAATCAGGCGTGACGACCTGCGCCCGTCCGGACTTTCGCGTCGTTCTCGACGTCGGTCACACCGCGAAATCACCCGGGGCCAAAAGCTCGCGCGGCGTTGACGAATTTGATTTCAATCTGCGGCTCGCCAAACAGATCGACCAAGCTCTTCTCGAAGCGGGCTTTGCCAAAACGGTCCTTATGGTGAGCGACGGACGGGCAAATCGAAGCCTGTACGCCCGCACGGCACGAGCCAACGACTTATCGGCGAACCTTTTATTGTCCATCCACCACGACGCGGTGCCTGATCGGTTTCTCGAAAGATGGGAGTACAATGGCAAGCGGCGGGGATTCAGTGACCGGTTCAAAGGTCATTCGATCTTCGTCTCCCAGGACAATCCCGATCCCAAAGACAGCCTTTTGTTCGCTAGCATGCTCGGACAACAGTTGAAGGCGCGCGACTTGGAATATACGCCGCACTATACCGAAAGCTTCATGGGTCGATGGCGGCGCGCGCTGCTGGACGCCGATGCCGGCGTCTACCGCTATGACACGCTGTTTGTGCTGAAGAAGGCGCAAATGCCCGCTGTGTTGCTCGAAGCGGGCTCGATCGTGAACCGCGACGAGGAATTGGTAATGGCCTCGCCTGAGCGGCAGCAGCTGATCAGTGCAGCCGTGGTAGACGCCGTCAACAGCTTCTGCACGGCGCAGTCGGACAAACCCGCTCTGAAAATCGCGCAACGTTCGAAAGCCAGGCATGTTCTGTCGGCGCAATCGCACAGGCGCGCGCGCGAACGGACCGCCAAGACGACACCATCAACGCCGACACCGCAGTCACTCCTTGATATCCACTAGCGCGCTACTGCGTGGGGTCAGCGATAGAATCGCGGAATGAGGGAACGCAACATGCGGCGTCACTATTTTCTGATCCCCACTGCATTATTGTTTTCTTATTCGCTCGCCTTCGCCGACAATATCGCGCCAACGGGAACGTTGCGGGCAGGTTATCTCTCGAGCAATCCGGCGCAGGCTGTGCGCGATCCCGTTACCGGCGAAGTTCGCGGAGCCTCCGCCGATCTCGCACGCGAACTGGCAAAGCGGCGCAACGTACCGGTCGCACTTATGCCGTTACCAAATCCCGCAACGGTGATTGAGACTGTTGCCAAGGGCGAGGCCGACATTGGATTTGTGGCGTATGCCCCGGAGCGAGTCGGGACGGTCGAGTTCTCGCAAATTTACATGCTGGTGCAGCAGTCATTCGTCGTTCCGGACAATTCCCGCATCCGCAGTGTCGCCGATATCGACGCGCAAGGGCTGCGCATTGCCGGTGGCAAGGGAGATTCAATTACCCTCTATCTTGCGCGCAATTTGAAACACGCGTCTCTTGTTGAGACAGACAACACGCCCGCCGATGCAAAGCGCAAGTTGCTGGCAGGTGAGATCGATGCCTATGGCGCCAATCGCCAGCGCCTCACCAATTTGCTGAAGGAGATGCCGGGATATCGTCTACTGCCAGACAGTCTGTTCGGTGTCACTCAAGCGATCATCGTGGCGAAGGGAAAGTCGGAAGCCCTCAAGGAGGTCAACGCCTTTATCGATGAGGTCCGCGCATCCGGATTTCTGCAGGATGCGATCGCAAGAAGCGGTATCATCGGCCTGGAGATGGCGCCACCCGGCACCACGTTGCAGCGGTAACTACGCCCAGGGGCGTGCCGCGCTGGCTTTCCTTTCGTAGCCTTCGATCTTGCTTTGTTTCTGTTGGGTGAGGCCGATGTCGTCGAGGCCGTTGAGCAGGCAATGCTTACGGTGAGGGTCAATGTCGAAATGGACCACGCCGCCATCGGGACCGCGGATTTCCTGCTTCGCGAGGTCGACTGTCAGCGTTGCGTTGGAGCCCCGCTCGGCGTCATCAAAAAGCTTCTCAAGATCTTCTGGTGAGACCCGGATCGGCAGCACCCCGTTCTTGAAGCAGTTGTTGTAGAAGATGTCGCCGAACGACGTCGAGATCACGCAGCGGATGCCGAAATCCATCAGGGCCCACGGCGCGTGCTCGCGCGAGGAGCCGCAGCCGAAGTTGTCACCGGCAACAAGGATCTTGGCCTTGCGATAGGCCGGCTTGTTCAGAACGAAATTCGGATTCTCGCTGCCGTCGTCATTGTAGCGGCGTTCGGAGAACAGGCCCTTGCCGAGACCGGTGCGCTTTATGGTCTTCAGATACTGCTTCGGGATCACCATGTCGGTGTCGACATTGATGATGCGCAGCGGGGCGGCAACGCCTTCAAGCGTGGTGAACTTTTCCATGGGTTCTCCGACTTCGCCTTTTGGAGCTTAGAACAGTTCTGTTTCTTAAGACGTCCGGTGTTTTGGTCAATAGCGGATCACAAGAGACCAGATATGCGTATTTTAAAGGTTACTTTGCTTGCTGTTCTTGTCGCTTTTGGTTTCACAAGCGCGTCAAAGGCGGCAAATGACGGTCCGTGGTGCTATCGGGACTTCGGCGGCCGGCAATATGCAAACTGCTCCTACTATTCGGCCCAGCAATGTCTGACTGCCGCCGGAGTTCTGGGCGGCGTGTGCGAGCGCAATCACCGCCCGGCCCCGGAGCCTGCAAAGAAAGAAAAGCGCAAAGCCAAGTCGAGTTAAGCCGGCACGCGTTCGTCAAGCCTGAATTTGGATTCACGCACCACGTTACACACCTGCACGCTGTATTCGGAATAGTAGATTTCCCGAGCCTTTTTTTGCGCGGCGCGATGTTCGGCGTTCGTACGCCAGGCACGCATTCCGTCTTCATGCTCGAACTCGACGATGGTAACCCGCTCGCCGTCTTCGGCGAAAAAACCCTTATGCGAAATGTAGCCGGGCATCGTCTTCGCCAATTCGACCATGCGATCGACAAGGGCGATGTATTCCTCGCGCGCCCCCGGGCGCAGGCGGGAACGAAAAACAGTGACGATCATGGCGAATCTCCTTCCCGTGTGATGCTCGCGCAGCCGGACATGCTCGACCAATTCCGATTTTGAATGAGCATCATCATAATTTGAGATCGATACCAATCTATTCGACACTCGCCTCGATTGCTTCCATATCTTCGTCCGACAGACCGAAATGGTGCCCGATTTCGTGCACCAGGACATGGGTCACGATTTCTCCCAGGGTATCGTCGTGCTCGGCCCAATAGTCGAGGATCGGCCGGCGATAAAGCCAAACCATGTTGGGCATGATTTCCGGGGTTGCATCCGACTGAAACGGAAGTCCGACGCCCTGAAACAGTCCAAGCAGATCGAATTCGCTCTCGGCACGCATACTGGTGAGGACCTCGTCTGTCGGAAAATCCTCAACATGGATTACGAGATTCTGACAGAGGTTGCGGAAGTGCTCCGGAAGACGTGCGTAGGCCTCGGAAGCCAGCGTCTCAAAATCGGACAAGGACGGCGCTGCCGACCCGCGCCAGTCGTGGAATTGGCTTCTCATGGCAACGTTGTAAGCGAGGTCTGCATGCGGTCCAAGTGGTTGACGGGGCGCCCCCGAATGCGCAACGGTTGGCGATCCTGACACGAGGCGGCGATGTCGAATGTTTCTGTGCGGCTGGTCTTGATCGGCTTGATATTTGTTTTCAGCGCCGGCGGAGCGATACCGGCGTCGGCTCAGCCGTCCGTTTGCAGTGACGAAAGCTCGGCAAGCTGTCCGGCTGAACGGGCGGTACGGAAAAAGCGACCGCGCGTCACAATCTATCCTCGCCACGTCTATCCTGGACCGAATGCCATACGCCAATGCCGCTCGTGGCTTGCTAAGGAGTATCGCGTCAGCGGCCCAGTGATCGTGCCGCAGATGCGTTGCTGGTGGGAATAGAGGCCGGCGGTGGGTGTAAAATTGGTCGGCCAAGGGTAGGCAGCACCGGAGGTGCAGCGATGTCTTGGCTGGCACGATTTTTCGCAAGCGCAGTCCTGATTTTCAGTTTTTTTGCGTTCATGCCTGGCAGTGCGGAGGCGCGCTGGTTTGGTGGCCACTGGCACGGAGGTTGGCGCGGCGGCTTGGGTTGGGGTCCCGCCTTCGGGGCTCGGGCTCGGATACGGTTGGGGCTGGGGTTATCCATACGCCTACTACCCCGGACCATATTACTACGCGCTACCTCCGCAGCCGGCCTGCGGCTGGGCGCGCGTGCGCGTCTGGCGCAACGGGCACTGGGTGTCTCGCCGCGCGTGGCGTTGCTGGTAAACGAAAGCCCGCCGCGAGGCGGGCTTTCCGCATCATTCTGAAATCCCGCGCCGCTACTTCCACTCGCGCACGTCGACGAAATGTCCGGCAATCGCCGCCGCGGCAGCCATTGCCGGCGACACAAGATGCGTGCGGCCCTTGTAACCCTGGCGTCCTTCGAAATTGCGGTTCGACGTCGAAGCGCAGCGCTCACCCGGGAGCAATTTGTCCGGGTTCATCGCAAGGCACATCGAACAACCCGGTTCGCGCCACTCGAAGCCGGCAGCCTTGAAGATCTTGTCGAGCCCTTCCGCCTCCGCCTGCATTTTCACGAGGCCAGAGCCAGGGACGATCATCGCGTTGACATTGCCATTCAAGGTCTTGCCTTCGACCACGCGCGCTGCCGCGCGAAGATCCTCGATGCGTCCGTTGGTGCATGAGCCGATGAACACGCGGTCAATTTTGAGCTCGGTGATCTTCTCGCCGCCCTTGAGGCCCATATACGCGAGCGATTGCTCGGCTGCGATGCGTTTCTTTTCGTCGGTGATTTCCGCCGGCACCGGCACCTTGCTGGTGATCGAGGTCACCTGCTCGGGACTGGTACCCCACGTGACAAGCGGCGGCAGTTTTGCGGCGTCGAGACGAATCTCGCGGTCGAAATGCGCGCCATCGTCGGACCGCAGGGTTTCCCAATAGCGCATGGCCTTTTCCCAGGCCTTGCCCTTCGGCGCCTTTGGCCTGTCCTTGAGATAGGTGTAGGCGATTTCGTCCGGCGCGATGAAGCCGGCCTTGGCGCCGCCTTCCACCGACATGTTGCAGATCGTCATGCGGCCTTCGATGGAGGCCGCGCGGACCGCTTCGCCGGCATATTCCAGCGCATAGCCCGTGCCGCCTGCCGTGCCGATCTCGCCGATGATCGCAAGGATGATATCCTTGGCCGTGACGCCGGGCGGCAATTTGCCGTCGACCACTGCACGCATGTTCTTCGATTTCTTCTGGATCAACGTCTGGGTGGCGAGCACATGCTCCACCTCGGATGTACCGATACCGTAGGCGAGCGCGCCAAAGGCGCCATGCGTGGCGGTATGGCTGTCACCGCATACGATCGTGGTGCCGGGAAGAGTGAATCCCTGCTCCGGACCGATGATGTGGACGATGCCCTGACGCTTGTCGAACTCGTTGTAATACTCGATGCCGAAATCCTTGGCGTTCTTTGCCAACGCTGCGATCTGCTCAGCGCTCTCCGGGTCGGGATTTGGCTTGCTCCGGTCGGTTGTTGGAACGTTGTGGTCGACCACGGCCAATGTCTTGTCGGGCGCGTGTACCTTGCGGCCGGCGGCGCGCAGACCTTCAAAGGCCTGCGGAGAGGTGACCTCGTGCACTAGGTGACGATCGACGTAGAGGAGGCACGTCCCATCCGGCTGTTCGTCAACCAGGTGGTCTTCCCAGATTTTGTCGTAGAGCGTGCGAGGTTTCATGGCGTCAACTTTGCTCGGAGAAAATGGATAGCGGCTTGCGGGCGTCCCATGCGGACGCAATCAAAGGCCTGCCTGCACCGCTGCCGTCAGCCGGCCGAAGAACCGCCACGGCAATCGCGCGTGGTCGACCAGGACAATCCGCTGAGCTTTGGAAACCATGACGGTTATATAGCCATTCATACTGCCCTCGACAACGAATAGGCGGCAAAGAAAAAGGGCCGCCACTGCGGCCCTTTCACCCCGAATAGCCGATTATTCGCCTGCGGCAGCTTCGGCGCCTTCCGTTCCACCGCCGCCTTGGGCTTCGGAGATGCGCGCCTTCTTGCCGCGCAGTCCGCGCAGATAATAGAGCTTGGCACGGCGGACTTTGCCGCGGCGGATCAGCGCGATCGAGTCGATCATCGGCGAATAGAGCGGAAACACGCGCTCGACGCCCTCACCGTACGAAATCTTGCGAACGGTGAAGTTCTCGTTCAGCCCGCGCCCGGAGCGGCCAATGCAGACGCCTTCGTATGCCTGCACGCGCGTCTTGTCGCCTTCGACGACCTTGACGTTTACCAACACAGTGTCGCCCGGTTGGAAGTCGGGAATGGTCTTGCCGGCCGAGAGCTTATCGATCTGCTCTTTTTCCAGCTGTTGAATGATGTTCATTGCGAATTCTCCGTCGGCAGCGCCAGCAACCGGCGCGCGGTCCTGATCTGGTCTGAATGGGTTGGCGAGCTTGTATTACAAAGCTTTCGGCTTGTCACCCTTTGGATTCGGCCGGTTTTTCGGTCCTTTGCGGCCTTGATAGGCCGACCAAAGGTCGGGCCGGCGTTCGGCGGTGAGCCGCTCAGCCTCCGCCTGCCGCCACGCTTTGACCTTTGCGTGGTCTCCGGAGGTGAGCACTTCGGGGATCGGCTCGCCTTCGAAAACGGGTGGCCGGGTGTACTGAGGGTATTCGAGCAGCCCGTCGGCAAAACTTTCCTCTGCGGCGGAGGCTTCCTTACCCATGACACCGGGCAGCAGACGCACGCACGTATCCAGCAGTGCAAGCGCAGCGATCTCGCCCCCGGACAAAACGAAGTCGCCAAGAGATACTTCCTCGAGGCCACGCGCCTTGATCAGGCGTTCGTCGACGCCTTCGAAGCGTGCGCACACAATGACAACTCCCAACCCATGCGCGAGCTTTGCGGCCCGGCTTTGCCGGAGCGGCATGCCGCGCGGACTCATCAGCAGACGGGGGCGCGTGTCGTGCGGGAGAGCGTCGATTGCATTCGCAAGGACATCGGCCTTCATCACCATGCCGGGCCCGCCGCCGGCGGGCGTGTCGTCGACGGTTCGATGCCTGTCGGTCGCATGCGCGCGAATGTCGATCGTTTCGAGTGACCAGATCCCGGACGTCAGCGCCTTGCCGGCAAGGCTCTGCGCCAGCGGCCCGGGGAACATCTCAGGAAAGATGGTCAATACGCTTGCCCGCCACATGCTCATTCATCCCGCATCTCGATCTCAAATGGTTGCACAAGCACGATCCGCTTTGCCTCAAGATCCACACTTGGAACCGTTGCGTCGTTGAACGGCAGCATCAAGGGTTCGCCACCGCCCACCGGCATGATTTCGATGATGTCGCCGGCGCCGAAATTATGCAGTGCATGCACCGTCCCGATCTGAACACCCTCCCGCGTAACGACATCGAGACCGATGAGGTCGGCGTGATAGTACGTATCCTGCTCGTTAATCTTCGGCAGCCGTTCCCGCGGAATATAAAGCTCGAGATTCCGTAGTCGTTCAGCCGCGTTGCGGTCACTAACCCCGGCGATGCGCACGACGAAGTGGTCTTTGGCTGGACGCATTGCCTCGATCTCGAAGCGTTGCTTGCCGTCTTCCGTTTCCAGCGGGCCATATGCTGCAACCGCAGCCGGATCCTGTGTGAACGACCAGAGTTTCACCTCGCCGCGCACGCCATGCGCGGAGCCGATACGAGCAACGCAAATTCGTCCAGCCACGGCGCGGAAGGGCGAGCCTTAGCTCGTCGCCGGAGCCGGTGCGGCCTCGGCCGGCTTGTCCGCCTTTGCTGGTTTCTCGGCCGCCTTGTCCGCGGGCTTGTCGCCTTCGGCTGCGGGCGCACCACCGGCAGCTTTCGCCGCTTCTTCTTCCTTCGCCTTGCGTTCCTTGCGCGGGATCGCCTTTTCCGGATTGTTGCGCTTCGGCCGCTTCATGATCCCGGCGGCGTCGAGGAAGCGCATCACGCGATCGGACGGCTGTGCGCCTTTTTTCATCCAGGCCTGGACCTTTTCGAGGTCGAGATTGAGCCGCTCCGTCTTTTCCTTCGGGAGCAGCGGATTGAAATAGCCGAGCCGCTCGATAAAGCGGCCGTCGCGCGGCGCGCGATTGTCGGCGACAACGACATGATAGACCGGCCGCTTCTTGGTGCCGGCGCGGGCGAGACGAATAACGAGAGACATCCTTTAGTCCTTTCTCATCTGACTGGTGATCACTTCTTTTTTCCGAGGCCGGGTGGCAGACCGCCCGGCAATCCGGGAAACTTTCCGCCCAGTCCCGGCAGGCCGGGTAGTCCGGGCGCATTCGAAGGCAGCTTCGGCATGGTCGGCGGCAATGAACCGCCAATGCCCGGCATATTCGGCGGCAGCTGACCGGCTGGCTTGTTTTTCGCCATTTCCGCCATCTGCTCTGGTGACGGCATGCCGGAGCCGAAGCCCATGGCCTGCGCGAGGCCGGCAAGCGGGCCGCGCTTGGCGCCACCCATCATCTTCATCATGTCCGACATGCCGCGATGCATCTTCAGCAGTTTGTTGATCGCCTCCGGCGTCGTGCCGGAGCCGGCGGCAATGCGCTTTTTGCGGCTGGCCTTGAGCAAATCCGGGTTGCGGCGCTCCTTCGGCGTCATCGAGTCGATGATCGCGATCTGACGCTTGATGACATTTTCATCGAGATTGGCGGCCGACAGCTGGTTTTTCATCTTGGCGACGCCCGGCAGCATGCCCATCAATCCACTGAGACCGCCCATGGCCTGCATCTGCGTCAGCTGTTCGCGCAGGTCGGCGAGATCGAAGGCGCCCTTGCGCATCTTCTCGGCTGCTCGCATCGCCTTTTCGGCGTCGATGTTGGCGGCAGCCTTCTCCACCAGTGCGAGGATATCGCCCATGCCGAGAATGCGGCCGGCGATGCGGGCCGGATCGAACTCTTCGATCGCATCCAGCTTTTCGCCGGTGCCGATCAGTTTGATCGGCTTGCCCGTGACAGCGCGCATCGAAAGCGCGGCACCGCCGCGGCCATCACCGTCAACCCGGGTAAGCACAATACCTGAGAGCCCGACACGCTCGTCGAAGGAGCGCGCCAGATTGACCGCGTCCTGGCCGGTGAGGGCGTCGGCGACGAGCAGCACCTCATGCGGATTGACCGTGCGTTTGACCTCGGCCGCCTCGCTCATCATCACGTCGTCAAGCGTCGTGCGGCCAGCGGTGTCGAGCATCACTACGTCGTAACCGCCGAGCCGGCCCGCTTCGACGGCGCGGCGCGCGATCTGCGGCGGCATCTGGCCTTCGACAATCGGCAAGGTGTCGATCTGCGCATCGCGGCCGAGCACGGCAAGTTGTTCCATTGCCGCCGGACGCCGCACGTCAAGCGAGGCCATCAGCACCTTGCGCCGTTGCCGGTCGGTGAGCCGCTTTGCAATCTTTGCCGTCGTTGTGGTTTTGCCCGAGCCCTGCAGGCCGACCACCATGATGGCGACCGGCGGTGCGGCGTTGAGATCGATGCCCGTGTTCGCGCCCTGTGTGCCGGCGCCAAGCGTCGCGACAAGCTGGTCGTGCACGATCTTCACGACCATCTGGCCGGGCGTCACGGACTTCATGACTTCGACGCCGACGGCCTCTTTTTTGATGCCATCAACGAATGCACGGGCGACGTCAAGCGCGACGTCGGCCTCGAGCAGCGCGCGGCGCACCTCGCGCAACGCAGCGTCGACGTCGGCCTCGCTGAGCGCGCCGCGGCGGGTGAGGCGGTCGAGAATCCCGCCCAGCTTTTCCGACAAAGAGTCGAACATCAGCTACAAACACCTTTACGCCCGAGGGCGCATCGCGCTGTCGGGCGGTGGCCTCCGGCCTCTCAAGGGACCGGGCGGCGATGGGAAATTCACGTCTCTTATCGAGAACGGCCGGAACCTAGGTTCGCGATGTGGCCGAGTCAAGGCAGGGCCGTTTTACGGACCTATTTCATAGCTAACGGTCACGACCGCCCTTAACGTTTGTTCCCCAGGAGCGACAGGAACGGCCCCGGCGCGCATGGTCTGCATTGGCCGCGGCGTTGCGGTAGAGCCTTCTTCCGTAATTGAAATGACCCGGCCAAGCTTGGCCCCTGCGGCCTTGGCGTAAAGCTCGGCCTTCCGGCGCGCATCCGCGATCGCATCATCGCGCGCCTGGTCGAGCAGCTTAGACTGCTCGGAGACCACGAATTCGATGCCCGACATCTCGTTGGCGCCTGCGGCAATCGCGCGGTCGAGGACGGCCGGCAGCTTGTCGATGTCGCGAATCCGGACCGTCACTTGGTTGGTCGCCTGGAAACCGGTGAGCCTCGCGGTGCCGGCCTTGTTCGGATCATATTGCGGCTGCAGCGACAAACGGGAGGTCTGGATGTCACGGTCCGCGATGCCGGCATCCTTGATTGCCGCGAGGACGGCGGTCATCTGCCTTGCGTTTATCTCGCCCGCCTCGCGCGCGGTCTTGTCCTGACTCGTTACCCCGATACGAATGATCGCGGTGTCCGGCGCGACTGCAACTGTCGCTTCGCCGGTCACCGTCACAAGTTTTTCCGTCGCATGCGCCTGGCCAAGCCCAACTATGCAGGCGAACAGAATGATTGCAGTGCGCCGAATCATCTCACTTCACCGGAACAAACACATTGACCACCAGCTTGTCAGGATCGCTCTTCACCGGATCGGTGGTGTATTCCTCGATGAAGAGGTCCTTTGCGTCCAGTTGCTTGTCGTCGAGAAAGTTCGTGATCGCCTCATAGGTCGTATCCATGGCGTCGTACGAGCCACGGTGGACAAATTTATAGGCTTTGCCGGAGGGCGCGGGACCGACCGCGATATCGCCCTTCGGGGGATCCTTTGGCGAGTCTGCGATCGGCAGCGCCGCCTGGTAGGAAAAACCGGTGTCGTCAGTCTGGGTATAGACCGTGAAGGCGGGACCGGTTGGCTTGATGTTCTGTTTGTCGAGATATTCGTGCAAGGATTTGAACGCATCAACCAATGTGTCGAAGGCGTTGTCCCATTTGCTGTGGCCCTTGAGATAAACCATCGTCCGCTCGGGCAAAGTGACCTGTTCTCCAAAGGCATCGCCGGGCTGCAGCGGTGACGGTGAAGTTGGACCCATCGGAGCTGGCATCGGATCGCTGACACCAGGCTTGGGCTGTGCTGCCGCTACGTCAACCGTGTATGGCAATGCAAGGACGGCAAGCGTCAAAATAAGCCGAAAGGGCGACATCACGGCTCTCCGTCGTTCGCGGCGGTCCGGCGATTCGCCAGCATTGGTGTGCATTCTAGCATGGCCTCTGGCCAACCCTCGTTTATTCGCCATATAAAACCGGCAAAACCCGGGCAAAGCATGATATGGGCGCACTCGCCAATCAGTCCTTCGTGAAGATGAACGGCGTCGGCAACGAGATCGTCGTCGTCGATCTGCGCGCGCGCGGCGGCAAAATAGAGGCGGAGGAGGCACGCGCGGCGGCACGACCTGGCGGGGCACCCTACGATCAGCTGATGGCGCTGTATCCGCCGCGCACGCCGGGCACCGACGCCTTCATTCGTATCTATAACAATGACGGCTCGGAAGCGGGTGCCTGCGGAAACGGGATGCGCTGCGTTGCCGATCTCGTCGCCAAAGAGACCGGCAAGGACACGCTTACTTTCGAAACGACTGCGGGCATTCTCAATTGCTGGAAGAGCGCCGATGGTATGTTCACCGTCGACATGGGCCCGCCGCGCTTCAGGTGGAACGAGATTCCGCTGGCAGAAGAATTCCGCGACACGCGCGCCATCGAGTTGCAGATCGGCCCAATCGACAAGCCGTTGCTCCATTCACCGTCGGCGGTGGGCATGGGTAACCCGCATGCAATCTTCTGGGTCGACGACGTCAATGCGCATGATCTCGCCCGTCTCGGGCCGTTGCTTGAAAATCACCCGATTTTTCCGGAGCGTGCCAACATTACGCTGGCGCAGATCGTTGCGCGCGATCACATCATTATCCGCACGTGGGAACGTGGCGCTGGCCTCACCAAGGCCTGCGGCTCGGCCGCTTGTGCTGCCGCAGTTGCCGCTGCACGGCTCAAGCGCACTGGCCGTAAGGTGAAGGTCACGTTACCTGGCGGTGAATTGACGATCGATTGGCGCGAAAAAGACGATCACGTGCTGATGACGGGGCCTGTGCAATTCGAGTTCGAGGGCCGTTTCGATCCGGCACTCTTCACCAAGGCGAGTGTGTCGTGAGCGTCGACGTCGTCACATTCGGCTGCCGCCTGAACACCTATGAGTCGGAGGCGCTCCGGCGGGAGGCGGCTGCAGCCGGTCTCGATGCCTCCATCATCGTCAATACCTGTGCCGTCACTGCCGAAGCAGTACGGCAGGCGAGGCAAACAATCCGCCGCCTCAGGCGCGAGCGGCCGCATCAGCGCATTGTAGTGACCGGCTGCGCTGCTCAGACCGAGGCCAGGAATTTCGCCGCCATGCCTGAAGTCGACCGCGTCGTCGGCAACGAGGAAAAATTCGACGCCCAGACCTGGAGTTCGGCGGACAAGATCGCCGTGTCCGACATCATGGCGGTCAAAACGATGCGGCCTCACGCCATCGACAGCATCGAAGGCAGGTCGCGCGCATTCGTTCAGGTGCAGAACGGATGCGACCATCGCTGCACGTTCTGCATTATTCCTTACGGCCGCGGCAATTCTCGGTCGCTTCCTGTCGAAGACGTTGTTGATCAGGTGCGGCGCTTGGTCGGCAACGCCTATCGAGAAGTCGTGCTCACAGGCGTCGATATCACCAGCTATGGAACAGATCTGCCCGGCGCGCCGCGGTTGGGCGCGCTGGTCAAGCGCATTCTCAAGGACGTGCCGGACCTGGACCGTCTGCGGCTGTCGTCGATTGATTCCGTCGAAGCCGATTCCGATCTGCTTGACGCGCTTGGCAATGAGCCGCGGTTGATGCCGCATTTTCATCTGTCGTTGCAATCCGGCGATAATCTCATTCTCAAGCGCATGAAGCGGCGGCACGCGCGCCGCGATGCAATCTCCTTCTGTGAACAGGCCCGCCGGTTGCGGCCTGACGTTGTTTTCGGCGCCGATATCATTGCGGGCTTCCCGACCGAGACAGAAATGATGTTTGCCCGCTCGCTCGATCTGGTCGATGAATGTGGACTTACCCAGCTTCACGTCTTTCCATTTTCGCCGCGGCCCGGAACGCCCGCAGCCCGCATGCCGCAGATCGATCGCGCTATCGTCAAGGACCGCGCGCGCCGGTTGCGCGAAAAGGGCGAGACGATGCTCAGAGAGTACCTCGACCGCGAAGTCGGCGCGCGCCGCCGCGTTCTCGTCGAGTCAAACGCGCTCGGGCGCACCGAACAGTTCATGCCGGTGCGGCTTGCTGCACCGGTGCAACCCGGTGTTATTCTCGATCTTGCAATCAAGGCACATGACGGCCGGCAGCTTCTGGCGGCTTGAGGGGGAGTTACGATGACCTACCACGATCATCTGATCACGACGATGGACCAGCTCCAGTCTCTTTATGGAGAGAGATTGGGGGCTTCGGTCGTCAAAGAGATCGACCATATCAGTGATGGCTATCGCAAGCTGATCGAGGTGGCGCCTTTTGTGGCTGTCGCGACGGCAGGCCCCGAGGGACTTGATTGCTCACCGAAAGGTGACGCGCCCGGTTTTGTGCGGATCCTCGACGACAAGACGCTGGCGATCCCCGATCGTCCGGGCAACAATCGCATCGACGGGTTTCGCAACATCATTCGTGACCCGCGCATCGCACTTCTGTTCTTGATTCCAGGCGTGGGCGAAACATTGCGCGTTAACGGCCGGGCGTCGATCTCCATCGATCCCGAACTGATGCAAAGCTTCGCCGTCAACGGCAAGTTGCCGCGCTGTGTGCTCATCGTTGACATCGAGAGCATTTATTTCCACTGCTCCAAGGCGCTCGTGCGCTCGAAGCTTTGGGAGGAGGCGACCAAGATCGACCGCAAGAGCCTGCCGTCGACCGGCACCATAATTGCTGAACTGAGCAAGGGTAAACTCGGCGGCGAAGCCTATGATCGCGAGGCGCCGGAACGCATCAAGGCGCAGCTCTATTGAGCTTCGCCGGTCCACCCGCAGGTATTTAGCATCTCGCGCATATGTTCTGGCACCGGCGCGGTCACTTTGACCGCCGGCTTGTTCTTTGAAATTGGAACGGTCACCTCGCGCGAATGCAGATGAAGAGCCAACCCCCCGGTGCGAGGTGCATTGCCGTAGATATTGTCACCGACGATCGGCCATCCCATTTCCGCACAATGCACGCGCAGTTGGTGAGTGCGACCGGTGACAGGCTCGAGCGCGAGCCAGGTCAATCCCGAACCTCGCCCCAGAACCTCCCATGTGCTGGTCGATGGCAAGCCCGTCTTGTCAGCCTTCATCCACCAGCCGCGCGATTCGTCGCGCTTGGAAAGCGGGATGTCGATTTGCCCTTCTGCGGCCTCCGGTCCGCCTTCGACGATAGCCCAATAGCATTTACCGACCTTGCCCTGCTTGAACAGCTTGCCCAGGAGCGCCAGGGCCTTGCGATGGCGTCCGAGCACCAGGCACCCGGTGGTGTCGCGGTCGAGGCGATGCGCCAGTGCGGGCGGGCGTGGCAGGCCGAACCGCAGTGCGTCGAAATAGTCCTCGAAGGCATCGCCACCTTTCGGCCCGCGATGCACGGGCAGCCCCGCCGGTTTGTCGACCACCAGCATCAGCCCGTCGCGGTAGAGCAGGCGGGCGAGCATCTCTTCCGGTGTCATGCCGAAACCGCTATCACGAGCGCCACATGAACGACAGCACACAAACCGAAGGGTGGTGGACGCGCCTGAGCAGCGGGCTCAGGCGCACTTCCTCGTCGATCGGCTCCTCCATTACGGCGCTGGTGACCAACCGCCCGCTCGATCCCGAGACCCTCAACGCGCTGGAGGACGAACTGGTGCGCGCCGATCTCGGCCAGGACCTTGCCGCGCGCATCGTCGAAGCATTGCGGGAAGGACGCTATCCGCAAGGAATTTCGCCCGACGAGATCAAGGCGGTCCTTGCCGGCGAGATCGAGAAGGCGCTGGCGCCGGTAGCAAAGCCGTTGGAGTTTACGGCCCGGCCATTCGTCATACTTGTCGCCGGCGTCAATGGTTCCGGCAAAACAACGACGATCGGCAAGCTGTCCGCACGCTTCCGTGCGGAAGGCAAGACGGTGATGTTGGTCGCCGGCGACACCTTCCGTGCAGCCGCGATCGATCAGCTGAAGATTTGGGGCGACCGTACGGATGCAAAAGTGATCGCGCGCGAGCCGGGCAGTGATGCGGCCGGCCTTGCGTTTGATGCGATCACCGCCGCGAAGGATCAAGGCGTGGAAGTCTTGTTGGTCGACACCGCTGGTCGTCTTCAGAATCGTGCCGAGCTGATGGGCGAATTGGAAAAAATGGTGCGTGTCATGCGTAAGGTCGAAGCTACGGCGCCGCACGCGGTGCTACTTGTGCTTGATGCGACGGTTGGCCAGAACGCGCTCAGCCAGGTGGAGATTTTCGGTAAGACCGCAGGAGTCACCGGGCTGGTGATGACGAAGCTTGACGGGACAGCACGTGGCGGCATTCTCGTAGCGATTGCTGAAAAATTCGGACTGCCTGTGCATTTCATCGGTGTCGGCGAAAGCGTGGACGATCTTGCGCCATTCACCGCGCGGGATTTTGCGCGTGCCATGGTAGGACTGGGGGAATGAGAACGCCGATGGCCGCGCAAAAGACACAGCTCAACCCGGTCCTCAAGCTGGTGCTCGATATCGGGCCGCTGGTTCTTTTCTTTGCCGCCAATTCGAAGTTCGGCATTTTTGCCGCTACCGGCGCCTTCATGGTGGCGGTACTGGTTGCGCTTGCGGTCTCCTATGTCTTGACCCGGCATATTGCGGTCATGCCGGTGGTCACGGCCGTCATCGTGCTGATCTTCGGTGGATTGACACTCGTGCTGCACGATGAACTGTTCATCAAGCTGAAGCCGACAATCATTTACATTCTGTTCGGTGGCACGCTGGTGGGCGGCCTTCTGTTCGGCAAACCCTTGCTTGGGATCGTGTTCGACTCCGTCTTTCATCTCAGCGAAGAAGGCTGGCGCAAGTTGACCTGGCGGTGGGCGTTGTTTTTCTTCGCGCTTGCGATTCTGAACGAGATCGTCTGGCGCACGCAGACCACCGATTTCTGGGTGAGCTTCAAATTATTTGGCGTGGTGCCGCTGACTTTTCTATTCGCAGCGCTGCAATATCCGTTGCTGACCAAGTACAGTATCGAGAGCAGCGACAAGGGCTAGCGCAGCGCTTTTTCAATTTCCGGCCTCAGCGTGCGCGCCAGGTTATCCGCCGTGATCGGTCCTATGAGTTTGTAGGCGATGCGGCCGTCGCGGCCGACCAGAAAGGTCTCGGGTACCCCATACACTCCCCAATCGATTGAAGTGCGTCCGGTCTCGTCGCGTCCGGTTGACACAAACGGATTGCCGTAGCGATTAAGAAACCGCCGGGCATTGTCGGGCGTGTCCTTGTAGTTGATACCGACAAGCTGGATGCGCTTGTCCTTCGAAAGCTGCTCCAGATACGGCACTTCGTCATGACAGGGAACGCACCACGACGCCCAGACATTCACCAGTGTCACGGCGCCTTCGAATGTTGCGTTGGTCAGGCCAGGCACAGGCTTGCCGTCGCGTTCGAGACCCGGCAGCGGCGGCAAGTCGGTAGCCGGAATTGGGCGTCCTATCAGTGCTGACGGAATCTGGGACGGGTCGCCGGTGCCAAGGCGATAGAAAAACAGCGCTGCCAGGGCGGCAAATGCGACGAGTGGGAGAAAAACAAGGACGTTGCGACGCCTTCTGGCGGAGCCTTCGCTCGAGGCTGTGGTCATGAGCCTAGCCTTTGCGACGGGAGCGCCGGGTCACCCCACGCTCCTCGAGATCCTCGAGAATACGGCGTTGCGTCGAGTAGTCGAGCAGCACCCATGCAATCAGCGCCGCTACCACGAACAAGGCCACCGCATAGGCGGCAACGATAAAATCGGCATGCGATCCCAGGTTCACGCGTGTGCTTCCTGTGCCTGCATCAGACGCATGTTGCGGACGCGACGCCTCAAGATTTCATTGCGCATGGCCGCAAGGTGCAGCGTAACGAACAGAAGCGTGAAGGCCAGCGCCATGATCAGCAGCGGTGTGAGCAAAGACGGATCGATGGTCGATCCGCCGACACGGAAAACGGAAGCGGGCTGGTGCAGCGTGTTCCACCAGTCCACCGAGAACTTGATGATCGGAAGATTGACGGCTCCAACCAGTGAGAGGATCGCCGCAGCGCGGGCACCGCGGCCCGGCTCTTCCGCGGTCCAGTAAAGCGCGAGGACGCCCAGATAGAGCAGCAGCAGCACCAGCATCGAGGTCAGCCGCGCATCCCACACCCAATAGGTACCCCACGTCGGACGCCCCCAGAGCGAGCCGGTGACAAGACAGATGAACGTGAACGCAGCACCAATCGGCGCGGCAGCCTTGCCGGAAACGTCGGCGAGCGGATGCCGCCACACTAATGTGCCAAGCGCAGCGACGCTCATCAGTGCCCAGCCGAACATGCCGAGCCATGCAGCTGGAACGTGCAGGAACATGATCTTCACAGTCGCGCCCTGCTGATAGTCGTCTGGTGCGTTCATTGCGCGATAGAGCCCGATCGCAAACAGCATGACCGTCGCCGCAATCAGCCACGGCATCAGGCGGTCGACGATGCGCAGGAAGCGCGTCGGGTTGGCGAAATCGATCACAGCCATCGGCAGTCTCTTAGCATCTTATTCGAGTCCATGGCGCAATGCCGCCGTCGCGGCAAATGGACCGAGCACTAGGCTCGCCAAGCTTAGCGCACAAAGAATGGTGAAAGCGGGGCCAAACGGCGTGGGACCGGCAATCGCGGCGTTCGCTGCCGCGACGCCGAAGATCAGTACCGGCACAGTGAGCGGCAGCACGAGCACCGCGAGCAGCAATCCGCCGCGTCGCAACGCTACTGACAACGCGGCGCCGATCAGCCCGGTGAACGTCAGGGCTGGCGTGCCCGCTGCCAATGTCAGCGTAAGCCAGCCCAATGCATGCATGTCGACGTTGAGCATGAGACCGAGCAGAGGCGCAATCACCACAAGCGGCAATCCGGTCGTGAGCCAGTGAGCAAGCGCCTTTGCCGCCACCGTCAACTCGAGCGGGACCTCGCTCATCATAAGAAGATCGAGCGAGCCGTCGTCGTGATCGGTCGCAAACAAGCGATCGAGCGCAAGCAAGCTCGCGAGCAATGCACCGAGCCACAGAATTGCCGGCCCGATCCGTGCAAGCAGCGCCAGATCCGGCCCGACCGCAAAGGGCGTCATCGTGATCACGATGAGAAAGAAAAGCGCGCCCATCAGGGCGCCGCCGCCGACGCGAACCGCCAGACGCATGTCGCGCACGAGGATTGCGGCGAGGGGGTTCATGCCACACCGAGCTTGAGCTCGCGCGCGCGATCGAGACCGATCGCCCCGTGCGCAGCGGCGACAATGAGTCCACCGCCCGCTAGGTGACTCCGCATGATTTCCGAGAGTCGGGTCTGCGATGGGGCATCGAGTGCGGATGTCGGCTCGTCGAGCAGCCAGAGCGGACGCGAGACGGCGACGATGCGCGCTATCGAGAGCCTGCGGCGCTGCCCGGCGGAAAGATAGGCGGCGGGCAGATCGGCGAGAGGCGCGAGATCTAGCAGCTCCAGTGCCGGGCCAAAGTCGCCGCGCGATCCGAGAAACCGCGTCCAGAATTGCAAATTTTCAGCCACCGTCAGCGACGTCTTCATTGCATCCTGGTGACCGAGGTAGTGAGCCTGCTCCGCAATTGGTGTGTCAGTTTTCCCACCGTCGAGCGACAATCGTCCGGCGGCAATGCGGACGAGCCCACCTATCATTCGAAGGAGGGATGATTTGCCGGCGCCGTTGCGCCCCGTAACGATCAGTGCCGCGCCTGCGGGCACCTTAAAACTGACGTTCCGGAATACTTCGCGGCCGCCGCGGTTGCAGGTCAGGCCTTCGGCTTGAAGTTCCATCACGGCTGCCGGCTCGGTCGCGCGGTGGGCCAATACCCGGAAAACCCCAATAATTTTCGCATCTTCGGCGTTGGTCTCGGCGAATATGGCGTCGGGCGCGAAAAGACCTTATAAGCCCGGACTTGCGACGTTACGTTATTCGAATTCGGACGCAAGTCTCGCCAGTCGAGAAAAACATCGCCTTGCCAACAACTTAGTCCGAGCCAGCGCCGGTCGCCCGGCCGGGAATGGAAACAGCCGACATGAGTTCGCTCGACAGTTTTAGGTGCTGCAAGACCTTACAGGTTGATAGCAAGAGCTACGCGTACTTCAGTCTTCCCACTGCCGAGCGGAATGGGCTCAAGGGTATCTCCCGTCTCCCGTTCTCCATGAAGGTCCTGCTGGAGAACCTGCTGCGCAATGAAGACGGGCGGTCTGTCACAAAAGACGACATCAAGGCCGTCGCTGAATGGCTCAAGACCAAGACGTCGGACCTCGAAATCGCATTTCGACCAACGCGCGTCCTGATGCAGGATTTTACCGGCGTGCCGGCGGTGGTCGATCTTGCCGCCATGCGCGACGCGATGAAGCAGCTCGGCGGCGATTCCAAGAAGATCAATCCGCAGGTGCCGGTCGACCTCGTCATCGACCACTCGGTCGCGGTCACGTTCTTCGGTAACAACCAGGCGTTCAAGAAAAACGTCGAGGAAGAATACCGACAGAACCAGGAGCGCTACAAATTCCTGAAATGGGCGCAGCGCTCGTTTGACAATTTCAGCGTGGTGCCTCCGGGCACCGGGATCTGCCATCAGGTCAATCTCGAATATCTGTCGCGGGTCGTGTGGAACCGCAAGGACAAGGTGAAGGTCGACGGCAAGCAGGCAACCATGGAGGTCGCCTATCCCGACACGCTGGTCGGCACCGACTCGCACACGACCATGGTGAACGGGCTGTCCGTGCTCGGCTGGGGCGTTGGTGGCATTGAGGCCGAGGCGGCGATGCTCGGTCAGCCATTGTCGATGGTGCTGCCCGAAGTGATTGGCTTCAAGCTCGTGGGGAAACTCAAAGAGGGCGTGACTGCGACGGACCTGGTGCTCACGGTCACCGAGATGCTGCGCAAGCGCGGAGTGGTTGGAAAGTTTGTCGAGTTCTTCGGCCCCGGCCTTGCAAATCTGACCATCGCCGACCGTGCGACGCTCGGCAACATGTCGCCGGAATATGGTGCGACCTGCGGCTTCTCGCCGATAGACGACGACACGATCCGCTATCTCAAGGACACCGGACGCTCCCCCGAGCTCGTCGCGCTGGTTGCCGCCTATGCCAAAGCGCAGGGCATGTACCGGGTGAAAACGACACCCGACCCGATATTCACCGACGTGCTCAAGCTCGAGCTCAGTTCGGTCGAACCGTCGCTGGCAGGACCAAAGCGTCCGCAGGACCGCGTTGCGCTTAAGGAAGTGAAATCTGGCTTCGCTGTCTCGATGGACAAGGAGTTCAACAAGAGCGCCGAGGCCAAGAAGCGCGTGAAGGTATCCGGCAAAAATTACGATCTCGGCCACGGCGATGTGGTGATTGCGGCCATAACATCGTGCACCAACACCTCGAATCCGAACGTCATGATCGGCGCCGGATTGCTGGCCCGCAAAGCTGCCGCAAAGGGTCTGACTGCCAAGCCGTGGGTGAAGACCTCGCTCGCGCCCGGCTCACAGGTCGTCGGCGAGTATCTTGAAAAGTCTGGGCTGCAGAAGGATCTCGACAAGCTCGGTTTCAACCTTGTCGGTTTTGGCTGCACAACCTGTATCGGCAATTCCGGGCCACTGCCGCCGGAGAATTCCAAAGCGATCAACGAAAACGATCTCGTTGCCGCCGCCGTGCTGTCGGGCAACCGGAATTTCGAGGGGCGCGTCAACGCGGACGTGCGCGCCAACTATCTCGCATCGCCACCACTGGTCGTTTCTTATGCCATCGCCGGATCGATGAACGTCGACGTCGCGCGCGATCCGCTTGGCGTCGACCAGAAGGGCAAGAAGGTCTTTCTCAAGGACATCTGGCCTTCGAACAAGGAGATCGGCGACTTCGTTGCCAAGAACATCACGCGCCAGATGTTCTCCAAGAAATACGCCGACGTGTTCAAGGGGGACGCGAACTGGCGCAAGATCAGCGTCAAGGGCGGCGTGACGTACGACTGGGACAAGAAATCGACCTACGTGCAAAATCCGCCATATTTCGTCGGCATGGGGCGCCATCCGAAACCGCTCGAGGACATTGTCGACGCGCGCGTTCTAGCGCTCTTGCTCGATTCGATCACGACAGACCACATATCACCTGCCGGCTCTATCAAGGTCGATTCACCGGCCGGCAAATATCTCATTGATCACAAGGTCAAACCGGCCGACTTCAACCAGTACGGCACGCGCCGCGGCAATCATGAAGTAATGATGCGCGGCACCTTCGCCAATATCCGCATCAAGAATCAGATGATCCCGGGCGTCGAAGGCGGCGTCACAATTCACCATCCGTCAAAACAGCGGATGCCAATCTACGACGCGGCCATGAAATACAAGGCCGACAGGGTTCCGCTGGTGGTCTTCGCGGGCAAGGAATACGGGAGCGGTTCTTCGCGCGACTGGGCCGCCAAAGGGTCTATTCTGCTCGGTATTCGTGCGGTGATTGCGCAGTCTTTCGAGCGCATCCACAGGTCCAACCTGGTGGGAATGGGCGTCATGCCACTCGTCTTCGAAGAGGGGACTTCCTGGCAGTCGTTGGGCCTGAAGGGCGACGAGCAGGTCACGATCCGCGGCCTGCACGGGGAGCTCAAGCCGCACCAGCGGCTGATCGCCGAGATTGTCTCAGGGAATGGGACTCTCAAACGGGTGCCGCTGGTTTGCCGCATCGACACGCTCGACGAACTCGATTACTTCAAAAACGGCGGGATTTTGCAGTACGTGCTGCGGCAATTGGCAAACTGACCGGCATTAATCGGTATTTTGTTAACGGTCGCAGGATAGGGTCACTCACCGCGAAGTGAGTGGCGGGTGAACTAGGGGGCGATTTATAAGGCGCGTGCGAGGCAGGGGATAGCGGGATCGATATGAACTATCGCCACATCACCTTTGCGGTCGCTTTCGCTTTCGGCTCCATAGCTGCGTCGGCATCCGCCGAGCCGCGTGCTGTTGTCGAGCTTTTCACCAGCCAAGGTTGCTCCTCGTGTCCCGCCGCCGACAAACTGCTTGGCGAATTGTCGCGCGATCCGTCGCTGATCACGATGAGCTTGTCCGTCGACTACTGGGACTATCTCGGCTGGAAGGACACGCTCGCGCTGCACGGTCATTCCGACCGCCAGCGCGCCTATGCCGAAGCCCGCGGGGATCGCGAAGTCTATACGCCACAGGTGGTCATCAATGGCGTCGCCCATGCGCTTGGCAGCGACAAGTCGGCGATCGAAAAGGCGATCGCACAGTCGCGCCGCAACCCCACGACGCTGTCTTTGCCCGTGACCATGTCGGTTGCCGATGGCAAGGTGACGGTGAAAGTGCCCGAGGCCCAAGGCGAGAAACTCAGCGGCGAAGTCTGGCTTTGCCCGGTGACAAGCAAGATCGCCGTGCACATCGGGCGCGGTGAAAACCACGACCGCATGCTCACCTATCACAATGTCGTGCGGCGCTGGATTAAGCTTGGCGACTGGAACGGCAATGCAGCCACCTACAGCGTTGCGTTGAGCGATGTCCTGAAGAGCGACAATTCGCTCAAGGACGTCGATCGTCTCGATGTGGTCGTTCAGAGTGGTGCGGCAAAAAAGCCCGGTTTGATGCTCGGCGCCGCAACGATTGGCTGCTGCTCGTCACCATCAAACTGATCTCCGCATTCAGCTCCAAAAAAGATCGGGCCGGCGATAAGCCGGCCCGGAGGCATTAGGGGATTGAACCGTACGCGGAACTCAACTGGCCCGGCCGAACGAACCCCGGGGGGCTGGGGGGCTGAGGAATCCGGCGCTCGTACCGGACCGGGCCTTGAGGCAACGTCTGCCTTATCCCAATGCAGCGTGACCAGCGATTGACCGAAATTGGGCGTTATTGTGGGAGAGTTTAACGAGTTCGTGATCGTTCGGCTGGCGATTTCGCACGTTTTCTGGCCATTCCGCGTCGTGAGGAAATGCTTGCCGTACATCGCGGCCGGCGCGATCATTGTCCGCCATAGCAAGGGAGGCGCCGCATGACGTTCGATTCCGGCGAAATTGACCCCAGCCAGTCCCTCGGGGGTGGTGCCCCGCTACGTACTGCACCCGCCCCCGTAAGTGAGGTGACCTTCAGCCGCCGCGAGCTCAATCGCATTCTCGATCTGTATGGACGCAAGGTCGCAGCCGGCGAGTGGCGAGACTACGCCATCGACTTTCTCAAAGACCGCGCAGTCTTCTCGGTGTTCCGCCGTACCTCGGAAGTGCCGCTCTATCGCATCGAAAAAAACCCGAAACTGGCGCGCCGGCAGGGCGCCTATAGCGTAATTTCCGCAACCGGTCTGATCGTGCGGCGCGGCCACGAACTCGATCGTGTGCTGCGATCGATCGACCGGCTGGCACTGGTGCCCAACTGAGCGGTCAAGGCGGCTTGCTCGCTCCCGGACCGAGGGCGCGCTGCATGAGAATAGTGTCGAGCCAGCGGTCGAACTTGTAGCCGATGTTTTCGAATACGCCGGCATGCTTAAAGCCGGCGGCCTCGTGCAGGCCGATCGAAGCTGCCTGGTTCGAATCTCCAATTACCGCCACCATCAGGCGAAATCCTTTTTCGGTGGAGGCTTCGATGAGAGCCTCGAGCAGTGCCTTGCCGACGCCGCGACGATGACTGTCGTGTGCGACGTAGACAGAGTTTTCCACGGTGAACCGGTAGGCAGGCCGCGCGCGGTAGGGGCCAGCATAGGCGTAACCGACAACTGTTCCGTCAATCATCGCCGCCAGGTAAGGGAAACCACCGGTCGTGAGTTCGTTGAAACGGCGCGTCATTTCGCCTTCGTCCGGCGCGGTTAGTTCAAACGACGCCGTGCCTTGGTCCACGGCGTGCGCATAGATGCGTGTTATCGCCGGTATGTCGGCGAGGACGGCGGGGCGAACGGCGACAGTCATGCGCCACTGAGGCTATCAAAAAGCAAACGCCCGGGCAGGAGCCCGGGCGCGCAATGCAGGCCTGTTATTGGCGCCTAGCGGCGATCACCCAGGAAGCGCAGCAGGAACAGGAATATGTTGATGAAGTCGAGATAGAGCTGCAACGCACCCATGACAGCCTTGCGGCCGGCAATCGTGCCGTCGTCATTGGCGCTGTACATCTCCTTGATCCGCTGCGTGTCGTAGGCGGTCAAACCTGCGAAGATCAGCACACCGATCACCGAGATAGCGAACTCAAGTCCGCTGCTCTTGAGAAACATGTTCACGAGCATCGCCAGAATGAGCCCGAACAATCCCATGGTCAGGAACGACCCGACCGGCGAGAGATCGCGCTGCGTGGTGTAGCCGTAGAGACTCAACGCACCGAACGACGCCGCGGAGATAAAGAACGTGCGGGTGATCGACGCGCCGGTATAGGCCAGAAACACCGACGATAGCATGAGTCCGAGCAAGCCGGCGTAGACCATGAACAGCATGAGCGCCGTGCTTGGCTGCAGGTTGTTGATCCGGAAGCTTAGGAAGAACACAAGTCCAAGCGTTCCGAGAAACAGCACGATCGTCAGCGGGCCGCTGAAGATCGTCTGACCGAATGGCGTCAGGCTGGTGATGCGCCCTGTCGCATCGGTGACCACAGCGGCATTGAAGGTAAGCCAGGCGACGACGCCGGTCAGAGCGACGCCGGCGGCCATGTAATTGTAGACGCGGATCATGTAGGCGCGCAGGCCTGCATCGATCGCCTCAGCACGCGCGGCGCCGAAGCCGCGGGCAGCTACGTTACGGTCGTAGTCCGACATCGAAGTTTCCTCTCTCATGTCCCGGTTTTGGCCGGTTACACGTCACGCGCGATAGCCTAGCGCCATCGCGCTCGTGTTCCGAATCTAATGGCTGGCTGGGCTTGGCGCCAGATATGGCCCGACAATGACTCTGCAACATTGCAGGACATTAACGTCCAAGCCCGGAATATAGCCCAAATGCCGTGCGGCCGAAGGATACGCGGCGGAATGTCGCAAAATCTAGAGATTTCTCAGCACGGGAGCCGGTTTCTGGCCAAGCGCCACGTAGGTGCCGGCCAGCCCGAGGACGACGGTAACCATGACAGCAATACCCGCCGCCGCCAGCGCTGGTCCGGGCAACCACGTAAACGGCAGGTGCATGAGCTGCACCACGATCAGCCAGGCCGCGAGCGAACCGGCAATGACCCCAAAGAGTGCCGTGGCCGAGCCGATCAGCAGGTACTCGATCCCGTAGGCCGAAATCAGATGACGGCGCGTCGCGCCAAGCGTTTTCAGGATCACCGCGTCGTAGACACGATGGCGGTGGCCGGCTGCTAGCGCTCCGCCGAGCACCAACGCGGCAGCGACTAGTGTGACGGCGCTCGCGCCGCGAATGGCCAATATCAGGTTGGTCACGATGCCACCGATTGCTTCCAGCGCCTCTTTCACCCGCACGGCCGTCACCATAGGGAATGACTCGGCCACAGCCCGGATCGTGTCAGCTTCCTGTGACGGTGATCCGCCTCCCGGGTACGTCAATGTCGCAAGGTTCGAATGCGGCGCCCCGACAAACGCGTTCGGTGAGAACACCATTACGAAATTGATCCCAAGGCTCTCCCAATCGACCAGGCGCATATTTGAGATGGTGGCGGTGATATTGCGACCGAGCACATTCACGGTCACGGGATCACCGAGCTTGAGGCCGAGCCCGTCGGCAATCCGCTTCTCGAATGAGACCAGCGGCGGCCCGTTGTAGTCTTTTCCCCACCATTGTCCCTCTACCAAGCGTGAGCCGGTCGGGACTTCGCTGGCATAGGTGATGCCGCGGTCGCTCTGCAGAACCCAGGCTACGTCGTCTCGCGCCTTGATGTTCTCAGCCAGCGTACCGCCAGCCGAAACAATCCGGCCACGCAACATCGGCACATCATCAAGCTTTGCCGATGGGGCATGAGCACGGATGAAGGTTTCGAAGCGTACGGTCTGCTCGGCCGGGATATCGAGGAAATAAAACGAAGGCGCTCTTGCAGGCAGTTCGTTCGAAAACTGCCTGCGGAGATTTCCGTCGATCTCGATGACAGTCACCAACAGCGTGATTCCCAGCCCAAGCGAGAGCACAATCGTCGGGGTCAATGCACTTGGACGATGAATGTTGGCGATCGCCATTCGCAACCCCGCCGAACGCGGCCGCGGCAGACGTCTTGCCACCATCATCAAGAACACCGCGACTACGCGCAGCAAGACGAACACCGCCGCGGCTGTGCCGACGTAAATGACGGCAACGCGCCGGTCATAGGCCAGCAGCACGGCGAGCGCGGCGAGAACGACAACGGCGAGAGCCGTAAGCGCCACATAGCGTTTGCGGGGCCAGCGCAATTGCGGGGTCACCATTTCCCGGAAAAGTGCGCCGACCGGGACATCGTGCGCGCGCCCGAGAGGCCACAGGGCGAAGGCGAGCGCCGTAAGGACGCCGTAGACAATTGCAAGCACGAGCTCACTGGAGTGCAGGGCCGGAACGATCGGCAACGGGATAATTGTGCCGAACGTCCACCGGATCAGGAATGGAATGGCCGCTCCGACAACGGCGCCCGTGGTGCCGCCGGCGATCGCAAGCAATACAACCTGCGTCAGATAAATAACGAAGACGCGGCGTCCGCTCGCACCCAGCGCTTTCATGGTAGCGATTGTGTCGCGCCGGCGATCGAGATGGCTTTTCACCGCGTTGCCGACACCGACGCCGCCGACGAGGAGCGCGGTCAGGCCAACGATGGTGAGGAACTGGGTGAAGCGCTCGACATTGCGTTCGAGACGCGGCGACGCATTGCTTCGGCTGCGGATGTCCCAGCCGGCTTCCGGCAGTTGCGCGCGCGCCTGCGCGGCCACGGCTTTTGCACTGTCGTCGGATGCATTATTGGCGGGAAGACGCAGACGATAATGCCATCTCACCAGACTGCCCGGCTGCAACAACCCGGTCGCGCGCAAGGCTTCCTGAGTCACCAGTAGGCGGGGGCCGAAGCCAATGCCGCCTGCCAGCTTGTCGGGCTCATTGCCAAGCGCGGCGCGAATTTCGATCGTGGCCCCGCCGATGGTAAGCCGCGTCCCCGGTTTGATCTCGAGCCGCGCCATCAGCGTCGGGTCGGCAACGCCACCGAAAATTCCGCCCCGCTCGGCCAGGGCATCGGGCAGCGGTCCAGGCGGATCGAGTGTCGCTTGGCCGAACAGCGGATAAGCGACGTCAACCGCTTTCAGTTCAACCAACGTTGCCTGTCCGCCGGGCGCGCGAGCCATCGCGCGCATGGTTGCGACTGTTGATGTTCTGCCGCGGGCGTCGAGAAATGCCATTTCCTGTGGGTTTGCTTCACGCTGGATCAGCGTGAAGGCAAGATCGCCGCCAAGTATCACCTGACCTTCGCGCGCCAGGCCGTCCGTAAGGCTTGCCGCCAGGGATCCGACGCCGGCGATTGCCATGCTGCCCAGCGCGATGCAGGCGATAAAGACGTAGAAGCCGCGAACCCCCGCACGCAGTTCGCGCAGCGCGAAGCGCAGCGGCAGCCATCGCCCGTTGGGTTTGTTTGCGGTCACGACCCGCCCATGCCGTCAATTCGGCCCGACCGCAGACGCACGACGCGGCCGCACCGGGCGGCGAGCGCCGGGTCGTGTGTGACCAGCACGAGTGTCGATTTTCGCCGGGCGTGGCCGGCAAACAAAAGCTCGATGATCTGCCTGCCCGTATCCTCGTCCAGGTTTCCGGTCGGTTCGTCAGCGACGACGATCGCCGGATTCGGCGCAAGCGCGCGGGCGACCGCTACGCGTTGCTGTTCGCCACCCGACAATTGCGCGGGATAATGGTCGAGTCGGTCGCTCAATCCCACAGCGGCAAGTTCGTCGCGTGCCTGCGCATGCGCATCGGCAATCCCCGCCAATTCCAGAGGTACGGCAACATTTTCAAGCGCCGTCATTGTCGGGATAAGATGAAACGACTGGAAAACAATCCCCACATGGCGGCCGCGAAACCGGGCGAGTGCGTCCTCGTCGAGTACGCTCAGATTCTCGCCTGCGACCGTCACGTTTCCCGAATCGGCACGTTCGAGGCCGGCCATTACCATCAATAAGGTCGATTTGCCTGAGCCGGATGGCCCAACGAGGCCAATTGCCTCGCCGCTCCCTATATGCAGGTCGATATCTTTGAGGATATGTACACGGGCCGCCCCCTGCCCGAGCGAGAGATTTACACCGGCAAGCGCAATGGCCGGGCCCGCCTGGGAGTTATTCGTCATGGGACCTCATTTTCCGCAGCCTCGCTCATATGGGAGGAACCCCGTCGGGGTCCAGCGCTTTGCATGCCGGGTGCTGCTCACGTTGTTTTGTGCGTTTGTGCCCGTTGGTACCGCGAGCGCGGCAGACAGGCCGGTTCATGTCGTCGTACTCGGGGATTCGCTGACGGCCGGGTTTGGCCTGTCGGCCGAGGATGCATTCCCGGCAAAGCTTGCACGGGCACTCAGCACGAAGGGCATCGTTGCTACAATTGCGAATGCCGGTGTGTCGGGCGACACCGCGTCGGGTGGACTAGGTCGCCTGGAATGGTCAGTCCCTGATGGGACCGACGCCGTAATTCTCGAGCTCGGGGCCAACGATGCCTTGCGCGGCCTCGATCCGAAGGTCACGAAGGCGGCGCTCGACGCGATCCTGCGCAAGCTCACCGATCGACGAATCGTTGTTCTGCTGGCGGGGATGCAGGCCCCGCGCAATCTCGGGCCCGACTACACGCGCGATTTTGATTCGATCTATCCGTCGCTTGCCTCGACTCACCCGGTCGTCTTTTATCCATTTTTCCTCGAGGGAGTGGCCGCAGATCCAAAATTGAATCAGGCGGATGGCCTGCACCCCAATGCAGCCGGCGTCGACACGATCGTAGCGCGTATCTTGCCCCAGGTTGAAGAACTGATTGTCAAAGCACGCGCAGCGCGTGCCTCGTGATTGGACATCTGGTCATGCCGCGTCTCTTCACAGGTGTCGAGATTCCTCCTGATGTCGGGCAGGCGTTGGCATCCTTGCGTGGCGGCTTGCCGGGCGCACGCTGGATCGATCCGGAAAATTATCACCTGACCTTGCGGTTCATCGGCGATGTTGATGACACCGTCGCCCACGAGGTTGCATCCATGCTCGGACGCGTGAAACGCGGTGCTTTCGAGTTGTACATGGAGGGACTGACCTCGTTCGGCGGCCGCAAGCCGCGTGCGGTCGTCGCCAGTGTCGCCCCAGCACGGGCCTTGCTAGATGTACAGGCAGAGCACGAGCGTCTGATGCAGCGCATCGGGCTCCAGCCGGAAGGCCGCAAATTCACACCGCACGTTACGTTGGCGCGGTTACGTGAGTCGTCCAGCCAGCAGGTCGCTGAATATCTTTCGGCCCGCGGCTATTTTCGTACGTCGCCATTCCGGGTCTCTCGCTTTGTCCTATTCTCGTCGCGGGCGTCCGTCGGGGGTGGGCCGTACATTGTCGAGGCGGGCTATCCGCTCAGCAGCTGATGTTCATGCCGGATTGAGCAGCCTGGACTGCACGTCGAGGAAGGCAGTCGCGACGCTATGAGCGTCGGTGACCATCTCGCGCGTCAACGACAGCAAGGTCAGACGCGGGGGATCGACTTCGCCGACCACGCTACCGAAATCGAACTTGAGATCTGCTTCGAACTTGCTGGCCAATTGCTGCATGCGCCGGTTATCGGCGAGGCAGTGCATGCGCAACAGCTTGATGCCACGGTTGCGTGCACTCAAAAGCGTGCGCTTGAGCAGGACCGTGCCGACGCCGTGGCTCTGCCATGGCAGTTCGATGCTGAAAGCGGCTTCTCCTTCGCGCGCGAACACGGAGCCAATCGAGCGAAGCTCGGCAGCACCCCGCAGCACGCCGTCGACAAAAAATCCATGCAGTACCACGTCGAAGCGAGCCGCCGAGGCCGCGTGCCGCGCGATGAATTCATCCGAAACCGCGCCCGAAAAGCGCCGGCTGCGGCTGTCGCGATCGAGCCGGAGCAGGTGGCCACGATAGGCGTCGGTCTCGCCGACCCACAATTTGCGGATCACGCCGCCGTCGGGCAAAGGCTCATCCATATAGGCTCTCCTCAACAAAATTTTCGCCTTGGCCGCGTTTCCCCGAGGCTGCGGTCCGCCGGCTCCCGAATCGCAACCACCACTATAAATATGGTGCATTGCAGCAAGAGTTCGACTTGTGGCCCTACGCGGAAACCCTCATGCGCAAAAAATGCATACCTGCCAAAGGATTATCGCGGATTTGTGCGCAATATTGCTGACGCGGCGTCGGCGCAGATTTACAGCGGGCGGCGTTCCCCCTAGGTCTCGCAAGCGCCTTCCGTTTGCCTCTGGTCCTCATGTCCGAAACCTTCAGCACCCGCTACGCGGCACTCGTCGCGGCCGGAAAGATCGAGGCCGATCCTGGCCAGGCCATGCTGGGCCGGCGTTTGACGGCGCTCGAACAGCGCATCGACCAGCATCGGCTCGCGCGCAAATCGTCGTCGCTCGGCTGGCTGTTCGGAAAGCGCGAACAGGCGGGTGAGCCCTTCAAAGGACTGTACGTTTACGGAGAGGTCGGCCGCGGCAAGACGATGCTCATGGACCTCTTCTTCGAGACCAGCGCAGTCGTCCGAAAGCGCCGCGTGCATTTCCATGAGTTCATGGGCGATGTGCATGAGCGCGTTCACGTCTACCGGCAGGAAATCAAGAACGGGGAAGCGAGCGAGCACGATCCGATCCAGCGCGCGGCCGCGGCAATTGCGGAAGAAACCTGGCTTTTGTGCTTCGACGAATTCCACGTCACCGACATCGCCGATGCGATGATTCTCGGACGGCTGTTCACGCGATTGTTCGAGCTCGGCGTGATCATGGTCGCAACGTCAAATCTCGCGCCGGGCGAACTTTACAAGGACGGGCTCAACCGCGCCCTGTTTTTGCCCTTCATTGCGCTGCTCGAGCGCCACTGTGAAATTGTCCAGCTGGAGGCGCGCGTCGATTTCCGGCTGGAGAAACTTACGGGCGTTCCGACTTGGTATGTTCCGGACGACGCGAATGCCAATGCCGCGCTTGACGAGGCCTGGCGCCGGCTTGCCGGCGGTTACGCCGGCGTGCCGCAGGAGCTGACAGTCAAAGGGCGCCAGGTACGGATACCGAAAGCGGCAATGGGCGTCGCGAGATTTGCGTTTGATGATCTATGCGCGCAGCCGCTTGCGGCGGGCGACTATCTCAGGATTGCTCACGAGTTCCATACCGTAATCCTCGACCATATTCCGGTGATGGACTACGCACAGAGGAACGAGGCCAAGCGCTTCATCATCCTGATCGATACTCTCTACGACAATGCAGTGAAGCTGCTTGCTTCGGCACGAGCACAACCCGACGATCTCTACACTGCGACGGAAGGCTACGAGGCCAACGAATTCAAGCGCACGGCCTCACGCCTGATCGAAATGCGGTCACAGGCCTACCTCGGCCTCCCGCACGGGCCGCGACAAGGCCCCGGGTTCGATCCCAAGGTAATTGTCGAGACCTAACTCCCGATTTTGGCTCTGGACTCGGCGCCTGCCGTTTGCTGGTATAATGTATACAAGAGCGCAATCCCCGGAGTTTGGTGCCTTGTCGGGCCAAACCTAACCGGTTAACCACCACGCAGCCGCGCTCCGCGGCAGCAGCAATTCGAGAGTTTTCCCACCATGGCGCGTAACAAAATCGCGTTGATCGGTGCCGGCCAGATCGGCGGCACGCTGGCGCATCTCATTGGCCTCAAGCAGCTCGGCGACGTCGTGATGTTCGACGTCATGGAAGGAATCCCGCAGGGCAAGGCGCTCGATATCGCCGAGTCCTCGCCGGTCAATGATTTCGACGCGAGGTTCGTTGGCACCAACAGCTATGACGCCATCGAGGGCGCCCACGTGTGCATCGTCACTGCAGGCGTTCCGCGCAAGCCAGGCATGAGCCGCGATGATCTTCTCGACATCAACCTGAAGGTGATGGGTCAGGTAGGCTCCGGCATCAAGAAATATGCCCCGGATGCATTTGTCATCTGTATCACCAACCCGCTCGATGCGATGGTGTGGGCTCTGCAGAAAAGCTGCGGCCTGCCGCAACAGCGCGTCGTAGGGATGGCAGGTGTACTGGACTCCGCGCGCTTCCGGTATTTCCTTGCCGACGAATTCCATGTGTCGGTCGAAGACGTGACTGCCTTTGTGCTTGGCGGGCACGGCGACACGATGGTGCCGTTGATCCGCTATTCGGCGGTCGCCGGAATCCCGGTGCCCGACCTCGTGAAGATGGGTTGGACCACCCAAGGCCGCATCGACGAAATCGTAAAGCGCACCGCCAATGGCGGCGCCGAGATCGTTAACCTGCTCAAGACCGGTTCGGCATTTTATGCGCCGGCAGCATCCGCGATTGCGATGGCGGAGAGCTATCTACTCGACAAGAAGCGCGTGCTGCCCTGCGCCGCCTGGCTTAACGGCGAATACGGCATCAAGGACCTCTATGTCGGCGTGCCGGTCGTGATCGGCGCCAAGGGCGTCGAGCGCATCGTCGAGATCGAGCTCAATGGCGGCGAGCGCGCGATGTTCGAAAAGTCGGCGGCGGCTGTGCAGGGTCTGGTCGATGCCTGCAAGAAGATCGCGCCCAATCTCGACAACTAAGAAAACCGGCGGGTGGCATGAATATCCACGAATATCAGGCAAAAACGGTATTGCGCGAATTCGGCGTTCCGGTGCCGCGCGGGTTTCCGGCTTTCAGCGTGGACGAGGCCGTCAATGGTGCCAAGGAACTGGGCGGTCCGGTCTGGGTCGTAAAAGCGCAGATCCACGCTGGCGGCCGCGGCAAAGCGGGCGGCGTCAAGGTCGTGAAATCGATCGATGACGTGAAGAAAGAATCGGCACGCATCCTCGGCGCGACGCTGGTCACGCATCAGACCGGCCCGCAGGGCAAGAAGGTCAACCGCCTGTACATCGAGGAAGGCTCGGCGATCGACCGTGAGTTCTATCTCTCGGCACTGATCGACCGTGAGACCTCGCGCGTTGCCTTCGTGGTTTCGACCGAAGGCGGCATGGATATCGAGGAAGTCGCGCACAAGACGCCCGAAAAGATCCTTACCTTCTCGGTCGATCCGGCCACGGGCATCATGCCGCATCATGGCCGCCGCGTCGCACAGGCGCTGAAACTCAGCGGCGATCTTGCCAGGCAGATCGAGGCCATCCTGCCGAAGCTCTATGCCGCCTTCACGAGCAAGGACATGAGCCTCCTCGAGATCAATCCACTGGTGGTCACCAAGGACAACCAGATCGTCTGTCTCGATGCCAAGGTTGGCTTCGACGGCAACGCACTCTACCGGCACGCCGATATCGTCGCGCTGCGCGACCTGACCGAGGAAGACGAGAAGGAAATCGAAGCCTCGAAATACGATCTCAACTACATCGCGCTCGACGGCTCTATCGGCTGCATGGTCAACGGCGCAGGGCTTGCGATGGCGACCATGGACATCATCAAGCTCTACGGCATGGCGCCCGCCAACTTCCTCGACGTCGGCGGCAGCGCGACCAAGGAGAAGGTGACTGCAGCATTTAAGATCATCACATCCGATCCGAATGTGAAGGGCATCCTGGTCAACATCTTCGGTGGCATCATGAAGTGCGACGTGATCGCCGAGGGCGTTGTCGCAGCGGTGAAGGAGGTTGGCCTCAAGGTGCCGCTGGTGGTGCGGCTCGAAGGGACGAACGTCGACCTCGGCAAGAAGATCATCAAGGAATCCGGGCTCAACGTGACGTCAGGCGATGACCTCGATGATGCCGCACAGAAGATCGTCAATGCCGTGAAGGGCGCCGCGTAATGTCCATCCTCATCGATAAGAACACCAAGGTCATCTGTCAGGGCTTCACCGGCAAGAATGGCACCTTCCATTCGCAGGCAGCGGTCGCCTACGGCACCCGGATGGTCGGCGGCACTTCACCGGGTAAAGGCGGCGCGACCCATCTTGATCTGCCGGTCTTCGATACCGTTGCCGAGGCCAAGGCAAAGACCGGCTGCGATGCCAGCGTGATCTACGTGCCACCGGCCGGCGCGGGCGATGCGATCTGCGAGGCGATCCAGGCTGAAATTCCGCTGATCGTCTGCATCACCGAGGGCATCCCGGTGATGGACATGGTCAAGGTGAAGCGCTCGCTGAGCGGGTCGAAGTCACGCCTGATCGGCCCGAATTGCCCCGGCGTCATGACCGCCGGCGAGAGCAAGATCGGCATCATGCCAGGCAACATCTTCAAGCCGGGCAAGGTGGGCATTGTCTCGCGCTCAGGCACGCTCACCTATGAGGCGGTCTTTCAGACCAGCCGTGAGGGTCTCGGACAGACCACAGCGGTCGGCATTGGCGGCGATCCCGTGAAGGGGACCGAATTCATTGCGGTACTTGAGATGTTTTTGGGCGACCCGAAAACCGAGTCGATTGTCATGATTGGTGAAATCGGCGGCTCGGCCGAGGAAGACGCCGCGCAATTTCTGAAGGACGAGGCAAAACGTGGCCGCAAGAAGCCTATGGTCGGTTTCATTGCCGGCCGCACCGCGCCTCCCGGCCGGCGCATGGGCCATGCCGGCGCGATCATCTCGGGCGGCAAGGGCGACGCCGAGTCCAAAATTGCTGCGATGGAATCAGCAGGGATCAAGGTATCGCCATCGCCGGCCCGGATCGGCAAGACGCTGGTCGAGGTGCTAAAGGGGTAGAGTTGCTGGCTATTCAACAGGAAACGTTCGTGCACTCGAAGATGTGCTGACGTAACCCATTGATAAGAAAGCTCATTCTCCTAAGCGGCCATAGAATCGGTATTTCGTTGAAGCCTGTTGCCCCTAGGTCACAGACTTTAAGTCCCCGCGGGCCTACATTCACCTTACGCATAAAGCGCTTAGGGTCACGCCAAGCCCAAGTTGGGGGTTTCACATGAAAAAGCTTCTTCTATCCGCAGTTGCAATTCTAACGTTGGGCAGCATAGCAAGCGCCGCGGATCTGCCAAGAAAGGGCCCTGTCGCTGCTCCGGTGGTACGGCCAGCGTGCGCGCAGTTTGGTGGCTTCTACGTCGGCGGCAACGTTGGTTGGGGGTTCTACGATCACACGTTCAATGACCGCGATCACCTAGGCGCAACTATTGATGATGGCCTTCCGGCTTCAATTTCTGGCAACGACGGCGGTGTGAATGCCGGCATACAAGCCGGCTACAATTGGCAGCGCGGATGCACCGTCTTTGGCGTCGAGGCGGACTGGAGCTGGGCCAACAATAAGTTTTCGGAATTTCAGCTGGACGGTGATCAGGCCCCCGGTGGTATCACCGACTCTGTCAACGTTGAAAGCCGGCTGCGCTGGTTCGGGACTGCGCGTACGCGCGCCGGTCTCGTCGTTGACGATGTGTTGCTTTACGTGACGGGTGGTCTCGCCTTCGCAAAGTTCGATCGCACCTGGACGTTCTTTCAGGATGGCGGCCCATCATCTGCTGTCTTTAGTTCAGACAAAACACGTTTGGGCTGGACCGCGGGCGTCGGCGCCGAATGGCAGTTTGCGCCACACTGGTCACTGAAGAGCGAGGTGCTTTACATGCGCTTCGAACAAAATGATGTGACGGTTGCTGGCAATTCTGCCATTGGGATTGGTACCACTGGCGTTTCCTATCGTCTGGACAGCAATGACTCGATGTGGGTCACGCGCGCTGGTGTGAACTACCGCTTCTAATAACGAGCGGGCATCTGAAGGCGCGCCTCAAGGGACCCCGGCAGCGATGCCGGGGCCTCTTGCTTTAGGACGACTATTGGTCAGGTATCGACAATTGCGGAGTCGGTGATGTCTCCTCCCCAGCTCGCTGGTAGAAAGGCTGATATCCTGGTTCAGTTTTAGGTCTTTCGTAGACTTACAGACGTCATAAATAGAGGTAAAAGAGCGACGCGGCGCCCCGGCTGTGGGCCGCGGCGAAGCGCGGATTTTCAGGTCACGCAAGGACTAGACCATGTCCCGCCAGGACGCCAACGCCATCTTTGCCAACACCTCTTTCCTTTACGGCGGCAATGCCGCCTACATCGAAGACCTCTACGCCAAATACGAAGCCGATCCGGCCGCGGTCGATGCCGAGTGGCGGGCCTTTTTTCAGAGCCTGAAGGACGAAAAGGCCGACGTCGTCAAAAGCGCGCGCGGCGCGTCGTGGAAAAAGCCGAACTGGCCCGTGCGTGCCAGTGACGATCTGGTCGCGGCGCTCGACGGCCAATGGGCCGAAACAGAAAAGAAGATTAGCAGCAAAATCTCGGCGACAGCGCGGGCAAAAGATGTCGAGCTTACGTCTGCCGACGTGTTGCAGGCGACGCGCGATTCGATTCACGCGCTGATGCTGATCCGCGCCTACCGGATCCGCGGCCATTTCCATGCCAAGCTCGATCCGCTGGGACTCGAGCCCGAAAAGAACGAGGAAGAACTTGATCCGCGTTCCTATGGCTTCAGCGAAGCCGACATGGACCGGAAAATCTATCTGGACAAAGTGCTCGGCCTCGAGTTCGCCTCGATGCGCGAGATTGTCGGCATCCTTCGCCGCACTTATTGCCAGACGCTCGGCGTCGAGTTCATGCACATCTCGAATGCCGCACAAAAGAGCTGGATCCAGGAACGCATCGAGGGCCGCGACAAGGAGATCACCTTCACGCGCGAGGGCAAGCGCGCGATCCTCAACAAGCTGGTGGAAGCCGAAGGTTTCGAGAAATTCCTTGACGTCAAATACACCGGCACCAAGCGCTTCGGTCTCGATGGCGCCGAGGCGCTGATTCCGGCGCTTGAGCAGATCATCAAGCGTGGCGGCAATCTCGGCGTGCATGAAATCTGTCTCGGCATGCCGCACCGCGGGCGCCTCAACGTGCTCACGCAGGTCATGGGCAAGCCGCACCGCGTGCTGTTTCACGAATTCAAAGGCGGCTCGGCGACGCCGGACGAGATCGAAGGCTCAGGCGACGTGAAATATCACCTCGGCGCCTCGTCCGATCGCGAGTTTGACGGCAACAGGGTGCACCTGTCGCTGACGCCAAACCCGTCGCATCTCGAAATTGTCGATCCGGTGACGCTCGGCAAAGTGCGCGCCAAACAGGACCAGCATGGCGCTACTCCCGACGAGCGAACAATGGTGATGCCGCTGCTCATTCACGGCGACGCCGCGTTTGCCGGCCAGGGGGTGGTGGCCGAGTGCTTCGGTTTGTCCGGCCTGAAAGGCTACCGCACCGGCGGCTCGCTGCACTTCATTGTCAACAACCAGATCGGGTTCACGACCTACCCGCGCTACTCGCGTTCATCGCCCTATCCGTCCGATGTCGCCAAGATGATCGACGCGCTGATTTTTCACGTGAACGGCGACGATCCCGAAGCGGTGGTGTTCGCAGCAAAAGTCGCGACCGAGTACCGGCAGAAATTCCAGAAGCCCGTCGTCATCGACATGTTCTGCTACCGGCGCTTCGGACACAACGAAGGCGACGAGCCGTCGTTCACCCAGCCGCTGATGTACAAGAAAATCCGCGCGCATCAGACGACGCTGGAGATTTACGGCAAGAAACTCATTGGTGAGGGTGTCGTCACCGAAGGCGAAGTCGAGAAGATGAAGGCCGACTGGCGCACGCGGCTCGATGCCGAATTCGAGGCCGGCCAGGGCTACAAGCCGAACAAAGCCGACTGGCTCGACGGACGCTGGTCCGGGCTGAAGGCCGCACGCGACGCCGACGACCCGCGGCGCGGCAATACGGGCGTCGATGTTGCGGAACTGCGGGATATCGGCAGGAAAATCACGGCTGTTCCGCAGGGATTTACCGTTCACAGGACGATCCAGCGTTTTCTCGAGAATCGCGCCAAAGCGATCGAAAGCGGCGAAGGGATCGATTGGGCAACCGCCGAGGCGCTTGCCTTCTGCTCGCTGTTGAAGGAGGGACACCCGGTCCGCCTCTCCGGCCAGGACAGCGAACGTGGCACCTTTTCGCAGCGCCACTCGGTGCTGTTCGACCAGAACACCGAAGCGCGCCACACGCCGTTCAACCATCTCGGCGATCCGCAGGCGCGCTTCGAGGTGCTCAATTCGAGCCTCTCGGAAGAGGCCGTGCTCGGCTTCGAATACGGCTATTCCACCGCAGAGCCGAATGCCTTGACGCTGTGGGAAGCGCAGTTCGGCGATTTTGCCAACGGCGCACAGGTGGTCTTCGACCAGTTCATTTCATCGGGCGAGCGCAAATGGCTGCGGATGTCCGGTCTCGTCTGCCTGTTGCCGCACGGCTATGAGGGACAGGGACCGGAGCACTCCTCGGCGCGGCTCGAGCGCTTCCTGCAGATGTGCGCGGAAGACAACATGCAGGTCGCCAACTGCACGACGCCGGCCAACTACTTCCACATCCTGCGCCGGCAGCTCAAGCGCGAAATCCGCAAGCCGCTGATCCTGATGACGCCGAAATCACTGCTGCGCCACAAGCGCGCGGTGTCGCGGCTTGATGAATTGAGCAACGGCACATCGTTCCATCGGCTTTTGTGGGACGACGCGCAGCTGCTGCCGAACGAGAAGACCAAGCTTGTCGCCGACGACAAGATCCGGCGCGTCATCATGTGTTCGGGCAAGGTCTATTACGACCTTTACGAGGAGCGCGAGAAACGCAGCATCGACGACATCTACATCCTGCGGCTCGAGCAGCTTTATCCGTTTCCGACCAAGGCGCTGGTCACGGAGCTTTCCCGCTTCAAGCAGGCGGAAATGGTCTGGTGCCAGGAAGAGCCGCGCAACATGGGCGCCTGGTTCTTTGTCGACGTTTTCCTGCAATGGATACTCAACCAGATCGGCGCCAAGCACCGCACCATGCGCTACGCAGGGCGTCCGGCGTCTGCCTCTACCGCGGTCGGGCAAATGTCGAAGCACCTTGCGCAGCTCAAACAATTCCTCGATGAGGCGCTGGGATAAGATAAATTGACTGGCTCATGACCGGGCGTGGCGAATGAGAGGCAAGGCAAAATATGGCTGACATCCGCGTGCCCACCCTCGGCGAGTCCGTGACGGAAGCGACCGTTGGAAAGTGGTTCAAACAGCCGGGCGACGCGGTGGCGGTCGATGAGCCGCTGGTCGAACTTGAGACGGACAAGGTGACGCTTGAGGTGCCCGCTCCTGCAGCGGGTGTATTGTCGGAAGTCGCCGTGAAGAACGGCGATACCGTTGCGGTCGGCGCCTTGCTCGGTCAGATCAAGGAAGGCGCGGGCGCGCAGTCAAAACCGGCAGCTGGGCCAGTAGCCGCGAAGCCTGCCGCCAGCCCGACGGGCGCGCCGGACGAGAAGACCAGCAAGATCAGGCCCATCGGCGCCGGCCCCGAAGAGCCGCAACCTCGAGAGATGCCCGTGCCGCCTTCGGTCCGAAAGATGGCGGCGGAAAGCGGCGTCGACCCGTCGAAAGTCAGTGGTACCGGCCTGCACGGACAGGTCACCAAAGGCGACATGCTGAGCGCGATCGAGCGCGCCGCGGCGCAGCCGACGCCTGTTCCCGCGCCGGTACAGATGCGCGCGCCATCACCTGCCGACGATGCCGCCCGCGAAGAACGGGTGCACATGACGCGGCTACGCCAGACGATTGCACGCCGCCTGAAAGATGCGCAGAACACGGCCGCCATGCTCACGACCTTCAACGAGGTCGACATGAGCGCGGTGATGCACCTGCGCAATCAGTACAAGGATTTGTTCGAGAAAAAGCACGGGGTGAAACTCGGCTTCATGGGGTTTTTCGTGCGCGCCTGCATTCAGGCTCTCAAGGAAATCCCCGCCGTTAATGCCGAGATCGACGGCACCGACATCGTCTACAAAAACTACTATCACATCGGAATTGCGGTCGGCACCGACAAAGGCCTGGTGGTGCCGGTTGTGCGTGACGCGCAAACACTGTCGCTCGCGGAGATCGAGAAAACCATTGCCGATTATGGCCGCCGCGCGCGCGAGGGCACTCTCAAGATTGAGGAGATGCAGGGCGGCACGTTCACCATCACCAATGGCGGCGTGTACGGCTCGCTGATGTCGACGCCGATCCTCAACGCGCCGCAGTCCGGCATCCTCGGCATGCACAAGATCCAGGAACGTCCGGTGGTCGTGGCCGGGAAGATCGAAGCGCGGCCGATGATGTATCTTGCATTGTCCTACGATCACCGCATCGTCGATGGCCGAGAGGCCGTCACTTTCCTGGTGCGAGTGAAGGAAGGATTGGAAGATCCCGCGCGGGTCGTGCTGGATTTGTAAGCTTATGGCCTACGATCTCATTGTCATCGGCACCGGTCCCGGCGGTTATGTCTGCGCGATCCGCGCGGCGCAGCTTGGGTTGAAAACGGCGGTCGTCGAGAAACGCGTTACGTTCGGCGGAACCTGCCTCAACATCGGCTGCATCCCTTCGAAGGCGCTGCTGCACGCGTCCGAGCTTTTCGAGGAAGCCGGCCACACTCTCGGCAAAATGGGGATCGGCGTTTCGGCGCCGAAGCTCGACCTCAAGGCGATGATGGCCTTCAAGGACCAAGGCGTCGACGGCAACGTGAAGGGCGTCGACTTCCTGTTGAAGAAGAACAAGGTCGATACGTTTTACGGCGCGGGGCGGATTACCGCGTCCGGCAAGGTCGAGGTCAAAGGCGCCGACAACAAGACCCAGACGCTGGACACAAAATCAATTGTCATCGCCACGGGCTCCGATGTCGCGCGCCTGAAAGGCATCGAGATCGACGAAAAGCGCATTGTGTCGTCGACGGGTGCGTTGTCGTTGCCGGAAGTCCCGAAGCATCTACTTGTAGTCGGCGCCGGCGTGATCGGGCTCGAACTGGGCTCGGTCTGGCGGCGGCTGGGCGCGCAGGTGACCGTCGTGGAGTTCCTTGACGGTATCCTGCCGGGCATGGACGGTGAGGTTCGCCGCCAGGCGCAGCGTTTGTTCGAAAAGCAGGGAATGACATTCAAGTTGTCTTCGAAAGTGACTGCGGTTGACACGTCCGGAACGCGACTGAAGGCGACAGTGGAGCCTGCAAAACGCGGGGCAGCGGAAATAGTCGAAGCCGACGTCGTTCTGGTCGCAATCGGGCGCGTGCCGTACACGGAAGGTCTTGGGCTCAAAGAGATTGGCGTGAAGCTTGATGAGCGCGGGCGCGTCGTCGTCGATCACTATTACGCGACGAATGTCCCCGGTATCTGGGCGATCGGCGACGTCATTGCGGGCCCGATGCTGGCGCACAAGGCCGAGGACGAAGGGGTTGCGGTTGCCGAAATTCTGGTCGGGCAGGCTGGCCACGTGAACTACGACGCTATTCCGAACGTCGTCTATACGTTTCCGGAAATTGCGGTTGTCGGAAGAAGTGAGGAGGAGTTGAAGGCTGCCGGGGTTGCGTACAACTCGGGAAAATTTCCGTTCACCGCCAACGGCCGTGCCAAGGTGAACCTGACCACCGACGGTTTTGTCAAAATTCTTGCCGACGCAAAGACCGACCGCGTGCTCGGCGTGCAGCTCATCTGCGCCGACGCCGGCAACATGATTGCCGAGGCTGCCGTCGCCATGGAATTCGGCGCATCGGCCGAAGACATTGCGCGTACCTGCCACGCGCATCCGACGCTGTCGGAAGCCGTCAAGGAAGCGGCGATGGCGGTGGCGAAGCGCACAATTCATATGTAGCTTCGGCAACTGCAGGAAAAATGGGGGGTGTTCAATGGCCAAAGGCCATAAAGATAAAGTTGCGGTCATCACCGGTGCGGCGGGCGGCATCGGACAGGCTTTTGCGAAGCGGTTGGCCGAAGACGGCGTGCACATCGCCATCGCCGATCTCGGCGACAGCAGCGCCACCGTAAAAATGGTCGAGGCGGCCGGGCGTCAGGCCATTGCCGTCAAATGCGATGTCGCTTTGGAAGCATCTGTCGCGGCTATGGCCAAGGAGGTCGGCAGGAAGTTCAGTAGCGTCGACATCGTCGTGAATTGCGCCGGCATTTTCCCGCAGAAGAATTTTTCCGAAATGACCTTCGCCGACTGGCGAACCGTGCTCTCGATCAATCTCGACGGCACGTTTCTGGTCACGGCTGCGTTCGTGCCCGGCATGCGCGCACGTAAGTGGGGCCGCGTCGTGAATATGGCATCAAGCACGCTCGGCTCGGTGGTCACCGGCTTTGCGCATTACGTCGCGAGCAAAGGCGGCATTGTCGGCTTTACGCGCGCGCTTGCCACCGATCTCGCGCCCGACGGAATTACCGTCAATGCGATCGCCCCGGGGCTGACACGCTCGCCGGGAACGCTGGTTCGTACACCACGGCCCGGCTTCAAGACCATGGATGAAGAATTTACCGCGGTTGCCCAGATGCAGGCGATCAAGCGCGTGGAAGTGCCCGACGATCTGGTCGGCGCCGTATCGTTCTTGACCAGCGACGACGCGGCTTTCATCACGGGCCAGACGCTGAACGTCGATGGCGGGCGCGTGCGCAGCTAGTGTCCGGCCAGATGGAGTGCGTGAGGCGCCAATAGGCCGAGTGCCATGAAACCCAGGCCAACTATTCCTGCAGCACCTGCCAGCCAAGCCAGTGCGAAAATCCCCGTGATGACTGCAGACGAGGCGACAACGATCCCGATCTGAAACGCGGCGGATGCAAATTCGTACTGGTGATAGCGCGCCAGCCACTCGTCGCGCTGGTGCTCGTATTTTTCGGCCAGCGCTCGCAATTCCTTTCGGCCATCCTGCTCCTTTGGATCGGATTCGTACCTGTTCACTGTATTGCGCCAGGTCTCGATTTGCTTGGTGACCGCAGCCTTGCTCTCCTCATTGGTGAATGACGGCAGTTGTAGTGCCATGGTCTCGGCAGCAATGCGAAGACTGGTCTGGCGGATGGTCTTTGCCTGAAAAAAATTCCACGTGTCGGAGGATTTGATGTTATCGGCGATCGCATTGGTTTGCGCGCTTTTGCCAAGTGTCTCGGAAAACGCAAGAAAGAGCGCCAGGACGGCGATCAGTAGAGCGACCTTCTTGTTCGAATGCGATGCATGCTCGGCGTGCTCGGCATGCTCCAGATTTTCGTGCGCGCTCATCGCCCCCTCCCGTGGTTCGAGCCCACGATGATAGCAGAGGTCGGCCAAGTGCAAGAGGGCGGGCTAAGCGCGCGGATGAGCGTTGTTATAAACTTCGAGTAAATGCTCGGCGTCGACCCCCGTGTAGATCTGTGTGGTCGACAGCGACGCGTGTCCGAGCAATTCCTGGATGGATCGCAGGTCACCGCCGCGAGCGAGCAAATGCGTAGCGAAAGAGTGGCGCAAAGCGTGCGGAGTGGCAGTGTCGGCCAGCCCGAGCGCGCCACGCAGCCGCGCCATCGTCAGTTGCACAATACGAGGCGAGAGGGATTTGCCGCGCGCTCCGACAAAAAGCGGTCCGTTTGGAGGATTTTCGTACGGACAAAGCGCGAGGTAGTCGGCGATCGCCTTCGTAACCTGCGGAAGCACGGGCACCATGCGCGTCTTGTTGCCCTTGCCGGTTACGGTGAGGCTGTCGGACTTTCCGGTAAAGTCCTTGCGCTGCAGGCCAAGGGCCTCCGAAATCCGCAGGCCGCTTCCGTAAAGCAGGGCAAGCACGGCCGCGTCGCGAGCGATGATCCAGGGCTCGCGTTCTTCGCCCTCACGCAGATCCGTATCGGCGATTTGCTTGGCGGCGGAAACGGCCAGCGGCTTTGGCAGCGTTCTCGGCAGTTTCGGTGCGCGCACCGCGGCGAGTGCTCCGACTTTCCCCTTTCCGTTTCGCTCAAGAAAACGCGCGAAAGAGCGGCAGCCTGCAAGCGTCCGCATCAAAGAGCGATTGCCGGAGCCCTCGCTCCGCCTCGCGGCCATGAAAGCGCGAATGTCAGCCGGGGTCAGCTTGGCGAGCTGTTTCAGCGTCGGTGCCGAACCCAAATGATCGGTCAGAAAGTTCAGGAATTGCGACACGTCGCGTCGATAGGCATCAAGCGTTTTCGCGGACATGCGCCGCTCGGCGCCGAGATAGCTCAGCCAGCGTGCGATTTCGGCATTGACGTCGGGCGTGATGCGAAACACGGCTGTGGCGACGGTCATGGCGGCAAGAGTGGCATTGCTTTCTTCACCCTTCCTTAAAGCCGCGGAATCGGCCAGACCAGAGGCCATGAGCACGCGCGTCGTCGATATTCTGGTCCCGGTGGCGCTTGACCAGACCTATTCCTATCGGGTTCCGGCCGGGCTCGAGCTCGCGCCAGGCAATCTGGTGTCGGTGTCGCTTGGCGCGCGGGAATGCATGGGGGTTGTTTGGGCCGAAAATCCCACCCCCAATCCGCGACTGCACAACCGGCTGAAAGACGTCGATGAAAAGCTCGACGTGCCGCCGCTCAAGGCCGAGCTGCGCCAGTTCGTCGACTGGGTTTCCGGCTACACGCTCGCCTCGCGCGGCACCGTGCTGCGCATGGCTTTGCGCATGGGCGAGCATCTCGGTCCGGGACGCGAGCAGGTCGGCGTCCGCCTGGGCGGTCCGCCGCCGCAACGAGTGACTCCGGCACGCGCGCGCGTGCTCAGGCTTGTTGCAGACGGGCTCACCCGCCCGAAAGGTGCGGCTGCAAAGGAAGCGGGAGTCAGCGCGAGCGTCATCAATGGATTGATCGACGAGGGCGCACTTGAAACCGTGGTGATCCCGCCCGACCCCGTGGCGCTGACGCCTGACCCCGATTTCACCAAGCCGGAATTTTCGCTGGCGCAGCTTGCGGCCGCCGATGCCTTGCGCAAGACGGTCGAGCAGGGCGGCTATACGGTGACGTTGCTCGATGGCGTCACCGGTTCAGGAAAGACCGAGGTTTATTTCGAGGCGGTCGCTGAAAATATCCGGCGCAAGCGGCAGACCCTCATCCTGATGCCGGAAATCGCTTTGACCGCCCAGTTCCTCGACCGCTTTTCCAGCCGCTTCAGGACGCGACCAGCCGAATGGCACTCGCAAATTTCGCCGCGCAAGCGTGCGCAGACCTGGGCCGCGGTTGCCACGAATGAAGTCTCAGTGATCGTCGGGGCACGTTCGGCATTGTTTCTGCCTTACGCCGACCTCGGGCTCGTCGTGGTCGACGAAGAGCACGACCCGGCCTACAAGCAGGAAGACGGTGCGCATTATCACGCACGCGACATGGCTGTCGTGCGCGGCTCGATTGCGAAAATTCCGGTAGTGCTTGCGTCGGCGACGCCCTCGGTCGAATCCGAAGTGAATGCACGTCGCGGCCGTTACCGGCATCTGCATTTGCCCGAACGGTTTGGCGGCGCGCATCTGCCAGCGATCGAGGCGATCGATATGCGGCGTGAAGGGCCGCCGCGGGGACGTTTCATTTCACCGCGGCTGGCCGAAGCCGTGGCGGTGTCACTGACGCGGGGCGAGCAGGCGCTGCTGTTTCTCAATCGGCGCGGCTTTTCGCCCCTCACACTGTGTCGGGCGTGTGGGTTCCGTTTTCAGTGCCCGAATTGCGATGCCTGGCTGGTCGATCATCGCTTCAAGCGCAGGCTCGTGTGTCATCACTGCGGATATTCGATCCCGCCACCGGCGGAATGTCCGAACTGTCAGGCTGTCGAGAGCCTTGCTCCTGTCGGCCCCGGTGTAGAACGGCTCGAGCAGGAAGCGGCCGAGCTGTTCCCACAGGCACGGATTCTGGTGTTATCGAGCGATCTCGTGGAGTCGGTCGAGCGTCTCCGGCAGGAGCTCGACGACGTTACCGAAGGACGCTTCGATCTCGTCATCGGCACGCAACTTGTCGCGAAAGGCCACCATTTTCCCAAGCTCAATCTGGTCGGCATCGTCGACGCCGATCTCGGCCTGGGCAACGGCGACCCCCGTGCTGCCGAGCGAACATTTCAACTGCTGCATCAGGTGGTTGGGCGCGCGGGACGGGAGGCAGGACGGGGCTTCGGGTACCTGCAGACCCACCAGCCCGAGCATCCGGTTATGCGCGCGCTTATCTCCGGCGACCGCGAGGCCTTCTACAAAAACGAAATCGAACAACGCGAGCGCACCGGCTATCCGCCGTTTGGGCGGCTGGCAGGGCTGGTCATCACCGCAAATGAGCGGCACACCGCCGAAACCTATAGCCGTGACCTCTCCAAGGCCGCTCCGCGCGACGAGCATATCCGCGTGCTCGGGCCGGCCGAAGCACCGATGGCGGTCGTCCGCGGCCGGCATCGCTTCCGGTTGCTGGTGAAATCGCCGCGTGCCTTCGACCTTTCGGCCTATTTGCGTGCCTGGCTTGCCGAAGCACCCAAGCCACGGGGCAATGTGCGGCTTGAAGTGGACGTCGACCCGCAAAGTTTCTTCTAGAGGTCACGCCGCAAATTTCAGTCCGGCGATTCCACAGACAATCAGACCGATACAGGTGAGGCGCAAGACCGTTGCCGGCTCGCTGAACAGAATTATCCCGAGCACCGCAGTGCCGACCGCGCCGACGCCTGTCCAGACTGCATACGCCGTGCCCACAGGAAGGCTTTTCAACGCAAGACCCAGCAGCGCGAGACTGAGTGCCATGGCTGCGACCGTCAGCAAAGATGGAAACAGGCGTGAAAAACCTTCAGTATATTTCAATCCGATGGCCCAGCCGACTTCGAAAAGCCCGGCGAGCAAAAGATAGAACCATGCCATGTCTGGTCTCCCTTTAGGCTCCGACTACTCGGGCATTTCGTCGTGGCGCGCATTCGGCTGCAACAAGACACACGCGGCTGCTCCGAAAATCATGGCAAAGCCGATCATGTCGGGAATCGTTAGACGTTCGCCAAGCACAATCGCAGTCGCGCTGACGCCGATCACAGGGACCAGAAGCGATCCAAGCGCTGCCGTTGTAGCTGGCAGCCGTCCAACGATCGACCACCACAGGAAATGTGCAAGGCCAACGCCAAACAATCCGACAAAAAGGATTGCCAGGATCGTCTCTCTTTGCAGCGGCCAGAGATGTGGATGGCCTTCAAAGGCAAAGCTCCCGATGACGATGAACCCCAGTCCGAACAACAATTGCCACGCCGCGTTGACCAGCGGTTCGACTGTTACTTTGGCCCATTTGATGTAGACGGTTGCAATCGCCCATGTCAGTGCGCAGCCGAGCGAATAAAAAACAAATGGAGGAAACCCGGCGGCGAACAATGGCCACAGCAGAATCGTAATGCCGGCGATGCACAGGCAGAACGCAAACCAACGAATCGTGTTTAGACGTTCGCCGAGCACGAGCCAGCTGAGGACGACCGTCCATATTGGCATCGAATAAGTGATGATAATGGCGCGCGAAGTGGCTCCGCTGAGTTGCGCGAAACCGGAAAGGATCTGAAATCCCGAGACATTCAGAAATCCCGCAACCATGACATGAATGTACTCGCCACGAGGTACCTTCATGTTATGGCCGGTGATGCTGGCGGCTAGAAACAGAATTGCGGCGCCGATGCTGGAACCGGCAACACGCAGGCTCCAGGGCGACACCTCTCGCAAGGCAAACGCGGCGGCGATCCAGTTTAGCCCCCAGGCAAATGCAAGCAGCACGACCAGCAGCCTTGCGGTCGTGGCGCTGTCTCCTTTCGCATTCGGATCTGGCATTACGATGGGGAATTCCGGCCGCGGCTTCGGTAGCGCACGCTATAGCGCGCGCGCCCTTCTGGCGAGGTAGCCCTGTGATGCGAATTTGACGGCGGCTGCGTGTCGTCCGCGGGCGCCGGGTACCGCGACGATTGGGCCGCCGTGTTGCACCATCATGCCCGCTGTGTTAGCTAGCCCACGATTTCAGGGGGTTTCCGCAGGCTTCCGCGACGTCTCCAGAGATCGGAATTCCCTCTTGGATTCCAATAGTTTGCGCCGCCCTTCCGCGACGGCGTCCGGCCTGTGAATGAAGTAAAAGGCAACGAGCGTTCCCGTGGCAGGTGCAGATCATACCGTCTCCGGCATGGCCGGCCGTTACGCCACCGCTTTGTTTGAGCTTGCGCTCGAGAACAAAGCGGTCGACGCGGTAAAAAAGGATCTCGATCAGTTCGACGCGCTCATTGCCGAGAGTGCCGATCTCAATCGCCTGGTGCGCAGCCCGGTCTTTGATGCCGACGAACAGCTCAAGGCGCTGTCAGCAATTCTCGCCAAGGCCGGCATCGGCGGCCTCTCTGCAAATTTCCTGAGGGTGATCACCACAAATCGCCGGCTATTCGCCGTGCGCGACATGATCCGCGCCTATCGTACGTTGGCCGCGCGCCATAAGGGCGAGGTGACCGCTCACGTAACCGTCGCCGAGAAGCTCAGCGACACGCATCTCGACGCTCTCAAGAGCGCGCTCAAATCGGTGACGAGCGGCAAAGACATCGACCTCGACGTCAAAATCGATCCCGCCATCATCGGTGGCCTGGTCGTGAAGGTCGGTAGCCGCATGGTCGACAGCTCGCTCCGCACCAAGCTCAATTCGATCAAATTAGCGATGAAAGAGGCCCGCTGATGGATATCCGCGCCGCAGAAATTTCCGCCATCCTGAAAGAGCAGATCAAGAACTTCGGCCAGGAAGCTGAGGTCTCCGAGGTCGGCCAGGTGCTGTCCGTCGGCGACGGCATTGCCCGCGCTTATGGTCTCGACAATGTTCAGTCCGGCGAGATGGTCGAGTTCGAGAACGGTGTGCGTGGCATGGCGCTCAACCTCGAAATCGACAACGTCGGCATCGTGATCTTCGGCAACGACCGCGAGATCAAGGAAGGCCAGACCGTCAAGCGCACCGGCGCGATCGTAGATGTGCCCGTCGGCAAAGGTCTCCTTGGCCGGGTTGTCGACGCGCTCGGCAATCCGATTGACGGCAAGGGCCCGATCAAGGCTGACAAGCGCGCCCGTGTCGACGTGAAGGCGCCTGGCATCATCCCGCGCAAGTCGGTGCATGAGCCGATGGCGACCGGGCTGAAGGCGATCGATTCCCTAATTCCGATTGGACGCGGCCAGCGCGAGTTGATCATCGGCGACCGCCAGACCGGCAAGACCGCAATCGCGCTCGACACGATCCTCAATCAGAAGCCACTCAATGCGCAGCCGGATGAGAAGATTAAGCTCTATTGCGTCTACGTTGCGATCGGCCAGAAGCGGTCGACCGTTGCGCAATTCGTGAAAGTGCTCGAGGAACAGGGGGCGCTCGACTATTCGATCGTCATTGCGGCCACCGCCTCCGATCCCGCGCCAATGCAGTACCTGGCACCATTCTCGGGCTGCACGATGGGCGAATTCTTCCGCGACAACGGCATGCACGCCGTCATTATCTACGACGACCTGTCGAAGCAGGCCGTCGCCTATCGACAGATGTCGCTGCTTCTGCGCCGCCCGCCGGGCCGCGAGGCTTATCCCGGCGACGTCTTTTATCTGCATTCGCGCCTGCTCGAGCGCGCGGCGAAGATGAACGACGAGAACAAGGCCGGGTCGCTGACCGCGCTGCCGGTCATCGAGACGCAGGCAAACGACGTGTCCGCATACATTCCGACCAACGTCATCTCCATCACCGACGGGCAGATCTTCCTGGAAACTGACCTGTTCTATCAGGGCATTCGACCGGCGGTGAACGTCGGTCTCTCGGTGTCGCGCGTGGGCTCTTCCGCGCAGACCAAGGCGATGAAGAAAGTCGCCGGCCGTATCAAGGGCGAGCTGGCCCAGTACCGGGAGATGGCGGCCTTCGCCCAGTTCGGCTCCGACCTCGATGCGACGACCCAGCGATTGCTCAATCGCGGCGCGCGTCTGACCGAGCTTCTCAAGCAGCCGCAATTTTCGCCGCTGAAGATGGAGGAGCAGGTCTGCGTGATCTACGCAGGCGTCAACGGCTATCTTGACCCGATGGACGTCACCCGCGTCCGTCCTTTCGAAAGCGGCCTGCTGACGTTGCTGCGCACCAAGCATGCCGATCTCCTCGACAGCATCCGCAAGAGCGGTGACCTGTCGGATGCCGATGCGGCCAAGCTCAAGGGCCTGGTCGACGGCTACGCCAAGACATTCACCTGAGGGTGGCATAGGAGCGATCGGGAACAGTTCGACATGGCCAGCCTCAAGGACATGCGCGTTCGCATCACCGCTACCAAGGCGACGCAGAAGATTACCAAAGCCATGCAAATGGTTGCGGCCTCCAAGCTGCGCCGCGCGCAGGTGGCGGCGGAAGCGGCGCGTCCTTTCGCCGAGCGCATGGGGAAAGTGCTGGGCTCGATCGCATCGGCAGTGGCCGGCAGCGATACGGCGCCAAAATTGCTGGCTGGGACCGGTGCCAACAGGGTTCACCTCCTTGTGGTCTGCACGGCCGAACGCGGCCTGTGTGGTCCGTTCAACTCCTCGATCGTGCGGCTGGCGCGCGAAAAAGCGAACGCGCTGATCAACGATGGCAAAGAGGTCAAGATCCTTTGCGTCGGGCGAAAAGGCCAGGACCAGTTGCGCCGCCTCCACGGAAAACTGATCATCGAGACGATCGAGCTTCGCGGCGTGCGCACAATCGGTCTGGCGCAGGCCGAGATGATCACCCAAAAAATCATCGCTCTTTTCGATCAGGGTGCATTCGACGTCTGCACGCTCTTTTTCTCCCGGTTCAAATCGGTCATGGCGCAGATCCCGACCGCGCAGCAGATTATCCCGCCCGTATTCGAGGATGTCGCCGAAAATGGCACAAATGCCGCATATGAATACGAGCCGGAAGAGGACGAGATCCTTGCCGAGCTTCTGCCGCGTAACCTCTCCGTGCAGGTGTTCCGCGCGCTTCTTGAGAACGCCGCATCGGAGCAGGGCGCGCGTATGAGCGCGATGGACAATGCGACACGCAACGCAGGTGAAATGATCCGCAAGCAAACACTCACCTACAACCGCACGCGTCAGGCGATGATCACCAAGGAACTGATCGAGATCATCTCCGGCGCCGAGGCGCTTTAATTCCGTAACGAGGACGACATGGCTACACCCAACGCAGTCGGAAAAATCACACAGGTCATCGGCGCCGTTGTCGACGTGCAGTTCGAGGATCACCTGCCGGCGATCCTGAACGCGCTCGAGACAAAGAATGGCGGCAATCGCCTGGTCCTCGAAGTGGCGCAGCATCTCGGCGAATCGACCGTACGAACCGTCGCGATGGATTCATCCGAAGGCCTGGTGCGCGGCCAGGAAGTCACCGACACCGGCCAGCCGATCGAGGTGCCGGTCGGCAACGAGACGCTCGGCCGCATTATCAACGTGGTCGGCGAGGCCGTTGACGAGGCGGGCCCGGTCAAGACCAAGGAAAGGCGCGCCATTCATCAGCCGGCGCCCGAATACATCGAGCAATCGACGGAAGCGCAAATTCTCGTCACCGGCATCAAGGTCGTGGACCTGCTCGCGCCATACGCCAAGGGTGGCAAGATCGGCCTGTTTGGCGGCGCCGGCGTGGGCAAGACCGTGCTGATCATGGAGCTGATCAACAATGTCGCCAAGGCGCACGGTGGCTACTCGGTGTTCGCCGGAGTCGGCGAACGGACTCGCGAAGGCAACGACCTCTATCACGAAATGATCGAATCCGGCGTGAACAAGGATCCGAGGAAAGGCTCTGTCGAAGGTTCCAAGTGCGCGCTGGTGTACGGCCAGATGAACGAGCCGCCCGGCGCCCGTGCGCGCGTCGGTCTGACCGGCCTGACGGTCGCCGAGTATTTCCGCGATCAGGGCCAGGACGTGCTGTTCTTCGTCGACAACATCTTCCGTTTCACGCAGGCCGGTTCGGAAGTCTCGGCGCTGCTGGGGCGTATTCCTTCCGCGGTGGGATATCAACCGACGCTCGCGACCGACATGGGCGCGCTGCAGGAGCGCATCACGACGACCACCAAGGGCTCGGTCACGTCCGTGCAGGCGATATATGTGCCGGCCGACGACCTCACCGACCCGGCGCCGGCGACCTCGTTCGCCCATCTTGATGCGACCACCGTGCTGTCGCGCGACATCGCCGCGAAAGGCATTTATCCGGCGGTTGACCCCCTCGATTCCACCTCGCGCATGCTCTCGCCCTTGATCGTGGGCGAGGAGCACTATGCCGTCGCGCGGCAAGTGCAGCAGATTCTTCAGCGCTACAAGTCGCTGCAGGACATCATCGCCATTCTGGGCATGGACGAATTGTCGGAAGACGACAAACTGACCGTTGCCCGCGCTCGCAAGATCGAGCGTTTCCTGTCGCAGCCGTTCCACGTCGCCGAGGTGTTCACCGGTTCGCCGGGAAAACTCGTCGACCTCCAGGACACGATCAAAGGCTTCAAAGGTCTCTGCGATGGCAAATATGACAATTTGCCGGAAGCCGCCTTCTACATGGTCGGCACGATCGAAGAGGCAGTCGAGAAGGGCAAAAAGCTCGCAGCGGAAGCGGCCTGACCGGGAAATAGCCAATGGCCAATTTCCATTTTGAGCTTGTTTCGCCGGAGAAACTGCTGTTTTCCGGCGACGTCCAGCAGGTGGACGTGCCCGGGATCGAAGGCGATTTCGGCGTTCTGGCCGATCATGCGCCGATGGTGACAACTCTGCGGCCCGGCATTCTGACCGTGCACGCCGCGGGCGGGGCGCAGAAGATCGTCGTGCTTGGAGGTTTCGCCGAGGTCTCGTCAACGGGACTTACCGTGCTGGCGGATCATGCCGAAGCGGCAGAAAGCATCGATCGTTCGGTGATCGCAACGCGGATTAGCGATCTGGAAAGCCGTATCGCGAAGACCGAGTCTGGTTCCGAGCTCGACAAGCTGATTACGCGGCTCGATCACTACAAGGACGTCGACCGGCATCTCACCGGCACGGCTATGCACTAGGCGTCGCGCGCGAAGCGCCCGAACTCCTTCACCACACGCTCATACGTCTCGCGCTTGAACGGGATCACCAGGCCCGGCAACTCGCGCATTTCCACCCATCGCCATTCGACGAACTCGGGCTTGTGACCGCCGCCGGGGTCGTCGATGTTGATTTCGCTCTCCTTGCCGGTGAAGCGCAGCGCATACCACTTCTGCTTCTGCCCGCGATATTTGCCCTTCCACGCCTTTTTTGCGACCGCGCTGGGCAAATCGTAGGTGAGCCACTCGGCGATTTCGCCAAGCTTTTGCACGGAGCGGATGCTGGTTTCCTCGTAGAGCTCGCGCAGCGCCGCTTCGTATGAGTCCTCGTCTTCATCGATCCCGCCCTGCGGCATCTGCCAGACGTGGGTTGCGTCAACGTGCTCTGGCCCGTCAGTTCTTCTGCCGATGAAGACAAGCCCGGCACGATTGATCACCATCATCCCGGCGCACGGGCGATAAGGCAGCGATTTCTGAGACGGCATCCGGACTCTCGTTACTTCCTCCGCGCAATCTTATGGCGGCGGAATAACGTTACGATGACTTGGCTTTGATCGCCACCATCGTGATCGGCACCAGTATGATGCCTTTAGATTCTGCCTTTTTTATCCATTCGGCAATGCGCGCAACCGTGCCCGGTTTTGCGGTTGCATAGCCGACGGCGGTACCGCTGTCGCGCGCTTTCATCTCGAGCCTTGCAAGTGCCTGGTCAATTTCCGCGGTGGTCGGTACGGTATCGAGCACGACATCGGCCTTGGCAAACGGCAAATTCTGCGTACCGGCCAGCTGGCTTGCAATGCTGCGCGACGATGAGCCGTCATCCACGTAAATCAATCCGCGCTTGGCGGCATCGCGCAGGACCGGCGAGAGACCCGACTCCGAAGCGGTAAGCCGCGCGCCCATATAGCTGATCAATCCAACATAGCCTTGAAATCGACTCATCAGCCAATGGAGTCGGTCGTTATTCTGCTCCGGCGATAGCGACGTCAGCAGCGTTTGCGGTCCCGGATCGTTGTCCGGATAGTCGAAAGGCTCCATCGGAACTTGCAGCAAGATTTCATGTTTGCCCGCGCGCCCGCGTTCGGCGAGTTTCTCAAGATCGGCGCCATAGGGCGCCAGCGCGAATGTCACCGGCGATGGCAATTTGGTGAATGCATCCGCTGTGCCCGATGCGCTGATTCCGAGGCCGCCGACAACGATTGCGACAAGCGGTGCATCCTTTTTGTCGGGCGGAAGGTCGAGCGGCTGCGCGTAACGCGAGGATGGGCGCGCGCCGTCGGGCCCGATTTTCGGAATCGCGCCGTGCCGCCCTGCCTCCAGCAGCTTGGAATCGAGCGGCGGCTTGCTCGCGTTCGCACTGGTGTCGGGGATGACGACCTGCTGCCGTGCGCCGCTGGACCCGTCGATAATGGTGACCGTCTTCGATCCCGGTGGGGGCGGCGCAGCAGCCTTTGCAGAGTCAGGCGTAGCGGCAGCGGCCTCCTGCACAACAGGTTGGTTGGCGCTGCCGTTTTGTTCGATCTGGGTCGGCAAGGATAGCTTGGTTGCCACCACTGCGACCGGCTGACCCCCGAGCGGGTCATCAACGAATGTCACCCAACCCACCACCACGAGGCCTGACAGGCCAAGTGCCCCTGCCAATATTTGTGGCGGGCTGGCGGGCAGTTTCGGGAGCCGTTTTCCCTTGCCCAGGCCGAGCGGTGCGTTCAGGTCGTCGGGGGCCACGGCGGCAGATCCTTGCGAATCATCGCGCGAGTCTACCACGCGACGAATCCACACTGGGCTGTCTGGCGACCAGAAACGATCGGGGCGGCCGTTCGGCCGCCCCGGCATATTCAGCAATCGGATCCTGTCAGTTCGGGACCGGGTTTTTGGTGTTCGGCGGGAATGCCGAGTTCACCTGGGTTCCGCGCAAAAGATCGAGGGCCATATGAAGTGCCTTGTCGTTTTTGGCGTCGGGCGGGATGTAGGACTGCGAGCCCGTTTGCTCTTTGCCCGCATCTCCCTTCAGGTGGCCGCGCAGAGACGCTTCACCTTTGGTGTCGGTCTTCGCCTTGAGCTCGTCCGGCACGTCCTGCAGCACTTCGATGTCGGGCGAAATTCCCTTCGCCTGGATAGAACGTCCCGATGGCGTGAAGTAGCGCGCAGTCGTCAGCCGCAAGGCGCCATTGCCTGAGCCGAGCGGGATGATGGTCTGCACCGACCCTTTGCCGAAGGAGCGGGTCCCGATCACCGTCGCCCGCTTGTGATCCTGCAAGGCGCCGGCGACGATTTCTGACGCGGAGGCCGAGCCGCCATTGATCAGGACGATCAGCGGCTTGTTCTTCGTGAGATCGCCCGCGCGTGCATTGAAGCGCTGCGTCTCTTCCGCATTGCGTCCCCGCGTCGACACGATCTCGCCCTTCTGCAGGAAAGCGTCGGAGACTGAAATTGCCTGATCGAGCAGGCCGCCTGGATTGTTGCGCATATCGAGGACATAGCCCTTGAGCTTGTCGTCGGAGATCTTGGCGCCGATGTCGGCGATCGCCTTCTTCAAGCCTTCGGTGGTCTGCTCATTGAACTGCGTGAGCCGGATGTAGCCGATGTCTTCGCCTTCGACCTGCGAACGCACCGAGCGCACACGGATGACATCGCGCGTGATCGACACTTCGACCGGCTTGTCCTGGCCCTTGCGCATGATGGTGAGCTTGATCTTGGTGTTCACCGGTCCGCGCATTTTTTCGACGGCCTGGTTCAGGGTGAGACCCTGCACCTGCTCGTCGTCGAGCTTGGTAATAATGTCGTTAGCCATGATGCCGGCCTTCGCGGCAGGCGTGTCGTCGATCGGTGCCACCACCTTGATCAGACCGTCTTCCATGGTGACTTCGATGCCGAGACCGCCGAACTCGCCGCGGGTCTGGACCTGCATGTCACGGAAGCTCTTGGAGTCCATGTAGCTCGAGTGTGGATCGAGGCCGGCGAGCATTCCATTGATCGCGGACTCGATCAGCTTTGCATCGTCTGGCTTCTCGACGTAGTCGGCGCGCACGCGTTCGAATACGTCGCCGAACAGGTTAAGCTGGCGGTACGTATCCGCTGCCGCCGCTTTCGCGGTCGCACCCACGAGCATAATGCGCGGCTGAACCGCGAGCAGCGTCATTGCTGCTCCCGCCGCCGCGCCAAGAAGAATAAGTGAAGTCTTGCGCATCATCCGCGAACCTTTTCGCCTTCGCCAGCTGCCCACCATGGGCCTGGATCGACGGGAATCCCGTCCTTTCGAAACTCGACGTAGAGCACCGGTTGGCTGGAACCTGCCGCCAAGATAGCGGCGATATGGGAGCCGTTACCCATGACTGCAACTGGTTCCCCGGTCAGCACAAACTGCCCGAGGTCGACTGATATCCTATCCATCCCGGCAAGCAAGACATGATACCCGCCGCCGACATTAAGGATCAAGAGTTGACCATATGAGCGGAACTGACCGGCATAAACGACCCAGCCGTCGGCCGGTGCGGTCACCTGTGCGCCGGCACGGGTGGCGATGGAAATACCTTTTTCCGAGCCACCACTGGCGTCTGGCGCACCAAATTCCTTCAATTTTACGCCGTTAACCGGGATTGGCACCCGCCCGCGCAGCGACGCGAAAGCAACCGCGGGGGCAAGGCGTCCGGGATCACGAAATGCTGAAAGTGCCGGGCGGCTGTCCGACCGCGCGGCGTCACGCAGTTCGCGCGTTGGGGGATTTAACCCTTGCTCGAGCTTTGTGATCAAATCTTTGAGATTGTCGACCTGCTGCGCCAACGTGCCCGCGCGCGACCGTTCAGCCTCAAGCGCCTTCTCGCGTTCGGCCAGTTGCTTTTGACGCTCTTCCACCAATGCCGTCATGCGCGCCCGTTCGCCGTCGAGTGCGGCGACTTCCGTCTTCAGTTGCTCTCGTTCGGCATCGATCTTCTTCCGCACTGCCAGCAATGCCGAAAGATCGTTCGCCAGCAACTCAACCTCGCGGCGCATTTCCGGCAGGACTGCGCCAAGCACGATGGCCGTCCGCACCGATTGCAGCGCATCTTCCGGGCTTGCAATAAGAGCCGGTGGCGGCTGACGCCCCATCCGCTGCAGCGCCGCCAGGACTTCGCCGATCACCGCACGTCGCCCGTCGAGCGATTTTCGAATGCTCGTTTCGTTCTCGTCGAGTGGTTTGAGCCGATCTTGGGTTGACACAACTTTGGCCTCGACGGCGCGCAGTCGCGCTGCGGTGTCAATCAGATCCTGATTGAGTTTTGTGCGATCAGCACCGATCTGTTCGATTTCGCGCTTGAGTGCCGCCTCCGCCTCTGCGGATTTGCGCTGCTCGTCGCGGGCGGCTTTGAGCTCATCGTCGCGTTGCTTGAGGGTCTTGAGCGGGTCTGCAACCTCGCTTTGGGCGGCGGAAGCCGGCTGCTCCTGCGCCAGCACCGTGGCGGCGAGGGCTACCGGTAACGCAAGCCCAAGCCCCGCGATGAGCGCAGCGCGCGGATCGAGACCACCGAATCCCCCGAAGCAAATCATCGGGGTCACGTTACGCCCGCAGGTTTGAACAACAAGTTCATTTTCCGTCAAAACCTATTGCCTGAGATTGCGACTAAATCGGGGTGCGTACCCTTCTGCCTGCAAAAGTCAGGCCCTATGGTAGGGATGCCCGGTCAAAATCGTGGTGGCCCGGTAGATCTGTTCGAGCAGCATCACGCGGACGAGTTGGTGCGGCCAGGTTGCCTTGCCGAACGACAGCCGCAGGCTGGCCTTCTCCCCGAGGTTCGCGGCAAGACCATCGGCGCCCCCGATCAAGAACACGGTCGCGGCCCGGCCATTCTCCCGCCATTTGGCGAGCTGGGCCGCAAGCGCACTGCTGTCAAGACTCTCTCCGTGAGGATCAAGCACCACCACGGCTCCATTCTGCGGAATGATGTTGGCGAGCGCGATCGATTCTTCGAGCATGCGTTTGCCGGCTTCACCGGCGCGGCTTTCCCTGATTTCGATGACTTCAATGTCGCGCAGCCCAAGCTGACGGCCGGTTTGCGCGGCACGCTTACGATAGCGTGCACTCAATTCGGTTTCCGGGCCCTGTTTCAGACGCCCAACAGCGGCAACGATGATGCGCATCGTGCCGCGCAGCCTATCAGCCTGGCCGCCGCCCGTCCCTGCTCGCCGCCGCCCACATCTTTTCCAGATTGTAGAAAGCGCGAATCTCAGGCCGGAAGACATGCACGATGATGTCTCCGGCATCGATGAGAACCCAGTCTCCCTGCCGCATTCCTTCAACGCGGACGCGTGGACCGCCGCTCTCCTCGATGTCCTTCACAAGGTGATCGGCTACGGCGCTGACGTGACGCTGGGAGCGGCCGCTCGTCACGACCATGTAATCGCCTATTGAGGATTTGCCGGTGAGATCGATGACGACGCTGTCCTCGGCCTTCATGTCTTCCAAACGCGCGAGGACGGTTTTGAGCATCTCCTTGGCAGTCGGATGCCGGGAGATGGTTTCGGGCTTACGACGCGGTGCCCGAGAGAGTGCAGTTGTGCTCAGGGTTTTTGGTCCTTTCGATACGTTGCACCCGCCCCGGTCCTAACCGGGGTCCACTTCAAGATAGTCACCTCGTCCGCTTCTTTCTACCCCGGCGGCGGACGGACTTCGCCGCCGATTTGGGTTTGCCCGCTCTGTTTCCACGCCTGTTTTCACGTTTGCTGCGGTTCCCTGCTCGCTTTGATTTGCGCGAAGGCGCGCCATGAACACGGGTGGCAACCCGCCCGCGCCGCAATGCGCGCAACGCGGTTGAAGACAAGGGCGATTTGAGGCCGTGCAAAAAAGTCCAGACCGGCGCTTTTCGGTCGGGCAATGTCGAAACGGCATATTCGGGAATGCGGACCCGGGCGAGGGCATGTCCGGCCGGGCTGGCGGCAGCGTAGAGACTTGGGCCCAGCCGGTCGATAACGACGATAGGCACCAGTTCTGCAATTTTGCGCCACTTCTGCCAGCGATGAAAACTCCGCAAATTGTCCGCGCCCATGATCCAGACGAATCGGACGCCCGGGCAGCGGGCCCGCAACCAAGATATCGTATCGTAAGTGTATCTCGTCTTAATGACAGCTTCGAGACCCGTGACATCGATGCGTGGATGTCGGGTGAGGGTGCGCGCGGCTGCGATCCGGTCTGGCAACGGCGCAAGGCCGCGCGTGTTCTTGAGGGGATTTCCCGGCGTGACGAGCCACCAAACGCGGTCGAGCTTGAGGCGTTTCAAGGCCAGGAGAGCGGCGCCGAGGTGGGCCTGGTGCGGCGGGTCAAAAGTTCCACCGAACAGACCGATCCTCATGCCGGGCGCATGCGGAGGCAGTAAGCGCTCGGACATGTCGCGATTCATCACAGTCACGGCCGGGTCTGACCGGTGCCGTGGATACGATATTTGAACGTCGTAAGCTGATCTACGCCGACCGGGCCACGGGCATGCAGCCGTCCCGTGGCGATGCCGATCTCGGCACCGAAGCCAAATTCCCCGCCATCAGCAAATTGCGTCGACGCATTGTGCAGCACGATGGCCGAATCGACTTCGCGCAGAAACCTTTCCGCGGTGGCCTGATCTTCGGTAATGATCGCATCGGTATGGTGCGACCCATAGCGTTCGATGTGGTCGATCGCGGCATCGAGATTATCGACGACTTTGACGGCAATGATGGCATCGAGGTACTCGGTGCTCCAATCTTCTTCGGTTGCCGGCTTGACCCGTTTGTCGACGGCCAATGTTGCCTTGTCGCCGCGGATTTCGCACCCGGCTCCGATCAGCATTTCAACCAGCGGCTTCAGCTGGCTACCAACACCGGCGCGGTCGACCAGGAGCGTTTCCGCGGCACCGCAGACACCGGTACGCCGCATTTTCGCGTTGAGCACGATTTTCTTGGCCATATCGAGCGAGGCTGCCTTGTCCACATAGACGTGGCAGACACCTTCGAGGTGCGCAAATACCGGAACGCGAGCCTCCGTCTGCACCCTCGCCACCAGACTTTTGCCGCCCCGAGGCACGATCACGTCGATATTGCCGTCGAGCCCGGCCAGCATGAGGCCGACCGCCGTACGGTCACGAGTCGGCACAAGCTGGATCGCGGCCTCAGGCAGGTTTGCCGCCCGCAGGCCTTCGGTCAGCGCCGTCAGGATCGCCCGGCTCGATCGCATGCTGTCCGAGCCGCCACGCAGGATCGCCGCATTGCCGGATTTCAGGCACAGGACCCCGGCATCGGCTGTAACGTTGGGCCGACTCTCGTAAATGATGCCGATGACACCGAGGGGCACACGCACCCGTTCGATCCGCATGCCGTTCGGCCGGGTCCAGGATTCCATGACGGTACCAATGGGGTCCTTGAGCCCCCGCACGGCGTCGATCCCGGCGGCAATAGCTTCGACCCGTGCCGGATCGAGAGCCAGGCGGTCGAGAAAGGCGCCCGTGACCCCGGCGGCGCGAGCTTCGGCCACGTCTTCGGCATTTGCCGCCAGAATTACGGACACTTGGGCCCGTACAGCCGAAGCCATGGCTCCGAGGGCACGATTTTTCTGGTCCGGCGGGGCAAGCGCCAGCGCCCGCGCAGCCGCGCGGGCTCGCCGACCGATTTCACCCATGGCGGCAGCGATATCGCCCGATCCCTCGATACTTTTGAGCGGCGCGCTCATTTTCGCAAAAGTCCGTGAAAACCCTTGTCCCAGGGGCACTTCCTATCACGTCAGGTGCCAGCCCGCGAGGTCAGCCGGACTGGCACATGGCAGGTTCGACCCTGGGGATAACGTGGACAACTGGTGGTGCCATGCAACGGTTGAACTATCTGCACATTGCCCTGGCAGGGTGGCGGCATTCGAGGAGGTAGTCATGGCGTACAGTTCAAACCGTCTTCCCAGCCGGTTTCCTGTCGGCACCAAGTTCGTGATCGAAGGAAAACGTCGCGGGGAAGGTCAGGTGCAAGTGTTTAGCCGGTATCTGGAATTTCCCGACGGCACCTTCCTGCCGCTGCCGGCCCATCCTACGAAGCAAAAGCCCGTTGCGCCCGTTCGGCGGCGGCGCACGCGCGTACGGGCCCTCTGACCCAGTCCGCTCGGCCAATGGCCTAGGCCGCCGGTCGAGGGCCCCATTGGCGGATGGCTGCGGGGAACGCCGCGCGCGCCCGCCCGGCCAATGGCCCAGTCCGGACGCGAAAACCCCAGCCACCGGTGGGCTGGGGCTGACGGGCGATCGGTCAATCGCCTTTCTCACGTGTGTCCGGACAGGTAACGCGCTGCAGCGCGGCCGGGTTCCTCGGCCGCCGGCTATTCGCCTCCGAGGACCAGATCATCGCGGTGGATCATTTCGGTCCGACCCGTGTAGCCAAGGATCAGCAGCACGTCGGCGGACGAGCGTCCTTTGATTTTTTCGGCGTCGTCCGCGTCGTAGGCGACAAGCCCGCGGCCGACCTCGTGCCCATCGGGTCCCCGCACCACGACCGCATCACCGCGTCCAAAGCCGCCCTCCACCTTGATCACGCCTGCCGGCAGCAGGCTCTTTCCGCTCCGCAGCGCGCGCACGGCACCTGCATCGATCATCAGCGCACCGCGTGGCTCGAGCGATCCCGCAATCCACTTCTTGCGCGCGGTTACCGGATTTGCCGGCGTCAGGAACCAGGTGCACGCAGCGCTATTCGCGATGGTCTGCAGAGGGTGCAGCACGCGGCCGGAGGCGATCACCATATGCGTGCCGGCAGTGGTGGCGATCTTGCCGGCCTCGATCTTCGTCAGCATCCCGCCGCGCGCGAGTTCGGAGCCCGATGCGCCGGCCATTGCTTCAATGTCGGGCGTGATGCGCGCAACGACCGGCACCAGCTTCGCACCGTTTCCGGCAATCGGGGGTCGATCGTAGAGTCCGTCGACGTCGGAAAGGAGCACGAGCAGGTCGGCGCTCATCATCGTGGCGACGCGGGCGGCCAGGCGATCATTGTCGCCGTATCGGATCTCGGTGGTCGCCACGGTGTCGTTTTCGTTGATTACCGGCACGCTTCGCCATTCGAGCAGCTTCGCGATCGTCGAGCGCGCATTGAGGTAGCGACGCCGCTCTTCCGTGTCGCCGAGCGTGACCAGCACCTGGCCGGCGGTGAGTGAATGCGCGCCGAGCGCCTCCGACCAGGCACGCGCAAGCGCAATCTGGCCGACCGCGGCGGCCGCCTGGCTGTCCTCGAGCTTCAGCGCGCCCGGCGGCAATTTCAGAACGGCGCGGCCAAGCGCGATGGCACCGGATGACACGACAAGCACATCGCATTTTTGCCGATGCAGTCCGGCGACATCGGCCGCGAGCGAGGCAAGCCAGTCGCGCTTGAGGCCGCCGGCGGAGGAGTCCACCAGCAGCGACGAGCCGACCTTCACCACGATGCGGCGGAAGTCCTTGAGCAGCGGCGTGTTCGACATGATCCCGGCGACAGCGTCATTGAGCGCGCCGGTTGTCTAGCACGTCAAAATTAGTCCGTCAGGGTCGAGTCGCCGCTGGATCGGCCGTCTCATGCTTTCCCGGTTAACGCCAATTTCACCCGTTCCGGCGTGAACGGCACGGTCCGCAGGCGTGCACCGGTGGCATTGAAGACTGCATTGGCGAGTGCCGGCCCCACAGTCGTACACGCCGCCTCGCCGGCACCGACCGGTTTTTCCGTCGGTCGGTCGATCAACTCGATGTCGATCTTCGGCACGCCCGAGAATCGCAGGATCGGATAGCTCACCCAGTCGACGCTGAGAACGCGTGAACGGTCGAAGTTCACTTCTTCCATCAGCACGCGGCTGATCGTCTGCAGGATGCTGCCCTCGACCTGCGCGCGCACACCGTCCGGATTGATGATCTGTCCGCAATCATGCGCGCAGACCACGCGTTCGACAGTGATGCGTCCGCTGGCGCGCTCGACCGCGACCTCCATGCCCATGCCGACATAGCTTTCGCTGTGCTTGTAGCGGATATACGCGATGCCGCGTCCGCGCGCGATCGCGTCATTGGTACTCGCGAGCCGGTAAGCCTGCGGCTGCCACTTCATCATGGCCGCCGTGCGCTTGATGACTTCGATTGCGCGCGGATCCTTCAAGCCGCGCAGGCGGAATTCGACCGGATCAACACCGGCCGCGGCCGCAAGTTCATCAACGAAACTTTCGACCGCAAAGCAATTTGCGGGCTTGCCTGGCGAACGGATCGGCGCCGGACGTAACGGTGCGTCCTTTAGCCAATGCGCAATCACCTGGATGCTTTCGGCGGAATAGGGCGGGTCGCCGTTCTGAGAAATCAGCCCGGTATTCAGTCCAGGCACATGCTCCAGCCCGGCCGCTTCGGGCGCCAGCAACGGAATATTCGGCAACCCGCGCGTCGTCTTCGGAATCCACATTTCGGTGCGCCAGTCGAGGATGCGGCCGTCGGCCGAGACGGCGCCTGAAATGCCGATGAGCTGCGGTGGGCCTTTCGGATCCCAGCCGAGCTCGTCCTCGCGTGACCATTGCACACGCACAGGACGTCCGGCGGCGCGAGACAATATAGCCGCGTCGGCTGCAGCGTCTTCGTGGCCATTCATGCCGTAGCAGCCGGAGCCCTCGAGATAGATCATTCGCACCTTTTCCTTCGGAAGACCGAGGAATTTCGCGAAGCTCGTTTGATTGCCGTGCGTTCCCTGCGAGGCGGTCCACACCGTCGCCGACTCGTTGCTCACGTCGGCGACTGCACAGGACGGCCCGATCGATGCGTGGCTTTGCATCGGCCAGTAATAAGTTGCGCTCAGAGCCTTCGCGCCGTCCGGCTGCTGCGCGGCAGGCGTTCCCTTGGTGACCAAGGTCTCATCGACAATGCCCGGCTCATTTCGGAGCGTCTCGACAAGACTGCTCTGCGACGGCAGGCCAGTCCACTCGCTCCACTGGGCGCGTAATGCGCGCGACGCGCGCACCGCGTTCCACTCGTCTTCGGCCACGACCGCAAGCAGGTCTTTCACGCGCACGACCTTGGTGCCGGGAATATCCTTGATCGACGCTTCGTCAACCGACACAAGCTTGGCGCCGACAGCTGTGGGCCTGATCACGCGCGCATGCAGCATGTTCGGTACCACGAAGTCGTGCATATAAGTGTGCGTACCGAAGCATTTTGCAGGGACGTCGGGCCGCGGCAGCGGCTTGCCGACGATCGTGTAGCGCGCAGGATCCTTCAGCGGCGCCTTGGGATCGAGCTTGAGATCGAACTGCTTGCCGGCGATGAGATCGGCAAAGGAGACTCCGGCGCCGCCCGATTTTGGCCGCACCATGCCGCCGGCCGTTTCGAGGTCCTCGGCCTTGGCGTTGAGCTTTTGCGCAGCAAGATCGACGAGCGCCTTGCGCGCGGTTGCCGCCGCCTGACGGATCTGCACGCCGCCGACCTGGATACCGTTTGAGCCGGACGTACGGCCTTGGTCGGGCGTCAGCGCGGTGTCGCCTTCAATAAAGGTGATCTTGTCGACATCGACGCCGAGTTCTTCGGCAGCGATCTGCGGCATGGCGATGCGCAGCCCCTGGCCGAGATCGACCTTGCCGCAGAACAGCGTCACGGTGCCGTCGGCATTGACCGCCAGGAAGGCGTCGACTTCCTTGTTATCGAGAATACGTTTTGCCACCGCAGCGCTTTGCGCGCGGACGCGAGACGGGAATCCCGCGAGTGCGAAGCCGACGGTGATCGCTCCACCCTTGAGGACGGCGCGGCGGGAGAAGTTGCAAGTTTTGACCGGTGCGTTCATGTCGGCCTCCCTATCCGGCTGCCGTCATGACCGCGCGCAGGACCCGCACATGCGAGCCGCAACGGCACAGGTTACCGTCGAGTGCTGAACGGATGTCAGCCTCGCTTGGCTTCTTGTTGCTTTGCAGGAGCGCCGCCGCGCTCATGATCATCCCGTTTGTGCAATAGCCGCACTGCGGTACCTGTTCCTTGATGAAGGCGGACTGGAGAGGATGCGGCCTTTCCGGCGTGCCTAGCCCTTCGAGGGTGACGATCGGCTTTCCTTGCGCATCGGCGACCGTGGTCTGGCAGGACCGGGCCGCAGCGCCGTCAATCATGACGGTGCAGGCGCCACACTGGCCAAGACCGCAGCCGAACTTCGCGGCGGTCAGGCCGAGCTCACGCAATACATAGAGAAGTGGTTTGTCGGCATCCGTCGTGTCGACGGTTTGCGCATTGCCGTTGATGCGCAGGTTGTAAGTCGCCATGTCACCGCTCCGTTTGCCCCGCGGGACGCATTTCCTCGCCGCCCGCTACTATGGCTGAGCGGAGCGGGGCTGCCTAGGCGGGGGCCGGGCGGGCCGTTCTCACAAAAAGTTGCGTGGTTGTTGCCTTCCTTGAGGGGCGCGGCACGCGAGATTGACGCGCGGAACAAAGGTAAATCGAATAGGTCCGTCGATCGCGCCCGTGGTATCATGACGCAGAGGGCGAAGTGATGCGGCTAGCGGTCTATGGTGCCGTGCTGGTGATTGCTCTTGGCAGCGTGTTGCTGGGGCTCGACCGGCTTCCGGCCCCGATGCCTCCCATGGTCGATACCCCCGCAGGCCTGCGCGCCGCCGCGCCGGCTGCGCCTGTGCAACCGCCAGCCGCGCAAGCTGTGCCCTCGCCCCCAAGCACGACGATTGGTGCTCCAATCGTTCCGCCAACACTTGCCGCACCTGTAACGCCTGTCACTTCCGCAACGGGCGGCGCGGCCGCACAAGCCGCGGCGCCAGGCGTGGCTGCGCCCGAACCGAAAGCGCGTTGCAACGTCGACGCCTGCACCGCTGCTTACCGTTCGTTTAGCCCCTCTGACTGCACCTATCAGCCGTCCAACGGCCCCCGGCGGCTCTGCACCAAGTAGATATCGCGGATTGAACTTCGATGAGTTCCCCGGACGCCTGGAACTGGCGCGCCGAGACCGGCGTTTTGCTTGAAAGCTACTCATCGGTTGGGCCAAGCAATGCAATTTATGGTCTATCTTACCGTGCTCATGGTTTCGGTCAGCACCGTGCTGCTCGAAATCCATTGGCTCACCACTCCGCCGCCGCAACCGAAATCGGCCGTGCAGGCGTCGGCTCCACCGCCGCGTCCGATGGTTGAAGGTCCGAATGCGGCGCTCAGCCCGGTTTATCCGAAGAAACTGGAGCCAGCGCAGCCGGTGCAGCCCGCGCCGACTACGCAAAACAACGCCCAAAACTCTGTCGATACAGCAACGGCCAACAACACGGCGGTGAAGACCGAAGCGGCCCAAAAGCCGGTCGCCGAAACCACAGGCGCCGCGCCACGGTCTGACGATCGAGGCAAGACCCAAAATGCCGTACCACCGGACGGTGCACAGAAGACCCAGGCGTACGCGGCGCAGCCGAAACAGGCTGAGCCTGAAAGAACGGCCACGTCGAACAATCAATGCGACGTTCAGGCCTGCGCGAACGCCTTTAAGTCATTCCGCGCTTCGGACTGCACTTACCAGCCCTTCGGTGGCACGCGGCGCGTGTGTGGCAAGGCGCCCGATCAGCGCGCCGATCGCGAGCAGAGGGCCGATCGCGATCCAAGAAACGAGCCGCAGCGTCGATCCTGGAGCCGACGCGAAGATTCGGAAGACTCGCGTGATGCGGACCGGAGAACGCGGTGGCGGGTCTATGAAGAAGACGATGATGAGGACGACGTCATCATGTTCCGAAGAAGCCGCCGATGGTAAGCCTGATTTTCTAGTAAATCACCACCGACCTGATCGATTTGCCTTCGTGCATGAGGTCGAAGGCATCGTTGATTTTGTCGAGCGGCATGGTGTGCGTGATCAGATCGTCGATATTGATTTTGCCTTCCATGTACCAGTCGACGATCTTGGGAACATCCGTGCGGCCGCGCGCGCCGCCGAAGGCTGTGCCGCGCCAGACGCGGCCCGTGACGAGCTGAAATGGACGGGTCGAGATTTCCTGGCCGGCCCCGGCCACGCCGATAATGATGCTTTCACCCCAGCCGCGATGGCAGCATTCCAGCGCTTGCCTCATGGTCTGCACGTTGCCGATACATTCGAACGAAAAATCCGCGCCGCCTCCGGTGACGTCAACAACGGCCTGCACGACCTTGTCACGGCCGGTCTCGTCGGGGTTGACGAAATGCGTCATGCCGAATTTCTCGGCCATGGTCCGTTTGGCCGGATTGGTATCGACGCCGACAATCTTGTCGGCGCCGACCATCCGCGCTCCCTGGATGACGTTGAGACCGATCCCGCCAAGGCCAAACACGGCGACATTCGCTCCCGGCCACACTTTCGCGGTGTTGATGACGGCGCCGACGCCGGTCGTCACGCCGCAACCGATGTAACAGATCTTGTCGAAGGGCGCGTCCTCACGGACCTTCGCAAGCGCGATCTCGGGCAGCACCGTAAAATTGGCGAAGGTCGAGCAGCCCATATAGTGAAAAACGGCATCGCCGTCGCAGCGGAAGCGGCTGGTGCCGTCCGGCATCACGCCTTTGCCCTGCGTTGCGCGGATCGCGGTGCAGAGGTTTGACCGGCGCGACAGGCACGTTTTGCATTGACGGCACTCGGGGGTGTAGAGCGGAATGACATGATCGCCGGCTTTCAGTGTCGTGATGCCGGCGCCGACCTCGCGCACTATACCTGCGCCTTCATGACCGAGAATCGCGGGAAACAGGCCCTCGGGATCGGCGCCAGACAACGTGTAGGCATCGGTGTGGCAGATTCCGGTCGCCTTGATCTCGACCAGCACCTCGCCCGCTTTCGGACCTTCGATGTCGATGGTCTCGATGTCGAGTGGCGCGCCGGCCTTCCACGCAACCGCGGCACGGGTTTTCATTCGTGCGTTCTCCTCAGTGTAAATCTACACTGCTTCTTTTGCCTTGGTTCTGTCGGCCGCATTGCGGGCCTTATCGATTATCTTCAGCAGCGCACGCAGGACGTCCTGTACGCCATTGCCCGATTGTGCGGACAATACCAGCGGCGCTTTCTTGCACGCCTTCTTGAGCTTTCCGACCTGTGTCTTGATCGCGTCCTTTGTCAGGGCATCCGACTTCGATAGCGCGACGATCTCCGGCTTGTCGGTGAGACCCCCGCCGTAGGCTTCGAGCTCTCCACGCACGATTTTGTACGCCTCGCCAGCGTCATCGCTCGTTCCATCGATCAGATGCAGCAATATGCGGCAGCGCTCGGTATGGCCGAGGAAGCGATCGCCAAGGCCAGTGCCCTCATGCGCACCCTCGATCAAGCCGGGCAGATCGGCGAGCACGAATTCACGTCCATCCACTTCGACAACGCCGAGCTGCGGATGCAATGTCGTGAAAGGGTAGTCGGCAATCTTCGGTTTGGCTGCGCTGACCGCAGCCAGGAATGTCGATTTGCCGGCATTGGGCAGGCCGATGAGTCCGGCGTCGGCAATCAGCTTGAGGCGCAATCGGATAGTTTGCTCTTCTCCCGGCTGTCCGGGATTGGCATGGCGTGGTGCCCGGTTGGTCGACGACTTGAAATGTGCGTTGCCGAAACCGCCATTGCCGCCTTCGGCAATCGTCACGCTTTGTCCGACTTCAGTCAGATCGGCGAGCAGGGTTTCGCCATCCTCTTCGTAGACCTGCGTGCCGACCGGCACTTTCAACACGACGTCCTTGCCGTTCGCGCCGGCTCGGTCTTTGCCCATGCCATTGCCGCCGCGTTGCGCCTTGAAGTGCTGCTGATAGCGATAGTCGATCAGCGTATTGAGGCCGGTGACGGCCTCGACGACGACGTCGCCGCCTTTGCCGCCATCGCCACCGTTGGGCCCGCCGAACTCAATGAATTTCTCGCGCCGAAACGATACGCAGCCGTTCCCGCCTGCACCGGACGCTATGTAGACTTTGGCTTCGTCGAGAAATTTCATGAACGCGGTCTTACACTACCTGCCGCGTCGCGCGAAGGCGGCCGCCCGGTAACCTCACGGTTACCGGACGGCCTGCTGTCCCGTGCAAGGCAAGCGGGATTCGCGCAGCCGGTTACGATACGCGCTTGGCGCGACCCCAGGTCTTGAGCGCCGACCAGATGCCCCGTTCAAGCCGGAACCGGTCAATCGGCGCCGACGATTTGATCGAGTTGATCCGGTAAAGACCGACGCCGGTCCACTGGAAGCCGCATTTCTCCAAGACCCGGCGGGACGCCGGATTGGTCACGCGCGCGCCGGCTTGCAGGGCGTCATGCGCCAGATCCGTGAACGCATAGTCGATCAACGCATGCAACGCCTCGGTGGCGTAGCCCTTGTTCCAGTAGGGCACACCCAGCCAGTAGCCGATCTCCGGCGCGTCGTCTTGGCGGAACATAAGTCCACATGCGCCGATAATCGTCTCGTTGCGCAGCGTGATCAGGTACGCCGCCTCGCCCTCTTTGTTCGCGCCCGCAATGAATTGTTCGGCATCCGCCAATTTGTACGGATGCGGAATACGTGCGGTGTTTTCTGCGATGCGGCGATCGTTGGCGAGCGCTGCTACCGCTTTAGCGTCCTCGAGGCGCGCTGCGCGCAAGGCGAGGCGCTTGGTCTCGAGGACGGGGATACTGGCTTCGCGATACCTTCCGGTCGGTATTTCTTGCAGCAGTGTCATGGCACGGGCTCCAGGTTAAAAAAAGTTGAGAGGGGGAGCCGGTCACCCGTCTCCCCCTCTCAGAGCCCTTACGAGGCCCCGCCGGTTTGACTGGTTGACCGGCGGACCTCGAATTTGTCCACCGTCTTACTCGGCCGCAGCCTCCGTCATCGGTACAACGGACACGTAGGTGCGGCCTTTAGCTTTCGTTGCGAACTGAACCTTTCCATCAATGAGCGCGAACAGGGTATGATCTTTGCCGGTGCCGACGTTAAGGCCGGCGTGCCATTTGGTGCCGCGCTGACGCGCAAGAATATTGCCGGCGAGCACGATCTCGCCGCCGGCCGACTTCAAGCCGAGCCGCCGGCCCGCCGAGTCGCGTCCGTTACGTGAGGATCCGCCTGCTTTCTTGTGCGCCATATTGGTCTCTCGAACTCTCTTACCCTGTACACCGATTCCGTTACAGAATCATCTCACTTTTCACTTTTTCTTCCCGCTCTTTGTAGCCGCCTTGGCGGGCTTTTTTGCGGCGGTCTTGGCCGGTTTCTTGGCTTTTGCCTTCGCCGGCTTGGCCTCTGCCGCAGGAGCGGCTTCAGCCTCCGCCTTTGGCTTCGGCTCGCGCTTGGGCCGCGGCGCCGCCGTCTTGGAAGGCTTCGCCCCGCCGGTGAGAATTTCGGTGATGCGGATCACCGAAAATTCGTGGCGGTAGCCGCGCTTGCGGCGCGAATTCTTGCGCCGGCGCTTCTTGAAAGCGATCACCTTGTCGCCACGCGTGTGCTGGAGCACTTCACCGGCAACAGTTGCGCCCGCGACGGTCGGCGAGCCGAGCTGGGGCGCATCACCGCCCACGACGAGGACCTCGCCGAACTCGACGATCTCGCCGGGCTGGCCGTTGACCCTGTCGACCCGGATGACGTCTTCGGTGGCAACCCGGTACTGTTTGCCGCCGGTCTTGATGACTGCGAACATCTTTCGTCCTCGTGTTCGATCCCGGTGCTCGGACCCGTTCCGGACCGGCTTCTTTCAGTCGGTTTGTTGTTTGTTTTTAAGGGCTTATGAAGCCCTCGAAAAAGCACGCGGACCCAAAGGCCCGCGCGCGACATGCTTATGGCGGGGAATAGCGGGTCCTGTCAAGAAAGCGGGCTTGCCCGGGAACAGCGTTAATTCGTGGGGGCCGGCGTTCGATTGCCCTAGCTCTCGGTCTTGGCCTGCGCGTTGCTGTCGGACCAGGTGCCCGCATCGCCTTCGGCGCCAGATTGCACGAGGCGATATCCGACACCCAACTCGGTGACGAGAATCTTCGGCGTGTCCGGATGCGGCTCGATCTTCTGGCGCAGTTTGCGCACGAAGATACGAAGATAGTGAGTGTCGTGAACGTGGATCGATCCCCAGACTTCCTTGAGCAGATGCTGGTGGGTGACGACGTTGCCTGCATGCTGGGCGAGCACCTGGAGCAGGCGATATTCCTTAGGCGTCAGGGTCAGCCGCTTGTCGTTCAGCAGGACCGCGCGGGCAGCAAGATCGATCGTAAGCGGCCCGGCCTTGACGGTGGGTTCGCCGGACACCGCGCGCATTTGCCTCCTGAGCGCCACCCGCACGCGTGCAAGCAGTTCCGCCATGCCGAACGGCTTGACCACGTAGTCGTCGGCGCCAGTTTCCAGCAGATGCACTTTCTGCGCCTCGGCCGAGCGAACCGACAACACGATAATGGGCACGCTCGACCATGAGCGGATCCGCTCGACAACGTCGGCACCGTCCATGTCCGGCAGACCAAGATCGACAATCGCGAGATCAATCGGCCGCAGCGTCGCCGTGCGGATGGCTTCAGCGCCGGTGCCGGCCTCATGGACGACAAATCCATTGAGTTCGAATCCCGTTCGCAGAAACCGGCGAATTTGGATCTCGTCGTCCACAACGAGAACGATGGGGGAGGGTTCACTCATCGGCACCACTCTCCAGTTGCGGTAGCGCGTCTTGCGATACCGGCAGTTCGATCGAAACGGTAGTACCAAGTCCGGGACCGTCGCTAGTGGCGCCGACCTTGCCGTCATTGGCGCCGATGAAGGCGCTTGCGATCCAGAGACCAAGTCCAGAGCCGCTCGTGGTTGCGGCATGTCGCTCGCCGCGTGCGAAGCGGTCCCAAATTTTTGCCGCTTCGGTGGTCGTCAATCCGGCGCCTTTGTCGGTGACGTCGATATTCAGACGGCCATCCTGCGTTCGCACCGCCACTTTTATGGGCGACCCGGATTCCGAATACTTCACGGCGTTGTCGAAAATCTGTACCAGCGCCTGCTGAATCAGAATCGGATCGACATGAATCAGGGGCAGATCGGGTGGCACGTCGATCGCGACACGCCGGTCCGAAAGGCGATGCCGGCAACGCTCAACCGCCGAGTTGATGATATCGGCCGGTTCTGCCCATTCGACGTGTGGCTTGATGCCGTCGCTGCTGATGCGTGTAGCGTCCAGCAGGTTTTGGATGTCGTTGTTGAGGCGTTCCGCTTCGTCGCGCACGTCGTGCACGAGTGCAGTCAGTTTCTTTTCCTGGCGCAGCGCCGGCGCGGCACTCAGCACCGTGGCGGCGCCGAGGATAGAAGCGAGAGGCGTGCGCAGCTCGTGGCTCACCGATCCGATCAGGGCCTCGCGCAACTGATCCGTCTGTGAACGCATACGCGCTTCGCTGATGGCGTGAGCGACGCCGAGGCGCTCCAGTGTTGCGGTGGCGTCGGCCAGCACCGCGTCGACGCGGATTCGCAATTCGTTCAGGCGTTCTTTTGATTCGTGGCCGAGATTGATCGCGAGCACGCCGAATTCGCGGCTCTTTGGCGACACCGCGCGAACAAGCCAGATCTCGCCGCTTTCGGCAGTGACGATCGCGCCGCCAACGACGTCATGATGGCCCGAGGCCACCTCGACGACTTCGGACAGGACCCGTTGCGGCACTGTCATGCCGGCGCGCCGGCCGCTGCTGTCGGACGCTTCGCGCGCACTGGCAAACAGAACCACGTTGCGCTGCATGATACTTGCGAGATGATCCTCAATAGCCGCGTGGATATCCGACACATCAAATGCGACAGCCAGCCGGCGGGAGAACGCGTAGAGGTCGCGCACATCGATTTCCCGCTGCCGGGCCATCTCCAATTGCCGCTTGAGGCGGTTGGCGAGCTGGCTTACCGCGACGGCAACGAAGACGAACAGGATCAGGTCAATGACTTCCTGCGGATCCTTGACGCGGAAACTATAGGCCGGCGGATAAAAGAAATACGCGGAGGCGAAGACACCACAAACGGCAGCAACCAGCGCCGCCACGATCCCCCAGCGCGTCGCCGCGATCACAACCGGGATCAGGTAGACAATGGAACCATGTGCGAGCCCGACCTCCCACACCAGAAAAAACAATATCGCGGTCAGCACCCCGACCAGGGCGAGGGTGATGAATATGCCGGGCAACTGTTTGCGGATGCGGTCGTATACCGGGGAGTTATCCATTGCCATGCTGACGATGCTACGGGTCGCCGCCGGAAGCCAATATACGCCCTGCGACCCTTGTCTGTCTTGGCGCGCTTGGCTACATAGCGCCGTCCGTTCCAGGCCTTTCAAAGGCGGGTTTCGGGCTCCGGAGAGGTGGCTGAGTGGTTGAAAGCACCGCACTCGAAATGCGGCATACTCGCAAGGGTATCGGGGGTTCGAATCCCTCCCTCTCCGCCATATAAAATTGAACGACCGACC